>BFBZ01000001.1_pt563 | contig 570129 bp, 418 predicted proteins | sample 1888401 | NCBI WGS metagenome assembly BFBZ01 (sample SAMD00112614, study PRJDB3348) | symbiont metagenome | host: Chara braunii
GCTCCTCAGGCCCCGTCGAAGGTCGCCCCGGCTCCGGTCGTGGCTCCTGCTCCCCAGGCTCCTTCGAAGGTTGAGCCGGCCCCGGCTCCTGCTCCCCAGGCTCCGGCCAAGGCTGCTCCGCAGGCCTAATGCACGCAGGTTTCTGCGTGACGGAGGTCAAACAAAGTCCTCGGCTCTTCATGGCCGAGGACTTTTTTTGCGCGCGGGCCAACTTATCGAGAGATACACAAAGGTTCGAGCGTCTGCTCGTTGACGCTTGTCATGCCCCCGGAGTGGGGGCAAAACCGTCCGACGCCGTTTGCCCCCACTTTCGGAGATGGGGTGAGCCGTATGTTCGGCTCCCGTAATCCTCTTTGGATATTTTCAAGGCGAGTGCCACGGGGTGTTCTGGGGGCCGAGCGTGGAGAGGGCACTGGCGGGCGGTTTCAGATTCCGGTAAGCTTCGACATAACTGAGGCCAACGAGCGGGGGGCACGGCGCAGCCGCCGGTTCTTTCCCAGCTTGATTGTTGCCCGTTCCCAAAAGGGAAGTTCGCGCGCCTACCTGGTTTTTACCCACTGTGAATGCGAGGCGTCGCGACGGTTGTTTTCGAGACCGGCGCCCTCTCAATCGTCCGTTGCGGCGGTGGGACGACATTGTCCTCCGATCGTAACGTTCCGTGGGAGAGAGTGTTCCAGGTTTCGATTTTGTTTCCGCCGCTTTGAGAGGAGCTTAGGCCCGTCATGATGATCTACGTTGGTAACCTGGATTACGTGGTAAGTTCGGACGATTTGCGGGCCTTGTTCGACCCGTTTGGCGCGGTGACATTGGCCGAGGTTCAGGTCAAGTCTCGGACCGGGCAGTCGCGTGGGTTTGGCATGGTGGAAATGCCTAACGAAGCTGAGGCCAAGGCGGCCATTTCGGCCCTCAACGGCAAGGGACACCGCGATCGTGCATTGGTCGTCAATGAGTCTCGCCCGCGACGGACGGTCCGCGACCTCTATGCCGGGGGTGGTTGGTTTGGCGGCGGCGCTGGCTGAGAAGATTTGCCGGATCGGTGGCCCTGGTTGCCACGCACAGAATGGCTCGTGACATCCAGGGTTGCGGATCATCGCGTTCCGTCGTAAGTTGATGGGAGAACGCGAAGATACTTCGGTGCGCGCAGGCGAAGACGGCCTCGTAACGAAGTATCCGACCAGACCTTTTCTTCCCCAGTTAGCGGGGAGTGCAGCCATCCATGTCAAAGGCCGAACGAGAACGTAATCTCGCGGTATTCGTTGACCTCGAGAATCTCGCCATGGGATTCCAGAATCAACGAAAGACCAAGTTTGACATCCAGAAGGTTCTCGAACGGTTGGTCGAGAAGGGGAAGCTGATCGTCAAGAAGGCTTACGCCGACTGGAATCGTTACCAGAACTACACGTCTCCCTTCCATGAAGCCGCGATTGAGCTGATCGAAATCCCCAAGCGAAGCCAGACGGGCAAGAACTCCGCGGACATTCGCCTCGTCGTTGATGCGATGGACCTCGCTTGGAGTAAACCCCATGTCGACACGTTTGTGATCGTTTCCGGCGATTCTGACTTTTCTCCCCTCGTCTCCAAGCTCAAGGAAAACGGTAAGCACGTCATCGGCCTGGGAATGAAAGGCTCGACCTCGGAGCTGCTCCGAGACAACTGCGACGAGTTTATCTACTACGAAGACCTGGAACGCCAGGAACAAGACGAGCAACAATTAGCGACCAACCTTTACGCCGACATGCCCGAGCGTAAACGGGAGGTCTATATGTTGTTGATCGAAGCGTGCAACGCTCTTCGTCGCGAGAATCATGAAGTTCTCTATGCTTCGATGATCAAAGACACGATGAAGCGGAAGAAGCCGTCTTTCGACGAAAGTTACTACGGCTACCGCAGCTTCACGCACTTACTCGAAGAAGCAGACAATCTCGCGATTGTGGACATCGAGCGCAATCCGAAGAGCGGAACCTACGTGGTGACGCGGTTCGGGGAGCGTGAGAAGTCGAAAGAAGGCGTTGAAAAAGCCCGCCCTGGTGCCACGCCGCCGGCCCGACGCTAGCGGCCAGGCCGACTCCCCCTCCTTTGAACCTCTCCACTCCGCCTATTTTCCGGCTTGCCATCCGTCTCTAGTTCCGACTACGAGGAGACCTGATCAGATGGTCGATCCGCTCAACGATCCCTGGTCCAGCGACGAACGTGCGCACCCTGGTCTCGAAGGGGAGCCGCTCGAAAGTGATTCACTCGACGCGCCGGCGCCGGCCTCACAGCCGCAGGACATTCCTGCGCTGATGGATACGGAAATTGACACTCCGGTGATTTCCTCGATCTCGGCCGTTCCCCCGTCGTCGTCAACGCCTCCCGCCCAACAGGAACCCAAGCATCCGGCGTTTCCTATCGTTCTGGGCGTCAGTTTGGCGGGCGTCATCGCGGCGTCTTGCTTCCTCAATCCTCAGCCGAGCGTGGTCTCGGGAAGCTCCACGCCGGTGGCAGTAACACCAGCCCCCGCTCCCACGCCGGCGGCGTCAACGCCGGCCCCCGCTCCCGTGACGCTTCTGGCGGCAGCAGAGCCCGCCGCTGAACCAAAGGCGAAAGAGACCGTCGATCCCGCCGAAACCGACGCCGGGGAATCCACCACCGGCTTAGCCACGGAGATCAAGGGGTTTCAAGCCAAGCTCGATACCCTGGCAGCGAGCCTGAAAAAGCTGGAAGGGCGGGTGGGGGCATCACCCAAGCCTGACGCGGCCTCCCTGGAGGCTCGGATCGCGGAGCTGTCCAAGGCCTCCGCAATCGCCGCTGAACTCCCGAAGCAGGCGGCATCGCTTAATGAGCGGCTATCGAAGGTTGAGAAGACGGTAGGGACCTTCCAGGCGGAGTTAGCCGCGATTAAAGAACAACTCAAGAGGGTGGGAACAGGAATGAACATTCCTCCTCTCCCCGCCACGGGTTTGCCGGTCGACCCGAATTCCATAGAGCAAGCCATCTCCCAGGGGGCCGACGTTTTCAAGGCTGGTAACTTTATCGAGGCGAGCAATCTCTTCTTGAGACTTACGGAAACCTACCCCGAAGACGCTCGAGTCTGGTACTATGCGGCCTTAAGCAACGGTTTTGCGACGAACCAATGGCAAGCTGAGCCCTTGCGCATGGTGACTCGAGGTGTCGAGCGGGAGAAGGCGGGAACCCCAGAAGCTTCGAAGATTAATGCTCTGGTTGAGTCTTTGAATATCCCCTCCGCCAAGACCTGGCTCGACTACTATCGGAAAGCGGCGCCGCGCTGAGATCTCACGATCAAGAGGCCGGAAGCTCGGGCGGGAGTGGCCTTACGGCGCCCGCCCGACCTGGAGTTTGTGGTTTTAGGGCAACACTCCGGTCGCTTTGAATGGACGCGGCACCGGACTGGACGCGGGCTCGTGACACGGTCTTCTTCTCACGACGCCGGTGTCATCGCTCTCTGGAACAATGCTCTCGTGCTCAGGAGTCTGCCTTATGGCCCCCGACGAGCGCCGAACTCAGGACGGTGCGGGCAATCAGTTCTCGAGGCCGGAAGCCTCTGGGGCCAACACGCCGGGTTCAAAGACGAACCCCCTTCACCTGGCTCTCGCCGAGCTCCAGGGAGAGTTCCTCGTCCCTGAGCCTGCTGCTAGAGTCAGCGAGCCTCCTCGGCAGGCCAGCCGCGAAGTTCCACCGCCGCAAACACCCCCGCCTGCCGCAGCGGTCTCCAGTGCTTATGCCCAGCCGCACGGTTCCGGCTCCTATGCACCAGAATCTCGTGGAACGGCCGGCGTGCCTCCGCGGCCGCCGGAAAGGAACACGCAGGGCACGAGCTTTGATTCCGACTTTGAACTTTCCTCCGAGTCCGCTTCAGACGCTGCGCTTTCGCCTCCTCGGCACGTCGCCGTGGTTCAGGATCAGACCGCGCGTCGCGCTCCGGCGGCATCCCTTGCGGTGATTATTGGAGCGTCAACCCTGACCTCCTTGATCTTTGGAACGGTGGGAGCCTGGCTGTATGAGCAGATGCTGGCTCCGTCAGCACCTGCTCAAGCGTCCGGAGGGAGTGCTGATAACGGCAAGGGGGCCGCGGGCTCGTCCGAGAGTTCTTCGCTCGCGCAAATCAAGCCGGAAATGGAGTCTTTGCGGGGTCAGCTTGAGAGAATGAAGGATCGGCAGGACCAGATTCAGAAGCAGCTCGACTCTCTTTCCAGCAGTGGAACAAGCAGTGCGGCGGTGGATCTCTCTTCCTTGCAGCACCAGTTGGACGAGTTGAGCAAGCAGGTCCATACGCTTCCTTCGATCTCGCAGGGACTGGCCAGCCTCATGGCCCGCGTCGATTTGGTGGAGAAGGAGCGAAAACCCGCTTCTCATGAGGTGGCCAGCACGAACCCGCGAGCTTCCGCCTCCGCGTCGCATGAGAAAGAGCCGGCGACAACCGGGTCTCCCTTTGCGACCACCGATTCCGGAGCGACCTCACCCCCCCCACTTTCCGAGCCCGAACGCCGCGATACCTCCGCGCCGATCATCCAGCCCATCGAAGGGAAGGACGACCCGTTATCGCAAGGGGCCGACCTCTTCAAGCAAGGGAAGTACCAGGATGCCCTTGGCATCTTCACCCAGTTGACGAAGAACGAGCCGGATGATGCGAGGATCTGGTACTTCGCGGCTCTCAGTCGCGGATTTGCCACGCGTCAATGGACTGGAGAGACTCTGCGGCTGGTGCAAAAAGGCGTGGCGCGAGAGAAGGCGGGAACGCCTTCCACGGCCGAAATCGACGCCGCCTTCCGCGGCCTTTCGACAGAGAACGTCAAGAGTGACAATGGCAAGAAGTGGCTCGAGTTCTATCGCCAGACCGCCAAGGCACGATAATCGGTCGATCCTGGATCTACACTCCTTCTCCGCTGCCCGGTTTTCGAAGGTGTTTGGTAGTTCATGCCTATAATCCAGAGGGCTGACGTCGATCGCATGGAGCTTTTCGGATCGAGGGACGCCCACAAGAGATGAGGCTTCATGCCATGGGAACCGAGATCGAAAAGACCGACGAAGAATGGCGTCAGCAATTGACGCCCGAGCAATACCGGATCCTCCGGCAAAAGGGGACCGAGCGGGCCTTTACGGGAAAGTACTGGGACACCAAGACCCCCGGAACCTACCTCTGCGCGGGGTGCGGTCAGGAGTTGTTTGCGTCAGAGGTCAAGTTTGATTCGGGATGCGGCTGGCCCAGCTTCTATCAGCCGCTTGAGGCCTCGGCCGTTAATGAGCATGAGGATCGTAGTTTCGGGATGCTCCGCACCGAGGTGACGTGCAGTCGCTGCGGCGGCCACCTGGGCCATGTTTTTGAAGATGGTCCTCAGCCCACAGGGCTGCGTTACTGCATCAATTCCGCTTCGGTCGAGCTTGGCAAGAAGCCTGAGGCGTCCTGACCGAGGTCACGCAAACCAACGGCTCACATGCTGCGGGCCCCATTCGGTGCCGGGCTGCGACCAGATCCAGCCGATCCTCCGTCGGCTCTCTCTTTCGTTCCAGGCCTTGGGATCGTTCGCTGCCATGCGCATTCTGATCGTGGATGATGAGCCGAACATACGACGCACGTTGCGTGTGGCCCTGGAGTCGATGGGGCACACGGTAGGAGAGGCGACATCGGCGGCGGATGCACTCCGGGATGTTGAGCGTCGTCCCTCGGATGTCGCCCTCGTCGACCTGCGCCTCGGCCAGGAATCAGGGCTGAACTTGCTCGAAGCCCTGCTGGCTCAATTCCCCCGCCTGGCCGTGGTGATTATCACGGCTCACGCCAGCGTGGATACTGCCGTTGAAGCCATGCGGCGGGGTGCTTTCGACTATCTCCCCAAGCCCTTCACCCCTGCGCAGGTGCGAGCCGTTCTTGAGCGCGTCGAGCGAGTTCGAGGCCTCCACGACCGCATTGCCGATCTGGAAGACCAAGTTCGCGTTGAAGTGCCGGAGGTTGACCTCAACTCGAACGATCCCGAGGTGCGCCGGGTTTTGGATCTCGCGAAGCGAGTCGCTCCCACCGTGGCCGTCGTCTTGATTCGGGGCGAAAACGGCACCGGTAAAGGGGTGTTGGCGCGGGCGCTTCACGAATGGAGTACGCGATCGTCGGGCCCCTTCGTGACGGTGAGCTGCCCCAGCCTGAGCGCTGAGCTTCTGGAGAGCGACCTCTTTGGGCATGTTCGCGGGGCGTTTACCGGAGCGATCCGCGATGCTTCGGGTAAGGTCGCCGCGGCGGAAGGGGGGACGCTCTTCCTCGACGAAATCGGCGATCTTCCTCCGCTCCTTCAGCCCAAACTTCTTCGGTTCCTTCAAGAGCGGCGCTACGAACGCGTGGGCGAAACGAAGACCCGCCAGGCCGACGTCCGCATGATCGCAGCCACGAACCGCGACCTTGAGCAGGCCGTAGCTTCGGGGGCATTCCGCGAGGATCTGTTCTACCGGCTCAACGTGGTCGAGCTGACCCTGCCGCCATTACGTCGGCGGTTGGATGTGGTCGACATGGCCGAGCATCTTCTGCGGTTCTTCAGTCGCCAGACCTCTCGCCGGTTCACGGGCTTTACAGCCGAGGCGAAGGAGGCTTTGAGACGGCACCCCTGGCCGGGAAATCTCCGCGAGCTTCGCAATGCCGTCGAACGGGCGGCGATCCTCTCTGAAGGGCCGGAGGTCGGGCAGGCGGACCTCCCCGAGCGGATCTCCAAGGCTCCGGGAGATCGTACCGCCACTCCGGAAATTGGCGGTCAGATCACGCTCGAAGAACTTGAGGTGGAACACATCCGCCATGTGCTCGCCCATGCGTCCAGCCTGGATACAGCGGCGAAGACGCTGGGGATCGATCCGAGCACGCTTTACCGGAAGCGGAAGCAGTATGGTCTTTGAAGCGCCGTGAAGATCTTTTCAAGCGACCAGTTCGTGATCCCGCTACCCGAGGGACACACCTTCCCTCGGGAAAAGTACAGACTCCTCCGGCTTCGCGTGGAAGAGAGCGGATTGGCACCGCCGGAGGGTTTGAGCACGCCCGTCGGCGCGTCAGATACGGAACTCCTCCGGGTTCATGATCCGGCGTATCTCAACCGGGTTTGCGAGGGAACGCTTTCGGAGGGGGAGGTCCGCGCCCTGGGTTTACCGTGGACCCCTGAACTCATCGAACGATCGCGACGCTCGTGTGGCGCCACCGTCGCTTCCTGCCGTTGGGCTCTCGACCAGGGATTGGCGATCAACCTGGCCGGGGGAACCCACCACGCCTTTCGAGACCATGGGGCGGGCTACTGCGTTTTCAACGACGTTGCCGTGGCCATCCGCGCCATGCAGGCGGAGGGGCGCGTCCGGCGAGCGTTGATCCTCGATTGTGACGTGCACCAGGGAGATGGAACTGCGGCGCTGCTCAGAGACGATCCCTCGGCGTTTACCTTCTCGATCCACGGTGCCAAGAATTACCCACTTCGCAAGCAGCAGAGCAATCTTGATGTCCCACTCGAGGATTTTGTCGGCGATCGTGTCTATCTCGAGGAACTCAAGCGAGGTCTGGATCTGGCTTTCGACAGGGCCGAAGCCGACCTCGTGATCTATCTCGCGGGGGCGGACCCTTTTGAAGGGGATCGCCTTGGCCGGTTGCGCTTGAGCAAGGCAGGACTCGCCCAGCGCGACCGGCTGGTGCTCGAGACTTGCCGTCTGGCGGGGCTCCCCGTTGCCATCACCATGGCCGGCGGCTACGCGAGAGAGATCAACGACACCGTCGACATCCACCTGCAGACCGTCCGCGAAGCCGCGCGGCTGGCGCCAGGCTGGCCTCCCTGATTAATGAGCCAGCCGCAGATCTCGCGTCATTGACGCGCGACCTGCGGCTCAGCGCCGTCAGCAAGAGGGGAACATCAACGGATCAGCCAAAATAGCTGGGAGCATTCCCGGGCTTCCACTTGATGTTGCAACCGATACTGGGCCTCTGCTGCTCTGAGACCGGCGTCTCGGCGAGCACGGCATCGAGAGCCGCGCGAAGGTCACGCCCTGTCACGGGGGTGCCGTTACCTGGCCGGCTGTCATCCAACTGACCCCGGTAAACGAGCGCCTGGTCGCGATCGAAGACGTAGAAATCGGGGGTGCAGGCCGCCTGGTAGGCTTTGGCCACCTCTTGGCTCTCATCGTAGAGGTAGGGGAAGACGTATCCGGCGTCAACCTTCTCTTGCGCCATGCGGTCTGGACAATCGTCCGGATGACTGATCACGTCGTTCGCACTGATTCCCACGACCGCGACCCCCTTGGCCTGGTACTCGCGGGCGAGCTTGGCGAGTTCCTCGCGCACGTGTTTCACGTAGGGGCAGTGGTTGCAAATGAAGGCCACGAGCAGAGCGGGGCTACCCGCGAAATCCTTGAGATCAACCTGGTTTCCCTCTGTGTCCGGCAGGCGGAAGCCCGGTGCCTTCGAACCCAGGGGAAGCATCGTTGAAGGGGTGAGAGCCATTGCGGATCCTCAATCCAGTCAGGGAGAGTTGTCGTGACCTGGTTACGCTTCAATCTTAGATGTTGCACCAAGCTTGTAGGGCTTTTTCAATGTGGACGACCGTTCAATGGTCGCGCATAGGCCTCGCCGCCTAACTTTCTCTCCTGTCATCGATCAACTAAGTGGCTCTTGGCAAAGACACTCAGTAAGATTCATCATGGCAAGCAGCGAGGGCCGGTATAAAACCTAGTAATGAATATGTGAAGCGAGTCTGGTTTGATCGAAGCCAGACTCGGCCCGAGCCTGCACGTGACTTGATCTCTTTGGCAAATCTCGCCCCTCTTTCAAGGGAACGACTGATGAAAAAGGTAAGCCTGTTGACGGCTTTTTGCGTGGTGGGACTGGCATCGTCCGGCGGAACGGCGAGTGCGCAGTACTACTATCCCCCCGGTTACGCAAATTGGGGCTGGGGTGGGTGGGGGGGAGGAGGCGGAGCAACCGTCCAGGGAGATGTTGCCCGCGGTTTGGGAACATTCGCGGCAGGGGCCGGAGTCTACAACCTGAAGACGGCCGAGGCCCGCTCGATCAATGCGGATACCGCGATGCGGTGGAATCAGTACGTCTGGCAGTCGCAGCAAGAAGCGAACAAGCGTTACTATACGAGGCAGGTCAAGTCGAAGCAGAATTTGAATCGGGGCCGGGAAGAGATTTACAAGCGGCTTCGTGATAATCCGAGCACCGGAGACATCAACCGAGGAGATGCTCTCAACGTCGCGCTCGACGAGGTGACCAATCCGCAGATCTACCTCCGCAATATGAAAGGGGCTTCGGCCAAGATCACAGGCCCGACGATTCGAGACATCCCCTTCCAATATGCCTCGGCCGCCATTACGGCCAGCGTCGAACAGTTGACCAAGGGGGGACCTCCGGCGGCTTTGAAGACACCTGCTTTCGCCGCGAACCGAGAGGCTCTCAAAGAGGTCGCCGCGCAAGTTCGCAAGGAAGACGAAGAGCAGGGGAGGCCCGACCCGGCCACGCTCAAGAAGGCGCGAGGCATTCTCGAAGAAACCCGTTCCAAGGTTGCTGCGACTCTTCCCAAGAACAGCAAACAGCGTGAAGACGCCGAGAAGTATCTCAAGGCGCTCTACGGCCTGACGCACTTGCTGGAAGGCCCCGCCATCGATGTCCTTCTCGCGGGTGTCGAAAACCGGCCCGAGGCGACTCTCGGTGCGCTCTTGGGCTTCATGGAGTCATACAACCTCCGTTTTGGCGTCGCCAACACGCCGAAGCAGGTGGCGGCCTATGCACAGCTTTATCCGCTGCTCGACACGCTCCGTGACGAGGCCGCCGCCAGTCTCGCGGGCAAAGAGCCCGCCTCGGCGTCGACCCTTGACGACTCTCAGCCCTCCGAGTTCTTCTCGGGCATGGATCTTGATCAACTGGGATCGACCAAGGGGAGCGCGGGGGTAAACCCCGAGAAGGAGTAAAAACCCGTCATTCCCGCGGCTTCGATGCGGGCCGACAAGACGGTTGAATGAGAGGCCAAACAACCTCATCAGGCGGAGATGCGAGTGAGCGGATCACTCGCATCTCCCGTTTGAACTCGCGGTCGCGATTTTCCTTCAATCTCGGAGTGAAGGATTCGAGCGGGCTCATCTCTATACTCACGCGGCTCCCGGTGGTTCTTACCGGCGATGATACGTGCGCACGGCTCTGGATTCGGTGCCGTGGTTTCCAAGGAAAGCCGTCTCAGGCACTTCCCGAAACGGTTTTGAGGTCGGCTCGCTGAGCTTCATAGGTCTCGGCGTAGGCCAGAACCTTGGGGTCTGGAGTAATGCCCCAAGTTTTGCAGGCCTGGACGTAAATGGACGGCCACCAGTTCTCGTGCCGAGTCAGTCCCTGATCGCGAACCGTGATCCAGTTGCTCAGGATCTTCGACCAGCATTGATCGCCGTAGTCGATGGCCTTCTTACGGTCGCCGAGCCGGGGAATGTACCACTCGCGGCCGATCGACGCGTGCAAGACTTCGTCAGCCCAGTCGAAGTCCTGGATGGTGGCCATCAAGGGGTCGCCGGACTGCACGCCCACTTCCCACTCGTAGCGCTTGCCGGTCTTGGTCATCAGCCCTTGCTCAATGTAATAAAGCACGGCGTGCCGTTCGATGGGCGTGCACTCGGTGTTGAGCCGGAGTGACCAGTTATGCGTGATCCGGGCTTGGGTCCAGTCGACTCCCAGCGCAACGAACCCAACCTCACCCATCATGGCGTGTCGCGCTTCGTCCCAGAGCTGCCGGCTCATATCCCGGTAGTATTCCCAGGGCTCCCCTTTGGTCTCCGCGATGATGCTGGCCATCATCTCGGGAACATCGATTTCACGGATCCGTTTGAAGAGCATCATGAGCGTCTTCGACCGGGCGTCGAAATCGGGGTCGTAGAGGAAGGCCTCAGGGTTTACCCCCTGGTTGTAGAGGTCTTGAAATCGCTCGTCACGTCGGGGAATTGGGTCGTAAACATAAGGAGTCGCTGAATATTGACGAGTGAGAATTCTTTCGGAGACAGGGAGCGCTCCGTCGATCCCCCCCGCTCCGCTCAGACAGTCATCAAGGAGTGTGAGCCAGGGGAGCAGCTCGGCGCGGGTTGACGAGTCTATCAGGCAAGCGATGCTCTTGGAGCCGAAGTCAATCATGTCGGCAATCTCGAGCCGCGCGAATCGGCAGACTCGAACCGACGGCGCGTCCGCGAGTGGATTGGTGTCAGCGATGTGTCTCGCGAGCGCAGCGTCGAGAGCGGGGATGGCCTTTTCGTAGAGGCCGAGAAGAAGCGACTCTGTCGTGGGTGCGGACAAAATCTCGTCAAAGAAGATCTCGAGCGCAGGGTCGGGAACCACTTCGAGGCCGAGAGGAGGCTCGCGCATCTCGCCAACCCGATTGCGCAAAGAGGCGACATGTTCTGCGCAGAGATAAGCGTGGAGTGAGAAACCCGTTTTGAGTTCGTAGATCGGTTCAGCGGTAATGCGTGCGGTCAAAATTTCGTGGAGCCGGCGAAAGGCGTAATGAAAACGCTTCAATCGGGTTACGCAGGCTTCAATGCCTAATCCTGGCCGTGCGGCCTCGGAGAGACTGGCTAATCCAGCCAAAGTCGGAAGCCTGTGGTAAGATTGGTAGCCAGCGCTGCTTTGAGAGTCTGTCATGGGCCGTCTCCCTCGATCACGGGCCAAGAGAATTCGCGCGTCGCAGATTTCTCGCAATCGTGGGCACCATTATAGCGGAACGAAGACTCTCGTCATTCCACGGCTGTTTTCCACGTGACGTGGCCAAAAACCGCTCGCCGAATGACACTCTCCTGCCAACTCGTCACGGGTTCTTGCGTTGCCCAAACCGATCGAGCCATAATCGAATCGAAGTGGTCGCAAAACCAAGTCGGGTTCTTCCGAGACCAGGAAGGGAAGGCTTCAAGCTCACGGAGGACCGATAAGACTTGCCGCTTCTCCCCTTCGAGATGCGAAGGAGTATCCCGGATGCCTGGACCACGGACAAATCAACGCCCCGCGGATGGAAGTCACGGAACAGGTGATCTCGAGTCGTCTGATAAGGAGACCTCCCTCCGCGTTGGGGGAGGAATCCATCCTCTCGGGCCTAATGGACCGATGGTCGATCGGTTTGGCGCACCGCTCGATTCCGCGGCATTGAATGTCTCTCCCGCGGAGCAGGAGTTCATTGAAGCTATGCGCGAGTATCGCGCCTCGAGCGGCCGCCTGTTTCCGACCTGGAGCGAGGTTCTTGAGGTGCTCCAGAAACTTGGGTATCGCAAGGTCGATCCGGAATCGCCCCCCATTTCGGATCCTTCCTGACCTCCGTTTCTCTCGTCGATGGGGCGTTTTCAACGCTCCGGAGTCAACTCCACGGAATAGAGCCTTTCTCCCTTGGAGTTGAGTAACGCAACTGTCATCAGATCGGTAGGACCGTCGATGTGGACGGTGCCGAAAAATTGGTATCCTTGCGAAGGAGGCCGGTTAGGCTTCATATCCGCGGGAATACCAACGAATTTCACTTGCGGCCCGAAGGTTGGGTCGAGCTTGGATGGACCAAAGGTTCCGGCGTTGAGCGGACCTGCGACGAACTCCCAGAACGGCGCGAATTCTTGAAATTGGGCCTTGGCCGGATCATAGTAATGAGCCGCCGTGTAGTGAACGTCTGCTGTCAGCCAGACCACATTCTTGATTCCACGCGCTTTGATGAAGCGAAATAATTCGGCGAACTCGAGCTCACGCCCCAGGGGGGGACCCTCTCCGTTGGCTGCGTTTTCAAAGTCGGTCGGGCCATCCGGCACGATGAGGCCGATCGGCATGTCGCTGGCGATCACTTTCCAGGTTGCCTGGCTGGCGAGAAGCTTTTCCTTGAGCCATTGAAGCTGCTTTGACCCCATGAACGCCGTCGCGTCGCTCGGTTCCGTCTGCCGATTAGGGGAGTTGGGCCCTCGGTAGGTGCGCTGGTCGAGCATGAACACATCGAGTGAAGGGCCATAGCCGATGACGCGGTAGACGCGCTCCGGATCGTCGCCTTGAGCACGGATCGGGTTGTATTCAAAGAAGGCACGCGCTCCGCGGGCCGCGAGCAGGGAAACGCTCTTTTCCTGGTAGCGGCTGTCGCTAAGCACCTCTTCGGGATACCAGTTGTTGAGGATCTCATGATCGTCCCACTGGACAAGCAAGGGAACCTCGGCGTTGAAGCGCCTGACGTTATCGTCGAGCAGGTTGTAGAGGTAGTTGCCCCGAAAATCGGCCAGTGACTCCGCGACCTTGGACTTCGCCTCGGTCACGACGTTTTTCCAGACGGTTCCGTCGTCGAGCGGGACTTCGGCCACGATGGGATTGTCCGCGTAAACGACGTCGCCGCTGTGGAGGAAGAAGTCGGGCTGGAGGCGACGCATGGTCTCAAACGTCGTCATTCCTCCTCGCGCCAGGTCGATTCCATAGCCTTGCCCTGCGCAATCTCCCGACCATGCGAAGAGGACATCCCGCTTCCGTTTGCCCGGGGCCGACCGAAATCGACCGGAAACGGGATGGCTGAAGACTTTGGGGGAAGCGAGATCCTGAAACCGTACGCGGTAGACGATCGTCTGGTCCTCGGGCAAGCCGGTAAGCACGGCCTTCGCGGTGTAGTCCGACTCCGGCAGCGCCGCCGGACCAACCACCCGGGTCGCGTCACGAAACGCAGACGTCGTGGCCCATTCCACGATCATCCGCGCCGGGCGATCCGTTCGGCTCCATATCACGGCGGAGTCACCCTGAACTTCGCCGCTAGCGACTCCCTGCTGGAGAGCCGGCCGCCCCTTTTCCGACCGTATCACCGCGGGAGCCGTCCCCTGGGCCCACAGTGACGTGACCTTCGCTTCAGCGATCACGAGGGCTGAGGCCAGGGCTTTGGGAAACTCGCGCCGATTCAACGTCATCGGAAAGCCTCGAGGTTTTTGTATGTGTCGACATCAAAAGGAAGAAAGATTGATGGTCGGAACGTAAGAGGCTCGAAACCACCGAATCACTCCCTGACGGCTTCTGGGACCTGAGATCTCAACCGAGCTTGGACACGTTTTCAAGAGGTCACAAGAAGAGCTGCCGCCTTCGAGGCATCAACAGGCGGCGAGGTGTCTCTGGCTCGCTCACGGAGTTGGCCTTTGGGAAAAATCCTCCAGGCCAACCCCGACCTCAAACACTCAATTGCCCCTTTCACAGGTGGACCATTCAACGCGTTTCTCCCGGCAAACTCGAGGGCACGTTTTGCTCTTGGAGGAACGCAGCCGCTGCCAGCGTCTTCGCATGATCGCGCACGTCGACAGGCCAGGGTTCAACCAACTCCTCGAATCGCTTGGCATCCCCCGCGAAGAGGGCTCGAGTGGCTTCCTCGAAGCCCTCCTCGTTTCCGGCCATCGCCGAGAGAAACCGATAGGCGGATTCTTGCGCTTTTCGCACCCGATCCTTGATCTCGTGCCCACGCCTTGCCTCGTCAACCAGTTTACGGAGCGCGACCGACGCTCCTCCGGGTTGATCGTTCAACCAATCCCAGTGCCGCGGCAAGAGCGTCACTTCACGTGCGACAACCCCCAATTTGGGGCGCCCGGGACCACGCGCGACTTCCTTGGTGGGCTCCTCCAAGCTCGCCGGCGCCGGATTGACGGCTTCCCGTTGCGCCTGAAGGCGGCTCAACACGTCTCGCTCCGTGCCGCGAAAGTCCACCTCCACGAGTTCGCTGGTCACGTTATCGAAGATGAGGACCGGCGCCTTCTCGCCGCGATCGAGAACCTTCTTGGTCAGTCGCACAACTTCGGCGAGCGTTCCAGACGCGATCCGTTGCGAGCCTTCAAAGGCTGTGCACGTCGTTGAATTTTGGGGAAACATCGAGCGATCCTCCTGAGAACTTGTTCGACAGCAGAAATATTTTACCCGGGTGTAATTCGGTTGTCAATATTGTCCGGGTAAAATTATTGCTGATGAGGAGCGATCGCCGCCGTGGTCTTTGGCTCCGTGCCGGGCGCGGCGCAGCGACGCTCGAACATGGGGCAAGACTCTTCATCGGGTTGCTCGTGGGGCCGTACCTATCGGTTTTTGTTCATGAGCTGGAGCAATCGCGACTCGTTGCCGGGTCCAACTCCTGGAGTCTTTTCAGGAGGAAGCGTCGCTCGGGCTCGGTGCAGGATGTGGTGAGGGCCAGGCGATAGCCTTCAGCGGCTTCAGTGGATCGACCCAGGCGGCGAAGGAAGTCCGCGCGAACGGCGTGCAGAAGAAAGTAGTTTCGCAAGACAGGATTGGTGCCCAGTTCGTCGAGCGATCGCAGAGCTGCGGCCGGTCCTTCCAGCATGGAAAAAGCCACGGCGCGGTTGAGAGCAACCACCGGTGAAGGAGCCAGAACGAGGAGTTGGTCGTAGAGACCCAGGAGGTAGGTCCAGTTGGTGGTGGCGAAGCTGGGGCTGATGATGTGGACGGCCGCAATTCCCGCCTGGAGATGATACTCGCTGAGCTCATCACCCTGGGCCGACAGGTCGAGTTGGCGGAGGCCGAGTCCGATCAATCCTTGATCCCACTCCGATCGTTGCTGGTCTTCGAGAAGGAGCAGATTGCCGTCGCCGTCTACCCTGGTCGTGAAACGGGCGGCCTGAAGGTAGAAGAGGGAGAGCAGGGCATGCACTTTGGGCTGCGCTGACCACGGGCGTGCCGCCAAGAGCTGCGCCAGCCGGACGGCTTCTTCACAGAGGTCCTCGCGAATGAGGTTCTCTCCAGCGTGAGCTCCGTAGCCCTCGTTGAAGAGGAGATAAAGGACTTTGAGCACCGAGTCGAGACGTGAGTCGAGCTCGCTGGCAGGAGGTTGCGCGAGTCGAATGCCGGTGTCCCGGATCCGTTTCTTGGCGCGGACGAGTCGTTGGGCGACCGTGGCTTCTTCGGTGAGAAACGCATGGGCGATTTCCGCCACGCTGAAACCGCTCACCGCTTTGAGCGTGAGGGCCACGCGAGCTTCTGGCGGAAGCTTGGGATCGCAACAGGCGAAGATCATTGCCAACTGTTCGTCGGCCAGTTCTTCAGAGACCTCGGCATCAGGTGTGTTGAGAGCACACTGACGTTCCTCGAACTGTTTTTCCAGCGAGTGCCTCTTGCGGCGCAAGGATGCACGTCGGCGGAGCAGGTCGAGGGCCCTGTTGCGAGCGACGCGGATGAGCCAGACCCTGGGGTTGTCTGGAATTCCGCCAAACGACCACTGTCGTAGAGCCTGAAGCAGGGCGTCCTGAACCACTTCCTCGGCAAGGTCGAGGTTTTCGAGTCCGAAGATATGGCTCAACGTGGCGATCATCTGTCCCGCCTGGTGGCGGAACAGATGATCGACCAGTTCATGGACGTGAGGCTCTTCCGCCATTCACTTCACTCTCCGCCGCATCCCATGGGGTCAATCTGCCTGAGTTCAATTCGGCCGCCGTAACTGAGGTGGGGGCAGTCGCGGGTCAGCTCGATCACCTCTTCGTAGCTCGCGGCCTTGAGCGTGAAGTAGCCGCCGACGACTTCGCGCGCTTCACTATAGGGACCATCGACGATGCTCACGTGCCCGCCCGACGAGGTCATCACCTTGCCCCCTTCATCCAGCAGCTTGTCGCTGACGACGAACCGGCCAGTCTTAATGAGATTCTCTCGCCACGCGTTGTATTTTTCGACGATCTGCTGAATCTCTTCCGGAGAGGCATCGCGAAAATTGTTCGGGCGCGTGTGCAAGATCAGCATGAACTTTGGCATGTGCCGTTCCTCGTCTTGGACCCCTGAGAATGAAGCTCCGTGGGCCGGAACCGTTCCGCCCGGCCTGAGCATCACTTGGTCTTGCGCACCAGGTCGAAGTTGACCTTGTGGCAGGCCTTACCTTCCTGGAAAGAGACCCACTCCGTCTGGAAGCGGTCCTTGCCGGCGAAGGTGAAAGTCGCCTGGTGCATATGGTTCTCGGTTTCCGACTTCAGGCTGTCCGCGCTGACGAATCGAAACAGGAGTTGATTGCCGTTCTTGCCGGCCTCGGCTCGCATTTTCGGCTGATTTCCCAAAATGCAATAGTGAGTGAGGACGAGGTCCGAGCCGTTGTAGTAGTACATCGTGACCATTTCATGGTCGGTGCCTGGGAAAATCGTCTCCTGCACTGCCGTTCCCTGGGCTGTGACCCGGAACGAGGAGACCACCTTGTCTGTGGGCTTGCCGTCCTTGCCTAATTCGACCCAGTCGCCGGCAAGTTGCTTGATCGTCTCGAACTGGGGCGAACTTGCGGCAGAGGAGGTTTCGCCGGCTCTTGCCGGATTCGTCAAGGCGACGAGGCTGACCAACAACATCGCAGACATCGTTCGGCGCGTCATCAGAAAACTCCTTGAGAATGCACACCTGGTTATGGCCCAACATGGGCCGGCCGTCTTGCCCGTCCCCCTAAGACGAAGAGCTCCGCGCCAGATAGACAGTCTCGGAAAAAATATTTTTGCGACGGGTGAAGGAGGGGTTAAGGCGGCTCTCGAGCGGGTTGCCGGGCCGAACTATGTTCCCGCCAAACTCAGTGTCTCTCACTCTCGCCGCCGGTCTTTACCATCCGGACGTTAACTAACGGCTCGCGCTCATGTCATCAGGGATGGCGTTGCCCACCGATCTTCCTTTGTGGTAACACCTGGGCCGCCTGATGAGTCTCTTCTGAAAGAAGGGCGAATCAGCGACTTACGCATGGATTTGTGGTGAATTGCGAATTTTAGGGACATGAACCGTGGCGTGGCCGCAGAGCGAGTTCTTGGCTCATGAGCGACTCTTACAATCGGATCGCGGGTCGAAGTGTGGAACGGCTCGCGGCCTTGAGCGACGGGATTTTCGCGGTCGCGATGACCTTGCTGGTGCTCGACCTGAAGACCCCCGCGACGGCGAACGTCCATTCCGAGCTTGAACTTTGGCGTGCGTTAGTGGCGCTCGCCCCTCAACTGCTCATGTACGCCATGAGTTTCATGACGCTCGGGATCTTTTGGGCGGGGCAGCAAACGCAGTTCAATCACTTCGCTCTCGGAAGCCGCAATCTCACCTGGATTCATCTCGCCTTTTTGTTCGCGGTGACCATGATGCCGTTCTCGACGCGGCTTCTGGCCGAGTTCATCACGTATCGCGTTGCGCTTCTGCTCTACTGGTCGAACGTGCTGACGTTGGGAGTTCTTCTTTTCGTAAGTTGGAGGTACGCGATCCGGGCCGGCTTGTTGAAGGAAGGACTCCCCCAAAGCGTCAGCGCGGCGATCGAGAGACGCATCGTGGTGGGACAGGCCCTTTATGCCCTGGGTGCCTCGCTCTGCGTCGTGAGTACCTATCTGAGCCTGGTGTTCATCGTTCTCGTGCAACTCAATTATGCGGTTGCGCCGGGGTTCTTCTGGCCGAAACGGCGCCTTGAGCACGAGCCCTCACAGGCGGAGCAATCCTCCCCGTAAACACACCGCTTTCACGCGCCTAGCACGAGAGAAACAGCCGCGCCCAGCGGTTGCCGTTGTATTCGGGAACCGGATCCGAGAGAAGAGAGGGGATTGATTCTCACTCCCGGCCCGTTATGATAGTGACTGCTCACTCATTAACCATGGCAAGACCGACGACGATCGCGGACGACCGGATTCTCAAAGCGGCGCGTGAGTTGTTTCTCAAGCGAGGTCTGCGTGCGACCACGGCGGAGATCGCCGAGCAGGCGCAGGTCTCGCAGGGGATCCTTTTCAAGCGGTTCAAGTCGAAGCAGGCGCTCTTTCAAGCGGCGATGGCGATCGAGGCGGAGCCGAAACCTGCCTCTCCTTTGGATCTCGTGGCCAGGGTGGGGAAGGGGAGTGTCGAAGAAACGCTCGTGGAGTGGGGAGTCTCGCTGATCGAAGCGTTTCTCGACTTTCTGCCGACCGCCATGATGGCCTGGAGCAACAAGCAGGAAGATGAGAGTGACCGCAGATCGGTTCGATTGGGCAAGCACCCTGAGAAGGCCCTGGTGCGCATGCGGACCCTGGCGGCCTATCTCGCGGCCGAAGCCGAGTTGGGGCGTGTCCGACACGGTGACTTTGAAGTCGTCTCCCAAATCTTCATCGGTGCCTTCTGGCACTACGCGTTCCTGCAAGTAACGCTCGGCGACAAAGACCGACCGCGCGAACAGCATCACGCGTTCTCCGTCGGCGTCGTCGATACCCTCTGGACGGGAATCGCCCCCAGGCGCGTTCCCAAACGCCGGAGTTAGTCCGCCGTAAATCAAGAGGAACTCGCGGCCTCTTTTTTTGATCGATTTAATGAGTGAGCGGTCACTTACTTTCTATGCTGGTAGGGATCCGGCATCAACCTTGTTCTTGGGAGTGTTGAGATGATTCTTCTAACTGGAGCGACAGGGAACATTGGCAGCGAACTGGTGGCGCAGCTCTCGGGGCGGGGGCTTCCGCTCAGGGTGGTAACGCGCGACGAAGCCAAGGTCGCGAGGCTCGATTCCAGCATCGAGCGTGTCATTGGCGATCTTCACGATCGGGAGACCATTCAGCGTGCGGTGGCGGGAGTTGAGCGATTGTTCATGATTTCGCTTATCTTCGATGAGAGCCACAAGGCCGATGCCCTGCTGGTCGAAGAGGCCAAGCGTGCCGGCGTTCGACATGTCGTGAAGATCTCGTCCTTGGGGGTTCGTACCAACCAGGCCGTGGGGATCGGTGCTCTGCATCGCGCCAAGGAACTTGCTGTGGAAGAGTCGGGGATGGCCTGGACCTTTCTGCGGCCGGGGGCTTTCATGTCGAACGCGCTCCAGTGGGTTGGAAGCATCAAGTCGCGCGGACGCGTGTTCAACCCGAACGCCGATGGGAAACTGGCCCCCATCTCTCCCCATGACATCGCCGCCGTGGCGGCCGTCGCGCTCACCAGCGCCGGCCACGAAGGGCAAGCCTATGACCTGACGGGTTCCGAATTGCTCTCTGCCCATGACCAGGTTCGTATCCTCTCCCAAGTGTTAGGCAAGCCGATTGAGTGTGAGGATATCTCAATAGATGCCGGACTTGAACAACTCCGCTCCTTCGGTGCACCGGCGTTTCTCGCCGAGAGTCTTGCTCAGTTGTGGACGATGGTGCGTAGCGGTAAGGCCGCGATCAAGACCGGCGAAGTCGAGCGCTTGACCGGCCGCCCGGCGCAGACGTTTGAAACGTGGTGCCAAGAACATAAGAATGCTTTTCTTTGAGAGACGCCTTGGCAAGGACCTCGGTTACGCTTGCGGTCCCTCAGGCCACGCCAAAGGGGGACCGCGAGCCGAGTGTTGAAATCCTTTTCTGCTTGCCCCCGGTCGAAGTCGGCGGCTTGACTCGATGGAATCTGTAACTACAATAGTTGCGGATGGAGGAGCCATGCTGAGCTCGAAGCTTACAGTCGGCGTGCATATCTTGACTCTTTTGACTTTGGAGTCGAAGGAGCCTTTGACCTCGGAGTACATCGCCGGGAGCGTGAATACGAACCCCGTGGTGATTCGGCGGTTGTTGGGACTGCTTCGCGAGGCGGGCTATGTCGAATCCAGGGGGGGAGTTGGCGGCGGCTGGTTGCTGAAGGGCAATCCCGACCAGATCACCTTGTTTGACGTGTTGCGGGCGGTTGACCCTCAGGGGGATGCCTTCTCCCTCCATAAGAGTGAGCCCAATCCGGAGTGCCCTGTCGGGCGGCATATCCAGGGCGTTCTCTCCGAGGTCTACGACGAGGCGAGCCGGGCCATGGAAGGGCGTCTCGCCAAAACGAGCATTTCCGGAATTCTGGGCTCGGTCCAGAAACGAATGGGTCCGTAATTTTTTTTGCCGTGATCCGTAACTATTTTTGTTGCGGATTGGGCATCAATAGCAGGAAAATACGATGAAGATTGCACTTTTTGGCGCTTCGGGGACGATTGGCCAGCGCATTCAACGTGAGGCATTGGGACGGGGATATTCGGTCACGGCCATCGTGCGCGATCGATCGCGTGTCCTGGGTCAAGATCCTCGGTTGGTCGTGGAGGAAGGGAATATCCTGGACGCGGAAAGCGTGGCCGAGAAAGTTGCCGGCCATGACGCCGTGGTGAGTGCATTCGGCCCAGGTGCGTCGCAAAGGGCGGAGACCGTGGTTGAGTCAATCCATTCCCTCATTGCGGGGCTGACGAAGGCGGGGGTGAAGCGTTTGGTGGTCGTGGGGGGAGCCGGTAGCCTCGAGGTTGCGCCCGGGGTCAGGCTGGTCGATTCTCCGGAATTCCCTCCGGCCTGGAAGGGGATTGCCCTGGCGCACGCCGATGCGCTCGGTGCTTTGCGGAAGGAAGGGGACGTTGTGGAATGGACGTACCTGAGTCCAGCCGCGCTGATTGAGCCGGGAGAACGAACCGGGACGTTCCGCCTCGGCGGCGACCAATTCTTCACGGATGCTCAGGGGCAGAGCCGGATCTCGGCCGAAGATTATGCGGTGGCGCTCGTTGATGAACTCGAGAAGCGTCAACACGTTCGTGGCCGATTTACCGTGGCCTACTGAGTGCGTTTCTCGTCAAGGAAGAGGGCGAAGTAAGGGCCACCGTAAGCCCATTGAAGTACAGCCGTCTGATGGCCAGACGTGCGGAGTGGCGACCGTGATTGCCGGAGGGGGTCACGGTTCCCCCACGCCACCTGGATTTCATCGGCCGGCGATCGAACAGGCATCGCAGAAGCTCCCCAGGACCAATATGATAAGGCGGATTTGCCAGGATCGGGGCAGGGATCAATCTGCCTCGGCTTTAGGGGGCGCGCTCATCGGCCGGAGGAACCGGCAGGATCGGGCGCAGGCCACCGAGGAGGAGATGCGATGAAGGTTCACGTCGTCTTTTACAGCATGTACGGGCACATCTGGAAGCTTGCTGAAGCCGTGGCGGAAGGAGCGAAGCTGGCGCCTGGAGCCGAGGTCGAGCTCTACCAGGTTCCCGAGCTCGTGCCCGACGAAGCCCTCGAGCGTACCGGCGCGAAGGCCGCTCGCGCGGCCTTTGCTCATGTTCCCGTAATCCGTCCGGACCAGCTCACCGAGGCGGATGCCATCATCTTCGGGACGCCGACCCGGTTCGGAAACATGTGCGCCCAGATGCGGAATTTCCTGGACCAGACCGGTGGGCTCTGGGCTAAGGGAGCTTTGATTGGCAAGGTCGGCAGTGTTTTCACCAGCACGGGAACTCAGCACGGCGGCCAGGAGACCACGATCACCAGCTTTCACACCACGCTGTTGCATCACGGGTTCGTGATCGTTGGCGTGCCGTATTCCTGCCAGGGACTGGTGAACATGAACGAAATCACCGGTGGTTCCCCCTACGGAGCCAGCACGCTGGCCGGCGCAGACGGGAAGCGTCAGCCCAGTGAAAATGAACTGTCGATCGCCCGCTTTCAAGGGGAACACGTGGCGAAGATCGCCGCGAAGCTAGCCGCGAAATGAATGCGAGGCTGGGCGAAAGACCTTCTCCCGGCCTGTTAGCCATTTCAGCGACATTGTCACCGGTCGCGGGGAATCAGGCCTCTTCGTAGGCGCGACGGAGCCAGCCCAGCAGTTCGGGGTCGACCTCGGCGGCATCGCCGAGCCGGACCCTGTGGGTAAACATCGCGTTGAAGCTGCCTGATTCCTCTAGCCGTTCGGTGGGGGAAACCCCTTTCAGGATCAACCCGACGTCGACCCGTTTCGCCGTCGACGGTTGGATCAAACCGAATTGCTTGGATCGGCGTAGGCTCACATTGGCCTTCTTGGGGGCGATCTCGACGTCCGGACCGAACGCGCGTACGGCGGTGACGATTGCTTCATAAATGGGACGCAGCGCGGCTTTCGGACCCTCATATTGTGCTTCAACCAGGTCCAGACTTCCTGCCTCCGGGGCGTCCCCGGCGGCGAGTGTCCGCAGCGCTATCTGATTCGCGTAGCCATGTGACAGACCCTGTGTTTCCTTGAGAAACGCCACGATCTCCTTGTGTTTTGAGTGTCCCGAGCCGCGTGCGATGGTGATCCAGGCGTCGAGGGATTTCCCCGTCTTCTCTTCCAGGTTCCGAATCAAGCTTGCCATTCCCTCTTCGGGGGATTTCGCCATCGAGGTATCTCCCTTCGCGTTCGACCAAGAGACATTGCCAGAGTCGGGAACAATCACGGAAGACCGGTTTCTCACGCCCTACGATTGGGATCGATGAATGTATTGCTAATAGGCGATCTGAAAGGCAATTCACTCTGATCCCTTGGATTTCTGGCGCCGCGAGCGACCTTCAAGGTAAGTCTTGAAGCCCTCGGGATTTCCTGGGGGCGCGATCTCGAATCGTATGGTCAAAGTCTCATTCTCTCCGCGCACGTAGGAGAGCCGGAAGCGAGGCGCAGTAGGCGAAGGCTCGCTCAAGAAGGTCAGGGTCCGCTTGTCGTCGGAAAACGTGGCGACATAGTTGATGACATGCCCCTCGGAATCGAAGTAGGCGGCGCGGGTCGGCTCTCTCCCTTCATTTCGATAGACCACCAAGAGATCGTCGTGGATCGTCGCGGGACCTCTCGGCGAGGCGGGGAACTCCGCGTGATTCTTTCGCACGAGGATCTTGCCCTGAAGGTCCGTTTTGAAAGAAAACTTCCCCGTTCCCCGGCTGGGATCTCCATCATTGATCCATTCACCCAGGAGGAACTGGTACGGAGCCCAGACGTCTTTGCCCCGGCAGATCGAGAGCGAGGAACCCCATAAAAGTAAGAATACGAAAGCTGTCAATGAGCGATGATGTGTTGCCATGCCAAAAATTCTCCTCCAAGTGGGGCAGTTCCAGTGAAGCTGTAAGTAGCCGGCCAGGTGAGCGGTCGGGAGACATGAGAAAAGGGTTGGTCAGGACGCTTCTTTGCGATGCCCAAGGTCATGAGAGAGGTTAGTAAACGACCTTGTCATCGGGGCCAGGTGCAGGTTGCCTCGTGAGGCTCGCCTAGTTTCCGAAGGACGGCATTTCGGTGATGGAGATTTCAAGCCGATTGATCTTGCCGCCATGAGTCGTCAGCAAGTCGCGTCCTCGCATGGGGCCGGGCAGCAGGGCGGATGTGCAGGTCCATTCGGCGCGGACGAAGCCGCCGTCCTTGTCCACGCGGTCCAGGGTCGGCGTGAGGTCGGGAGCGCGGTTTTGCCACATCGCGGCGAGACTGGTACGGATGGCCGCCTTGCCGGTATGAGTTTGCGGCTGTCCCATGAAAGGCTCGACGAGCACCGCGTCCTCGGAGAAGAGGGCGAGAAGCGATTCTTCGGCGGCCGGCCCGATTTGCATGTAACGGCACATGTCCTCGACGAGCGCTCGGTCATTCTCGTGGACTGGCATGTCATTGTTCCTCTCGTCTAAGATGCGGCGGGAGGTTTGCCGCGATGCCTGAGAATTCTGGGATCAATAAGGGTACCTTGATTCGGCTGAGGTCGCTTGTGAGGGCGATGCACGAGCCTGACGCGAAGGGTGTTCCTCTGGCTCACCTCGTCGAACTGGCCGGCGAGACGGGATTGGACGTGGGAGTGACCGTGGACTTCGAGGCGTCCAGGGAGTTGGGGGAGCCTCTGCTCATCCTGCGGGTTCCCACTCCGGCCTCACCTAACCCACGGCTGGCGAATTTGTCGGAGCGAGAGAAAGAGGTCGCCGAACTGGTGGCTCAGGGGTTGAGCAACAAGCAGATCGCGGTCCGTTTGCGGATCACGCTGGCAACCGTCAAGGACCACGTCCATCGCATCCTCCACAAAACCGGGCTCCCCAATCGTGCGGCCGTCGCGGCTGCGCTCAAGGGGTAGTCGACGATAATCGAGAAGAGAACCCCTCGCATCCATCTTTGGATGGGATCCTTGCGGTTTTCGGCCAGAATACGCAGAGCGAAGGCCGGCCCTCCTTGGTCGAGGGACCGGCCCCTGCGTTATGAAGGTCCTACCAGCAGATGGCAGAATCAGCTCAGGTCGCCGCTTGTTGCGTGAGGATTCGACGCGCCTTGGGGCGTTTTGGGAAGGTCAGCGGAAGGGCCGAGAGTCCTCGGAGGCCGAGGCTGCGACGCCAGCGCAGGCATTCGCGAGGGACTGCCAGGCGGAGCTCGGGGAGTCGGCGGAGCAAGGTGGCAAACGCAATTTGCCCTTCCATCCGCGCTAAAGGGGCTCCGACGCAGTAGTGAATCCCCTGGCCGAAGGCGAGATGCCGGTTCGGGTCGCGCGTCAGGTCGAGTTGATCCGGGCGATCGAATTGACGTCCGTCGCGGTTGGCCGACCCGAGTGCCGCCATGATCATCTCCCCGCGCGGTATGGTCGCACCGCTGAGCGTGATGTCTTCCAGGGCGTAACGCTCGCTCGAAAGTTGGACCGGGGCATCGTAGCGTAGAAGTTCTTCGATCGCCGGCTTGATCAAGCCAGGATCATCTCTGAGCTGTTCCCATTTGTCGGGGTGCTCGAGCAGGGCCAAGACGCCGTTACCGATCAGGTTGAGGGTCGTCTCATGGCCGGCAATCAGAAGCAGGAAGATCATTCCTATAAGTTCGTTCTCGCTCAGTTGGTCATCGGCCTCTCTCGCATGAACGAGTGCGCTCGTCAGGTCGTCCCCCGGTACCTCTTGTCTCGCTTTGATGAGTTTACGGATGTAACGCAAAAAAGCGATCACATGAGGAATGGCCATCAGCATTCCCCACTTGGAAGGCGGCGTCGACAGCAGCGCATTCGACCAACGATGGAACCGGTGTCGGTCGCGCACCGGGATACCGAGCATTTCCGCGATCACTGTGGAAGGAAGAGGAAGTGCGAAGTCGCGGATCAGGTTCGTTTGCCCCTTGTTCTCGAATCCATCAATGAGCTCATCGGTCAAGTTCTGGATCCGGTCGCGCATCTTCTCCACAAAACGGGGAGTGAACGCTTTGTGAACCAGGCCCCGCAGCCGCCCATGGTCTGGGTTGTCCACGTCGAGCATGTGGAATTGAAGCGGCTCGAAGATCTTGGGAACCCAGGGTGGCTTGGTGGATCTCTCTGGCTTTGGCGCTTTCCTTTGATCTTTGATAAAGCGATCATCTTTAAGAACCGTCACCACGTCGTCATACCGGGTGACCAGCCAGATGGTTTGTTTGTCCGGCAGCGCCACGCGAAGGACGGGGGATTCTTCGCGCCAGCGGGCGTAGAAGGGATAGGGGTCGGTTTTGAAGGTTTGGCTACAGATATCGACGTCCGTGATCGAAGGCATTGCCGCTCTCCTTCTCAGGTAACGAGAGAACTGGGGGCAGGCGTCAACGGCGCACGGCCCTCAGAAAGAACTCGACATGTCGATCGACTTCGCCTCGAATTGAGTTCACATCTTCTTGACCCTGATCCAACATAAAGCTCTCGGTTCGCGCGGCCGTGACATCGGCGATCACCGCCGCGAAGACTTCCGCCTTGTCCCTCTCAAACTGGCAATGAAGCGCGTTTTCCGCCATCCTCACCGCCTGAGTGGTCTGCCGGATCGAGGTTCCGGCGAACCCGTGCTCTGCAAAGAACTTGAGGGCCGCGGTCAAAATTTCTTCGCGCTTTACGCGTCACATCTTTTCTTGGCCGTCCCATGCCCTCTTGGTTTACCGAGCGATCGATACGCTTTCAAGGACGGTTTCCAAGGCGTTCTTTTATGGCTCCCCGATTTTCGCTTCCGGAAGGTCTTCGTTGAGAGAGGATCGAGATTTGATGAAAAGTTCTCGAGGAGGGGGTATTGAATGGTCGGAGCGTAAGATCGACGGGATGAATTCGGTTGCAAAGATATTTCCGCTGACGAACGGTGGCGGCGCTCGTTTGAACACCGGAAAAAGCCATTTCAAGCGTGGTCAGAGGGTGAGAAAGGGGCAGGCCCAGGTCAACGGGGGGAAAGCCTGTCCCCTTGATGTGGCGTGGGCTCAAAGCGTGCTGGGCTTTCGGCCGCGAACGATGCTGCGCTCGCAGTGGATCGTGATGGAACCGCCTGGACCGGGCTCGGGGCGGAAGCCTCGGGCTCGTGGACCCTGGAGGAGACGCTCGCGGACTTCTTCCTTGGGAGTGGAAGGGGTTCCGCGGTCGAACCATTCATCAAAGTCGAGTGTGAACAATTCTTCAACAAGCTGAATTTCTTGCAGGCCCGCCGCGACGAAAATGTCGACGATGGCGCCAGGGGTCAAGTTGCGGGTGTGCGTGATGTCGCGGGCACGCTCGAGCTCTTGATGGTGCCGCGCCCGCTCGGGATCGGCGTCGGTGGTGTGGTCGCAGAGGACGACCAGGCCGCCGGGACGGAGTAGCTCGACCTGGCGAAAGAGAAACTCGGCGGGGTCGGTGAGGTGGTGGAGGACGTAGCGGGAGATCGTTGCATCAAAGGGGCCCCAGAGCGAGGGGTCGAAGACCGTCGTCTGTGCGAACGTGGCGCGGTCTCCAAACGGCGCACAGCGGGCACGGGCGCGGGTGATCATCTCCCCGGAGAGATCGACGCCGTAGATACGATGACCGGCCTCGAGAAACGCCGCGCTCACGAGACCGGGTCCGCAACCCGCGTCGAGGATCTGACTGTCAGGAGGAAGGTCGGCCACCTTGACCAGACGCGCGAGCGCCGCCGGATCGCTTTGAACCGGCGCACGCTCGAATTTAGGCGCCTGGTCATCGAAGGCCAGGGAGAGCGCCCTATCGTGCTCTGACATAAAAACCTCAAGGAAAGAAGCGATCCTTCCTCATCGTGCTTCGTAGACAACCTGCCCCCCGACCATGGTCCAAAGAACCTCGGTCGTTTTTAGGTCGTCTTCCGCGCACGTGAGGGGATCGCGGTCTAGGAGGATCAGGTCCGCGAGCTTGCCCGGCTCAATCGAACCCTTCTCGGCTTCTTCGGAATGAAGCCTCGCATTGTTAATGGTGTATAAGCGCAAGGCTTCGATGCGACTCAACTTCTGGTCGGCGTTAAGCACGCCGGCCCGGTCGGTCTGGCGCGTCACGGCGATCCAGATACCGAGCCAGGGGTCCCAGGGGTTGGTGGCCTCCAGAGGATCGACTCGGATCATGTGATCGCTGCCGCCGCCAATCGTCACCCCGGCCTCCAACCATTTGCGATACGGGTGGAACCACGCCATACGCTTGGGGCCGAGAACATTCATCAGCGTCCGTGTATCCTTGAAGATCCAGGCGGGCTGAACGTCTGCGCCTACCCCGAGCGCGGCGCACCTATAGAGGTTCTCGGCCGAAGTAAAGTTCGCATGGGTGATCAACCAGCGTTTACCCCGGATGCCAATGGTTCGGTCGGCCTGCTCGTATGCGTTTAGCAGCTCGTCCATCGCGGCCTCCCCCGCGGTGTGAGCCGTCATTTGCCAGCCCCGGCGCGCCGCTTCCTGGGCGATTGTGGCCAACTGCGCGGGAGGGATGAACAAGAGGCCGTGATAGTCGGGCTCGGTAATCTGATAGGTCGGGCCGACTCCCCAAGGTTCTCGCATCGATGCGGTTCCGTTGAGCATACCCCCGTCCAGGAAGACCTTGAGGGGGCCGATGCGCACCCAGTGGTCTCCCACGCCGGTGGGGCCATTGGGCTCGTCTTGCCCTTGGGAGAGCTCCGCGAGCTTGCCTGCCACGGCCTTTCGGTCGCCGAACGGGGGAGAGAGCACCCGCGTGGCGTTGATCCGAACGGTCAACTCTCCACGATCGCGGAGGCCCCGGTAGGTTTGCAGCGCGTCGACGCTGGCGGAACGATCAGCGACGCTGGTTAAACCGCGGGAGTTGTAACGTCGAAAGAGATCCCGCACCCGCGTGACCTCGGGGGCTCCATCGTCACCATAGGCATCTTTGGGGAGATCCTTGAGCACGGAATAGGCGTTGCGGAGAAGGCCGGTGGGCTCACCAGTTTTCGGATCTTTGACGATTTTGCCGGCAGGAGGATCTGGGGTGTCCCTGGTGACCCCAGAAATCGCGAGAGCTTTGGAATTGGCGATTCCCGCGGGGCCGGCCTGGTGCAAGACGGGGTGATCGGGAGCAATGGCGTCGAGCTCCGCGCGGGTCGGGAAACGGCTCTCATCCAACCGGGTCGGGAAGGCGTAACGCACAACGATCCACGACCCCTTGGGCTGTTTGGCCGCTCGGTCGGCGATGTACTTCAGGATGTCGGCCAGCGAACGTAACGTAGGGATCGGGTGGTCGATCTCGCTCGAGGCGGCTCCCAAAGGGTGGACGTGGCTATCGTATAACCCCGGAAGAAGGGCCTTCCCCCCCGCGTCAACCGTCCGTGTCTTCGGGCCGGCCAGCGCTTCGACTTCCGCGTTGGTACCCACGGCGAGGATGCGGTCCCCCGCAATTGCCACCGCCTTGAAGACCTGGTCGGCAGGGTTGAGAGAAATCACCTTCGCATTGCGAATCACCACATCGGCTCGAGGCGGCTCCTTGCTGAACGCGGAGCTACCGGTGACAAGCCCCAGAAGCAAGCACCCGGTGAGTGAGCCGAGGCCGATCGAAACGGACGAGGGAACAACACTCATGTCGAGGATCCGATCCGCTTGTTGTGGTTGAGTCTTCCCCTCCCCCCAATGCCATCAGGGACCGACAGGGGATGACCGCCATTCTACAAGCAAGAACGTCCCACACATCAGGGTACTATCATTTCGCCGCTTGCGATCCCGCCTTGCCCACGACCTTGTGTTCCAGCTCTCCGTTAGGCTGTCCCGCAGCTTCGAGAGGGGGAACACTCGCCTGAGCAACCGGCGGCAAAAGGGATGAGGCGGCTCCCGCGGGCGCTGCCGGGCTGGCGCAGGCCTCGCAAGGCCGCGGCAGGTCGGGGTGGTCGCAGCCCCAGAGTGGTAATTCATTCAGGTCGGGCAACTCCGGTAGCACACGCGGCTTCGCGAGCTGGAACAGGTCGTCGGTTTGCAGGAAGTCGGCCACATCCACCACCGACGACCATAATGCGTCGAGAACATGGAGATATTCAGTGACGTTTTGGGATAACGTCTGCTGAGCGGTAACAAGGTCATTGAACGCGGGGGTCGGGTCGACCTGCCTGCGGGCGTAGATACCGCGATAGTAGCGAACGAGGTCAGGTAAAATATGCCGCCGGTAGTATTCCATCGCGTAGAGGTTGTTCTTGTAGTTGCCGTAAGCTGACGACAAGTTGCTGGTCAATGTGACCTCGGTTAGATGGGCTTCTTCTCCCGCGAAGATGAGTCCCGCCTGAGAGGCGATTGTCCCCCCTTTGTTTTGATCCCAGACGGGGGCCATCAGGCTAAACTGGAAGAAGTTGAACGTCCCAAAGGTTCCTGGGGCGATGGCAGGGGGAGCGAAGGAGAAGTCTTTTCCAAACGGCATCAGAATGTCGAGGTCGGGGACAAGGGTCGTAATTTGGGCTAATTTTAGGTTGTAATGTGCTTTTCTCAGGTCATTACGAGTTGTCAACATATCGGTGTGGTGCCGCAGCGCGTAGGTCAAGACGTCGTCGTAATCATAGTAAGGAATGAGACGATCGACCTTGCCGACGAGCTGGGTCAGGGGCATTTGATCCATCCCGATCGTCGCCACCAGTTGCTTCCAGTCGTAGAGATAGGAGGCGATCGCTTGCTTGTACGCCAAACGGGCCTGGAAGGCCTGGGCTCGCAATGACGCCGGCTCATAGGGCGCGGCCACGGAGCCACGAAGCAAGCCGGTATGGACCCGGTAAATGTCATCGGTAAACTGCACGAGGGCGCGGGTCACGACCAGGGTTTCCTTGTCGACCAGCAGTGTGAAATAAGCCTTGCGCACGGCCGTGGAGAGGTCGCTCCGGGCCCGCTTCAGTGCGATCTCCGCGTTGTTTAAATCCTGCTGAGCGGCGGCTCCCGCGAGCTTGATCTTGCCTCCCGTGATAATGGCCTGGTCGATGTAGCCGCTCTGAAAATTGGCCGAGCTATTATCCGCGGTAGGCTGCATGAAGTAAGCGATCGTGGGGTTCGGATACGTCTTCGCTTGAATCAAGGCGCCCTTGGCGGCTTCCACGTCGGCGACGGCTTGCCGCAACGTTGGGCTGTTGGCGGCGGCCATCCGCTGGAGGTCTGCCAGGGTCAAAGCCTGGCCGTTTGGTCCTGCGACGGCTTGCGGCTCCTGAGAGAGTGGTGGCAGCCCAGAATAGAGACGGTTAATCTCGCGCTGCATCGCGTCCTTGTTCTTGGGAAGGACGACGCGAGGCACCTCGGATCCGGGAAGCTGTGACGGGATGTTCAAATCGAGCTTCTCGGCCTTCGGTGATGATCCTATCGGCCCGGCTTCGGATGTGGTGGCGGCCGTGGTCAGGATGTTGGCATCCTTGGGTACCATATCGAGCGGGATGAGGTCTGGCGGCGATTCGATCAGCGTGGTGGCACGCGCATCCGCGCCGTCGGGAGCGGTGTCAAATGGATGGGCTGCCAGTTCTTGCACCACCTGGTTGGTTACATCGCGCACGGGCCAGGAACAGCCGTTGATCAGGAACAGGCCGGAGAGCAGAAGGAGTCGTCGCAACATCAGTCCTCTCCCCTCAAGGGTTGGGGCCTTCGGGCCGCACGCAGGTTAGAAATTCCAGCCCCCCTGCAAGACGACGCCTTGAGTGGTGAAGTTGCCGTTGGATGTTGTGCCGGTTCTCCTTTCCACGTTCCACCAGGCTTCAAGCGTGTAGCCCACGAAGAAGCTCAGGTTAGGATGTCCCGGTGGTTGCCAGCCCAGTCCAACCTGCCAGTTCAACATCGGAAGCTGCATGAACACCGACTCCTTGACGACACCCCCTTCGGGCTGGCCGGCCGAATTGGTGGTGGTCGTTAGCGCGGAGAAGTTCTGGTGGAGTCGGCTGAAGGTATCTCCCACATCAAACTTGTTGATAAAAGAGAACCCCGCTGAGGGGAACTTCCGTTCGAGCTCAACCGTGAAGTGAATGCCGGCTCCGACCGTACTGGTGTTGGAGTTTGCATAGAGAATGCCCTGGCCCGCGGTGGCCTGGGCGAGCGATTGGTTAGACTGCGTGCGAATGTAGGTCTCGGCCTGCCTGACACCAGCTCGCCATTTCATGCCCCAGTTCTCCCACGGGGTATATTCCTGGCTGCCGTAATCAAAATCTGTGTAGTTAACGCTGAGCTTGGTGGACCGTATCGCGGTGCCTCCCGCCGTGTGGTAGGCGCCGGTGCCCGAAGAGCTGAAGAAACGATCGGCAACGGAGAGTTGGCCGAGGCCCGACGGTAGTCTGTAGCCAATCTCAATGCGCGGGGCGATCGTCCAGTCCAGGCGGGCCGATCGCAGTGCCACATTTACGCTCCGGCCGCTCTTGGTCACGATAGGATGGTCCTGGTTGTTGGACCCATCGACGAGGTGCGGGTGGATCACCCCGATTTCCACTCCCCAGAACCAGCCGGGCTGCGACCACTGAGGAGGATCAAGCAGTGGGTCCCGTCGGATGTAGGGGCTTTCCAGTTCCGGTGGGGGTAGGCCGGGGGCGCTTGGCGGCAAGAACAGCGAGCGGGGCAGATCAAGCGGTCGTGGCAGTGTTCGCAGAAACTCAGGTTCCCAGCCCTCCGCAGGCGGTGAAGGCTCTGTCGCGGGAAGTGCGGCGGGAAGACCGTCGGCCAGCACCGTGAACGGAGCCACCGCGGTCGCCGATGGCGTTACCGCAGGTTGTGTCGCGGCGATCGGCTGTGGTGCCGCCGCGGGTTGCGCCGTGCTCATTGATGAAGTGGTGATGGTTGGCGGCGCGGTCGGGTTCTGGGCGTAGGCTGCTGGCAAGGCCAGGATGCCTCCCAGGAATGCAGGTGTCAGCAATCGTCGAACCGTACGGGCCATGACAGGTTCTCCCTGGTCTCCGAATCGTGTCTTGTTTCCGCCGCCTATTTGACCGCCGCCGAGACGGGGGCGGTTACACGCGGGGGATCAAGCACGGGGTCCCGTCGCGCTCCAAACGGACTCGTCGGTGTTGTCGGTGGAGTGGGTGGACTCGCCGGCCGTGGTGCCACGGAGGGAGCCACCACGGCCGATGGCGCCGCCGTTGTTACACCGGCCGGCGGAGACGAGAGTAAGGCCGCACTCGGTGGAACAATGCCGGGGCTGTTGGACCCGGCTCCGTTCACACACGCTTGGGCCAGTTCAGGATGGTCGCAGCGCCAAAGAGCGAGGCGATTGAAGTCGGGTAGCTCCGGTAGGCCTCGCGGCTTCGCCAGTTGGAACAGGTCGTCGGTTTGCAGGAGGTCGGCCACGTTCACCACCGACGACCATAGCGAATCGAGGACGTTGAGATAAACGGTGACGTTCGCGGACAGTGTCTGCTGAGCCGTGACAAGATCGTTGAACGCGGTGGTTGGGTCGACCTGTCTGCGAGCGAAGATGCCGCGATAGTAGCGAACGAGGTCAGGCAAGATGTTTCGTCGATAGTACTCCATGGCGTAGAGGTTGTTCTTGTAGTTGCCATAAGCTGAGGCCAGGTTGTTGGTCAAATCCATCTCAACACGATGTGTTTCCTCGCCGCCTCGAACCAGACCGGCCTGAGCGGCGACGATGTTCCCCTTGTTCTGATCCCAGATGGACAGAGGGAAGCCGATCGCGATGGTCTGATAGGTGCCGTAAGGTGTGTCGGAGTAGTCTCTCTCAACCGACGCATAAACATCAAGGTTAGGAAAGAGCGGCGTGATCTGCGCGAGCTTCAGGTTGTATTGCGCCTTTTTTATGACATTGTGGGCGGTGAGCATATCGGTGTGATGCCGCAGAGCGTGGTGCAGAACTTCGTCGTAATCAAAGTAAGGGATGAATCGGTCTACCTGGCCCGAGACCTCGGAGAGTGGCAACTGATGCATGCCGATCGTCGCCACGAGCTGCTTCCAGTCATAGACGTACGAGGCGATTGCCTGTTGATAGGCTAGCCGCGTGGCAAAGGCCTGGGCTCTCAGTGACGCCGGTTCGTAGGGCGCGGCCTGTGAGCCGCGGAGTAGTCCGGTGTGTATGCGATAGATGTCATCCGTGAATTGGGCGAGGGCCCGAGTCACGATAAGGGCTGTCTCTTATACACATCTAGATGTGTATAAGAGACAGGGCCTGGGCTCTCAGTGACGCCGGTTCGTAGGGCGCGGCCTGTGAGCCGCGGAGTAGTCCGGTGTGTATGCGATAGATGTCATCCGTGAATTGGGCGAGGGCCCGAGTCACGATAAGGGTCTCCTTGTCGACGAGCAGCGTGAAGTAGGCTTTGCGGACCGCCGTGGAGAGGTCGCTCCGGGCCCGCTTCATCGCCAGGATGGCGTTGTTGACGTCCATTTGCGCCGCCGCCGCGCCCAGCTTCATTTTTCCGCCTGTGACGATTGGCTGATCAACGAACCCCCCCTGGACACCCGCCACGTCATTGTTGTTGGAGGGATTCATCAGGTAACCGACCCGGGGGTTCGGGTAGGTCTTGGCTTGAATCAGGTTTCCCTTGGCGGCTTCCACGTCGGCGACGGCTTGCCGCAGCGCGGGGCTGTTGGTGGCGGCGATGCGCTGGAGGTCAGCCAGGGTGTATGGCTTGCCGCCAGGCCCTGATAGCACCTGCGGCTCCTGGGGGAGCGGAGGGAGCTTAGGATAGAGACGTTCGATCGCACGCTGCTCGGCATCTTTGTCCTTGGGGAGGACGACGCGAGGCACTTCGGCCCCGGGAACCTGCAGGGGTATATTCAAATCAAGCTTGATTTTATCCGTTGTCGCGCTGGCCGCCTTCCGGGCGGAGTCCTCGTCGGCGAGCGGGTCGTCTTCTTTGAGCGGAGCTTCTTTCGGGATGAGGTCGGCGGGTGACTCCATCCAGCTTGTGGTTTGAATGTCGGTTGAGATCACCGGCTTGGCTGGGGTCTTTGAGTCCGGTCGCGAGTTTGCCGGCGATCCGCTTTCGCTCTTGGGAGCCTCCGCTGTTGGCCTGGGAGGTTCCGTCGCGGCTGGAGGAGCCAGATCGAACGGATGATCGGCCAGCTCATGCACCACCTGGTTGGTCACCTGGCGCACGGGCCACGAGCAGCCGCTGACCAGGAGCAGGCCAGAGAGCAGGAAAACGGGTCGTAACATGCTCCATACCCTCAAGTGAGAGTCTCCTCCTCGTCGCGAGCTGCGCGGGGGTCTGGGCTTGGTACCCAGACGATGACGGGCTGGTTATTCCAACCCTGGGTCGTCGCAACTCGGCAGAAATGGAGATAGTGCAGATCCGAACTCAAGGGGGGGCTGCCTGCCCTTGGCGATTCTTTCAACGAAGAGAATCACCAAGAGGCCGCTCGTCGATCTTCCAAGTCTTCTCTGTGATCGCGAGTCGAGTCTCGCCTGTTCGAAGGGGCGAAGTGTCGTGAAAGCCAACCGTGGCTTACGGGACGTTGCCAAGAGGTCATGAACCCATTGGCTTGACTTGTCCCGTCTTGGACTCCTGGGTCGTCTCAGCTCACCTCTTCCTGATTCACGTCGGTCGGCGTGGGGAGTTGCCAGCGGCTGAGATAGGCCGCGAGCACTTCCTCGGCGATGGCCGATTGCGAGATCCTCCGCATGGCGGACTCAATACCCAGTCGTTGAGCCGTTTCCACGGTGAGGTGGAGCGTCATCTTGACCGTCGCCGGTGAGTCGCCTTGCTTGTTGGCCGTCGTGCCTTGCCGCCGTTCTGCCGCCTTGCGTGCCATTCGCTTTGCCTCCTTGCCGTCTTGCCTGCAAAGAGCGATCGGCCATCGGGATCGATTCCTTGAGGAAATGCCGTCGATTTTTGTTTTTTGGGTGGGAATGTGAGGCGCGGCCGCACTGAGCGAGGGCCGGAGTGATCTCCTCGCTCGTGGGTTGGTTGGATCGGAATCTCAGGGCGTGGAACTGCCGGGGCTGACGCGGGAATGAGGAGGCTCAGCCACCCAAAATGGGGCGTGCCCGGGCTTTATGCAAGGAATGTGAAAGTCTGCCGGATCGTGAGGTCAGATGCGTTGGTGTCCGAGGCGTTGGAACACTTCCGCAAGGAATCGCTCCACCATGTCGCCGATTCCCGGCTCATCTTCTTCGCTGTTACCGGTGACATGAAGCGTCGTGATCGCCAGACCTTCAATCCAGGTCGCGACGTGCGACGGCTCGAACTGCGCTGCGGGGTAGATGGGCATGCAGGGCTTGCCGAACCGCTGGCAGGCCCTGACGCTCGCGTGCGCGTTGCGAGACGTTGTTTCGCCAAACCAGAGTGTTCCCTCGGCGTCCTGCGAGTTTCGTTCGAGTTGGCTCAGGCCTCTGTCCGCGGTGACCTCCGACGAGCGGTCCTCGCGAGAGAACTTGAGGTGTGGGCTGTTTTCGGACAGCGGGTCTTCGGGCGTTGAGTCGCCCGTGGGGATGCCAAACGCCTCGGCGGTTCGCCAAGCGGCCTGCTCCGCTTCGGTCCAGTTCCTGCTGATGATCTTGTCGAGCATGATTGAAGACCTGATAAGGTCGCGGAATTGGTTGGTAATGAAGGAATTGGATTTACGCGTGTTGATGTCGCGAAGCCAGGATCGCCTGTTTCCAGGCGATCGCTGGGTTCTCGTGTCATCGGGGCCAACCGTTCCGCTCTCTAGGACGTTGGCCGAGAACTCCGCAGGGCCTCAGTGGGCCATGCCCCCGCTTCCGGCGGGCGGCTCGCGATGGCCGTAGAAGCTGTAAAGCACCGGCATGAGGTACCGGTCGAGAAAGAGAGTCACGGTCATACCGCCGACCACGACGATGGCCAGGGGTTGCGCTGTTTGGCCGCCGATCTTCGTCGAGACGGCTGCAGGCAAGAGTCCGAGGATGGCTGTCATCGCCGTGATCATTACGGGCCGGACTCGCTTGAGCGAACCCTGGACGATGGCATCGTGCAACGGCATCCCCTGAATGCGAAGGGCGTTGAAATAGGAGATGAGGAGCAGCCCCTCCATGATCGCGATGCCGAAGAGAGAGACGAAGCCGACCGCCGCCGATACGCTAAAATTGGTTCCCGTCAGGTACAACGACCAGATCCCCCCCACCGCGACGTCAAAGACGTTGCTGAAGATCACCACGGTGTCCAGGAACGAGCGGAACGCCGCGTAGAGAAGGATGAAAATCAAGCCCAACGACAGGGGGATGATCCACAGGAGTCGCCCGTTCGCCTCTTCCATCTGCTCGAATTCACCGCTCCAAACGGCCTGGTAAGGAATCTGGAAGAGGTCCTTGGTGCGCACCTTGGCCTCATCCACGGCGCTCCCCAGGTCGCGTCCGCGAACGCTGAACTTGATGGCGATCAAGCGCCGGCCTTGCTCGCGATAGATGATGTTGTAGCCCGGGCGATTGAATCGCCCCCCCGGGTCCGGGGCGTAGTCTGAACCCACGGGCGTGACCAGATCCCCTAATCGAAGCCGCGGTGTGCTGCTGATGGGGTTGGAGGTGTCGGCCAAACTCCCACTCACCGCCGGAGGGGGCAGCGCATGTCCGCTCGCGTTGGGTGTAAACCCCGAGCCCTGCGCCAACACAACCTGGTTGTTGATGATATCTACGGGAATATCAAGAATCGACGTCTCGTCGCTGCGCCGCCACTTGGGCCAACGCGTGGAGATGTCAAACCGCTTTTCTCCTTCGACCATGGCTGAAAAGGCGCCGGCCCCCACGGCGTTGGCGACGACGTTGTTGACGTCAGCCGTTGTTACACCCCACCGCTGGCATTTCTCTGGATCGACCCGGAACTCCAGGTGTGAGACCCCCTGGACATGGAAGACGCCCACGTTGGCGATGCCGGAGATATTCTGCAAAATGTTCTTGGTCTTGGTAGCAAGTTGCTCCAGGCGGTCGAGGTCGGGTCCGAAGATCTTGACGGCGTTGTCTCCCTTGACCCCCGAGAGCGCCTCGAGCACGTTGTCCCGGATATTCTGCGAGAAGTTCCAGGTGATACCAGGCAGAGCGCGTTCGAGATCGGCATTCATCGCGGCGACGAGTTCCTTCTTCGTTCGCGGCCGAGTCTGTCCCCAAACCCAGCGCTTCCAGCCGGTCTGCGGCATTAGCTTGGGCCAGTCGTCCTGGTGCCGGAGCGGCACGAAGTACTCACCGCTGTAGAAACCCTCCGTGTCCGTACCGTCGTCGGGACGGCCGCTTTGGGTAATGATCGAATCCACCTCGGGATACTTCGCGATAATGGCCCGCGCCTGCCTTGCGATTTTGACCTGGTGCTCGAGGTTCATGTTCAAAGGGCCGATCGCGCGGAGCCAGAGGTTTCCCTCTTCCAGCTCCGGCATGAATTCGCGGCCGATCTGTGGGATCAGGCAAGCCGTTCCCCCGATCAGAAACGCCATGACGAAGCAGGTGCTCTTGGGGAACCTCAGGCAAAGCTCCAGCTTCCAGTGGTAGCGGAACTTCAGTGCGCGAACGAGGAAGTTCTCCTGGGCCGGCTTGAATTTCTTGAAGAGGAGCATGCAAAGGACCGGTGTGAGCGTCAGAGCGAGGACCAGCGCTCCCAACAACGAGAAAGCGTATGTCTGTGCCATCGGCCCGAAGAGCGCTCCTTCTGGACCCGTCATTGCGAAGAGGGGTACGAAGGCACACACCATGATCAAAACGGAATACAAGAGTGCGTGGTCGATTTCCTGAACGAAGTGAAGAATGCGCTCCTTGATCGGCAGTTCGGCGTGATTATGCGAAGCCAGGTTGCGGTAGATGTTCTCGACAACCACCACCGTGGAATCGACGATGATCCCGAAGTCAACCGCTCCAATGGAGAGCAGATTGGCCGATTTGCCCCGCATGTAGAGCACCGTGAAGGCGAACAAGAGCGCCAAGGGAATGTTGATGGCAACAATGATGGCGGTCTTGATGTTGTTCACGAACATAAACAGGATCGTCACCACGAGCGCAATGCCGAGACAAAGGTTCTCGGTCACCGTATCCGTCGTGAGACCGAGGAGCTCCGTGCGATCGTAGTAAGGCTTGATTTCCGTCCCGGGCAGCATCCGGCCGAAGTCCGGGTTGTTCAGTTGCGCAACTTTGGCTTTGACATCCTTGAGGGCTGGCAACGTTTCTTCCCCCTTGCGGAGGAGCACGATGCAAGAGACCTTGTCGTCTTCGTCGTGGCCGACGTCCGTGAGAGCAAGGCGCGAGCCCGCGGGGCGTTCGCGGTCGGCGCTGAAGTAACCGATCCGGCCGAGCCGGGTCTGGCTGCTCACAATCACTCCCCGTTCGCCGGGAAGCTGTCCGGGGGCAAGCCGTCCTCCTTCGACGACATCCTCGACGCGGATCGGCTGGTTATTCACCGAAGTGATGACGAGGCCGCGGATCTCTCGGATCCGCCGGAGTTCTTCTTCGCGAAGGATCGAAGCCGCGACCGCCGGGCTCTTGAGCCCTACGACCTTGTTGACCGGGTCTTGCCCTCCTCCGAACAGGCCTACGCTTCGTACGGTCAAGGCCTCCTGACCCTGGCTGACGTAGTCTCCACCAACCGTGGCGTTGCTATTGGCCAGCGTCGTTTGCAACTGACCGAGCGTGACGCCGTAACGGCGGAGGCGGTCGGGGTCGGGCTGGACCTCGTAACGCCGGACCGTGCCGCCGAAGCTGGAGACGTCGACGATACGGGGCACAGTCCGGAAATCACGCTCGAGGGCGAAGTCTTGCATGGCCTTGAGATCATTCAGCGTGTAAACATCACGCCCCGCCCCCGTCTTGGGGACCTTCAAGACATACCGGTAGATCTCGCCGGTGGGAGATTGGGGAGAAATCGCCGGAGTGACTCCGTTAGGCAGCGGCTGTGAGATCGTCGCCAAACGGTTGATCACCTCCTGTCGAGCGGTCTGGTACGTGTACTGATTGCCGTAGTGCCACGTCATCTTGAGGTCGCTCAGACCGAAAAGTGATTTGCTGTTGATTTTCTTGAGCCCTGGCATGCCGGCGAACGTCACTTCCAATGGGATGGTGACCTGTCGCTCAACCTCAAGAGCCGACGCGCCCGGGAAGAGCGCGATCACTTCGACAATCGCGGGCGCCGGGTCGGGATAGGCCTCCACGTTGACGTTCATGAACGAGCCGACGCCGATCACCGCGAGGAAAACGGCGAGCAGGACGACAACAAGCGGGTTGTCGAGAGCCCACGCGATGAGCTTACGAATCATGAGGACCTTCCGAAAAAACGGGTCAGCCGCTTCGCTGCGGCTGGCGATTTGCCCACGAGAGCATCGGGAGGAGGAACGCCCCTGTCTTCTTTCTCGCGCTTGATGGGGAAGGAGGGGAGGCGCTCGCCCTCGCAACTCCTGGATTGACGTCTGAGGGAACCGGAGGCGGGCTCACGGCCGGGAGAGCGTTCGACCTCGGCGCCTCTTCGCTTTTGGACTGGTAGCCCACTTCGACAAAAGACCTCCGCAATCCAACGACTTTCGCCCTGACCGTGCACCGGTCGCGAGCGAAGTCGTGGCTTGCCGACCTTTGTTCATCCTTTGCCGGTTTTGGGCTTCTTCTCGTGCCGAGACTCGAGGTCGACCATGGCGGCTTTGAGCTCCACGGCCCCGGCCAGGAGCACACGCTCGCCTGGTCTCAGAGGTTCTTTCACCAAGAGGCCGGATTCGGCCTCCTCGGTCGTCGGTTGTTCCCCTTTGGGAATGGGCGCGGACTGGACGAACACGGTGTGCTCGAATCGCTGTGTCACCTGAACGCGCCGCATAGTGAAACGGGGAGCCCCCGCGTCGGACTGGACGAACACAAGGCTCTGCATCCCGTCGTCTACAAGGGCGTCCGCGGGAATTTCGACAACATCACCGGGGGGAGGGACGTTGATGGTGGCGGTCACGAACTGGCCGGCACGGATCCGTTTCCCGGGGTTGTCCACGTATCCTTTGATGATGGCCGTGTGCTGGTTAGGGTCGATGAGGTATCCGATTTCGTCGATGGTTCCGGGGAGTCCCCCACCATTGGCCGCCCCCACGGTATGCACCATCCACTTGCGTTGACTGTTGCCAAGCCCTTCTAGAACAGGCAACGCGTCTTCCGGACAGTTGGCGATCACCAGGAGCCGGCTGACATCGGCGATCTGGAAGAGGTTCACCGTGTTGTCGACCACCATCTCGTCCACGTGAACGTTGCGCTCGACGACGACGCCGTCGAAGGGGGCGCGGAGCGTCACCTTGCCCCAGGGATCTTCCTTTTCCCTGGCTTTGCCGGACTTGTCGACGGCCGCCTGGTTCTCCCCCTTGACCCAACGCCCTTCCGAGGTCTTGTACCAAGACCCCTTGTCGGCGCAGATCTTCCGGGCTTCAGCATGAAGGGCATCGATCTCTTCCTGGGGAATGTCCCAGAGCTTCAGGTTGTTTAGAGCGCGGTTGATCGCGTTGCGATCTCCCTGCACGGCACGCTGTTGCGTGAGGTGATACACCTCAGGGACCGAATTGAGGTTCGCCTCGACGCGATCGAGGATTTTCTGGTCCAGGTCCAGTTGCACCAGAGCATCCAGGAGGTCATTTTTCTTGGTGCCCACATCCACGCTATAAAACGTTCCCAGGAGATCACTTTTGGATACAAGGTCTCCTTGCCTGATGTCGCGATACTCCGTATGGCCGTTCTTGGTCGAGCGGTCCCAAACCTGGGCCAGTGAGACCACTCGGGCCGGGGCGAATCGCGCCCGAATACGGGCGAGCCGCGTGGGGTCGAGAGCCGTCGAACCCGGCAGCACTAACGGCCGGGTCGTAGTCGGCACGTGGGCGACGGCCACCGCATAACGCTCTCCTTTGCGGATACCTAGAGTGGCACAGACCTCGTCGGGGACTTCGAGCGTGTGCAACTTGCCGGAGACCAGTGCCACATGTTCATGGGCCGTGGTGGTGGAGGCTTCCTCCTCTTCCTTTGTGGCGGCCGTGGACGCCAGCAAGTGCAGGGGAACCCCCGAAAAATAGCTGTAGAAGCCGGCCGCCGGCGGGATCACGACGACTGTCAACAATACGGCGACCACCGCTCGTTGGCCAAAGCCCATCCGACGTGATGGCGCCGAGTTCTCCGTGCGTGCCTGGGATGACGGCGTTGGGGGGGCCGGAATTCCGCCTTCAGTATTGTAAGGCTCGTCATGTTCTTGGCTGGTATTCATCTGAGACCCTCGAGATCAATGGGCCTGCTCATGTCCTCGGAATCAACGGACCTTCATCGGCCCTGATGCCGATTGTGCGGCGCAGGTGATTGAGCCAAAGCCGTCTGACGGGGCACTCTCCACTCCATCAACATCAAGGGATGTCGCCCTTGGTGGATGCGAATGGTTTCGCGCTTACGCAGACTTGCCGATGTAACGAGACTCGGTCCGGCACGGAAGCACCGGAGGGGGGAGTGACGTCAACGGACAACCCAAATGACGGAATGGAGGACACGAAATGTCCTGGACCGCTGCGCACGTGGAGCCGACCGAAGCGCCTTGCGAGGGGCAGCCGGTTCTCAACGGGGCTCGGTCGCTCTAGGACTTAACAACGAAGCCGCTTTGGCGCGAGGGGGAGGGTAGGGGGGGCTTCGGTCCGAGCGGCGGACACGGACCTGAGGTCGATCAAATATAAGACAAGCTCTGGGAACCAGCCGATTGCCAGTGAGTCGGTATTTTCATCCCAGTCGAGATCGTCCCGGCGATCAGGGTCATCATCGTCCCTGGGGTCGTTCGACGTCTCATCATCATTGGGGTCATTCGCAACCGGCGCCACGAGGTCGTGAAGGCATCGGACCTTGTCTGAGCAAAGAACCAAAACGCCTTCCAAGCGAGGGGGACGAAGACGAGAGACCAACGCGACTTGGTCAGCCAGGAAGGCTCGAGCGTGCCGGGTTGCCTTCACCTTCAAGGGAACCGGTCTTCTGGAAGCCTGCACATCCCCAAAGGGCATGTGCGGATCACCAAGATCGGCGAAGGCGGTCAGATGAGTCCGCGGTACCTCGGCGCAAGCTGATCGACCCATATCGATGAGCCGTCGCGAGCTGAGATCGGGGTTATGTCCTAGCGCATGCGACGTGGGAACGGTGGCGCGACCACTGATAGCACCGTTCACCCCGACCCAGCGATCTTTTTGGATCATTTCATGGGCCGATGCTTCCACGGTGGCCAGCACCGAGCCCGCGATTGCCAGAACGGCAATCCAGCACCATCGGCCTGAAGATGAGAGACGAGCGACAGCCATCATCCACCCTCGGTGGCAGGCAGTGAAACTCATCAACCTTATGGAAGAAAAGAGACCGCACTTTTGAGAATAACTGTGTTCTCGCTTGTCCGCAATCCCAAAGAATCCCATCATTGGGAAGTCAAGTTCCTCGTTTTGATGAACCCTGCTCTTTTGGCCTTGAGCCAGTCAAAAACCCTTTGGGAAGCCTCCGTGACGCCTGGAAGGGTCGCTCTTTCCGGAGCCTTTCCTTCGTGACTCACTGAAAACGATTCAATGGGAATGAGATCTTTGACGATGGAGGTCGGGAAGGCTGGGGTATGACGTGCCTTGTGTAATGGGGGGTACGCTCCGGAGACGACAGGCAATGGTTTGCGCGAGAATTCTCCGTAGCAGGTGGTCAAGCCCTTCGACAAGGAATAGGTCCTCGAACTCGGGACGCCGGAACTCCCTCTTTTGGACTCCGCTCGCCGTCGCGAGCTATCTCCATCCCTAAGAACGTGGATGTGAGAGCGCCCCTATCCTTCGGCTTGATCGCGGTTAGTTTGGTGAGAGACTGCCGAATTGCGCGATTGAGCAAACCTTGTGAGCGATGGTTCTAAGCAAGAAGAGGGCGGTAGGGAGCGTAGGAGGAGCGTCATGCTCCGTTGACGCAAAAGAGCAGAACTCGGACAAGAAACCAGCCGATAGTCGAAGGCAGCGATCCACGGGAGGGATCGCTGCCCTGCTAGGAGCGGTTTTCGTAGGGATCGGGCCGTTCATCCAAAAAACGGCCTATTTGGATCCGACGCGTTTTCTGCAATGGCAGAGGAGTCCGGCCGCGAGCAGTGACCAAACGAGGCAGGTTGCCGGTTCGGGAACTGTCTGCGATGAAAGGACTGGATAGATGCCTTGTTCGAAGTCTTTACCGGCGATCTGAGTTTGCTCCGAGCCGGCATAGGCCTCGATCCAGAGCGACTGTTTGGTTGGATCGAGACCTGAGATCTTGCTGAAGTTGGTGATCGTAAATTCGAAGCCAGGATGACTCGGATCGGGGTTGAACGCGAGATTCCCCATTCCCGCAGTCAGGGTCTGCCCATACCCCCCAGGGAGGTTGTAAATGGCGGACTGACTTGACGACCCTCCCCCCCCTGAATTGTAGGTAGCGACGTTAAACCCGTCGAGGCCAGGGCCAGCTTCGCTGCCAGGGCCACTCTTGGGACCCGGAACGCCTGCGACGATAACAGGGTTTGGGGGATTGGCTTGAGTGGCGTTGGAGTTGGCCGCTGCAAATCCCAGGGTAATTGACTTGTCGAGTCCGAAGTTCGGCGGGTCTGCGCCGTACTGGACGTGAGGGTCAGGTTGGCCGCCGTTGCCAACGATGTCTCCCGCATACCCCCCATATGTGGAGACGCCCACATACATGGTGTCTGTTGCTTTGTCGTAGCTCAGCATCACCGCCTTGATGTTCCAACCCGAGGCAAGCCCCTCCTGTACTTGCCAGGGTTGCTCACCGATGTGAATCGGATATTGAACATTGGGGTCATTGGCGAGAACGTTGGCGACTGTGGGATTGGATGCCTGGAAGTCGTTTGCGACGTTCCCAGTCAAGGTGATCGGGTCGGCCTTGGCGGACGAAACCGCCAAGAGCGAGATCGCTGCGCAACACCGGTAAAGTGCGCGACGGCACAACATGACGAGTCTCCCTCCTCGAAAAGGATTTGACGTTTCATTCCCTCAGCGCTGCGTAGAAGGCACGCGCTGAGTTCGACGGGGGGGGACCACGCCTACAACTGTGACTGCGGCAATGGCGCGGCTCGGCGGCCCGCTCGGTCTTTGGATCCGTGGGCGGACGCCGCTTTCACACCGCTTCGGAGCTCAGGTCAATTGATCGATCCATCAAGCATCAAATGACCATTTTCGGATGCATTGTCCCCTATCGAGAGAGGGGACCCCGAAGAAGGGACAACAAACCCATGTCACGGCTTTCCAGGATTTTGCAATCCGCGGTTTCGCGATGGCTTCACCCTCGGACGGACTACCGGAGGCTGAAGCAGGCTGAAATCAAGGTAGAGTCATTAGATCATCGGCGACTTCTGAGCGTGAACTTCACTGGAAACGTTGCAACCGATTTTCCCGCTACAGAATCTCCAGGTGTCGTGGTTTTCAACGCTGCAAACACACCTGGTACCCAAACGCCCCAATTGCCAGATACACCTCAGGGGGAAGCGCTCGCCAATCTTATTCACGTCTCGGGATTCAACATCTCCGAGATTCGTGTGAGCTACGACCCCACCGACGATACGCTGAACGTCGGATTCAATCAGCCCGCCAGCGGTAACGTTGGTCAGCCTGGTTCTGTGATCGCGGGTGATGCGGATGATAACGGTGATGCGGGAACTGTCAATCCCGCTGTCTCCGCGGTTGACCCTACATTTACCGAATACTTTGGTATGGGCGGCCCCGAACGCATGGCCGCCTTTCTTGATCTGACGGACACAAATACACCCGATGTTGTGGCGGGCTTCTCAGGGACGAACACGCAAACGCCCAAGCCCTATGAGGTTGCTCAAGCGGTCCCCAACCCGTTCAACCCTTCCGGAGAGCCTTCTTTCGGCAGCGATTTGCCCAACAATACGGGAAATGTCTACCTCTTTAACTCGGCGGCTCACCCCAACCTCGAGTTTTCGATCAGCCATTTTTCACAGCTCTACCTGGCCGAAACGGGGCACGCGTTGACCCCAAATAGCACGATCGGGATCGGGGCCTTCGCCGGTTCGACCACCGACCAGCCATTTAGTGACATGTTCTTTCCCGAGAACACGTTTACACTGAGTGAAGTTACGCCGACTCCTCCACCACCGCCCCCCCCACCTCCTCCGCCCCCTCCGCCACCGCCTCCTTGTCCTCCGCAGTCTCCCGTGATTGAGGTCAACCCGCACCAGAACTTCCATATCAACACGGCGCACCCAACAGACATCCGTGTTACGGTTCTCGGTACGTCCAATTTCCCCGTCTCTCAGATTGATCCCAGCACGGTAACCCTGGGAGGTGCTCACCCGATCTTCGCGTTCACGCGAAAGGTGGGTCGAAACGAGTACCCGGCGGAGACCTTTGTCTTCAAGGGAACGGACGTCGATCTACCCCCGGGGATTACCACGGCGACGCTGACGGGTACCCTGCTCAACGGCAAGACGACCTTTATCAGCTCGCAGCGCGTCTTCAATCGCGACGACTCGTTCTATTCCCCCGAGGCGGTTGCGGCGGCCCAGCAACGGCAGAACGAATTCCCCGACCGGATTCAGACCCCGATCGTCGTGCTCGAGCAGCGGGTGGAGCGCGCCGGTGATACCGTGGTGTCTTCGAACATCAATGCGACGACAACGGCGGAATCGATTCGCGCCGCGTCGTTGAACACCACCAACAACGCGAGTCGTACCGTGGTTTCCATCCCGCGCCGGCAGCCTGTCGTTGTGCCGGAGAAGGCAACCACGAAGGGGAGCATCTCAAGCCAGCTCAAGTCGAGCCTGGATGCATTCCTTAAACATCTGTAATGAGGGAGCGCTGCAGGGCCGCCTCGCCGGGAGTCACGACTTGTCTCGTGGTTCTTCGACGGGCGGCCTTTTACCTGTCGTGTCGAGGTTTGACGACCAGCTTAATTGTGGTCGTCATATGACTCGCTGAGAATCTTTCGGTAGGCTTCCCGGGCATGGTCGTAAGCCTTGCGGGCTTCATCGAGCTCGCCGGCGCGGATAGCGCGTTCTTTCTGCGACCAGCATTGATCGACGCTCTTCAAGCACCACTCGGCCGATCGTTTGGAAGCTCGGATGGGCTGGCCGTCCACGAGCACGAAGACCGGGTTCGTGTGTGCCGCCGGATAAATCCGGAGCGCGACCCAACTCGAGCGCTTGATCGGAACGTCGAACGTGACATCTTGAAACGAACCGTCGGCCGGAATCGTCTGTGAGGCGACTGGCAGACCGTTGACGATCACCTCAACGGGGACGGTGCGTGTCTGAGCGACGCGGGCTCGTTCCACGTCCCAGTAGGGCTTTGCCTCGAGCGGGCGCGACCGGCGAGCCTCGATCGCTGGCGTGAGCTCGGGTTCAAGATAGGCGGCTACGCGCGCTGAGACCTTGACGTTGCCAGGACTGCTGAGTTTGCGTTCGCTCCCCGCTTCTCCCACGGCGACATCGTCGAGCCGAAAGTCGACGAGGTGAGCTTTGCCGTCGGAAACATAGGAGCGCCCTTGCTTGATTCCCTCGCACCAGCGATCGAAATCGAGTTTGTCGTCGTCGAGCTTGACGTAGACGCGGCCGAGGCCAACGCGCTCGCCGTAGATGCAGGGAAAGTCGGTCTCACCGCTGATGCGGGTACGGAATCCGCAGTTTAGCGTGTGATACCAGATGTTGAGTTCCCAGGGAGCCGGTGTGTCGACCGTCGAGATGAAGTCGACGACGTCATGCACCACGTCGACGATGTACTCATTGGCGCCGATGCCGTCAAAGGGGGGAACCTCATAAGTCGGAATCTTGGTGCCCGAGACCTTAAGCCCCCAGCCGGAATGCGAGAAGCCGACGACTCCTCCCTGAGACTTGCCCCACTTCAATACGGGAAGATCCCAGCTCGGCCATTCCTCAATGCGCGTGGTGCCCGGGTAATCGTCTTCCTTGAGCCGTAGAAGGCAAAGATGCCCCGTGTGCGATGACGGGAAGCCGGATACCTCCACGTCGTAACGCATAAGATAATCGGGAGTCGAGAGTGGGCTCAGCCCACCGTTGAAGTAGGCCTTCTGCGCGTACCAACAAGGACCCCAACTGAGCACGCAGCCGACGTCGAGATCTTCCCCGAGGATCTGGCGCATCATGTCTTCGGGCTTTACCCCTTCCGTCGGGCTTTCATAGTGTCCGCAGCCGGCAGCGTGGACATGGTGGTCACCCGAGTACCAATGCAGCTTGGTGAGGTCCGCCCAACGCTTCAATACAAACGTTTCCTTATGCGTTTTGCCGGGAGGAACTACAATCACTTTCTTCTGGGTGACATATTCTGGTCCTCGGGTGAATTCGACCGAGTACGTTCCCGACGGAATGAGCACAGTCTCCCCGGTTTGGCGATAGACCTGGGGATGGAAGTAGAAGTCGGGTGCCAGCCTGCGTGTCTGCGAGGGATAGACGCGTCCCAAGGCATCGCGAAAGAGGAACGAGGCCATGGTGGGGCGCCCGTCGACGTCATGGACGTCCAGGGTAAGTGCCACGGCGGGTTCACACGTGAAGAGAATGTCGACGTCACTACGGAAACCCAGGTCCTGGGTTCCCTGGCCGACATGAAAGCTGATCTTGGCTTCTCGTTTTCCGGCGTCTCTGCTGTAGACCTGGAGCACGCGGTACTCCAGTGAAAGGCCGGAGAGCGTGCGGCGAAGAGGGCGGTCACGTAGAACGGCCACGTCCATCCAGCGCCGGGGAACTTCGTCGAGAGGCACGGTTACCTTGGGTTCGGCACTCCCCGTGGATGTGCGATAGAGCTTGGCCGCGTTCGGGCTCTCGACCTGGAGTTCGGCGGTCACTCCCGCTTCGTTATGCACCTTGATGAGGAAGAGGCGCCAGCCATGCTGAATGAGCTGTGGTGCCGCGGGACCTTGGGTCGCCTTCACCCGGCTTTCGGGATTGATCGTGATTCCAATCAAGCAGAGCTCATCGAGCGCGGCTTGAATGGCGCGAACGGCCGCGGCCTCGTTGGTGAGGGCCAGTGCGGAGTCGAGGCGTTTCTTGGCGTCTGCAGGAAGAGGCTGTCCGCCATGCTCGAGGGCTTCGACAACCTGGCGCACCTGCGCCTCGAGAGGTTGGAGCTCAACCCCTTCCACCAGGGGTAGTTCGTCCGCCGGCACCAGGCGCGGCCAGACCGCAAAAATGGACACAAACAGCAGGAGTCGCGAGGCGAAATTAGGAAGGCGCACCTTGAACTCCTTCGTCCCGATGGCAGCAAATGAACCCAGACGTCATGGCGGCTTGAGGAGGGTGCCGCCGCAACGCTGTTTTGGTCTAACCGGTCCCGAAGCCGTCTTCAATGGTGCGGTCCGCGTGAATGACCACAGGTGTTGCTCAAGAATTGTGGAAAACTTCGCTTGTGGGGTTTTCTGTGATGAGTTATGGTCCGCCCGCGACCCGTCCGCTCTGTGACATTAAAGCAAGAAAAGCGGAATCGGGACGAGGAGGTCGACCCCGGGGGGACGTGATGGCCTCATCCCTCGGTCTACGGGAGATCAAGGAAGGATCGCCCATGAAACGTCCGCGCATCCGCCTCCGATGCATCATTCCATCGGTTCTCATTCTCCTGCCCATGCTGTGTTGGCTCTTGATCCTGGGGATCACGCCGACAGAGTGGGCGCGAGCGAAAATCATTGCAAAACTCGGCAAATCCACGGGCCGAACCATTCACCTTGCGAAGCTGCGGGTGGGGACCTTCGGCGGAGTTCATCTCGAAGGATTGGAGATCGGAGCTCCAGGGTCGAATCGCGACCCCTGGCTCAGAGTCTCTTCGGTCCGAATCAATGTCAGTGCCTTGCAAATGCTGTCAGGACAACTCGAACCCAACGAAGTCGAGGTCGACGGCCTTCAACTGAGGGTTTTGCGTCGCCAGGACGGATCGTTGGAGCTCGCCGACCTTCTCCGCCCGATCGCGATCGACCCTTCGAAGACGGACGACAGCGCCTGTGATATTGGCGAACTGGTCGTGCGGCTTCGCGGCGGGACGGTCACGGTGATCGATGAGTCGTCGAAGACGCGGTTGACCCTCTCGGACGTGGAGGGACATGCCAGTTGGCACGGCCGGCATGCCTCAGTCCCGGAATTCCGCGGGTCCATCAATGGCGGGACCTTCGACATCACCGCCTCATGGGACCGGACCAAGCCGGAATGCGCCTATGAGGCGAAATTCCAGGTGAAGGATCTCGCCCTTGATGACGGGACCAACTCGTTGATTTATCTGATCCCGATCCTCTCGGGGCTGCCAAACGCGAAGTCGTTGGAAGGACGGCTCTCAACGACCGTGTATCTGCGAGGTGCCGGCACGTCTCGCGAGGCACTCAAGAGGACGCTCGTCGGGCAAGGGTCGATCAAACTGGATCCGATCACTCTCGATGGTTCTCGCCTTCTGGACGACATCGCGGACGTGATCGCGTTGCCTCCCAAGGATCGCGTGGGCGTTGTGACGTCGGACTTCATGGTCAGGAACGGACGCATTCTCACTGACAACCTGACCATCGACGTCGCCAAGATTCCCATCGTGCTGACCGGTTGGACCGACTTCGACACCAACCTCGATTATCGGCTGCGTGCCGACCTCCTGGGAGCGCGGTTGTCGAACAAAGCGCGTGATTTCCTGGAAGACTTTGCCATCGATGTCGCGCGTGAGGCCTCCATTTTCCACGTCACGGGCACGCTGGACGCGATGAGAGTCACGGTGGACGGACCTCCTTCGGACCGCCAGGCGAAGGGGGGAGACCCCACCCAGCAGCGTCTCATGGAACGGCAACGTCTTCGCGAAGTGGGCCGTCGCTATCGAGATCGCCTCTTCCGCTGATCGCTTCGGTTGCGGGTTTTCTGCGGTCTCGCCGATCTGGTAGGGCCTGGAGATCCCGCATGCCGAGTCGTTCTTCTCACTTCTCGATTTTCGAGGGTTCTTTCCTACGGCGTCCCCGCGCGAATTTCCGAAGAACGTCTGGGTGAAGACCCCGGTTCGGCAATGCGCCGAGCTTCGAGGAAAGCGGGGACCGATGGGGCCGTGTTGCTGGCAGCCATCAGCCAGGTTACGTGCTTGGCCAGGCTGCCCGGTCCGCTTGATTTGCCCCAATCGGTCGTTTACAATCCCGGATGTGGAAAAGGGATCCACGCTGGATCGTTTTGGAAGGAGCCGAACCGTGCCCAGGCGGCTTTGGATCGCGGCTTTAAGCGTTTGGCCGGGTTTGCCACAAATCTGGTCGGGTCAGGAAGTTCTTGGGCTAATTCTGGCCGCTTCGTTCGCGTCGATTCTCAACCTGACGATCGTAGCTCGGTTCATTTGGACCGATTCGTTTGCCCCAGGATGGGATCTTTTCTTCGCGACTCTTACGCTCTGCCATTGGTTGGCGAGCTTAGGTTACACACTTTGGTGGATTTGGCTTTGCCATCCCGAGCGTCATCGCGCGGAGATTGATCGGCTTTTCCGCGAGGGAACCGAGTCTTATCTCCAGGGACGCTGGAACGAGGCAAGACGCCGGTTCGAGCGGATCCTTACGATTGACGAGATGGATGCGGACGCCTTGATGCAATTGGGGACTTTGTACGTCCGGATCGAGCAGCCGGCGTTGGCTCGCCGCGTCTTTCGCCAGTGTTTGGAGCTCGAGGGGGGAGCGAAGTGGCGCTGGGAGATTCAGCGGGCGTTGGGACGGATGGGAGACGGGCCATCGATCTGAGACCGATGGATGTCGGTTTCTAGGATTAAAGGCTCGGGCCGTCGCCAACTGAGGGAGCGATGGCTTCCGAGCCTTTTTCGCTAGACATCCGAGAACTCGCTTGCCTGCCTTTGGAGTTTGCCTCCGAGATTCCTATAATGAAGAACGCTTCACGTGCAATGGATGGATGTGGGTGAGCCTGGAAAGAGCAAGGTCCGAGTGAGTCTGGCGGGTTCGCTCGTGACTTGGCACTTGGCTGGGTGAATCAGGATGAACCACGTGGCCGTCTGGGAAGTCTGAGGAAGCGTCTCAATTGAGTCGACTTGGCGTAGGATTGAGTGAGATCACAGTCGGAGATGCGAGCGGAGGGAAAGAGATCGCTCGATCAGATGAACGTTTGGGACCTATTGATCGTATCGATCGTAATTCCAGTTTCGGGACGTTTTGAGCAGGCCCTGAACCGGGGAGGCCCGGTGGAACCGTCGGAGTCGACCGCATGTATGAACGCTTCACCGACCGCGCCCGTAAGGTGATGCAGTTGGCCAATCAAGAGGCCCAACGCTTCAACCACGAGTACGTCGGCACGGAACATGTCCTGCTTGGCCTGATCAAGGAAGGTAGCGGTGTTGCCGCGAACGTCCTGAAGAACCTCGACGTGGACCTGCGCAAGATCCGCAATGAGGTTGAGAAGATCGTTCAGGCTGGGCCGGACATGGTGACGATGGGCAAATTGCCCCAGACACCTCGAGCCAAGAAGGTCATCGAGTACGCGATTGAGGAAGCTCGCAACCTAAACCACAACTACGTTGGTACTGAACACCTCCTGCTCGGCCTGTTGCGTGAGCAGGAAGGAGTCGCCGCCCAAGTTCTGATGAACTTGAATTTGAAGCTGGACGAAGTGCGCGAGGAGGTGCTCAACTTGCTCGGTCACGGGATGGACGCTGGCGGCGAAGGGGAACGTGGCGCCGCCTCTAAAGGCAGTAAGTCCAAGACCCCGGCCTTGGACTCGTTCGGGCGCGACCTGACCGACCTGGCCCGGCAGGGCAAGTTGGACCCGGTCATTGGCCGCCAAAATGAAATTGAACGCGTGGTTCAAATCCTCTCCCGGCGCCAGAAGAACAATCCTGTTCTTCTCGGTGAAGCGGGGGTCGGAAAGACGGCGATCGTCGAGGGCCTGGCCCAGATGATCATCGACGGCAACGTCCCCGAGTTGCTGCGTGATCGTCGGATCGTCGTTCTTGACCTCGCGATGATGGTCGCCGGTACCAAGTACCGCGGCCAGTTCGAGGAGCGGATCAAGGCCGTCATGAACGAGGTCCGCCGCGCCAAGAACACCATTCTGTTCATCGACGAGTTGCACACCTTGGTCGGAGCAGGGGGTGCCGAAGGGGCGATCGACGCCTCCAACGTGCTCAAGCCGGCCCTGGCCCGTGGCGAAGTTCAGTGCATCGGCGCCACCACGCTCGATGAGTACCGCAAGTACATCGAGAAAGACGGCGCTCTCGAACGGCGATTCCAGACGATCATCGTCGAACCACCGAGCAAGAGCGAAGCCCTCGAGATTCTCCGCGGTCTCCGCGACCGTTACGAAGCTCACCACCGCGTCCAGATCACCGACGAAGCCCTGGAAGCCTCGATCGAGCTGTCGGATCGGTACATCACTGGCCGTTGCCTGCCCGACAAGGCGATCGACGTTGTCGACGAAGCCGGTGCGCGGGTGCGACTCAAGGCGATGACCCGTCCCCCGGACCTCAAAGAACTTGACGACCAGATCGAACGTCTCAACCAGGATAAGGAAGAGGCGGTCGCCAACCAGGACTTCGAGCGGGCCGCGGCTCTTCGCGATCAGGCCGACAAGCTCAAGAAGAAGAAGGAAACCATCAACCGCGAGTGGCGCGAGCGCTCGAAGGAAGTTGATGGAACGGTCGACGAAGAGGTTGTGGCGGAAGTCATCAGCAAGATGACGGGCATTCCGCTCACCCGCCTCGAAGCGGAAGAGACCGGCCGGCTCCTCAAGATGGAAGAGGAGATCCAGAAGAAGGTCATCTCCCAGACCGAGGCCATCAAGCGGATCAGCCAGGCGGTTCGCCGCAGCCGGTCCGGCCTCAAGGATCCCAAGCGGCCGATCGGGTGCTTCATCTTCGCCGGACCTACCGGCGTCGGGAAAACCTTGCTCGCCAAGGCCCTGGCCGAATTCATGTTCGGTGATTCCGACGCGTTGATCCAGATCGACATGTCGGAATATATGGAGAAGCACAACGTTTCGCGGCTGATCGGCGCCCCTCCGGGCTACGTCGGCTACGAAGAAGGGGGCCAACTCACCGAGAAGATCCGCCGCCGTCCTTACGCGGTGGTCCTCCTCGACGAGATCGAAAAGGCTCACCCCGACGTTTACAACATGCTGCTCCAGATCATGGAGGAAGGCCGGCTGACCGATAGCTTTGGCCGCAACGTCGACTTCAAGAACACGATCATCATCATGACCACGAACGCCGGCGCCGAGGCCACCTCGACGAGCAACATCTTCGGCTTCGACCGTGGGCGAGATGACGCGGCAACCTATGAGACGATGAAGGAACGGCTTAAGGTTGCCATCGAGAAGTACTTCCGTCCCGAGTTCCTCAACCGGCTGGACGAGATCATCGTGTTCCACTCGCTGAACAAGGACAACCTGAAGCAGATCGTCGACATCGAGCTCTCCAAGGTTCGCAGCCGGCTCGCCGACCGCGGCATGGAACTCGTGCTGACCGAGCCTGCCAAGGAGTACATCATCGCCAAGGGCTTCAACCCCGACTACGGGGCACGGCCGCTGCGACGGGCCATCGAGAACTTCATCGAAGACCCGCTCGCTGAGGAGATCCTCCGAGGCACCTTCAAGGGCAAGGACACCATCACCGTTGTCCTCGAAGATATCGGTGAGGTGAAGCGCCTCAAGTTCGACGCCACCGCCAAGGGAGAAACCCCAGCGTTGGCCGGTGTCGGCGGCGGTGCGACTCCTCCCTCGGAAGGGACCTCCTCCTGAGGTAAGGCCAGCCTTTGGGAACTTGGTGCCGGGGCGGTAGGAGCCTTCTCCTACCGCCCTTTTTGTTGCGCTACGCCCGTAGTAAGAGCGCGATCGAGTCAGCGCAAGACGGCATGCCTGACGAACCCGAGCGATGTTCTCATCACCGCGGAACGATAGAGGCCTGCGCTATCGGCCAGAAAGACCGTCGAAGTCTTGTCGGAGAGATGACGCACGAATAGGACCAGCGGTGTCTTCGCGGCAACGAGGCTTTGAGCGAGTGGCTACCAACGAAGAACCCCGCTTTGGCCCAGGAGCAGGGCCGAAGCGGGGCGGATGATCGTCGTCGATATCGAGCGAGTGACGTCGCGAATCAGACGGTTTGGCGACGGCGGCGGACCACGGCGACGCAGCCCACGGCACCGATGCCGAAGAGAACCACCGAAGAAGGCTCAGGAACCACGCTCGAGGGGAGGTTGCCGTTGAAGGTGTAGTTGTGAGCTTCGAGCGTGCTGGCGGAGAAGGACGTGCCTAGCGACGCACCGATCAAGGTTCCGTCGATATGGCCGTTGTTGAGCTGCATGGTCGTCTGCGGAGCCAGGATGCTCCCCAGGATCGTCACGCTGCTGCTGGTGAAGCTGCTGACGTTCGAGAAGTTGAACAGAACCTTGTTGATCTCAGAGTTCGACTCGCTGGTCGAGCCGTTGATGCTCATCTGGAAGTTCGACAGGCTGAGAGAAGATCCCGATCCGCCGTCGACGTTGATCACCACGGTCGCACCGTTCGGGACCGCGATGTTCAGGCCGAAGTTGTTGGCTTGGGCGAGCTGAGCGGTCGTGAGGTGGAAGACGTCCAGGTTCGAGTCTGTGCCGGTGAGGGTCAGCCCGTAGTTGCTGGTGACGGTTCCGTTGGCGGCCAACCCGCTCAGTGATGACGACAGCGCGTTCAAGCTGTTGGCGGCGGCGGTGAAGTTGATCGGCTGGTCATTGATCGGCGCTCCGCCGGTCACGTTCACTCCGGTCAGGGAGGCGCTGCTACCGTAGTGCAGTTGGCCGTTCACCGTGCCGTTCGTGTAGTTGACCGACTGGCCGACCACCAAAGCGTTGGCCGTGTTCGCGGGCAGAGAAGACGCAACACTGTAGCTGCTGAACGTGGCGTTGCCGCCAACGGCAACCTTGCCCTGGGCGTCTGTGTTCGACTCATAGTCGTCGCCGAGAATGAAGACGTTGTAGTCTGAAGCGGGACCAAGGGGGCCAGCCTGAGCTACTCCGGCCGGCAGCATCGCCGCTCCGAAGATCAAGGCCGAAGACAGCACGCGGGAGACACTCGACCCGAGGCCGGAGATCGTCAGAGCAGACAACGAACGCAGACTCGCGAATAAACGAATCGACACAGATCGCTCCTAGGTTAAGTTCGGTCTTCGAACCAGGGTGTTGGCAGGTCCCTGATAGGCCCTTATTGGCTCGCATACTCAACTGGAGGGAAGGCAGCCATTGCCCTGAACTCCAGTCCTGTCGTCTCGTCGGCTCTCAACGCTCTGACTGCTGTTTGGGCCAAACCTCTGAGAAGAACCGCCGCCTGATTCTCGCTCGCAACACTTCTTAGTGGTGCTTATGTGGCCCACGTCTTACTAGCGAGTGTGATCGTTAGTCTTCATCAGCACTCGCGATGTAAATAGTTAACGAAAAATAGCTCGACACGGCAACCTAACCCAGGGAAACCTTCGTCGAATGTTGTGAAAAAGGAACATGTCTTCGATGCGCAGAGAATGCGAGCCTTGCCGTAAAGGGTTTTTCCCAAAAACTTTAAGTGAAAATTTCTTGAGCTTGGAGCTTGCGCGGATAGGATGATTGCGTGGGATGTGACGTCCGATTTTCGCGTCGCTGTCTAACTTCTCAGCGTGTGCGCTGTCGGGTTTCCGCCACCTGTTGAAGGAGGGCATCGCTGGCTTCTCGCCGGGCGATCGTTTCGGCGTTCTTGAGATGTAAGTCTAAGCTGCGACGATCTTTGGTGTGGTGAGCGATGTCCGCGGCCAGGAGTTCGAGATGCACGAGCTCGTCGCCGGTGGCCTGTGCGTTGGCCATCTTCAGCGCCTTGTCCAAGGTTGAGGCGGCCGCGGGCCAAAGGTTAGACAGCCCTTCGATGTGGGCGAGTGTGATGAGGCTGTCGATCTCAATCTCGGGATCCCCGTCGGCGTGCGCCGCGCCCAGGGCTCGCTTTGCAAAGGCCAGGGCATGGGGAAAGTCTTTCGCCTCAGCCCGGATCGTTGCGAGAAACTGGCAGGCGTCGGACAGGGCGCCGAAGTCTTCAAACTTCTCGAATTCGGCGACGGCCCGTTCGACGTACGCCTGCGCCGCGTCTGGCCGCTCGAGCTCGACCAGCGCGCCTCCCAAGAGGCGATCGGTTGTGGCCGTTTCGGTTTTGAGGGCCAGAGCTGCGTAGAGCGCGCGGGCTTGGGCCAGCCACTCGGCTGCGGGGCCGGCGTTGTGCCGCGAGAGTTCCAGCCGCCCCCACGTGGCCAGAACGTCCGCCTCGCGCTTCTGGTCCTTGAGGTCATGTGCCAGGTTCAGGGCAAGGCTCAAATGAGCCAGGCTCTTCGCGGGCTCGTCTTCCTCGAGCCATGCATGAGCCAGCAAGAGTCGGGTGTCGCATTCATGATCGCGGTCGATGGCCTTGCTCAGAAGCGGTAGGCCTCGCTCCAGGGCTTTGATCGCGGCCTCACGATGCTCGCGATGAAGCTCGGCTTTTCCAATCAAGAACCAATCATATCCTTCGAAGCCGCGGTCTTCCCGCTTGGCATCAAGCGTCGCCGCGGCCTTCCAGGAGGCGATTGCGGACTCCAGGTCTCCCAGTTGTTCCTGGCAGCACCCGATCGCCCGCGCAGCGTAGGCTTCGTATCTGAGATCTCCCAGAGCGGCTCGCGAAGTCCTCTCCGCCTCATATAGCGGGAGCGCGGCGGCAAAGTCCGAGGCTTTGAACCGCGCATCGGCTTCGGCCGCTTGCCCGCGTGCTTCCGCCTCGACTTGCGCCCGGTCCGGGCCGTCGCCGAAACCCGCTACGGTCACCGCGAGCATCGCGCTCCACAAGCCAAGGGTGAGGTAAGGTCGCGGAAAGGCCCTTGCCGCGAATCCGTGCCTGCCTCGCTCGAAAGATCGCATGAGTGTTCGTTTTTGATCGAGGTTCGTTGCATCAGACCAAAACCGGGATGGTTCTTCGCCGGCCCGGTCACGATCTCTCAACAAACACAAAGCGAAGAGTCCGTTCTCGGCCCTCTTGGCTCAGGATTTCGAACCCGCGCCGTAGTCCACTTTCAATGGGTGGACGGGTTCCGGCTTCTTTTGCACGCCTGAGACAATCCGGGATCGCCGGTTTCGATTGAAATGGTAGCGATCGACCAGAACGACGAAGGCTGGGACAAGAATCGGGCGAACGAGGAAGGTGTCGAGTAACACACCAAGCCCGAGTGCAAACCCGAGCTCTCGCAAGGCGGTGAGGCTACCTGTCAGCATGGAGCCGAACGTACCCGCCATGATCAGGCCGCACGAGCTGATAATGCCTCCCGTGTGGGCGATAGCGAGCCGAGTTCCTTCGACGACGCCATGCTTGCGCTCTTCTTCGATAATGCGTGACATCAGGAAGATGTTGTAGTCTTCACCGACGGCCACCAAGATCACGAAGAGGAAGAAGCCAACCTTCCAGTCCAGTCCGACCCAGGGATCGGGTCCCTGGTGCAGGGCCTTGAAGACCATCTCCGTCAGACCTAGCGACGCCAGGTAGCCCAGGACGACCGTTGCGATGAGATAGAGGCAGATTCCCGGGCGTCGGATCAGGAGCACGAGGATGACGTAAACGCCCGCCGTTCCGAGCACGTACATCCGGCGTTCATCAGCGGAAGTCACCTTCTTCAGGTCGCCCACCATCGCCGAAGCCCCCGCCAGGCCCACGGCTGTGGCTCCCGCCAGCGTTTGACCTTCCCCAGTCGAGCGTTTGATCAATCCATAAACCGATTCCAGGGCATTGAGGCTGGCCTCGGAGAACGGATCGCTGTTGAAGACGACGTCAATCTTCGTGATGTGTTCCGCGTCGGCCTTCGACTTGGGTCTCAGGCTCACATAGCGTGTGTTGACGGCCGCGGCAAACGCATTATCAACAAAGCGCTTGAAGATCGTCTTCTCCGCACTGGCTACGGGAGGTTTGCCGAGCGGTTGGTAGACCGAGCGCACCTCGGCGACGTTTGGGATCTTGCTGATTTCTCGACTGATGTCACCGATCTTCGCTCGGCCTTCCGGGGAGCGGAAGCTGACCTTGGGATGCTCGATCAGGACGGTGGTGGGGCTGAGTTCTCCGACCGCGAAGTAACGCTGAACCGTCTGGGCACCAATGACGCTGTCTTGATCGGGGTTGAGGTCGGCGAGCTGGCTGTAGTTGGGCCGAGTCTGGGCTCCCACCAACGCAAATGGCGTCAGTGCGAGAACGCAGAGGGCCAGGATCCGGAACGGATACCGGACCACGAGATCCGCGACGCGAATCCAGAAGCGAGACATTGGCAACTGCTCGAGGCTTTCCTGCTCTCGATCTCCACCCACTTCATGCTGAGGCTGGCGGAAGGGCCAGAAGACCGTGGCGCGGAGCCAGTGTAGGAGAACGGGCGCCAGAGTGAGGGACGCCACGAGCGCGATTGCCAGGCTGAGAGCGATCGCCGGTCCCGTGTACTGAATTTTCGCGAATGTCGAGAACCAAAGCATGCCGAGCCCGATGATCACCGTGCCGGCGCTTGCGACCAAAGCCCAGCCAACCTGTACGATCGCTTCGGAGAGAGCATCGTCGCGAGAGCGCCCTCGAATCAGCTCTTCGCGATAACGGGCGATCAAGAAGAGGCAGTAGTCGGTCCCCGCGCCGAAGAGCACGACGATCACGAACACGTTGGTGATGTTGATCACCTGAAAGTTCAAGCCTGGTAGCTTGGTGAGCATGGCGATCGACATCATCGACGCCCACACCGACAGAGCGATGGTCAGGAGCGGGATGAGAGCGAGCAGGGGGGAGCGGTAAACCACCAGCAAGATCACGACCACCAGCGCGATCGTCGCGTTGGTGGTGTTGGCGATGCTCTTGTTGGACGCGTTATTCATGTCATGACCCACCACAGCGGAACCCGTGATCGCCATGGAGAGCCCCTTGGGGGGCGAGGGGAGCCGCTTCATTTGGGCCTGGAGGAACTCGACTGCCAGGCGCGTCGTCTTCGCGACGTAAGTGCCGTTGAGGGACGCGATCGTCAGGACCGCTTGCCCCTTGCCATCCTTGCTCTTCCCCACGAAGCGAGGCCCGATGACCGGGCTACGGTAGGTCTCAACCTTGCGGATCCCCAGGCGGGGGTGGGCTTCTCGAATGCGGTTGAACTCGGCGATCAGGCCGTCGACGTACTCGAAGTCTTCGGGGGTGAAAAGCCTGTCACGCCGTTCGTTGACCACGACGACCTGAGAGCTTGACGCGTCTCCCGGAAAACCGCGCTCAATCAGATCCTGGCCGACGACGGTGGGGTAGCCCGCGGGAAAGAAGCGGACGTCGTCGTCCTTACTGACTTGATCCCACGAGGGTGCCACCTTGAAAAGGATGGCAGTGAGAAGCAGCCAACCCACAACAACCACCCAACCTCGGCGGATAACGACGGCTGCGAGCAATTCGAACATAGGGGAATTCGCATCCGTATTACGAGTGCCGCCCGCGCAGGTGATGTTACGCGAAGCCTCGTGGTTTCCGAAGCCGGGAGGGCCCAGATCGTACCTAAAGTCTCTTGACGAACCATAATAAAACGCGCCAACCCTGTCAAAGGCAATTGGCGCGGGGCTTGTGACGGGTCTGGGCAGGGCGGCGGCTACGTCCCTCGCTCGACGAAGGACTTGCCTTTACCGCTAAAATGCCTGAAACTTGGGGAGTGGGGACGGCAGCGTGTCGTCCCTTTTTGTCACTTGGAGGGTTGCATTTTCCGTGCCCGCTTCATCCGTTCGCGACCTCTCGCGCCAGTGGGTTGACCTCTTGGCGCCCTACCGCCGCCATCGCAACGACGAACATCTCGAAGCTCTTGTCGAAGAAGCTCTCCGTTACACCGGCTTTCATCTCGAGCACGATCTTTCGCGGTCCGAATACTGGTCGAAGGCTCCGTTGGGCCGACGTGTCGCTGTTCTTTTGTTCCTGGTCGATCGCGGCGTAGTCCAGCGTACCATCGCTCAGGGCCGGCGCCTCTACGAGCCGGTAGAATCCGCCGAACAGTGGGTTGCCGCACAGGAAACTCTTGCCCCTTACCGCACGCCGACCCTCGAACTGCTGGCGGCCTTGCGTCGCGAGCAGAATCGTCGCGCTCGCCGTTCCCACACCTGATGGGACTCTTTGGCGCCTCTTGCCTCCCCGCCTCCCTTTCCCGACGAAAACGAGCACGTCGCGCGGATGATTGAGTTCGCGCGACGACTGGGATACGATCCCCCTTCGACCTTTCGCGCCTCGCTACCTGGTTACTCAGGGCAGGGGAGTTTCTCCCACGAGGCGTTCGACGCCATCTAGCCGGGGGATGTTCCTTGATGTGCGTGCGCCGATTCTTTGTGGGGCTCCTCATTCTCTCCGCACTCATCGTAAAGATGGGCCTTCCCTTGGCGACCCGAGGGGATGAGCCTGCCACAACGTTTGAGTATGCGCCTCTCTTCAACGGTAAGGACTTCACGGGCTGGCATGTCTTCATCCCTCACAAAGACGGATCCGATCCTCATGCCGACATAAAGGGCATCTTCAAGGTCGAAAATGGGATCATCCACGTTTCGGGTGAGGAGTTTGGCGGCCTGATCACCGACGAGGAATACGCCAACTATCACTTGAAGCTCGAATTCAAGTGGGGAGCCAAGAAGTGGCCGCCCCGTGAGAACTATCCGCGAGACTCAGGGATTCTCTACCACTGCGTCGGTCCCGAAAGAGTTTGGACGAAGTCGATTGAATGCCAGATCCAGGAGCATGATTGTGGGGACTTCTGGCTTGTCGACGGGACTTCGATTGAGGTCGGAGGGAAGAGAGAAGATCGCTACCGCAAAAAGACGGAAGACGCTGAAAAGCCGCTGGCCCAGTGGAACACCGTCGAGGTGATCTGCGACGTTGACAAGGTGACTCACCTCGTCAACGGTGTCATCGTCAACCGAGGAAAAGGGGTGAGCGTTACCAAGGGAAGGATCCTGCTCCAGTCCGAAGGGGCCGAGATCTTCTTTCGCAAGATCGAGCTCAAACCACTCGCGAGATAGAGGCGCCGGGGAAAAGGCCGGCGCCGGACCAAGATGCGTTAGACGTCAAGGGTCAAAACTTGTCCCTCGCCGGCAAGCGTTCCGCAAGCCGCCTGGATATCCGCGCCGCCGGAATAGCGCCGCACCACGGGCTGGCCGACATACAGGCTCAACGCATCCCGGAAGGTTGTCAGTTCCTCGGGCGTGGGGGGAGCATATCGGCCGGTCGGGTCGGTCACGTCGATCAAATCCAGCCGCACCGGCGTGTCTCCGATCAATGTTCCAAGGGCCCGTGCATCGTCGACTCCCACGTTCTCACCACGAATGCAAACGTAAGAGAGCATCACCCGATCGTTGCGGGCTTCCGCGTGGCGGCGAGCGGCTGCGAGGACCTGGGCCACCGGTGTTCTGGCCGCGATGGGGACCAAGCGGGCTCGTTTTTCGTCGGTGGCCGCTCCCAGGCTGATCGAGAGCCGATAGCGGTGCCCTTCGGCCGTGTATCGATCGATCTCGGGCACCAGGCCAACCGTGCTGATGGTGATGGCCTTGGCGGCCACGGCTCCTCCATAGGGGCAGCGGAGAAGTTCGGCGGCGGTCAAGACGCGGTCATAGTTCAGGAACGGCTCTCCCATCCCCATGAACACAACGCCTGTGACTCGACGCCCCTGGGACCTGGCGATGTCTCGAGCCTGAACCCACTGATCGATGATTTCCCATGCCTCCAAATTGCGCCGGGTTGTCATCCTCGCCGTGGCGCAGAAGGTGCAGCCCATGGCGCATCCGACCTGCGAGGAGAGACAAACACTGACCGCCCCCGGCTTCTTGAGAGGGATCAACACGGTCTCTAGCGCGAGCCCTTCAGAGGTGAGGAATCGCAGTTTCTGAAAGCCGTCTCGGGGAGAGGTTACGGTTTGATCGAGCGTGAGCCGAGGTAGTTGACCGATGGCGTCGCTGAGGCGGCGGGGCACCTGGAACCCTTGACCCCATTCCACAGGGTCATGGATGCCACGACCGAGCAGAGCGGAAAGAAGCCGGCGAACGGCCAGCTCATTTGCGCCCAATGCAAGGGCACGTGCACTAAGTTCCGACGGTTTGAGCCCCCTGGGATCGAGCCACACGAAACAACTCCTGGAAATCGTGAAAATCTCGTCGACGATTCAGCGAATTTTCTTACAGTAGCGTCCATCCGACGCTTCCGCCAAGCGCCCTGCGCGCGTTGACATCTGGTTGCGGAGCTGTGCGCTGAAGAGGTTGAGGGAGAAGGACACCAGCGATCGCAAAGGGCTGGTGGCATCGGGAATGCGGAATTTCCAGAAAATGACGGACTTCCTTTTCCCAAGCCAACCTTCTGAGATTTCGAGACGTAGCATAAGGACAACGGTGTCGTCTCCCACTTTGAGACGACGCTCTTTCCGTTAGGTTGCTCATCCACCCAAGTACAACGTACTCTAGGAGATGTATTTCACATGAAGCGCAACGTAGTGGCATGGGCGGCGCTCGTCGTTTCCACGGCGGCGTTGGTTTCTTCTCGCGGGCTGACCCGACCGGTCCCCGCAGCCCCGGGAATTCCCGCCGAAGCACAAAAGACGGCTCGCGCCCTGTCTGACGCATTCGTCGCCGTCGCGGAATATTCCAAGCCTTCCGTCGTTCAGATCAATGTTGAGCGCGGCCGAATGAACGGCAACCCCCAGCAAGGTCCGAACGGCCCGCGTGGAGACATGAATCCTGACGATCTGCTCCGAGAGATGCTCAAGCGGTTCCGTGCTCCTGAGTTTGGTCCCGAACGTGAACAGTTCGGCGGCGGCCGTGGAGTGGGAACAGGATCAGGCTTCGTTTATGACGACCGCGGCCACATCCTGACTAACAACCACGTCGTCGATCACGCCGGCAAGATCACCGTCACCTTCCATGACGGTACCGAATCCACGGCGCACGTCGTGGGCCGCGATCCCAAGACCGACGTCGCGGTCATTAAGGTTGATAACACCAGCTACCGGCCCCTTCCCAAGGGTGCCAGCAGCAAGCTTCGCGTGGGTGACCTCGTGATGGCCGTTGGCTCGCCGTTTGGCCTGAGCCAGTCGGTGACCATGGGAATCGTCTCAGCGACCGAGCGCAACAATCTCGGGATCAACGAAGGACGCGAGACCTACGAGTCGTTCATCCAGACCGACGCTCCGATTAACCCGGGCAACTCCGGTGGACCGCTCGTCGATATGGAAGGACGCGTGATCGGTATCAACTCGGCGATCATGACGGGTAGCCGCATGATGGGTGCCGGTGGTGGTAATGATGGCGTTGGCTTCGCGATTCCCATCGACCTGGCCTCGCACGTCGCCGACAAGCTGATCAAGGACGGCAAGATCAACCGCGCCCGTATCGGCGTTCAGATCCAGCCGCTCTTGCCTGACATGGCAAAGAACCTTGGGATCGACTCCAAGACCAAGGGTGCTTTGGTCGGCATGGTGTTGCCCGACAGCCCCGCCGACAAGGCCGGCCTGAAGGCTGGTGACGTGATCACCGAGTTCAACGGCACGCCGGTCACCAACGTCGCGACCTTCCGCCTGAGCGTCGCTTCGAGCGACATCGGCAAGCCGGCGAGCTTGAAGTACTTCCGTGACGGCAAAGAGCAGTCCACCCAGGTGGTGCTCGGCTCGGCCGACAAGATTGTCTTCGACGTTGATCGTGAAACCTCTTCTCAAAGCACCGAGGCCAAGCCCGAAGCGGAAAAGGCCTCTTTGAATGACTTCGGTCTTGAAGTGCAGGCCCTTACGCCGGAGCTGGCCAATGGTCTCGGGTTCTCGAAAGACACCCAGGGATTGCTGATTAGCTCGGTGAAGGAAGACAGCCCGGCTGATAGCGCCGGCCTCAAGCAGGGGATGGTCATCACCCAGGTCGTTCACGACAAGAAGCCGCAGACGATCAAGGATCTGAAGACCTTCCAGGAGCTGAGCGCCAAGTCGAGCGAGCTGATGGTCTTCGTGAAGGCGAACGACGGCCTGGGGACGTTCGTGAGCCTCAGCAAGCCCAAGAAGAACTGAGCCGGCTTGTCCGTTGCGGTGGCGGCCTTCTTGGGGCCGCCGCCTGCTTTTGATGTGACCAAGCTTTGGGGGCGGCCCTGAGATCTTGATCTCAGGGCCGCCCCCGTTGCTTATCAATGATCCAGACGTTCCCGGATCCGGGTGTTGGTTCAGGGTGTGCAGTCAGTTGGTCAGCGGGGCGTCCTGGTGGCAGCAGTGAGTATCGACGGAAACGCGTGGGAAATTTGGAAAAATCGCCAGACGCTTCGGGAATGCAATTCGTCGTGCTCGAAAAGCGATGAGTCGGACTACGGATCACTGGGTTTCTTCGGTATATTAGAGCGGTGGGTCGAAAGACGTTCTTGCCTCGGAAGCGCGGATGATTGGTCGCGGTCGTTGCCGACCCGGCCAATTGGCGTCTTTGGTCCCTTTGGAAATCGCTCAGGATCCTTACCCGCGATGATCGACCATAGCAGTAATCCCGAGTTCTTCGAGCCGTTCGATATCGAGGTGGCGCCGCGAGTGCGCGGACTGCCCCCTTACCTCTTCGGTAAGATCAACGAGCTCAAGTACCGTAAGCGTCGCGATGGTATCGATGTCATCGACTTGGGGATGGGCAATCCGACCGATCCTCCCGATCAGGCGGTGATCGACAAGCTCTGCGAGGCCGCGCGAGACACCAAGAACCACCGCTACAGCGTGGCTTCGGGGGTCTACAACCTGCGCCGCGAAGTGGCCGCCAAGTACGAAGCCCGCTTTGGGGTGACGCTAGACCCCGACCATGAAGTCGTGGCCACGATCGGCTCTAAGGAAGGCTTCAGCCACATGTGCCTGGCCTTACTGGGGCCCGGCGACACCGCACTCGTACCCGCGCCGAGCTTCCCGATTCACGTCCATGCGATCGCTCTCGCCTCGGCGAACGTGATCGCGCTTGACGTTCGCGACTCGAATGCGTTCCTCTCGAACATCGCCCGGGTTTGCGAGAGCTTGTTCCCGAAGCCGAAGATCCTCGTTCTGAATTACCCCCACAACCCTTCGTCGACTGTCGTCGACAAGGCGTTCTTTGAAGAGATCGTGGCCCTCGCCCGGAAGTACCGCTTCTTCGTAATGCACGACTTCGCCTATGGCGACATCAGCTTCGATGATTACCAGGCGCCGAGCTTCCTTTCGGTCCCCGGTGCGATCGACGTGGGCTGCGAGTTCACGACGATGTCGAAGGGTTACAACATGGCCGGCTGGCGCGTCGGCTATGCGACGGGCAATCGTCATATGCTGGGAGCCTTGAAGGCGATCAAAGGCTATTACGACTACGGAATCTTCCAGGCGGTCCAGATTGCCTCGATCGTCGCTCTCCGTCACGGCGAACCCGGCCGGCTTGCGCAGGTTGCCGAATATCAGATGCGCCGCGATGTTCTGGTCGATAGCCTGAACCGGATCGGCTGGAACGTCCAGAAGCCCAAGGCAGGCATGTTCGTCTGGGCACAGATTCCCGAACCCTGGCGCTCGAAGATGGGATCGATCGACTTCGCCATGAAGCTTCTTGAAGAGGCCGAAGTCGCCGTGAGCCCCGGCCGTGGTTTTGGCGAATCAGGGGAAGGCTGTCTCCGGCTCGCTCTTGTCGAGAACGAACACCGGCTTCGCCAGGCCGTCCGCCAGATCGGCCGCTGCTTGAAGCCGGAAAAAGCGGCCGCCGAGTGACGCTTTTCGCATCTTCGACAAAGAGTGGGGCTCAGGGTCAGTAAGAGACCGTGCCTCTCGCCAGTCTTCTAGCATGGTGCACATAGGATGACGTCAGCATGACTGGTGAGAGCCTCCGCTTAGTGGCGGGTGGATGATCGCCCTTCCATCCTTAAGAGGCTGCTTTTGCCACCAGGTCATGAGCACCTGAGGGTGAGCCATGTCGGATAAGGACGAGGCCGCTAAGAGGCTGGCGCATGAGCATATTGCAGTGCGCCAAGCGTCTCTCCTCAGAGATCGAAGTGCTCGCCGCTGCGGTCACGCGAGATGGAAAACGCCCTGACAATTGTGAATATCCATGGGAAGGCGTCGGTGCCGAGCTGCGCATTCCCTTGGATTGGTCGTTCGCACCGTCTGGTTTTGCTGGTGCAGCCAGCGGGCCGAAGTGTGCTCAAGCTCATCCGCGGTGCAATCGACCGTTTCGCGGCCTGAGCCCATCAATCCTCTGCGCGGGTTTTGTCTTCTTTAGGACACTCATCATGGTCGCCTGTGCGTACTGCGATCATCCTCTGGTCTGCGAGGGTTGCGGCGAGATTTATGTTCCGCCGTCGGAAGCCTTCTATCAGGCTCTCTCTCGCCCCGAGGTCCCCATTACCTGCAACACCTGTGGCGCAGTTCTCACCTGCCACTGGTGCAAGACTCCCTACGATGGGCTGGCCTCGGAGTCTGATGACAACGGCGACTACGAAACCTGAGCCAATCGCCCGGCGTTTCCGACCAGGAGCTTTGCTCGTCGTCGGCCTGGTGTCGAGGAGCAAAAGGATATCGAAGCGCGCTCACGCGGTGGAGCGGCCGCTGCTGTCCTGCTGTGGAGTGGAGTTGCGGGTTGGCGAAACCGGGTCGATCCTTCCGAAGATCATTCGTCCGGCACTGGTCTGAAGGACGCTGGTGACCGTCAGGCGGATCGTTTCGCCCAGGTGGTAGCCCCCCTGTTCGGCGACGACCATCGTTCCGTCGTCGAGGTATCCGATACCCTGACCAGGCTCCTCACCCCGCTTAAGAAGCTTGACGGTCAGCCCTTCGCCCGGCAACACGATCGGCTTCATCGCGTTGGCAAGGTCGTTGAGATTGATGACGTCCACCCCTTGGAGCCGGGCGATTTTGTTGAGGTTGTAGTCGTTGGTCACAACTTTGCCGCCAAGGTGGCGGGCAAGGACCACCAGGCGCTGATCGACTTCGCGGATCCCAGCGAGTTCAGGGACCTCGGCGTCGTGAATCTGGACTTCGACCCCAGTCGACTTCTGAAGCCGGTTTAAAATGTCCAACCCGCGGCGGCCTCGATTGCGGCGCAGTTTGTCGGAACTGTCCGCGATCCCTTGCAGTTCTTGAAGAACGAATCGGGGGACAATCAAGGGCTGATCGATGACATGGGTCTCGGCGACGTCGGCGATCCGTCCATCAATCACCACGGAGGTGTCCAGAACTAATGGGCGTGACCCTTTGACATCTTTCGAGAATTCCATGTAAGGAATGATGAAACGAAAGTCGTCCTTCGTCTGCAAAAGCATGCTCACGCATACATAGCAGATGCAGATCATTGTCAAGCCATTGAGCCCGCTTCGAATTTCAGGCCGGAAGTAATTGGTGAGAGTCGGCTCGAGCGCGTTCTTCACGAGGTCGCTGAGGATGACTCCGACAATCACGCCGAAGTAGACGGCGGAGATGGTTTGGAGCCGCTTGCGGGGGGTGAGGAGGTCCGTCACCACGATGGCGATGGCGATGGCCATAGCCCCCACAAAGATCAGGTAGGGATTGGCTAGCTGCTTTTCGCCAACGACCTGGGCAAGGCGAACTCCCAGCCCGGCCATTACCAAGACGAAAAGCGTTCGAATTATGATTAGGAGCATCGACAGAGACCTTTCTTGCGCGTCGACTCAGCCGGGAGGGAGCGTTCGCGGATCGCGATGGGGATATCAGCCCCGAGAAGACAGGTTGCTTGGGGGCGATAGCTCCGCCACGAGCCGATCGTAGAATTCGAGAAGGCTCTCCACGATCACCTTACTGTTGGCCAAAACTGGCATAAAGTTCGAGTCACCGTCCCAGCGTGGAACGATGTGCCAATGCAGATGTCCGGGAAGCCCAGCACCCGAAGCCTTGCCTTGATTGAGACCGACATTATACCCGTGAGGCTGGAGCATCCGGTCAAGGATGCTCATCAGATTTCTCAGCGTCTCGATCGGCTCAAACAAGTCAGCTCCCGAAAGCTCACCCAGGGTCCCCCGATGAACGATCGGCGCGACCAGCAGATGCCCGTTGTTGTAGGGAAAGCGATTCAAGACTACGACACTATGGGCACCTCGCCAAACCAGCAGATTTTCACGATCGTCCTTGCTGGCAAGGCCATGACAAAGAAAGCAACCGTGATCAGCCTCAACCCCCTTCGGCGAGTCGCGGATGTATTGCGCTCGCCAAGGTGCCCAGAGACGATCCATACTTTCCCTCCGCGCGGATTTCCGCACGGTCGCTCGACCCAAAACCTGCCTCAGAATCGCATCAACGCCTCGCCAGGGGGAACCCTCCGCGCGTGACGGTGTGAAGCGATGATACCATTTTTCTTTGAGCTTGTCGCGACCCTCTTCCAATTTCATGGACAAAATGAGGGCGGGTTGGCTTACTAAAGGGTTGAAGAGAGGGGGCAGGTCGGTTATTGAAGCAATTGTCGGTCTTGAATGGGATAGGTTCGAGCCCAGGCCTGTCCCGCGACTTGCTCGGCAGGAATCAACTCGAGTCCCCCCATTTTTGAGGATCGAGACGAGTCGAGAGAAGCGTCTGGTTTCACCAGGTACTGGTTCGCCGGAACGACGTAAGCAATCTCTTCAGGGGGATGCAAAGAATGGCAAGGGGTTCCAAGCCAGAGTCGTTTGCCATTAACGCGAAGCTGATTGCTGATCCATTCCACTTCCTGCCCAGGAGTTGCAATAACCCGGCCAACCCGTCCCGCTCTCGAGCGCGTGGGACGAATCCAGACCAAGTCTCCGTAGGCCGGCGTATGGTGGCGGTAGGCCATGCTATTGACCAGGTACCCGCTGGAAGGAGCACCATCGCGCGGGGTGCTCGTCACCGGCCAGGCGACCAGGGTCGCCAGCCCGAAGACCGGTGCATAAACCCCCATCGCCAACCCGCCCGAAGCCGAAAGCCAGGGCATCCACCGGCCGAATCCCGGGAACGCGGTCTGCCGCACAATGTCGACCGTCGAGACCACGTGAGTGCTAAACGCGAACGCCAGGACAAACAAGCCCGTGGCCGTTCCCCAGGTGAAGATCCCCGCTCCCAGCGCCATGATAAACGAGCCGAACAGCACCATGGCTCGCTCACGTTGGTTCCATGTCCACTGAGCGTATCCGGGAACCAAGATTTTCAGGCCGGCCGGAGCCTTCCAGCGCAGAGCCGCGGCCGCTGTTGGCACGACTCCTTCTCGCCAGATGATCCGTCCGCTCCTGCTCATGGCTCTCTCTCCCGATCCGATGGGTCTTGCCTTGGGTTCAATACAGAAAGATCACGATCCTCGACAGTGACGTCCTGGGTAGAGGCTTGGGTGTCGGCAAAGTCAAATACAGAGAATCGCGTGAGTGAGCAAGTTAGCCCACGGTGAAGAACGGCGTGGTCCATCCGTCCTTGATCGTCGTCGAAATCAAATAGGTCAAACTCGATGCTGAGGTCAGACTCGAAGGCGTTGAAGCTCGTATGACTGTTGTACGATCATTATAGCCAGGCTCAAAGACTTTGTCGATTCTCTAGAGAAATGAGCGTTCTTTGGGCAAAGCCTGGCTTGTAGAGAAGTTCGTTGGCAACCCGCAAAATATTGGTCTGCGCTCGAGAATCGTCGGTCCATGGGGAAAGCAGGGGATCGAAATCCTGGAACCGCGCTCATAAGGGTCCGTTACGAAGATTCGATAGTTGCCGGAGATTTGTTCGCGCCCTGGGAGGGAACTCGAGAAAAACAGGAGGGTGTTTAAATTTCTCGCGGGAAGGAACGCCGCTCCGTCGACACGCCCCCAGGCTCAAAGATCATCTGCGAGCAGGTCTTAATCGTTGAGGAGTGTTCACTCCTCCCCGGCGATTTCTTTACCGGCCCAATCGAAAGCTCCCAGCAGTTTACGCGGCGCGCGATGAAAAGACGAGAGGGAGAATCGTGAAAACCGGACAAATTCCTTATTTTCAACATGAACCGGACTTGCCCGACATCGTACTATAAGGGAACAATCCCATTTCAGGGGATTGACCGTTTGCTGGGGATTGGTAGGATATTGTTCCTTCGAACATGGCCCCTACTCGGACTCTTCCCATGCTGCACACAGAGACCGATTAGTCTACGAAGCTGATTCGACACTCGGTGTGCTCTTTCCGAAAGTGGATCTGCGGCCACTCCTGCAACCTGCCACTGGAACGGCTTGGTTGACCGACCCCGACCGAAACTGAGATTAGTAGAAACCCAGGCCGAAGGGCGTTCCACCCTTCGAGATAAGACGTTACTGCACTATGGAAAACCTTCGCAACGTCCGAAACATCGGGATCTCAGCTCACATCGACTCGGGAAAAACCACGCTGACCGAGCGAGTCTTGTACTACGCCGGCCGGATCCACGTGATCAAGGAAGTCCGTGGCGAAGGGGCCGTCATGGACCACATGGAGCTGGAGAAGGAACGAGGGATCACGATCACCTCGGCCGCGACCACCGTCCAGTGGAACGATAAGAAAGTCAACATTATCGACACGCCCGGCCACGTCGATTTCACCGTCGAAGTGGAACGATCGCTGCGCGTCCTTGACGGCGCGGTCTTGGTTCTGTGCGCGGTGGCTGGCGTTCAGTCGCAGTCGATCACGGTCGACCGCCAGATGAAGCGCTACGCGGTTCCCCGGTTGGCGTTCATCAACAAGATGGACCGCACGGGTGCGAACCCCGTGAACGTGATTCAGCAGCTCGAAAGCAAGCTCGGTTTGACGACCGTGCCGCTCCAGTTGCCGATCGGTTCCGAGGTGAACTTCGGAGGCATCATCGACCTCATCACTCGTGAAGCCGTCTACTTCGACGGTGAGAAGGGGGACAAGGTCCGCCGTGAGGCGATTCCGGACGAGTACACGGAAGCCGCCCACCGCGCTCGCCAGGGCATGCTTGAAGCCCTCTCGTTGGTGTCGGATGAGATCATGGAGCTTCTGCTCGAAGAGCAGGACGTGCCCATTGAGCTGATCCACAAGACCCTCCGCGAAGGGACCATCGCCCAGCAGATCTGCCCGGTCTTGATCGGCTCCGCCTACAAGAACAAGGGCGTGCAGCTCCTTCTTGACGCCGTGGACAAATATCTGCCGAGCCCGCTCGATCGCGAGATCTTCGCCAAGGACAACGACAACGGGATGGCCGAGCTTCCCTTGGCCTCCGATCCTGACGCCCCGTTGGTAGCCATGGCCTTTAAGCTCGTGGAAGAGCCGTTCGGCCAGGTGACCTACATGCGGATCTACCAAGGAACCCTCCGTAAGGGAGAGTTCTATCTGAACTCGCGTCAGCGCAAGAAGGCGCGGATCAGCCGCATCCTTCGCGTTCACGCGGATCAGAAGGAAGATATCGATGCCGCAGGGGCCGGCGACATTGTCGCCGTCATGGGGATCGAGTGCGCCACTGGTGACACGTACTGTGCGGAAGGAACGAACCTCTCACTCGAAAGCATCTACGCGGCCGAGCCGGTGATTGACCTGTCGATCCAGCCCACGAAACGGGCGGACCAAGACAAGCTCTCCAAGGCTCTCAACCGGTTTATGCGAGAAGATCCAACCTTCCGCGTCCACGTCGACAAGGAAACGAGCGAAACGATCATCTCGGGGATGGGTGAACTCCACCTTGAAATTTACGTCGAGCGTATTCGGCGCGAATACAAGGTTGAGTGCACCGTGGGTGCCCCCAAGGTCAGCTATCGCGAAGCTCCGACCAAGTCGACGCCGTTCAACTACAAGCACAGGAAGCAGACCGGCGGTTCGGGTCAGTATGCCCACGTCGTCGGTTCCATGGAGCCGCTGGAGCCCGATGCGCCCGAACCGTTCGTCTTCGAGAACGATGTCACCGGCGGTCGCATTCCGAGCGAGTACATCCCCTCCGTTGAGAAGGGATTCCGAGACTCGATGCACAAGGGGCCCTTGGCTGGCTACGAGGTGATCGGCGTCAAGATGATCTTGCAGGACGGCTCGTATCACGACGTTGACTCGTCTGACATGGCCTTCCAGATCTGTGCTCGTGACTGCTTCCGCGAAACCTTCCGTAAGGCGGCTCCGGTACTGCTCGAGCCGATCATGAAGGTCGAAGTGGAAACCCCGGTCGAGTTCCAGGGACCTGTGACCGGCCAGGTTTCTTCCAAGCGAGGTGTCATTCTCGGAACGGAAAATCGTTCGGGCTTCGCCATCATTTCGGCCGAGGTTCCCCTCGCGGAAATGTTCGGCTACTCGAACGACCTGCGAAGCATGACCCAGGGCAAGGGAAGCTTCAGCATGGAATTCCTCAAGTACCAGAAGGTGCCCGCCAAGTTCCAGGAAGACATCGTGAAGAAGGCTCTGGCCGACGCTAAGGCCTGATTCTCGCTTTCTTTCCGAATCTTAATGAACGCCTGCCTCGACGCTTCTGTGTCGGGGCAGGCGTTTTTTTTGGTCCCGATGCCAAGGTGAACCGTTGCGTCCCGTACTTGCGCGCGAGATAACAAGTCCCACAGTTCTCCCCATGTTGAGTTGCCCATTCGCTCTGGTCTCGGTCGAGATCCATGGATGGACCAGTCACGATGGAGTGGGTCAACGCCTCGCGAGAGAGTAGGCTCTTGTTCATGCCGGTTCTCTCTCCTCGGCGCTGACTTGTTGAGGGATCGACGGTCCGGCCATGTGAGTTTGTGAGCGGACATCCAACTCAGGGCGCCAGGTTTCTTGTTCGTCACCTCGTACAAGCCACCCCGGGAAGGAGCGTGTCCGTTATGGCCCACGCGGATGTTGTCCCGCCGGTTCTCCCTTCTGATGGCGCTCCCAAGCCATTCGCCATCCCCCGCAAGCTGGTTCTGTTCGCTATGGTGCTTCTGCTCTTCCTGGTCGCAGGGGAGGGCGTTTCGCTTTACCAAGAATGGCGTACGCTTCGGGAGGAGATGAACCGAGCACGGCATTCCGACGTGATTGGTTATCTCAACATATCTCCAAAACCTTCCTACGCTCGCCAACCAGATGACTGGGTGCACGACGAGGGAGAGTCGACCCTTCTTTGGTCAGGCTGGAAGCAGGGAAATGGGCATCGCTGGTTCCGCGTTGGGCGAGGAGAGATTGATCCGCGGAAGCTCTCGATCCCGATGGGGCGCGACGCGATCCAGGCCATCGACTATCCGCTTACGGAAAATGGCGCGGGCAAGATCTGGACGCGGATCCCGACCGATGCCGTCGTCGTTGCGCTAGAACTAGCCGGTGTGACGGCCGCATACCCAGTGCAGATTCTCGACAAGGTCTGCGTCATCAACGACCAGGTCGGCGAGCGGCCCTGTCTGGTGACCTTCAACCCGCTCGGCACTCCTCAGAATTGCGTACATGTTTACGACCCTATCGTTAATGGCCGTCGCTTCGTTATGGGAACGAGTGGGTATATCCAAGACCAAAAACTCATGCTGTACGACCGAGGGACCGAGAGTCTTTGGATCGATGATGAGGCAACGGGAACGCTGAAAGCGATCGCCGGCCCTAGTAAAGGAACTGTGCTCCACTCGTTGATTCAGCCCTCCATGCTGGCCTGGGGTGAGTGGAGCACGCAGCATCCTCAAGGGCGTCTTCTCATTGGGGCCGATCGTTCCAAGGTCATTCCCATCGATTGACCGGGGGGCTTGAGCCAGCCTCTTGGCTTGGTTTCACTCGGAGGATCGGCTCGGATCAGCGACGTGCAGAGCTTGACGGTTTGGCCCCGGACGATACCCTGGAACGATCGGGAATTGTCCGGCCGCGCCGAGGTATGGGCCGGAGCCACGCGAGTCGATGTTTGCTCCCACATCGACCGAGATCCTTCCCGCTCGCTTCGATCGGCGACTCCGATCCTGCACCTCAGGGAACTAGGAAAGTGACGCCGACGGATCCGAAGGCCGACCGGTTCCGACCGAACTTGGACCGCAGCTACGCGGAAGTGCTTCGCGAGAAAATCGCCGACCGATCCGCACGAGTGGGGGTCATCGGCCTGGGCTACGTGGGACTCCCCCTCGTTGAGCTCTTCGCGAGGCACGATTTCCCGGTCCTGGGATTCGACGTTGACGACACCAAGGTCGATCGTCTTCAGGCGGGGCAGAGCTACATCGGGCATATCCGTAGCGAGCGAATCCAGGCCCTGCGCCGGAGTGGCAAGTTCGAGGCCTCATCCGACTTCGCGCGCCTGAACGAAGTCGACGCCATTCTCATCTGCGTGCCAACCCCTCTAGGGACGCACCGAGAACCTGACCTCTCGGCGGTTATCGCGACCGGGCGGACCATCGGCCAGCACCTGGTTCCGGGGCAGCTCGTGATTCTCGAGAGCACGACCTATCCCGGTACAACGCGGGACGTGCTCCGTCCCCAACTCGAGGCTGGTGGACTTCGAGCGGGGAATGATTTCTTCCTGGCGTATAGCCCCGAACGCGAAGATCCAGGCAACCCGCGATTCTCCGCCGAGAACATTCCCAAGGTGGTCGGCGGCTGGGATCCGACCAGCGGCGAGCTTGCCCAGGCCCTTTATGCCGCGGCGGTTCCGAGTGTCGTTCCCGTGACTTCATGCGAGGTTGCCGAAGCCTGCAAGATTCTCGAAAACACCTACCGCGCCGTCAACATCGCCCTGGTCAACGAACTCAAGATCGTGTTCGACCGGATGGGAATCGACGTCTGGGAAGTCATCGACGCCGCCAAAACCAAGCCGTTTGGCTTTCAGGCGTTTTATCCCGGGCCGGGGCTGGGAGGCCATTGCATTCCCATCGACCCGTTCTATCTCACCTGGGTTGCTCATACGTACGGATTGCACACACGTTTTATCGAACTCGCCGGAGAGATCAACACGGCGATGCCGCATCACGTGGTCGATCGCGTGATCGCCGCATTAAATGAGAAAACAAAGGCTCTCAAGGGGAGCCGCATCCTCGTGCTGGGGGCGGCGTACAAGCCCAACATCGATGACTGCCGCGAGAGCCCGGCCGTTGAACTGATGGAATTGCTCCAGGAACGAGGCGCGATCGTGTCCTACAGCGATCCGCACGTACCGGCCTTGCCTCCGCTTCGGGGCCACACCATCCGCCTCGAGAGCGTTCCAATCACCGCGGAATTGCTCGAAGCCCAAGACTGTGTTCTCATCGCGACCGATCATAGCCGTTTCGACTGGGACCTTATCGTCCGCCGCTGCTCGCTTCTGGTCGACACCCGAGGGGTGACGCGCGGTCGAGAAAAAGGGGAAGGGACGACGATCGTTTTCGCTTGAGTCTGGTCCAACTCGACTCAACTTCACGGCAACCCGGGTGGATGAGGCTCGCCACAGAATGCCTCGGACGCCCCGAAAGGATCTCGTTGGATGCGTGTCTTGATCACCGGCGGCGCGGGCTTTATCGGCTCCCACCTCTCCGACGCCTACATCGAGCGCGGCGATGAGGTGTTCGTGCTCGACGACCTCTCGACCGGCAGCATCGAAAACATCCGCCACCTCCGCAATCGCCCCCGCTTTCATTACACCGTCGACAGCGTTCACAACCAGCCGGTCGTCGCCGAGCTCGTCGACCAGTGCGACGTCATCTTTCATCTCGCCGCGGCCGTTGGGGTCAAACTCATCGTCGAAAGCCCGGTGCGTACGATCGAGACGAACGTCCACGGCACCGAGGTCGTCCTTGCCCAGGCGAACAAGAAGAAGAAAAAGGTTTTGATCGCCTCGACCTCGGAAGTCTATGGCCTGAGCAATCAGGTCCCCTTCCGCGAAGATGGCAACCTCGTCATGGGGGCAACGACCAAAGGACGTTGGAGCTACGCCTGCTCCAAGGCGATCGATGAATTCCTGGCTTTGGCCTACTATCGCGAGAAAAAGCTCCCTACCGTGGTGGTCCGCCTCTTCAATACCGTCGGCCCAAGGCAGACGGGGCAGTACGGCATGGTCATCCCCTCCTTCGTGAAGCAGGCCCTGGCCGGGCGCTCGATCACGGTTTATGGCGACGGTAAGCAAACCCGCTGCTTTGCCCACGTCTCGGACGTGGTCGAGGCGCTCATCAAGCTGATGGATCAGCCCGAGGCGGTGGGTCAGGTCTACAACATCGGCTCGACCGAGGAAGTCTCGATCGCCACCCTCGCCGAGCGGGTCAAGGCGCTAACCGGCTCGACCTCCGACATTGTCTACGTCCCGTACTCCGAAGCCTACGAGGCCGGGTTTGAGGACATGCCTAGACGCGTGCCTGATACCTCCAAGATCGCCGCTCTCGTGGGCTTCCAGCCGCGCAAGTCTCTCAATGAGATCCTTGAGAGCGTTATTGCCTTCACTCGCGACTCTTCCAGCGAGAACCCATAACGGACGCTGCCAGAGGGGAAACTCCCCTTATGGCGGATCCCCCGCGATGGTATCTTGCCGCATCCCATCGAGCTTGGTCCTCTGTCCATGGATGGATGTCGGCCGTGCTAGCTGCCTTGAAAGATTCGCCGATTGGGGATGATCTCCCCGAGTTGAGCGTGGTGATTCCTCTCTTCAACGAGCAGGAGAACCTCGCTGAACTCCACCGCCGACTGAGCGTGGTCCTCCGCTCAATGGCCATTTCGTATGAGATCCTGCTGGTTGATGATGGCAGCCGAGACGCAACTCCTCGGCAGATGGCCCAGCTTCAGCGGCGCGATGCCAGCACGGCCGCGCTCTACCTCAGCCGCAACTTCGGTCACCAGGCTGCGGTCTCTGCGGGGCTCGACCATGCCCGGGGCCGTGCGGTCATCGTGATGGACGGCGACTTGCAAGATCCCCCCGAACTGATCCCTGAACTTCATCGGCTCTGGCGCGACGGCAACGATGTGGTCTACGCCGTCCGCAAAACCCGAAGCGAGGGGTGGCTCAAGCGACTTGGCTACGCGGCCTTCTATCGCGTGCTGCGGGTGATGAGCGACCTCGAGATTCCCCTCGATAGCGGCGACTTCGGCCTCATGGATCGCCGAGTTGTCGAGGCCTTGCGAACACTTCCCGAGCGCCGCCGCTTTGTGCGCGGTCTGCGCACGTTCGTCGGGTTCCGCCAGGTCGGACTTCCTTACGATCGTCCCGCCCGCGCGGAAGGGGACTCCAAGTACTCCTTCCCTGCTCTCTGCGGCCTGGCGATCGACGGGCTGGTTAGTTTCAGCAGCTACCCTCTTCGCCTCGTGACCTACCTTGGCCTCACTTCCGCCACGCTCGCAGCACTATTGATGGTCTGGGTCTTCCTCGACGCTTTTCGCCATCAAACCGCCCCACGAGGATGGGCGAGCACGATCGTCGTGGTCCTTTTCATGGGGGCCATCCAGCTCGTCAGCCTGGGGATCATTGGCGAGTACATCCGCCTGATCTTCGTCGAGGCCAAAGGGCGTCCGTCGTACCTGGTACAAACCTACCAGCCGGGCGGGGCTCACCCGGCCGCGTCCTCTCAACTGCGGTTCGATCTTCCGGATACGCAGGGGAGGGGGCCTCATCGGAAACCTCGCCGGCTCAAGGCTAAGCGCCGAGCGCAGCCTGCGTCCACGGTACGCCGAAGCCATGATCTCTGATCCCCGAGTTTCGCCGGTGGGCGCTTCTTAACCGAGGCTTTGCAATACCGAACCCTGAGTGCCTAATGGCCTTAGGAAAGGGGGCGCATCTGCCGGCCGGCGGTGCTCGGTAGTGCCTTGACGGCATTATGCGGGGCCGTTAATCTTTGTCATTTCACGAGTTTGGGAACAATCGAGGCATTCTGCGCGTGCCGAAACGAAGCCGCGACGGTTGCCAGGGATCCGATCGAAGAGACCCAGGGAGTTAGCACTACCGATGGCCGATTCGCAGAAGTACGTTTATTCGTTCGGCGGGGGCAAGGCCGACGGCAAGGCCGATATGAAGTCCCTGCTCGGTGGCAAGGGGGCCAACCTTGCTGAAATGAGCGTTATTGGAATTCCGGTCCCCCCCGGCTTCACGATCACCACGGAAGTCTGCGCTGAGTACTACGAACTCGGTAAGAAGCTCCCCGATGCGGTCAAGCCGCAGGTCCAGGCTGCCATCGCCCAGATGGAGTCGATGCTCGGCGCCAAGCTGGGCGACCCGGCCGATCCCCTCTTGGTCAGCGTCCGCTCGGGTGCCGCTTTGTCGATGCCCGGTATGATGAACACGATCCTCAACCTCGGCCTCTCCGATGCCGCGGTGGAAGGACTCGCCAAGAAGACCGGCAACGTGCGCTTCGCCTATGACGGCTACCGCCGCCTGATCGACATGTTCGGCTCGGTCGTGATGGGCGTCGACCACGAACACTTCGAGCACGAACTGTCCTCGCTCAAGGCCGAGCGCAAGGTCAGCCTCGACACCGACCTGACCGGCGATGACCTCAAGGTGCTGGTCACGCGATATAAAGAAGTCTACAAGAAATACACGAAGAGCGACTTCCCCCAGAATCCCATCGACCAGCTCTGGGCGGCCATCATGGCCGTCTTCAATAGCTGGGAAGGGAAGAAGGCCATTGAGTACCGCCGCATCGAGCGGATCACCGGCCTGAAGGGAACCGCCGTCAACGTTCAGGCGATGGTCTTCGGCAACATGGGGAACGACTCCGGCACCGGAGTGGCCTTCACCCGTGACCCGAACACCGGCGAGAACGTTTTCTACGGCGACTACCTCATCAACGCCCAGGGCGAAGACGTTGTCGCAGGCATCCGCACTCCTGAGCCGATCAGCCGGCTCCATGAAGAGATGCCCAAGGTCTACGAGCAGCTCCTCCAGATTCGCGAGAATCTCGAGAAGCACTACAAGGAAATGCAGGACATCGAGTTCACCGTCCAGGAAGGGAAGCTGTATATGCTTCAAACCCGGACGGGCAAGCGAACCGGTACCGCTGCCGTCCGCATTGCCGTCGAAATGGTCGGCGAGAAACTGATCGACGAAGAGACGGCGATCAAGCGCGTCAGCCCCGACAGCTTGAACCACCTCCTTCTGCCGCAGCTCGATCCCAAGTCCAAGCTCAACGTCGTGGCTCAAGGGATCGCGGCCAGCCCCGGTGCGGCGACCGGCAAGGTCGTTCTCTCCGCGGAAGACGCTGTCAAGCACGCGGAAGAGTTCCCCAAGGATCCCATCCTCCTCGTTCGTAAGGAAACGAGCCCCGAGGACGTTGCCGGGATGAACCTGGCCAAGGGCATCCTCACCGCCACTGGCGGTAAGGCGAGCCACGCCGCCGTCGTCGCTCGCGGTTGGGGCAAGCCTTGCGTCGTCGGTTGCGGAGCCCTCGAGATCAACGAGAAGGCCGGAACCGTGACCATCAAGGGGCAGGTCGTCAAGGCTGGCGACTTCATCACGATCAACGGCACCAACGGCGACGTGATGATCGGCAAGGCCGCCACCGTCGACCCCGAAGTCGGCGGCGACTTCGCCGTTCTGATGGGCTGGGCCGACAAGAAGCGGAAGCTCAAGGTCCGCACCAACGCCGACACCCCGGCCGACTCCAAGAAGGCCCGCGAATTCGGTGCGGAAGGTATCGGCCTTTGCCGTACCGAGCACATGTTCTTCGAGCCTTCGCGCGTCACCGCGGTGCGCGAGATGATCCTGGCGGCCGACGAGGCCGGGCGCCGCGCCGCGCTCGACAAGCTGCTGCCCGAGCAGCGCAGCGATTTCGCCGAGATCTTCGAGGTGATGGCGGGGCTGCCCTGCACGATCCGCCTGCTCGATCCGCCGCTGCACGAGTTCCTGCCGCACGACCAGGCCGGTCAGGCTGAAGTCGCCAAGCAGCTCAACGTTTCGGTGGAAAAAGTTCACCGTCGCGTGGAGCAGCTCCACGAAGCCAACCCGATGCTCGGGCTTCGCGGCTGCCGTCTGGCGATCCTCTATCCTGAGATCGGCGACATGCAGGTCCGCGCGATCATCGAAGCGGCTATCGCCGTGAAGAAGAAGGGGATCGACGTTCTGCCTGAGATCATGATCCCGCTGGTCGGCACTGTCGAAGAACTCGCCTTCCTCAAGAAGCGAGCCGTCGCCGTTGCCGCCGAGGTCATGGAGAAGGCCGGGACCAAGGTCGAGTACCAGGTCGGTACCATGATCGAAGTCCCCCGAGCCGCCCTCACGGCCGACCAGATTGCGGAGGAGGCCGAGTTCTTCTCGTTCGGCACCAACGACCTCACCCAGATGACGTACGGCTTCAGCCGCGACGACATCACCTCGTTCGTGCCCACTTACATCGACCAGAAGATCTTGAAGGTCGACCCCTTCCAGTCGCTTGACACGGTTGGCGTTGGCCAGCTCGTGGAAATGGGCGTTCAAAAGGGACGCGCCACCCGTAAGGCCAAGGGTGAGCACCTCAAGGTGGGCATCTGCGGTGAGCACGGTGGAGACCCCGACAGCGTGGCCTTCTGCCACAAGGTCGGTCTCGACTACGTCTCTTGCTCGCCGTTCCGGGTTCCCATCGCTCGCCTCGCAGCCGCCCAGGCGGCTCTGGCGGATGGCCAGACCATCAGCCGCGATCGCTAAGCCGATTGACACACAGGATTTAGATCTCACCAGGGCCACCCCTTCTACGGGGTGGCCTTGGCATTTCGAAGGAGGTCCCGCTACGTGTTAGTCGGATTCTTCCGGTGCTTCCGCCTGCAGGTGGAGACCGAGATCTCTAAGGAATACCGCCGCAGTCTTAATGGTTTTGGAAATCGATTGCGATTGCTTGTCGTTACACCAATGCTGTGGTAACGTTGACTTTATCGATTCTGTCATCTCCGTCATGCGGCAGTTGTTGTGATTGATCGCTTGATCGTCCTCGCCCCGCTGATATTCGGAACTAACGTCCCCCAACACATTCTCGCACGTACTGAGCGAGGTCGTGACCCCGCGCGGGTTTGTCGCATTGTGCCGACATTCCTCGGTCGGTCTACGGCTTGCGCTTGGTGAGTCTTTCGGAGCCGCATCGCCATGGCGAAACAGAACCGCGATTGGACCGAGATCATGGTCAAGCGTGGACTGATCGGGCCCGACCAGCTCAAAGAAGCGCAGCGGATGGGCACTGTCTCCGTCGAAGAGGCCCTCGTCAAACTCGGTTACGTCGACGCCGACGACATCATGAAAGCCAAGGCCGAACAGCACGGCATGGCCTTCATCGACCTGCGTGAAATCGAAATTCCGGCGTCGGTGGTCGAACTCGTGCCCGAGTCGCTCGCGCGCGAGAACGTCGTGATGCCGTTGGCCCAGGAAAGCGGCACGATCCGCGTGATCCTGCACGACCCGAATGCCTTCGACACCATCGACAAGCTCCGGTTCGTTCTGAACCGCGAGATCGAGGTGGCCCTCGCTCCCAAAGAAGCGATCGTCGAAGCCATCAATAAATATTACGGCGGGTCGTCGACCGAAACCGAGTCGGTCGACTCCATGCTCCAAGAATTCACCGACACGGCGATCGACTTCGCCGAAGACGGCTCCGATCAGCGCAGCGGCAGTTCGAGCAACACGCTCGAAGAAGGGGATGCACCGGTCATCAAACTGGTGCACCTCATCATTCAGGAAGCTGTCAGCATGCGTGCGTCGGACATCCACATCGAGCCCTTCGCCGATCGTGTGCGCATCCGCTACCGCATCGACGGCGTCTGTATGGAGCGTGACTCTCCCCCACGCCGATTGCTCGGGTCGATCGTCAGCCGTATCAAAATCATGGGGTTCATGGACATCGCCGAGAAACGGCGCCCCCAGGACGGCCGAATCAAGATCTTCGTCGCCGGCAAAGACATCGACTTGCGTGTGAGCATCCTACCAACCAGCCACGGCCAGTCGGTCGTTATGCGTATTCTCGACCGCGAGAACATCAAGGTCGGTCTGCGTGATCTGGGCTTCGCCGAGGAAGATTGGAAGCGATTCTCCACCTACATCAAACGGCCGAACGGAATTTTGCTTGTCACCGGTCCGACCGGGTCGGGCAAGACGACCACGCTCTATGCCGCGCTCAATGAGCTGAACCGACCCGACGTCAAAATCATCACGGCCGAAGACCCCGTCGAATACTACCTCCCAGGGGTGAACCAGTGTGAGGTTCGCGCCAAGATCGGTATGACCTTCGCCCGCATCATCCGCGCGATGCTTCGTCAGAATCCCAACATTCTCCTGGTGGGTGAAATTCGCGACGAAGAGACGGCGAACACCGCCATCCAGGCCTCCCTGACAGGACACTTGGTTTTCAGTACATTGCACACGAACGATGCTCCGAGCGCTGTAACGAGACTGGTCGATATCGGCGTGCAGCCGTTCTTGGTCTCCAGCTCCGTCATGGCCATCATGGCACAGCGTTTGGTGCGCAAAATCTGTCCCAAGTGCCGCCAGCGCGTCGAGCCGCCGGCGCACATTCTAGCGGGGCTCGGCCTCCGTCCCGAGATCGCCAAGAAGGCGAATTTCATGAAGGGAAAGGGCTGCTCGAATTGCAACAAGAGCGGCTATCGCGGCCGTATGGGCATTTATGAGCTGATGGGGATGACAAGCCAGATTCGCGATATGACCTTCAAGGGAGAGTCTACCCAGAATATTCGTAAGATGGCACGCAAACAGGGGATGCGTACACTCTTCGAAGACGGCATGATCAAGGCATTGAAGGGACAGACCACGATCGAAGAGGTGCTGCGAATCACGAAGCAGGACGCCACGGGAGAGTCCAGCCACTAAGAAGTGATGGCGTTTGCAGACGCCCCTTCTCTCGGGCCGATGTGGGCCGTGGAGGGGGCCAGTATTTCGGAGTCGATGGGGTATTGCCCAGCCCCCATCGGCCACGAAGTCAGGCCGAAGTCGGCTTCCGCACGCTGGTTGAGAAGACCGCAAAGCGACCCCTGTCGCTTGATTGAGTGCACGGCCACCGAGATAATGGGACAGCGGCAGAGGGATCAAGCGCTTGTCGTAAATCCCGTTGCCCACGTTTCCTTCTCGGTGGACACTTAGTTCATGGGACAAAGTCAAGAGCCTCGGATCAGTGGTCAAGTGAAATAGACTGCGCCGAGGATCGTCGCCACCGAGCTTACGTGGGAGGGTTGATCCGGAATGGGTACGCTGCTCATCGACAAGCTGCTCCAGACGGTTTGCACCCAGAAGGCGAGCGACTTGCATCTCACCGTGGGGAGCCAGCCGATGCTGCGCCTCCACGGCCACATGCGACCGCTGGCAACTAAGGTGCTCGAACCTTCGGACACCTCGGCGCTGATGAAGAGCATCACGCCTGAGCGATGCCAGCAGGAACTCCAGGAGGTCGGAGGGACCGACTTCGGTTTCGCTTTCGGCGAAATGGCTCGGTTCCGTGTCGCCGTGTTCAAGCAACGCGGCAACATCGGCTTGGTGCTTCGACGCGTTCCCAACGAGTTCCTCACCTTTCAGCAGCTTGGCCTCCCCGCCGTCATTGAACAGTTGATCCAGCGCCCGCGCGGTCTCATTCTCGTCACCGGTCCGACCGGGTCGGGTAAGACGACCAGCCTCGCGAGCATGATCAACTGGATCAACGACAACATGGACCGGCATATCATCACGATCGAGGACCCGATCGAGTACTTCCACAAGCACAAGAAGTCGCTTGTGAATCAGCGCGAGATCGGGATCGATGTGCCGGACTTCCCCGAGGCCATTCGACGCGCCTTGCGTATGGACCCGGACATCATCCTTGTCGGTGAAATGCGAGACCTTGCCACCATCTCGGCGGCCATCACCGCGGCCGAAACGGGGCACATCGTCTTCGGTACGCTCCACACGAACTCGGCTGAAGGAACCGTCAACCGAATCATCGACGTGTTCCCGATGGAGCAGCAAGATCAGATTCGCACCCAGTTGTCGGTGGCGATCATCGGGATTTTGGCCCAGGCTCTGCTTCCGCGCAAGCCCAAGGGGCTGGTCGCCGCGTACGAGATGCTCGTCGTCACGCCGGCGATCTCGAACCTCATTCGTGAAAATAAGACGTACCGTATCAACTCCTCGATTCAGACCGGCCGTAAGCACGGCATGATCTTGCTTGACGACAGCCTCTTTAACCTCTGGCGCCAGGGACTGGTCGAGGAAGAAGAAGTTCTGTTCAAAGCCAACAAGATCAACGACCTTCGGGAACGTATCGAGAACGCCAAGAAGGGAATCTTTGAAGATGAAGATGAGGAAGGGGAGGACGAGGGTTAACTAAAGCGATCGGAGAGGGGTGTCACGCTCACGGACCTCCCTCCGTATCATTATGGGTAGTTGTCGGTTGGGGCGGACGCCGGCGCTCCAGGGTCTCACTGCCTTCCGTCGGCGTCGTCCTGTCGGTGCGATGTTCAGCTCCGTTGTCCCCCGTTCTGGGTGTGATGGCGGCCCTTTGGTTCGATCCTACGAGTCAGATTTCCGTCAGTTTCAGGCCGTGCGAGGGGTTCATTAGAGCCTCCCGAACGGACCGAAGAGGTTGGGGACCATCCATGGCGCGCAAGCTAGGCCAAATCCTTGTGGACATGGGCTACCTCGATGAGGAAAAGCTCTGGGCCGTCCTCGAGGAGCAGAAACGCTCAAGTAACGAGCTGATCGGCAAAGTGGCTGTGCGCCTTGGCCTCGTCAAAGAGGAGCAGGTCCTCAAGGCCCTGGGCGAACAGCTTGGGATGAAGGTGGTGAAGATCGGTGAAACCACCATCCCCTCCGAAATGACCGAGCTCATCAACGAGACGATGGCGACGGCGTTTAAGGTCGTACCTCTCTCGCAAAACAAGAAAGACAAGACCGTCACCGTCGTTCTTGCCGAGCCCCAGAACCCGTCCACGCTGGACAGCCTCGGCCAGTTCCTCGGCGTTCCGGTGAAGGGAGCCATCGGGGCCGAGTCCGAGGTCATGGCGGCCATCGAACGGCTCTATGCGGGACATCAAGAGTCGATCGAAGACGTCGTCAAGCAGATCGAGACTGATAAGGGACTTTCGCAATATTCGCACCGTAATGAGAACACGATCGACCTCGAAGCCATCGAAGAAATGGCTGAGGCCGCGCCGGTGCGCAAGCTCTTGAACATGGTTTTGCTACTCTCAATCAAAGACAAGGCATCGGACATTCACTTCGAGCCGTTTGAGGAAGAGTACAAGATGCGTTACCGCGTGGACGGCGTGCTCTATGAGCTCGTCCCGCCACCGCGGCACTTGGCCCCCGCGATCGCAAGCCGCATCAAGGTTATGGCCAACCTTGATATCGCCGAGCGCCGGCTGCCTCAAGACGGGCGTATCGAACTGGCGATTGGCGGTAATCAAATCGACATTCGCGTGTCCACCTTGCCGACTCTCTTCGGCGAGAGCGTGGTGCTCCGAATCCTCGACCGAACGGTCGTGCAGCTCGACTTGAACCGGATCGGCATGCCCGCGGACACTCTTGTCATCTGGCGCGAGCTGATCCACAAGCCGAACGGGATCGTGCTGGTGACAGGGCCGACGTCGTCGGGCAAGACGACCACGCTTTATGCGACCTTGAATGAACTCAACGAGGTGACCGAGAAGATCATCACCACCGAGGAGCCGGTCGAGTACGACATCGACGGCCTGATCCAGGTGCCGATTAACTCGGAAATCGGTGTAACCTTCGCCGCCTGTCTTCGCGCGATCTTGCGACAAGACCCAGACAAGATCTTGGTGGGAGAAACTCGCGACCTGGAAACGGCGGAGATCGCGATTCAGGCGTCTCTAACGGGGCACATCGTCTTCACGACCTTGCACACCAACGACGCCCCTTCCGCGATCACCCGGCTCCGCGACATGGGACTTCCCACCTTCTTGATCACCGCCACGATCGAAGGGGTGTTGGCTCAGCGGCTCGTGCGCAAGATCTGCGTGAACTGCCGCACGGAATTCCAGCCGAGCCAGGAAGTGGCCATGGAACTCGGCATGACGACCGCCGAGGCCGCCACCAAGAAATTCTTCTACGGCAAAGGCTGCGAAAAGTGCAATAACACGGGCTACAAAGGCCGCATGGGTATTTATGAACTCTTGATGATGAACGACGTGCTTCGCGACATGGTCGTCGCCGAGGCCTCGCTCGACGACTTCCGCGAAGCCTGCCGCAACTTCGGAATGCGTACGCTCCGCGAGTCGGGTCTCAAGGCCATCCATGAAGGGTTGACTTCGGTCGAGGAAATCCTTCGAGAAACGATGCTTGATAATCTATGAGCAATTTTTGACCAACGGCCGGCCAGCCTCTCGCTAAAAAAATTGCGGTGGCATGAAGCGCAATTCACGTGTCGAGAGTCTAACTTTTAACGAGTCCTGAATCCGAACAAGACACCCGAGACACCAACCGCCAAACGTGGACGATCCAACGTCGACGAAATGAGGGAGAAGGCCAATGCCGACCTATCAGTACGAGGCGATGGATCACACCGGGCGCGAGGTGAAGGACACCATCAACGCCTCCACCCAGGAAGAAGCACAGCAACTCATCCGCCAGAAGGGGTTCTTCGTCACGAAGATCTCCGAGCGGGCCGAAAAGAAAAAAGGGGGAGGCAAGGCTGCGCCGGGCAAGAAGGGAGGCCGGCGCGGCAAGAAGAAGTCGTTCACGATCGGTAAGATCTCGACCAAGCAGCTTTGTACGTTCACCCGGCAGCTCTCAACCCTCCAAGACGCCGGTCTGCCGATTCTTCGCAGCCTCAAGATTCTGGAAGGGCAGTGCAAGCCGGGCGTGCTCAAGAACGCCCTGGGAGACGTGGTCGAAGACATCGAAAGCGGCCAGACCCTTTCCGAGGCGTTTGCCAAGCACCCCAAAGCCTTCGACCGCCTCTACTGCAACATGATCAAGGCTGGTGAAGCTGGCGGTGCTCTTGAAGCCATTCTTCAGCGTCTTGCCGACTTCAAGGAAAAGTCTCAGTCGCTCAAACGGCGAATCAAGTCTGCGATGGTCTATCCGATCGTCGTCATCTTCGTCGCTTGCGTGATCGTCGGCTTTATTCTTTATTTCATCATCCCCAAGTTCGAGGCGATCTTCAAAGACTTCGGCGTCCCCCTCCCCGGGATGACGATCTTCCTGATCAAGGCGAGCCACTTCGTCATCGACTACTTCTATATCGTCTTCATGATGCCGTTCATCTTCTGGATCATCATCAAGCTCCTCTATCGCAACAAGACGGGGGCCTATGTCTGCGACCGGATCTTGCTGATGATTCCCGTCATGGGGGCGATCGTCGAGAAGTCGACCGTGGCGCGTACCACGCGTACCTTGGGAACTTTGGTCCAGTCGGGCGTGCCGATTCTCGAGTCGCTGAACATCGTCCGCGATACGGCGGGTAACGCCGTCTTCGAGCGTGCGTTCACCCGAATTTACGAAAGCATTCGTGAAGGCGAAACGATTGCCCAGCCTTTGCGAGAAGCCCGCATCGTCGACGACATCGTGGTCAACATGATCGACGTCGGTGAAGAAACGGGCGAACTCGACACGATGCTGAATAAGATTGCCGACAACTACGACGAAGAGGTCGAGGCGCTCGTCGAGAGCCTCGTGAGCCTCCTGGAGCCGATCATGATCGTGGTGTTGGGAGGCATCATCGGCTTCATCGTCATCGCCTTGTTCCTCCCGTTGATTACCCTGATCACCAAGCTGTCGGGTTGATCCGGCACTTGGCCTGTTCCTTCCGCTTCCGCCGGGCGTCTCGCCTCCTGGAAAAAATGATCCACGAGGCGGGAATTGCCGGCACGAAAACCAAGGTCGTTCGTAGGGTAGTAGGCACGTACGCATCCACGATCGTTTCGGGAGCTTTGACCCTGCGAGTAACGACCTGACCTCCGCCTCAATGAGCCAGGACTTTTCGGAACGGCGGCTGCGACTCTTCCCCCTTCCCGGGAAAACCAGGAGCTTCCGCAACACCCCGTTCCTCCGTCGTGCCAGAGACAGGCTTGGAGACTCTCGAAGCGAGCGGGCGGGATTGGTCCCTCAAGGCCACCTCAACCCACTCGGGTTCGCTGTCCATGCCAAGCCAGCCTTCATACAGCGTAGATGCTAAGCGTTGAGTTCACTCTCAGGTTTAGCTCAAGCATGAAGCGAAGGAACCGCAACGTTCGCAGCAATAAACATCACAAGACGCGGTGATATGACCAAAATCTTCCGCGACGTCGTGAAAGGCCGAGCAGAGGTGTTACGAGGAACCGCCATGAAACGAACGCGACCCGGCTTCACGCTGACGGAACTGCTGATCGTCATGGCGATCATCGGCATCATCATCGCGTTCATCCTCACGGCCGCCACCGATGGCATCCGCCGCGCGGAAGAGCGAGCAACTCAGGCCCTCATTATCAAACTCGAAGGGGCCTTAACAGATCGCATCGATGCGCTGACATACCAGCGTATAAGACCGACGGTTGCCCACCACCTGATGGGTGCGATAACACTCTCGTCAGGGCAGGTGCTTTATAGCATGGGGAGATCCCAGGTTATCGCTCAGTTCGATTTTCTCAAGGCCGAGTTGCCGGATGTTTTTGTTGTCAATCCGGCGGGGGCTTCGGCCACGGCTGGAAGCTATCCGATCAATTTCGCGGCTCAGCCGTTTACGCGAACAGATAGTTTGGATCCTTATGCTTTGCCGATGGGATGCGACATCGGTACCAGCCTGCTAAATTCGCCGCCCAACGCCCAGACCGGTACGCAAGGCGCGAGCTTTAGCGTGGCTGCGGGGATCTACAAGAACCTCGGATATGCTCAGCAGGGTTATGACGGTATCGACAACAATAACGATGGATGGGTTGATGATTATCTTGAAGGGACGGGAAGCCTCAACGCAGGCGACGCCGCGAACGTAGCGAGCCGGCTTGCGAACCACAAGCACGCTACGGCTCGCTCCGAAATGCTCTATGCGATCCTTGTTGAAGGACAGGGGCCTCTTGGGAGCGCATTCAATCGCGACGACTTCACGAACAAGGAAGTGCAAGACACCGATAACGACGGTCTCCCCGAATTCGTCGATGCCTGGGGGCAGCCCCTCCAATTTTTCCGCTGGCCCATCTTCTATCACTCCGATCTGCAGAAGGGCTTTACCGCAGGAGCCACGGGACACGGACCTTACGACTCGGTATTCCAGTCGCGTGAGCAGAACCCCATCGATCCGAATCAGCTCCTGGTGGCGCCAGCCTGGTGGTCGAGCGCCAGTAACACTTCGGGCACGGCATCGGGTGGCGTGAGCGGAAGCGCACTGACGTTCGAATCGTATTTCACTTCGCTCAAGGAACCACTGGTTTCTTGCGGTGCCGTTACAGGGGCGAGTGCTAACACAAACGCCTACTTTTGGGATCGCGGTGGCAACTACTTCGCTCGACGAGCTTTCTTCTCGAAATTCCTGATTCTTTCAGGCGGTCCGGATCAGAATCCTGGTGTCGCGTTATGTGATGTGGACTACAAAAATCTCCACACCGACTTTATTCACGATGGATCCGGAGCCGTGGTTTCAAGCCAAGTGGCAAGCGACGGATCCAACCTGTCCAGTGTGGTTACGGCGTTGCTGCATGAGGACCAGGCTCTTCAGACCGATCTCAACTTCCCGGCCAATTCGCTCTCGAACAACACGGCGACTTTCTTGATTGACGCGGCCGGCGATGATATCACCAACCACAACATTAATGCTCCGGGGGGCGCTATCAAGTGACGAGCCTTGGCCGTCAGGAAATCACGCCAATCCCGACACGTTGCGGTGAGGACAGCTCTTTCAACCTCAATGGCTCATTCGCCGAGAGCATAACGCTGTGCCGATCTCTCAACATAACGTTTGAACTGAGATGGCTTGAGACTTCGCAACAGAGGCACTTCACGGCCGGTCGAGATCGAGGGAGGTTTCGTCCATGATTCGGCATACGCCGCGGGACCGGTCGGGTATCACGCTGACCGAGATCCTCATCTCCATCTTGATCCTTGGCGTCGGCATTATTTCGCTGGCCACGCTGTTCCCGCTGGGCATCTTGCGAATGCGCGAGGCAGCTCGCCTGTCGCGATCGGGCTATTTGACGGAGTCTGCGGCCGCCGACCTCAACGTGCGGAATCTTCTCAATAAGCAGGCATTTGGAAACCCTTATATTAGTCCTTGGTACAATTATACAGGGGCTGTTTATGATCCCTGGATTCACGACACGTTATCATATACCGTTGGCAATTCGCCTCCCGCAGTTCTGAGCAATGGAACGGACTCGGGTGTTTCCCGAACCTATGGTCCAGGCCTTCCGGTTGCCTATGACCCGCTCTGGAGATTTCAGACCGGTCATTACGCGGATGGAAACTCTGCGGAAGCGAGATTTGGCTCTGGCATTGGGTTCGTCCGCAACGATCCTAATGGAACGCCCAACACGCCCAGCGCCTGGGGGCTTCCGCGAGTTACGAATTTCAATCCGCTGCTCATCAATCCCAATTCGATCCCCGACACATTTGTTTCGCCCGAAGATGTGTTGTGGCAACAAGGGGATACTTCGGTGGGGAGTAACGATAGCGGCCTAAGCCCGGTTGTTCCGGAATTGACCACGACAACTTACGGGGTGCCGGCAACCAACATCGAATGGCGATACACCTGGTTGTTTACCGGACACCAGAGTGACGCGAGTGATGGTACGGTCTTCGAAGGGGATATCGCCATTTTCGAGAATCGCCCCTTTGCCATGGACAACGGAGTCGTGGCGGGGGAACCCGTCTTGGAAGCGGTGTTCGGCTATAGCTCACACGTACTCGCTGTGTCGGCGAGCACCAATAGCAATTTAGGCTATGGTGCGGCAGCCTCACGAGTGGTCTTGCTTCGCTGGCCCGCCACGATGCCCGACCCTGATATTCGCGTGGGAAACTGGATCGCGGATGTTACCTACGAGCGCTCGGCCACGATTGATGCTACGCGGCGAGTGTTCCTCTCCGCTAACGATATTTTATCGAGTCCTGCATACAATGCGGGAATTGGCACCTTCTTTCCTTACCAGCGTTGTTATTGGTATCAGATTGCGAAGCGTACAGCGCCGGGGGATGCCGTGGCATTTTCCTCGGATTCCGGCGCCTATCGATCCATGACGGTTTGGGTCAGTAGCGATTTGAAAGCGCAAACGCTTCTCGATTCGTCTCAAAATCCGGTGCAACCGTATCACGTCAATGCGGCGTTGGTTTCGCCACATGTCATCAACGTGTTTCCTAGGACTATCTACACGCGCTGAGTGTACCGAGCTCGGGCTTCGCTTTTTGCCGAGGCCGCACGTTCGAGGGAGTGCTTCGATGTCGTTCCGCTCGCCACGACCCCGTTCGCCGCGCCGAGGTGTGACCCTCGTCGAGATGCTCGTCGCCGTTGCGCTTCTCGTGCTGATGATGACAGTCATCGTCACCATCTTCAAAGCGGCCACGGGGGCAGTCACGTCTCTGCGGCACTACCAAGAACTAGACGGTAACCTGCGACAACTTGACGCCATCATTCGTCAGGATCTGAATGGCGTTACTGCTCGTATGACCCCACCCCTCGATCCTAAGAACAACCTGGGATATTTCGAGTACATCGAGAACCAATTCGCCGATGTTCAAGGTGAAGATACCGATGACTGTATCCGCTTTACTGCCAAAGCTCCTGAGGGACAGCTTTTTACCGGTCGCGTCTGGATTGGCACTCCTTACACGGACACTCTTCCGCCAACGATTGGTACGATACCGCGCACTGCTCAACCCGTTGTGGTAAGCAGCCAATATGCGGAAATTATCTACTTTCTCCGAAATGGAAATCTCTATCGTCGTGTTCTATTGATTGCTCCCGAACGACAATCGACGATCGTCAATGTAGCGGGAACTACTTTCCCTCCGGATCTCCTGGCCAACACGCTGGTAAGTTGGCAGGGGGTTAACGATCTCTCCGCTCGCCCAACAAGCTCTGGTTTTTCCAACGCCGTATCGTCTCCTATTGTTCTCAATTCCCTGGGGGATCTAACAAACCGCGAAAACCGAGCCTTCCTTCCCAGGTTCTCAAATGACTTTGCTATGAATGGCTCAAACTCCGCATCAGGAACAGCGGGAGCCCCTGGTGATGGGATTGCGGATGATGAGAATGCTTATGTAAATGGTGGAACCACTACCATCACCGGTGATGGTGTTCCTGATTACTATCCTACCCTTTATCCCAATCTGTTTGCCGCTGGAGCAACAAATCCTGGTTTGGTCTTCGAGTCGAACACGTCAACATCGCATTCACCGACACGCAACGTTAGCTATGATATCATGCCTTTTCCGTATATTTTCCCAGGCGCATACTCGCAGCCAGATGGATTCACGGGCGCTTATTCAGGATATGGTTGGATTCATTCGCCAAATCCGATTGCTAATTTTAATACATCATTCTATTCCAATTTGCTGGCTCAACTCAACAACCTGAATCATGCTCCTCTTCTCGGTGGAGATAATGTCCAGACCCCCAATGATCTCCCGGCGGCGAATCAGACGCAAGATTACCAAACGTACTGGGGGTTCCCCACCTGGCGGGAGACTTTGTCCGTCAATTGGACAGACCCTGGTGTGCCCGTTGCAGCGGGCTTGACCCAGCCGAATTTCCTTCATCCTTTGGATCCGACCCAAGCTCCCGCCACGTCGGCGACAGGCCTGGATTTCTTGCTCCCCCCGATGACGACCTGGGGCCGCGTCGCGGAGCAGCCTTTCAATGATGGGGTAGGTTCGCCCGCACTAGCGAATTCGGCAAACCTGACGAATCCGCCAGGTGCGCCGTGGACTTATGCGTGGGAAGACGACCTGGTCATGGTAGGTGTGCGTAGCTTCGATGTTAAAGCCTATGATAATGCGTTCCCCGGCTATGTCGATCTGGGTTGGGGAGACGACGTACGGCTTTACCAACAGTACGCTTACTCACCATACTCCCCGCCGGCGAGCTACACAGCACCCACGGCAGGACCGTTTTTGAGTGGAACAGCGGCTACGATAACATGGCCTCCCGTTCCAGGCGTCTCCACTTATGCAACCATTGGCCAGACGCTCGCTCATGAAGGGCGCATGCCGCCTCTCACCGCTGACTTTCGATTGGACGCGAATTTCATTAGTACGTTCGCAGGGTTCTCTTGGACGGGCAACGTCGGGGATGATTACAAAGGCGTAATTCGCCTTCGACGCGTTTGGGACACGTGGTCGACCGAATATACGCGGGCTCCCGCCTTAGGCTTTGACCCAACGACCAAGTTACCCGTAGGTCCGCCATTCGGACCTCCAATCTATCCTTCGTATCCGCCTCCTTATCCGGCTCCGATGCGGGGATTACAGATTCAGATTCGCGTTGTCGATCCTCGAAATGAGCAGGTCAAAACACTAACGATTCGTCAGGATTTTAGCGACAAGCTTTGAGCATCTGTTCGTAACTTCGTTTTTCTATCTGGGATTTTTGAGAGACCCAGATGGAACTAAATGAGTCGATCAATCGTCTCTATGAGAGTGATCGTGCCACTGAGGCGTTAAGAGTACGAAATCTCGGTTGGGTTTCTCATCCGAAATCGTGCCTTATCGCTTCACGGATATCATCCAGCGCAAGAGTCCGATGAGGACTCAATTTCCCCGAGATCTAGAGCTCGCCACCGATCTTAGAGACCACCGGATGATGCCAGCAATGGCACGGCTTGGGTCGGGTTGAGCGGGTGGGTTTGCGAGAGAATTGTGAGGGTTAGTCCATGTTCGCCAACTACGCACAATCGAGAACGCAACGCCGAGGCGTTGTCCTGGTGCTGATCCTTGGCATGCTCGGACTCCTAGCATTGATCGGCGTGACTTTTGCCACCTTTAGTGGCCAAGCGCGTGTCAATGCTCGCAACTTTTCGCAATCGCAGAACACGCCCGATTCCACGGAAGTGATGGATTTCGCTCTCTCGCAATTGATCGACGATACTGGCAATCCGCAATCGGCCATCCGGGGACATAGCCTAAAACGGGACATGTATGGCAATGATGCCCTACTAAATGGTTTTCTATCGGCGGTGCCTAGCAGTGGTGCCAACCTTCAGATCACAGCAATTACGCAAGAGGCCGCGGGTAATACCATCACGCGCGCCGATGGAGCGACAACCGTCAATGTTGGAGGGCTCTTCCAATGTATAACCAATATGCCAAACGACGACCCAAGTTTGTATAATTATAACTTTACAAGATGGATTGTTCGTCTGCAGCCTTATTCGCAGGTGAGCAGCGCTGTCAATACATCGTCGTCCTATTACGTTGGGACAACCTATGAAGTGATTGTCGACGACTTTGGCAAGACAAGTGGCTTTCGCACGCTCTATTTGGCTCCGCCTGATGATATCACTCCTTCCCCCGCGATAGGGAATTACGTAACGACGGAAACGAACTCGATTGCCACAACGAATAGCGCGTTGATTTCGTTGGATAACACGCAGGCGGTTGCGGAGGCGACTACCTTCACACTGGATGGCCGCTTCCTTCACGCTTTCAATGGGGCCGGTATGGAGGGGCTAGGCTCTCCAACGGCAGGCGGCGGTAATGGTGCTGGCCCAGGTATGTCGCGTTACGCAAATTTCCGTGTCAATGGGAACCTCCTTCTGCATAATGGGACCGATTCTCCCATCTATGGCGATCCGAACCAGATGCCAATAGGGATGGACGAGGATTATGATGCTTGTGATTTGGAGAATTGGTTCTTAGCCATTCAAAGTGCGGATGGTCAAGTTGTCGTTCCATCATTCCATCGGCCAGGAATTTTGGTCTACGACAGCAATGCTAACGATCCGCTCTCGGGTAAGGCACCCTACGACGATTGGCAGAGCCAGAGTGTCCTGGCTCAAGCAAAGATTCTCCGGCCTCGCGCTGCGGATGGCCATGATGCCACGACATTTCCTAACCTTTATCCCAACGCGAATGGGACCGTCACGTATGACGTGGACAATGATTCCGACGGAGTAACGGATTCCGTTTGGCTTGATCTTGGCTATCCTTCGAGACGGAATGTTCAGGGGCAGCTCTATAAGCCTTTATTCGCATTCATGGTCATCGGCCTCAACGGAAAAATTCCGCTGAATACCGCGGGGAACCTTCAACTTAGAGATGCAGCGGGCACTCCTCTATTTCAGCATGCGTCTCATCTTGGTTATTCGCCGAGTGAGTTGGACCCGACCTATGCACTTCAAAACGCTAGTGCCTACAGCCAAGTGGATGATGCGGGAATCAGCGTGAATGTGACGCAGCTTCGGAACATTTTGGCTGGCACGCGTCCCTGGAGTTCCAGTGCGCCGGGACAAGACTTGAATACCGTCGGCATGGGCGCGGGCAATGCTGTGAATCTACCGAACGGTATCTATGATGCTAAGGATCAGACGTATCTCACGGCTCCTTACCCAACTTACATTACGGCTGCCCCGACTCCTGTAGCAGGGCGATGGGGTGAATCGTCGCTTGTCCCGTTGAATCTTCCGCAACCTGACGCCAACTTTGGTGGGGTCTATATCAATCCTGTTCGAGCAGGACTTTCCAACGCATCTTACTACAACATCGGCAAACTTAACGCTGATCTCCCGACATCATCGCATGTATTGATGTACGGAGATGCGGCCGATGATGATCTTACGACATTCGATCCCTATCCGGCAGGGTCGCCGGAATCTCCAGTGGCACAGTCCACAACGGGCGCGCCACCTCTGCCAGCAGATTATTATGATGCGGCAGGAGGCCTTTCTCTTCCTGTTGAACGATTCCGACGCTTTTTTACGCCCCTAGATACGGCCGGAGACGGGGCTTTCGCGCAGTTTGCTACCATGAGCACGGCGTCTTTGACAGCTACGCCGGCTTCTCAAACCTATGCCACATTTTATGCCGGAGCCGACAAGTTCGGCCGGCTTCAATATTACAAGTATTTCCGGCCTCCTGGAGTTCCCGTTGCGACGCCTGATCAATCCACGACGTCAACAGGAAAATGGTATCCCAACGGTTATACAGCGGGGCAAGTTGCGAAGCTCCCTGATAAAACGAATAACTTGTTTCATGGATATGAAGGGGTGCGGAATCCGACGACAGGCGTTACGGATACAGGCTTACTCTATTCTGGAATGCCGCTCGAGCCTACTACGCCGCCAGCGACTACTGCGCCTTTCGTTCCCACGTTTGACCAGGTCGTGAATTCCACGGGTATTCCGCTGCCGGCTCCGACTGTGGCGATGGAGTCAAATCCATACTATTATGTCAGCCCCAGCCTCAATACGGCCGATGAGATGTCGCCTTACCAGACGAGCCCGAACGACCAGCCTTTTGGGCCATCGGATCTCGAGTGGTTGTATCGTTTGCAAGATAGCGACGGCGCTTTTCTCCATAGCCGGTTGTCGCAGTTGGCGCCGGTGAGTTTCTTGAACACTGTAGATGGATTGCGTCGCCGCCGTATGTTTTCCACTGATAGTTGGGACACAACGAATTTCGTTTGGGCTAACGATAACCCGATGGGGCAGTTCAGTAATAATAGCCGATTTTTGCCAACGGTTGATGCTAGCTTGACAAACCTCAGCACTTTCACTCCCCCCCTCGCTCAACGTGATCGTAGAATTAACTTGAACTTGCCGTTACCGGTTTCGAACAGCCCCACTGAGGCAATCAGGCAGAAATGGATCCGAGAAGCGTACCAACTTCTCAAATCGGTCTTGCCTCCTAAGTCGGTCGACACACCTCAAGAGCTTGCTCAGCTTAGTCAATTTTTGGTGAACGTCATTGATTTTCGTGATCCAGACTGCACCTGCACAAAATTTGTGAACACTGATCTCACGGTCACTCGAGGAGTTCCGGGCACATCCATTTCTGGAACCTACACACCGGCCACACCGCCTACACTTGCCTTTACTGGCTCGTCGCCAGCGGTGACTAATCCGTTCTCCCCCAACCATCTCGAGTCCGACGGCTACCTCATTCAATGGGGTATGGAATACAACCCCGTAGCCATTAACGAGGTGCTTGCATTTCAATTCCAGCAAAAGGTGAACGCCACTACCAACTCCACCGCAGGCGATCCTGCAAGCAACGATGTGCGCCAGATGTGGGTGGAAGTGGTCAATACACTAAACAAGGACGCCGGTGTCGGTGCTACCGGATCACTGACTTATGCGAGCTCGCTAGATCTCGCAGGCTGGGATTTTGTGATCATGCAAGATGATGCTATGGGGCGGCCAGATCCTATCAGTGGCCAGATCCCGTGGCAGCCCGCCGTCCTTTCATCGGCTGCGGTAGGTAACATCCGAGCTATTCCACTCAGCAATCCGACGTCAGCAAGCGCCACACCATATAATGGCACGCTGACAACTCCGATCCCCGCTGTTTCAGGCACGACTCCGACGTATTATGTCTTTGGTAAACCTTTGGCTATGCCGTCTGGAGCTGCTAGTTCGGCTTCACCCGAAGGCGGCACTTTGCCTACTGCTACTGGGGCAGTGAGTGGAATTATTGACTTCTTTTCCACTCCTTTGCCTGGTACGGCTTCCCAGCCTAGCGGGTTTGCATTTGCCAATGCACCAGATCAATTGACAGTGCCTTCGCCGCCCACCAACCCCAACCAGTTCTTCTGGCTCTATTTGCGTCGGCCCGCAAATCCCTTTGATACGACATATGATCCCACTCATCCCAACGAGAATCGCGTGGTTGTGGATGCTTTTCGATTCGCATTGGATGTTTCGACATGTTATGGATATGTTGATAATTCATCGGGAACCCCGGTAGATACCGTAAAGGCTAGATCCACGTCCAGCGGCTCCAGTGGTACTAGCACTGGTGGCACCGGGGAAATCATCACATCCATTGAAAGATTGCAGCCTTATCGTGGTGGCCACGCTGTTCCGCCTCCGCCCGCGTCTGGGGTTACTTATCCCGCGAATTATGGAATCACAGCTTATGGGTTCACGGAGCAGACAATCGCTTCAACAACGACCTCAAGCTACTGGGGTCTGTTTGGCACGGCGCAGAGCACGGGTAAAATCAATCATACTTTGGGGGCGGTAAATTCCCAAGTAGACCCTGATTGGGACTTCATTCCCTTACATGATAGGGATTTCGCCAGTATTGCGGAACTGCTCATGGTGCCAGGTTGTCCTCCTGGGCTTTTCACAAAGCAATTTGTGGAATCCGGTCCCCCAGTCAATGTTGGCAGTCCCGCTTTTGCACCTCTTGCTGTTCCGCCGGCGACTTCGACAACGGGCGTTAAAGGTACATACTTGGATTCTAACGGTTCCAGTTCCGGTGGTGGTACCGGCTTCGCGAGGCAGTTCAGCAATTCGATACCCCACGCGTACCCATACTTGCTTGATAATTTCTTCTACACGGGGCAGTCGGAGGATAGCGCTTGGCTCACTCCAGGAACAGGACCTACGCCGACAGCTGGAACGAGAAGCGACGGGGTGCCGATCTACGTAGGCGGCCCAGGAGCTGCGGGATGGCATAAGATGCTTGAGTTTTTCGAGGTTCCCGGCCCGGCGATCGGCGCGATCGCGCCGGTCTCGCAAGGAAGCAATTACGACTGGGCTCGCCAGGATCTTAAGCCAGGCTTGCTCAATTTGAATTTGATTGTCGATGAGGAAGTCTTTTTCAGTATCTTTAGCGAGTCATGGCTCAAGTATTCTGGTGGCACAGGTTCGAACTTCGACAGTACGGGCGATACGAGATTGAATGTGGCCCAAATTGGTACTGGCCAGACGACCCCTTCGATTGTGACGCAGGTGGATCATACATATGCACCAACTGCCGGTGTATCGCTTCCGAACGGAAAAACAGGAAACGGTACATACTCCATGAAGAATGTTGGGTTTCAGGCGACAGATCCACTGACGGGATCCGGTAATAATCACATGAAGGCAGCGTTCAGCGATTTTCTCAAGCTGAGGCATGGTGGTTCGGGGTACATGTTTGGCTTTGGGTTGGGGGCAACGGCAGGGGCCGCGCCGGCACCAGGCTCAGGGCTTGGGCCTATCGCTGCCGAGAGGCCTTTCCGCTCTTTGTCCTATCCCGACATTAACTACACAATCATGCGGCCGGCGGCACTTCCCCCCTCGGCTAATACGACTCCCGTTGCGAATATGGCGACTACGTGGCCTGCTTCTTTCCCCCCGAGCAGCACGGTCATGGATCCCGGGCTGAAGAATCCGTTCTATTTCACACAAAATAATCCTTCGCAACCTCCTCCGATCCCACCTCGCCGCCTGTTTCAAATCGGTGATACTTATGGAACCGCAACGGGTGTTTACACTAACACAACAAGTGCGCCACCCAACAGCATAAGCATTCTCCCTTCTGCGGGTGTATGGTTGCCAGCAACAGGCAAATCACCGAGCAACGCGGCAGGTTCTCCTGCTTATCCGACAGGAACGGGAGGTTTTCCGTATGCAGGAGATCCTAATGTCAACACGTTGACGGCCGATATCAACTTGTCGAATAGGTATGCAGATCTTGCTTTCTACTCGACATACTATGCGACAGGTCCTGGTGGCTTCGTGTCGCCCACTGGAAATGCGACGTTCCCATACTACGGCTCGAACCAAACGGGTGCTGTTAATGACAACACGCAGCACCCGTACTTCCGGACCGAATGGCTCCAAAAAGTCACGAATCTGACGACCGTCCGTACACATCAGTACGCGGTATGGATCACGGTCGGGTTCTTTGAGGTGTTGGAGCAAGGGGATCCCTTGCTGGGGAATGCCTCGTCGATGCTGGCAAGTGACAAGCTGGGACCGGAGTTGGGGCTGGCGCAAGGGGATAATGTTCGGTTCCGGTCGTTCTTCATCATTGATCGGACGAAGGCCTACGGGTTCAGTCCGCAGCTTCCGAGTAATTTCCGCGATTGCGTCGTCTACCGGCAGGTGATCGAGTGATCGCGGTGTTGTGAATATCCCCCGCGAGGGTGGGCTGAAGGAGGCACCGAGAGTGGCTCGGAGGCCTCGGGAGGCTCGGGCGGGGGAGCGATCCCATGAAGGAATTCCCTTGTGCTTGGGATCGCGGGCCGGATAAAATTTGAGGTGATTCCCGTCGTTTCCCAGAAATGAGGACCTTCCCATGATTCGCCGTAGTCGACCCCGAGGTTTCACGCTGATCGAGCTGCTGGTGGTGATCAGCATCATCGGCATCCTCGTCGGGCTGCTCCTTCCCGCTGTCAACGCCGCGCGTGAAGCCGGCCGGCGGACTCAATGCCAGAACAACATGCGACAGATCGGCCTTGGCTTGCTCGGCTTCTCAAATGCCAAGAACGCCTTCCCCGCCGCGGGAACTTTCGGGGAATCGAGCACTGCCGACGGCACGGATCCTACGAAGTCGATCTTGGCGATCGCCGCCACTGCGACCCCGACCGCTCCGGCGAGCCCGGCCGCCGGATATTGGGGTTACAGTTGGGTGGTGGAAATTCTTCCCAACATCGATAACCAAGAACTTTATAACGCGTGGAATAAACAGGAAAATTACCTGTACGCCACGTCAGCAGGGAATGGGCAGCCGACCAATTTCCAAATCTCGAATACTGCGATCGGTATTCTTCGTTGCCCGGACGACAACACGGCTCAGCCCAACCAAGGGAATCTGAGCTATGCGGTCAATGGTGGCTTCGTTCGCTTCCCCGCGAACCCGGTTTCTTGGGTTGGCAGCAACGTAGACGGTTTGTCGAAAGACGGAAGTGCGATGACGTGGGTACCCAGTTCAGCGACTACTTGGCAAGCGGAGCAGGGCGTTTGCCAGAAGCTGGGCGTGATGTTCCTGAATACGGCCACGGGTAACTTCCCCTGGGATATCCGCACGTCGCCCAGCAGCATCACCGATGGAGCCAGCTCGACGATTCTTGTGGCTGAGAATACCTTGGTCGGATACTCGGTGGGATCAACCTACTCGGGAAGCCAAGGCACCAACTGGGCTTGTCCGCTGCCGAATTTCTGCATGTTCTTCGCGTCCGACCATGTCTGCCCAACGAATGTCTGTGCCAACGACTTGGCAGCGACGACGGTCGACAGCGTCAACTGGCAGTACGCGAACTCGAAGTCATCACCCACGGCTGGCGTGAACAACTACGACTTCATCAACTTCGGCCAGAACCTGACGATCGAAGGATCGTTCCCGTTCGCGAACAGCGCTCACCCCGGTGGCGGCAACTTCGTGTTCTGCGACGGTGCCGTGCGGTTCCTCTCAAACACCATCGACGGAACCGTCTACTCGAAGATCATCACCCCGGCCGGAAGCAAGCTGCCTGGCATTCGCCAGTTCCCGGTCAGCCAGGACGCCTTCGCGAACTGAGTATCTTCCGCGGAAGCTGTTAGCTTAAGAACGCGGCGAATCAGGATTTGGGAATCAGCCTCGCCCATCGCACGACGGAAGCCCTCCGACGTGCGATGGGTTTTCTCTCGCGCAAACAGTCGTTTGTTATGAGATTCGTGCCGAGGGTAGGTGGTCTCAGGTTTGCCGAGAGCCTTCTCAATCTGCCCACGACATTGCCGCTCTGCTTGACAAGCGGCCCCGGTTACTTGCTTTGCAAAAGTGCTCTGAGAATCGAAGACGTCGGGATGATTTTCTTTGAAACAAAAACATAATATCATGAATTGACATGTTTAGAAATAATCTAGCTATTCATAAAAATTGAAAAGCAGTGATGCCTGTTATTCGCGGACTTCGCAGATCGATCGTCCTAGATCGTGGTCTCGGTATTCTGCTTGATCAAGGTCTCCGTGATAATTGGCTCGATCTGTGACCACTCGCCCCCGGCCAGTCCGCATCCGATCCTCGGCATGTGGAGCGTGGCACTGAGTTCGCTAGCTTTGACGGCTACTTTTTCGAGGCACTCCTTCAGAGCCTCATATCGAATCGGCGGAACGCCGTTTTGAGCCTGCAATCGATGCTGGGCGACCATATTGGCGACTCATAGGTCGGATTCGACTTGAACGAACTGAACCTCTCCCAGTGAGAATCGGTCCTTTTCCTTGTACCATGCCTTGTACGCATTGGCTGGTTGCCGCAAACGGCACGATAAAGCTAATACGAACCCTTTACCCCACGCACCTTAATCGTTGCAGATGTGCGCGATAATCTTGTTGCCCGAGGCCTGAGGTGCGGTTGCATCTCCGACGCAATAACGAATTTGCATTTGAAGAATTCCAAAGAGATTCCCCGTTTTGGCCTTCCCAGCGGAATCTGTGGGCTGAAAAACGTCCCGCAGACAGCTTTCCCCGGCCTTTGAACAGGATTCGACACTTCTGGTGGTCATCGTTTGTCGTACCGCGAATCGAGATCCTGAGAATGAAGCTCTCTCTAGACCAAATCTCAAGGCCCATCCCGTCTTCGTTCTCGCTCCGCCTCAATTTACCTGGGCATAGCGAAAGTGAAAACAGAAGAAGGCCTTCTGTCGAGCCGGTACCTCGTTTGGCCGCCAACAGATTCTGTGGAAGAGCTAAAAAAGTGGAAGTCCAATAGTATTGTTTTCTTGAAATGTTAAGATGGCATCAGCCACCCTTTTTTTTGAAGATATTCGGTCCATTCGTTTTCGTGATCAGGCGTAAGTACACCCCCAAAAAGCGAAGGGTATTTGTGGCCCATTAACACGTTGTTCAAGAGATCTTCGAATGAAGCCGCGATTGTTATTGCCTCGGCAGGGCTGTCCATCGTGAAATCCATCTTTACAACTCTGCCGTCATTGGTGATTGCAAGACAATCTCCCGACGGATCCTCTCCAATGGGTAAGATCGCGGCATTACCCAGATTCGGTTTCCACCGTTCCGCCAATCGGTCGATTGGTGGAAACTTCGATTTACCAGAGCCAAAAATAACATACATCCATATTTGTGCTCCATCGTAGTTTCTTAGAAAACTGAGATATGAGTCTGGAAGAAATGGGTAATGATTTCTGAGAGAAGCGATAAATGCTTCAGAAGTGGGATTGCCAGAGTCAAAGACTATTTTGAGCCTTGGATTCTCGATTGCCGCTTGCTTGGTCTGTTGCATCTTGTCAATCCAAGACATTGTTAAAATCCCCCTACATTAATACGGTCGATAATCGTACCTTCCCGGAGATTTCTAATCTGCTGCCAGATTTGTCTTCCCAGACCAATATTAACATCTGCATCCAATAAGGAAAGGTTCGATGCGTCGTCAAGCCCTGATAGCTGTAGATCATGAACATGATCGGGGTGCATTTGACGAATTAGATCCCGGAGCCGAGAAAACTTCTGTGGATCTGACTCTGCGAATTGTTCATAAGCTCGCCGGATTAAACGATTCTTGAACTGGCCAGTAATGCTTGGATCGCGGGCAACAGGATTGAGAGCTTTCCTGAGCTTTCCACGATTTGCAAGGTCTTGTAATGCTCGAACCTTGCGGCTGAAAGCAGCCCTGTCCCAACCAGCGTCAAACTGCAGGGACAGCGAGGCTCGTTCTGTGTTTGGAGCATTGGCTCCGGTGCTACAGAGACTGTTTAGCCCTCCAGCAACAAATGGAGGACCGAAGTTAAGGAGGATCGTTTGGCCACCGATGACCAGGTTTTCAGTTCTTGCAGCTTGACTTACACCCGCCAACGCAAGCTGTGGAGCTGCCAAAGATGGAATTGCGAGCTTGGGTACATTGACCGAAACCTTTGGAACCTTCAGCGTCAAAAGGGCGATGCCGATGGTACCAGAGGTACGGCTGATGGACCGGTCCAACGGATCTTCAGAAATTATGGCATCCTTGCTCCAGTCATATTCGGGGATATAGCCTACCGTTCCGACACCAGGAAGCCGAGCCGCGGTGTTGTTCCAAACACGCGGGGCTAGATTGACAGTTCCTATGCCAACGTCGGTAATGCTGTTAAGAACATTGGCTCCTCCCTGAAGTCCTCCAAGAAAAGCCGCCGAGCCCAGCGTCCAAGTATACTCTGCCGTATCCCAGGCGCCCAAGCCGCTGGGATCAATCTCCCCGGCGGGGTTGTTGTCGACGAACCGCTCGAGGTTGAGATCTCCCGCACCTAATCCTAAGGGATCTCGTTCGGCCCAGCGCCCTTCGCTGGGCATGAGATCGCGCTGGCCGAACTCGTACCAACCTGTGGCGGTATCGCGGCGGCCGCCTTGGAAGAGGTAGCGCCAGGAGTCGGCGCTGATGTTTCCGGTACGCGGTACCCAATTGGGGTCGAGGATGGTGACGTTGCCGTAGGGGTCGTAGAGGTAGCGTTCTTGGACGGCGCCGGTGGTGTCGACAAGAGCGGCGGTGTTGTAGTTGGCGTCCTGGATGGCGTAGAGGCGCTGGGTGCGGGTGCCGCCGCTGTAGGCGTCGCGCAGGACGAGGGAGTTGACGTAGTCGAGGCCCCAGACGTACTGGTTGCTGAGGTTGCTGGCGGCAGTGCCGTTGAGGCGCTCTTCGATGACTTGGCCTTGGGAGTCGTAGTAGAGGTGGTTCGTGGTGCTCTGCGCCGGGTAGCTCTCGACGATTCGCCGGCCCAGGGCGTCGTAGGTGTAGGAGGCCAGCGTGGTGCCGCTCGTGTTCTTGACGCCGACTAGCTGGTTCCAGGCGTCGTAAACGTTCTGTTGGCCTGCGCTGATGAGCGGGTTGAAGTTCGTGAGTGTATTGCCGTTCTGGTCGAAGGTGGGGGCCGTGCCGCTCGTGACGGAGGTGGCCTGGTTCTGGGAATTGAACGTGCGATTGGTCGTCGTGCCCGAATCGGTGACGCTTACCCAGTTGCCGAGAGCGTCGAGCTGCCAGGACTGGTTGCGCGTCGCCGTGCTAACGGTGTCGAGCGCCGAGCCGTTGTTGCCGGACGACGTTAGAGTGCCTCGGCTGAAGGAGGTGAGACGGCCCAGGGGGTCGTAGGCCGTGCTGTTGTCTCCGGAGGCGGAGCTGTTGGGGTGATAGAGCTCGCTCAAGGCGGTGTCGACCAGGTCGGCTCGGTTGAGGACATCGCCGTTGCGGTCGTAGCCATACTGGTAGCGATTGACGGACGTACCCGTGTTTGTATTGATCCAGTTCTGGTCGATGACGCGGCCGAAGCGGTCGAGACCTGTGTAGCGATCTCCTGCGTCCGTGTTCGCGTGGGTGTCGCCCGATTGCTGGATGTAGGAGAGGTTGACGCCGGGCTCGGGATGAGCCTTCTGGACGATCGTCCCCAAGCCGAGGTAGCTGTAGGACTCCAAGATCGCCCCGGGTGTGCCGCTGTTGTCGTCGGCGATCGACGTTACGCGACTGATGGCCGCATCAAGGGTCGCGCTGTAGACGTAATCGATCGCGCGGCCGCTCGGGTACGTCATCTGGGTGAGGCGGCTGTTGTCCTGCCCCGATGACATCTCGGTGTAGGTGTAACGGACCTCCGGGCTCGTCGCCGTGTTCACGGCGCCGTTTTGTTCTTGGTATTCTCCCGTCAGTTGGCCCAGGCCGTTGTAGACGTCTTGGACCTGGTTGACGATCGAACCTCCCGACGCGGCGTTGTAGCTCGTGTAGAGGTAGGGGCGGCCCCCGGTGTCGTACGCGGTGGTGTGCCTGAGGATGCTCCCATCGACCCCCGAAGCCAGAGTCGTCACCGCGTCGCTGGTCTGACGGCCCAATACATCATAGGTATACGTGTGCGCCGTCTGATTCGGATCGGTCAGGATCGTCAGGTCTCCGAGCGCATTGTACGTGTACCAAGTCTCCTGGTTATGCGCTGTGCTGGCTGCGCCGGTCGTGGGATCGGGTTGCCAAATCTGAGTCAAGAGATCATTTGAGTTGATGTTGCTCGAAGTCGCCGTGGTGGCGTGATACTCATAGTGCGTGGTTTGGCTGGGCGTGCCCGAGGGCATCACGGCCGTGACATCAGTGACCTTGTCGATGCCATTGTAGGCGTAGTTTGTCGTTTGGTTGGCTGAGGATGTGGGGAGGCCGCCATTGATCGAGGCGTTGTACGCATTGATGACCTGAGTTGGTCGTCCCAGGAGGTCATAAGTGGTGTGCGTATCAACGCCGCGAGGGTCGACCTCATCTTGTACCCAGCCGGCGGCGTTGTAGGTGTCGCTGGTGATCAGAACGGTGTCAGAACGAGCCGGAACCGATGAGGGGCGCGTGTACGTTGTGCCTCCATTGGTGCCAACGTTCACGTCGGCAATTTGACGATCGGCGGCGTCATAGTAATACGCTTCGTAGGAGACCCTCGCCTTATTGTTGCTGCTTGTCGGAGTGGCCAGGCCGCCTGTGTCGCTGTCCGTGTCGTTATCGAAGCGATCCCTCGTCACGACCAGGATGACGTTACCGTCAGCATCATAGGTGATTCCTGTCTGAGTGACGGCGTGCACGGCAAAGAGCGTCGATGCTCCTGCCCAAGTGACTCCTCCCGGAGGGTCGGAGATGGACTCGCCGTTGAACCGGCCAGCACCATCATAGTGCATTCGAGTGACCTGTCCCCCCGGAGCCGACTCGGCGATCAGATTCCCGCGATGGTCGTAAAAGTCGTTGGTCGTGAGGGTATAGGTGGAGAGAGCCCCGGTGGACTGGTTGACGCCATACTGCGAAACCTTGTAAGGACGCCCCTGGTCGTCGTAACTAGTCACCGCGTAAGCTCGCAGCAACGAGGCGCTCGGCTTGCTACTGGAGAGCGCGACCCCGTCACCATCAAACTGAGAGACTGCGGTGACCTCGCCCAGGTTGTCCAGGTCGTCGTAGATGATGGGGCGGTGGGTCGTTGTGTCTTCACTGGACTGAACCCCCGACTTGGTGGCGACGAGTCGATCGCGCCAGTCGTAGGCGTACTGGGTCACGCGGTTGTCCGAAGCCGAGGCATCAGGGTACTGGGTTACCTGGGTGAGGTTACTGTCGCCAACGCCGTTGTTGTCGTACTGGTCCTGCTGGACCAATGTCATGTTCGAGCCCGATCCGGAACTACCGGACCAGAAGCCGCTATCGTTGGTGCCGATGTACGTCTGATAAACACGGCCGAGCGCGTCGTAGATGGTGTCAGTGATGGTTCCGACGGCGTCAACGGTATTGGATAGCCGTCCCCGTTCGTCATATCCGTAAGTCGTGGCGTAGTAATTCGTCCCGAGCGTTCCGATATGCGCGGCTGTGGAATAAGAAACTCCCGAGAGAGAGAAGTAGTCGTCTTTCTCGATCGCGCGCCCGGAGTTGTCGGTGTAGGTACGTGAGAGAGACTGGATGTTAGTGATTGCCTCAGTACCGTCAGGTATGCCGCTGGTCAAATGTGGGGTCGCCGACATTATCAAGGTTTCGGTGTAGCTACCTGGAAAGTCCTCCCGATAAACCTGCGTCGGGCCGGTCGGACCGTTGGTGGTGCTGTTCCAGCCAGGATAGACGCGGACCTCATGGTCGGGATCGTCGTAGACAGTATAAGTGACGTTGCCGGCGGGAGACGTCTCTTCTACGGTTCGACCGAGTCCGTCTACCTGGTACAGAGTAACCAGGTTTAGACCTCCGCTACTCGGTGTTGACCAGCCCGACGGAAGGCCGACAAATTCACTCGTTAAGCTAGTGTTGACATCCGTAATTGTTTCGACGGTGGCTCCCGTGGTGTTGTCGTAAGCTATGTAGTTGATGAAACCATCGGCATCCATGGTCCAGATAGGGCGCCCTTGGGGATCGTATACGGTCGTTACAACGTCCGGCGTGCCGGGCCCATTCTGGGCTGCCGAGACGACCGGAGCCGAGACGGTCTTAGATTGAATCTGGTTGTAATTTGGAAACCACGTATAGGAATTGGTCGTTGTCTCCGCACCCGTGCCATCGCTGTTGCGATAGACGGTGCTGGTTGCGATCGGGAAAACCGAATTGCCTGAGGCATCAAAGTGAACAAAATACTGAGAACTATCGAGAAGAATTGGTGTTCCGGCGTATCCTTGTTGGACCTTGTCGTCTTTAGCGTACCCGTAAACATCTCCCGGCGCTGTATTCGTGGCGGTGGAAGAAGTTCCATAGTCAGTCAGGTTGATCACGCCACTGGTGGCCGAAAGATACTGATACGAGTTCGACGAAGAATTATAGCCGACGATGTCGAGATTGTTCGACGCGGCGCTGTTCAATGTGGGGAGGCTCTGAATCATGACGGCAGACGGCTTAGCCGTCATGATGGACCGGCCCTGGTTGTCATACCGGTTGTATGTCACCCAAAATGAGCCACTGAGCGCTGAGTTGCCTGAGTCATTGATGTCATCGAAGGCACTAACGATCACTTCACCGGCGAAATTGGTGTAAACAATGTTCTGATTACCGTCGGGCAGGGTTTCGACTGTTTTGTAGGACCAAATGTTGTAATCAGGCGTGTTCGTGTTGGAGGAATAGGCGTAATTATAGGTGCCTTGGCCCGTTGAGCCAGAGCAGGAGCAGCCGGCCCCCTGCGTGACCATCTCCGTGACGCGATGCTGGCTATTGTATTGGAAATACTCGTCAGCATAAACGGCGACTTGTGCGTCTGTCGCAGTGAGAGGATTGCCGTCTGCTGCAACGAGGCGAGCATAAGATTCAGGATTGACGACGTACTTAAGACCGTGGGTGTAGCCGTTGGCTTCCCCATTGGTGTAGTATCGGTAATAGGTTGTATCGAGAGCATTCCCGGCACCGTCTTCGACAATCGCCGTTTGAAGGTCTCCCTGGTTGCCATTGGGTTGGGTGCCGTCGTAGTAGGTATAGACGGTTTGCCGGACAGTGGTCCAGGGGCCGCCGTTGACCTGGCGCCTTAGGGTGGCATTTTGGACGAGCCCGGCGTTGAGGCCCGAAGTGATATATGTGTAAAAATACGACTCCGTTGTCGTTACACCTCCAACGGTACTCGTTCGTTGCTCTTCGGAGATTTTTCCGTTGGATGCCGTTGCCGTCACGGCGATGATGTTCCCGCCAGGATCCGTATAGCTCTCGAACCGGCCTTGCTCAGAGGCAGGAACCGTCGAGCCGAAGCCATGAAAGCGAGTTTGTCCGCCGGCGGTATCCGTCAAGACATAGTCGCCGGTCGTCGGATCAACGACGAGGTGATTCTGGTCGAAAAACCTTGCGGTATAAGTTGGGGTTCCGCCCCCGGATCCGCTGGGCGCCGCATTTGTAGATGCCCCCCCTGATCCGGAAGCCTGAAACCACTCTTGCTGGCTTCCGGAGTCGACTGCCATGATTTGATTGCTGCCGTCTTGCTGAAGCGAAGGGAGCGCGTCATTGACGAATCCAGTGCCATTGTTGGATTGGCCATCCAATCCGCCGAGATTCGTCCAGGTCAGTCCTTGCCCCCAGGATGTTCCGAATCCATCCGATGAAAAACCGCTCGACGTAACTCTGACCGAGCCGTCGAAATAGGAAACACCCGCGGGCGAGTTGGTCGCGCAGGGCATGACCTTCGGCTCTTCCTCATCAATGACATTAGCTGTCGCATGCGCTATGGTGCTGCTTCCACCCACATCGTTGATCGTCACGGCGATCGTATAAATCTGACCTGGCTCGTATTCCTGAAGATAGGTATAAGAACCTAGAACATCAAAGCCGCCGTTGACGTCGGGAACGACCGTTCCGGTCGTCGTGCCGCCGTCACCCCAATCGATCGTGGCCGTGAAGTCCGAGATAGGGGCACTGGGATCAAGGTCTGTGAAGCACGCGATCTGCCCGGAGAATGGAGAATCCTCAACCAGATTGAGTGTGGCCGCCGGGCAGGGGATGAGAGGCGCATCGATAACTGTGGCATTGCTATAGTTTTTTCCTGCCTTACCGCCATCATCCGCAATCGTCACATTCACCGTGCGGGGTGATCCAGCGGGCGTTTCTTCTTTATAAATATGGGTTCCCACGACATTGAATCGGCCGTTTCCGAGAGCAACTACGGAACCGCTTGAGGTTGTTTGATCACCCCAATCGATCATGATCGTGTAGTCTGCAGAAGTGGCATAAGGATTGGCGTCAACAAGTGTGGCGATGGTTCCGGAAAAAGCAATGCCTTCGGTCGCAGTGAAATTGGCAGGAGAAACCGTGAGGTTAGCATCTCCAACAGCGGCTACACTGGTCGCCGTGCCGCCGGCAGTACCATCAACAACAGTTACAGTGATCGTGTAGTTGTTCTCTTCTTTGTAAACATGTGTGCCAGTTACAGTTAATCCTGTGACTGGGAAGGTGCTCTTCGAACCATCTCCCCAATCGACTGTTGCTGTGTAATCGTTTGTTGGCGCTGAACCGTCCGAGTCGTTGATGGTAGCAAGCACTCCTGAGAATGACTGCCCCTCGGTCATCTGAATGGTGCCGTTGCCTGTGACTGTCAGAGGGGCTTCATTCACTTGAAACGCTTCTGTGATCGAGGCTGTTTTACCTCCATCATCATCAACCTCGATTGTGGGACTATAAGATCCATCCTTCTTGTAAGTGTGCGATCCTTGGACATTCGATCCAGACACCGTGCCTGAAGAGGTTGTTCCATCTCCCCAGTCGATAGTTACTGTATAGTCGGAAGGCGTCGCGAAGGGATTTCCATCAGCCAGCGTTGCCAAAGTGCCAGAAAACGCTTGCCCCTCTGTAGTTTGGAGTCCACTGACGGCCGTGAGCTTTAAATCCGCGTCGCGGATGTCTGCAAGAGCCGAATCCGTTATCGAAGCACTCTGTCCATCATCATCTTGGGCCTGAACGCTGATATAGTATTTGCCCTCTTCTTGGTATGTGTGGCTACCGGAGACCGCAAAAGCTATTCCAGGAATACTGGAATTGTTATTACCAGGTAAAAAGGTAAATGTAGCGGGAGTTACAGATCCGTCTCCCCAGTCGATCGTTCCAGTAAAGTCCGCTGCAGTTGCTGCATAGTTACCATCAATAAGTGTGGCGATGTTGACGGCACCAGTCGAGCTTCCTTCCTGGACGTTATTGATTCCAGTTAATCCGATATAATTAAATGATAATGGGGCGTCGGAAACAATTGCTGTGTCTGTGATTGTTGATGTTGAGTTGTCGCTAAAGGTACCGGTTACTGTGATCGTATAGGTACCTGTTTCGTCATAGTGATGGGTTACAGATGGCGGGCTTCCTAGGTTTGTCCCTTGAGTCGTGGTCCATCCATCGCCCCAAAGAATTTCGTAAGATGTGAGGTAAGGCGGGTTTGTGCCGACGGAGTTGACAGTTGCTAAAGTGTATGTGCCATTGGTGCCCTCAACGTAGTTAAGCGTTCCGGCACTGATCAGTGTCGCCGATCCCCCGTCAGCAGGGGCTATGGTGCCATTTGGTATGACACTTGCGGCGGTATTCTGAGTTTCATGAGAGTCGCTTGAAATACGGAGTGTTTGCAGTTGAGTTGCTACTTGTTGGCCGGCATCATTAGATTGACTGGTGGAGACAAGAGGGCCTGCTGTGAATATCGTTGTAGGGCCAGTGTGAAGGAGTTCTCGTTGTTCAAGCGCTTCGAGCCGTAGCGATGCAATCCGTCGTGATCCTCGAGCCATGATGTCACTCCTGAGGGGTATTATTCTCATCGATCGATTGGTGCCGACCGGTTGGAATATCGAAGGCGTTTAAGAAACACCGATTATCATGAAGTAGTTGTGATCGAAATATTTTTCGATAAATGCGGTATAGTTCAAATGGCTAGAGAAAATGGTTTATTTTCTAAGGTACCTTTTCTGTAAGCACTTTTTGTCGCTGAGTTGTTCCTTTTTTACGTTACATCTTTCCTTTAGGATTGTTGGATAACGTGATTTAAAGGCTTTTGGTATTCATGGTTAGGTCTTGAGGGATCCATCGCAAGAAAGTGTGTCGTCTCTGATACGATCGCCAATTGGCCTTCGAAACAATAAGTCAAAGTGTCCAAGCTAGAACGATTGATTCGTGGAGGTTTTCCGGCTTGGCCGGTTACGAAACGATGGGAGAGGCTCACGATCGTAGTGATGATTTATTCTCATATAGGAATACTTTGTGTCCGACGAGGAGATCGTCTCCTTAGTTTGATACGGATTGAAATCTGGCAAAGGTCTCGCAAAGCCTTGTGCGCAAAAATTAACCTAAAGAAGATTGGATTTGCAATGAATTCTTTAGGCGAAATTATCATTTTCTTCGTACCCTTGCATGCAAGTTCTGCGTAAATGATTGTGGCTCAAGTGCTAGCGTTCGAAATTCAAACGATGGCCTCCCGAAAAAATCCACCAGATGAAATGCGCCAAACGCAGGGAATATTTGATCGTTAGATATTCGTGTAATGATATGATATTGAGTTGGGTTTGCGAACTTCTTTTGCTTTACGACCGCTCGCTCTCCAATCTCAAGCCCTCTTTCGTGTGCCGACTCGCTTTGCGGCGTTCTTGGTTTAGTAAGAGATCTTGAGTGTACTGAATCAATGTACACAATGCAAGATTGTTTGACGAGGCAAATTGCCAAGAAAAAAGCATTGAGTTTGTGAGGCGAGATGGTGTTCACGCTGCTCGGCGATTTGGAATTATGGAGTGTCGAAAATCCGCAATCGCCCGGAAATTTAAGAGATGATGATAGGAAAAAATGAGGCACGTTTAATTCTGGATTTTACCTAAGTCCTGGTGCGGCTTGGGTATCCTGTCTGTTCTTGACTTTGCGTGCAATGAGACAAAAGGAGACATTCTATCGAGGGGCCCGAATTTGTCGCATGACATTTCCAGCACGATCACGGGGCTCTCGTACTTATTGCCGCACGCGGGGATAGGACGATGAGAAAGAGCGCGAAACGCGAAAAAGAGGGGGAGACACTTTTGGGAAAGCGCCGCATGGTCGCGACTTCGGGGATTTTGAGGGTTGTTGCTGAAGAGATGAACGTGCGGATATTGGTTCTGGTGAAGGGAGGGGCTTGGCTCTCGTGATCGAGGGGCGGCTCAGGTATGAATGAAGGGGGCGGGGCTTGGTTCGGGGCGGTTTGGCTTTGAGGTGAACCCATGGGTCGGATGGTGCTGCTCTTGCTGATGACGATGGTTGCCGAGGCGAGGGCAGGGGTGGAGGTGTGGGCGGATCCTCGGCTGAAGGAGCAGGGAGGGTTGTACGCCTGGTATGACGCTTCGCGGCAGCGCGAGGGGCGTACGGCCAAGGGGAATGCGCCTGCGGTGCCGGGGGGGGCGATCAACCTGCTCTATGACAGCTCCGGACATGGGAGGCACCTGGTTCAGCGCGATCGGCCGGAGCAGCCGAAGTTTCATGTTTATGACGGCGTGGCGGTCATTCGCTTTGATGGGAAGGATGACCATCTCGCATTGCTCGGTGGAGGAGGATCCGCGGAGAGTTTGACGGTCTTCCTCGTCGTCGCACCGCGCTCGAATGCGGGGGGATTTCGAGGGCTACTGGCCGGTAATGAGACCGGCCTGCGCGACTATGACACGGGGTTCTGCATTGATCTCGCCCCCGCTCCCTCCAGCCGCCTCGATGCGATTAATGTGGAAGGGAAAGGTTTTCAAGGGGCTGTCGACCTGCTCAGCGAGACGCTGCCTTTTGGCAGACCGTATGTCGTCGAGGCTCGCATCGGGACAGGGGCGGGAGGTGTTTCGCTTTGGGTCGACGGGCGGTTCCAGGGGCGTCGCGATCGTCGAGAAGGGGTGCTCAAGCTCGATGATCTCACGCTCGGGGCTCGGTTCTACACGAATGACCTTCAACCGGCCTTTTCGCAGGGATTCTTCGATGGAGATCTGGCGGAAGTGTTGGTTTACGACCATGTGCTCTCCAACGCCTCCAGCCAGTCTGTTCGCGATTATCTCAAGAGTAAATACGCGGGGCTCGGAGAGTTGCTGAAGCATTCGCGCGAACAGGAAGGAGAACCGCTACAAAGTGTGGCGAACCCTCCCCCCGTGCAGATGTTTGTCCCGGGATTCGCCACGCGCGAGCTGCCGGTTCAACTGACGAACATCAATAACGTACGTTATCGGCATGATGGGAAGCTTGTGGCGCTCGCGTATAGCGGGAATATCTACCTACTTTCCGACCGCAACGGAGATGGGCTCGAGGAAGACGTCAAGTTGTTCTGGAACGGACGTGGGAAGTTGCGAGCGCCCGTCGGAATGGCGCTGAGCCGTCCTGGAGACCCGAGGGGTAATGGTGTCTACGTTGCTTCGAGAGGGAAGTGCTCGTTGATCGTGGACAGCAACGGTGATGACGTCGGCGACCGTGAGATCATCGTGGCGGACGGGTGGGAGGAGATCAAGGCAGGGGTTGATGCGACGGGTGTTGCGGTGGCTCCCGATGGCTCGGTTTACTTCGGTTTGGGGACGGCCGACTTTACCAACGCCTACCTGCTCGATCGCCAAGGCCAAGCACACTACGACCTCAAGAGCGAGCGCGGGACGATCTTGAAGGTAGCGCCCGACTTCAAGAGTCGGGAACGGCTCGTCACGGGCATTCGCTTTCCCGTGGCACTTGCCTTCAATCGCAACGGAGATTTGTTCGCCACGGATCAGGAAGGGGCGACCTGGCTTCCGAACGGGAACCCCTTCGACGAGCTGTTGCACATTCAGGCCGGGCGGCATTATGGGTTTCCGCCTCGGCATGCGAAACATTTGAAGGGGGTTGTCGATGAACCCTCGGTGTTCGACTACGGGCCGCAGCATCAGTCGACATGTGGGCTCGTGTTTAACGAGCCGACCGGGAAGGGGGCTGTATTTGGGCCGGCCTGGTGGGAAGGTGATGCCCTTGTTTGTGGGTACTCACGCGGAAAACTGTTTCGGACCAAGTTAGTGGATTCCGCGGTAGGCTATGTGGCGCGGACGGACTTGATTGCGGCCTTGAATCAGCTCACCGCCGATGCCTGCGTAGCACCCGACGGGGCGCTCGTCGTGGCGACCCACGGAGGGGGACCCGATTGGGGAAGCGGCCCCGAGGGTATGGGGAAATTGTTCAAGATTTTGTATGTCGATCGGACAATCGCTCAGCCTGTTGCCGTCTGGGCGGAGTCGGAACGAGAAACGCGTGTCGCCTTTGACCGTCCCGTCGAACCGTCGTTTTTGCAGGGGCTGGCTGAGAAGGCCACGATCACGTCCGGCCGTGCGGTGGCCGCGGGGGATCGGTTTGAGTCGATCCGTCCGGGCTATGAAGTCGTTGCCGCACAGTTGGCGGCGCCTCGCTCTCGCGTAAAAGTCCAGTCGGTGAGTATGACCCCGGACCGGCGCACCTTGGTGTTCGCGACGAGTCCCCAGGTGGAGGCGGTCTCCTATGCGATGGCCTTGCCCGGTGTTGGGGGCTTGCCGACGGCGGCTCCTGCGGGTTCCCTACCGGAGGAAAAGGCGGTCGATCTCGCCTATGGCCTTTGTGGAGTCGAAGCGGTCTGGACGGGAGACAAGGCAGGGAAACGGTGGTCGGGATGGCTTCCGCATCTCGACCTCAAGGTCGCCCGGGAATTGACGAAGGGGAGCGCGGGGCACGACCTGCTCTGGGCGCAGATATCTCAGCCAGGCACTCTGACGCTGAAGACCAACCTCAACTTGCGTGATTGGCTTCGCGCTGCTTATCAACCCGGCTCTCGCCTGGAAGATGCCCTCTTGCCGGACGAACTCGTCACCCTCGCTCTTGAGGCCGACGGTCCGTTGACGGTTCGATCGGCCTTGGGAAAAGAAGAATCGTCCAAGACCGAGGGAGAGGTACATCGGCGAGCCTACGCGTTTCATCCCAAGATGGGTGAATACGCGTTGGTTGAAGTGTCGCTCAAAACGGGTGGAGAGAGACCTCCGCGTTTGGAAGCGTCTGTGCATACGAACGAGGATCCACGTCCCCGGGCTTTGCCGCTGTGCCGGATCCTCATGCCCTGGGCTCGCTCGAGCGCAGCTCCCGCAGCTCCCGCAGCCTCGATGGCGCGAGTTGTGCCGGAGGAATGGAAGGGAGGAAGCTGGCTGAAGGGGCGTGAAGTCTTCTTCGGCGAGCAGGCTCGCTGCTCGGTCTGCCACTCCGTGCGGGGGCAGGGGGGAACGGTGGGCCCGGATCTATCAAATCTTGTTGAGCGAGACTACGCTTCGGTCGTCCGGGATATTCGTGAGCCGAACTTCGCGATCAACCCTGACCATCTGTCGTATGCCGTTGCTTTGAACGATGGGCGTGTTTTAACCGGGCCGATTCGCGACCAGGGGAAGACGTTACTCGTGGGGGATAGCCAGGGACGCTTTACGTCTGTGCCCCGCGATGATGTCGAAGAGATCAAGCCATCAAATACTTCGCTGATGCCCGAAGGTTTGCCCACGACCTTGGGGCCGGATCGGATGAAGGATTTGCTTGCATTTCTCCTTCAGCCCAACCTCGAGCCGACGACGATCCGTCGCGAGGGCGCTCCACCGCCGCGCACGAACAAGGAGGTGGAGACCCTGATCCCACCCCCGTTGCCGAAGGACTCCAAGCCGCTACGGATGGTGCTAGTGGCTGGACCGAAGGACCACGGCGTTGATGAACATGACTATCCGCTTTGGCAGACTCGCTGGACCTCGCTTCTTGGCTTTGCTCCGGGTGTGACGGTCGGCCAGGCGCAAGGTTGGCCTTCGGCCGACGATTTCGCTCATGCTGACGTGCTGGTCTGGTACTCTGCAAACCCGGAGTGGTCGGCTGAAAAGGGAAAGGAGCTGGACGCCTTCCTCGAGCGAGGAGGAGGGATGGTCTATCTTCATTTTGCCGTCAACGGAAAAAATGCCCCCAAGGAGTTGGCCGATCGCATCGGCTTCGCATGGGGAGATGGCCGTTCGCGATATCGCCATGGTCCGCTCGACCTGGATTTTACAGGGGCTTCCCACTCAATCACCCAAGGGCTATCGCGTCTTCATTTTGTTGACGAGAGCTACTGGGATTTGGTCGGCGATGCGTCGAAGGTCCACGTGCTCGCGACTGGCATTGAAGAAGGGAAACCCAGACCCTTGATTTGGACCCGGGAGCAAGGGCGCGGACGAGTTTTCAGCTCGATTCTGGGGCACTACTCCTGGACGTTCGACGACCCTCTCTTCCGCCTCCTCGTCTTGCGAGGCATAGCCTGGTCAAGCCATGAACCTGTCGACCGGCTCAGTGAGTTGGCGATTGTGGGGGCGAGCGTTGAAGGTGCAAATCCCAAAGCCTCTCCTTCGCCTTGACCGGATCTTGATGGGTTCATGGGCCTGTGGCATTGAGGGACTCGATCGCGCGGTTCATCTTCGCGCGAGGATACGAAGAGCCGGCGAAGCCAATTTGCACGGCGCGCCAATAGTAAGCCCGGGCTCGCTTAGGATCGCTGGCGGCGAGGTGGTCGCCTACTTCGATGCAGGCATCGACGGTGAGGATTTCGTCGTCGAACGAGGAGTCGGCGAGACGCTGAAGTTGAGAAATGGCTTCCGTCTCTCGCCCGGCGTTCTGAAGGACTTTGGAGCCGAAATAGAGAGTGGCGGGATGGGCTGGATGAGACTTGAGAACGACTTGGTGTAGAGCCTCCGTGGATGGTTTGAGAAGAGGATCATTGTGGCGAGAGAGGAGTTCCAGGCCGATGAGGCTCGAGGCCAGCAGGGTCGATGGGCAGACTTCCTGTGCAATGTGAAGAAGTTCCGCGGACTTGTTCCGATCCCGATTTGGCCCGGCCATGAACTCGAGGATGACGGCTCGCGTGAACAGTTCTTCAAAATAGAGGGGATGTGCTTTCTTGCCGCGGAGGTCGGCAATCGCGCGTCGGATGGCGGGAGGCTCGCCTGCGTAAAGGGGGCCGGCGTGGGGCATATCCGACGCAAAAATGAAGTGTTTGAGGAAGGAAACAGCAAACGGTGAGTTGAGGACGTTGCCGTACCCGAGCCGCGTGGACTCGGACATGTTGCTCGAGTTGGCGAGAACGATGAGCGTGATCTTTCGGCTCGGGACCCTGAGGAACAGGGCAGAACTTCCATTGCCATAACCATAGTGCCAGAGCAAACGCTCACCGGCGAAAGACTGCGTGGCCCAGCCAAGGCCATAAGGGAGCGTGCGACCGTCGGAAGTAACAACGGGTGCTTCCATCATCGCATGGCTCCTCTCCGAGACGAGCGCGCGGTTCTGCAGCGCCACCGCATAGAGCGCAAGGTCCTTGACGGTTGAGAAGAAGCCGCTGCTTGGGAACACCTCCTTCGGATCCGGTTGCTGCATCAGGGGAATCGGCTCGCCGCTTGTCGCGTCGAAGCCGCCGTAGTTGGTTGCCAGCCTCGCCCGCCATTCGTCGGTGAGCTTGATACCAGGCTGAGGCAGCGTGTTTTTCATGTGGAGAGGAACGAAAATCCGGTGAGCAGTTGCCTCTCCGTCGATGAATTTCTCAGGCGTTGCCGTGCCGAAGATCCCGTAAACGAAGCCGAAGCGGTTCCCCTGATAGCAGTAGGTCTCTCCCGGAGGTCCTTGCGAAGTATGGCTGAGCACGTGGCGAAGCCGAACTTCAGGGGTGATGCGCGTGGGGTAGAACCATCGGTCGAAAGGATACTTGATGACGCGGTCATCCAGGGAGATCTTTCCCTCCTCGACGAGCTGCATGATGACAACAGCAGTCATCGTCTTAGTGACCGAAGCAAGTTCGAGGAGGTGATCGGTTGTCATCGGGGTTTTGGCTTTGAGGTCGGCGTAGCCGTAGGCACGTTCCAGGACCGTCTTGTTGTCTTGAACAATGGCCACCTGAAGCCCCGGCAGGCCGAGAAGCGTGCGCAGGCTTTCGAGATCCTTCTCGAAGGCGTCAACGTGCGGAGCTTGGTCTTCCATCGTTCCGGCCTCGACATGACCCGACAGGTGCGCGATGAACAGGACGGCTCCGACCAAGATCCGTTGCCGGGCAAACTTTGTAATGCAAAGTGGACGGCGGTATTTGATCACGAGATGGCTCTTTCTGGGCTAAGGGGGATACAGGGTTGAGTACGGGGCGATCAGCGGGAAGGGGCTGCGGGCTCGGGGCGATGAATGAGGCGGGGTTGGCCGGACCTGATTTGGTGGATTTCGGGGGAGCCGAAGTATTCCACGGTCGCGTTCTGGCTAAGGTTGAGGTTCAAGGTACTTGTCGCTTGGAGCACGCTTCGCGACTGGCCGCTTGCGACGATGTCGGCGGATTTGGCGGCGAGCCACGAAGCATCGAGTTCAGTGGTGTTCTCAAGTGAGGCAACCAGGCGTTCACAGGTTCCCGAGACGCGGACTTTTGCGGAGTCTCGCTGGGAAACGACGAGGGTTTTGTCCTTGAAGTCGCGAATCTCGACCTTCGCTGGTCCCTTTGCGACGACCTCGAGGGGCCGTGGAGTTGTGACGCGGACTTCGGGAGTTGCCTGCTCCTCTTCTGGCTGGTCGGGCAAGGGGGCTTCGGGAGGGGGCAGTTCAAGGATGAGCCGTTTGTGTCCGGAGACCTTCTCAATACGGGCTCGTGGCGTCTCCGTTCTTGCCCCGCCACCGATGAGGCTAACATGATATTCGGGACCGGGGGCGATGATGACCTTTAGCCTGCCTGTTATCTGAATTTGCTCGAAGGTGGCTTTCTCGCCAACGGCTTCTTCCGTGCGAGCTATCGGGAGTTCGCTGGCCTGCGAGGGTTTGCTGCCTGGATCCTGGGCCTCGACCACAGCCGGATCCCTACGTTCTTGGGGAGGGGCTGAGGTCTTCGCAACAACGAAGCCCGCGCCGGTGGCGGCGGAGGCCAGAATCAACAAGAGGCTCGCGGCCCACTTTAGTCTGGTCAACATCATGGATCTCAACACCTCATTGGCTAGGGTAAGGACGGCGTGGGAGACAATTCCCGTTGTTTGCGCCTGTTCTGAAACCAGTTGCAACGTGGTCTGGGCGATCGATACGAGGAGGGTGCTCGGCAAGACTGGCGGTAGAGGTTGGGGGGCGAGTGCCAAGTCGAGCGCGTGAGACGAGGGGGCGAAGCCTTGCTGCGTGAGCTCGCCTCGCAGGCGTTCGCGTCCTCGAGCCAACCGGCTCTTAACCGTCCCCACTGGGCATCCCAGGTGCCTGGCCGCGTCCTCGTAACTCCGGCCCTCCAGGTCGCAGAGCACGATTGGGATCCGAAAGCAGTCGGGGAGGCGGTCGATTTCCTGGTGGAGCTTGCCTTCCAGGTCGTCCCAGGGCTTGTCGGTGTTCGTCCGTTTCATCATCTCAGCGGCCTTCCGTTCGGCGGTCTTCCGTCGATTCGAGGCTCGTTTCGCACGTAGCGCGACCCGGAGAGCCACGCGATGAAGCCAAGGGCCGAGCGAGTCTCGGACCCAGAGCGTCGTTCCGCTTCGAGCCAAAATGAGAAAGGTGGCCTGAAGGGCATCCTGCGATTCGTGATCGTCACGCAGAACGCCCCGGCAGGTGCGGAGGATCATCGGGCCGTGGCGCTCGACCAGGACAGCGAACGCCAATTCCGCGATTTCTCCAAGCCGTGTGTTGAACCGCTCCAACAACTGTCCGTCTGTCAGCCCTGCCGTGGTGCCGACATTGAACAGAAGTTGGTAGTTCCGCGAGGCTGCGGCCTGTCTGTCTTGAGCCACCTGTCTCATCTCCTCAGCGAGCTTTCCAAAGTTTCACCCCAGTAAAGCACTCTCGAAGCGTCTGTGTTCCCGAACTCGTGAAGAATTTTTCTTGGCAAGGAGCCGAACGAGCAAAGTCTCTCGCCGGTTTGCGGGTTCGAGCAGCAAACAGAGTCGATACGAATGAATTCGGGGGAGCCAATGATTTGAGCAGGTACGAAGGCACGCGTCGGCGATCGCGCCGCGGGGATTTCGCCGGCGGCTGTCAACCTGGACGGAACCTACGTTGCCTCGATGATGTGCGACGATAATACGAGGAGATGAAAAATTATCGAATCATGGCCGCGAGAGGCAATGGAGAGGCCGAGGGGAGGGGAGAGGCTTTGGACTGCGATAATCCTCTTGTCGCTTGGCGCCCTGGCCAAGCAAGTTGTCGAGGCTAGCCTGGGGCTTAGTCTTCGGGCCTTTTCCCCTGGAATGGCTGTGGAAGCCTCAGGACCGTAATGCTTTGACAGAAACCTCTAGGTTCCCTGTAACAGTGCGCCCGCTTCGGCGAGAGGCTCTCAACGATGCGATGGAAGCAGGGAAAGAATCCTGTCCTCTGTTGTCTTGCGCGATCCCATCCCCCAAAAAAACGAAAGCCCGACCTTTCAAAGGGCCGGGCGCTTCCTGCGGCAACTATAAATGTAAATGTGAATGATTTAGGACATTTCCGCTTTTCGGCGCTCTCGCGACTTGTAGACGGAAAGCCCGATCCAGCCGCAAAGCAGCCCCATTAGGAAGGTGAGGGGCCGCAGGTCGTAGTTAGGGATGAAAATGAAATCGATCAGGCCCAGGATGAGAAGGGAGGGCCAGAAGACGAGCATGAACACGTAAAGCTGCATGGTCGGATCGACCGTCGGCTCATCGTTGATCGTGTCGTAGTAGGAGCTCATCCTAAAAGGTCTCCGAATGAAGGAAATCACCCGCTGCCGAGCGTCCAACGCTCAAGACCCATTCAGCGGCAACTAAGAAAGAATTAAAACACCTGTCGCTGTTCGAATGGGAGAGTTGCCAAAATGGGCGTCGTTGCCAGGGGAGGAGGGAGAGACTCGTCGTCGCTTTCCCTCGGCACGGCGCACAGCAATCTCTGCGGTCGACGGGCAGGCCTTTCACGGCCTGAAAGGAATCGACGTTACGCCCTGCTTACGCCGCGCTGTGAGCGGCGTGACTCTCTTCACCACGACTTCACGAAGTTATTTCGATCCAGCAACAAGTCGCCCTGAGAGCATTCAAAAATGAGTGCACTCAAGCTCCTGACGCTCTATGTTGGTCGCGGAGTGACGGGACGTAGACACCTGTTACGAAAGGGGAGATTCTCGAAGTTCCTGCAAGGCGTGCTGGTAGTCTTCAGGGGAATTGAGGTTACGGAGAGTCTTGAGCTCGGGGTCCACCCGCCTCAAGTCGTCAGGAGTGATGACGCGCGTTCGCAGGCTTTGGGTGAGGAGCAGCAATCGGCGTTCTCCTCGTTCCCGTCGCGCTTCGAGTTCCGGCAATACTGTGGGGATGTGATAGAGGGCGGCCAGTGGATGAAGACGCCCTTCGGATTCCGGAATTGCCACGTCGTTGACACCAATCAGATCGTGAAGTCGAAGAATCCAGGCAGGCTGCAAGAACGGAGTGTCGGTCCCCGTGGCAAAAGCGTACTTGAACTTCGAGGCAAGCGTTCGGAAACCGACGGCAAGTCCCTCGAGCGGCCCTTGCCCCGATACACTGTCTCGCACGATCGTAATGGAATCGGGAAGCTGAGGTAGCTCTTGATCGAGTCCGGCGACCACAACAACTTTCTCTGAGACCGTCCCGGCCAGGCGGACCACCCGTTGCAACATGAGCTCAGGGCCAAAAGGGAGCCATGCTTTGGGGCGCCCCATCCGCTGGCTTTCTCCACCACAGAGAACCAGAGAGACAATCTTCATTGCTTGCATGTTCTCTTGAGAGCTGAATCGCAAAAACAGATGAAGGAGATGACACCTGAATCGACGTGGTTACTGAGCTTACGGGTCGTACAGCCAGACTGTCACTACGGCTCCCGCAGGGTATTCTTCGACCGAGGCGTCGACCACGACGAATCCGTCGGCTCGCGTCGTGCTGGAGAGGTTCGACGCACCGCTGATGGCAAGGGACTCGACCTGCCCGTTGGTGATGCGAACGCGTGCGTAATCGGTACGCCCCAGGGGAGAGGTCAAAGGGTGGCTAAGGGGAAGCTGGAGGGAGCGATAAGGCCATTGCTGGGGGAGTCCCCCTTGAAGCCGCACAATCGCACCGCCGAAATAGTCATAGGCACAGAGGCAGCTTACGGGATTCCCCGGCAAGAGCACCACGGGGACTTCGTTGACGAACCCGACTCCCGACGGCGCGGCGGGACGCAACGCGACTCCGTGGACGATAAGCTCACCCAGCTCGGCAATGAGGCCCGGAGCATAGTCCTCAGGACCGGCGGAGCTTCCCCCTGAAATCAAGAGGAGGTCGGAGGAGCTTTGGGCGTCCAGGATCCGATCCCGAATTTGAGGGCGAACGTCGGGGACAGGTCCCACAACCTGAGGAAGTCCCCCGTCTCGGGTAATGAGGGCCTCGAGCATGATCGAGTTCGAGTCGGCGATCTGGAAGGGACGTCCTTGGTTTCCGGCCGAGACGAGCTCGTCTCCGGTCACGATGATGGTGACGCGAGGCCGGCGAATCACATCAAGGTGTGTGATTCCGAGTGCGCGAAGTACGCCGAGGTCCTGCGGGCGCAAGCGGCGCCCTGGCTCGAACATGACGGTGCCGGCCCGAATGTCCTCGCCGACCCTTCCGACGTTGCGGCCGGGGGGGGAGGGGATGTGGACCCAGATGGTGTCACCGTCGGCCCGCGTTGACTCCACGCGCACCACGCTGTCGGCCCCTTGAGGAAGGGCCGATCCGGTAGTGATCTCCAGGGCCTGCCCCGGTCCCACGATGATGTCGCAAACGCGCCCGGGGCGCGTGGCCCCCACGTAGCGCAGGGGGACAGGATTGGTGGCGCTGGCCCCCGTGGTTTCCTGGCCGCGGACGGCATAGCCGTCCATGGCGGCTCGGTCAAAGGGGGGAACCGAGACTTCCGCGAGAATCTGGCTCGCCAGGACTCGCCCGGCCGCGTCCTTGAGCTCAATCCGTTGAGACTCCAGCTTCCGGACGCGGGATGCGATCAGGGCCGAGACATCGTCGACCGAAGCGCGGTCCTGAAACGTGTGGGGCGCCGAGTGCGAGTGCCTGGGCTTGTCCTCTCCTGCTGCCATGGGGCTATCCTTCTCTCGCGGGCAATCAGACGGCTTTGCTCGATCCTCAACGGAGATGCAGCGTTTTGACGGCGAACGGGATCGAGACGACGAGGCTCTCGGCTATGAACAACGTGGCCCCCTCCGCGATCAGGCCCCTTCGACCTTTCCATGATCGGCTCCGGCCCGGGGATTGGAAATAGGAACTTCTCTGAGTTCCGCATGTTCCAGCTTGAGCGACTCTTCGGTCTGATTCGAAATCCATGAGAGCCTCCCCCTTCTTAGTGCGAAGAGGAAAGGCTCTCGCGTGGGATGTCTCGGCTGAGCTTGAAGATTAGTCCTTGGCCGGGAGATAGCCGTGATAGACACCAAGCCAATAGCCCAGGGCCCAGGCTACACCATCGAACTCGCGGCGCCCGTCGGTTCCATCGTCGGCCGTCCAGGGGCTACGGTTCCAGCGGCCCTGGGCCCGCTCACAGATCGGCAGGACCCGGTCGAGCTGCACGGGGTGCCGATGGTGGCCGGGCTCGGTCTTGATATGGATGTCGTGCCTCTGCGTGTTGCGCGAGGTCCAATCGATGAGCTCCCAGGGCCAATCCTCCAGGGTTTGCGTGGCCCCTTCGACGTCGCAACGGCGCCCAGTCGTTGCCCCATAGATAAAGTTGAAAAAGGGGCTTTGCTCCGGGCGAATACTCTGTTCGACGCCCGTGTTTTCCCAGGTGCGCGCGATGCTTTGCACGAGGATTCGCCGCCGCGCGGGATCCTTCTCCAGGACGAGCAGCGGGTAGTAGACGAGGTAGAGCAGTTCGTCGTCCGAGTGGTTGATATCTGACCACCGGCCGAAGAATCCCCGCCGCATCATGAGGCTGTTGAGAAGGTAGTGGTTCTTCTCGACCAACTCGTCAAAGGCCCGGTCATACTTGCTGTCCCCCGTGATATGCTCGGCCACTTTCAGAAAGGAGAGGATCTCCAGAGAGTTGAGCGGCCGGAGGTCATAGTAGAAGGGATGTTGGTTGATGAGCTCGGGAGCCCAAATCCCCCAACGCGTGTTGTTGCCGGTATGGCCGACGAGATTGTATCCGTGGTTGATGATATGATCGGTCACTCGGCGAACGACCGCCGCAATCTCTTTCTTCTCCGCGTCATCGGCGACCAGGTCGTGGTAGAGATACCAGGCGAAGTAATGGCCATCGAGCTCATCGCTGCTCGTATCCCCCTTGCACCAGAGAGCCGGATCGAGCTTGGAGCGGAACCAGACATTTGCGGAATCTCCCGGCGCCTGGACTTGCCCCTTGAGGTTCACGCCGAGTACGCCGGCCTTGAGCTCGTCGTCGGAAACGATGGCGCGGGCGGGGAATCCGGGCAGCCCGGGAAGGCGTTCGAGGTCGAGCAGGGCCTGAAGCGATGCTTTCGCATGCTCCCTGGCCACGGGGTCCTTCGTGGCTCCGTAGCGGAGGGCCATGGCGCCCACGTACATGGAGGTCCACAGGCCGTCGTTGTCGTTAACGTCGAAGTTGTATCCCTTCTCGAGATCCCCCGGGCGCTTGAAGTGGATCTCGCAGATGAATCCACGGCGCCTATGCCGCCCCCAGGTGATCTCGTCGTAGTGCGCCGCTTTTTGGGCCAGGGTCATGGGGCGTTCTTCGATGCATGCCCGCCCGTGCTCGGTCTCGAGCCAGACGCGATTCTTGGTGTCGGACCAGATGGCGTTGACGCGATTATCGGGGAGCCATCGCTTTCCCCAGAAGTAGCGAAAATGGCCATCTCGCAGCCGCCAGGCCCCTTCGGGAGTTCCAGCCCAAACATCCCCGTTATCGGCGAGGTGCAGACAGGTGATGGACTCATAGGGGACCCCATCGCGCCGGTCTAGGCTTTGCCACCACTGGTCGCCGTTGGTGATGAGCAAACCGCGATCGGTGGCGAGCCAGATGTGCCCCGCGGAATCATTGGCGACGGCTCTCACCTTGGCATACGCATCAATTGGCGGCTGGCCCGGCTCAGGATGGCGCGGGCCCACTTCCAGGGGAACGTATTTGTCGCCTGACAGCCGGAGTGCCCCTTTATCGGTAACCACGATCACCTGCCCCTCCGCCGACCTCGCGGCAGAGAGCAGCTTTGCACCGGCGGGTAAGCCCCCTTTGGGGATCAGATCGAAGCAGGGGAGAGGCCTATCATCCGCATCGGGGATCTTCGAGCCCTCTGCGTATCGCGTCGAGATGAGTTGCGGGTAGGACGCGCCTGATGCGGACTGAACCAGTGAAACAAAGAGAATCATCAAGCCGAGAGGGATTGACCTGGGGCGCATGAGGTCCGTTCCTTCGAGTCAGGTGAGAAAAGCTTCGCCGTTGAACATGCGAAAAGGGAATGAGAATTCAGGTGAGATCCGGAGAGAAAGCCGCGAGCCCTGTGGGGAGAGTCTCAAGGAAAACCACGGCCGGAGGGTGGTGACTGCGCTCGTTTCCACTATGGCAGACAGCCAACCTTGCTTCAAGGGGACGCCTTTTCCCGGCCTAGCCCGCTGCTTTGAGCGCCAAAGACGCGCCCATGACGGCAGGGGAGGCGTTTTCGCTGGCACGCCATGCACAAGCCCCGGGAAACTCCTGTGTGTGTCGAGCCTCAAAGAGTGATACCGACACTCGCTCTCGCTTGTCCTCGGTCTGCGCAACAGATCGTGGACAAGTGAGGACACTTGACCATATCGAGGACTTGTCAGCCTGCGAAGGAAAGACCGCTTCAGCGGAGGCTAAGAGCGGGGAGCGGGCGAAGTTCGAGGGTTAACGCTGTTTTCACTTGCTTTGGAGCGAGAGCTGCGTCACAACCTCTCGCTTTGGGCGGCACGCTTCAGCGAAGTTGTCTCCCCCGTGGTGCGTTTTGACCCTCCTCAAGCCGGGACTCCACTGGCGGCCTCCTTTTGCTGGGAAAGCCTTCGGTGCAGCCGTGGAAATTGTCAACGAATGATTTCGGGGTTCGGCCAGGGGTAAGAAATCAAGAGGTGTGTGCTCGTTACCCATGGAATATCTTTAAGAGACACCGCGTCCGGGCGAAGCGTATTGGTTTTACGGATTGACGGGTTGCTTAATAAGGATTAACACACATGAGGACTCTGCGCTGGTCAAAATATCCCGATCGGCCATGATCTCGGTGACGAGGTACTAGAGAATGCGTCGTGCTTTCGCTAATGTGAATGCATCGCCCCAATCGGTTCCAAGAGTGACTGTGATTCAGATCGACCCATCTCATCGCTTGGAGGGAGTCATCATGTCCAGTCGTCGACGCGCGTTCACGCTGATCGAGCTCTTAGTCGTCATCGCGATCATTGCCGTGCTCATCGCGCTCTTATTGCCTGCCGTGCAGGCGGCACGCGAAGCGGCTCGCAGAATCCAGTGCACCAACAACATCAAGCAGTTCGGTCTGGCGCTGCATAACTACCACTCGGCCAACAACTGCTTTCCTTCGAGCGACATTTTTCTGGTGAATAATAGCCCTTGCTCGGGCTTCGGCTTTGGCAATCAGTGTCAAAGCACACCTTGGTTTGTGTTGATGCTTCCCTACATCGAGCAGGCGACGCTCTCCAACTCCTTCAACTACGCGGTTGGAGCGGAAGGAAGCCTCGCGCTGGGGTATCCGCTGGGTTACGTGGTGAACGCCACGGTGGTGACGACCAAGATCGCGTCATTTCAATGCCCCAGCGACAACGTCCAGACCTTCAGCTTGGCGGCACTCGCTGCCGCAGCGGGGCTTGGCGGTGTTCCTTCGCTCAACTTGACGAAGGGAAATTATGCCATCAACTGGGGCAACACCGACTTCGGGCAGGGCATTTCCAGCAGTTATTTTCCCGCCAGCGTCCACCTTCAGTCGGCGTTTGGGATCAACAGCTCGGGGACGGGGCCTTCTCTCGTGACGATTGCGTCGATCACGGATGGAACGAGCAATACCCACATCGTCTCGGAAGTCCTTCAGGGCGCACCGGACGACATTCGCGGAACCGTCTGGAGCGACAACCCCGGGGCGGGGTCGTACATGACTCGCTTCACCCCCAATGGCTATACCGACTACGTTCCACTGTATCAGCCCTGGGCGTCGGCCGTTACTGGAAGTGCGCTCCAGGGTAATAATATGGACAACCTTCCCTCGTTTGGCGCTTCGGCCGCGGGCACGAGTCCCGCGAGCGCAGCGGGGGTTGGCGGGCTTTGCGACAGTCAGCCTGGCCAGGGCTTGGCCTGCTTCAACCAGGGGCAGTCGGGAGGAGAGTTTTCCGGAGCGAGGAGCCGGCACCCTGGGGGGGTGAACGCGTTGCTGGCTGATGGTTCGGTGCGGTTCTTCAAGAACTCCATTAATCCTCTCACCTGGGTTCAACTCGGTTCGATTCGTGGTGGAGAGGTTGTCAGTTCCGATGCGTTCTGAACGTTCGTGTGGCTTTTTCTCTCCCTCCCCCCATCAAAAAGGCCGGGGCACTCCCCAAGGAGTACCCCGGCCCGCTTACACGAAACCTTGAAGAACGCTTCTCCCCCCTCCTAAAGCGGTTCTTAAACCGGTTGGACGCCGAAGTATCGCGGGCTTCTGCTTACGAGTGGGGCTTCGCGCGCCATCCCAAACGGCGTCATGCATCCGGCGTTAGCCGTTTTAGCCTATGGCCTGAGACGGCTCGAATTCGTGGGCAGGCTTGTTCTTCGAAGTCGAAGACGTCGGCTCCACGGAGAACCGGATCCCGATTCTCCGGGTAAAATTCACCCACATGTCGATCAAGGCATAGAACACGGGGGTGACGAGAAGGGCCAGCAAGAGCGACAGCATTTGTCCTCCGATGATGACCTTGGCCATGCTGGCGCGGGCACCGGCTCCCGGTCCCTGGCCGAGGGCAATCGGAACCATCGCCGCGACGAGCATGACGGTGGTCATCAAGATCGGGCGAAGCCGCGTGTGGTTGGCTTCGATGATCGCTTCCGTCCGGGGGACTCCGCGGGCCCGGAGTTGATTGGTTGCGTCGACCTGGAGAATTCCGTTCTTTTTGACGATGCCGATGAGCATGAACAGACCGAACATCGCGTAAATGTCCATCGGCGTCTGGAAGAGGACGAGCGAGAGCAGCCCGAACGGAACGGTCACCGGCAAGGCCATCAAGATCGAGATCGGCTGTGTCCAACTCTCGAACTGTGCGGCCAGGATCAAGAACATGAAGAGGACCGACAGGCCGAAGGCGATCAAGAAGTACTTGCCGGTTTCTCCCATGGTCTTGGCCTGACCGGTGAAAACGTACGAATACTGCTTGGGCAGATTCATCTCCTTCAGGATGTTCTCAGCCCGCGTCACGGCTTCACCGAGCGGGATCCCTTCCGGGTTGCCGAGCACGGTGACAATGCGCTCACGGCTGAGCCGCTCGATGGCGGTCGGTCCGCGCTCGTCGACGAGCTTGGCCATACTCGAGAGGTCGACCAGTCCAGCCCCTGGTGACGGCAGCTTCAACTGGTAGAGTCCCGCCGTCGAGGATCGGTCGGAAGCCTCCGCGCGAAGCCAGACGTCGTATTGCTCGTCTCCATCGCGGAACTTGGACATCGGCGTTCCTCCCACCAGGATCCGGAGTGTGTCGGCAACGACGCCCACTTCGATTCCTAGGTCGGCGGCTCGCTCACGGTCGACGACCACCTGGACCTCGGGCTTACGCAACGAGAGCGTGGTGTCGAGGTCGACGATCCCTTTCTTTTCCTTGAGCTTCTTCACGAGCTGGTCGGCATACTCGGAAAGCATGTCGATATCAGGACCCGCGAGACTGACCTGGAAGGTCTGGGGCCGGCTTCCGCCCTGGAAAGGGGAGACGTCGTTGACACTCACGCGAAGGTCAGGATAGTCCAGCAGCATGTCGCGGGCTTCTTGCTGCACTGCGAACTGGGTAAAGTCGCGATCTTCGAGTTCTTTCATGCGGACGTAAATCGTGGCCCGCGTGACGTCTCCCTGCCCCTTGACGACGCGTCCGCCAGTGGCCTGTCCGATCGTGGTGAAGAGGTGGATGGTTCCTTTCAGCTTCTTCAGCCTTCCTTCGAGCTCGCTGCAGAGTTTGCTCGTGCGCTCGAGGCTGTAACCTTCCGGGGTGGTGAGGCTGACCTCGAACTCGCTCTGGTCGTCGCGCGGGATGAGGGCAATGCCCATGACCTTGCCAATAGGAACGGTGCTGGCGATCACCGCGAAGGAGAGGATCACGACCAGGGGCTTGAATCGGAGCGCTCCGCGGAGCGTAAGCCCGTAGCCGCCGTCGATCAGGCGATAGATCCACCCCGACTTGCTCTTGGCGTGCCCCGCCTCGCTCGGGTCGAGCTTGAGGAAGCGGCTACAGAGCATGGGCGTGAGGGTGAACGAGACAAAGAGGCTCATCAAGATAGCGAAGGCCACCGTGAGCCCGAAGCTGGAGAAGAAGCGGCCGACGATACCTCCCATGAACGCGATCGGCACGAAAATGACGACCAGCGAAAGGCTGGTTGCCAAGACCGGGAGGGCGATTTCTCTCGTCCCGATCTGAGACGCCTCCATGGCGTCCATGCCGTCTTCTTCCATGTGGCGGAAGATGTTCTCGTGCACCACGACCGCGTCGTCGATCACGATCCCGATGGCCAGGATCAACCCTAGCATCGTGATGTTGTTCAGCGTGAACCCCATGTAACTCATAAACATGAACGTGGGGATGATCGACGTGGGAATCGCGAGCGTGGCGATGACCGTGGTGCGCCAGTCACGGATGAAGAGCAAGATCGTCGCCGAAACGAGAACGGCGGCGAGCATCAGGTGGAACTGGACCTCCTCAATGGACTTCTTCACGAAGCGAGATTGGTTCCGAATCACCTCGATCGAAATGTCATCGGGCAAGGCCGGCTTAACGCTCTCCAGCCGCTTCAGAACAGCGTCGGCGACCTTGACGGTGTTCATCCCCGACTGTTTCTGGATGACGAGGCTGACCGCGTTCATGCCATCCAACCGGGCGAGAGTTCGTGGTTCCTCGAACGAGTCTTCCGCGCGGCCGACGTCCTTGATTCGGATGGGGTAGCCGTTACGGTTGGTGATAATCAACTGATTGAACTCGGAGGCCGTGCCAATTCTCCCAAGAGTTCGCAGCACCAACTCGCGAGGGCCCTGATCGACGCGCCCTCCGGGAACCTCCAGGTTCTGCCGCATGATCGCGAAGCGAACATCCTCAACCGACAGGTTGTAGCTGGCGAGTTTGGCGGTATCGACCACGACGTTCATCGCGCGGACGCGGCCGCCGACCAAGGACACTGCGCCGACGCCACTCACCGTCTCAAGCCGTTCTTTGATGCGTTTGCGGGCGATTTCTGTCACTTCGCGGAAGTCGCGGCGTCCGGAAACGGCAAGTGTCATGACCGGGATTGATCCCGTGTCGAATTTGTCGATCAGCGGTGCTTCCGTGCCGTCGGGCAAGTCGGCGAGAACCGAGTTGACCTTGTCTCGGACCTCCTGCATACCGACGTTGCCGTTTTTCGAGAGTTCGAATTGAACGGTGATCGTGGAGACCCCTTCCTGGGTCGTCGACCGCATCTCGTCGATGCCGCTCACCGTGTTGATGATGTCTTCGAGCGGCTTCGTGACCGACGTCTCCATTTCCTCAACACCGGCTCCCGTCAGCACGGTGGTCACCGTGCAGACCGGGAAATCGACGTCGGGAAAAAGGTCAACGCCGAGGCGGTCGTAGGAGACGATCCCCAGCACGACCGGGATTGCGACGAGCACCCACGTGAACACCGGACGTTTTATGCAGATGTCAGATATGGTCATGGGAGAACGACCTCGTCCTCATTGAGAGCGGATTTCGCCCGGACGACACACTCCCAGCGATGAGAGTGACAGGGGGTTAGAGCCATTCACAACCGGGTTGCCCGCAGGCATCTCTTGAGACAAGGCATTGCCGAAAAACATGGCGGGTGGCGCTGGTGGTTCGCCACCAATGTCGGGAGCCCTGGCGGCTCGCCGTGCCCGCCCAACCGAAATGGTGTTGGGGCACGAGATGCTTGCGTGAACTCGCTTGCGGCTCACGTTAAGAGGTTGTCTGAGAAAAGGTCTTCGATCGTTGGGTGTGATCGAGACCGAGTCTTCGAGGCCCCCAGCGCGAATGCCCGGGAATCTCTCTGGGGTGTTGCCGAGTTCCTCTCCGGCCACCCGCTAGAATTTCTGTCCTTCTCTGACATCCTCTCCAAGACACGCTCTTGGGAACGGTTCGAGTGAACCCGATCTCGATGGGAACGGCCTTAGTGGACTTGCCGGCAAACAGAGAGCGTCCCGATGCCTGGCTCCGTCACCCTCGTGGACTTCGCGGAACGAGAGTGCGGGCCAGCGGCGTCGGAAAAGAGTCCGAACAGATGAACGTCATTGAGGGCGAGGAGTGTCGTTCGACGCCTTCTTGACCTCGGTATCGCGGACGACAACGACGGTTCCGTCCGCAAGTTGGGTTTGGCCCGTAGTGATCACCTGGCCCCCATCAGGAAGGTGGCCCGTGACCTCGACCCAGCCCGGCCCTTCCGTTCCCGTCTCCACGTTGATCGACCGGACCTTGTCTCCTTCGAGCACAAAGAGCTTGGTGACTCCCGCGAACTTGACGACCGACTCGAGCGGCACCACCTTCGCCTTCTGGCCGGCCTTGGTGAGAATCGACGCTTTGGCGAAGCCACCGGGGCGGAGCAAGCCTCGGTTGTTGGGCACGGAGACCTCGACCTTGAAGGTTCGGCTGATCGAGTCGATCGACGGATTGATGCGTGAGACCCTTCCTTCGAAGGTCATGTCGGGCTGGGAGCCCACCAGAATCCGAACCTTCTGCCCGGTCTGGACTTCGACGTTGAAGCGCTCGGGAACGTTCGCCCAGAGCCGAAGGGGATTCTCGATCACAAGGTCCGCGACAGCGTCTCCTGGTCGAAGCATTTGTCCTTCGGAGACCGAACGCTTCGAGAGCGCAAAGCCGATCTGGTCGGTAACCCCCGGGGGGGCCTTGGACGGAATCGGGGCGTGGATTTCCAGGTCCCGGCGTGACTGTCTGGCGACCTCGACGGCGACCTGACTGGCCCGAGCAGAGGCCAGGTTGGTATTGGCCGTGAGAATCGCGTTGGCCAGCGCGGCCTCAGACCCTTGTTCGTCGTTTTCCGCGTTCTGGAGGTCCTGAGTCGTTCCCGCGTTGCGCCGGCTCAGCGACCGTTCGCGAGCGAGATTCTGGCGGCAGCGTTCCAGGGAGATTCTTGCTTGAACCACCGAGGGGACCGTGGAGACGTCGAACTCACCGGCCGGCAGGCTCTTCAGGCCGAGCTTGGCCAGCTCCACCTGAAGTTGCCGCTCGGCCTGGCGAATCGCAAGGTCGGCGTCCACCGGATCGAGCTCGACAAGCAGCTCACCCGGCTTGATCCGGTCCCCCATGTCGTGGTGAACCCGAAGGACCCGTCCTTCCTTCTTGGTTCCCACGGAGACATCTTCCCACCCTTTGAGCGAGCCGACGACGTCAACGGCCCGCTCAAGGTCGCGCTGTTCCAGCGGGCCGACGGTCACCGGGACAGCTCGAGGACCGGTGTTGGCTTTGACTTCGGTTTCAAGCCCTTTCCGGCCGCAGCCGGCGAGAGGAGCCATGCTCACCAAACTCAGGGCAATAGCCCATCCTCGGACTTTCATTGTCAGGTTCCCCGGTGGGGGGCCTCCGGCGTGCCGAATCCGCGCAACAGATCGTCGACGAGACGAACGGCCAGCGTGGGGCTCAATTCTTTGTCCTTGAACAGAAAGCCCAAGAGTGAAATCGTGATCATGCCGTGACAGGCTTCCAGAAACGACTCAATGCGTTCCGGGTCGATGATGCCCGCGTCCGCCGCACGATGTGCGACGTTGTGCATGGAGCAATTCGACTTGCCTTTGAATTGCTTGATGTGGTCTTGAAAACCCGAGACAGGGGGACCGAAGAGCAACGCAAAGAAGAAACGTGCGATATCAGGAGACTCGCGACAGAACTGGAAGTGGGCCTCGAAGGTCTGCTCCAGCATCTCAACCGGATTCTTCGATTCCGCCAAGATCGTCGTGAGCCGCTCCTCCAGGCTTTGCATGGGTATGGTGAGCATGGCATGCACGAGCCCTTCCTTACTACCAAAGTAGTAATAAAGGGTGGGCTTGGTAACGCCGGCCTCCTCGACAATCGCTCGCACGGAAGTCGCATCATATCCATGAGTTGCGAACAGCCGAGCCGCGACCCGCATGATATGCAGAGCGACTTCGTTCGTCAGTGGCTTGGCCGTGTCCACCACCGCCATTCTCGAGTCCTCTTCCGGCTTACCGGTCGTTGAAGTATGCTACCGAACGGTAGGTAAAAGCCCTACCGAACGGTAGGTATTATCAGCAAAGGCTCGTAAAAGGCAAGACATCTTTTGTGACCGAATGGGTTGGCGGTCGTGAGGCATCAAGGTAGCCTCTTTGCGGGGTGCCCCTCGAAGTTCGAGGTTCCCCACATTGCGTGAAGACGAGCCTTGTACCGAGCCAGGGAGCATCCGCCATGAACCTCAAGCGCGCCGTTACACCGAAGATCACCATTGGGGATCAACCGAGCGAGTCTGATCTGGAAGAACTTAAAGCGGAGGGATACGTCGGCGTCGTGAATCTTCGCAACGACGGCGAACCCGAACAGCCGCTCAGTACGGCGGTGGAAGGGGAGAGGGTACGAGCTTTGGGGCTGGACTATGTGCACTACGGGGTGGGAGCGGCCCCCTTATCAGAACAAGGAGTGACGGCCGTCAGCGACTTCTTGAACCAGCACACGGCCGACGGCAAGGTCCTGGTCCACTGCCGCAAAGGAGGCCGCGCGGCCGCCATGATCCTGCTCCATCAGGCGAGGGTGGATCACTGGTCCCCCGAGGAAGCCCTTGCGAAGGGCCGGGCAATGGGACTCGAAGTCGACGGCGGCCTGAAGACTCTGGTAACAGACTACTTACAGAAGCACATTCGCGCCGACCGGTAACCTGATTTTGGGTATCCCCGTGCTGGCATCTGCGAGCGGCCTCGGCAAAGCTGCTCGCAGACAAAAAATTAAATCCACTTTTGCTCGCGAATAACTTTCTTAATTTCTGCCTCGAGTTCGTCAAAGGCCGGCACACCACGCAACTCGGCGAAACTCTCGACGGTTCTGGCCACGTCTCTAGCCATGTCGACCGTCGACAAGTTTTTGAGACGACGACCGCTCAGCTCACTCGCATCGCGAATGCACTGAACGAGCGTTGCTTTAGGATCGGGGGTCGACTCCCATTTCGATTTATGCGGTAGTTGTAAACGGATCTTTCCATTCGGGTTGCCTGCGGCCTGGCGGAGGGCTCGTTCGTCAAAAAGTAGCCAAGCTTCTGTCATTCTGACAGGAATAACGGAGATGGCGGGAACAAGTCCTATTTGTTGACGTGCGAGTTCGAGCGACTCTTGAATTTCGTTGCGGCGCAAACTGGGGTCTTGCTTCTCCGCATCGCGATGGACGAACAACAGATCACACGGGTAAAGGTCAACAGCTCTTTCGATTTTCTCCGCGAGATTTTTCGGGCGCCTATATAAATGCTTGAAATCTGCCCATCTTGGAATGATTGCGCATAAAACCCCTTGCTCTCTAAGCAGCCAAGTTAAAGGATAAGTCAACGATTCGTCAGTCGATCCATCGGTTACTAGTGCTCTGTCACCTCTTGATTTTGGGGTAGACGGATTTGAGTTTTGTGCGAGCGTCATCGACTTTCATTTGCCAGTCGACCCCGCGTTGGGCATCGTTCACGTCCTCAGACCAAGCCTTCGTTTCCTTTGCCAAGGTTCGGATATCGGCAAATCGCCTCCCCGAAACGCATTGGCGAGTCAATGAACTCAGTTCGTTCTCGGCGATGTTCAGCCAACTGCCATGCTTCGGGGTATGGCGAAACTCGATCCGACGGACCAACTGACGGGCTCGCTCAGGCTCGAACGCCTCGTACAACGCCCCCTTGGTATGCGTGTTGAGATTGTCGCAAACGAGGATGACTTTCTCGCAAACCGCGTAACGCCCCTCAAGGATTCGAGCCATCTCCACCGCCCAGTCGACCTTAGTCTTGGTCTCTCGGACCGTCACCTCGCGCCAGCCCGCCAAGGGTTCTGTGAACATGAAAATATTCGCGGTCCCTGCACGCTCATATTCGTAATCAATCCGTTGGGCATGCTTCGCTGTGGCGGGAATCGGAGTTCGTGTTTCCTTGAACAGTTGGATTGGCTGCTCGTCCATGCACAACACCGGACGTGCGGGGTCGTAGGCTTCTGCGTAGGTGTCGAGAACCTCCTCCATGCCAGCGACGAATTCGGCGTCCGACTCCGGCGGGATCACCCAGTATTCGATCTTACGGTTCGTCATTCCGTTTTTTTCAGGGTCCGCCGGATGGTTTCGTGGCTGATGGATTCGACGATCTCAAGCTCTACGACTTTACGTGCCAGCAACCGCAAGGTCCAGTTGGCATACCCTTTCGGTGCCGACCCCAATCGCATAGCGATGATCTTGGCTTCCTGTTCTCCGGTGAGCAATTTTTCCACGGGCGGTTTCTCGCGTTTGGCGCCATCGAGCGTCTCGCGGAAACCACGTTCGACCAGACGTTGACGAATGTTCTCAACGGTCTGAACTCGACAGGAAAACGCTTCCGCAATCCGAGTATCGGTCCAGTGGGGACCGTCGGCATCCGCCTTCAGCAGGATTTGGGCACGGCGGACCTTCTGGCTGGTGCCTTTGAGCTTCTTGATCACCTCCCGAAGCTCCCGCCGTTCTTCATCCGTGAGCCGAACGATATATTTCTTCACCATGATGCACCTCCATGTGACACAGAGGATGCCGCTCATTCGAAATGATGACAACCCCAAAACCTAGGCGTGACAGAGCACTAGCGTGTATCGCAGTTCGATCATGAGTGGTCATCGCCAAAAGGAAGAAGACTCTGCAAATCAGGGCGATCGACCACGCGCCTTCGTTGAGGGATTTGTGGGCTGCCAAGAGACTTATGGCCGTTTGTCTTGGGGGCGGATGATTCTGAGAGGACGGGATTCAAGTAGGCCAGCAAAATACCCTTGGGGACTACGTTCTCTGACCTTTCGCTATCTTCTCTCCAAGTATCGGGAAGGCTGCCAAAGCTTACACGATTGAATCGTTGGCCTTCCCTTATCGTTTCCTTTAATTCCGCGACCACGAGCGCGTCGTCAGGAACAAGGCTGACCACGGACGGGGAATGTGTGTTCACGATAACTTGACGTAAAGGGTTGTCCGGGCCAATCGGCTCTTCGGTGTCTGTGGCAATGTCTTGGAGGAGTTTTAGCATAGCTGGGATTCGCTCCGGGTGAATCCCATTCTCTGGCTCTTCGAGACACAGTACACCTTGCGCCAGAGGATCGAGCTCGATGATTGACAGAGCCAAGAACCGCAGTGTTCCATCCGACAGGGCGCGAGCCGGATGCGCTGTTCCATCGCGCCCCCTTACCAGGACCGTCAGTAGCTCACGTTGAATATCACGATCAATCGCGACTTCGCGAACGTCGCCAATCAACTCGGACAATTTGTTGGCCACTTGGGCGTAGACGTTGGGACTGGCCCTGGACTCTGTCTGAGAAGGTTCGTTATTCGTTCGTGCCAGACGGAAGAGTGTCGAAGCAAGGTGCGATCCATTTGGGCCGAGCCGAGTGGGCGCGGTAAACTCGTCAGGTTCTCGAAGTGCTGACGGCTCGAGTTGCAAGAGACGCCATGACTGCATTTCTCTTCGGGCGAGCAACGCGGTGCGATTCTCTGCGGCGTTAGCCACGGAAAGCACTGTCCGCGGAAGACTCGCGGCGTTGCGGGTCGCTGACTTGCCACCACCACCGTCTTGATGGAGCTTGATCACACGACCCGTATCCTCGTCTTCCGTGGATATGAAGGGCGATGTGCGCCGACCTTTAATAGCGGAGTCTCTCCAATTTTTTGAATGAGGAAATAAGAGATTGCTTTTGGCTTCGCCTCGATTGATATGGACCAACTCTTCTTTGATCAGTTCAAGCCCACCGAGAGAAAGTCGACTCTCATCGTCTCGCAACGCAAGTTCGATAGAGTAGCGGAGGAAGGTGATGCTGGCCTCCGCTTTTTGACCGAGATCATCCTCCCCTTCTTCGGGGACGATCATCTCGGCGTCGAAGGTCATCCGGTTATCGCGATAGTCACCGACGCGATGAAACAAGTTGCGAACGTCGGCGGTACGACCATCTCGAACCGATTTGGCCGCTTCAATCAAGGATTGGTCGTCGGCGAGTGCACTCAAGAAGCGGATTGCGTCGAAAAGGTTGGATTTGCCGACTCCGTTTGCTCCCGCGATGCAAGTGAAAGGGCCAAAGCGCACATCCACGTCAACCAGGTTTTTGAATCCTGAGACCTTTAGCCTTGTCAACATGGGAGAGCTTTCGTCGTCGAGATTCAGGGCCAAATTGCTACCGAACAGTGTACTGAATTCTCGCTGCCTTCAAGAAGCGGGCAGGACTCGATTGCCGGTCAGAAGGCTTAGCACTCTTTGGGGGACGCATCGGCACTCCTGGCTTCATCCCAGATGGGGCCGTACACGGCCTTGTCAAAAGGAGGACAGCCGGCCGCGAACTGGCCGAGTTCGTTGTGCTTGGCGCGCATGAGCGCTGTGCAGTAGCTGAAAGTGCGGCAGATCCGCTTGGGATCGAGCGGGTCGCCGTAGAGGATGTGGCGGCCGACGTCGGGTTGTGACAAAGACGCGCGGCCGATCCCTACAAGTGAAACCCGGCGCTCGGCCACGTTCGCCGCGCCTGCTTGAAAGAGGTAGGCCTGGAGCCAGCTATATCCCGAACCCACCACGGCCAGGTCTGGATAGGTGGTTTGCACGGCCCCGGCGAGACGGAAGTGGCGATCGACCCCAATGAGAGGGTGCTCGGGGGGGAGATAGCCGTCCACCGGCGCGTATTCGAACGGCCGCAGCAGATGAGGACTTCCGTAAGGGTTTCCGAGCGAGATATTGACCAGCGAGACCCCCAGCTTGTGGATCTCGCCGATCAGGGCGAGTGGTTCACTCAAATCGGGCTCGAAAGGATCGTCTTCGCGCGTTCCCCACACGCTCTTCACCGGCCGGGTGAAGGGGGCAGGAATGCCGACTCCTTCGTTGGGTCCGCGTTGATAAGGGACGCTGTCGAAGACGTTTAAACGTGTGGCCAGAAGAAGATGGGGGCATTCCTGCCGGATGCGGGGGATGAGTTCACGGATGAACCGAGTCCGATTCTCATAGCTGCCGCCGTATTTGCCGGGGCGGAGCTTCGAAGCCAGGAGCTCATTGAGCAGATAACGGTGGCACTGCTTGATGTCGACAAAGTCGAAGCCGATGCGCTCAGCCAGGGCCGCGGCCTGGACATAACGATCCTGGAGTCGGTCGAGGTCATCGTCGGTGAGGAGCGGAGTGGATGACGTTGCCTTTGCCCCGGTCGACTTGTCCATCACGGTGCGAGGGTCGAGCAGGGGGTCGTGCTGCGCCAGGAAGGGGCGGGGCACGCTGTAGCGGCCCGAATGCGTGAGTTGGAGGCCGACCACGAGGTCCGAGTCGTCTCCCCAGGCGTCGCGGTGGGCCTTGCGGCAATCGGCCAGCATTTTCGCGAGCGGAGCCGCATGCTCTTCGCAGATCACGAGTTGCCGCGTGTTCGCTCGCCCTTCCGGCACAACGGCCGCGGCCTCTCCCCAGATCAGCTTGGCGCCCCCCGCTCCGAACCGGACATAGCGGCGGAAGGTGAGCTCGTCAGGCTCGCCGTGGAGGGTTCCGTCGCATCCTTCCATGGGCTGGATCGCTAGGCGGTTGCCCACGCGCCGCGATCCCAAAGTGAGTGGAAGCCGGAGAGGGGCGAGATCAGCCTGTAGACGAATGGTGAGCCCTCGGGCCTGGGCGTCATTTTGCAGGCTCTCGGCGGTCTTGTACTTGAAATCTCGGGACACTCGACTCACCTCGATGATTGCCAAATCTCGGGCTCATCCCGTTCTCGAATTGGCCCCCATGATAACCTGGCGGACGGGGAGCGTGAGTCCTTAATCTCGGACCCTTGGGAAAGCCCGCGCCAAGCTTGACGTCGCCGTTCAGAGCGTCGTAGATTAGACCCTAAGTGCATCACTGCAATGAGACTACACGGCCCATTGAGGTCGCTCGGTTCCGGGCCTGAAGTGCTTGGGAGATCCGCATATGCTGCGCTTTGCATCCGCGCTGGCCGGCTTGATCGCCGCGTTTTTGCTGGTGGTCACGCCGAGTTTCGGCGAGGAGGACATGAGAATCGCGACCCCTTATCTCCAAGGGTTGCGCGACCGTGGTTACTTCGAGCTCGCCGAGGAGTACCTCGAGCGGCTCCGAACCGAACCCAATACGCCGGATGAGCTTCGCTCAACCATCGATTACGAGCAAGGCCGCGTCATGATCGATGAGGCGTCGAATACCGGCGACCTCGTGCTCCGCAAAGAACTGCTCGACAAGGCTCGCACCAAGCTTGTGGCCTTCACCCAGGCCCATCCCAAGCATGCCCTCGCCTCCGACGCCTTCATGCAACTGGCCCGGCTCCTCGTCGAGCGCGGCCACCTTGCGATGCTCAAAAGTGATGAAGCTGAAAAGGATAAGGAGAAAGCGGCGTTGCTGACTGAGGCCCGAGCCTCCTTCGACGAGGCTCGAGCCGCGTACAGCCAGGCCGATGAGAAGCTTAGCGCCACGTTGAAGACGTTCCCCAACTTCCTGCCCGATGGCAAGCAGAAGGACCAACGTGAACAGGTTCGAACATCTTTGATGGACACGCAGCTTCAAAAAGCCGTTGTCGACTACGAGCAGGGGCAGACCTTCCCTGTCGCATCCAAGGAGCGTGGTGAGTTTCTGGAGAAGGGGCTGAAGCAGTTCGAGGATCTCTACAAGCGCTACCGTGTCCAGTTCGCGGGTTTGACGGCCCGCATGTGGCAGGCGAAGTGCTATGAAGAGAAGGGGGATTTCGGTCCCGCGATGGGGATCTACAACGAGCTCATGGAGCACGCAGACCCCAGGCTTCGCGCCCTGCAACGGCATGTCGGCTATTTCCAGACCATCCTCTACAACAAGCGTAAAGAATATCCCCTGGCGGAGCTCGGCGGGCAGGGCTGGCTGAAAGCTTATAGCTCGCCCGCCGAATTGAATACGAAGGAAGGGCTAGGGGTTCGCCTGGAGATGTCCAAGGCATTGCTGGCTCAGGCCGCGGAGGCCACGAACCCCGCCGAAAAGTCTGCCAAGACCGCACGGGCCGTCGATCTGCTGAGCCAGGTGGTTCGGCTCTCATCCCCTCACAAGGCCGAGGCCCTCAAGCTCCTGAAGCAGCACAAACCCAAGGCGGCCGCAAGATTTGAAGAGGTTGCCAAGCTCAACTATGAAGATGCGATGGCGCAAGCCGATGAGGCCGTCGCGTCTCACGAGTTCGAGAAGGCGGCGATGCTGCTCAAGCAGGCCATTCGCAAGGCAGATCCGACCAAGGATCCCGACAAGGCGATCCTCCCGAGGTATACGCTTGCCTATTGCTATTACATGACGAAGCGGTTCTACGAGGCCGATGTGCTCTGTGAGCACATCGCCAGGCGCTATCCGCACAAGCCCCTGGCGCCCAAGGCCACGGAAATCGGTATGGCCGCATTGGCTGATGCCTACAACGAGTATCGCGACATCGATCGCTCCAGCGACCTGAATCGACTCATCGATCTGGCAACCTACACCAAGGAAGCCTTTCCCGATCGGGACGAAGGAGATCTCGCCCGGATAACGCTCGGACAGATCTACCAAGGCATGGGGAAATACCCCAAGGCGATCGAAGCGCTCGAGTCGATCCGCCCCAAATCTCCCAAATGGCTGGACGGCCAGACCCGCGTAGGTGCTTCGCACTGGGAGCAAAGCCTCTCGCTGAGACGGGCAGGCAAGGAGGCGGAAGCGGATGAGGAGGTCAAGAAGGCCTTGGCCTCTCTGGGAACCGCCTTGAAGACCAGGCAGGAAGCTGGGACCGCCGCGACGGATTCCGCCCTGATCGAAAACGTCTGCGACATCGCCGATATCTATCTGGGGACGAACCGGCCCACCGAGGCTCTGGCTGCCCTCGAGCCGATCGCCAAGGCGCAGACCGGTGTGGCTAGCCCCGCCTTCAATCGTCTGATGACCGCCATGTTGCGTGCTCATATCAACTTGGGGCAAGTCGAAAAAGCGCAGGCGGACATGGCCATGCTGGAAAAGGCAGGGGGTGGAAGTACCCAACTCTATTTCGGACTCGGCAAGCTACTCCAGAAAGAGATGGACACGCTCAAGAGTAAAGGGGATAGCGCCAGGCTTGCTCGTGTGCAGTCCGACTACCAGAAGTTCCTCACCGCTCTTATTAACGCCAAGTCGGGGCAGACTTACGACTCGCTTCAGTGGGCCGGTGAAAATATGCTCACTCTTGGCAACTCCAAGGAAGCCGGGGCAGTCTTTACGCGGATCCTCGAAACCGCAACCAAGGATCCTGCGTTCGTAGGCTCGAGCGGAGTGGAGGAGCGGCTGCTCCGAACCAAGTTGAAATTGGCGGGCGCTCTCCGCGGCCAGCGAGATTTCGACCGCGCGAACACGCTGGTTCAAGAGCTCAAGTCGGAAAGCCCGAAGTCGGTTGAGCCGTTGTTCGAGCAGGGGTTGTTGCTCGAGGACAAGGCGGCCGCCGGGGCTGGCAAGTGGAGCGTGGCGTTCGCTCACTGGCAGACTCTGGCGACCAGGCTCGGCAACTCGCGGGTCAAGCGGCCTGAGTACTATGACGCGTGGTATCACGCCGCCTACGCGTTATCCAAGGACAACCAGGGGGCCAAGGCGAAGCAGGTCCTGGGCGGTATCCGCCGTCTTTCGCCGACCCTTGGTAGTCCGGAGATGAAGATCAAGTACGACGAGTTGATCAAGCAGATCAAGTGATGAGGTGCTGGGAAAAGGGAGGGGCCTTCGCGCCCATGCGCGGCCTCCTCCTTTGTCCCCAGACGCATGGAACTGAGCGGATAGGCCTCGAACCATCTCGAGAGGAACTCTGCGCGATGCGACTTCGATACAAGCTCACGGCCGGTGGGTTGAGTTTGGTGCTGGCCGTCTCGGCTTTTGCGGATGACGTTGTGCTTGTTCCGAACACGACCGTGAAAGGCGCTGCGGGGAACCGCGTTCGCGGCACGGTCGAGTCGGAGTCGTCAACTTCGGTTGTGGTCAAGCTTGGAGTTACGACAACCACCGTTCCCACGGGGGAGATTGTTTCGATCTCTTACACCGGGCAACCCCCGGTGATGGTTCAAGCCGAGTCGAGAGAGTCGGCCGGTGCCCTGGCCGAGGCCGCCGACCTTTACAAGAAGGCGGCCACCGAGGCGGAAGGGAAACCGTTCATTCAGCAGGCCGCCCAGTTCCTCAGGGCGAACGCCCTGGCCGAACTCGCGCTGACAGACCCGTCGCGATCCACCGAGGCGATCGGCCTGCTCGAGACGTTCGTCCGCAGCCATGCGAACGGGCGTCATATCGTGTCGGCCTATGACAGCCTGGCGCGTCTTCAGCTTCAAAAGGGGGACTACGCGAGCGTCGAGAAGACGATCGCCGCCATGCAGAAGCTACCGCAGAGCGCCGACCGCGCAGCGGTCTTGCGAGCCAAGGTCTTTGCCAAGCAAGGTGAGCACGACAAGGCCGTCGCTGAATACGATCGTCTGATTAGCAGCGCTGCCGAGGGTTCGTTCCGCCAACGTGAGGCGATGCTGGCCAAGGCTGAGAGTCTGGCCGGGCAGAAGAAGTACGGAGACGCGGAAACCCTTGTCCGCAACGTGATCAAGGCGGCTCCCCCCGAAGACGTCCAGACCCAATCCGCGGCCTACAACACCCTGGGAGACTGCCTTCGCGCGGCGGGCCGGCCGAAAGAGGCCCTCGACGCTTACCTTCACACCGACATTCTCTTTTCCAAGGACAAAGAAGAGCACCCCCGAGCCCTTGCCAACATCTCCCAGCTCTGGCGGCTCCTGAAGCGAGACGACCGAGCCGACGAGGTCTGGCAGCAGCTCAAGAAGGACTACCCCAACAGTCAGTGGCTTGCCAGCCGCTCCGAATCGAAGCCCTGAGAACGTCTCATTTCGCAGTCATCCGCTTCCTTGCTTTTCCAGGAAGCGGATGACGATTCAGATTGAGGTTTCTCAAACGACCTCATTAGAACGGAGCCGAGGTCGACGACTTACTCGTTCCTGGCTGCGCGCCTGCTGGTCGTGTGTTGGGTCGCGTGGGCGGTCGTGTCACGGGGCGCGTTCCGGCGTTCGTGGCGCGAACGGCTGAGGGAGGAGTGATCCCGGCCACCTCGCCCCCTTCCGCAGGGTTGGGGTTGGTTCCCTCAATGGCTCCCCCCGTGCTGTCGTTGAACCGAATCAGTGTTCCCGCCGCGAGCAAGACCGACGACGAGACGATCAATGAGTCGTTGGGGCGGAGCAGCCCCGCGATCTGCACGCGGTCCGGCCCGGGCTGCCCGAGCACGCGCACCGGAACGTCGGTGACGTATTCATTGCGGATCACTTGAATGCTCGCAGCATTCGTTTCTCCTTTGTCGGGCTTCCGCAGCGCGCGGTTGGGAATCGTGGCGATCGTCGTGTTGGGCAGAGAGGGGCTGAGAACGCGAAGCCCGGGTTCCAGGTCCCCCTTCGTGTTCGGAAAGACGACAAGAGCCGCGACGAAAGAGGTGGCCAGCTCGCGGAGTGGAGCGAGGTTCTCGGGCAAGGGAAGGGTGGCGACGATTTTGCCGGCGACTGGCTGTCCTTCGATGAGGACATTGACGCTCGCGCCGGGCGACACCGTGGTCCGATCGAACGGGACGAGGGCCCTCAGGCTCGAAACATCGGCGAGCTGGCCGATCTTCGCCCCTTTTTCGAGGAGTTGGCCGGGGCTCACGAAGATGTCCAACAATTTACCGGCGAAGGGTGCCCTGAGCGTGCAGCGTTCGAGCTCGAGTTCCGCAAGTTCCATCCGGCCCTGGGCAGCTTCAAGCTGAGCCTGGACAACGACGGTCATGGCGTCGCCGGGATGCGCCTTGACGTTGGCTTCGGCTTCCTTGACGTTTGCCTTGGCGATCTTGAGACGAGCGGCGGCCTCGGTACGATCGAGCTGACCAATCTCTTGCCGCTCCTTGAGGGGAGCTCCCACGGGAAAATCCATGATTCTCAAAATACCATCCGCGGGCGCGGTGATCGCGATGCGCCGGATCGGCTCCAGAAACGAATAGATCTGGTATCGATCCGGCGCTTTGAGGTCTAGCGGAATCGCCTCGACCTTGGCCGTGGAGGGGGCCTGCGCCAAAGCGGGGCTCGCCTCACCCATCGATAGAATCAGAAGAACCGTTGACCATCCCCGGATTTTCATGTCGAAATCCTGCGACTGGTGGAAGACGGGACGAACCTTCGACGCGGGATTCACGGTATCAATGGTCTGGTTGGGTGACTGGAAGAGTTCACCCTAACCGGCTTTTGTTCGCATCGTCAACCTACCATATCCTTTCGTCTGCCGGTTTCCAGAAGGTGGGACTCTTCGGATTCTGGAAGAGCCTTCAAGAATTCGGAGGGAGAGAATTTGGGCGGGGAAGTGGCGTCCGGGGCTGTGAATTTAGGGGGATCTCGAGCCCCGGTGCCGTTTTGGCCGTTCGTGATTTGTTTCCAATTTGGAGTGGTTGACCCCCATTAACTTTGTTACGATGATCGACTCGGCTGATTTTTCAGGCATCGTTCAAGAAGGTCTGTCGGCCGCGATTCGGTGCGCCGTAAGGCGGAAGTTTGAGGATACGGGAACATGCCGAAGCTCAAAACGCATAAGGGAATCAAGAAACGATTCAAGGTTTCGGCGAACGGCAAGGTCAGCCACAAGCGCTGCGGCTCGTCGCACTTGATGAGCCACAAGAGCGGCAAGCAAGTGCGTCGGTTACGGAAGAAGTCGATTCTGAAGATCTCGGCCGAGGCTCATCGTCTGCGTCGCGCTGTCCACGAGCGCATTGGTTCGCAGCCGCAATCGATCGAAGCAGCCAAGCTCGCCGCCCTCGCGGATTCAGAATCGTCTGAGCCGACCACGCCGCCGTCCGCCTGAACAAGCTGATCCCACCGCCGCGAGGGGCAATCCCTCGAGCCAAGAACGTACGAAGACGGGAAAGAACGGTGGGCAGAGCCCACTCAACCTAAGGCCGGGACTCGTGAGGCGATCCTTCGTCCGAGTCCCCTGAGAGTTTGGACTGAGAATCACTCATGCGTGCAAAGAAAGGCGCGGCCCGCAACAAGGCGAAGAAGCGATTGTTCCGAGCCACAGAAGGCTTTGTCGGTGGACGTCGCCGCCTGCTCCGTTCGGCTAAAGAGACGCTGCTTCGCGCCGGTATGTTCGCTTTCCGCGACCGCCGTGCGAAGAAGCGCGACTTCCGCCGACTCTTCATCACGCGTTTGAGCGCTGCGGCGGAAATGCGTGGTCTTCGTTACAGCCGCCTGATCCACGGGCTGCATCTCGCCCAGATCGGTCTCGATCGCAAGAGCCTGTCTGAGTTGGCGATCCATGATCCCGAGACGTTCGACGCGATCGTGACCCGGATTCGTGCCGAACTCGATCGCCATGATTCAGCCGTTCGCCAGCGTCAGGTTGTGAAGACCGCCTAAGGGTCTTCGCTTCGCGATCTGGCCTCAGTTTGCGCCATAGCGGCTTGCTTTCCCGGCTGAGACGTTCTCGCCAGTAGGGTGGGCATTGCCCACCGATCTCCTTGCCCTAAGAGAAGATCGGTGGGCAATGTCCGCCCTGCTTGCGTTGGCGGCCGCGTTGCCGTGAAGTGCGAACCTGTCTCTTGCGCCAATGATCGGTCTTATTGATTCTGAGTCGCGACCGTTTTCTTGATTGCAGGCTGGCGAGAGGTTCGCGGTCCGGACCACGACTTTTCGCCGACTCTCCCACTTGATGGGCCCTATGAGCACTGCCGACACTCTCTCCGCCGCGTTGGCCGATCTCGATCAGCTTGAGTCTTCCGGTAAATCCGCTTTTAGCGACGCCCAAGCAGCGGATGCCGTTGAAGCGGTGCGGATCGAGTTTCTCGGTCTTAAACAAGGACGTGTCAAGCTAGCCCAGGAGCGACTCAAGTCGCTCGAGGCGAGTGCCAAGCGAGAGTACGGGCAGCGTTTCAATGCCGTAAAGCAGGCACTGGAAGGGGCGTGGAACGAGGCGAAAGCCCGTGTTGAGCGCCCGGCGATTGCTGCCTCGACGATTGATGTGACCCTCCCTGGGCAGCGTCCTCGGCTTGGACATCGCCACCCGTTAACGCAAACCGCGGATGAGCTCATCGATCTCTTTGGCCGTTTCGGTTTCGCCGTCGCGCGCGGGCCGGAGGTCGAAGATGTCCGCCACAATTTCGAGGCGCTCAATATCCCCCTGTCGCATCCCGCACGGGACCCCCTCGACAACTTTTATTTGCCGGGCGGGACGATGCTGCGGAGCCAGACCAGCACCGTCCAGATCCGGGTGATGGAGCGGCAGCCGCCCCCCGTGCGCGTCATTGCCATTGGACGGGTCTATCGTCCGGATACGGTCGACGCGACCCACTCCTTCATGTTCCATCAGATCGAAGGGCTGATGGTGGACAAAGGGGTGACCATGGCGGATCTCAAGACGGTTCTCCGCCTCTTCGCTCAGAGTTACCTCGGCGAGGATGTGAAGATCCGCTTCCGTCCCTCTTTCTTCCCGTTCACGGAACCGAGCGTTGAAGTCGATATGCTCTGGCACGGCGGCGACCGTTGGGTTGAAATGGGTGGAGCTGGGATGGTTGATCCCAACGTCTTCCGCGCAGTGGGTTATGATCCCGACGAGGTGACCGGTTTCGCCTTTGGATTGGGGATCGAGCGACTCTGCATGCGGCGGCATGGAATTGACGATATTCGTTTGCTTTACCAGAATGACACCCGTTTTCTCTCCCAGTTCTGAGAGCGAGGATCCACGGGCATCGAACTCCGGTTGGGGACCGTGCTTTTCGAGGGATCCAAGCTTAAAGTGACTTCAAAGGCGGGTGTCTTTCGAGGTTCGATACTCTCTACGAGGCCTCTGCAATGGCGATCGATCTGAGCCGCGTGATCGTGTCGACCGGCGCCACGGCGAACACCACGAGCATTCATCACCGAGACTTCCCCGAGATCCGCGCGGAGGGAGAAACACCTGCGGTCGCCGCGTCACACCTTGCCAACCATCTGACCCGGGCTCTGGATAGCGCGCTAACGCAGTGGCGACGAGAAGCGGTTGAGCAGGCGATTGCCGACGTTCAAGCCTTCGCCGCCCAGGGCTAAGCGACTCGCGAATGGATCGCTCCCGGGCATCTCCTGAGACAACGGCCTCATTGAGACGCGTTTTGCATGGCGCTGGCAGCCTTACCGGCAGCGCAGAGTGCCTCCGGCGCGGGAAGGGGCCTTCGGTGCCATCCCACCGGTCTCTTCGCGATGCCCGCGGCCAGTCTCTCGCTCTTCGCCCGGTGTGCGCAACCCGATAGAAAACAGCTCTGGACCCGCGGCCCGCGACGAGATGCCCGATGGCGACAACCCTTGACGAGAGCGAAACGACACCGAAGCTCATTCGAAGCTTAGGGCAACTCGATGCCACGATGATCGTCATGGGGTCGATGATCGGCTCGGGGATCTTCATCACGTCCGCCGAGTCGTCGAGGCTTGTCGGTGCTCCCGGCTGGCTGCTCGTCGCCTGGGCACTTGCCGGCGTCATGACGATCACCGGCGCACTCTGTTGCAGCGAACTCGCCGCCATGATGCCCAGGGCAGGGGGGCAATACGTCTTCCTCCGCGAGGCGTATAATCCGACCTTCGGGTTCCTCTTCGGATGGTCGCTCTTCCTCGTGATCCAGACTGGGACCATCGCGGCTGTCGCGGTTGCGTTTGCCAAGTTCCTCGGGGTCTTTTTCCCCGGCGTCTCGGCGGAGGTGTACCTGGTCCGTCCCTGGGTGCTTGGTCGCTACGCCCTGAGCTTGTCCACTCAGCAGGTGACCGCGATCGTCCTGATTGTCGCGCTGACGATCACCAATACGCGCGGTCTCGAGACCGGCAAGTGGATCCAAAACCTGTTCACGTTTGCGAAAACGATCGCGTTGATTGGTTTGATTCTCGTGGGTTTTGCCCTGGGAATGAACCGCCAGGCGGCGGCCTGGACATCCTCTTGGTTCAATCCCTGGGCCAACGGTTGGGACCCCAGCCAGGCACAGGTTGGGCTTACCGGAGGACTGGCCCTGGCGATGCTGCTGGGAAAGGCCATGATCGGTCCGTTGTTCTCGCAGTCGGCCTGGAATAACGTAACTTTCACCGGTGGCGAAGTTCGTGACCCCGGACGCAGTTTGCCCCTGGCGCTGACGATCGGCTGCGGAGTCGTCGTCTTCCTCTATTTGCTGGCGAACCTGGCCTACCTGGTGACGCTCCCCTTCGAGCAGATCCAACATGCCCCGCAAGACCGCGTCGCGACGGCCTTGATGCAGGCGATAGCCTCGCCTCACGGGCAAATTGGTGCTCTGCTGATGGCCGGGGCGATCTTGATCTCAACGTTCGGCTGTGTGAACGGCCTGATTCTCGCCGGAGCCCGTGTTTACTACGCGATGGCTCGCGACGGCCTGTTTTTTCGCCAGGTCGGAACAACGAACAGCCGGCACGTACCGGCGGTGGCTCTTCTGGCTCAAGGGGTATGGGCATCACTTCTGACGTTGCCGGTGACGGTCACCACGGATCCCAAAACGCAGGCCCTGAAGTTTGGCAACCTCTATAGCCAATTGCTTGAGTACATCATCCCGGCCGATGTCACCTTTTATATGCTGATGGTTGGGGCTGTTATCGTCATGAGGCGGAAGGCTCCCGAGTTGGAACGCCCGTATCGGGTGTTCGCGTACCCGTTTCCCGCCCTGATTTACATGGGTTTGGCGATCCTTTTGGTCGTCGACTTCATCTATCTGGCGCCGGAAACGTCGGGGATCGGCTACCTCATCGTTCTGACGGGGATACCCGTTTATCTTATCTGGTCGCAGACGGCGAAGCCGGCTCGTCAGGTCGAAGACCTCAAGCCCTACTAACTCTTACCGGGGCTTGGTGACATTTTGGGTTAGGGAAACCGATGATCGTCAGTTGGAACTGGCTCACGCAATACGTGCGGCTCGACATGCCGGTGGAAACCCTGACCGAACGCTTCGCGCTGACGGGACTCAACCACGAGTCGACCAAGGATGTCGGCGGGGATTTCGCCATCGATCTCGAGGTCACGAGCAATCGGCCTGACTGTCTTGGTCACCTCGGCGTGGCCCGCGAGGTCTCCGTCCTCTTCAACAAGCGGCTCAGCGATCCTGATCCCCGGCCCCGCACCGGCGGATCCTCCGTCGAGCAGCAGACGTCCGTGGCACTCGAGGACTCGGATCTTTGCCCCCGGTTCACCGCGCGGGTCATTTCGGGCGTCAAGGTGGGGGAGAGTCCTTGGTGGATGAGAAAGCGGCTGGAAACGCTCGGCGTGCGTCCGATCAGCAACGTCGTCGACGTCACGAACTATGTCATGTTCGAATGCGGGCAGCCGCTCCACGCCTATGACCTCGACCGTCTCGCCGGTAAGCGTCTCGTCGTTCGCCGGGCTCGCAAGGGAGAGACGCTCAAGGCGATCAACAACAAAGTCTATGAGTTGACTCCGGACATGCTTGCGATCGCGGATGCCGAGCGCCCGGTCGGTCTCGCAGGCGTGATGGGAGGGCTTGATACCGAGATCGGAGCCCACTCCACAAACGTCTTGATCGAAGCGGCGCAGTTCGACGCCATCTCGATCCGGAGGACAGCCCGGGCCCTGGGTCTACACAGTCCGGCAAGCTACCGCTTCGAGCGTCCGCTCGATCCCGATCGCACCGAGTGGGCTAGCCGCCGTTGCGCGGAGTTGATCCTCGAACTTGCTGGCGGAACACTCCATCCAGGCGTGATCGACGTCGGGAGGCACGCGGAGGAGCGGCCCTTGATCACCCTTCGCTATGCACAGATCCGCCGCGTGCTGGGAATTGACATTCCGCCTGATCGAGTGCTCGAGATCCTTCGGGCTTTGGGGCTCGAACAGCTCGAGGCTGCTCAGGAGTGGTCGACGCATCGGGCCCCGAGCTGGCGCAGTGATCTTGAGCGTGAAATTGACCTCATCGAGGAGGTCGCCCGGATCCATGGCTATGAGCACATTCCCGAGAATCGCGCGGTTCCGCTGGCCAGTTCTCCCCGAGCCCGGCGCGAACGAGTCGAATCCGAGGTTCGCAACGCATTGACCGCCTGTGGCTTCGACGAGGCTGTGACTTTCAGCCTCGTCTCGGACGAATTGAGCCCGCCGATTCAGGAAGCCGAAGCGCTCCCTCCGATCCGCGTGGAACATTCAAGCCGCAAGAAAGAAAACGCCTTACGACAGAGCCTTGTTCCGAGCCTCCTGGCCGCCCGGCGCCACAATGAGGCGCACGGCAATCCGGACGCGGAGCTGTTCGAAATCGCCGGGGTCTATCTCCCCGTGGCGGGCAAAGCTTTGCCCGAGGAACCGACGCGGCTTGCGCTCGTTTCAGGGCGTGATTATTTCGGCCTCAAGGGAGTGGTTGAGGCCCTTCTTGGTCGGCTTCACGCTGAGAACCATCTCTCGGTCCGTCCTGTCATCCTATCTCCGTTCACTCCGGGACGCTCCGCCGAGTTGCTCCTTGCCGGCAAGCATCTCGGATATCTGGGTGAGGTCGATCGGGCTCGTCTCAATGCCTGGGAGCTTCGCGGGGCCTGCTCCGCGGCGGAGCTGGAATTTGCGGTCCTTCAGGAACTCGCGGACCTGGTTCCCGCTCATCATTCCTTGCCTTCTTTCCCGGTCGTGACACGGGATCTCTCCGTTGTTATCGCGCGCTCTGTTCTTTGGGCGGAGCTTGCGGCTGTCGTGACTGAGGCTGCCGGTCCTTTGCTGGATTCCGTGTCGTATCTCGATACCTTTGTGGGTGGCAATTTGCCCGAAGATAAGCAAAGCCTTCACTTCGGCCTCTCTTTCCGCCATCCGAAGCGGACGCTGACTGGGGATGAAGTCGAGCAGGCTGTGAAGGCGATCGTCGATGCCTGTGTATCCCGATTCCAGGCGACGCTCCGCACCTGAGAAATGGCATTGGAATTCGGGCGATTCTCGATCCTTTTTTCCGTGGACGCCGATGTTTGATAACCGCTGGGAGAACTGGTCCGGCGACTTCGCGGAATCGTTCAAAGCGAGCCTGCTGGACGTCGCTGTTCGGGAGCACGTGCCCGAGATTCTGACGACCTTTGGCGAGGCCGTACGCGCCATTGATCCCGAGTTCCCCGACGAGGTAAGGCCGGAGACTTTTGCGAAGGTCCTGGGCGAAACGATGCCTCGTCTCAAGCTCCCTGATGCCGCTCGCGCGCTGGTTCCTGAGGTGATCGTTCAGTTTCTCGAGTATTTGCAGGATAGCGGGAGACTGGGAGAAGCCGGAGACTGGGCCGCACAAATTCGTGTGATCGGTTCATCCTACGAAGAGCGGCTCAAACCGGGGGGCGGCGTTAAAGGGGTGACCATTCGCCGCTCGGACAAGTCGTCCCCCTTGGGACGAAACGACCCTTGCCCGTGCGGTTCGGGCAAGAAGTATAAGAAGTGCTGCATGTCGCAGGGCTGAACAGGCCCATCGACCGGCCGGGAAAAGAAAAAGAGCGGGCCGCGACATCTCTCCGATGCCGCGGCCCGCTCCTTGTGATGTCATTGGCACAAGCCGGCCAATTCATCACGGCGTTCTTGGAAAAGAAGGCCCGCTATACCGTAGGCGGTCCTTCCAGGATTCTCCGGCCCATGACCACTGCGAGCACAAACAGAACGAGGAAGACGAAGAAGCAAACCTTGGCGATGTCAGCGGCAACGCCTTCAACCTGGTAAAAGCCGAAGAAGCCAGCGATCAAGGCGATGATCGCGAAAGTTAAAGCCCAGCGAAGCATAATGATTTCTCCCTTCTCATTGATCTTCATCGAGTGAGTGTGTTTTCAGGCCAGTTCATCCTGCCTGAGCAAGAGGTGTTTACCCGGCTTGCTCAGGCAGGAAATTCGCGTAGGGCGACGAATTTTGCCGGTCGCACGCGCCTTGTTCAACGGGAACGCAGGGCGAGGCCGACGATGATGCCAGCTACCAGCCCCACGCCGAAGGCCGCGGCCACCGACTGGGTCGGATTGTGGCGCACAACGTCTTGTGCGTAGTCAAAGCGTTCTCGTGCGGCGTTTGCGGCATCTCCGTAATGCTCACGGAGGCGGCCACCGGCCTGCTGAGCGTAGTTGCTGACCGTTTCCGCGGCCTGGGAAATTGCCGAGGAGCCCTTGGAGGTCAGATCCGTGAGGAAACGCTCGATGGCTTCTCGTCCTTCGCCGGTTCTCTGTTGAATCTTGCCCACGAGCTGGTCGATATTGCCGCCATGAATCTGAAGGTCATCGTCAGTCAACTGCCCCCATCGCTCCTTGACTTGGCCACGCAGTCGGTTCCATTGTCCTTGCAGTTCCTGAGCATTGATCGCCATCGGAGAGGCTCCTTGAATTCCTCGATTTGCCGGCAACTATGCCGGCTGTCTGGGCGACTATCCTGCAATGGAAATGCCAAATCGCATGAATCACCAATTTTTGAAATTAAGATGTGGCCAATAAAAAAACGCCCCCCGATGGATTCGGAGGGCGCTTCGATAGTCCGTCTAGAATTCGACGGGCGATATTACTTAGGAGCGTCAGCCGGCTTCGCGTCGGCGGGCGGAGTGGCGGGGGCCTCTCCGGCCGGCTTGGCGGGGGTTTCAGGGGCCTTGGTTTCTTCGCCGCAACCAGCCAGGCCAAAAGCGGAAGCGCCAACCAAGAGAGCCAATGCCAAGAATCGCTTCATGGTCTGATTCCTATCAGAGAGTAAACGTTTCTGAAGTCGCCGACAGAGCGAACTCCGTCGGGGGGCCATTGTCTCTGAGTCCCACTCTGTAATCAATAAGGCAACCTCCATGCCACTGCGATCGGGGGGGAGAAAAGCGGAAATGCCCTTATTTTCCTGGGCGCCAAAGGTTCTTTGACGCGCATTTCTCTTCTCAGGCGTCCCACGATTTCGCGGCATCGGTCTTGCAGACCCTTGAGATTCGTCGGTTCGCGAGAGCGAATCTCAACGATTGAGCCCAGAACCTACGATCAAGGGAGGATGGAGGCATGTCAGCGAAACGAGTGGGACATGGTCGTCAGAATGGTGGCGCGCATTTCGGAGCTCAAGAGTCCATGCACAATTTTGGAGAAAAGCTTCACGAGGGGATTCAACAGGCGGGACAGTACGGGTCGGAGCAATGGGACGCGGCTCGCGAGGAGGCTCAGCGTCGCTATGAAGGCGCCCAGGACCTCGTCCGCAGCAATCCCGCGCCTTCGGTTTTGATCGGCCTGGGAGTTGGCTTTGGGCTGGGACTCGTGCTCACCAGCCTGCTGGGCCGCCGCGAGGAATCATGGGCTGAGCGCAATTATCCCGAGACCTACCGTGGTATGTCGAGCTCGCTCCATAACCTCGCAGAGTCGGTTCGCAGTTTGCCCGATACGATTGCCCGCAGAATTCCGAGCCAGTTCGGGCGAAGTTAGTCCATCCGAATTTCCCGCTGCGTTCGGGGGTACGAACACCTTTACAACGAGCCATTCGGCGGGAACCATGAGTGGACGCGGGCGACTTTTCGGCTCCCGCGTAGCGTCGCTACGCGGGAGCCGATTTTCGTTCGGCCGACGGACTTCAGGGATGTGTCTGAGATTTCTTGTTGCTGGTCGTCGTTTTCGACCAAATTGAAAGACGCATACGCCGAATCACTTTCATCGAGGTTGCTCCGCGACGGAGTCTTTGACCGTGCTAAGAAACTGGCGAGCCTGGGTGCTGTTGGTTCTGCTGGCAGGGCCGATTCTGGTTTACATGGGACTGGGAGCACTCTGGCTGCGCGATAAAGGGTGGCTCTGGATCGCTGGAGCCGCCTGGATCACGTCCGGCATCCTCTTTTCAATTCTTGCCGCACGCTGGACCAAGTCGAGCCGCGATCTCTTGCCCCCGCTGGATTGGGATACCCCTTCCACATTTGCCGATCTGGATCGCAAGGCCTGGTCCGTCGTGGAAGCAGAGGCCGAAGAGGGGGATAGGCTCGCTATCGAGAGACTGGCCACGGCGGATATTTATATTGATACGGGAAGGCGGCTTGCGCGTCGTCTGGCCGAACACTATCATCCCTTGAAAAGCGACCCGATCGGTCACGTTCCCTTTGTCGAATTCATGACGGCTCTGGAACTGGCGGCTGAGGACTTGAACCGCCTTTGCCGTCAGGTTCCTGGGGGAGACATGCTCACCGCGGCTCACCTCAAGCAGGCCGTGCAGGTCGCCGGTTATATCCAAAAAGCCAATGATATCTATTCCTATTTGCTTCCCGTTTTCAGCCCGGTCACGGGGCTTGTCCGGCTGGGCACTCAGCAATGGATGACGAAGCCCGCGTGGAAGAACATGCAGCAGAACCTGCTGCGCTGGTTCTTTCGCGCGTACGTCAATCGCCTTGGAGTCCACCTGATCGAGCTCTATAGCGGCCGGTTGGTGATCGGTGCCGAGCAGTACCGCAAACTCACACGGAGGAAGGGGCACGAAGACGAGTCGCTTGAAGAAGAGATGAAAACGCTGGTCGTGGCGGTCGCCGGCGCCAAGGGAGTGGGAAAGTCCCGACTCATTGATGTGCTCGAGCAGGCCAGGTCGGGAGACCTGGGCCTGGTAAAAGCGAGGCTGGAGTCAACGGGACTCGATGCCTCCTTGATCGAGCGGCTCAAGACGGCTCGATTCATGGAGGTCCCCGGATACTCAGCGAATCCCAACGGGGAGTCCGCCCGGGACCGCGCAACCCGTCGCGACGCCGTGGAAGAGGCTGTGCAGGCGGATCTCTTGTTGCTGGTGATCAACGGACGCCAGGATTCGAGCGCCGCGGATGTTGCTTTTGCCGAGGCATGGAATCAATGGTACCTTGAGCATCCGCGCCTTGAGATTCCGCCTGCTCTCGCCGTCGTTACGATGGTGGATGCCCGTGAGTTCGGAGACGACTGGAAGCCCCCTTATGACTGGTCCAGGGGGGAGCGTTCACGCGAGTCGGCTGTTCGCGCTCGGGTTGCCGCGCTCCGGGCCGTACTCCCTCCGACCATCACGGAACTCATCGCCGTCGGCCTGGAAAAGACGTCGCCCTTTGGGATCGTTGAACTTGTCTTGCCCACGCTCGCGACTTACCTCCATCGAGCGGAACGCGCGGCCCTGATCCGGCATCTCCATGAGGCTTCCACGCGTTCCAAGGCCAGCCGCTTGATCGGCCAGGTGGGCCGGCAGGGAAAGATGCTCTGGAATAATTTCCGCGAGGGCCGAAAGTCCCGGAAGAACGATTCACAGCCCACGCGCATCTGAGATCTCAGAGTCGGCTTTACCCTCGTGACTTTCCGCCGAGGCAGAAAGTGGTGTGGGCAAACCGATGTGCTGATGCCATTTCTGGGCAGTGAGGTGCCCGTGAACCGGAAATGGATCCGGCAAGCCTCGTCTTCCGGCGAATGAGAGAGCTCAAGGCTGCGAGTTCTCAGGAAGTGGATTCCGTGTATGAAGCCGTCTGGCTGGCACTGTTGGGTTGCCGGAGAAGGCCACATGCCACGCTCCCTGGCGAAAGTGCCATCGCGTCTCCCAATATCCTTGTTTGGAAGGGATTGGGTCCTGAGAAGGGTCGGCAAGACGCCAGGGAAATTCGTTGCCGGTCTGGCTTCTCGGGCGTTGGCATCTCCATTGCTGTTATAAGCGGAGTATCGGTGCTCCCCTGGGACTGTTCCCGGGCTGGGTAGCAGAGAATCATCGGCTCAATGGAGAGCAAGCGTGGCCACCGCGACAAGCGATGTCGACGAAATTCGCCGGCAGATGGCACAGATCCGGCACGACCTCCATCAAGACGTTCAAGGTGTTGTGGCCGGAGCGGAAGCTGTCACCGACTGGCAGCGCTATCTTCGTTCCTATCCGTGGGTTGCCTTGGGAGCGGCGGCCGCCGTGGGGTATTTGCTGGTACCCAGGCGCCATCACACCACCGTGATCCAGGCCGCGCCGGTCGCCGCGCAGCCGCTGGCGCAGAGCGAGGAGGCGCCGAAGAAGGAGAAAGCATCCAAAGGTATGTTCTCCATGGCGATGGGAGTGTTAACCCCGGTGCTGGTGCGAGCCGCGCAGGGTTACGCTGTGAATTACCTGGAAAACTGGATCGTCCAGCAACAACAGGGAGCCATGATGCCGACGGGTGGGCCGGCCTCAAAATCTTCGTCTTCTCATCCGGCGAATCCTGGGCACTCGACCGGCGTCTGACGTCACTCGTGCCCTTTACTTCCTGGAGGTTTCAACATGATTGACCGCATCCAAGATTTGGAGTCGGGTTACGGAAGCCAGGTGGAGGAGCTCAAGGGGCGTGCCCTCGAGTATATGGCCACGGCGCGCGAGCGTTTGGCCAACGGTAGCGAGGTGGTTCGGAGCTACGCGGTCAAAGAACCGGTGCGTGCTTTGGGCATCGCCCTGGGAGTGGGGGTCTTGCTGGGATGGATGATCAAACGACGATGAACGGTTCTCGTAATGGGAGCCAGAGCGACGCGGGAGTGGTCGGGAATATCGCTGGCTTCGCTAACGATGTTGCGACGCTCGCGGAACTTCAGGCCAAGCTCGTTGCCATGGATCTCAACGAGTGTAAGTCGCGCGCTGTCATTCCCATCGGAATCGCCGCGGGTAGCCTCGCGGTCGTGGTGGGAAGCATCCCCGTGGTTCTCGGCGGCCTTGGATTCCTCGTCGCGGATGCTCTTCGACTTTCGACGGGGTTGGCTCTCCTGATCGTCGGGGGGGCGGCTCTCGTCTTGGGGGGTGTGGCGGCCGTCGTTTGCGCATCGTTCATTTCACGATCTTTTGAGAGCTTCCGCCGCTCGCGCGAAGAGTTCGAGCGCAACCTCCTTTGGGTGAAGACTGTTCTTACTCACAGCGGCAGGGCGGCTCCTCGACGTCGGTTCTGATCGGGAAGATGGAGAAGGGTGTGGGTGTAAGCGGAAAGGTGAACGAGCCGCCCGGTCCTCAAAAATGAGGACCGGGCGGCTCGTTCGTTTGATTCAACTCCGGTTGAAGCTCGTCGAAGCTCAACGGCTCAAGCGTGTTCGATCACTTCGGTGACGGCATGCCCGAGGGAACGATTGGGGACATGCGGAGCGAGGTCGGCCAGGCCGATGATTCCCACGAGCTGAGACTTTCCATCGACGACCAGCAGCCGTCGGATCCCTTTGTCGCTCAGCTTATCGATGATTTCGGAAAGCGTGGTTTCGGGGGTCACCGAGACGATCCCTTGCGACATCAACTCGCTGACGGGCAACGAGGTAAGGTTGTCTCCGTGGTCGGCGACGGCCAGGGCGACATCGCGATCGGTCAACAGGCCGACAGGGGTCCCATCTTTGATGACAGGCACAGCGCCGCAATCGGCGTCGCGAAAAATGAGAACCGCTTCCAGTACGGTGCTAAACGGGGAGCAGGTTCTTGGAGCCGCCGTCATGACGTCGGCGGCCGTGAGTTGGGCAGGGTCGTAGTTGGACATGGCTGACTCCCGGGAGAGTGGGTTCGCGACGAAGATCCGTTCATCAAGTGCAAGTTTGAGACCGGTTTTGGCGGCCGCCGACCTTTCGTAGGACCGGGACCAGGCGCATTGCGCCATGGTCCCGGCCCTTTTGGGGGGGGCTCCGCGTTCAAGTCGACTTGAACGGATATTTATCGATCTCATACTGGCTGATCTTGCCGGAGATGCTTCGTCGCGAGAGTCCACAAAGCTCGGCGCAACGTCCCACATTGCCGCGCGTCTTTTCAAGCGCCTTGAGAATGTACTGCTTCTCGATCTGCTCGGTGGCTTCTTTCAGGTAGTAGGGCAGCGGATGCTTGAGGTCGATCTCGAAGCGAGGGCGTTCCTCTTCGGATCCGCCGGTAATGCGTGGAGGAAGCTTGTCGAGTCCGATCGTGTCTCCCACCGTGGTTACGGAGACGCGTTCGATTGCATTCTCGAGCTCGCGCACATTGCCGGGCCAGCGGTAGGCCAGCAATCGCTCCATGGCTTCGGGAGCGATCTTCTTGGGTGGCTCGTTCGTTCTCGAGTATTTGTGAAGGAAGTGGGTGATAAGGAGAGCGATGTCCTCCGGACGATCGCGGAGCGGGGGCATATCAATTTTGATCACGTTCAAGCGATAGAAGAGATCTTCACGAAAGCGCCCTTCCTTTACTTCCTTCTCGAGGTTTTTGTTCGTGGCCGCGACCACGCGAACGTCGACCTCGATACTTTCGTGCCCACCGACGCGCTCGAATCTTCGCTCCTGAAGTACGCGAAGCAGCTTGGCCTGCATCGGTGCGGAGATGTCGCCGATTTCGTCGAGGAAGATCGTTCCTTTGTCCGCGAGTTCGAACCGCCCCTTGCGTCGTGCTTCGGCCGAAGTGAAGGCCCCCTTCTCGTGGCCGAACAACTCGCTTTCGAGCAACGATTCGGGCAAGGCCGCGCAATTGATTGCGACCATGTTCCCCTGCCGGTCTTCACTCGAGTAATGGACGGCCTTGGCGATGAGCTCCTTCCCCGTTCCCGTCTCCCCCTCGATGAGGACAGTGCTCTTCGTCCCCGCGATGTGGCGCACCAACTCGAAGATGGCGTGCATCTTGGGGTTCTTGCTGATGATGTTGTTGAAGCTGTAGTTCTCTTTGAGCTCTTGTCTTAGTCTCAAGACCTCGTCCTGGAGGGCTCGTTGCTTGAGCGCCCGATCCATGACAAGCTTCAGGTGGTTGGGATCGATCGGCTTGGTGAGAAAGTCATAAGCGCCGAGTCGCATCGCCTCAACAACGCGATCAATCGAACCGAACCCAGTGGTGACGATGGTCGTAACCAGGACACGCCGCTGAGCCACCTCGCGGATCAGGTCCATTCCCCCCATGCCGGGCATTTTCAAGTCGGTGATGAGAACGCTGTAGTCCGATGCGGAGAGGGCGGAGAGAGCCTCCTGGGCACTCGAAACCGTATCCACGCTCAACGCCTCGGTTTCCAACAGCTTGCGAAGTTGGGACGTCAAGTACGGGTCATCATCAACGACGAGCAGTTTTCTGCGCATTGGTACGTCCCCCTAGACCATGCTCTGAAGTAAGGTCCCTGTCCTTCTCGATCCGTGTTTTATGGTGCTCGGGGTTGAGCAAATCCAATTCCGGAACGAATCGGTTTTCTCAAACTGCGAATTTCGTTCCCAGTGGAAGGATTTTTGACGTTTCATTTCCTCTACGTGCAGGCCGGCATACACGCAGGATGCATGGGTGCATGTGGCAAAAATGCAGCACTTTGTGAGGCCAGGTATCATTTTTGCTTCTCGAAGACAGGTAACGATCATCTTCGGCTGTTTTGGTTGACGGCCGATCGAAGTCTCCGGTTGAGTTCCAGGAGAACGCTCGCAATGATTACCACTCCACGAACAGACTTCCCCCCTGATATGACCCGCGCGTCGGACTTCCCGGCGATGGGCGTGATGGAGAACATGGCGAACGAAACTCTCGATCGGGTTAAGGATTACGCCCGAGAGAATCCCGTTTCGTTTGGCCTTTGGGCCCTGGGTATCGGTTTCGTCTTGGGTTGGAAATTGAAACCCTGGTGAGGGGTGAACTCGCGGTCCTTTCCTCGCCTCGGACACCTGTCGGAGTTTCGGCGGGATCGTGATCACGAGGTGAGACAATCAAGGACATGCGAGTTGACGAGGTACGAGAGCCTAAGGAGTGGGGTGGAGCGGCCAGGGGAAAGTTCCCCTGGGCGACATGCCGTGAAGAGGCCGGGGGTTTAGGAAAAAGATTGCCCATTAACGAGTTTTGGGGATCCCTCCGACCTCTAGTCTCACAGAGTCCGAATACCATCACGCTTCCTTAGCTCTTGCCTTGCCGTTGAAGGTGTGTAACCTCGGGATCTCAACGCCTGTCGCCAAAGCTCCCGTATTGCCTGACTTACCGACTCGGCTTCAACGACATTCGATGGTCGGATGCCGGAGTCTCATCCAAGGATCGAGTAAGAATGTTGTCGACAACGAAGTCGGGGGAGACGCGAAGCACGACTTCACTACCGCTCATCCTGTTGGTGGGGGCGGAGTATAGTTCGTCGGAGGATATGCGTGCTCAGCTCGGGTCTGCGCAACTACGCGTTGAGAGTCTTGTAGGCTTCACGGAGCTGGCGACCAGTCTACGTCGCGAAAAGCCCGCGCTCGTGGTCGTGGGAAGCTCTTTCGGAATGAGCTCGGCCAGCCTGGAAGAGCTGGGGAAGGCCGTGAAAGGGATTGGCGTTCCCTGGATCCAGGTGTTTGACTCCGAACAGGATCTGAATTCACACGCCGCGGCATTTGTCGCGGCCGATGACTGGCTTTTTCGAGATCGGGTTGCCCAGGAGCTTTCTAGTCGCGTTAGCCGCTTGATCCAGAGAACTCAGAAAGCCTCGGAACCCCCTCGGTCATCAACCGACCTCCGGCTCGTTCCCTTGATCGTTCATGACCTGAGAACGCCTCTCAACGTGATTGGCCTTTCGTTGCCCATGATCGAGCCGGTGCTTCCCAAGAATCAGGAAGAGGTTGAAGAGAGCTATCGTTTCGTAGAGGAAAACCTTAAGCAGATCGAACGCATGCTCGCCCTGCTCAGCGACTATAACCGCCTGTTCGAGATCGACTCGCCGGGGCCAGCCGTCGAATTCAGCCCGCGGCGCCTCCTGAGCGAGGTTGTGGAATCACGCGGCCTGGGCAGGAATGGACGTCCCGTGAAAATTGATTTGCTTGTCGATGACACTTGTCCTGAGAGTGCTTCTCTTGATCATGTGAGGGCTCGGCAGGCGGTTCAGTATGTTCTCGCGAATGCCGCCGCGGCCTCTCCCACGGCTCGCGTTCAAGTATTTACCCATGGAAAGTCGGATCGCTGGGTCATCGAATTCCGCGTCAGCGATCCAGCTCCGATTTCCGTGGCCGCCGTGGCGCTTCAGCCTCGATCGTTCGAGCGCCTTTGCGGAATCACTGGCGAGCGGCGCGGGATGGACCTGGCCCTTGCCGCTCGAATTAGTGAACTGTTCGGGGGAACCGCCCACCTTGAGGCAGACAAGGAACGGGGCACGAATGTCGTCTTGAATTGGCCCGTTCGCATGGCCGAGGCGGTTTGATTCCCTCTCTCGCGAGTCGGCACTAATGCGCGTTGACCTTTAGCGGTCGCGCCTCGCGTCTAAAGCTCTGTCGAGATCGGGGACGGCTTTGACTTTCTCAAAGTCGTCCGTCCCCGCGCGGTTAGACGTTCCTGAAGGTGCGTGAGGCCCTGCGCTTTTGGAACCCGCCTCAATTGAACCGAAAGGAAGAAACCGATGGCGACTGCGACAACCATTGACCGTGCGTGGATTGCCGAGGAGTTTTCCAAGGGAATCGACGCCGTACAGGCCTTGTGGGAGGAGTCAAAATCGCGAGCGGCGTCTCCACCCCATCCAACCCTGGGCGTGCTCTATCACGAGATCGCGAACGCGGACGAGCATCATCGTGAAATCATTGAGACCATCGCCATTCGATACGGCCATACCCCGGCTCGAAGTGTGGCCGGAGGCATCGGCGAAGCGCTGGGGCGACTCAAGGAACGTGTGGGAGAGTTGGGTCTGAGCCCTCTTCAGCGGGTGAGCCACGACCTGATGGGCAAGGCCAACTCGATTCATTGGTGTACGGCCTGGGTCCAAACGTTCCAGGCGATCGGTGATGCGGAGAGCGCCCAGGAACTGACCAACGTGCTTGTGGAGGAGAAAACGCACCGCGATGCGCTCCAAGAGGGTTTGAATCGCATGGTGCTTCGAGGGGCCTCAAGCGAAGAGCACTCGCAATCGCACTGAGAGGCCCAGGGAACTCGCGCCCGGCAGGGAAGGGAAGAGGCACTTCTGTTGGTGGGTTCCCTTTTTACGAGGGGATCGCAATGCGGCGAAACGACCAGGCCTGAGGCAAGACGGAAAGGGGACGGGCTCCTGATTTGCATTGGCAAAGGAGTCCGTCCCTTTTCTGTACGTGCCGGGGCGGAAAACCGTGGTGCTTCTTGGGTTCTCCAGGATCGCGAGGTGTCCGTCCCATGGATTTCCAAAATCGACGATTCTTTCATGTATGGAACTTCGAAGCGCTTTCGGGTCGCGAGGTGTTGAAGAAGGCCTGGGATCGATTCAACGACCACGAGCTCATGACCCGGGCTTCCGCGGTGGCCTTCTATGCAATGCTTGCGCTGGTTCCTTTCCTGGGGTTGATTCTTACCTTCGCCGTCCAACTCTTGCCTGACCTGACGGGTCGATTCGAGAGCTCGGTGGGAATTGGAGATATGACGGTCGAGCAGTTGGAAACAACTCTAAAGGAGTTGTTTCCAAGTGAAGCGTATGCCGTGGTCAAGGATCAGATCGCTCGCATTCAGGGGGAGTCTCCTGTCGGAATCATTTCTTTGGGTCTGCTGATTACCATCTGGCTTGCGTCCAGCCTGTTTATCGCGGTCATTGACGCCATGAACCGGATTTATGGTTTGCGCGAAACGAGACCGTTTTGGAGGCTCCGCCTTACGGCAATCATCATCACCGTGGTCCAGGCGATGTTGCTCGTGGGTTCGCTCCTGGCGATCGTTGCTTGGCCGCAGATCTTGCGATGGATGGGTTGGAGCCTGGATGCGGCCTTTTGGGCCACGCTCATCCAGTGGAGCGGCGTGTCGGTCATGGTCTTACTCAGCTTTGCGCTCACCTACTATGTGGGACCTGATGGAAATCAGAAGTGGCGCTGGATCACTCCGGGAAGCCTTGTAGGGACTGTGATGTTTTTGGTGGTCACTTATGGATTTCGTGTTTATGTGCAGAATTTCGCAAATTATAACAAAACGTACGGCTCACTCGGCGGAGTGATGGTCCTGCTCTTCTGGTTTTGGATTTCGAGTTTGATCTTGCTCTCCGCGGTGCTCCTCGACCAGGTTCTCGAGGAGGAGACGGGAAAGGGAACGGTGGAAGGACGACTCACTTCGCGCTTGAAATCACTTCGGGCTTGAAGAGATGGGATCACCGTGGAAGAGGGGCGGAGTTCGCGCGCTCGTGAGGCCGAGGGGCGCGATCAATCGGGGTTACGAGGTTTTCGTCGCAGGTAGATGGTGGCGGTTCCGACGAACCAGAAGAAAAAGCCGATCGCCAGGCAAAACGTAAGGATCTGGACGACGCTGAACCCGGCGAAACCCCGAGGCGGGGCATTGGTGCGGGAGACGGAGATCAAGCCGAGGAGGCAGATCGCTTCGAGAAGAAGCCCAATTCTGCGGAGGATCTGACCAGTCTCCGGCTTCATAGAATCATTCCGTTCCGTCTGATCGTGCACGAACGAAGCGAGCGCTGGGAACGAGCGATCCCGTTCCAGGGAACAAGCGGACGTCTCGTGGGGGATTCGCCCTGATTTTGAGAGCCTTGCCTAGGCTCTTCCCCCTTTGATGCTAACGGCCTCAATGAGCCTGTGGCCAGGGGGTACCCCGGTGGGCCGCAAGACGGCGCGGACCTGGGATCAGGCCCGCGGTTTTCGGAACAGGTTGACGTCTTGCCGAGGGTTGCCGAGCGCCCCTTCCGGAAGGAAATCGACGATCTCGAACCCCTGCGACAGCGTCTGGCGCACGTAAACGGGGGGATGGAAGGTTGCGCAGTCGTTGCTTCCTTCTCGTTTAGAACGCACGACGACGAGCTGTCCTTGGGCGAAGCGCTGGCGATCTTCGTCGGTCAACTGAGGCAGGTAGTGGTCGCCGTGCGTGGTGAAGAACAGGTATCCCCCCGGCCGGAGAATTCGCTTCAGTTCTTGCATCCACAGAGCCTGAGAGGGCTCGGAAAGGTGGGTGAAAACGGATAGGGCATAGATCAGGTCGAAGCTCTCGTCGGGATAGGCGAGCTTGGCTTCGAGCGTGTTAACCTGGAACTTAACGAAGGGAAGGTTTTTCTCGCACCAACGGACCAGGGCCGGGTTGTAGTCGGTGCCGTGAAGCTGAGGCCCCTTCAAATCGTGGAAGTGCCGAAGGACGCGTCCCGAGCCGCAGCCAAAATCGAGGATGTCCTGGAGGGACTCGAGTTCGCCGCCGTTTTTGGCCATAACCGACCGCAGGCACGATGCGCCGAGCGCCCCGGCTTCAAGGTACCAGGCCACATTTTCGGTTCCGGCGACGAGATGCACGAGGTTGGGCGGAGGGAGCGGAATACCATGTCCGCGGTGGGCCGCTCGGATGGGAAGGCTGCGAACGCGATCTTGAGCCCGGATCGACCAGCGGCGCACGCGGTTCGCGGCTCGAGACAGGACACCCGAACGTTCGGTTCGCATCCGTGCGGCTCCTCTCGAAAATGACGAGCGTAGGAAAGGCCGCGTTGTAAACATACCTTGAGATTGGGTCAAGGCGAATCAAGATACGTCGCTATTTGTGCGCGTAATGCGCAAAGAAAACCCTCGCCCCGGGTTAGCCCGAGGCGAGGGTTCGAGCGGAAGTTTAGAGAGGTCAAGCTCGAGTGAGGCCGCGGAGACGATCAGACGCGAGGAGCGACGATCGCGGTCATCCGCTTACCCTCCATCGAGGGGGTTTTCTCGACCTTCGCCACGTCCTCGAGCGCTTGGAGCACTTCGTCCATGACCTTTCGGCCTTCGTCGATGTGCGCCAGCTCGCGACCGCGGAAGAGGACGTTGACGAGCACCTTGTCCTTGTGTTCGAGGAACTCGCGTGCCCGTTTAACCTTGACCTCGATGTCGTGGTCACCGGTCTTGGGACGAACGCGAATTTCCTTAACTTGAACCTGATGCTGTTTCTGCTTCGAGGCTCGCTTCTTCTGAGAATACTTGAACTTGCCGAAGTCCATGATCTTGCAGACCGGGGGCCGCTCGTTGGGAGCGACTTCCACCAGGTCTTGCCCCGCCTCGCGGGCGGCCTCCATGGCTTTGCCAGTGGGCATGACGCCAAGCATAGCCCCTTCGGCATTGATAACTCGCACAGGTGAAATGCGAATCTGCTCGTTAACCCTGAGATTCCGGTCGATAGCGTCCTCCCCCGGGACGTAGGATTCAGGCTTCGCCTTGCGAACTGAGGTCGTCCCTCGCGAAGGGAAACGACCATTGTCGGAGCGAACGTCGCTTACCCCCGCGGTAAGCTCACGAGTCGTCGCGAAGCAATCCTAAGCATTACTTTGAGGAGTCTGCGATGTCAAGGGGTAATTTTTAAGTCGAGAATGACGGCGAACTTCGAGGTACGCGAGGCTGTCTTGGCAGGCAACGATCGCTTGGATTACCTTGAACGGCGAAGCGGGTCCGGACCGGCGTTGTAGGTCGGGGGGAGGCCGCTCTCGTATCGATGTGTCCCGATCAGGAAAGGCCGGCCCTTTGGGCCGGACGCGGCCGATGGTCCAGATCAAGTTGCCGGATGGGTCGATCAAGGAGTATCCGCAAGGGGTTCGCCCCCGAGAAGTGGCCGATGGTATCAGCCGTCGCCTGGCCGACGCGACCGTCGCGGCCATTGCCGACGGAACGATCGTTGATATCGACCGACCCCTTGAGAATGGAACGGAACAGCCAATCGAGCTCCGGCTTTTGACCTCGAAAGACCGCGAGGCGCTGGATGTCCTCCGTCACTCGACCGCTCACATCATGGCCCGAGCCATTCTCCGGCTCTTTCCGGGCGCCCGTCTTGCCTTCGGGCCGACGACTGCCACCGGCTTCTATTACGACGTCGATCTCCCCGGCCGTCCGCTCTCGGAAGATGACTTCCCAGCGATCGAGGCCGAGATGGGCAAGATCCTCAAGGACGCCGAGCCCTTTGAACGGTTCAGCCTACCGGTCGCCGAAGCTCGCCAGTTCGTCGAGGATCTCGGGCAAGCCTTCAAGGTTGAGCACATCGACGACGAGCTCTACAAATACGGCGTTCTGAGCTTCTACCGTCAGGGGGAATTCGTCGACCTTTGCCGAGGTCCGCACATCCCCCACGCAGGCAAGGTCGGTGCCTACAAACTGCTCTCCATCGCCGGCGCCTACTGGAAAGGGCGGACCGACGGCCAGGTCCTTCAGCGCGTCTACGGTACCGCGTTCTTCGAGAAGAAGGATCTCGACGCCTACCTGGCGCAAGTTGAAGAGGCGAAGAAGCGCGACCATCGCCGGTTAGGGAAAGAGCTCGGTCTTTTCACGATCTCGAGTTTGGTTGGCTCAGGCCTCATCCTCTGGATGCCGAAGGGGGCGACCGTCCGAGGGGTTCTCGAGAATTTCCTTAAGGACGAGCTGCTCAAGCGCGGCTACCAGCCGGTTTATACCCCTCATATCGGTAAGATCGAGCTGTATCAGACCTCGGGACACTATCCCTACTACAAGGACTCTCAGTTCCCCGTCTTGAGGATGCTCGATGATGCCGCAATGGCTCTCATCGGCGGCCTTGAGAAGGATGAACTCGATGAGCCGGGGCAGAAGGTTCTCCTCGCCAAGGCCGGCATCCCCGAGACCATGCCCTTGCTGGTGAACGCCTCAGGTGAGCCGGGATCATCGGTCCTCCACTACTGGAGCCTGGATAAGGCTGGGAAGATTAAATATGTGGAAGAGCATGGCGTGAGCGAAGAGTATCTGCTCAAACCCATGAACTGCCCGCACCACATCCAGATCTACGGTGCCCAGCCTCGGAGCTATCGCGACCTGCCGGTGCGCCTGGCCGAATTCGGCACCGTGTATCGCTACGAGCAGTCGGGAGAGCTTTCGGGACTGACCCGCGTTCGCGGCTTCACCCAGGACGATGCCCACCTGTTCTGTACTTCGGAGCAAGTCCGCGGTGAGTTCCGCGCCACGATGGAACTGACCCAGTTCGTGCTGAACAGTCTCGGACTGACCGACTACAAGCTCCGGCTGTCGAAGCATGACCCCGAAGATCCGAAGTACGCCGGTGCGTTGGGCGAGACCTGGCTGCGTGCGGAAGCCGATATTCGTGCGGTCCTCGACGAGATGAGCCTTCCCTATGAGGAGGCCCCCGGCGAGGCGGCGTTCTACGGACCCAAGGCCGACTTCATTGTTCGCGACTGTATTGGGCGCCAGTGGCAGCTTGGCACGGTTCAGCTCGACTACGTGCTCCCCGAGCGCTTCGGTCTCGAGTACACCGGTCCCGACAATCAGCCACACCGGCCGGTTATGATCCATCGCGCACCGTTCGGCAGTATGGAACGGTTCATGGGGATCTTGATCGAGCACTTTGCGGGAGCCTTCCCCCTCTGGCTGGCTCCCGAGCAAATTCGTGTCCTGCCGATCTCGGACAAGGTGGCCGATTACGCCCGACGGGTCTTGAATGATCTTCATGCCGCGGGGCTTCGCGCGACCATGGACCTTCGTCCGGAGAAAATCGGATCCAAGATCCGCGATGCTCAGCTCGAGAAGATCCCGGTCATGCTCGTCGTCGGAGCCAAGGAAGCCGAGACCGAATCCGTGTCCTTCCGCGACCGCATTGACGGCGATCGGGGCGCCTTGCCTTTGGTCGACGCTATCGCCCAGCTCAAGGCCGAAGCCGAAACCCGCGCCATCCGTCAGGTGGCCGCGCCCGTTGCGTTGGCTCCCGCCGAAGGACACGCTCAAAGTCACGAGTATTGATGGATCGATGAAGTTGCCTTGTCGAGTTTTTCTCGATGGCAACTGACTGCGCTGACCGCTCAAGAGTTTAAAGTTGCCTGGCCCTTGGCCTCGTGACGATGAAACCAACCATGATCAGCCCAGGCTACTTGTAAGTAGCCTGGGCTTTTTTCATGAAATCATCACTTTGGACGAGGGAAGAAGGCGTTTTCTTTCGATTTTTGTTGGGACATAACCTTCCTCTTTCCTATAACATTCGTTGAGTTGCCGCGAAGTTCGAGCCTGAGCATCATCGATGACCGAAGCGGAAGGGCGACGAATCGCCGGCTCAAGAGGCCCCCAGGCTTACAGCTAAGTTCAGAACGACATCCTCTGGTAACGAGACGTTAGCCATGCGCATTCCCCTTTTCGCGGTCATGGTGGTGGTCGCCGTTTCCTCGGTGAGAGCTGAGGAGACCATTCCTCTCAAGACCTTAGCGGATATCAAGGCCTCTACGGTCTTCGTGAAGGCATCTGTCGGCCCCTTCGAAGCCAACGGTTCAGGATTTGTGATCCGAGTTGACGGCGAGGCGGTGTATGTCGCCACGAACCATCACGTGGTCTCATCCCCAAAGAACTTGAACAGGATCGGAAAGCTTGCTCTCACCTTGGTGTTTGGCAGCGGCACCAAGAGCGAGCGCGTGGCCCAGGGGGAAATCCTGGCCTCGGATCCCGCGCGTGATCTTGCCATCCTGAAAGTCACCGGTTTGAAGGAAATTCCGAAACCGATCGATTATTCCAAGGTTCCGGAACTCGTCGAGACAATGCCTGTTTTCACATTTGGATTTCCCTTCGGTCGAATGTTGTCGACAAGCAAGGGAAGTCCCGCGATTACAGTCGGTCGAGGAACCGTGTCGAGCATCCGCACAGACGATGCTGGTGATGTGGCGTTCGTTCAGATCGATGGTGCTCTCAACCCGGGAAACAGCGGTGGGCCCGTCGTCAGCTCGCAGGGAAACCTGATCGGAATTGCCGTGGCAACGATCCGTGGCGCTCAGCAAATAGGACTCGTCATTCCGCAAGATCAACTTGTGAAGATGCTTGATGGCCGTGTCGGCGCGTCGTCGTTGCGAACCAAGACGTTGGCCGAAGACAAGGCCGAACTCGACATCGAGGTCGCCCTGATCGATCCATTGAGCCGGATTAAAGAGGTCGCCGTTTTGTATGTGGCTGGCGATGTCACCAGGACCGTGGCCTCGCCTCTTCCGGGGCGCGGGCGCGAGCCATTACCGGGTGCCCAGCGAGTGCCGCTTGCGATATCCGGGGCAAAGGCAACGGGAACGTTGAGTTTGACATTGCCGAAGTCGGGAGATCGACGTGTGACGTGCCAGGTCGTCTACACGAACGGCGCGGAGAAGCCGCTCTATTTGCAGCCGGTTCTTCATAACCTCGCTCAACCGGACGTCGCGGAGAATGACGACATGCTTTCTCCGGCTCCGAGACGAGCGGGTGTCGTCAGGGGGCGTATGTCGCGGCCTCGTTCTCCAGCGAACGACCCTGGCCGTTCGGAGTCGTTCACTTACTCCGGTCGGGGAGGTAAGCTCGAGTCGTTCACGGCGGTTGCAGTTGGTCCCCAAGTGAAGGTTGTTTTCACGGCGACTCCGAGTGGATTCCTCAAGCAATATGCTTATCCCAGCTTCGAGCTTCAAGGATCGTACAAGCTCCCCGGCCCCGCCACTCAACTCGCTCTGGACGCGATGCACCAGAAGCTCTTCGCCATCGTCACCACGCGCCAGGATTTGAAATTCAGCCACCCGAGCCATCAGCCGAGTGGGGCGGGAGACTTACATGTCTATGATGTGAAGGGGCTCTTGAGTGGCAAGGACACATCCGCAACCGAATTGACTCCTGAGTCGACGGTCTCCTTGGGCGCCAATGTGTCGCGAATGCAGCTCTCGCCGACTGGCCAGCACCTTTATCTGCTCCAGGCGGCGCCTGACGCCAAGAGTGCTCCCGGAAAGCTCATTCGTATCGACACAACAAAGAATGTGGCTGACATTGAGCTGGATTTGGAACAGGGGGCGGAGACGTTCTGCGTAGCGCCGGGCGGAAAGGCGTTGTATGTGGCGGTTTCTCCGCAAGGACATGCTCATTCCAGTCGGAGCGGAGTCGAGGAAGGCAAGATTTTCATGGTAGAACCTGGGACATTCGAGGTCATCAAGACCGCGCAGATCGAGCTCGACCCTGGTGATATCCAGGCGAACGAGAAGGGGCAGGTCTATGTCGCCGGTGGCAGTAATCAACACACGGTGATCGCCGTCGTGGATATGAAAAAGACGCGAGCCATCGTCACCCGCTGGAAGGGAGTGTACATGGGAGCGATCATCCGCTTGTCATCGGACCAAAAGCGGCTCTATATCGGGAGCCGAGGGGTCTCGCCCGCCTCCGTGGCATCCTGGGTTCTCCCTCAAAGAGCCGATGGCATGCCGGCAATCTCCCGGATCTCCGACGGCCCTGATGCTCCCCTCGGAGGAGAGATCTTTCTCACCCCCGACGATGCATTTCTTCTCACCCGCTTTGGAGCGGTTGTCCCGCTTGGTGCCAGCAAGGCACCTGAGAGTTCGGCGCCAAGCATGCCGAAAAAGTCTGCCACGCCCAAACCGAGGCGCCTGGCACCTCGATGAGTTAAGCACTCGAATGCGTGGAGTGTCCCGAGGGACGAAGGTCACGAAATCCTAGGCGGGTTCCTTTCGAGACAAAAGACAGCGACCTGCCGTCGCTGTCACATTGACGTTGCCGCATTCCTCGACGGATAATCAGCGAAGAATGACGGGGGTGGATGTTGCTCGCAGGCCGATCTTGGAGTCGAGATGAGATGATGCCGACCACGTTTCTCCGTACCCTGAGAGCGGGTATTCTTGCCTCGCTGACGGCGATGTGGGTCTCGATCCTGGCGCCCTCAGTGAGTCGTGCCGAGCAATTTGTATTGTTCGATGTCACGTTCACGTTCACCAAGGCGGATGCGGACAGTTCCAAGCCTAGCAAGTCTCATTACTATGTTCGCGGTATGGCCATCAATCCTGATCGTCCACGCGATTGGACGAGGCCGGTCGACTATCGCAATGGCACGGTTCACATCCGTGCGGAAGTTCTCGAGAAGCCTGCTGGAGGGGAACCGACGACCTGGACGCTCTGCTACATCCCCAACAAGGGAAAAGGCAACGGCTACGGATGCACGGGGACGGACCTGTATCGTGAGAAAGGGGTCTATGAGAAAGATGTCTCGATGAAGTCGTTCTGGGAAAACGACTCCATCATTTGGTCGGAAGGCATCAAGCAAATGGACCTGGTCATCAAGGACAACAGCAGTGGTAAGGGACATGCGCATAAGCGGAAGGACTTCGAAAAGTTCTTCCCGACCAAAATGCGCATCACCATGGTTCAGGTCTCCGCAGGTTCGACCTACGATCCGAGCCTCGTTCCCAACCTTCCCCCGGCGAAGAAGGACGATACCGAGAAATCCAAGCAAACTGCGAAGGCCGCGACCGCCAAGACGGCCAAGGCCACCGGTGATTGTGCCGGCTGTGAGTAGGCCGAAGCTCCCGGCGCTATGAGGCAAGCGATTCAAGAGGCATCGGTCAATCCTTCCTCACGGGATTGTCCGATGCCTTTTCTTTCGTCAAGAGGGAGAAAGGGAGACAGGCTGAGAATCGAGGAAGGCTGTCGGAACCCGATAACGCCCAGGCGAGCGCTGGTGTGACGCGGTGTCACGGGAAATCTTCAGCCTTGGAAGAACGAAATATTTTAAGGACAGTGTTCTTCTTGATAAAGAGCTTCGACCCTGCCTCCGCAGAACTGAGGGTGGGCTTTTCCATGCGATTTCTGCCCATGGCTGTGTTGCATACGATGACGATCGCCGCCATGGCCGGATTTGCGGCGAAAGCCGCTGATCGGCCGTCTCGGGATCGCGAAGCTGTGGAATCTGATCTTCTGGCGGAATTGGCGATCAAACATCTCATCGGGTACAACCGCGGCGCCAACGCTGGTTCTTTGTATTTCGTGACACTCGGTGACGACGGTGACCCGACCGACGAATTCCTTGCGCGCTTCGCAAAATTCAAATCCACGTTCCGAAAAGGGTCGCGTGCGACAAAGACGCCCAAAGACGCAGAAAGCTCCTGGGCAGTCCATGACACGGTTACCGGCGATCCAGGAGTTCGCCTGTTCGTCAAGCTTCTGCGACGCGTCAGTGATAAGGAGGTGGAACTCTCCGTAGGGCAATACGTAGGGCCTCTCAATGCGTATCGTGCGAAGTACGTTCTCAAAAAGACGAGAGGGCGGTGGCAAGTGGTGGCTGTCAAAGATGAATTGATGTCATAATTGTGCTTAAGACTTCTTCGATTGCCATGAATGCCCAGTGGGATGGTCCGACGTTTGAAGGACGAAAAGGGATCCCGATAAATGGGTTGCTCGAAAATTTATAATTATGATAATTTCATGGTATTCGAGTGGCGGCCTTAAGGTTTTAGTCACATCTGTGGCCGGAAGCACCGGAGCGGCGAGTTTATCGTCAAACAGGAGACCGTCGCCAAGCCGCCACGGGCCAGGCTGACCGAGGTGCGGCACGAGTTGGCGCTCCGGCGTCACAGCCGGTCTCCAAGCAACGCACATGGCTGTGAAGCACGGTGCGAGGGTACTTGAAAGATCACGTCGTACCCGGCAATTCAGCCGTCCTGGAGACGTTTCGCACGGAGAACGCACCGCGACCGTGATGACGTCGTCGGTGCCACGGGCTGAATTGGAGCCGCTTCCGGCGGCAGGTCGATGGCTGGCTACCCAATCCCGAAGTCCTGCATCCGTACCCTCACGACCGATCTACGCCAAACATCCGGACGAAGAGTTGAGTGCGGTAGAGCCGTTCGTACGGCTCTAAACAGGGGCCACTCATGAGGGTGTTTCCGATGGTGCCGCCGGGGTGGAAACGCCGTTTTTGGAAATCTAGGTGGCATGTGTGATTTTCGCTTGTGTTCCGAATGGCGCGCGTTACATTTCAGCGAATCCTGGGTCCTTAATGAACTTTAAAAATCGCTGACGGCCGCTATGCGCTGGCCCCCAAGCGGGCATGGTATGGTTCGGCTGTGGGCCATGGTCTTTCCACGAACCAACCAAAAGTCACGCCGCTCAAAACATAATCGGATGTGCGCCTGTCGGACGTACGTTGTCCGTGCGTCCGCATCACTCGGTCAACCCCTGACGTCTGAACAAGAGGGACATCCTGTGCTTCACGGATATTTTGCCTCGCGGTTCTGTGGCCTTGGTGGCAGCAATCGGCGGCAGCTCCGGAAGCGCGCTCAGTTCAGCTCTCAGCTTTCGCAACTGGAAGAACGCTGTCTGATGGCCAGCGGTACCCCGATCCCGCAGGTTAGCCTCAACAACCAGGTCGTGTTGTCGAAGATCATCTGGAACGGCGGGCCACCCATTGTCCCGGTCAAACAGGGCGGGGTCGCGGGTGTTACGGCGCCGGACCAAAACAACGCGACGAAGACCATCACGATCACGAACTACTCGGGCAAGTACATCTACCCGTTCCTGCGGAGCCCGAACACCGGGAAGGCTGATGGCAAGTGGTATGATCCGCAGGATTACCACAACCAAGAGTTTCGCGAGTACGTGGGCTACTCCGTTGGGACAGGCAACAACAAAAAGTACTTTTTGGGTCTCGCGCCGCACGCCACCATCACTATCCAGGTGCCTCTCGTCCTGTGGGATGGAGACCACCTGACCCTCACGACGGACGGCAAGGACCTGACCGCCACGACAATTCCCGTGAGCAACGTTTTCGGCTACAGTGCCAGCGCGGAGATCTCCATCGCCCAACCGGGCGCAAGCGGCAGCACATGGGTTCAGGGGACCCAGAATTACCCGCAGGGCGAGACGCCTTTGGTGATGTTTTATTACTCCTCCACTCCGCTCGCCGTGGGGGACGACGCTCCAGCCCAGCTCGTCGAAACGACGTTCCGAGATCCCTACCTGACGAAGGTGGGCGTCACCGATACTTCGCAGACGTTCCCGCTGCTGAGCTATGACGTGTCCTACGTCAATACGCTCCACTCGCCCGTGGCTCTCGAGGCAAGCGGTGTGCCCATCACCTCCGGAGCGATCGCATCCAACAATCTAACCTACTATCGCCCTAACGAGAACTGGGGCTGGAACGGTTCGAACCAGGGCACGGCGACGTTTGATCCTCTGGTCAAGGATTTCGTCACCAACAAACCGAAGAGCAAAGCGTTCATCGGAGACTATTTCGGCGGGAACGGTTGGCCCCAATATTACAATCCCAACTCGAGCATTTACGTCATTCCCTCAGGCGCCAACCTGTTTGACAATAGTCCTCTCGATGCGAGGAACCCACCCGAACCAAACGGGGTCCATCCGTCGCACTACGACAACAACCAATGGCTTCTTTCGAGCGCCGGCGGGGGGCCCATCAAGGCCAGCGGAACCGCAAGCGGAGTCAGCACGCCAAGGCCGAACCAGCTTACCTTAACGTTCAATAATGAGGCCCAGAAACTGGCGTTCGGTAACACGATCACGACGATGATTACCGCTGCCAAGAAGAACAAGCAGACCATTTCCGTCACGGCCTCGAATGGCAATTTCAAAACGACGATCGTGGGAACGTTGGATAGCTACAAGCCCAACTCGGGATTGTCGGGCACGGTCAATGTGACCCTCAATAAGAACGTGCCCACGGGTGCTCCGATGTCGGTGGATTTCTCGCGGGTTGCGACAGACTATGCGACGACAGCTATCACCAACCTGTGGTATTCATGGGCGCAGTACTATTCCAACTATTATGCCAAGACTTACCCGGGTTACTCACAGTCGGCTACGGGGAGCCTCAACACGAGTGGCATGATTGGCAAGTCCGGTCCCTTCGTGACGAACGAGGTCACCTTCTCATCCCTTCCTCCGAATCTGGCGGTGGGGATGACCGTGACCGGGGACGGTGTGCCGACGGGTACCACCGTGCTTCAGATCGTCAAGAACGCGAACAACACCTTCACGGTCTCCCTGAGCCAGATTCCCACCAATGGCAAGGCCGGAGTGCCATTGTCTCAGAAGTACACCTTCGGCCTTCCGGCGGCCCTTCCGATTAGCCCCGCCGACGCGAACTACACGAAGCCGTACACGCTTGCATTCGACCCCACGAAGTTCCCCGCGAACACGTTCGTGCCGAATCCGACGGCATTCGCGGGAGCCGTTTATGAAGCCATGGCAGTCGAATCCACGTCGCCTAATGTAAGTCCCTATCTCCCCACGACGATGAATATCGTGGACAACGTGATCGGATTCAATGTCAACTTCAAGACCGGCGCCAAGAGTGGTTGGGATGTGAATGTTGTCGCTCAGACCCGCGATATTGTGAAGTCAATCCTGCGCGGGGTTGTCAGTTACGTGGCCACCCCCAATCAAAATGACTGGTATCCGGATCCTGCCACAAAAGTCTCGGGTACTTACTTCGTTACGAATAACGTGAACAAGCAGGCGCCGTTCAACGTCTTCAACCTTGATCCGTACGTATGGTTCGTGCACGAGGTGGAAGGCTTGTCGGGCTACGGCTTCTCCGTCGACGATGATGTCGCCAACCCGATCGCGACTGGGCCCACCGATCCGAAGGACAACCCCAAGAACGCACCGAATAATCTTCAAGTCGGGTTCGCGGGGACCATGGGCCCGGGCGCGGCACCGTTGGGCAATCAGAAAGAATGGTTCCCAACGACGAAGTTCGGCAGCTTCACCACCTTGGCCAAGATCGGCACGGAAAACGGCAAACCGATCATCACGCTGATCTCGACAAACGGCTCGAACCCCCTCAGGGCACTCAACATGATTACCCTTCCGGGCGACGGGCAACTCGGGGCGAGTATCACGGCCCCCAACAATCCTGGGCTCTTCGCGCCGGGAACGTCGCTCATTTTCTTCCCGAATGGAGTGAACAACGCGAAGGCACCCAATGTCCAGCTAAGCCAATTCCCGGTCAAGAAGGCACCGACGACGCCCATCGAGGTGGTGATCTATGCCGGCGCGACGCCGAACCAGTAGCGGGGGGCGTCAGTGGACAAGGTACCGCTGAGTGAAAGCGAACGAGGAATTGACTGGCCAAATGCAAGTCGCGGTCGAAGCCCTGATGATCGCAATTTCCCGCTCGGGAGAGTCCCTTTACGAGGCTCTCCCGTTGGCGTGTTCACACACACACCGATGATCGCCGTGGCAAGCTGGCAACGGGCCTTGCGCTGACGCCAGGGGCGTATGTCGTGGAGTTTACCCCGTTGTTCGGAGAACCTGTCTCGGGCAGTATTCAACTTCTCGCGTCTTTGCGACTGCCGCGCCAAACGGTCGGTCATTTTTTGCCGTCACCTTGGCATTGTGACGGACGCTTGCTTCGTGGAATTTTCCACGGTTCTCATGTGGGCGAAACGGCCGGATAATCCGTTTTAATAATTAAGTATAAAAAATATTTCACGTTTTTCTATCATGGAGACTTCGGTCTCTTCCTCCGCTCCATCATCTTTCGGAGGATATCGGAGGCCGTGTCGCTTGTGTCCTTGTAGGGAGTCGGATTTTTCGGTGTGCTCGATATCGCGGCAGAATCTTTCCGGCGACGGACGTAGAAGGGATTCGATTCATCGATAAATTCCGCGTTCTGGACATCATCCGTATCGCATGGGGGGACGCTTTCGTCCGTCTGTGCATCGTCGCCTTTGAGTCTTTCGTGCTCGTCATCGCTTACCACGTCGAGAATTTCATTTTCTTTAGCCGAAGTCTTATGTATTGAAACGTCTTTAAAGACAAGAAATGTGAATGAATCGCCGCCGTAGACTCCTTCGGGACGATCAGGAGCAGGCCGCGGGTTGTCAGCGATCAGCCAGGATTCAATATCATCATAAGCCGCGTCTTTGGGGTCGATCGTAATCTTCGATGATGAATGTACAGCCTGGATAGCAACAGCGAACGTTAACGGTCCGACTTGAACCAGATCCCTGTCCTTAAGCAGCTTAGGCGAAGTAATTACATGGCCGTTGACCCGCGTTCCATTGCGGCTATTAAGGTCGCGGACCGAAAGGGTGTCGTGGCTGAGCGAGAACATCGCGTGTTCCCAGCTTACCTGTTCGCTATTCGGGCGCAGGTGGCATGTTTCGCCTCGCCCGATCTTAAACTCGGTGCCGTCTATGGGGATCACCATTCCTTCGGGCTTTCCTTGCACCACGATCAACTGAACCTCTATGGTCGACCCAGGGAGAAGACTTGTAGTCTCGGCTCTCTGGAGCGGCTCTTGAATCTCCTGCCGACGAGAGGACAGATCGCAGAACAAGATCCGGTGTTTCTCCTGCGTGAAACTTCGCAAGCGTTGTATAACGGGAAAAGGAATAGAGACCATATCGAGAAAACAAAAGAGAGAACGTTTCTCGTCCTTGAGCACTTGAGTGATCTGCTCGGGGTGGAAAGCTTCCGTTGATTCTATGTCGAACACGTCAAACAGGGTTTTCTTCAAATAGGGAAGGAAGATCTCGTCGTACTGGAAGTCGCCGCAGTCATTCAAGCCCTGTGAAGCTTCAATCACTACAAACCGGTAGAAGCCATCCGCGATTAAATTCCGGAGAGGTGACGACGGGTTGCGGAACTCATCCTGAAGGCCCACCGCACTTGCATCTGGACAGCATACGTGGTCTGTTGTTAGCTGCTCTTTGATTCGTATCGATAATTCTATCAGTTGCTCTCGGTCACCCATTGTGACATCAATTAGCTGTGGACCAGAGGAGATATCGGCAATAGGGAATAGATGCTTTTTGAGGATATCCTCTTCCGGCGTCATGGCACTCTCCAATCCGGCCCAGGTCCGTCGCGGAACATGCTAGGCCTCTCTTGTATAAGCTGCTCATGGGCGGAGAGGACATGGCGTTCCTCAACTTGCCGCGCTTTGTCCTTATTGGCGAGAGAGAAACTCTGCCCAGAGAGGTGTTGGATGAGGTAAGGGACAGCACGGGAAAGTTCCCAGATCCGGACAATCGCCTCGCGGGCGACAGGTAGATCTTCCCTCAAGGAGGTTTCTCCGAAGTAATACCTAGCCAGCAGGTGCAGCATGTCTTCGACGTTCAGGAATGGGCCTATCCGGATCTCGCGGCCCGTCCAAGGGTTGAACTGTTCGACCAACTCGGGGCTCGCGGAGTAGATGCTGGTGATGCCCGCGCGGTTGAGGGCCTCGACGTTCCATCTCAGGAAGTCCACCTCGAGGTCGACGGGGAGGCGATTGGCCTCATCATAAAAAATAAAGATATCGTACCATCCTTTGTGGCGGATGATCTCGACTAGGTCGGCGATGAAATACTCGAACTCCCCTGACGTGAGCTCTGAGGGAGGGGACTCTCCTCGGGTATGCGTCCGCTCAACGACTTGGCGGTACAGTTCCAGAAGCTCCGCGAAAATGTTGTCCTGCTGTAATTCGGGATGGAGTTCGAAAGGATTCCGCCGGCTTAGAGTCGTGTACTTGCAGGCGAAAACCTGTCGCGCAACCTCTCCAATCAGGTTCAAGAGAGTATAGGCTAGAAAACGATTGACATCGAGCTTGGAATACCGCTGAAGGTCGAGGTAGCTACCAAGGATCCGCTTGTTTCCCGTCCTCGGATTACTCATTACGGTATGAATTAACTTTTGACCGAAGCTGGTTTTACCGGCTCTCCGATGGCCAACGATTAGGAAACTCTGCCGCACCGCGATCAATTCCTCGGCGTCCTTCAACTCCGATTCACGGTCGATAAAATGATCGAGCGGAACGACGCTTCCGTAGTGAAACGGTGGCACGCGCACGGTGGCGACTGTCTTTGGACTCTTGACCGTCGTGGAAATGGCAGGCTGACTTTGCGATTTGGTGTAGTGCCCCTCGGCAATCGCGGTCAACTCGCGGAGTTTTTCTAACAGAGGAGGGCCATAATCGTCGTAAGTGACGAGTTCGATTCTGGGGTGGCCCGCACGGCGCACGAATTCCGCTTCATCTTTATGCAGCAGAACATAATGCGGGCCTGATGCACCCCTGTAGATGTGTTCTAATTGTCTGAGTTGCGAGCTAAAATGCGTGTCGTTAAAGCTGAAGCCAATGAATAAAAATGAGTGCGTGGAAAGTTGATACCTGAGGGTATCCAGAGCCGCCTCATACGGAGAATCAGAAGGAATATCGTGGATGTAGAGACGATTGTATCCGTCCGGCGTCAGGATGATTTTGGCTAAATTGCCTACGTGCCCGTGCAGGTGCCAGACAACAGGTCGAGAGTTTTCTCCCCTCAGCAGCGCTGCCTGTTCAGCCGGGGCCTCAATGTCCCAGATAGCGAGGTCGTCACGTTGTGGGCAGGCCCAGTGCAGGACCCGATCATAGTTTGTTGTTACGATGATCGGGCTACCCAGGCACCAGATCTGTCTGGCAAGTTCCAAGCTTTCGTCGTCTGCCTCGTCTCTTCGATAGTCAAGCTGCTCGCGTAGAAAGTCGTACCAACTCGCACCAAGTCCCTCAAAGGCATGCGTCGCCGCCGCTAAGTAATGCTCCGGCTCTCCTAGTAGTAAAAGGTTTTTCACCACATTTGCATGTGCGTTTTTCTTCTCGACCATCAGCCTCTCGGCCGCTTTGGCCAGGAGTTCCTTCCAGCTTGGATAGAGGCGGTCCTTCGAGGCTCGCCGTTGGATGGCCATCGAGACGCCGGCCCCGACGAAGGGAATCACCAATTTTGCATGGAGTCGGTTAAATAGCGTCTCCGGGATCGTCGTTCCTGGCGTGGTGGATAGATAATTCTGAATTTTTTTCGCCATGGCTCCGCTATCCCTCATCCTTCATAAAGTTACTTATTATTGGATTAACCGCACCTATGGCTGCCCGCCTGTCTCACTTCCTGTCAGGCGCTGCACTCTCAGACAGGGTCGGACGAAGATTACTTGCGCGAAGGGGTTGGACGAGCTGGAGGGCTCTCATAAAGGGCGTGATGAGAGCCATACCGCAGGCTATGGCAGGAGAGTGAATGCATGAGTGATGTAATGCCTGTTTTCGATCGGGTGATCATCTTGCCGGTCGATCCTCTGATTGCGGGGCGATCGCTGATACCGGCGACCAAGCGTCGGAACGCTTCTTCACGTTCTTCACCGACGCCCTCCGCAACAAGAACACCTGGGCCACCTGCTGCCGCAACTCGATGCGGTACTCCGCCCGCGCGGAAACAAGGGGTTTGACCCTGACCGCCATCAAAAGCCACCACATCTCCGCCTACTTCGAACAATTAAGTGTCGATCATGCCACCCTGTCCGTCAAGCAGCATCTGGCGACCCTCCGCATGCTCTTGGACTGGCGCATCCTCGGCCAGGTTCTCAAGCGCCAGCCCGCGTCTCCGCCCACGTGGAAAGCCCATCTTCAATGCGGAAGCTGCTCAGCGGCTCCTTGACGGCATCGGAGACGGTGACCTGGTCAGGCTTCGCGACTAGGCATTGATTGCCGTCCGCCTCTGCTCGTTCGCCCTGATCGAGGTCGCCCTTGGCATCGATGTCGACGACTACTGCCCGCCCGGCAAAGGGTGGTAGTTTCCGCTTCGCGAGAAGGACGGAAAGCCGCACGACATGTCCTCCCATTACCGCTCCGAGGCCTATGTCCACGCGGCCGGCTTCGCGGAGAGGAAACGGGAGCCACTGTTCCGGTCCCCTGAAGGCAAAACGAAGCGGCTCGCCGATCGACGGATGACCTGGCGCGCGGCCTTGAAAATCATCCAGCGGCGGGTCCTCAAAACCGGCGTGAACACACCGGTCTGCTGCCACCACTTCGGTGCGGCCGGGATCACAAGCTGCGAATCTGGCCTCAACGCCAGCAGCATCGATCGCCAGACCTTCAAGGAAAGTGAAGTGGGTTGTGCGCGAGGCTATGATGGCGGGGCCATGGCTCCCGAGGTCTTGAGCCGATTGACGGCTGAGCATCGCAGTCGCCTGGATTTGGTATGGGGCGATAGCAAGTATGATAATCGGGAGTTGGGCCACTGGTTGGTGGCTGCCCGGACCGGCTACGTGATCGAAGTGATAGGGCGACCGCCTGGGTCGGATTCGTGAAGCTGCCTCGCCGTTGGATCGTACGAGCGAGGCAATGCTGAAAGTGAGTTCGATTCGTCGAATGCTCAGACTCTTGAGTCCTAATTCAGCCAGCGGGCCAATCTCGTTCAAATACTGAGAAACACAGGAGATAATTACCGGATAGCCTCTGACTAGACTTTCGGACTTTTTCAGCAGTCCTTGACTATGCAAGACGAGCGGACCAACACTCCGACCTCACGACTCTGGATCAAACCCGAATACTCGGAGCTCCTGATCACAGCGACACGCTTTCGCGATACGTGCAGCCCATGCGATGGCCTCCTTACTTGAAGGCAGCTCAAGCACAGTGAATCCACCATTGAGCGGAGGCGCCCACGGGTAGCCTCCCTCAGCGACTGAGCCGTTGGCCGAAACGAGAACGGGCGGTACTGTTTCATCAATACCACCGCCGAAAACGTAGACGCCTGCTTCCTTCGCCTCGCGTATCACGGCATGCGCGTCTCGACCCACCGCCTCCCACTCACTGTCGGGTACATTCATCGCGGCACTGGGGAATGAAATGAGATACTTTGCCATGATCTTCTTTCTCTAAGAATTTTGCGGTTAGTGATCCAGGCCATGCCTAACAGTGGTTTGAGTTGCTTCACCGGGTTGGGAATCCCCCTCATCATCGCGCGAAACTGACCCTCGGAGACGGTACCATCACCCGCGGGGTCGGTATCCTGGAAGGTGTCCAGGCACACCAGGATCGGGCAACGCACGGAGGTCCGCTCGATGGATCAGCTTATCCCCGGCCTCGCCGCGCTGGTAGAGGCGTTCCGCGATGTCTTCCATCCCCGGGTCTTCTCCATCTTCCAATCGTTGATCGCCGGTGGGATCGTCTGCCTTGGCCCACATACCATCAGCGAGGCCTGGCAGGCCACCGGCACCGGCCTGGCTGCCCGGCGCCACCACGACACCGCCTGTGCCGTGTTCCACTCCGCATGCTGGGAGTGGGACGACGTGGGGATCGTCCTGGCCACGCTGATCCTCGCCCATCTGGTCCTCGGCGGTGCCGTCTGGGTGGCCGTCGACGGCACGCTCTCTCGCAAGCGTGGCGCCAAGGTCGCCTTCGGCGGGATCTTCCTCGACGCCGTGATGTCGTCGAAGGGGCACAAGACCTTCATGTGGTACTGCGTGAAGGGGCAAGAGGGATCCCACGTCGAACGGGAACGTCCGTCGTACGAGGACCGAGTGATGCCGACGTTCACGGACATGCTTGGTGCGTTACGCTTGCAGATGTGGGAATTCAAAGTTTGCGGAGAGTCCGGCGAGGAGCTACCCTCACCAGAATGCATCAGGAAACTACTCCACAAGCTGTCACCCGTGGCCTGAGGTCCGAAAGTCTAGTCTGAAAACGTGGCTCGAGAGGAGGAGCGGCGATCGAATGATCTTGCGCGGTGAATCGCTGATGGATAGGCACACGGCCCTCCCTGGGATGGCGCGGGCCCGCTGACGGCGCACCGGCCGACACGCAGTATCTGCGAAACTGGCATGGAAGGTCTATCATCGTCAAATCGAGAAGATCAGGCAGAAGAGCAGGGGAGGGGGCATCGCCCGCTACAAGATCCTGAAGAAGCCCATGAAAGCCGTATTCCACGCCGGGCACTCACTCCAGTAGCCTATCCTCTGGGGGCGCTGGCAGTCTGGGCGACTTGCCGGCCGATCCACCAGCCGGACCCCATGATCCAATAGCCCGGACCTTTACACCCGGATCTCTACAAATGAAGGCCACTACCCCGCCTGACCTGCGGACCACCATAGCCGGGATCTCTGTCCACGACCTCGCCGGCCGATTCGGAACCCCCACGTACGTCTACGACGCCGCCACGATCGTCGAGCGAATCAGGGATCTCAAGCCATTCGACGCGATCCGGTATGCGCAGAAGGCGAACTCAAACCTCGCCATCCTCGACCTGGTCCGCCGCCACGGTGTCCTGGTCGACGCCGTCAGTGCCGGCGAAATCGGTCGCGCTCTGGCCGCGGGCTACCGTCCCGATGGCAATCCGCATCCCATCGTGTACACGGCTGACATCTTCGACCGTGAGTCGCTCGACTTGGTCGCCGAGAAGGGCATCCACGTCAACTGCGGCTCTCCCGACATGATCGATCAGTACGGGGAGCGGGTTCCCGGCGGGTCGATCACCTTGCGGATCAATCCCGGCTTCGGCCACGGCCACAGCCAGAAGACGAACACCGGAGGGGAGTCTTCGAAGCATGGCATCTGGCACGATCAACTTGACGACTGCCTGGTCCGGGCCGCCCGGCACAACCTGAAGATCACAGGGCTGCACATGCACATCGGCTCCGGGGTGGACTACGGGCATCTGGCCCAGGTCTGCGGGGCGATGGAGCGCGTCGCCCGGGGGATCGCCCCCACCCTCGACACCATCAGCGCCGGCGGCGGCCTGCCGACTCCGTATCGGCCGACTGACGGCCGGGTCGACATCGACGCTTACGTCCGCCTCTGGGACACCACCCGCAAGCGGCTCGAGGCGGCGGCCGGACATCCACTCCGGCTGGAGATCGAGCCGGGCCGCTACCTTGTCGCTGAGAGCGGCTTCCTCCTCGCCGAGGTCCGCGCGGTCAAACACATGGGCGGCAACACTTTCTATCTGGTCGACGCCGGGTTCAACAACCTCGCGCGTCCCATTCTCTACGGCTCCTACCACCCGATGTCGGTCGCGCCGGCCGATGGCGCGACGGACCGTCCTCGCCGTGCGGTCGCGGTCGGCGGCCCGCTCTGCGAGAGTGGGGACATCTTCACCCAGGACGAGGGAGGCTTCGTTTGCGCTCGCGAGTTGCCCGAGGCGGGCGTCGGGGACCTTCTGATCATCGAATGCGCCGGGGCCTACGGGTTCGGGATGGGCTCGAATTACAATTCCAAGCCGTTGGCGGCCGAGGTGCTCATCAGCGACGGCAATCCGCATCTGGTGCGACGGCGCCAGACCTTTGAGGATCTGATCCGTGGGGAGTCGATCCCGAAGCTCGACTGAACATGTAACGCTAGTCCCTCCCGGCCCCAGGGCGCGGGGGGCGCGGCGAGACACCGCCTCCAGGCACAGAATGAGGCCGAGGAAATCTCCTTCCGGTGCGCGGAGAGTGGCAGACCAATGGCGGCCTGCCGTCGAGGGGAGAGCCGCCAACTCTGTTCGTGACTGAGGTTCCTGGGACGTGCCACGTGCTGCTTCCTGGGTTGGAAGGACGGAATCAACCCAGGGAGGTAGCAGATGTGGCAAGGCTGATTTTACCGTACACTCACGGGTTTTGTCAGAAATTCAATAAGTCTTGATGTGGTGATCGTCTGGACGAACGAGAGTGGATTGATAGCCAGACAAGGTAAGTGAACAGCACGACGAGAAGACTTCCCTGCATCAAGTCGATAGCCGTTAGTGGCGATCGGAAGTGACCGCCATGCCCGTCGAACCTAAGCCGTGGCACATCGGATCCGAGGTAGCGATCGGACCACATCCGAGCGACCCATTCTCCACAAAGTGAGGCGATAGCAACAACGGCTACGAGCACACGTACGCGGCGCGGCAGAGACCATCGCGGCAACAGCAGCGATATAAGCAGTCCCATGATCGCAAACAACGAAAGCAGATCAACCACTTCGCCTGTGGTCGTAGGTGCGAACACGTGATGGAATGGCCTCAGCGTGATAAGAGGATCCGGTCGCTTGCCGTGTAGTAAAGACACGAAGTAGTCGGGCCAGAATACGACTATTCCAGGGCCAATGCCCACGGCCCGTCGGATCAGAATCCATGAAACAACAGCCAACAGGACAGCGGCAACCGCCGTCCAGATCACCCGGCGGTGTGGCTTACCCAATGCGGCGACCAACGACAGTGCCGGGATGAACAGAAAGGCGAGTCGTGGCTTCAAGATAATATAGGGAAGAACGGGGCCGGAATTCGCAAAAGGTATATCACCATACCATATTTGCCTCTCAACGATTTCTGGGAGCTTCGGCAAGAGGACGAGCAGGATGGCAATGAGTGCGACGCTAAGCATCATTTTCTGCAAGGAAAAGCGAACTCGGAATCGTCGTTGAGTGTCACCTCCGTACATTGTGCAACTCCTTGGTCCAATCCTTGGCCCATGGGAAGAGATTTGGCGACGTTTTTTCCTCGAGGCAGTGTCTTTGACATGAAGTGTGGCGCCAAGACAGCGGAGGCCTGAGTGCACTTCCATCACCGAGTTTGAAGTGCCACGATGTGGAAGATTATCTTTCATATTTATTTATCAATGCATTTGGATCACGTCGCGCTCTCTCGCGGTGGACGGGTTCGCTGAGCCGGGCTGTTATCGGGCCAAAGATCACTGCGTCGTGATTAGTTTATTGGGACCGCGGTAAATGGCTCGTCATGTACGGGGCCGTTTCCTTATGGTGGTGTGCGACTTCGAGATGGGCCCTTGATATGATCGGTCCTGGTGCGGAAGGATTGGCCTGCGAGTTCGAGCTCCTCTCTGAATGATGTCTTTGTGAAGCCGAAAGGGCGCGTTGCGATGACGAATGACGTTGAAATAAGCTCCCCGGCCATTGGTCTCGAAGACGTGCGTGAAGCATCAGAGCGATTGCAACCTTGGATTCATCGCACGCCGGTGTTGACCTCCAGGACGCTGGATGAGCAGGTGGGAGGAGCGGTCTTTCTGAAGTGCGAGAACTTTCAGCGGGTAGGGGCTTTCAAGTTTCGCGGGGCAACCAACGCCCTGTTGCTGCTGAGTGAACAAGAACGGAAAGCAGGGGTGGTGACTCATTCGTCGGGCAACCATGCCCAGGCGCTGGCGTTGGCGGGGCGCTTGCTGGGGGTTCCCGTATGCGTCGTGATGCCCCGGACGGCACCCGCCGTGAAGCGAGCCGCGACCGAAGGCTACGGGGCGCGGATCGTGCTCTGTGAGCCCACGCTCGCCGCGCGCGAAGAGGCGGTTGCTCGTGAAGTTGCCGAGCATGGTTACATGGTCGTCCACCCCTTCGACAACTGGAGCGTGATCGCGGGGCAGGGGACCGTGGCCTGGGACCTGCTGGACGAGGTGGAAGGGCTCGACGTCGTGATGAGTCCGGTCGGTGGCGGAGGCTTGTTGGCCGGGACAACCCTGGCCGTGAAGGGAAAATCCCCCGGAACACGCGTGATCGGTGCGGAACCCCAAGCGGCCGATGACGCGCAGCGCTCTCTAGCCATGGGTTCGATTCAGCCGTCCGGTGACCCTAAAACCGTGGCCGATGGTTTGCGTACTACCCTGGGGACACGGCCGTTCTCGATCATTCGTGACCAGGTCGACGCAATCGTCACCGTGACCGAGGCCGAGATCCTCGACGCCATGCGATTCGTTTGGGAACGGTTCAAGATCATCATCGAGCCTTCGAGCGCGGTTACCGTCGCGCCGTTGCTGGCGAAGAAATTGGATGTCAAAGGGCTTCGCGTGGGGGTCATCATTGGCGGCGGCAACGTGGATGTCGAACCGCTCTTCCAGGCGCTTGCGGCGAAATGGTTATGATGTCATCCTGACCGAGTTCGCCTTCGCGAGGAGGGAACCCTTTCGATCCGTCTCATTTCCGTCCGGAGCGCCGAGCCGTGGCCGATAATCATGCGTTCGATGTCGTGAGTGAAATCAATACAGCCGAGATGCACAACGCGGTTGTTCAGGCGCAGCACGAAATTGCGGTGCGTTACGACTTCAAGGGAACCCGAGCTTCGATCGAATACAACAAGAAAGAGAATTCGCTCACGCTTCTGGCCGACCACAAGGGGCAGCTTGATACGGTGATCCAGGTCCTCAAGGAAAAGATGGCCAAGCGAGGTGTGGCGGTCAACGCTCTGAAGCGCGGGAAGCTTGAAGAGGCCACGCATGATTCGGTGCGAGAGACTCTGACGTTGCACGTCGGAATCGAGACCGATGACGCCAAGAAGCTGGTCAAGCAAATCAAGCAGTTGGGCATCAAGGTGCAGGCCCAGATCATGGACAGCAAGGTTCGAGTGACCGGCAAGAAGATTGATGAACTCCAGGCCGTGATCGCCTATCTCAAGGAGAACGGACCGGAATATCCCCTCCAGTTCACCAATTTTACCTGATGATTCTGACCGCTAAGGGTGGCAAGTGGCGCGGCCGCGAGAGGTGGCTTCCGATTGAGTGCCGCGGCGAAATTGTCCGATGACAAGCGGGGCCCGGAAGCGTCGGGCGATTTCCGCCGGGGAGCCGGCGGTGCGGAACATGGAGGATCATCGCGATGGGGTTCTTGAACGGACGCGTCACCTACATGCGTTATCGGGTCAGTGGGGACAGCCCGCTGCCGTTCGGTGAAGAGTTGCTGGAGCTGGCGAGTCAGCATGCGATTGGACGGCATGGTGCGGCCGACCCGACCGATGGCGTCTCCGTGGGCTGGTCGGGGGGAGATCATGTCCTCGATCTCACCTTCGACCTCGCCAAGAACATCATTAACGACGCCCTTCACCTCGCGATTCGCGTCGACACCGACAAGATTCCGGGCTCGCTCCTTCGCGCTTACACCAAGATCGAGACCGACGCTCGGGCGCAAATGAACCCCAGCGGGTTCCCGACCAAGGCTCAGCGTCAAGAAGCCAAGGAAGCCGCGAAGATTCGGGCCGAGGCCGAGGCGGCTGACGGCCGGTTCCGCCGCCTGGCCCACTATCCTGTGCTCTGGGACGGCCAGTCGAACACCCTCTACGTGGGGGCGACCAGCAATTCGGTTCTGGAGCGGCTCCAGGGGCTCTTCCGCGAGACGTTTGACCGGACGCTCGAGCCGGTCACGTCGGGTAGCCTGGCCTACTCCCTGGCCGAGGTGCGTGGTCAAGAACGCACCGTTGAAGATTTCGGCCCGGTCGGCTTCGTAGGAGGGGACGCCAGCTACTCCACCGTCGCCTGGACCGACAGCGACGCGTCCAACCGCGATTTCTGGGGGAACGAGTTCCTGGTTTGGCTCTGGCATACCCTTCAGACCGACGGCGACACCATCACCTTGCCGGACGATTCTGAAGCGACGGTGATGGTCGCGAAGACCTTGACACTCGACTGCCCTCGCGGCGAGACGGGACGCGATTGTCTGACGAATGAAGGCCCGACACGGCTTCCAGAGGCCTTCCGGGCCTTGCAAGCCGGCAAGATCCCCCGCAAAGCGGGTTTGATCATCGTGCGGCACGGCTCCCAGTATGAGCTGACCCTGCAGGCCGAGACCCTCGCGGTCTCCGGAGCCAACCTGCCGAAGATCGAAGGGGCCTCGGGCAGCGAGATCCAGGTGGCTCGAATCGACAGCCTAAGACATCTAGTCGAGACCCTCGACCTTCTGTACGATGCCTACGGCCGGCGCCGAACCGGGCCGGAATGGACCGGCGAACTCGGACGGATCCGCCGCTGGCTCCAGGCGGCCTAACGAGGGACTGGCTCGTTGGCGAAGGACGGGTGGGGAAGCACGAGGAAGGTCTGAGGCAGGAACGGCGGCCCTGAGCGCCGCCGCTCTCCAGACTCAACCACCCGTCGACAGCCTCCAGCCACTCACGGACGAGTGGGCAACTACCGACAACATCTCACCTTTGCGAGCGTCCTCGGCGTTGTCTACGCAGTCGCTGCGTATTTCGTCGCGGGAGTCCACTGGCTCTATGGGTCGGTTGCGCTACTGCTCACGACCCTGAGCGGCCTGCTCCCCGATCTTGATTCCCCTTCCGGTGTCGAGCTCAAGAGCTTCACCGGAATTCTGGGAGTCCTGGTGGCGCTCGCGGTCTGGCAGGGGTTCGGGAAAATGCATCCCGAACCCCCCTTTGAGCTCCATCTCTGGTCGGTGGTTTGCTCTTATGTCATGGTACGCCACGGCTTTCGCCGTATCATGACCCATCTCACCGTTCACCGGGGCATCAGCCATAGCCTGCCGACCTGCGCGGTCTGGGGTGCCCTGGCTTATCTACATTACCCTACCGAAAACGCCCTCCTCCGCCTGGTGATGGCCCTGGCCGTGGTCATTGGCTTCTTCTCTCACCTGCTTCTCGATGAAATTTGCAGCGTCGATTTGCAGGGTGCACGCGTGAACAAAGCCTTTGGGACGGCGATCAAATTCTGGGCTCCTTCCCCCTGGACCACCATCGGGATGTATGGGCTGTTGAGTTATTTGGCCTGGCGGGTCATCCAGATTTGGCCCGACGGACCCTTCCTGGATCAACCGCCTAATCTACCTATGATTCCCAACCCATTGCAGGAGCGACTCAATTGGCCGGCTCTGGCCCGATCCTGGGGGATTCGTCCGGGCTAACCGCAAACTCACGGATTTGCTTCACGATTCGCGCGGCGGAATTCCGCGAAATCCGTATAATTCCTACAATCCGGTCTGGAAATCGCATTTTTCCTGGATCGCGTGACGTACGGTTCGAATTTGTCAGGGAGGCGTTTTCGATGCGAGCGATTGTTCGACCAGGAGTAGTGACCCTGACGACGGTCCTCATGTTCGTTGCGACCATGAGAAGCCATGCTCAGGGCACTGCGGCGCCAAAAGCCGGGGCTCCGGCAACCACCAAAGCGGCCCCTCGTCAACCTGCGGCTGATCCGGCGATTCTCAAGCAGGTTCTCGCCACCGTGAACGGTGAGCCGATTACCCGCCGCGAGCTGATTGAGTTCCTCAGCCAGTACCAGATCTCGCTTGAAGATCCGCAACAGGTTTACAACGATGCGATCGACACTCTCATCAACATGAAGCTGGTGACCCAATATCTCACCCGGCTCAAGATCCCCGTTCCTCCCGAACGGATTGATGAGGCTGTGAACAACCTCAAGAAGCAACTCGAGAGCGACGGGTCGAGCCTGGCGCAAACGCTGGTCGACAGCAACAAGGGAATCGAAGACGTCCGCAAGATCTACGCGGATCGAATTCGCTGGATCGAGTTCGTCAACCAGCGCGGGACCGACGCCGAACTGAAGAAGTACGCGGCGAACCATAAGGACCTGCTCAATGGAACGCAGGTCAAAGTGAGCCATGTTCTTATCAGAGTCGAGCCCAAGGCCACTCCGGCTGAGAAGGAGAAGGTTCGCCAGAAGCTCGTCGGCATCAAGAAAGACATCGACGCCAAGAAGGTGACCTTTGCCGAAGCCGCCAACAAGTACTCAGAAGACCCTGCCAACTCTCAGGGGGGTGGCGGCGACATTGGGTACTTCGGCCTGAACAACGGGATCGTCGAGGAGTTTAGCAAGGCGGCCTTCGGTCTGAAGGCGGGGCAGGTGTCCGACCCGGTCGAAACGCCGTACGGCTACCACCTGATCCTGGTCACCGATCGCAAGGAAGGGGCTCCGTTCGACTTCGATCAGAACCGTCCCCATATCCTGAACCAGTATGCGGCGGAGCTTCAGAAGGACCTTCTGGTCGCTCAGCGCAAGACCGCCCAGATCAAGATCAATCCGATGCCTGCGGATCTCTTCCCGCCGCAGCAGACCGAAGCTGCGACCCCCGCCACGGCGAAGGAAAAGGCCAAGACGGCGAAGTGATCGCGCGAGTGATCCTTCGTTAGCCCGGAAGCGCCGGGGAAAGAAAAGGACGGCACACGACCAAGAGCGACCCGATGTGGGTCGCTCTTGGTATTTCGAAGGTCAGGCGAGGTCGGAGAGGTCGAGCCGCCCTTGCTTTTGCAGGGTGGAGAAACGGTCGAAGGTTTCCTTGATGCCGTCGTAGAGCGATGTGCGAGGCAAGGGGCCGAGTTTGGCGTCGAGCCGAGAATCGTCCAGGTCGGGAGCGATCGGGAGCTGGCGGTCGCCGTGGGTCACGAACTGGGCCGCCTCGGGCGCGACCTTGTGGAATGTGGCAACGAACTCCTCGATCGGAACCACTGCCCCTCGGATGTTAAAGGCATCGGCTCCCTCGAAAGGAGCTGTGAGGGCTTGGAGGAAAGTGCCGGCGACGTCGCCCACGTATTGGAGATCTTGCGAGCCGCCGTAGCTGATGTGATAGGGTCGCCCGGCAACGGCCGATTTGATGGCCTTGGTCGGCTCGCTGGTCATCCCGAAGTCGCGCCCAACCCCGTAGACCGTCCAGGGGCGGAGGCCCACGCTCGGGATTCCCTGGTCGAGCCAGTAAACGCGGGCGTTGAGCTCATTGCAGACCTTGTAGGCGCCGTAATGAGTCAAGGGGGCAAGCCGAACCTGGTCGGCGAGCGGTCCCACCGAATCCGGATCCGCCGGACCATGAACGGCCGCCGAGCTGGCGTAGACCACGCGCTCGACCTGCCCCTTGAGGGCAACCGCCGCCTCGAAAATGGCGAGCGTTCCGATCACGTTGACCCGCGCTCCAAGGATCGGGTTGGCGCGGCAGGTGGGGGTTTGAAGCCCGGCGAGGTGAAGCAGGTGTGTGGCTTCCACCTTTTCGACAGCCGCACGCACAACCGCCGGGTCTGACACGTCCCCTTCCACGAAGTGAACGCGTTCCTTCTCAGCCGGCTCCAGCAGCAAGTCGAGTCGGTGCGTGTCTTCCTTCAGGTCGAAGATCCAGACCTCTTTCCCTGCGTCGATCAACTGCTTCGCGACCCACGACCCGATGCAACCATAACCGCCCGTCATCAAAACACGCACGCCGAATCCTCCCAAATACCGAACGCTGAAACCGACTCACGGGCCTCGGTCAAGGAGGACCGGTCCCAATCCCGACGACCCGAAAGGGCGACTGTATCGCAAGGCCGCTGCTCGCTCCAGTCCCAGGTGCTAAGGCTGCCGTATGACGCGCGACACTACGGCCACCGCGGAAGAACACCTTTGGAAAAGGCTTGCGAGGAATGCGTGGAGTCACGACAATTGTCGTGGTTAAGGCCTCGCACTCTTGTCATTGAGAAGGCCGGGGCTACATCACGTCCCAAAACGGTGCAATGGGCGCTCGTCGCGGAGTCTCGAATGCGATCGCTGATACCAAGACTTCGGCTCTGGCATCTCGTTGGGTTTACCGCGGCGGCGGCTGGATTGTTCGCGATCCTCGATTTCCGCCGGAGCGTGGATGATCCCGCCTATGCCGCCATGAAGCGGCTGAGATCGCTCGACAGCGAAGAGAGGATTAAAGCAGCTCAAATTCTGTCGACATTTCGTCCCCCTGCGCGGCAGGCCATTGAACCGCTTCTGGTAGCGCTGAAGGACGCTGACCCTCGTGTGCGAGCCGCAAGCGCTAACACTCTTTCATTTCTCGTGTCGAAGGACTCGGATGCAGCTCAGATCTCCGCGGTTAAATCCGCCCTGACAGCCTCGCTCCAGGACCGCGATATTCCAGCGCGTCGCGCTGCGGCCGTTTCACTGGCCATGCTCATGCCCGAGGCCTCGGTTGTGGTGCCAACCCTGATCGACACATTACAGGAAGCGCCTTCTGATGGGCGAGCACAGATCATCAACATGCTCGGCTTTTATGCGGCGAAGGACGTCTCCGCGTGGAATACGGTCTTGGCGAGCCTCGAAGATCCTGACGTTTGGGTCCGCAACATGGCAGTGCGCTCACTGGGTCTCTGCGTGCGATCCCCGGAACTGGCGCCCCGAGTCATTCCTGCGGTCCTCCCGTCGCTCCGCGATTCCAACTACCATCTTCGCACTTCGGCCGTCTACGTGCTCTCGGGAGCGGCCGCGGTCACGGGTGTCGAGGTCCCCGAGTTGGTGCAAATCCTCGCGGATCCCGCTCCGAGCGTACGCATGGCGGCTCTGTCGGCTCATCCCAATAAGGATGTCTCTCCGCAATGGATGAACTTGCTGATTCAGGCCACGCGCGATTCGGATGCGCTCGTTCGCAGCCAGGTCTTATCCAAGCTTCAATCGATGGGCGCGGACGCCGAGCCTGCCTTGCCAGCGATCCGGCAAGCGAAGGAGGATCCAGACGTTTCGGTTCGCCGTGTTGCGGGAGAGGCCGAGAGTACAGTCGAGGCCAAGACCAAACTCTTTCATGATAAACTGCTTCCTGAGCTTCTCGCCGACCTGAAGTCGGAGAACGATCAGGATCGCCACCAGGCGCTGGAGATGATCGGAAAAGCGGGAAGGAAGGCCGCATCGGCGATTCCCGCGGTCGTTGGTCAACTTGAGAACGCGGCTCCCAAGGTCCGTCTTGCCGCGGTCAATGCCTTGCGCGAGTTCGGACAGGACGCGCAAGGGGCGGTTCCCGCACTGACTCGCCGTTTGGATGACACGGACGAATCGGTGCGCAAGGCCGCCAAAAGGGCTATCGCGGCCGTTCAGGCTTCGCCCAAGTCCAAACCTGGTTCTTAGGGCTTGGAGGCTACCGCGATCGGCGGTAAGAGATGTTGCCCGAGCCAGCGATAGGCGGGTTCGTGGTTGCGGCGAAGATAGCGCAAGGTGTGCTTTTCGTGGGGGTCGCACTCGATGGTGAGGGCGATCCCCTTTTGATTGGCCAGCCACGCAAACGACTGAGCCTGGGCATCGAAGTTCCAGTTATCGCGGCCCGGGTAGTTGATGTAGATAGCCAGCTCGCCCGGCTTGAGATCAGTGGTGAAGAGGAGATCCGCCGGGTTTTCCGCCGCGATGCGGCTGGGAACCTGAGGGCCGTCTCCGAAGACCGGCCTCATGTACTTCTTCGCGGGAACTCGGCTCAACCCAAAGTAGAAAACACCCACGATCTCGTCGGGGTCGTAGTCTTCTTTCCACATGTAAGTGGCCGGGTCGAAGTCTTCGCGCACGTCTCCATCTTTATTGGAGTAGCGCATATTCATCGGTCCCGCAAGCGCGGCGACGGCTCCGAAGTACTCGCGATGCTTGAGCGCCAGGTTCATGGCGCCGAGTCCTCCCGCCGACGTGCCCAAAATGCCGTGAGCTTCGCGCTCGGGGCGAATCGAGTACGTCTTGGTCAGGAAGGGAATCACCTCGTACAGGATATGGTCCTGGAACCGCCCCATCTCTCCGTTCAGATAGAACGAATGCTTGGAGCCTCGATGCTTTTGTCCATCGATAAGGCCATCGGGGCATGCCACGATCATCGGGGGGATTTCCCCCTGCTGGATCATGCGATCAAGCTGAGCCACCCAGTTCGTGGCGATGAAAATGTGTTCGTCGACGCTCGCGACGTGAAGGTACAGGGCCAGGGGATAAGCATTCTGGGGCGTGTAGCCTGGGGGCAGATAAACGTAGAGGTCCCGCGGCATCCCCAAGATGGCTGAGGGTATGCGGCGGTCGCACCCGTGGTTTTGGGTGTAATCGACGACTTGCCCGGCCAGTTTTCGGTTCGTTCGATCCAGGCTCGCAAGGATTTTGGGCTGGGCCTGAACGGCCGAGTTCCCGGTCAAAAGCGCCAGGAAGGCCCACAGAACGAGGATGCGACCTTTTCCCATCCTGGGACTCACCACGTTTTGAAAGGGAGGGTTCATAGTCGAACGTTCTCTCAGAGCATGGGAAAAGGCTCGTATGGATATCGGCCGCCTTGGAGCCCTAAACGCGGCAAAACGATCAGACTCTTTCGCGATTCCCATACCAATCCTCCCAAGCCGCAAGCTCTTCTCGCGTTCGCTACTCCCAGGAGAAGGCGGGGGCCTTTTGGGGGTCGAATCCCTGCAGATGCTCTTTGTCGGTGCGTTGCTTTGGGCGTTGGTATCGCCAGGACTGATCGCGGAAGACCTCGGCGATCAACTTCGCGAGATCAGGGTCGTATTTCTCGAGTTCCTCTCGCGTATCCACGTGATTGTGGTCATGGTCGGGAGGACGATTGGTGTCGAACCAGGACTGCACCCCTTCCGCCCAGTATTCGTCGCGATTCGTGGCGGCGTAGGTCCCTTTCCATAGCCCTTTGGCAAGGGCCGCTTGATAGACCTTGTCGAGCCGGCCATCAAAGACATGGTCAATGGTCTTGAGGCCCATCTCGTGAATGGCGTGAGCGAATTCGTGGATCAGGATGTTCTCAGCCGCGTAGGGGTCCCCTTGATAACCGAGCAGGTTTTCTTCGCCACAGCTTACCGCCGGGCGATCTGGAGTTGCGCCAAGGCCTCGAGCGCGGCGATCCCAATACTTGCGAGGCGTGAGATCGTGATGCTCGGGGATATCGGTCGTCCGTTCTGACGACGCCATAACGGCGAGCCGCACCTTGTTGCGAATCATGGCTTCCCGGATATCGGGGCGTTTCGCAAGCATGTGATCGATGAGATAGGCCGCCTCAAGAAGGGCGAAGTCAGAAACCTTGGCTGATCCGACCACCGGCAGGCCCTGGGCGTCCACGTATTTCTGATAGAACGGAGCCAGGCCGAGACGGGCAGGAACAGGCTCCACGCGACGCTCAGCGGATTTCTTCGTAGCGTCGTCCCGGTCCGAGGCCGCGAGCGTCGGCGACTGAGCCAGCATCAAACCGAGCGCGCCGGCGGCCATGCTGACATACCGGAACACCACGGATGCGAGGGCGCCGCGGGGAGCAGGCATCGCGGGTTGCCGCCCGCCTTTTTCTGGGTCTCGAATGCTGGCAACACCTTCGATGCGAGGGGCATTGACCATTCCACTCGTCTCCTCTGACCTGTCTCCGCGGGCAAGGCTCGTTGACTCGGGCCCGGCCCTCGGCAATCCTTTGCCGAGGCCTTTGGTACGGCGGTTTTCCTCCTCGGGTTCGGTTTCCCAAGGGGCCTGGCCTATTCGTAGGCTAACCCGCGTGGAGAGTTCCGGCTAGACTCCTCGCCCGATTTGTTGGGCCGGTTTGCTAGTTCGGCTGGACTCGTTGCTTTCTCCGGGAGTTTGGGCTCGCTAAGATTGCGGGACGCGGAAGCTCACCGTATGAGATCGAGCAATTAGGCGGGAGTGTGGCCAAGATGAGAGTTTTTCGAGCCGGGTTTCTTTGCGTGCTGGCCCTGAGCGCGTTGGTTCCCTCCTTGGTGTTCGCCAAGGACGCGGAATGGGTGACGTATGAGGGCAAAGAGGGACCTGGGAAGGGGAAGCACGTCGTTCTCGTCAGTGGTGACGAAGAATACCGATCCGAGGAAGCCCTGCCGCAGCTCGCGAAGATCCTCGCGACCCGCCATGGATTCACATGCACGGTGCTCTTTGCCATTGGCAAGGACGGAACGATCGAGCCCACCCGACGCGACAACATCCCCGGTCTCGAAGCGCTCGACTCGGCCGATCTGCTGATCATCGCCACCCGTTTTCGCGATCTGCCGGATCAGCAAATGAAGCATATCGTTGATTATCTTGATTCAGGCAAGCCGGTCATTGGCCTCCGCACGGCCACGCACGGCTTCGATATCAAAGGGGAGCGGGAGTACGCGAAGTATTCCTGGAACAGCAACGTCGCGGGATGGGAAGGGGGCTTCGGCCGCCAGGTGCTGGGTGAGACGTGGATCAGCCACCACGGACAGCACGGGAAGCAGAGCACGCTCGGCATCGTGGCCAAGGGGGAAGAGAGCCACCCGATCCTGCGAGGAATCAAGGACGGTGATGTTTGGGGGCCGACCGACGTCTATGGCGTTCGCCTCCCCTTGCCGGGAGACAGTCGACCTTTGATCCTAGGTGAAGTTCTTTCAGGTATGGAAGCGACCTCGGCACCCATCGACGGGAAGCAGAATAGCCCGATGATGCCGGTTGCATGGGTTAAATCGTTTAAGGGGGCCAAGGGGAAAGCCGCTCGTGTCTTCACAACGACCATGGGAGCGGCCACCGACCTTCAAAACGAAGGGCTCCGGAGGCTTTTGGTAAACGCCTCTTATTGGGCGGCGGGTCTGGAGGACAAAATTACTCCGAAGCTCGATGTGGCGATCGTCGGCGAGTACCAGCCTCACCCGTTCCGTTTCGGCGGCTTCCAGTCGGGAATTCGCCCCTCGGATCTGGCCACGAAATAAACCTGCCGATATGGGGCGATGAGAGGACGATGTGGTTGTTCGTAAACATCGACTTCGCGGCCTGAGATCGTCGTCGAGTCGCCCCAATTTTTTCGGCCCAAACTGACAACTATTTGTTTTGTCCCAACAGTTTATGTGCTAGAAAGTATCGGTTCGCGTCGTGAAGTTGGAAGGCCGTGAATGCCTGGCGGCTGGTCGAAAAGTCGGTCCGGGATGGCGTCTGGAAGCGAGACGGTGGCCCGCGGTGATTTGCCAAGGGCGGTTCTGCATCCTATTCTAAGGATGCAGACGTTCTCTCCCCCCCGACCGTTGCTATCGGACTCGCTCATACCGGAGGCGCATTGCGCAAGGCTGATGACGACGAAGTCGGCGATCATGAGCGAGTCAAACAATCCGATGGCGCGTCGTAGCGGTGATTCGAGGGAATCTTTGATTGGCCCCGATGCTGGAATGATCTTACTGGTTGAAGACAGTCCCACGCAGGCCCTACGCACGCAACTCGTTCTCGAGGATGCGGGATGGAACGTCACGGTCTGCGGTGACGGAATGAAGGCGGTGACAACCGCCTCTGAGATTTCTCCAGACTTGATTCTTCTGGATATGAGGTTGCCGGGGCTCGACGGCAGCGAAGTCGCTCGTCGATTGAAGGACGTCCCTGGACTTTCGGATATCCCCATCATCTTCCTGACGGGCGTGTTCCGCGAAGTTGAAGACATTATTGGCGGTCTCGACCAGGGGGCGGATGACTACCTGGTGAAGCCGGTTGCCGACGGAGAGTTGGTGGCTCGAGTGCGCGCCTGCTTGCGCGTTCGCCGCCTTCAGCATGAGCTGGGTCGAATGGCCGGCCTGCTGCTCTCGATCAACCAGGTGGGAAGCCGCATCGCCGGAATTCTTGAGCTCGAGAAGCTGTTGTCCGCGGCCTGCCAGCTCCTACTGAGCGAGCTCGGATACCCGAGCGTAAGCGTCTTTCTTCGAGAAGATGGCTGGGATGATTATGTCTTGTCGGCAGCCGCCGGCAGGAACTCTGAGATCCTGCTTGCGAATCCCCCTCGGTTCTCGGTCGACGACGACGGCCTGATCGCCTCGAGCATCCGAACGCGGCGCACGCTGTTCGCCAATGGAAGTGTGCTGTGCCAGTCCTCACCGGGCTGGGAGGGAATTCGTTCCGGGGCTGTGGTTCCCCTCCACACGGCCGGCGAGACTCGCGGAGCCCTGGTGATTGCCAGCCCCGAGGAAATGGCCTTCGACGAACGTGACGAGCTGGCTCTGGAAACGATCGCCGATCAGTTCGGAGCGGCGATCCACAACGCGAGGCTCTATCGCCAAATGGAAGAGCTGGCGACCCTCGATTGTTTGACGGGCCTTCTCAACCGCCGTGCGATTCTCAGCCGGCTTGACGCTGAATGGAGTCGCTGCCGGCGCTCGGGGCGAGCCATGGCCCTGGTGAGCCTGGATATCGACAGATTTAAGTCGATCAATGATAACTACGGTCATGCGATTGGTGATGATGCGATCGCGGCCGTGGCCGGTGTCATTCGCCGCGCGATTCGCCGTGATGACTTCGCCGGCAGGCTTGGCGGAGACGAGTTCCTGATCGTTATGCCTGAGACCGACCGGCAAGGAAGTCTTGAAGCGGCCGACCGATTGCGTCTTGCCGCCGAAGGCCTCGAGATCACATCACCTTCTCTGGGATCGCCATTCTCGCTGACGCTGAGCCTGGGAGTGGCCAGCATTCCCGAGACTCCCGCCGACGATCCCGCCCGACTACTTCAGGCCAGCGATCAGGCGCTTTACCGCGCCAAGGCGGCCGGGCGCAATCGGGCTTCGATCTGATCTCGAGAGACCGGGTGCGGCTGTTGAAGACTCCGCGCCCAATCTCTCATGCTCAAGTCATATAAGCGACTGTCTGTGCGATTCTCGCTCAGACCGTGGGCTCGCTACGATACCTCGGTAGCTTATCGCGGAGAGCGTCGAGAGTTGGGGCCTCGCCATCCTTGATGGAGAGGATAGGGTCCGCGATGGGCCAGGTGATGCCCACTTCAGGAGCATCCCAGCGAATCGTGAGTTCGGATTTGGGGCTATACGGGGTCGTGCACTTGTAGACGACGAAAGCCCCTTCGCTCACTACGGCAAAGCCGTGTGCGAAGCCTGGCGGCACATAGACCTGGCGACGGTTCTCGGCGGACAGCGTCACACCGACCCACTGGAGGAAGGTTGGCGACCCCACGCGCACGTCCACGGCGACGTCGAAGATCTCCCCTTCCAACACGTGGATGAGCTTACCTTGGGGATTCGGCTCCTGAAGATGGAGGCCGCGGAGAACCCCTTTACGCGAATACGAGAGATTATCTTGGGCAAATTCACCTGGCAGCCCAACTTCGGAGTATTTCGCTCGGCTCCAGGTTTCCAGAAAATAGCCGCGATCATCGCGGTAGACGGTGGGTTCGACAGTGACGACTTCGGGAAGCGTCGTGCTCTGTATTTTCATTCTCTCATCCACCGTGAGGAAGGCTTATCGTCTTACGATGATCGTCGCGGGGCGACTCTTCATACGCAACCCATCGGAAGGATCCGGCCCCGGCAATCCGTTGGGATCCATGCCACTAACCCGTGATGGGCATCTCTCACTCCGCGTCTTTCTTGTCGGCTCCGTCTGCCCAAGGGCTGAAGCGATTTGGGTAGCCGGAGGACCCGAAGCCCAACCTTACGACATGACCGAGAGCGGCTGCAAACGGAATTCCCCCCCGCCACTTGCCTTGGGTCGTCTCTCGCCGAGTTTTGCTTTTCACCGAGTCAGAAGGCTGCGAATGGCTTACATGGTGGGTATTATGGCGACCAAATAGGGATGGTTTCCCAGGAGCTGAGCGGTCGCGGACCCTCGTTGCACTTCGAGAACCGGACCCTCGGGCATTGGAAGGAACAGAGCGTGATGCAACGGATGATGAGGATGCTCGCCTTGTCAGGCGTGTTGGCAAGTCTCTTGTGGGGAACGCTCAGCGTCGCGGACGAACCCGAAGGCGGCAAGAAATATCTCCTCGAGCGCGTCGACGACGCGGCCGTCGTTCAGGTGTATGCGGACGGGTTTTCCAGGCTGCCGCTCAAAGACAAAATCCTGACGTGGCACCTGTACCAGGCGGCTCTCGCCGGGCGCGATATTTACTACGACCAGAGGCACGCCAACGCTCTCGAGATGCGAGGCATCCTTGAGGGGGTCCTCCGGCACCCCAAGGGCGTGGATCCCGCCACTCTTGCTGAGATCACACGCTATACCAAGCTCTTCTGGCTAAACAGCGGTCCTTATAACCACCTGACCGCCCGGAAGTCTGTGCTCAAATGCACACCGGAGGCGTTCGCCCAGGCCGTGGCGGCTGCCGCCAAGGACGGGGCGGTCTTCCCGGTCGCTCCAGGAGAAACGGTCGACGGAGCGTTGGAGCGGCTCAAGCCGATGTTCTTCGACCCCAAATTCCAGCCGATCGTGACCAACAAGACCCCGGGCCCCGGCAAAGACATCCTGGCGGAGAGCGCCGGTAATGTCTATGTGGGCGTCACCATGAAGGATCTCGAGGGTTTCACGGAGCGTTATCCGCTCAACTCACGGCTCATCAAGAAGGATGGGCATCTGGTCGAGGAACCCTACCGAATCGGTGGAAAGTATGGCCGTCAGATCGCGCTCATTGTCAGGCATCTGGAAAGGGCTCAGGAATATGCTCCCCCGGAGATGAAGACGGCCTTGCAAGCTCTGATCCGTTTCTACGAAACAGGAGCGACTAGCGACCGCGAGGCGTACGACATTGCGTGGGTTGCAGACAAGAGTTCACCAATTGATACGATCAACGGGTTCATCGAGGTCTACCTGGATCCGCGAGGGATCAAGGGGGCCTGGGAGGCGGTCGTCTTCTTCGTGAACCCAGAAAAAACCGGCGCGATTCGGAAGCTTGCCGGAGAGGCACAATGGTTCGAGGACCGGATGCCCTGGTCCAAGGACTATCGTAAATCGAATGTGCGCGGAATCACGGCCAATGCCATCGAAGTTGTGATCGAGACCGGCGAGTGCGGTCCCATCACACCGATCGGAATCAATCTCCCCAACGACCAGCAAGTTCGCGAGCAATACGGCAGCAAGTCGGTTTCGCTGTCGAACGTCCTCGAGGCGAGTGACAAGTCGACCCCCAATAGCTTCCGGAGTGAGTTCGCGTGGACTCCGGAAGAGGCTGCACGCGCCACCAAATGGGGGTCGTTGGCCGGCGAGCTCCTCGTCAACATGCACGAAGTGATTGGCCACGCCTCGGGCCGACTTTCCGAGGCGCTCAAGGGGAAGCCGCAAGACAGCCTCAAGGAGCACTACTCGGCTCTCGAAGAGGGACGAGCCGACCTCGTCGCTCTCTACTACATGACGAATCCGAAGCTTGCCGAGCTCGGCCTGGTGAGCTCCGCCGATCAGAAAGAGGTTGCTCTCGCTGCGTACGAGAATTACGCACGCAACGCCCTTGTTCAGCTCCGACGGATTCGCGAAGGATCACAGATTGAAGAAGACCACATGCGCAATCGCCAAATGGTTGTGCGGTGGTTGATGGATCACACCAAGGCGATCGAGGTCCGTAAGCGTGACGGGAAGACGTATTACGTCATGGTCGATTCCGACGCCTTTCACGAGGGAGTCGGCAAGCTCCTCGCCGAGGTACAACGCATCAAATCGGAGGGGGACTACGCGGCAGCCAAGAACCTCTTTGAAAGCTACGGCATTCATTTTGACCCAACTCTGAGGGACGAGGTGAGAGATCGCGTCGCGAAGCTCAACCTGCCTTCCTACACCGGCTATGTCATGCCCACACTCGAGCCAGTCATCAAGGCCGATGGGAAGATCACCGACATTCGGATCTCTTATCCTCTCGACCTCACCAAGCAGATGCTGGAATACTCGGCCTCGCCGACACACTAAAGCTTCAAGACTTCCCCGGAGTCTCGGCTTAACGGGATCTCTTGCAAGCGGCCTTGAAGAATGACCGGCGGCTCCTGTGTTGATTCCTTCAACGCCGGAGCCGCCTTTCTTTTGCGCAACACATGAGACTTGATCCGAGTGATCCTCGCGTGTCGAGAATGCCCTGGCGGCGAGAATAGGAACATCCCCCTCAAGGCTCGAGTTCCGCCACGACCATGGCGTGAACGTCCAGTTGAGGAACAACCACCGTAGTGGCCGTCGGAGTCTTCATCATCTCAAGATGGATTCCCCCTGGTTCCAGGTGCACCTTGCGAATGTGGTAAGAGGGGGCAAAGGCCACGCGAATTCCATGGATGGGGACCACCTCCTCACGGAGCGGCACATCGTCGCTTGGTAAGGCATGAGACGACGTCGTATTAAGGTCGCTGAAAAGGTGGAGAACCAAACGCTCCCCCTCCTTACGCTGACGCATCAAGTTCGCGTGTACGCACATCGGCGCTTCCACCGTCAAAGGGGAGGGGGATGATGCGGCCCAGTCGATCGCGTGGCGTAGGATCAAACGCTGATAGGGGTATGCGTAGAGGTAATAGGCCGCATCAAAACCTGCGGCGAGATACACGACGCGCCCTTTGCCATACGTCTGGGTGATGACTCCCGGGAACTCCGTTGCGCCGGCCGCGGATTTGACCTGCAACGTCCCCAGGGTCCGTGTGCCGGGACGGGGGGAAACCCGGACTGCCGGCCCCTTGTAGGTCACGGGGTTATCTGCCACATAGACTTTCATGCGTCCTTGATTGAGGAATGAAGACACATCCTGGCGGAAATCGAACGCGTTTTTTCGTTTTTCCCAGTAATCAGGCCCGATGGACCTGGCGAAGTTGACGTCCAGGGTTTCGCGCTCGGCCGCTGCCGGGTTGTCACCAGTTCCTCGATAGTGGACCCCAAGCACCTCCGCGAGGGCGAAGTCGCGCCTCGGATCACCGAATTCGTCGAACAGAGAGGTATCGAGACTGGCAACCAGGCCGCCGCCGTTCTGCACGAACTTGGCGATGGCCTGAACCTGTCGGTCGTCCAGACAGGCGGTATTTGGAAGGACCAGAACCTTGTACTTTCCTAGATCCTCTGTGTTGAGGTTCCAGTCGTTGATCAGCGTAAGTGGCAGGTGCTCCTCCACCACCGCCCGGAACGTACCCAGTACATTGGCCATGTACCGCTCCTCAACCATCCCCGCGGAACGGCCATAGAAATTCCGGGTGTTGTCGCTCATCACGACCGCTCCCCAGGGTTCCGGCCGCTTGTGCGTCAGCCAGGGTTTGCGGCGCTGGACTTCGTCGAGACAGCGATACAGTTCTTGCTGAAGAAATGCCGGCTGGCTGACGGCAATACTTGGCGCCGCCCCGTAGGTCAGGGCGAGCATCATTCGACGTAGGATCTCGTGAGGCGGAAAACTGTCCTTACCATAGGGATTACCGTGACTCAGGATGTAAGGCTCGCTGAAGGCCACGCGATGATTGGTCGTCCCCCAGATGTACGCATTCGCGAAGGCGGGAACAATCGTCGTTCCCCGGTTCGTCTCATCGAGCCAGAACTCCTGGTCAGGGGCATCGAGCAACAGGTTCATGCGCGAGGGCATGTTTCTGGGGATGCTCAGAAAGTGCCCGAACCGCCCCGCGTTGGTCGTCCAGGTGACGAGCGCGACCTCGGGCTTGATTCCCTTCAACCGCACCTGCATGCGTCGGATTAGATCCTCCATCCTACGATCGGCCCAATGCTGGTAACGGCGGAAGGCCGGGTCATTCATGTCGGGGTTGGGAATCTCTTGGCCGGTGGCCTGGCGAAAGCTCTCGCGGCAGTTGGCGCAGTAGCAATAGCCGCCGTAGTGCAACCCGTCAAAGCTGAAGGCATCGACTGCCGGAAACTTGGTGAGAATCTCCGCCAAGACCTCGATGAAGAAATCGCCATAGGGACCTAGCAGGCAAAGCATCCCGCCATGCGGGAATTTTTTCATGTCGATTTGAGGGATTTCGGTGGTTTTGCGGTCAATGCGTCTCCACTCGGGGTGAGCCTCGTAGACTTCTCCCTGGAGGCAGGGGGGATAGACCGCCAGAATACGAACACCGAGCCGCTGGTATTCGGCGATATCCTTTTCGAGACGATCCAGGGGAACGTGTGGGCTTCTCTTCTTCAGAAAGCGGCTCTCGTAGTAGGCGTAGAAGGGATCGACAAAGCCCATCTCACTGATCGTCACACCGTGCGCCGCCGCCTGAGCCCGCCCCTTGCCATCCATGACCGAGAGGGTGTACCCACAGCCGACCGTTTCCCGGACCCAGTCCGGTACCTTGATGGTGCGAAAGGCCTGCTTCTCGAAAGGCTGGGGCATGATGGTTTCACCCCAGATCTCGCGGTCTTCGCTCAGGGCCACATCGGTCATCACGGTGAGGAAGGATGCCGCGAGGATTAGAGACAGGGCGTGCATTCGCGAGGTCATCGGCTCTACCTCCGGAAAAGGAGAATACGCACGACGGCGAATCATTCATGGTGGCAATTCATCAGGTGATATATCGGGATTGGACCAGAGCCGGTTCACGAACGCCAGCGGATTCCGACGAGGGGAGCGCAAGCAAAGCCTTATCAAAAGCCACCGGCCGCCGCGAAATTGCTCGAGGAGACGAGCAAATTCGCCGGCGGCCGGTTCGACTAAAGGGTTCTCAGGTATGATCAGTTGTTGCTGAAATTCAACCCCGGGTCTTCAGCGGGGGCTCCCAGAGCTTTGAACTGGAAGCTGTGGTCGTCTTTCCAGGCCACCTTGCCGACCATCGGGGGGTGATCGGGCGGGGCGAGAAAGAGGGTGTCGTTTTCAAACGTGGCCTGTCCCTTGAACTCATGGGGGCCGTCAGGCGCGGCGACCTTCCAATTGAAACTTTTCTTGTCGTCCAGCCCCAGCGTGATCGTGACGGAGCCCTCGGGCTTGGCCGTCCAATTCCCGACGAGTTTGGCCGGGACCGGGCCAGTGGGCAGGGGAGGCGGCTGAGGAGCCGCCGGAGGGGTCGCCTGGGCTTGAGCCCCGCCCGTCTGTGTGGGAGCGGCGCTGGCTTGTGCGGGAGCCACGCCGGGATTGGCCGCGGGTTCCGACGCAATGGCCACGGCCGTTGGATTCGGGGAGGCTCCCTCGGGTTTCGCCGGCTCGGACGGAGGAGCTTCCGCGGGCGGTTTTGCGGTCAGCGTTGCAAGGATCTGTGCGGAGAGCTTGTCCTGGGGTTGCAGGGCGATGACTTCTCTCAGTTTAGCTGCCGCCGCCGGGGCACTTCCCTGGGTCAAATAGAGTGCGGCGAGCACAAAGCGAGCGGCCGCGGCCCTGGGGGTCGTTTCGCAGAACGCTTCCAGGGCCCGAAGCTGGCGCGTGTAGACCTCGATCGTGGGATAGAGGCCGGCAAGTGTCGTCCAATCCCAACCGGGACCGACGGACAGCACCGTGTAGAAAGGAATGGCCGCCTCATCATAGCGCTGAAGCGCGAACAAACAGATGGCCCGGAATTCGTGAAGCATTGGGTCGTTAGGCGATTGCCGTAACGCGTCTTCCGACAAGGTCAGCGCGCGGTTGTAATCACCCGACTTGAACGCCGCCCTTGCAGCGTCAAGAGCGGTCGTCGCCTGAGCCACCGCCGTCTGAGAAAGAGGAGCGGCCGAAATGTCGATCGGGCGAGAATAGTCGTAGACAGACGACTGGCGAACCACGACGGTGGGCTGAGCCGCCACCACGTTGTACGACGAGTAGTAGGGGTTCGAGTAGCGGGAATAGCCCCAGCTATTTAGCAGAGAGCTGACGCCCATCGCCGCTGCGCCGATACCGAGCCCAACGCCAAGGGCGCTGTTACCGGGATTGCTGTAATACGAATTCATGCCCCAACCGGAGGCATAGTTGGTATTCCACAATCCGTTGACCCAACTCTGATTGTAGGAATAGTTCGTCGGCACTCCCCATCCGCCATACCCACCGTACCCACTATACCCATAGCCACCGTAACCGCCATAGCCGCCGCCCCATCCGCCATAGCTCCGGGTATAGCCGCCGTAATAGCCTGTGCCATATCCGCCGAAGCCGGTGCGGTAGCCGCCATAGCTTGCGCCAAAGCCTCCCACTCCGGTGCCGTAGCCAAAGCCTCCTCCGTAGCCCGCACCAGTTCTGCCGACATTGACCTGGTTGAAGTTCCCGAAATTTCGGTTGTTGATGTTATTAACGTTGACATTCGTGACGTTATTGGTCACGTTGCCCGAGTTAATATTGACGTTCCTATTGATATTATTATTGATAATATTGGTTGTATTGTTGTTGACGATGTTCGTGTTGTTGACGTTTGTCGAGCGGTTGATCATGCCAACACGGTTGGCATTCACATTGAAGTTGTTGAGCGTGTTTTGGCGGTTGTTGAAAAAGGCCGCGCGATTATTGTTGTTGAAGTTGGCCTGGCGATTAAACCCTCCGAAGTTATCTCCAAAGCCGCGGTTTTGCGGCATCTGGACTCCGGGGCCGAACGGCCTGCCGCCGTTATGCGGAGGACCGTAGACCTGGCGAACGACGAAGCCTCGGTTACGCCCGGCATGGGAAGTATTGCCGTGCCGGTTGGCTGATGGCGTTGCGGACGCATGCCGGTTCCGCTCTCGCCCGTGGTCATCACGATGCGAGGGTTTTGAGGCCGCTTCTGCAACCATGAAGGGGCTGGTCAAAACCAGCCCCGCGAGGAGTACCCATCGTCCGGTTGTGTTCGTCATGATTCGGATACCTCCGCTCCAAAAGTGCAAGGCGCAAGTTGTGGGGCTCAAGGCTGAGCGGCCGCAGCTTTGGGCTGGGGGGGCTTGCGCGACATGGTGATCTCCAAGATATCGGGCTCGGCATCCTGTCCAAGCGTACGGTCGATCGATTTCCATTGGAGTCGATCGTTATTGATGTAGGTGAGGATCTGGGTCGCCGTGGCTACGCGTCCATCGTTTCGCACGCCGGTCGCTTTAATCATCCATTGGTTGCCCTCGCGCACCCAGAGGGCGTCGCCATAACCTCCTCGAGAATCGAAGAGCCATGACTTGATCTGCTTGGTCAACGGATCCCAACCAATACGCTGCGTACCGTTGATGGCAGCCTTTCCCTTGACTTGCAGGCTGAATGTTCGGTGAAGAACGCTCTTGTCTTCAGACCATTGGAAGGAGTTGTAGACGATGGCGTTGGGGCTCTCCTCAACCCAATCACCGACGAGCCATTCCAGTTGCTTGAGGTGCTCACGAGCCGTGAGTTCGGGGCTCGGTAGCTCACGAATGCTGGCCAGCAACCAGCGTCCGTCGCTACGCAGATGGATGCCGTGGAAGCGCGACGTATGCGGAGCTCCCTCACCCCGGGGAGTGATCTCGCTCACTCCGCTCGAGCGCGCAAGGTTGGCGTCCAGAAACGTGACCGATTCAATGGTCGCTTTGATCTTGTCTCCTGGGCCGGCCGCAAACTCCGATGTATAGTGCTGCAAGAGGTTGTCCCGGCCATGCAGGATCCCTCCCTCGGCGTCGACCGCTTCCCCTTCCGGCGTGAACAGGTTGGCGAGAGTCTTCGCATCCCCCGTCTGGTAAGCCTGCGCGAACGTGTCAAATGTCGCGCGTATCGCTTTCTCGTCCTCGGTTCGTGCCGGCGCAACGGCCGGCGTGGATTGTCTCTGCGAATCCAAGCGTCCTTGAGCGGGCGGATCGGCGGCCGTCGCCAATTGGACCGCGACCAGTGCCGCGCCGAAAGCGACCGCGATTGTCGTCTTCATAAGTCCTACGCCTGTTCTCGAGGATACATCACGACGGAGACATGGACCCGCGATCGGCCTGCCATCGACTCGGTCGAGTGGAGTACGAAACCGATCACTCGATTGTTCAGGGCCTGCCCTTTTTCCGCAAGCCCCTGGGTGAAATCTTCACCATTTGCCCAACGCGCGCAAATTCGGCGTCGGTCGGCGTTTGGGACTGTTGTCAAAGAACCTTACTCAGCCCCCGCGTGGGGCAGGGGCCATGAGGCTGAGCCGGGCATCCGCCGATTCGAGAAGGGATGAAAAAACGTTCCCTTCGTTCGTGGGGAGCGCATTCTCCATGAAATGCGGATCAGGCGGCTTCAAGGGGCGTGGTGGCCGAGACAATGGGATGGCAGTGTTAGAGGTCAATTCATCTCGCCAACGCAGAAAGGCCGTGGCGAGGTACGACCTGGCTGGTTTCTGTGACCGTGTGCTCCCAGGAAGTGCGCAAATCCAGGCGTCGCAACTTAGGCCTTCAAGGGTTGTTGCCCCTCCGTGGGAAAGGTATGTCCGGCGTAGTGCTTTTGACCAAAGGACGGAATGGATCTTTTCAAAGAGAGGTCATGTCGTCTCGTAACTCAAAGGTAATTCATCGGTAGCGAATTTTGACTCGTGATGCCAACGGCCGTTTGGGGACAGCATAGCCTCCTGGAAATTCTTGTTTAAGCAGGGAGACACGAGGCGTAGGTTGGACACAATGCGCATGAAGCAATCCTTGCAAACAAAAAATGCGACAAACACAAAATGCATTTCGCATGGAGATAAACCGCCATTTGCTGACGCCAATGGGTTGTGAACAAATCCCTCGTGTAAGAAAGAGAAGATTTCTCTTAAATTCCTGGGACACAAAAAAAGTTTTGCCGCATTGCTTTGAGAGGGGGAGTAATCCTTACATGGCGATCATCCGCCTTGGGTCGCCATAAAGATGAGGTTTTGAATCAAAATATTTTTATCAATATGGCTAGGTTGTGCGGTCTTGTGGCAATGTTAGTGACCCCACGGATTTGGGTGTCGTTTTGCCCCAAAGAGGAGCATGGTTGGCTGACAGCGGATTTGCCCAAGAGACGCTAACGTCATGAGGTCAAGTTGTTGTTGGTTGGGGTGTGCGCTCCAAGCAATGGGAAAGAGAGCGGGTAAAGCTTCTGTAAACGCCGGTTGTGTGGCGCGGATGAATCCCGCTCGGGCCAGCTAAGGCACGTCTTGGCGCTGCAACCGACTTGAGGGACGTCCGGTGGGCGTCATTGAGTTTGGGTTCCTAAGCTAAAAAACCAATGATTGAATACACCCGCGGCGAGTTGGAAATCGGATGCCGCGTGAGCAGTCATGCCCTCTCTGTCTTATTAAATGTGGATAAGGCCTGGGTAGAGAGGGTGTGGTCGGTGGGTTAAGGAAGGGAGGCAGTTTCAATGACGCGTCGAATGATTGTGGATGGTGTCTGCGCCTCTGCTGTTGTCGTCTGGGTCTGTTTCTTTATGTTTTTCGTCGTTCCGGCGACGGTGAATGCGAGTTCTTTTGGATATGAGTGCTTCGTTGTAAGGAATGCCTGCCCCGCGTCTACATCAACATGCGGGTATGGGCTTGGATGTGACGGGACGGGAGTCTCTGGAGTTTGTGATCAGGTTATGTATCAGACGTGTCCCAATGGCAACGGGAAATGTGAGGATTATTTAGCGGCGTGCTACTGCGCGGATGGATGCTGAAACAGAAAAAGTCATCAAAGAAAGTCTCGCGGCAGCGCGGTGCTGCGAATCCACTTTGGAGACGTGGCACCTTCCCTTGCGCTATGCCTTTCTAAAAACTGATTCTAGTCCTTTCCCTGTCTTTCCTCCCCCCCGAGAAAAGAAGAAGAGCAGTTCTTCCCTTTGTCGTGAGACCAAGCCCGCGGGTTTCCGGTGAGCGGGGTCTCGTGATTTTGTGGGACGCACTTCGCAAAGGCGCCGTTGCGCGGTCGATCGGCTTTTCGGAGGTGGGTATCACCATGCCTGGGTTGCTTCTCGTATTTGGGATCTTGGTCACCGGCGATCTCGAAGCGCAGAGCCTTGCCAAAAAGCATGAAGCCAATGCGCTGCGGATTCATTCCATCAGTGTCGCGATTCTCTCTCAGGCGAGTAAGGATGGTGGCAAGACCTGGAGCACCCTCAACGAATTCTCTGTTCGAAGGTCAGGGCAAAGGGAGCGAATTCACCGAAAACAATGGAATGCCTATAAAAATGAGAAAATGATCGAAGCGCCATCATTTGGAGAGATCTTGGCAAATGCTCAGGAAGAACGATCACTCGTCGGATTTGGGGTGACGTCACTCCCCAAGGAGCCAATAAACGTCGGGCAAATGGAATTGGATGATAAGCGAATTTCGGGCCAAATCTCTCCGGCGTCTCCATTCACATCTTATGGGTATAAGGGTGTATGGTCAACTTTTGCACTATTGACGCCGATGAATAGCACCTTGAGCGAGTTTCTTCAGGCCTCTGGAGACGTTCATCCTCTCGAGGAGAAAGACGAGAAGAATAACTCGGTCTGGAAACTCAAGCTTCTCAGTCCAAGGACGGGAACGGCATGCGAGGTTACCATCTCCCCTGCTTTCGGTTACGCCATCTCCAAGGTCATTCTTTATGATAAGAAGGGGGATATCATTGAAAATATGGGCATTCAAACAGTCAAGGAGTTTCGGGAAATCAAGCCAGGGCTTTTCTTGCCCGTGGAAATCGAGTCGCGAGCAAGTAGTGACGGCTCCCAGCCACGTAGGGTGTTGTTTCAGAATTATGAGGTCAACGAGCCTATTCCCGATACGGAATTTCAACTGACATTTCCGAATGGCATTATTGTAAAGGACACACGAGACGGTATTCGCTACCACATTTGGAAAGAAGGAAAACCCGAGCAGACATTTAAAGAACCGAGTGAACTCAATAAATGGATGCGGGAGAAGAAGGATCTCGCCAAGGCCGGAGGGGCTCAACAGAACCGAATCTGGCGATGGGTGGTTCTGGCGATCGGCGGATTTCTGCCGATCTTGATGATCTTATGGGCTCGAAGAAAAGTCGCCAGCCGTCTTGCTTGAGTCCCAATTATTGAGAGCTGAACCGACGAATTTTGAGGGCCCATGCGACTGGATCTTCCGCGGGCCAGCCTCGATGTTCCAACGCGACGGGCATTTGATAATAACGTTCGCAAAAATGTAAGATTGTTAATTTGGAGCGACGGCATTGCGGATAACATTGGGAAGAACGGCCGCCGCCATCGTGGTGGTTGTCCTTATCGGAGGATTGGCGATATTCGCGCCCTGGTATCCGAAAAGGCATGCCCTGCAACTGGAGCCTGCGGAAGCGGAGTTGATGGACCGCGTCTATCCCGAGTTCGAAATGATTCAGTCGCAGTTTCGATTGACCAATCAATCCGAATCACCGGTCTTGATTAAGGGTATTCAAACTTCCTGCTCTTGCACGGCTGCCGCCATCGAGCCGTATGCAAAATTTCCCGTTCTTTTGCCTTCTCATCAATCGATGCGGGTCAATTTACAAATCAATCCTCGTGCCAAGGCGGAGGATGTGCAAACGTTCCGAGCCATGATCGCCTCTGAGCAAAAAGGGCGAGCCTTGCCGGAACGTGACTTCTCCTTGCGAGTTCGCGTCGAAGATCCGCTTAAGGCCGTTCCGCCATCGCTTTCGATCGCCCTTTCCGAGCCGGAACGTCAAGTATCACGGAGGCTTGATCTTGTCACGCAATCAAAACTGACGAAAGTCGGTCGCCTGGAGGTCAGAACGTCTCACCCCCGGGTCATTCAAGCCACGTTGCGCGAAACGAAGGAATCGAGTCCGCAATTCTTTTCGGGCGTGAGCCGTTTCTTTGTGGAGACGACCCTGTCTTTGCCGGAAGGGGATTCGTCATTGTTGTCGGGTTCAATCGATGTCTTGGAGGATGGACGAGTTCGGATCCACATCCCCGTTGAGTCCTATGTAAAACTTCCCTATCGCTTGTCTCAAGAAGTTCTTGATGTCCGTGATCTTGCTAGCAACGTCGTTGATCGAGAGATTTTCTACGAAACATACAATCCCCTTTGGAAGGACCTGGAAGTTCAATCCGTTCCTAAAGGAGTCGAATTATCCATCACAAGATTTGATGATTCTTCCCAAAAACTGAAGATTCGGGTGACCAAGGCTCGCGCCGATGCGAAGTCGAACCGTGCCGCAAACTCCAAGGCCTCTCTGTTCGCCGTCTTGAAAGCCCTGCCGATTGGCCGAGAGATTCGAATCTCAATCGTTGGAATGGAACAATGAGAGGTCTTGTGTTTTTTCGCAAGAACCTCACGGAAAATAACCTCCCATGAAGGCGATTATTACTGTTGATAGGACCACCGATCCCGATATTTGAGAAGCGGTTTCTCGACCAAATGCCATGAGAGGGCGCCACAAAGAACGCAAATGACCAGGATTCCGAAGTCGGGGAGAGCCGGGAATCCATGGTTCGTCGCTTGGCGATCAACCGAAGCCGTGATATGCCTAAGTCCGGTGATGATCAGCGCGTGAAAAAGGAAAACGCCGTAGCTGATTTGACCTAGGTAACACAGAATTCGCGATCTCAGGAGTCCGAGTGCCCAGTGACCGGCGTGGCACAGGATGAGCCCCAGTGCGGCGAAGTAGATAAGGTTGACGGCTAGAATCGTCAGCGCGTCAGCGGGGTTCAAGGGTCTGTCGAACGCGTGTAGCGTATTTGGTTTTGTGCCAAGCCTGCTGATTAGCCAGCCCATTGCGATGGCCATCAATGCGCCGAAGAAAACATGGGGTCTGACCCGCGAGCCTTGACTCTTGACGTTGGGCGGGACCATCGCGGCGAGGATGGCGCCAAGGGCGAATCCGTCACACCGCGCCGGTAATGTCCAAGGGTGCTGGCCCAAGGCCCGGACCGTAACGGAAATGATCAGGAACCAAATGGCCGTTGGCACAACCCAGCGCCGCCCAATGAGAAGAACAATCGCTGGCCAGAACAGGTAGAATTGCTCTTCGACAGCCAAGCACCACGTGTGCTCGAGGCCCTGCTGTAGACAGAGGCTGTGGCTATTGCAAAAAGGGTCCAAGGGCTGCAGAAAGAATAGATAATGCCATAGCTCGTCCCATGCGAATAATGACGAAGTTGCGACTGCTGAGACAACGCAGCATGCGAGCAGTATGAAGTAAGCAGGCCATGTTCGGAAGATCCTTCGCATGTAAAAGACCCCGAGAAATCCCCGGGTCTGGCCATATTTCAAAATCATTGCCGTTACGAGAAACCCCGACAAGACGAAGAAAAAGTCGACCCTTGACCACCCGAAAAAGACCGTGTTGGGCCAGAGGTGAAAAAGAAGAATCATCAAGGCGCCCACGCCTCTCAACGCGTCCAACTCACGAACCCGAACAAGAGGCGCTTCCATCGTCATGGCCTCGGGATAGATAAATGGCCGGGATGGCGTCGTCCGCGAAATCTCGCGGGAAGCGCCAGATAAGTCGATCTTAAGAGTGTCAACCTTAGATGGAGCGCTCTTTCTCGGAAAGAGGCTCTGCCTTTCCATTTTTATGTAAAGTAGGAATATGATTGAGAGTGTGCGCGGGCCCTGGACGATTTCGATCCGTTTGCTCGAAATCGATGCAACTTGATGGGAGCAAGCGCACGCCTTGTTTGGGACTGTTTCGCCTGAGTAGGAAAATTGCTTGTGGTTTCTCTCGATCCTTCGCCGTAGATTAGCGTCTCGTCGATCCTCTCTGGAGTTTGGGTCTGGGCCTCTCAGGCCTGTTGAAGGGGTGTGTGAAAATGAGATTCCGTGGTAGAGCATATTTGCAAGCGGTTATTTGTACGTCGCTCTTGTTGATGGGCTGGAGTGGCTGCAGTCAGCCGTCGGAGACCGCTAACGTAGCCGAGAAAACAAAATCAATATTGGCGCCCGAAGAGGCCGAGGTGGACCTGGGTGTCCTTTATTCGGGGGGCTCCGCACGTATGATTCTCAAAATAAAGAATACGTCGGATCGTAGCTGTGACGTCGCGAAATTAGAATCAAGCTGTGAGTGTACGTCGTTGAAGCTGCAAACGATGAAAGTGGGCCCTTCGGAAGAGACCTACCTCCTCATCAGCACGGACATGACCAAAGAGCCTGACTTCTTGGGGGACCTCAGAATTGAGGCAAAAGGCTCGGCTCCTTCAGGTGCGGAGGTCATGCTGTTCCACATCCGATTGTCGGTGATCGCCCGTGAAAAAGTCGATCAGTTGTTGGCCTCGCGAACCACGCCTGCTGGGCAGCCACTGGTTGGGGCGAACGAAGTGAGGAGTCAACTCACACCGGGCGCGGTGAACGTGACGGTCGCCCCTGTCGACGTTGCTCAGCCGGCCGATCGTCATCGTGCTTTGTAAGTCTCCGGCCGACCTCTCCCTGTCCCACAACTCGGTTGCTCCATTCGAATTCGGGTTGAATGACCATGAGTCGGGTCAATCCCCGCCAGGCCACGATGTTTTCTGAAGACGAGCCCTTCGCCCGCGTTAGATGATCTCGAGCTTCGCGATCGCCAATCAGGCGGTCCCGGATCTCGATCTCTGGCGTCGTCATGGTGGCCTTGGCGGGAGCCTTTGGCGTCGCGGGCGCTGTCTCGTCAGCCAGAAGCCTTGACAGTCAGACTTCAATACCTTGCGCGAAGTCTCGCTCTTGAACTGCAGCAGGCGCGATCGGATTGACTCCTGCCCCTTGGGGCCGTGCATTCGTCGGCATGGATGATCGTCAGGCCGTGCATCGGCTAGCATCGCGGCTTGCCGAGCTGTGGATGGATCATCGCAGAGAAGGCATTGCGGAAGAATCCGTGGAAGGGCCCTGATTCGGGGCCCAGTGCTGGCGCACGGCCGACAAAATGCCGCCGATCTTCAGGCCGCGCTACGACACCTGTTGCTGCAGCGCACGCAGAACAGAGGCCCAGGGCCTGAGGTACAGTTGCTCTAGTCGCGTCCGCCGTCTCTGCGGGGCACTGGAGAGCGCCAATTGTCGCACCGATCGAACGGATTCGATTGGGCGTAAGAGATCTTCGTTTCGTGGAACGACAGACCCTTGATTGTGGCCGGCTCTCGCTCGCGGGCCGCCGCCTGAATTCGCTATCAAGTTGGGGTACGTCTGTGTTAGATGAAGGGAGAGATTCTGAACCGGAGAGGCTCTGGCACTATTTCTGGCCATCCGACTTGCGTGGATTCCCCGATCCCCTGGTTTCTTATCGTCCTCGTCATGCAACGAAGGTCTGGAAACATCTCGCTCAGGGTACCAGGGCGACCGCATTCATCAGGCTGGGAGTCTCACCTTTGAAGTCGCGGTCGGAGGCATCGTTGACGCGGGTTCTTGATCGACAAAGGAGATCTTCCGTTGGCTAGCCAGTCCGTTGGTGTGGGGGATGTGGCCCCGGATTTCACCCTCCCTTCAGGGGATGGTGGGTCGGTAAGCTTGAGTGACTTTCGAGGAAAGTCGGAAGTCGTTTTGTTCTTTTATCCCAAAGACAATTCGCCGGCCTGCACGGCCGAGGTCTGCTCGTTCCGCGACAGCTACGAAGCGTTTCGCGAAGCGGGTGCCGAGGTGATCGGTGTGAGTGCCGACTCGGTTGACTCGCACCGCCAGTTCGCCAGCGCGCTCAATGTGTCATTTCCCATTCTCAGCGACGCGAAACAAGAGCTCCGCAAGCTCTATGGCGTTCCCAAGACGCTCGGCCTGATCCCCGGACGCGTGACGTACTTGATCGATAAGCAAGGCGTGGTTCGGCGCATCTTTGCCTCTCAACTGCAGATCCGCCAGCATGTCGGCGACATGCTGCTCGCCCTGAAGGAGATGCGCGAAGCAGAGCGGGGAAACCCTCCCGGCTCTCACTCCGCTTGAGGGTTCTCCTGGTCGACCAAGCTCTTCCTTGGGATGTGGGAAAACTTCGTGAGCACATTTCGAGAGTCTTTCGCGTGGTGAGGGCGTATAGTGTGCCGAGATCCGGTTACAGGAACCGGGTCAGTGACTAAAGGCGGTAGGACAGCTCGAATGGATCGCTCTCGTGGGGACATCTGCGAATCCACAGCGCGGAAGCTGGCTGCGGCGGCGGAGAACCCGGCTGCGGTGCATGCTGTACTCGGATTTGACGGGTTCGTCGACGAGATCATTGCGGTTGTTGACAAACGCTACACCGACGGCAGCTTCGCCCCGGTCAGAACGATCACGGCGATGGGGGACAAGATTCGCGCGGCCGCCGGCGAGTCTTCGAACTATGAACTTGTGGTGAAGCAGAGCAAGCTCGGCGGTAACGGCCCGATCATGGCCAATGCCCTTTCATGCCTCGGCCTCAAGGTGACTTATATTGGCAGCCTGGGGCTTCCCGAACCCCATCCTGTTTTTCGGGAGTTCGGCTCTCGAGCCCGGCTGATCAGCGTCGCCGATCCGGCGCATACGGATGCCCTGGAGTTCGATGATGGCAAGATCATGCTGGGCAAGAACGAACCGCTCAACGAAGTCCATTGGGATAACTTGCTCGCTCGCGTTGGCCGTGATGAACTCGTCCGTCTCACCGATGAGGCGACATTGATTGGTATGCTCAACTGGACGATGATCCCCAGCATGAGCCAGATCTGGGAACATCTCGTTGCCGAGGTTCTGCCCAAGTTGGGCCGGCAACGACGGACCCTCTTCATCGATCTCGCCGATCCTGAGAAACGAACTCCGGAGGATCTTCGGGGGGCGCTAGGGCTCTTGAGCCGGTTTCAGGAGTATGTGGACGTCATCTTTGGCCTGAACCTGAAGGAAGCGCTCGAGATCATGGCGGTCTTGAATCTTCCGAGCCAGAGTGATCCGGAAGCTGCCATTGCCAAGGAGGCTGAGGCGATTCGCCGGGCGATTGGGGTGGGGTGCGTGGTGATCCATCCGCGACGCGCCGCGGCGGCCGCGACGGCCGAGGGTGTTGAACATTTCGCGGGGCCGTTCGTTAGACAGCCGATGATCAGCACCGGCGCCGGGGATCATTTCAATGCTGGCTTCTGTATAGGGCGAATTTTGGGGCTGGACCTGGCTGAAAGTCTTTGTACTGGAGTATCCGCCAGTGGATACTATGTTCGTACCGCCCAGAGCCCGCGTTTGGCCGAGCTGGCGGAATTCGTCGCGGAACTGCCGCCGGCCGAGTAGATCTCTCCCCAGTCGCCTCCCGCGTCAGTTGCTCCGGATGCCCGGGATTTTCCTGCCCATTCGACCTTGAGATGTACCAGACATGTCTACAGTAGCCGAGTCTCCCATCGTCGAGACGCCGATCGCTGGAGCGGCCGCCGCCACCGCGAAGGTCACCGAGCGGCTCGTCTCCATCGACGCGTTGCGCGGATTCGATATGTTTTGGATTATTGGCGGCGAGGCGATGGTTCTCGCGTGGGTCAAGTGGATGAAGTTGCCGTTCGCGGCCAAGCTCGAGGAACAACTCGACCACGTGGCGTGGGAAGGGTTCCATTTCCTTGACCTCATCTTCCCCCTCTTCGTTTTCATCGTGGGTGCCGTTCTGCCGTTCTCACTCGGAAAAATTCGCGAACAAGGGGAACCCTCGAGCGCCCTTTACTTGCGCGTGGCGCGACGCGCTCTCTCCCTGTTCGCGCTCGGCCTTCTCGGCAATGGCATTTTGCGCTTCCATTTCTCGGAGATGCGCTGGCCTGGGGTGCTTCAGCGGATTGCCCTCTGCTATTTCTTCGCCGCCATTGTGGCGCTCCGCTTCAAGGTCCGAAGCCAGGCGCTCATTGTGGTGGGCATCCTGCTAGGTTACTGGGCTTTGCTTGCGTTTGTGCCGGCGCCCGGATTCAAAGCGGGAGACTACACGAAGGCCGGTAACCTCTGCGGATATGTTGACCGGCACCTGTTGCCAGGCAAGATCAAAGCCGCGTATTACGGCGATGGGGACAATGAAGGGTTCCTCTCCACGATTCCTGCCGTGGCGACGGCCCTTATCGGCGTTCTGGCCGGGCACTGGCTTCGCTCGAAGTACTCGCCCGGGCTCAAGGCTCTGGGGCTCACTCTCGCGGGAGGGGTGAGTTTGGGAATCGGCTATGCCTGGGGGATGGTCTTCCCGATCATCAAGATTCTCTGGACGAGTTCGTTCGTCCTTTTCGCCGGGGGTTGGAGTCTACTTCTTCTGGCTCTCTTTTACACGGTGATCGACGTTTTGAAATTCCGTCGATGGGCCTTCTTCTTCGTCGTGATTGGTGCGAATGCCATCACGATTTACGTCAGTCGATATATTGTTGACTTTCGTAAGATCACCGCATTCTTCTTTCAGGGCATCATCGACAACTCGAGTGCGAGTTTCGCACCCGTGATTTCCGTGACAGCCTACATCCTGGTCGAGTGGCTGTTCCTGCTGTTCCTCTTCCGCCACAAGATCTTCTTGCGGGTCTGAGGCTCGCTGGTTTTGTCACGGCGTTGAAAGGGGAGAGCGGAACGATTTCTCGAACAGGTTGCACATCGACCTATCAGAGACCTGCGATCTTCTAAATCAAGGCCCGCGATGCTGGTGGTTTCCACCGACGTCGCGGGCCTCGGTCAATTAATCGGCGGCATACCAACTCCGCCCCAAACGGCTTCCCCACGCCGGCCACATCTCTCCGGCGTATATCGGTAGAGCCTTCACGGCATCTGAGGTTCACCTCCTCATGTTTTCGGCTTGGGCTTCTCGCCTGTCGTCGCGTTGGGGCCGAAGCGGATGTGAAGGCGGGCGTGTCCTGCGAACTTATCGCCGTAGATGGCACGAACCACTTGCCAATCGACGACGATCGAAAGCGCGGTGAGAAGCGAGCCGACCACGAGGAGTTGCCGTAGCGAGAAGTGTGGGCGAGGTACCGTCGCGGGAGGCTCGGCCGCCGCTTGAGACGCGTTCTGTACCGGCAATAGCAGGGTCAGCAAAGTGCAGATGGCCGAGTTCACCAGGATCACCCCTTCGGTCACCAGCCGCTGAGGGGCGAATCCCACGACGATGCGTTCAAAATTGCCCACGTTCAACCACCACAGGAACGCAAGGTAGAGCCACTGGCCTCGGCCCAGCGCACTTGAAGGGATCAAGGCGAGCGGACTCTTCAGGTGCCGAATGAGCGGAACCAGGATCGCAATCGCCAGGAAGATGTAGGCGATGTCAAACCAGTGCGCCGTGGAGATTCCGTACATCTCGACCGGCACCGTATTGGCTCGTAGCCAGTCTCCGGGGTTTTTGCGGAAGTTGAGATAGGTGATGAAGAGAAGGACGAATCCGACCGCGTAGACCTCGGTCCAGCGCCTGGGGGGGCCTTCTTCATTGAAAGCCGGTGCGCGGCGGGCGAGGGGGATCATCGCAGCGGCCACTGCCATTCCGTTAAACAGGCCGGTCGATTGCTCGAGGATGCTGTGCCAGTTGGTGTCGTAGCCGCTGGTCACTTCGACGAGCTTGAGCATGGATGCCGCTGCGAACCCGATCCCACCAAGTATCCCCGTGATCAGGGCCGCTCGAGTCACTTCGGTGAGTCGGTATCGCTGGAGATAGACGAACATGCCGCCAACCAGGCCGACGCACCCCCCCCAGTTGTCGCCTCGCGGTGGGGTCATGCGAAGGCCAAGAATGACAACGAGGCTCAGGAAGCCAACCCACCAACCGATCCCCATATGCAGAATGAGTGAGGTGGCCGGGTCGATCTTCCGGCGCACAACCGCGATCGTGGCCGCGGTGAGGCTCGCTGTAAGGGCTCCCAGCCAGTCGGTATCGTGCCAGTTGAGCGTGAAGCCCTGGCTGCGAAGCCACGGTTCCAGCAGGGCTTCCTCCGCCCACCAGACCACGAGCACGCAACTGATCGGCATGAACAACTGGGTCAATCGCTCGCGATCGAGCACAGCAGGTAGAGCGGTTCCCGCACCCCCAGGTGCCGCCCAGAGGAAGCCGATCACGAACAGGCAGGCGAAGCCGTACAACACGGACACCGAATGTCCGGAATGCGTGTAGGCCACCACCTGCATGTAGGAAATGCTGCCGCCGAATGACCAGCCCAGCGCGGCGAACATCCCGAAATAAGCGACGCGACGCAGCCAGTCCTCTCGGTTCGATACCAGAACGAGTGCGATGGCCGAGAGGCCTCCCGCCATCATCGCGCCGATTTCATGTCCGAAATTTCCACGAATTCCCCAACCGATCGACAAAGACAGAGCCGTAAATATCAACGTGGGCCAGAGCGGAGCGATCGGGGCGGAACTCGACGCAGGCATGGTGGGTTACCTCGGGAATCGGAGGGTCGCAAACGGCGGGACCGACGATGCTTATGATATATCGCCGTTCGGCCGCCCTGGATCAAGGGTCTACTCCTGGGAATCCCTGTCCACAGGAAGAGCGCATTTGCCTCGGGAGATGGAGATATCAATCTTTGAGAAGGCTATTGCGAGATGGGAATGGATGCGGCCTCGTTTTAGAGTCGCAGGTAGATACCATCGCGCTCGAGAGTACGGATGAAGAGATAGTTGATCAAGAAATAGAGGCCAACCGCCGCGGAGACGTACCAGAGGGGAGAGTCATTGGGGACGAAGGGCTTGATGGCCGAGCCGACCATGCCGTGCAGGATGTAAGTGGCGAGGGCATTTTGTCCGAAGGTTCGGAAGATGCCGACGCGGAGTCCCCACCAATCGCAGGCGACGACGAAGAGGGCGTAGACTGCCAGCGAAAAGCCGGCGGAGAAGATCAGATAGCTGATGCTGCCGGTTCTCTGGCTCATCGTCCAGAGGTTGATCTCCTGGTTCGGGGGATAGAAGGGGGGCGCTGCGAGCTTTCCGCTGAGGCAGGAAAGGCCGTAACCGAGTCCCATCAGGATGATTGCCCATGCCGTGATCTGAACAACCGCGATTTTGCGCCCGCTTACGACGGCATCATAGGCGAGCGAACCGGCCAGAACGGGGATCGACCAGCTAATGAAGCCGAGGGGACCGCCGTCGATCACCGGGAGTTTCCAGGCGAAATCAAAATAGAACCACCGCGAAAGTCCAAGGTGCAGGAGAGCACTCGCGATCAGGTAGGCGACGCGGACCGAGACGCTTCGGCCGATGACGGGGAGAACCCAGATCGAGGCGAAAGCGATATGGACAAGCGTCTGAAAAATCTCGCGGGCGAAAGCCGTGGTGAAGAAACCGCGAAGACCGAGGTCGCGCAGAGCGCTCCAGGTCTTGTATTCGCCGTCGAGGTGGTAGACGACGAACCCCACGAGCATGAGTCCGAAGTTGCGTTTCAGAACGGTGAGGGAGGTCTTCCAGACGCCAAGAGTTTCCATCCGCCGCAGGAAGGTCAGCCGGAAGGCGAAACCAACGGCGAAGAAGAACTGAGGCATGATCGTGTCGGCATAACTGCAATACGTATTATGGTGCTTGAGCACCGCCGGCATAACGACGAAGCCGCCGATGAAGTTGACGAAGAGCATTCCGACGACCGTGTAACCTCGAAACTCATCGAGCGAGGCGATCCGGCCCCGAGTGGGCGGGGAGGATTGTGGTGCGGCTTTGTCCACGGGTGGGTTCTCTCTCGCTTCGTGATTTAAGGTAGGCAATCGCGGCGCGGATGCGGCTTAACAGCGCTGCGGCAACCTCGGGAGCGCTGCTGAGCGAGCCGGCGAGGTTAGCGAACCGTCGTCACATTCATAGCTGGAATTCATCGTGCTCGATAGGCCGAGGCGACGAAATCCGAGCGAAGGAGAAGGACACGGGCTGGATTGGCATGCCGTTTCCCCTTCCAATAGGACTTCGGACACTTCCCTTTTTGGCTTGGCAATTTGGACTGCCCCTGGAGAGGCGGGGGGTCCCTGTGGCGAAGACATCCGGTATAATCGCAGCCCTTACTGTCGATTTCACAGGGAGGACCTTGAAATGAGCCTGCTCGACGCCTTGAAGAAGTACACGACTGTGGTCGCGGACACCGGTGACATCGATGCGATCGGGAAATACAAGCCGCAAGATGCCACCACCAATCCCTCCTTGCTGTATCACGCAGCGCAGCAGCCCCAATACGCCCACCTGGTCGAACAGGCCCTCAGTGAAGCCGCGGAAGATGCTAGTGATGAGGCCGCCCGTACCGAGGCCTTCATGGACCGGCTCTTCGTGGGCTTCGGCCGTGAGATCCTCAAGATTATTCCCGGGCGGGTCTCCACCGAAGTGGATGCCGGCCTGAGCTTTGACACTGAAGCCACTTTGGCTAAGGCACACCGCCTTATCAGCCTCTACGAGCAAGCCGGTGTCGACAAGAACCGGATCTTGATCAAGATCGCGAGCACCTGGGAAGGGATTCGCGCTGCCGAGAAGCTTGAGAAGGAAGGGATTCACTGCAACCTGACCTTGCTCTTCAGCTTTGCTCAGGCTGTGGCTTGCGCCGAGGCCGGCGTGACTCTGATTTCCCCCTTCGTGGGCCGCATCTACGACTGGTACAAGAAGGAGAAGGGGGCCGAAATCCCGGCTGATGCCGACCCCGGCGTCGCCTCGGTCACCAAGATCTACAACTACTTCAAGAAGTTCGACTACAAGACTCAGGTCATGGGCGCGAGCTTCCGCAAGGTTGAGCAGATCACGCACCTGGCCGGTTCCGACCTTCTGACGATCAGCCCCGACCTTCTCGAAAAGCTGAGCGAAGCGGAAGGCTCCCTCACCCCGCGATTGACCGTGGAAACCGCGAAGGCGAGCGACGCCAAGAAGATCCACCTGGACGAGAAGACGTATCGCTGGATGCACAACCAGGATGCGATGGCCGTCGAGAAGCTCAGCGACGGAATCCGCAAGTTCTACGCGGATGCTCGCAAACTCGAGCAGTTCGCCCAGACGATGGTCACTCAGAAGGTTTGAAGCCGAGACTTCGCTCCTTTGGGGCGCGTCTTGGGAAGGGAAGAGAGCGAAGGGCCTGCCCTTACAGGGAGCCGGGGAAGGAGCACAGCGATGCCTCGGGGAATAGCCCAGGCTTTCGCTCCCTGGTGATCCCTGGCACCTAGAGGCCAGTTGAGGTTGCCTTCACAGAAAGCCTCTCACTGGACAATCCGAATCACCGAACGGGCCGAGACCTCGCCATGTGCGAGGTCTCGGCCGGACGGCTTTGGTCCGCTCCGATTGATGCGCTCGGCCGGACGGCTTTGGTCCGCTCCGATTGATGCGCTCGGAAAGTCTCCGTCACCCCAGCGGCTCCGGACAGGGATGGGACTCATCCCTCGCGAGAAGCGCTTTCCGCCGATCTTCTTTGAGGACAATGCCTTTGGCGGGACTTTTATACTCCGCCAAGGGGCTCGTCATCCGGGGCGGTTTTTGCGAGTGAGTGAGCGCAGGCCAATGCTCCGTCGCGTTCGCCAGGGTGTGGGGCTTCATGGGATCATGCAGGTGAATCGTCGATGGCCGCCCTGTCGAATGGGACGGTTGTAGTGATCGCCGTATCGAAACATTCTTCTGTCCGACCCTTTCTCTAGCTGCGAGGCGCTTCTACAATTTCTCCAGTGCGAGAAATCCCGTGGTGAGCTTGCTACGCGGATGATGCGAACCGCCGTTCTCGGCTTTTCTTTTGCGCCCGGGCGCGCCCTTTCCGGCGATGCTTGCCGCCGAGGCGCCGCTTGGCCGTTCTTTTCCGGGTCTCGAGTTCGGGCTGACGGCGTGCGTGACCGAACTCCTTATTTTCTCAACGGTTCGGCGTTCGGATTGCGCGCTCGTAGCGGTCACTTCGAGAATTTCTTAAATCGATCATTTCCGGAGGGTTACTCGTAGAATCGAGTGAGGCCGGGCCATTAAGGCTCGGAGCCGCCAGTGAAGGGGGCCTTCCCATGAAACACATCGATGGGCGTTGGCTAAGGTGGGCCACGATCGACTCGGACCAGCCCAGATCCTCCCCCGGGTCTTCGGGGGGTGCTCGTCCCAGGGAGCTCGAAATGCCAGCAGCCGCTCGGCTGACCGGTGAGGATCTGACCAAACGTATTGGCTCGGCTGCCATCGCATGCCGAGGTTACGACGTCAGTAATATGGGAAGGAGTCGCGAGCTTCTCGAGCACAACGCCTATGGTCCGCTCGTCAGGCGCACCCTTGAGCATGTTAGCCAGGTAAGCTCAGACGCTCTCTCGATGAACATCGATCTCATCGAGCACGTCATGGCGGGGGAACCCACCTCGCTTTCCAAGTTTCCCTGGGATGTCGCAACGATCGTTGCCATGGAACTCGCGCAACTTGAACTCCTCGAGCAATTTCATGGCGTCCCCGTCCACGATGCCCGTTTTAGCTTCGGCTATAGCATCGGTGAACTCTCGGCCCTGATTTTCGGGGGAAGTTATTCGCTTGAGAGTCTCTTGCCGGTTCCGCTTCGGCTGGCGCCGGACTGTGCTGAACTTGCGAAGGACACGAGCCTCGGAGTTCTCTTCACGCGAGGAGGAGCGCTCGATTCCGACGACGTCGAACGGCTTTGCCGTGCGGTGAGCGCCGAAGGGAATGGCTTGATTGGGCCCTCGGCCTATCTTTCGCCCAACACGGCACTCCTGCTTGGGCAGGGGAAGACGTTGGAGCGGATCGAGAAGCTGATGGGAGATTACATCCCGGAGAAGGTGATTCTCCGCCGGAATCCAAACAACTGGCCGCCGCTGCATTCTCCCTTGATCTGGGAACGCTCGATTCCCAACCGAGCCGCGGTCATGCTTTATCACATTCACGAGCAGTCCGAACCACCGAAGCCGAGGATTCTGTCCTGCGTCACGGGAGAAGAGAGCTACGACGGTCCAGACAGTCGAGAAATCTTGATCCGTTGGACGGATCACCCTCAAAAATTGTGGGATGTTATCGACAGAACGCTTGCTGAGGGAATCGAGCTGGTGCTTCACGTGGGGCCGGCGCCCAACCTGATTCCCTCAACGTTTAGCCGGCTCGAAAACAACGTGCAGCGGCAATTGCAGCAGAGTAATCGATATTTGCATATGCTTGGAAGAGGCCTGGCGTCGGGCTGGAACCGGCATGCCTGGCTGACCCGGCTGTTGCCGTCGAAAGCCGCGCTGCTGCGGCTACCTCTTCTTGCACACATCACCCTTGAGGACTGGCTGCTCGACCACCAGCCCTCGCGTAACCCGGCGGTGGCGGTGCCTCACGGGCTTGGCCAGCGCTAGGGTGGCGATGGGGTTGCTTCGTCTCATGAGGCGATGTAACGATTCATGGCCGATGCTGGAAGGACAATTTCGATGAGCCAGAATCTTCAAGAGCTTGAGTCGCAGACGTTCGTCGAGACTGCGTTGGAGCTGGGGGGCAAGAGCCGCGAAGAGTCGCGTCGAACCGGTAAACTCGACCGGGCCGACGACCAGGTCGAGGCGCTCTTCGCTCCTCGGTATCAGACCTCGAAGAGTCCCGTGCATCGCGCGGTCTGGGATCACGAGTTCCCGCTCGATCTCTTTGTTTCCGAGACCAAGGAAGCCGAGAGTACGTGGGATCGGCCCATGGACGAGTCACTCGCGGTCGTCAAACGACACCGCCGGGCGGGTACGCTGCTGGATGCACGAGGTAAGGTCTCTCAGCCTCTTCTTACCGACCTTGCGAAAGCGGGTTACTGGGGTTTGCTTGTCGATCCCACTTATGGAGGGCAGGGGCTTCCGTTCTCGGTTTTCGCGCGGTTCTTGACGAAGATGGCAACCATCGACGCCACCGTGGCCGGGCTCGCTTCGGTGCACGGTTGCATCGGCGCGGTCGATCCGCTTCGCACGTTCGGTTCCCCGGAGCAGAAAGGGCGGTATCTTCCCAAGTTGGCCAGTGGCGAGAGACTCTCTGGGTTCGCACTGACTGAGCCCTGCGCGGGGTCTGACCTCACGGCTTTGCGGACGACCGCACGCCTGGAAGGGGACGAGTATGTAGTCAACGGTGAAAAGCTGTTCATTACGAATGCTGTTCCGGGGCGGACCGTCGGTCTCGTTTGCTTGATCGAGGGCAAGCCCTCGGTGCTGATCGTCGATCTGCCGGAGCAGGAGAACGAGAACTTTCAGACGGTCTCTTACGGGCTTCACGCGCTCAAGCACTCGTATAACAATGGCTTGAAGTTCCATGACTTCCGCGTTCCCAAGGAAAACTTGCTCGACCCAGGGCGTGGTGATGGACTTACCATTGCCTACCACGGTTTGAACCTGGGGCGCGTGGCGCTTTGCTCGGTCGCGGCAGGTACGATGCGGGTGATGCTGGCCAACATGCTTCCCTGGGCGCATTTCCGCAGGACGTACGGTGCCGCGATTGACACGCGAGAACTCGTCAAACGCCGGATCGGCCGGCTTGCGGCGCTGATCGTGGGAGCTGATGCTCTCGTCGACTGGTGCTCGGGGCTGCTCGACCAAGGATATCGCGGTGAGATGGAGTGCATCGTCGCGAAGATCTTCGGCAGCGAGGCCCAGAAGGAAGCGGCCGTTGAGCTGTTCATGAAGACTCACGGAGGCCGTGCTTTCTTGCATGGACATATTTTCGGCGACAATGTTCACGAGTACCTTGCCCCTTGCATCTACGAAGGGGAAGGAGAAATGCTCGGCATGGCCTTCTTCAAGTCGTTGATCAAGGAGCACGGCAAGCATTACTTCGAGCCCATCGGCCAGGCGTTGCACAAGGCAGGCATTCGCCAGCCGAAGCCATGGAACCCCGCTCATGCCTGGGCCCTGCGCGAGGCGATCGTGCCGTACGCGGGCTGGTTCCTGCGCGAGCACCTGCCTTTCCGCAACTCGGCCCCGCCGGTGGACGCGCCTCCGGCGCTGGCGGATCACGCTCATTTTGCGATGAAGGCGTTGCAGCGGAGCCGGCTTGAGGTTAGCGGGGTGATGCGTAAGCATCAGCTCAAGCTCGCGGATCGTCAGTGCCGCATGGCCGAGCTGTCGCAGCGAATTCAGGACCTGGTCGTGATTTTGGCGACCAGCAATTGGGGAGCACGGCAAACGAGTGCGGTCGCCCAGTCTGCCGCGGACATCCTCTGCCAGGACCTGAGGCGCAAGCTTTCAGGAAAACGACCGACCGATTCGTATCTCCGTGCTGTCACCAAGCTGGGAGAGACGGTGGCGTCGGGAGGCTTCCATGCAATCGCCGGGATCGAGCCCGAAGAGATCTTGATGCCTTACGAAAATGACCTGGCCTCGCAGTGATCGGGAACTCTTTTTGCAGCGTAGAAAAGGGGCCGATACTCTTTTTTCACTTTTGCACGACACGGGGGTCGCGATGTCCGGCGCATTTCATCTCGAAGAGCGGGACGACAAGATCGCCCTCTTGACCCTGGACCTTCCCGGTAAGAAGGTCAACACCTTATCGCGCGTCGTTTTGACCGAGCTGGCGAAGCTAATCGCTCAGCTTGAACGCAGAACTGACCTGCGCGGGTTGCTCTTCAAGAGCGGGAAACCAGGGCAGTTCATCGCGGGGGCGGACCTCAACGAGCTCGGGGCCCTCGCTTATTCGCCTCGGGAACATGTGGACCAGGCGATCGACTTTGGTCACGAGCTTTTCAATCGCGTCAGCCGGCTACCATTTCCCACCGTGGCCCTGATCGATGGTAACTGTATGGGAGGAGGCACCGAGCTTGTCCTCTCGATGGATGAGCGGATCGCTTCCAATACGTCTGAGACGAAGATCGCCTGTCCTGAAACCAAGATTGGTCTGATTCCGGCCTGGGGAGGAACACAGCGATTCCCGCGCTTGATCGGGCTCAATGCGATCGAACTGGTCTGTGGCGGTGAGCCGGTTTCCGCCAAAAAGGCCTTGGAACTCGGCTTGATCTTCGACGCCGTTCCCGTGGACAGGCTTCTCGAGGAAGGATGCCGCTGGATTGAGTATGCTCAAAAGAGCGGAGACTGGAAGTGGCGGCGTGAGCAATTGAGTCAGCCTCTGGGTTTGAGCATCGATCAGCAGACCTTCGCCTTTTCGGTCGCGAAGGGGATGATCGCCGCGAAGACCAAGGGGCAGTACCCCGCCCCTTTGGCGGCTCTCGAGGCCATGCAGAAGGGATGTAACCTTCCGCTGGCCGAGGGGCTTGAGGTGGAAAAGAAAGTGGCGCTTGGCGTGGTTGGAACGCCTATCGCGGCCAATCTGATCGCCGTTTTCTTCATGAAGAACCGCCTGGACCGCGACCCGGGCGTTGAGCGGACCGACGTGACGCCTCGCCGAGTGGAACGCGTGGGTGTGATTGGGGCGGGTCTCATGGGAGCGGGTATCGCCGCGGCCCATGCACGCTCGGGAATTCCATCGGCCATTGTTGATGTGGATGATGCTCGCCTGGCCTCCGGCATGAAGCGGATTCAGGACGTGGTGGCGAGCCGCATCAAGATCGGTCGTGCGACACCTCAGGATATGGCCGACATGCTTGCTCATTTGAGCACGTCGACGACGCCGGCTATTCTCTCCGACCGCGACGTTGTGATTGAAGCGATTACGGAAGATGAGTCGGCCAAGAAAGCGACCTATCAGCAGATTTCCGGCGTGCTCCGAGATGGAGCGATTCTGGCCAGCAACACATCCACCATTTCGATCACGCGCATGGCGGAGTCGGCCCCAAATCCGGAGCGATTTGTGGGGATGCACTTCTTCAACCCCGTCGACCGGATGGAGTTGGTGGAAGTGGTTCGGGGAGAGAAGACATCGGATGAGACGGTAGCCACCATTGTTGGACTCGCCAAGCGGATTCGAAAGACGCCGATCGTCGTGCGCGACTGTGCCGGGTTCCTGGTCAACCGGATCCTCTTCCCTTATATGAATGAAGCGATTCTCTTGCTTCAGGAAGGGGTGCCGATGGATGCGATCGACGCCGCGGCCACGTCTTTCGGGATGCCGATGGGGCCGATCGCTCTCCATGACCTGGTCGGTATCGACACATCGTTCTACGCGGGAAGCGTCTTGGCTAAGGCCTATCCGGATCGTGCGTCGCTGCCTGGCCTTCTCAAGGACATGGTCAAAGCGGGCCGGCTTGGCCAGAAGGCTGGGTCTGGCTTCCGTAAACACGGCGGCAAACGCCCCGAGGCCGATCCAGCGTTCGCCGAAGTGCTTCAGAAGCATCGCACCGGAGAGACGATGCCGACACCGGAGGACCTCGTCGACCGCCTCTTCTTCCCGATGCTGTTGGAAGCGACGCGCGTTCTCGAAGAAGGCATCGTACGCGAGCCCGCCGACGTCGACATGGGAGTCATCCTGGGGATTGGATTCCCGCCGTTCCGCGGCGGCATCCTCCGCTGGTGCGACAGTGAAGGGGCTGACAAGATCGTCGATCGTCTCGAGCGCTTCGTGTCGTTGGGCCAACGCTTCGAGCCAACTGAGACGCTCAGACAGCACGCTCACTCGGGCGCGAGGTTCTACCCGGTTCCGAAGGGCATCTCTGTCCCTGAGCCGGTGCCAGCCTGAGCGAAGAGACAACGGCCATTAGATCCTCGGTGAAAGGGGAACGGCTCCTTGCTTGCAAGGGGACCGTTCCCCTTTCTGTTCTTGGGAGATGCAGGACTCGTCGGGAGGGGCATTCTTCGGATATCGTGAAGGTCGCCGCAACGAGGGCAGAGTTGACTCCTCATAGGCGAAAGGTGCGCAGAATATGTCCAAGCCTGGGGGAGAGAGGGATCGTCAGGACCGGCCTCAAGGGGGAGGCCCCGGAAAAAGGCCTGGCCCCGGAGGGCCACAGAAAGGGGCAGGGGGACCCTCTCGTCCCGGAGGGGGAGCACCGGCGCCGAAACGACGGACGGGAGGGCTAGGGCTCAGCCGCATTGGAGGGCGCGATTTTCAGCTCGTTCATCCTCGATGTGTTCCGGAGATGGAACTCGACTACGCGGAGGGGATCGAGCTGCGCGAAGCGGGGGACCCTGAAGCCGCTCGTGATGCCTTGCGCTATGCGCTGCAAGGTTGCGGAGACAACCTCTGGGTGCATGTGGCGCTAGGACGGATCGCGCTCGAGGATTTCAATGACCCGACGCTGGCACGCGGGCATTTCGGGTATGGCTTCGAGCTTGCCCAGCGCGCGATCCCTCCGGACTTCAACGGCCGGCTACCACGGCATCGTGACGCGAATCGTCCTTTCTACGATGCAATCGACGGTCTTATCGCCTGCTATGAGGCGCTTGGGAAGCCAGCGGAAGTGAAATCACTTCGCCAACTCCTCGCTCGCTTGTCCGGCGAGGGACGAGGATAACGATCGCGCGTGTGGACGTTGAAATCTACATGAAGGCCTCCGGTCTCGACGCGTCCCGCCTCTTGGCGGGGTGCCGGGGCATGCGCGGGCCGGAGGCAATCTCGGCTTGACGAAAATGGCATTGGAGCTGTGGTTGGGCCCACCGGTTCGTGAATGGAACCCGAACTGATACTTATCGTCGTTTCCGTGGGCAGGATCTCGACTTTAATGAATTTTTCGGCCTTGCGATGATTTTAGGAACGGGATAGAAGAACCGCAGATCGGGACTGATGCGGAACGAGTCGCTCCGGTCCGCTGCTGTTGAGCACAATTGACGAAACTCTGGATCGATTAATGAGTTTCCGGAGCGGTGAATTTCGCGGGTGTCCCCGCTACGTGGGTCAAAGTGCGGCATCCGATCGCTGGATGGTGATTCCATGATCGTGCGTCGCCAGGCTGGGGTAGTGCATGCACTTGCCCCCGCGAAGTTGAATCTCTTTTTGGAAATTCTGGGCCGCAGGCCCGACGGCTACCATGAGGTTGAATCGCTAATGGTTGCCGTGGACCTGTATGACACCCTGACTTTTACGGAAGATCCGTCGGGGAAGATCTCGCTCGTTTGCGATGATCCGACCCTTCCGACCGGCTCTGACAACCTGGTTGTCAGGGCGGCGGAGCGGCTTCAGAGGGAGTCGGGGTGTGGTCGCGGTGCGTCCATCGAGCTTCGTAAGTCGATCCCAGCGCAAGCGGGTTTGGCAGGGGGTTCGAGTGATGCGGCGGCGACGTTAGTGGGCCTTGACCAACTCTGGGATTTGCGAACCTCTCCCGAGCAGTTAGACGCCTTGGCTGGGGAGATCGGTAGCGACGTGGCGTTTTTTCGGCATGCTCCGGCGGCGATCTGTCGCGGCCGGGGTGAGCTCGTGGAGCCTGTGCTTCTGACGGCTCCGCTTCACTTCGTCCTTGTCTGTCCGCCCGTGGGATTGAGCACGGCGGAAGTTTATCGTCACCTTATTCCTCCCGAACGACCTCGGTCGCTGGGAGTGGTGGTAGACGCCCTGGTCGCAGGTCGACCGGGTGCCCTCGGACCGGAGCTGTTCAATCGGCTTCAGCCCGTCGCTGAGACGCTCGCCCCCGCACTCTCGCGGGTCCGCGACGGCTTGGCGGGCCTTGACCCGTCGCTTGACGGGCATCTGATGAGTGGGAGCGGTTCGGCCTACTTTGGGCTCGGCCGTGACCTGGGCGCGGCGCAGGCCGCCGCTCGCAACCTTGAAACGCTCGGACTAGGACGAGTCCGGGTCGTATCCTGCGGCCCTCAAGCAGCAGAGAACGCCTCGTAAAGGAGTACCGGCTGTGGAGATCACCGAAGTCCGCATCAAGCTCATGGAAGACAACTCGGGCAGCAACGAGCGGTTGCAAGCCTTTTGTTCCATTACCTTCGATGATATGTTCGTCATCCGAGATCTGAAAATCATCGAAGGAGCCAAGGGTTTCTTCGTTGCGATGCCTTCGCGGAAGCTGACTGACCGCTGCCATCATTGCGGTACCAAGAATCATCTGCGTAGCCGGTTCTGCAACCAGTGCGGCAGCCGCCTGGATGAGAACCGCGCCATTCGCGACGCCGACGGCCGTGCTAAGCTGCACGCCGACATCGCGCACCCCATCAACTCGATGTGTCGCGAAAAGATCCAGGGTGCCGTGCTCGCCTCGTATGCCGATGAGCTCGAACGCTCGAAGTTGCCCGGCTACGTGTCGCGATACGACGATCTGGACGCCGAATACGAAATGCCGTTTGAGCCCGCCGCGCCGGGAGCGCCCGTGCATAGCGGTGAGCCGCCCCTTCGCCGTGGACCGCTCCGGGGTCACACGCAGCACACTCGGGGCAGCCAGTCGGTTCTCCGCGGGCCTCACGTCTCCCCCCGCAAGGAGAGCTCGCCCGAAGGGATTGGGTCGGACCGCGAGACCTCCCAGGGCTTTGGAAACGGACTTTGAGCGTCAGGTGATCCTTCCTCGGAATGACTCTCCGAAGGAGCCGGACGTTAAATCGACCCGCATTCGATCAGCCACGGCGCCTCTCCGCGCCGTGGCTTTCGTTACGTCATGACGGGAGGTCCTTCGTGCCGGTACAATCGTGCCTAATGGAGGAAGAGGAACTCGAACAACAGCATGAGCCGGTTCCCCAACGACCGCAAACCCAGCCTCGGCCTCGCGGGGCCTCGCGGGTATGGGGGCCGATCCGGCGCTTTGTTTTGGTTCCGCTGGCCGTTTACTGCGGATTGGCCGTCATGCTCTTCGCCCTTCAGACCGACCTCATCTTCCCCGGCTCCAAGCGACAGGGACAAGCCGATACCGTCGTCAAACCGAAACCGGACGAAGAACTCGTCAGCCTGACGACTACCCGTGGCGATAAGGTGGTGGCGCTCTTCGCCCCCGCGCTTGACTTCCAGGGTAAAGAGGTGCCCGACGCCGCACTGAGACCGACGATTCTCTACTTCTACGGCAACGCGATGTGCCTGAGTGATGCCGTGGACCAGCTCGAGCATTTTCGAAAGCTCGGCTTCAATGTCATGATCCCCGATTATGTCGGTTACGGCATGAGCGGAGGCAAGGCGTCTGAGTCAGGATGCCAGGCAACGGCGGACGCGGCCCTGGCGCATCTGCGCGAACGAAAGGACATCGACCCCAGGAAGATCGTTGTGGCCGGCTGGTCGCTTGGAGGGGCGGTGGCGATCGATTTGGCCTCGCGCGAAAAAGTGGCCGGTTTGATCTCGTTCTGCACCTTCACCAGTATGAGCGAGATGTCTCGGCGCAATTTTCCCTTTCTGCCAGCTTCACTTCTCCTCAGGCATCGCTTTGACAATCTCTCCAAAATCGCTCACGTGGACTGCCCGATTTTGATCGGCCACGGCCGAAAAGATGCCCTCATTCCCTTCGCCATGGCTGAGAAGCTCGCCAACGCCGCGCACGCTCCGCTCATGAAGTTCAGCGTGGATGACGCGGGGCACAATGACTTCTTCGCCGTCGGAGGCAACCAGGTCCTCGCGGCCATCAAGACCTTCGTCGAGCGATCCGTCCCCATCGAGTGATCCGCGAAAGACGGTTACGTATTTTCTCCGGGGTATCCGGAAGACCACGGAACGCGACCCAGGGAGACGCTCCTTGAGGTCGGCCCCCTGGCGACTGATTCTCGTTCGGCTGCATTGGGCTTTTGGCCCACGTCTCAGTTTCGAAGGGCGTCCACAGCTCCTCGGAAAATCCTCATCCCATCCCCTTCGCCATTGAGCCGACTTCGGGTCCAACGCGGGTGATGGAGCGGGTCGACGAACCGCTCGGGGTGGGGCATGAGCCCGAAGATCCGTCCGGTCGGGTCGCAGAGTCCGGCCAGGGCTCCGGGAGTTCCATTGGGATTCGCGGGGTAGGCCTCCGTCGGCGAGCCCGACGTGTCGGTGTAGCGCAAGACAACCTGGCCCGCGGCTTCGAGCTTTGCGAGCTTTGAGGCGTCGGAGAGCAGGAATTTCCCCTCGCCGTGGGCGACGGGCAGTTCGATGGGCTCGGCGCTGGTGATGAACGGGGAAAGCCCTGGCGTCGGCTGCATGCGCACCCAGCGCGACTCGAAGTGCCCTGAATCGTTGTTCGTCAGGGTCGCCGCCCCGAGGGAATCATTGCCGGGCAAGAGTCCGGCTCTGACCAGCACCTGGAACCCGTTACAAATCCCGAGGATCAAGCCTCCTCGTGCGTGGAAGGCCCGCAGCGCGTCGCCAAGCACCGTGCCAAGTCGCGTTGCCATGATCCGCCCCGCGCCGAGGTCGTCTCCATAGGAGAAGCCTCCAGGGAGCGTCAGGATCTGAAAAGAGTCGAGAGCCTTCGGGGTCTCAAGGAGCCGTGCGATGTGCCAGGTTTCGGCCGAGGCCCCCGCAAGCTGCCAGGCGGCCGCCGTTTCCTCATCGCAGTTGGTGCCAGGAGCCCGAAGTACGATTGCGCGAGGTTTTGCCATGATCAATAATTGCCTTCGTTCGGCGCGTAAGTGGCGGGGTAATCAACCTCCGCACGGTAGGCCAGGTTGCGGCGAATCAGGTCGGCTTCGTAGACCTGGACCACGAAATCCGCAGCGATCTTGAGCCGGGAGGAAGCACCCTTGGTGGGGAAATCCGCCGGAGCACCACGACGGAACTCAGCCACACCCACATGCTTCGACCGCCCCTTCACGTAGTTGATGCCGGGTATCCCGTCGGCGTCACCCGAGATCAGGAGCGCGATGTCATACGTGTCCTGCAAGGCGACCATGTCGACCGCGAGACTCGTATCAAGCCCCTTCTCGTTGAGTGTGTGGTGAAGGAGGTCGACCTTCCAATGACCTTCCTGCCGAATCTCGACGAAGTCGGTCGCGGCCTGCACACCGTGGTAGAACCGCTTCTTACGCTCGAGGGCGCGGCGCTTGCCCTCGTACCATTCCCGGGTTTCGTTGAAGCAGAGGTTCCAGGCTTCCTCAATCCGCCGCTCCATCGACAGGTCTGGCATACGGCGGCTGACGTCTTCCAGGTAGCTATCGCGAAGCCGGGGGTTGAGCTCGAATCGGCTGCGAAGCCGGGACTCAGCCTTCGGATCGTTCAAATCCCACTCGTCCATCTTGCCCACAACATACCAGTAAATGCGAGAATGTTGCGCCGTCGGCCAGGACGAGCCTTCCGCGAAAGTTCGGCCCCAATACTGAACGCTCTGCTCGAAGACGTGACGATAAAACGAACCATAATCGTCGACGCGCAGACTCAGATGTTTGAGGACTCCGTCAAGATTTGACCCATCGACAAATGTCACGAACCTTAGCATTTTTGATTCCTTTTCCGCAGTAGAATCCATAAGACGTCCACCTTTGGGGACTTGGCCCTTACTTCACCAGCGGAGTGGGCTTTGCCAGGCGACTTTCAGGTCGGCCACGGAGACGTCGATAGCGGGGGCACCCTCGAGCCCGATGATCGTCAGGCGGGGGGGGTGGGATTCAGATGTCTGGGTCACTTCACCGATCTGGCCGAGCGGAATGGAGGACTCAACGGCGAGTTTTTGCAGCTCGGGGAGGGAATCGGGATGGACCTCGATAACGAAGCGAGTCGGCGACTCAGAGAACAGGAGAGCCGCGTCATGCGCAGCATCGTGACTTCGTGGGACGGCTTTGAGTGAGGCGTGAACACCAAGGCCGCCGGCAAAGGCCATCTCGGCCAGGGCCGTGGCTAATCCCCCCTCGCTCAAGTCGTGGCAGCTTCGGATCCATCCACCGCGAATTGCGGAATGGACAAAAGCGAAGATCGACTTGCCCGTGTCGCCATCGACGCGGGGCACGCGACCTCCCTCAAGTCCTTGCGTAAGGACCCAGTGCGATCCGCCTAGCTCGAGCCTGGTCTCGCCAACCAGCAGGAGTAGATTGCCGGATTCCTTCAGGTCCATGGTCACACACGTCCGGACGTCGGGTACCTGGCCGATCGCGCTGATCAACAAGGTTGGGGGGATTGCCCGGCTTTGACCTTCGTGAGTGTACTCGTTGTAGAGGCTGTCTTTCCCCGAGATGAACGGGGTTCCATACTGAATCGCGAGGTCATGACACCCCTGGGCGGCGCGTACCAGCGAACCCAACGTTTCGGGACGCTCGGTGTTGCCCCAGCAGAAATTGTCGAGCAAGGCGATCCGCTCGGGATCGGCTCCCACGGCCACGCAGTTGCGAATCGCCTCGTCGATCACGCATTCGGCCATGGCGTAGGGGTCAAGCTTGCCGTACCTGGGGTTGATGCCGCAGCCGATCGCAAGGCCTCGTCGTGAGCCGCGTACCGGCAAGACGACAGAAGCGTTCCCGGGGCCGTCATCGTCGACGCCTACCAAGGGTTTGATGACTGTGCGGGCCTGAACTTCGTGATCGTACTGGCGGACGATCCATTCTTTGCTGCACACATCCCAATCCGCGAGGATCTTCAGAAGATCTTCGTTGTAGTTGGTGCGCGAGGGGAGGGGAATGTCATTCTGGGGAGCGGGCGTGTACTTCGCAGAGCGAATGACGGCGGGGCGCCCTTCGTGGAGGAATTCCATCGAGAGGTCGGCAACCGTTTTACCCTGGTAGCGAAGCGTCAGGCGGCCCGAATCGACGAACTCACCGAGGTCGGTTGCCTCCACCGACTCCCGCTGGCAAAGCTCATGGAGCTCGGCCCATTTCTCAGGGGGAACGGCCAGGACCATGCGTTCCTGAGCCTCTGAAATCCAGATCTCGGTGTATGAGAGGCCTTCGTATTTGAGCGGAGCCTTTTCAAGGTCGACGATCGCTCCGAGGTGCTCTCCCATTTCGCCGACGGCGGAGCTGAAGCCCCCGGCGCCGCAGTCGGTGATCGATCGGAAGAGGCCGCGATCGCGGGCCTGGATCACCACATCCAGAACCATTTTCTCCGTGATTGCGTTGCCGATCTGCACAGCACCGCCGGAGAGGCTCTCGCTGTCACCCGTCAACTCAGCGGAGCTGAACGTCGCGCCGTGGATGCCGTCACGCCCGGTGCGGCCTCCGATCGCGACGATGCGGTCTCCCGGTTCCACTTTCTTGGACGACATTCCACGAGGAATAACGCCAACAGTGCCGCAGAAAACCAGCGGGTTGGCCAGGAAGTCCGGGTCAACGACGAGAGCTCCGTTGACCGTGGGAATTCCCATGCGGTTGCCGTAGTCGCGAACCCCGGCGACCACTCCCTTGAGGACGCGCTTGGGGTGAAGCACGCCCGTGGGAAGGGAGTCCGGAGGAAAGTCGGGCGCGGCGACGCAGAAAACGTCGGTGTTGCAGATGGGCTTGGCACCCAGGCCCGTTCCCATCGGGTCTCGGATCACACCGCCAATCCCGGTGTTAGCTCCGCCGTAGGGGTCGATCGCGGACGGGTGATTATGCGTTTCGACCTTGAAGCAAACATCAACTTCATCGTCGAACCGAACGACCCCCGCATTGTCAGCGAAGACACTGACGAGCCAGTCGCAATTCAACGTGACCGTCGCCTGGAAGATTGTTTGCTTCAACAGGTTCTTGATCACTTGCCCTTCAAACTCGATCAAGCCTCTCAGCGTCTTGTGCGAGCAGTGTTCGCTCCACGTTTGCGCCAGAGTCTCAAGCTCGACGTCGGAGGGAGCGCGACCGAGCTCGGCGAAGTGCTTCTGAATCGTTTGCATCTCGGCGAGGCTGAGGTGGAGCTGTCCCGACTTGCTCAGATGCACAAGCTCATCGTCGCTCATCCCGGCCAGAGGGACGTCGACCCGCTGAAACTGGTAGGTGTGCCCCTGGCCGAGCCGGTCGAACGGCAGCCCCCCCTGAATGGCCTGCTCAACCGCGTCGTTAGAAAGGACGCGCTGAATGAGACGAGGTAAGGACGCGGAAGGGCCTTCTACCTGGTAGGTCCGGATCGTCCGCACGTTCTCCACGGCGAAGCCGAGGTCGCGCAAGATCGCCAGAGCACTCTCAGCCTCGGGATCGGTCACCCCAGGTTTGCGAAGGACGTGGACGAGGTTCGTTTGCCCCACACCGGATTCTTTGCAAGGACGAACCGTGTAGGACTCAACCACGGGATCGACCAAAACGCGGTCCGCGGCACGTTCCAGGTCGGCAAGCGTCAGCGCTCCTTCAACCAGGAACCCGCGGCTCGCCGTGATGCGCCAGGGACCCACAAGGCCGAGTTCGACCGCCTCTGCTGCGATCCGCTGACCCTCACGATCGATCGAATCTTGAGCCACATCAATCTGTAGATGCCACAACATAGTGAGTTTTGACTCGCGGAGGACGAAATTCGTGACAATTTATTGGTGACGCCGACCTCGGCCTCAACCCTTAGGGGTAAAGGTGTCGAGGTCGAATGGTTCATCAACTTCGCATCCGGCCGCGGAATGGGGGGGACCCGCGAAGGCCGGCTGCTAGGAACCGAGTTTGAACATCCAACGACGACCAATGAGGCGGCGAGGCGGGGAGAACACGGTCACACTTAGCTCAGAATCAAAAGCCCATTTCCAATCGGTCCATTTCAAGATGAAGAGCGAGTTAGAAGAACGTAAATCTCAATTCTCGGCACCCGGCGCCGAATTCTGAGCATCAAATTGCGCGCGACGTCTTTTCGCGGCGTCCCACCAGGTGAGCATGGCTTGCTCGTCGTCATTGGTGAGAGCCTCCTTCAGCGTGGCGAGCCTTTCTTGAAAGGCCGTCACGGCATCAAGGACGGAACGACGGTTGGCTCGAAAAATTCCGGTCCAGAGCGAGGCATCGGACCCGGCCACTCGGGTGCCGTCGCGGTAGGCTCCGGCAGCCATGGGCAGGGCCTCTACCGGTACCACCCCCGCGAGGGCAGAGGCGATGGCGTGAGGCAAGTGGCTCGTCAGAGCGAGCGCCTCGTCGTGGGCCATGGGGTCGGTTTCGATCAACCGGCAACCGAGGCTGCTCCAGAAGCGGCGGGCCCGAACGAGCCGATCCGCCGGAGTCTGGGCGGTGGGTGTCAGGACGCAAGTCCTACCGGCAAAGAGATCTGCGGACGCGTGTTCGACCCCTTTGCGCTCGGATCCCGCGATCGGATGACCGCCGACGAAGACCGCACGCGACCGCTCGTGCCGTTGCACGGCCTCGACGATCTCACGCTTGGTACTGCCGGCGTCTGTCACCAAGACCCCCTCCGGACCCCATTCGGCGGCATTCTTCACGTCGGCCACGATCTGGGATACAGGCGTGCAGATCACGACGACCTCCGCCTCGACCACCCCTCTTTGGGGGTCCGTCGTCCCCTCATCGATGGCACCGAGCCGAACACCCTCGAGAAGTTTCGACTGATCGCGTCCAATGCCGACGACCCGTTCAGCAAGACGCTGTTCCCGAAGCGCTTTTCCGATTGAGCCGCCGATCAGGCCGACCCCAACGATGGCAACAGTCCCCAGACGCTCCAAAATTCACGACTCCTCGGTCATCGCCAGGAACGATCGGACAATCTTAATAGCAATTTTGAGCGAGGCCAATGCCCCAGGCCAGAATGATGCTCACAAAATCGACTGGAAAGCTGGCCGATCTCATCTCGCAACTCTAGGTCATCATTCCTCATTTCAAGAAAGCTGGTTTTCGTTTCTTCTGGTGATTCGCAAGATCCCATTCCATGATTTTAACTCACGGCTCCCCTGGATTCGGCACTTTTAAGCCTATGGACCGAAGAAATCGGTGACCTCTGTTCTTCGTGCGGATCCACCGCATGGCGGCTATGTGCCGCTGTCTAGGAAAGGCTTAAGAGCTTCGGACATCGCCGCGGCCGATTTCCAGCGGTCCTTGGCGTTTTTCTCGAGCGCCTTGCGGAGAATTCGGTCGAGCCCCTCCGGAGCTTCAGGGCGATGGGCTCGCAGGGGGACGGACGGATTCTCAAGGATGATGCTATAGGCGTCATTCCGTCTCGGGTCGAAATCAAAATACGGATAATTGAGCGTCAGCAGGTAATAAAGCGTTGCCCCCGCGCTATAGATATCCGCAGTTTCCTTGAGGTCGCGGAAGTCGCGAATGTGGTCGGGAGAAAGGAACCCGATCGACCCACCGATGTCCCCCTGATGGGTAAGCCCGACAAAGCCTTCGTTTTCGCGAAAGCTCTTGGCCAGACCGAAGTCGGAGAGCTTTACCTGGGGGCGTTGAGGGGGGCCAACGATCATGAGGTTGGACGGCTTCACGTCGCGATGGACGTATCCCTTCAGGTGGGCGTAGTCGAGCGCTGAGAGCAAGAACCGGCCGATGCGGGCGGCCGTGCCGATGGGGAGTGGGGTCGAAAGGCTTCCCACCCATTCCATGGCGTTTCGCCCCGCCACATATTCCATGATGAGCTGGAACTGGCCGTCGATCTCGAAAATGTCGTAGAAGGCCACGATATTGGGATGGCACTGGCCTGAGGGCATAAGCAAATCTTTGAGGACGAGCATCTCGCGGCGGAAATAGTCGCGAGCTCGTTCGCTCGAGGCCCCCGTGGGCGCCATCAGCTTGATGGCGACCGGCCGGTTCACCGAGAGCTGGCGGGCCAGATACACCTCTCCCATGCCGCCGATGCCGATCCGCCTCTCGATGAGATAATCGGGGTGGGTGGCCGGAAACCGGCGGCGGATGGCCTCACACTTATCGCAGAGCCAGATCGTGGGGGAGGCAGGGTCGGTCTCGGCAGGCAACTCGAGATTCTCGGGGGCCGCACTGCCGCAACCGAGACAGTAGATCGGGAGCGTGCCGTCGGATGTACTGCGGTCGACGACCACCTCGAAGGAACTATCCCCCGCCATGATCACATCGCCGTTGCGCAGGGGGGTCGATTCGACTCGGAGCCCGTTGATCTTCGTCCCGTTCGTGCTCCCCAGGTCTTGCAGGATGCAGAGCGGGGGTTCGACGTCGACCCGGAAGTGCTCGCGAGACAAAAGGCGATCTTCATGCATCGAGAACCGCACCTGCGACGATCGGCCAATCACTCCGGCGTCTCGACCGCTGAGTGCAAGTTCTCTGCCTGTGTGCGGGCCCCCTGTAACCCGAAGGACGACCTGCATCCGACGCTCCGAAACCTCGAGGCGGATTCAACCCTATTCTCAAATTTTAACCGACTCGTCATGCGCTCGAAACGTCGGATTGCAGCAAATACAGATACGAGCGTCAAATTATAACGCCCGCAGGCTCGGCGATTACTTCTGGAGACGCTCCGCCGCGATTTCGCGAAGGCGCCGCAGGTCGATTTTGCCGGTTCCCAGGATGGGGATCTCATCCACCAGTACAAAGTCATCGACGGCGGGGATCCAGAGCCTAGGCAGAGGACTCGCATTGAGGCGTCGACAAATCTCTTCGTTTGAAAGTTCCAGCGCCGTGTGCAGAACACAGAGGCGTTCGCCTCGCTTGGGATCGGGTAGAGAGGTCACGGCAACATGCTGGTCTGTCGTCCCGGCGGCCTCGGCGATGGCTGACTCCACGGCCATGTGGGGAACCATTTCCCCGCCGATCTTCGAGAAGCGGCTCAAACGGTCGGTGATTTTGAGGAACCCGTCGGGATCGACGTACCCGAGGTCTCCGGTCGAGTACCAGCCGTCCTTGAGCACCTTCGCCGTCACGTCCGGCCGATTGAGGTAGCCGACCATCACCTGGGGTCCGCCCACCCAGATCATCCCTTCGACCCCCTGGGGTAGCTCCTGCCCGGTCTCCGTGTCGAGGACCTTGATTTTGGTTCCCGGTAGTGGCAACCCAACGGTGCCGGGACGCGTGCCCGGAACAACGCGCCCGTCGGGGAGCTTGACGTCGTGGGGAACATTCACCGCGACTACCGGCGATAGTTCCGTGCAGCCGTATCCCTCAAGAGGCTCACGACCGAGCTTATCGCGAATCTCACGGGCGAACTCGGGCTTTAGCTTCTCCGCTCCCAGAACCAGGTGCACCAGCGTCGCGAACTGTTTCGGGTCGCAACGATGCAGATAGGCCCGGAAGAAGGTCGGAGAGGCGGGAAGCAGCGTCACCTTGTGCGTCTCGCACAGGGTTCCGATGATCTTGGCATCCAGTGGACTAAAGTGATAGGCGACTCGCTTGCCCAGGCAGATCGGCGTCCAGATGGTGACCGTGAAGCCGAATGAGTGAAAGAACGGGAGAACTCCCAGGACCGATTCGTCCGGGAGTAAGTCGAGCTGGTTATCGAACTGAAAAATGTTCGTCAGGATGTTCCCGTGCGACAGGACCACCCCTTTCGGGTCCCCCGTCGATCCGGAAGTAAAAATCACCGTGGCTGTCGCGTCCAGGCTCTCGTTTCTCAGGCCCGGCAAAAACATCCCGAGCATCGCGGTGGGAACCGCTTTACTGACCGCCGCCGCCCAAATCTTGTCGGCCAGGGTCACCTGCTTGGGAATGTCCTCCAGAAAGACGAGCGTCCCCTTGGGGGTGACCTTGAACTTGTCGAGGACCTTGCGAGAGGTCAGGACGTGCGTGATCTCGCATTGGTCGATCGACGAGTTGATCAGCCCTTCATTCGCCGTGTAATTCAGATTGACCGGGATCCTGCCCCACATCGCCAGTGCGATATTTGCGATGGCCGAAGGAACGGTCGGCGGAAGCATGAGGCCCACATACGGGGCTGATCCCATAACCCTCGCGAGTACCCGCCCCAGCGCCAATGAGCGTAAGAGGGCATCCGCATAAGTGAGACTGGCCCCCGTGCTATCGCTCATGCAGAGCTTGCGGGAGGAGCGGCGGGCCTGATGGATGAAGGCGCGTGGCAGCGACCGCCACTGAGAGGGGAGGGGGGGGAGCAGTCTCTCGGGGCTCACCTGCGTGGAAGCAGGACCGACGGCGGTCTCGGTTGTCATGGCAATTTCTCGATCGGCAACCCGCTGCCGCATGCTCGGTTCGGGTCGCCGGGACCATCGTAAGGAGGGGGCGAACCCTCAATTTACGTCACGCACGCGCTCCACACAAACGGTTCCTGCACGCTTTTGGTCGTCCCGTGCCAATCCCCCATGGGGTTGCCGTGAACGTAGGGAAGAAACTGAGGTCTTCCTCGGCCCAGAACCCACTTCGACCGGGGAATCGATGCGTCTTCGACTCCGAACTCTACAATGGGACCGCGAAGAGGATCGAAATCGGCCCGGCACCGCCGGTTGAATCCGCGCCCAATTCTTGCGACCGAGCACCCCTTCGACTGCGTGGCTTTTGCCGGATGTCGCGAAAGGATATAGGGCGATGATTCGGCCTCGGCTCAATCTCAAAATGATTTTGGAGAACGCCGGTCGCATTGATCGGTAGGGATCCATTCATCCCGACACTTGCGAGGAGACGCGAGCAATCACGCGTCGCACCACAATGGAACCGACCCGAGACGACAGTCCCGTACACCTTCAGGTTGAGACACGACTCCGCGTGCAGGGGTACGATGTCGACTTCGCACGGATCGTTAGCAATATCGTCTACGTCCGCTGGCTCGAGGACCTTCGGCTTCTGTTCTGCGACCGGTATTACCCGATTGACGAGATGATCGCCCAGGACTTTGTGCCGATCCTTGCCCGCACCGAGATCGAGTACAAGCGGGCGATCCGGTTTGGCGATGACGTCGTCGGGCGGATACGGTTTGATAGGTTCGATGGCCCGCGCTGGACGTTTCACTTCGAGATCATCACCAACGGCACCACGGCGGCCGTCGCGACCCAGGTTGGCGTTTTCGTTCGGCTCTCTTCCATGCGGCCGATTCGCGTGCCTAAAGATGTGATCGAGCGATTTCGCCAGTCGCCGCCCGCGGTTCGAGAGGCTTGATCTGAACGAGCCGACGGTCACTTGAGACCGCGAGGCATGGTATGCGCCTTGAAAACACGCAAAAGGATGACGATCGAGGGGAAGAGGATCACCGACCCCATGACGAGGGCGACCAGCACAAACCGGAGCGTGGTGATCGGAGCCGCGCTGTTGGCAAGCGTGCGTTGAGGCGGCACAAGGTAAGGAGCCTGCGCCAGGGCACAACCGAGCAAAATCAGCATGACCTGAAGCATGGCCGTGGCTCGCGCGATCTGGAACCACCGGAAATAGAGCGAGGCCAAAGCGACGACGGCGCAGACGCCCGTGGCGACTCGCACGGGAAATCCCCAGGGAGAGGTATCGAGACCTTGGTAGATCAACGGGGCCTGCGAACGAGCTAGCAGGTAGACAGCCAACGCGATCGGGCCGAGCAGTAACCCTGAGATCAGGGCTTTGCGACGGAAGTCGTTGCGTACCGCCTGGTCGTCCGTTTCCAGCGTCAGGTAGACCGCCGCGAGAAATGAAAACAGGTTCAAACAAAAAAATCCGACGACAAGGGCGAAAGGGCTGAGCCAGGTCTGTCCCCACGGGAACGAGTTTTTGGCTTCCGCGGTCTCGAGCTGGCCGGTGGCGATCGCGCCAATCGTGACGCCGAGAAAGACTGGCGTGGTCACGCTAGGCACTGCGAAGTAGCCTCCCCAACGGCGATGAGAGGAGGGGGAGTTGTCATACGCGCGAAATGTGAAGGCCGACCCTCGCATGACGATCCCTACCAGCATGAGGGTTAGCGGCACGTGCAAATGCACCATCACCACGCCGAAAGCCGGAGGAAAGGCGGTGAAAAGAAGGACGATCACCAGGATCAGCCAAACGTGATTGGCTTCCCAGACGGGGCCAATGGCCTTGGCGATGACCTTACGCTGGGCCTCGGCCCGAGGGCCTCGGGCGAGAAGATCCCAGACGCCCGCTCCGTAGTCGGCACCACCGAAAAGGGCGTAGACGATCAGGCCTCCGAGCATCACCAAGGAGACTAGTGTTGCCTTGTCAATGATCATGGCCACCCGCTTCCAGGCTCGCCGGGTTTTTGAGTGCGTCGACCGAAGGGCTCGCGCGAAACTGTGAATAAAGCAGCTTCGCGACAATGACCCCCAGAACCAGGTAAAGCAGCACGAAGACCGTCAACGAAATCCAGATCCCCTTGACGGGTGTTACTGCATCCGCCGTGCGCATCACGCCGTGAATGATCCAGGGCTGTCGGCCCACCTCCGTGACGATCCATCCCGCTTCGATGGCGAGCATCCCCAGCGGACTCGTCAGTACGAGAATCCACAGAAAGGCTTTATGGTCGGGGAGTCTCCGGGTTCGCCAGGCACGCCACGCAGCCCAGAGGGAGACCAGCATCATGACGGTTCCACAACCGACCATCACTTGGAAAGCAGGATGGACGACGCGAACATCGGGTTGGTCACGGACGGGAACCTCGTCGAGTCCCATAACGCTCGCGTCGAACCGGCCGTATGCAAGGAAGCTCAAGAAGCCGGGCAGGTCGATCGCATATTTGGTGACATGCTCCTCGGGATAGGGGATGCCACCGATTCTGAGCGGGGCTCGCACTTCGGTCTTGAATTGCCCCTCCATCGCGGCAAGCTTCATCGGCTGGGTCTTCGCCACCACCTTGGCGGCATAGTCGCCGCTGAGAGGTTGAAGTAACGAAGAAACACCCCCCACCACCAAGGCGATCGCCAAAGCGCGGCGATGAAAGCCGTTGGCCCGGTCGCGGATCAAGGCATAAGCGTGGATGCCGGCCACCAACACGCCGGTCGCGGCGTACGCGGCTAACGTCATGTGCAACGTTTCGGAGAGGGCCGAGGGCGTAAAGAGCGCGGCGATCGGGTCGACGCTACTGGGGCGTCCTTCCTTGATCTCGAAGCCTTGAGGCGTGTTCATCCAGGCGTTAGCCAGAACCACGAGGACTCCGGATGCCGCACCACTCAGAGCGACGACGACTCCAGAGAGCCAGTGGGCAACCGGCCGAACTCGGTCCCATCCATAAATATAAATGCCCAAGAAAATGGCTTCGGTGAAGAACGCGAAGCCTTCAAGCGAGAACGCGGGTCCAATAATGCTCCCGGAAAACTCCATGAACTTGGGCCAGAGCAGACCGAGCTCGAAGGAGAGGACGGTCCCCGAAACAGCCCCAACCGCGAACAGGATGGCCGCGCCCCGAGCCCAGCGCTGAGCGAGAATCTTGTAGATCGGATCCTTGGTGCGAAGCCAAAGGGCCTCGGCGATGACCATCATCAGCGGCAGCGCGATGCCGATGACCGCGAAGATGATATGGAAACCGAGCGAGGTCGCCATCTGCCAACGAGCGGCCAGTAGATTGGACATTACCCCCACTCCTTGACCCGAAAACCCGATTCCTCTGGACCACCTCGTCCCCGCCGAATCAGGACCGAATCTCGTCCTTACAAAGTCTTAAGCAGCCCTAACTCAATGACCCCCACCGGACATTCCTTGAGCTGATGCATCGTCAAGAAGCGTCTTGGTTGACATGGGTCGTCCCCACCAATGGGCCGAGGCCTTCGACGCAGGTGGAGACCACCAGGGCCAATCAACCGGCCTCTTTACAAGGGCTTTGCCTTCTCCCTTGTGATCGCTTTCTTGGGGGGCGACCCGATCAAGAATTGCTTGATCTCATTATGTCAGCGTCTCTTCGGGAATCAAGCCGACGGACGTTCTCCTTGGGCGATCCAGGGACCGGTTCCTCGCAGGTGGTCAGAACCGATCCCTCTTGGGCCGACGTTCAAGAGCCCGTGAGGCCCGCGGTCGGTCCCGATGATTCGGCGGGATCAAACTTTCATCAAAGCGTAAGGATGCCTTGCGCTAGCTCGTCTTCCCACTGGTCCAGCAAAGGCCAGTCGACGGCACAGGTTCCAAAATCCGACATATGCGTGTAAGACTCGAGTCTTGCAATCGTCGAGTCGAGCAAAGCGTTGTCTTTTCGGAAGATGGGACCGTGAGAGGGAAGCAGGTACTGAGCGTCGCAGGCGCGAATTCGTTTCAAGCTGGCGATGTAATCCACCAGATTCGAGCCGTGGTGGGCGTCGATGACGCCGACGCAACCATCGCGGAAGATATTGTCTCCCGAGAAGAGTAGCGGGCCCATGCGGAACGACAGTTGGCCGGCGGTATGCCCGGGTGTGCTCCAGACCTCGAGCCGCTTATCGCCGACCTCGATGACATCCCCTTCGTCGATCTTGATGTCGACCTTGCATTTCGGCATGGGGATGTGGATGTTTTGCGCGTCAATACGTGCGTATGTGAGAACTTCGTCGCCATCTTCAAGAGGGGCGACGCTCTTGGGATGAGCCGCCACCTTGCATTTGAGGACGTCGCGCGCTCGGGCCAGCCCCTGAGTGTGGTCGGCGTCGGCGTGCGTGGCCAAGATCATCTTGCAGGCGGAGAAGCTGAAGTTCATCTGTCGGATCAGCTCGAGCACATCAGGGAGCTCGTCGAGGAAACCGACATCGATCAGCGCATACTCGGTGCCGCCATCGATCAGGTAAATGTTGACACCAAGCCGACGCCTCGCCTGGACGTTCAGCTCGATCACTCCGGGAAAGATGTAGCGACGCTCAACCATTCCTCTTCAAAGCTCCTCGCTCATGACTCTTCGGCCGGCACTGGTGACGTGGACGAGTGCGGGACGGCTCGAATCTTGACGTCAAGAAATGCCGGACGAGATCGCTCCTCGATTCTACGAAGCCCTCTCTCTTGGGACAACTCCCCGGGATCGAGCTTGGCCCCCTTTATCCGCGGATCGCGGAAAAGCGCCAAGATTTTTGAGGAGGAGGTGTCTCCCGTGGATTAAGGTGGCCGGTTTAGGGAACTGTTGGCGCTGTGGGGCGTCCAACAGAGTTGGGGCGGCCGCCCGGTTGGAGATTGGTAAACTTTTGAAAGGGGCGCGGCCGTTTCACGAGACATCGCCGTACCTGGTTGCTGAGGTTTCGCCTGTCTGCAGACGATGAGAGCTTGTTCGCATGCGTTCTGGGTGTTTGGGAAACTTGACATCAGGGTTTTCGCAGGTTAACTTGGATTGGGTTCTGCTTGATGGAAGTCGTAGGGCTGTCGTGAGATGAGTAATTGTCTCACTGGACGCTGTGCCTCCGGCATGCCGACTCCATTCGGTTGACCATTCCTTGGGCCAAGGGTACCCATCAAGGCCCGCATCCTGGTCCCTCTTGCTTGATCGGGATCTCGGATAGACAGGCTGGAATACTCGCCTGAGTATCGACGATCAACCTAAAAGACATGCGCACCAGACCTCGCGTCCACGTCCGTCACGGCCGGGTTGTTGGCCATGTGCGTGGTGTGAGGGTCCAACGAGAGGTTGTCGAACATGATCAGAGTGCTCGCCCCGAGGTGGCCACGGGGGTACTCGTGGGTGTGCCTTTCGATCGGGCTATCGGCCTTGTTCCCTCTCGTCGGCCTGTCTCAGTCGCCTGGCAAGGCTTCTGATGCGTCCAAGAAGGGAGCTCCGGCCGCTCCCGCCGCGAAGGGAGCCACCTCCACGCCCGTGCCGAGCGAAGCGGCCGGTGCCAAGGAAAAGGCCGACGACTCCAAAGACAAGGACGCAGCTCCCGCAAGCGATACCGTCAAGGATCCGGCCGTTGAGATCTTCAAGGATCCCAAGACGCTGGACTTGCTCGAGAAAAAATATAAAGGCCTCTCGGGTGAGATGGTCACCCAGCCGCTCAAGAAGCAAGTGCTGGAAATGGCGGTGGGCGCCCCGATCAACCGCGACGTCGTCGCTCGTCTTGTGGCCGGCTATGCCGCCGATCTCACAAACCCCAACTATTTGAAGGGCTTCCTGGAGATCGGGCAGGCGGGGGGCGTGAATTCGCAACGACTTCGCCAGGCCGTGAGCGGGCTTTTAGAGCCTTTGGATCAGGCCCGGCGCAGCACGAATTCCGAATTCTTGAACGCCTACTCTCAAGAGCTTCTCAAGGTTTTGCCCCGGGTTCTGGAAAACCACCCGGTTTCCAGACTCTTCGCGGTCATCGTGCTCGGTCAGACGGGAAGTCCTGACACGATCGACACATTCGTCAAGCAGTTGAATGACAAGAACCAGACGGTTTGGGTGAAACTCTGGTCGGCTCGTGGGATTACGAACATCGCGCAGACCCCCGCGGGAAACCGGGTCGACGAAATGCTGGCCGGCCGGGCGATTCCCGCGGCCAAGGCTCTCTCCGGCTTCTTGAATCGCGAGACGGACTCCCCCTGGCCGGCGCAACTGCGGGGCCTCGAGGCCCTTGGGGCTCTGCGATTGGCGGCGGATCCGGCAGCCCCAGCGAAGGTCGAAATGGCCGATGCGGCGGCTCGCTTGCTGGCTTCCCCCACCGCTAAGCTTGAGGTTCGCGCTCAGGCCGCCTGGGCCTTGGGCATGATGCGGCTCGGCAGCGGGGTGGCTCAATTCAACTACCCGCTCGTCGCCTACTTCATTGGTGGGATCGCTGCTGACGTTGGGGAAAGAGTCGCGACTTCGCATGACGACAACGTCACCAGGGGGGAGTATTGGACCTCGATCCTCGTCTACCAGATCTTCCCGGCATTCTTCGGGCAGGAAGGGGCTAAGGAGTCTGGGCTGTTGAAGATCCCCGGGGTTCAGTCCAACAAAGCGGTGGCCGATGTTGCGAACCTCGTGAAGCCGGTCGTCAAGACGGCGGTGGATCTGATTAAGGCCCCCAGGGGGATACAGCCTCAGCTTTCCAAGGAATTGCAAGAGCGCGTGGGGCAGCTTCGGGCTTTCCTGGAGCACAACCCCCCGAGCAACACGTTCCTCGTTCCTCAGGGGAACCAGTTCCCTCTGAAGGCCGAAGTGGCTGGTGAACCCGCTCAGCCGGCCCGAGTCGCTGGGGCCGCCGGTGCCCGATGAGCGAGGATTTGTCAGGCCCGGACGCTCCGCAGGTTTCGATCCCCGACATCCGCGATTACGAGCGGATCAACGCCGAACTCGTTGACCACCTCAATGCGGGGCATACACGAGTCCGGCTCGTCGGGGCGGAGGGACAGCGCTTTCTGGCGGCGGGACTCTCCGGCCCCTGGAAGGGCGTTGTGGATGTTGAGGGGCGCGCGGGACCTGAACTGGCCGCGGGTCTCAATGCACCTGGATTGACCGTGGTTTGCCACGGGTTCGCCGCGGACGGGGCCGGAAGAGGGCTGCGTCAGGGACGGCTGGTCCTCCTCGACAACGCTGGTGATGGTCTTGCCTATGCGCAAGAGGGGGGATGGATCCTGGCTGTTCGCAACGTAGGGCATCGAGCCGGGCTGAACCAGCGAGGGGGCGTCCTCATCGTTCTGGGCGGCCTGGGTCGGTTGGCCGGCGAGCGGCAATCCGGAGGCAAATTCTTCACCTTCAGGGATCGTCTTGGCCTTCATGCCGGGCTGGGACACCGAGCTGGGCAGCTACTTGACCTGGCGGGAAATGGCAGCCACCTCGAGCAGGCTGACCGCGATCTGCTCGCCCAGATCGCTCAAGACGCGGCCCCCTGGATCGGCGACGCCAAATCACTTCTGCCCGCGAAACAGTGATCGGCGGAACGCCTTGCGTCATCTCCTCGGACCCTTTCTGCTCAGCTCCTTCCGTGCCGACGCTGGCCATTCGTCAGGCCGAATCGCTTCGATCGGCATAGGCCCCGCGGTCCAACCTTCTCTAGGGCGTGAACCCCTGGTGCCCTTGATCAGGGATCTGCTCTAATTAAGTCTCATGGGCGAGAGACCCGGATGAGCGGCCCTCCGGCTCGCGGCAAGAACCGAGGTCATCTCCACCCGATGGTTGAGGAAGGGACTCCCCTGAGGGTTGGGTTGCGCTTCGCGCGATCATGTGTGCGAGTGAGGTCTCGGATCGAATGAGGTTGGCGCGGCGAAATCTCCATCGGATCGGCAAGCAATGGTCCTGGCGGGCTCTTGCTGTAATGGCTGTTTGGATAGCGGGTTGCCGTGAGGAGTTGGGTCCCGTTCACTTTCCCACCTCGCGAGTGCAGGGAGTCATCCGGGTGGGAACCCGACCGCTGGGAGGGGGCTGGGTTGAGCTCACTCCGATCCGGGGGACGGTTGGCAATATGAGAACCGCACCGATTGCGCGGGATGGATCGTTTCAGGTCGATCGCGTCCCCGTGGGGAAAATTGCGATTGGTGTGATGAACGCCCCGATCGACCCGGTCTTGCTCGCTCAGTTTCATCCTTTGCACGACCAACCCGTCCAACGCACCATTGTGAGAGGAGACTCGAACCGACTCGAGATCGACCTCCTCGAAGAAATTCTCAGGCGCCGTCATCCTTCGAGGTAAAAAACCGTGACGTCCACCGCCCGAGAAGGATGCCCCGATACGACGCTTCATCCACCGATTTCCAGGGAGCCGGTCGCTGCCAGCAAGCCGTTGATTCGGTCGATCTTTCGGGATGGCGGAGGGACGATCCATTACGATTGGCCGACTGAGAAGATCGCGGAGGCGATCGACGACGAAAAAGGCGTTCTTTGGGTCGACCTCGAAGATCCTAACCCGGCTCCCAACGGTCCGATCGAGTCACTGCTTCGAGACGTCTTCCACTTCCATCGTCTGGCCATTGAGGATGCGATTTCCGAGACGCACCTTCCCAAGGTCGACGACTGGGGAGACTACATTTACGTCGTCTTCCACTCGATCGAATGCGAACGTGAGAAGAGCCTGCTCCGGCTTCATGAACTCGATATCTTCCTCGGCAAAAATTATGTCGTTACGTTTCATAAAGAACCCTCTTCTTCTCTGGAGCAGCTTCGGCGCAATCTTTCACGAGATCCGAACAGTCGATTCCGTAACGGTGCGGACTACGTCCTGTATCACATTCTCGACGTGACGATGGCCGACTACTTGCCCGCCATTGAACATCTGGATGAGGCGATCGACGCGGCTCAGGATGAGGTTTTCAAGCGTCCCACCCGGAAGACGCTGCAAGCGATTTTTCAGATCAAGCGATCGGCTCTACGATTCCATCGCATCCTGGCCCCAGAGCGCGAGGTTTTGAATCGGCTGGCTCGCGACGAGTACGCGCCGATCAATCCCGAGCATCGCATCTTCTTTCGCGACGTCTACGATCACATTGTTCGGCTCCACGATATTGCGGAGAGCCTTCGCGACCTGATCGCCGGAGCCCTCGACACCTACCTCTCGGCGATTTCCAATCGCACCAACGACATCATGAAGGCGATGACGCTTGCCACCGTCATGTTCTTGCCGATGTCATTCTTGACGAGCTTCTTCGGAATGAATTTCTTTGGTGACAACCTGACCTTTCATTCGGCCCTACCGAAGGCGCTTCTCTTTGCCGCGTCCTGTTTGATCATGGTTGTCACCCCGATCGTGATGTATTTGTGGGCGAAGCGGCGCGGTTGGTTCTAAAATTCCTCGCGGTGTGGCGGAGCCCATTGCGGCGATCTTGATGTCACTGTCGATCGATGTGAGATCGCCCGCTCGCTGTTTCCTGGATAGACAGGCCGGTTCCGGCTTTGGGATCGTTGAAAATGAGTACGCAATGGCGTTTACGGCCGCACGACTCCGTCTTGATCCAGGCGCTCAGCCGTGGCGCCGGGGTTTCTCCTCTGTTGGCACAGATCCTTCTCAATCGAGGGATCCACGAGGCCGAGCAGGCGACCGATTTCCTTGGTGTCAAACTCTCTCATCTGCACGATCCAGAAACTTTGCCGGGAGTGGTGGAGGCGGCTGACCGCATTGTGAGAGCGGTTAGGGACCGTCGGAAGATTGTGATCTATGGCGATTACGATGTGGATGGCGTTTGCGCCACGAGCATCCTCTGGCTCTGTCTGCGGATCGCCGGCGCGGAGAACGTGGACTACTACATTCCGCACCGCGTCGATGAAGGCTACGGCGTGAACGCCGAGGCACTGCGCAGGCTCGCGGTTGAGCAGAGCGCTTCCTTGATTGTGACGGTCGATTGCGGCATTTCCGCGCTGGAAGAAGCCAAGCTCGCCCGCTCACTAGGCCTTGAGTTCATCGTGACCGACCATCACACGATTGGCCCCGAGCTTCCCGAGGCGGATGTGATCGTCCATCCGCGCCTCGCCGGCAGTCGCTATCCATTTGGCGATCTCTGTGGCGCGGGGGTTGCATTCAAGTTGGCGTGGCAGATATGCAAGAGTTTTGGAGATGGCAAGAAGGCGTCGCCTCAACTCCGCGACTATCTGATACGTTCCATGGGGCTGGTGGCCCTGGCGACCATTGCCGACGTGGTTCCCTTGGAGGGCGAAAATCGGGTCATCGTCAAGACGGGCCTGGCGGGGATGTTCCAGGAGCCCACGGTCGGTCTGCGGGCTTTGATGGAGGTATCGGGCTGTCTTGAGAAGAGAAAGCTGACGACAGGATCGGTTGGGTTCGGTATGGCGCCGCGGATCAACGCGGCGGGGCGGCTCGAGCGCGCCATGAAAGCCGTGGAGATGCTCACCACGGACGACGCGACGCTCGCTCGGACGATCGCTTCCGAGCTGGACGAATGCAATAAACAGCGCCAGCAAATCGAGCAAACCATGGTGGCCGAGGCTCACGCCATGGTGACCGAGCAGGGGGGAGTCAGCGGCCGAGGAGCGATCGTATTAGGACGTGAAGGATGGCACCCGGGCGTGATCGGTATCGTCGCCAGCAGGCTGGCCGATATCTACCATCGCCCAGCCATCGTGGTGGCCCTGAACGGTGAGGTCGGCCAAGGTTCTGGGCGTTCCATCCCTGGATTGAACCTTTATGACGCGATCGAGGCGTGCTCGGAGGGATTGATCGGTTTCGGAGGCCACGCGGCGGCGGCGGGTCTGCGGGTGTCGGTGGCGGAATTCCCCCAGTTCGCGGAACGGTTCGAGCGGTACTGTCGCGAAACGTTGCAGCCCGAGCAGTTCCATCGCTCCCTTTTTGTGGATGCCGAGGTCCCGCTCGGGGCTCTCTCGATGAAGACTGTGGAGGAGATCGAGTCGCTGGAACCCTACGGGATCGGTAATCCGAAGCCTCTTTTGATCGCCAGCGATGTTCGGGTGGTAGGGGATCCTCGATTGGTGGGGGAACGGAAGAATCACCTCCAGCTCCGCCTTTCGCAGGGGGGAACGGTCGTCAAGGCGATTGCCTGGAACGTGGCTGAGAAGGCCAAAGCGCTGAAGGCGGATTCCGTCTGCTCATTGGCTTTTCACGTTTCGATCAACGAGTGGAATGGTCGACGCGACGTTCAACTAGAAATCAAGGACGTCCAATTTGACGAGGGGCGAGATCATGCCCAAACCCAATCCACGTGACGATATCTCGGGCGCGGCGATCGCTCGCCAAGTCCGCAAGCAGGGGATCACCGATCCTCGCCTCCTTCGAACTCTGGCTTCCCTTTCGCGGGCCCGCTTTGTTCCTCCCGAAACCCGCAACGAAGCGCTGGCCGATCGTGCCCTTCCTATCGGCTTCAATCAAACCATCAGCCAGCCGTTCATGGTCGCCGTCATGACCCAGGCTCTTGAGCTGATGGGCAACGAGCGCGTCCTTGAGATCGGCACCGGGAGCGGTTACCAGACCGCGGTTCTCAGCCGGATGGTCGCCCAGGTTTACACGATCGAGCGGCTGCCCACGCTCTCGCTTCGAGCCCGGAGCATCCTGGATGGACTCGGGTGCGTAAATGTCCGGTACCTCATCGGTGACGGGTCTCTGGGCTGGCCCGAAGAGGCTCCATTCGATCGCATCCTCGTCACGGCCGGCGCGCCGGGATTCCCGAGTGAATTATTCCGGCAACTCGCCGAGCAGGGAGTTCTGGTCGCTCCCATCGGCGATCAAGAAGGGCAGAAACTCACCCTCACCCGGAGACAGAATGGCCTTCCGGTTTCTCAAGAATTGCTTTCATGCCGGTTCGTCAAGTTGATCGGCGCTCAGGGCTGGAGCGAAGCCTAGCGAAGGGTTTCCCGCAGGCGAATCGATGGCAAACCCAGACACTCGACAAACACAAAGTGTTGCCGATGATCTCGCCGGCTTATCCGTGGATCTTTGGAGAGGCCCACGGATAAGCAAGAAGGTTGGCAAGCACTGATCTTCTCGTCCTGTCCTCTATCGTGAGCGGTCTATCGCTTCGACTTGGATGTGCGAGACGACTTCGTTTTGGGAGTCGCGGCGAACTCTTCGCCGGTGTCAACCTTGGAAAGGACGAGCTTGCCGCTGTCCGGGACGATCTTATAGTCGAAATACTTGTTGAAGCTGCCGCCAAGCAGAGGAGAGACCTCCATCTTGGAGGGAGGCATCACCGCGCATTCGACGTCTTTGATCGTGAACTTGCCGACGCGGACCGATGGGATCGTCATCTTCTTCGCTTCAACGATGGAACCATCGGCAATGTGGCATTGAATCGTGGGGTCGGATGGGCTCGGGTTCAGGCCGATCTTCTTGGCGAGATCAGTCGAGAGCACAGTGAGGCTGGCGCCGGTATCGAAGATCATTTCTTCGGTAACCTTGCCGTTGAAGGTCACATCGAGCCAGAAGACACCGTTGTTCCGCCGCATGGCGATGCTCTCGGTGAGAACGGAGGCCTCGATTTTCTCGATGAGCTTCACGTTGTTCGTGAAGGACCGGGAAGGTCCCAGAGCAACCTTGACCTTCGATTTCTGGTTCAACGCCGCGATCGATGCTTTGATTTCCGCATCGTCCGCGAGTTCCTTGTATTTGCTATTGGTCTGATCAATGAGTTGCCGCAGGTCAATCACCGCCTGCACGAAGGCTTCGCGGCTGTGGGCGACCTTGACGTTCACTTCGTCCTTGACCTTGGGATCGGACTGCTCGGACTCGATCAGCTTCATGCGATCGTTGATCTCGTTGAGCATCGTCACGATCTGATTGTGCTCGGTCACCGACAACTGCTGACCCAGTTGCTGGCTCAACAGGCTCCGGCGCTGCATGAGCTCCTTGAACAGCACCTTGCTCTGTTCGGTGTCGTTGACCAAGGCGCGTTGCTGCATGACGGCAAGTGAGAGCTGCTTGTAGAGCCCCCGGGCCTCGGCAAGCTTCTTTTGAACGATCGACTCATCGTTCGTGACGTAGTTGATGCCGACGCGCTTGAGCCCTTTGGCCTTGAGAGCGACGTCCGCGGGGTCGTCCGCTGCGCGGGCCGAACTCTGTCCGAAAAGCAGAAAAAGCGTCAAGACCCAGATCGAGTGCGGACGCATTGTGATCATATCCTTGGGAATAATCGCGGTAGGGGGGATGTTGGCCGCGGCGCTCTGGCACCGCGATCCGTTCGGGAGATCAGTCACGAGAGTCTAGCATACGCCTCCGGCTCGCCAGCATGCAATCATCTTTCGGGGGCACCTGACGGAGTTCGCACGCGCTCGCCGTGAAAAAAGAGCCAGCGGACTTCAAGTGCTCTTGAGGTCCGCTGGCTCAGGAATGGTGATGATCTCACGACCCTGGTGGCGAAATCAATGGAGCCGGGGGTCGGTCGCGGCGATGATCGCGCTCACGGCTTGCTGATTGAATCCCTTGTACCCCTCGCGCCGCTGAAGGTTCTCGAGGTGGCTGCCCAGGGTGCCGTCGCGAAGGAACTTGGCGTGCTGGTCGGCATCGATCCACCCCTGATCCAGGCATCGATCGGCCCGGAGCTTGGAGATCGGCCAGCGTTCGCCGGCGGTGAAAGCCTGACGAAGGAACGAAAAGTCGGAGAACGGCTTCATGACATCGATACCCGCCTCGGTCTTGAGGGCCTCGCGGAGGGCGTCGAAGTCGAATTGAGCTTCGAGGTGGTGCATGCCCGCCTCGAGGATCGACTCTCCGTGCAGACCAACCCACAGGCCGACCGTGTTGGGGCGGGGCAGGTCAGGCAGCGCGATGTGGGAGAAGTCCTGCGTGGCCTCTTCCGGCGCGAGGTCGAGGTCGGCGAAGATCACAACCCCGGTGGTCGGATGCTCGAGCACCTGGGCCCCCCAACCCGCGTGAGCTCCGGCGTGGAATCCCTCGCGAAGGAAGAACCCAAGCGATTCAAAGATGCCGATGAGTCGGGGGAAGAAACGCCTCGATGAGCGGAATGTGTGATGGTCGTGATTCCCCCAGCCCAGTCCCAGCCGATCCTGTCGAGCCTTTTGGACCTGAGCTGCACGGTTGCGCGACTGCCAGTAGTCGCGTTCGACCTCGAAGACGAGATGGCACGCCAGGTCCGTTGAGCCGGCCAATTCGATCACGCGGGCGAGCGTGGCTTCCGTGGCGTCGAAGCCTTGTTCGTCGGTATCGAAGCGACGTTGACGTCCTTGCCAGAGCTCGCGGGCGGCAAGGGCATCGCGAGCCGCGTGGGGACGCATGCGCCCCTCGCGGGCCAGTTCTCCCGGAAACGGATCAAAGCCCGTGTAGCCTCGCCGTTCCACGATCGTCAGGCCCACGCCCTCTCCAGGGATACGTGCGGATCGATAGGGACCCAGCGCATAGCCCTGGATGCTCAGGCCGAGGTCATGGGCTCGCGAGAACGCGGCGACAGACTCGACCTTGATCGCCATTTCGCGAACCTCGGGGCCTTCGCCCGGCGCGACGAGAATGGCGGGAAAGATGCCCCCGCTATGGGCATAGATGGGGAATCCCCCGGAAACGATCGGCTTGCGTCGCTCATAGCCGAGCTCTCCGAGTTTGGCAATCAGCCCCTTTTGCTCGGAGATAATTAGGTGGTCTACCCAATCTTTGAAACGTGTGCTGGTCTCTGAGTGCATCCGCTGTGACAGGGTCGCGGCAAACGGGTTACGTTCCAGTCCGCGGGCGATCAACTCATCGACAAACCGTTCGGCCTCGGGCCAGCGTTTCCACTCGAAGGCGGGGACGGCGTTCTCAAGGGTTGCAACCGACATGGCCAAATCTCCGAGGACGAAAAAGGAATGGGCATGCCCTTCCCAGGTTCATGGCGTCCCTACGAAAAGAGGAGCGGGCTTGAAATCAGCCCGCCCACTCTTGTCGATCATCCCCAGGAAATTACGCCCGGGGGCTCACGGAGCCGGCACATGCGGCGGTGATGGCCGCGTCAAACATGGCAACGCCGATTTCGACCTGCCGTTTCGTCAAGCAGAGGGGAGGGCAGAAGCGAATCGTGCTTGGTCCGCACGGCAGCAGGAGCAAACCCGACTGGAAGGCCTCTTCGATGATCTGGTCGCGGAGATCGGGATCAGGAGCCCCTTCATTCTGAATCTCGGCGCCGATCATCAGCCCCAACCCACGAATTTCGCGGATGGCAGCATGCCTTGTGGCGAGGGCTTCAAGGCCCGCCCGAAGCTGCTTGCCTCGATGAACCGCGTTCGCCCGATAGCGTCGCTCGACGAGCTTGAGCGTTGCCAGCGAGGCGGCGCAAGCGACAGGGTTGCCTCCAAAGGTTGAGGCGTGGCTGCCGCTCGGCCAGTCCATGACCTCGGCCTTTGCGATGATCGCCCCGAGGGGCAGTCCGTTCGCGATGCCCTTCGCCAGGCAGACGATGTCTCCGGCGACGCCCCAGTGCTCCGAGGCGAACATCTTGCCGGTACGGCCAATGCCCGACTGAACTTCGTCGAAGACCAACAAGATTCCGTGCTCGTCACAGAGCTGTCGGAGACCGGGGAGGAAGTCCGCGGGGGGAACGAGATATCCCCCTTCCCCTTGAATCGGCTCGACGAAGATCGCGGCGAGCTCTTCGGGAGGGCATACCGTACGGAGCAACGCCCGAACGCTATCCAGGTCGCCGAAGCGGGCATGGTGGATCTCTGGCACGAGTGGCGCGAACCCTCGTCGCTGCATGGGTTTGGAACCGCTCAACGACATGGCGCCGTAAGTTCGGCCGTGAAACGCGTTCAGAAAGGCCATCGCGCGGAGCCGCCCCGTGTGACGACGGGCAAGCTTGAGCGCTGCCTCGATGGCTTCGGCTCCGCTATTCGTGAAGAAGACGCGCTTGGCGCCTTCCCCAGGAGCGATCCTGGCGAGGCGTTCGGCCAGGCGGACCTGGGGCGTGTAATAGAAGTCGGTCCCCGACATGTGGACCAACTTGCCTGCCTGCTTGCGGATTGCCTGAGTGACCTTAGGATGACAATGCCCCGCGGCCGTCACGGCGATTCCGGCCGTGAGGTCGAGGAAGCGATTGCCATCCAAATCCTCAATCATGGCTCCCTTGGCACGCTTAACCACGAGCGGATAAGTTCGCGTGTACGAGGGGGACATCACGTTCTGATCCCGTTCCAGCCATTCAGAGGCGCGAGGGCCTGGCAGCGGTCCGAGAATCCTGGGTTCGTCGCGGTGAAGGGGGGTCATCGAGTGGGCCCTCCAGACTTGAGGCTAAGAAAGGGGAACTGCGTTGCGTTGCGTCGTCACACCGGCTTTTCTAATTATTTTAACGTTCATACCAAACTTTGGGTTCGCCTTGCTATCCCACGACGACTCCAGGTGAGTGAGGGGAGATGTGTCCGTTTCCTTTGAGATGGCAAGCGAAGAGTGATTCGCGAAGTCAGGTAATTTGTAGATCTCTATTCTTGCGGGTCATTGCGGTGAATCGAGGAGTCTTGCCGTTCCAGGAGTTACGCTGATCGGTCCCAGCGTCGCTCCGAATACGGCGTCTCTCCGCAAGGAACAGCCGATCTTCTCGGGAGTTTTTCGATGATCAACACGGTCGTGGTGGGTTATGGACTGGCCGGACGAGCGTTCCACGGCCCTTTGATTCGGCGTCAGCAAGACTTGCACTTGGCGGGGGTGGTCGCCAGAGATCCGAAAGTCCGGGCATCGGCGGTAGAAGCCTGGAGCGTGCGCGGATTTGCGAGCGTCGATGAAGTGCTTGCCGATGAGTCGGTTCAGCTTGTGGTGATCGCCACTCCCCACAACACGCACGCCGACCTCGCGGTGCAAGTCCTGGAGGCAGGCAAGCACTGCGTTGTTGATAAGGTGATGGCTTTGAGCTCGGAAGAAGCCGACCGGATGATCGCCGCGCGCGACGCCTCGGGAAAAATGCTTTCCGTGTTTCATAACCGGCGTTGGGATTGGGATTTCTTGACGCTTAAGGATGTTCTGGCGCGAGGCTCGCTCGGGCGTCCGCTCGTGTTCGAGAGTTCGGTCTGCCGTTATGCACCGCCAAGAACCTGGCGAGGGCGAGCGGCTGAGGCGGGAACGATCCTTCACGACTGGGGAGCCCACCTCGTCGACCAGGCCCTGGGCCTTGGACTCGGTCCGTGCCGGCGTTTGACCGCCTGGATGGCGCCGGCTCCCTGGCCGGACGTGGATAGCGGCGGCCATGGCAAGATCGCGATGGAGTTCGACGACGTTCTGTTTCAAGTCGAGACGAGTCGCGTTTGCCGAATTGAACGGCCTCGCTGGTGGGTGATCGGTGACCGTGGCGGATACGTCAAACTTGGAATCGACCCCCAGGAAGACTCGCTCCGCGCAGGGGATATCGACCGAGCCTCGGAGCCGGTCGGGCGTTGCGGCTTATTGCATCATGAGGGGGAAGAGGGGATTTTGCAGGAGACGCGCGTCGATACGGTTCGAGGGCACTGGGACGGCTACTACGCAAACATCGCCGGCCACCTTTTGAGGGGCACGCCCTTGGCGGTGACGGCTGAGCAGGCGCGCGAGGTCGTTCGCGTGCTCGAAGCGGCGACGCGATCGGCAGCACGGCATGAAGTCGTGGAAGGGCCGTGGGGATGACGGCGGGGCGGCTCGCCCGTGGAGTACGCTCACGCCGTGGTGGGCGCGACTCCCGTGGCGGCCGCGAGGAACCTTATTGCTGGAGCGCAGCCTCAATCGGGGCTGGTCCGGCTGCCTGGAAGGTCTGTCGGCCGTTGAGCCGCCAGCGCCCACTCCCGTCGAGAGTCCAGTGCATCTTGAGATCGACGGGTTCGACCTTTGAGGGAGCGGCGTCCGCCTCGCTCTTGATMGACGCGTTGTGGGCAGGCCCTGACATCGGGTAGACGAACGCTTCAGCTTCACCGCTTCGTTGCTTGGCGTTTTCGTCAATGATCATGACGCGTACATCTGTTGATGTGGTTTTCCATTGCTCGCGTGCCTTGACGAGCTTGGGATGAACCGCATCGAACCAACGAACGACGTCGTCAACCGTATCCGCCGAGGCGACCTGCTTGAGGTAAGCGAGGTCGTCTTCCGCGAACTTGCGGGCTGTTAATGCCGTTCTTTCCGCCAGGCTTTCGCCAGGCAGACTCAAGAAGAACCAGACCCCCGCAACCAGTACCAGGGCCGCAGCCCCGATGCCTGCCTGCTTGGGCGAAACCGACGTAATGCTGTCTTTCAGCCCTTCAATCCCATCAAGGGACGGAAGTCGAGGCACGCGAACGGCCGAAGAATGCTCGGTCTTGGGGGGCTCAACGTGGGGCTCTCCAAGGATCGTTCTTCCTCCGGTTGTCATGTGAAAGATCGCATGACACTTCTTGCAGACGAGACGAGTGTTGAGCTTCTCTCGCGGAATCGTTCCCCCGCGACCGCATTTCGGGCAAGCCAAGTCAATCATCGCCTTGCTCCCGCATCAGGATAGGATGAGTCCTTCGCTGGGGTCGATCCCACTCCTCATTCGGTGCCCGTCCAGTCTGATCACAATATACTCTGGCACGGTAACACATGCACGAGAAGAGGAAAATTGTGAATTGAGAAATCTCTAGAATCGAGCACTCTCTAAATGATTAGGATACGCGTGATTAAACCGACTTAAGTGTGTCGTCATGTGATCTACTTAACCTTCGTCGAGACTTCCTCGAAATTTCGTACAAATTCCGGTAGGCACACGATTGTGCCAAATTGTTTTTGATCTCGGTCGGCGTCGCGGTTGTGCAACTCCCCCGGTTTATGGTTTTTTAGTAATCCTCGGCGGGTTTCGAGGCCGCATCACTCCATGAGTGACTGCGTCGGAACCCTTTTTATGAAGGGTTTTTCTTGGTTTTCGGGCGGAAATAAGACGAGGAATCGGCTTGCGAGGGGGAGTTCGCCGCCGTTTAAGACGAAGTAAGCTCAGAACCATCGGTGAAAAAAATTGCGCGCGTGATACGCATCATCCTTGGACAACCATGTCGGGGGACCTTGGCCAACTCATGTGTTCCTTGGTCCGGTTCGGAAGCGTTGGAGACGTGAAACGGCTTTCGTTTTTACGAAAGGGGCGTCTGCCAACGGGCGCCGATTCTCTTCGGCGGCCTGTTTTGCTTCTGGAAACGACGATTCATTGACACACTGAAGACCTCACGATCGGCTTGCCTTTTTGGGGAGTTCCCTGCGTATGGAGCATGTTGACGTCGCCCACATCCTTGGCTTGCTCTGCGTGATTCTCGGAGCAGCCAAGCTTTTTGGTTACCTGGCGCAAAGGATCGGCCAGCCTTCGGTGCTGGGGGAGTTGGTGGCGGGCGTTCTTATCGGCAAGTCGGCATTGGGTGTGGTCGACGCTTCGAACGCGGTGCTCCATGTCCTGGGTGAATTAGGGGTGATCGTTCTTCTGTTTTCGATTGGCCTTGAGACAGATCTTAAGAAGCTTATTCGTTCGGGAGCATCATCGATTGCAGTGGCGATCGTGGGTGTGGTGCTCCCTTTCGCGCTGGGCTACGGCGTTTGCTTGGCGCTTCGACTTCCCGAACTCGTGGCAATCGTCGCCGCTGCGGCCCTTACGGCCACTAGCGTGGGGATCACCGCGAGGGTTCTCTCCGACCTTGGGCAGTTGCAGTCTCCCGAGAGCCAGGTTGTGCTCGGCGCGGCGATCATCGACGACGTGGTTGGCCTGGTCATTCTCACCGTGGTCGCCGGATTGGCCGGGGGGCAGGCGGTGACCGTCTCAGGGGTTGCCACCACGACGGTCATCGCATTTGGCTTTCTGCTGGCAACCGTTCTGGTGGGGCATCGCCTTGTCCCTTTGCTGGCTCGACTTGCGGGGCGTATCGACCTACCGGGAACGCCCACGATCTTTGCTCTAATGCTGGCATTCGGCCTGGCCTGGCTGGCGGACCGCGTTGGGTCCGCGGTGATCATCGGCGCGTTCGCGGCGGGCTTGCTGGTCGTCAACACCCCGCAATTTCATGACATCGAGGTGGGGGTCACGCGCCTCGGGCACTTCTTTGTCCCGATCTTCTTCATCACCGTAGGGGCGGAGGTTGATGTCAAGGTTTTGAACCCATTGGATTCGGCGAACCATCATTCTTTGATGGTTGCCAGCCTCTTGATCGTGGTGGCGGTCGCGGGCAAATTCCTCGCGGGCTACGCTCCCTTCTGGTTCCGTGGGAACAAGAAGGTCATTGGGGCGGCGATGATTCCTCGGGGTGAAGTGGGCCTCATCTTCGCTCAAAAGGGACTCGCCGAAGGGGTTCTCGATCCCGGACTATTCGCCGCGGTGACATTGGTCGTCATGGTGACGACGTTCCTCGCTCCGCCGTTGCTCAAATACCTGTTACCTCCCGCTCCGGCCGGGCATGTGGCGGAGCACCCCGAAGGGATTGAGGATCTGGCCACCTCGGCCTGACCGGGTCGAGTGAGGCCCAGGTTTGCGCATGGGTGTTGATCCTTCGCCGCAGCGTGGGAGATTCGTTCGAAAGAGCCTTGCGGGATGCGGTTTCACCGTTTTCCATGAACGGATTGATCTGCTACGATAGGGAAAAATCCGCCGCCGCGGCTCTTGGCTATTGGATCAGGGAGCAAGGATGACTGTTCGGAAGGTGTTGGTGCTTCGAGGGCCGAACGTTTGGGCTAGGGTTCCGGCGCTCGAAGCTTGGCTCGACCTGGCTGATCAGGATGGTTCATTTGCCGCGGGTCGAGACGATATCGTTCGTCGGTCGATCGCATGTCTTTCCGGGTTTCGAGAGGCCTCGGAAAGCTCCCCCGCGGAATGGGAAAGCCGCTTGACCCAGGCCGGCACGCTCGCCGAGTTCGTCGGAAGCTTGACTCTCGAGCTTCAAAGACTTGCGGGGGCGGAAGTCGAACTGGTCAAGACGCGCACCAAGCCCGGCGACGGCTTTGCAAGAATCGCGGTGCAGTACCAGGTGGAAGAGGCGGGACGCAGCGCGTTGGATGCGGCAATTGCCTTCTATGAAGCCATGGAGCAAGGCAAGGCATTCGACGTCGCTGGAGCCGTTCAACAACTCAAGGACCTGGCCAAGCAGTTTGGCATTGGCCCCAACACCGCGCCGATCGCTGCGGCGGCCCGCGCGCGAGGAATTCCGGTCCGGCGGCTCAACTCAGAGAGCTTGCTCCAACTCGGTTACGGTGTTCGCCAGCGCCGCTTTCAGACGGCGGCGACCGACCGGACCTCGGCTATTGCCGAGTCTATTTCCGACGACAAGGATCTGACCAAGGACATGCTCCGGTCCGTGGGTGTTCCCGTCCCGGATGGACGCCCCGTCAAGGACGCTGAAGACGCGTGGGAAGCCGCCGTCGACCTCGGTGGCGCGGTGGTCGTGAAGCCCAGAGATGCCGACCATGGCGATGGGATCTCATTGAACCTTACCACACGTGAGCAAGTGCTTGCCGCCTATGCGGTGGCGAGGGCCGTGAGCTCTAACGTGATGGTCGAGCAGCATGCCCCAGGGGCCCATCACCGGTTGCTGGTGATCGGCGGCGCGGTGGTTGCGGCCGCTCGTCGCGACTCCGCCCATATCATCGGCGATGGCGCCAAGACGGTGGCCCAACTTGTTGACGAGGTGAATCAAGATCCTCGCCGGGGTGACGGCCCAAATTCCCCGCTCAAGAAGGTAATCCTCGACGAGATTTCCCTGGGAGTCCTGGGCGAGGAAGGCTACTCGGCAGACTCGATTCCCGCACCCGGAACGCGAGTCTTGATCCGTCGAAATTCGCATATGAAAGATGGCGGGGATAACGTCGATGTAACGGACATCGTTCACCCCGAGGTCGCCGCTCGCGCGGTGGAGGCCACTCAGGTCATTGGGCTCGATCTCGCTGGGCTCGACGTCGTCGCCGAAGACATCAGCCGCCCGCTGGAAGAACAGAGGGGAGTGATCCTCGAGGTCAACGCGAACCCCTGGCTGCGTCAGCATCTCAAGCCCTGGAACGACCCGCCTCGGCCGATTGGTGAAGCGATCGTCGCTAACCTGTTTCCCAACGGAGAAGATGGCCGGATCCCGATCATCGCGGTGACGGGAACCAGCGGAAAGACGACGACCACGCGGCTCATTGCCCACCTGTTCAAACGTCTCGGCAAGACCGTGGGCATGAGCTCGACCGACGGTATCTACATCGACGGCCGCCGAATTGAGACCGGGGATTGTAGTGGTCCTCAAAGTGCCCACACCGTTTTGCTGAACCCCCTGGTGGAACTCGCCGTGCTGGAGACGGCTCAGGGGGGGATCATTCGCGAGGGGTTGGCCTTCGATCGCTGCGATGTGAGTGTGGTGACGAATCTGGGAGAGGGGGATCACCTCGAGCTCCGCGGGATCGATACCCTCGAGGAACTGGCCTGTGTGAAACGCACGGTCGTTGAATCCGTGGCTCCCTCGGGGTTCGCGGTGCTCAACGCGGACGATCCCCTTGTTGCGGCCATGGCCTCGGTGAGTCCCGGCGCGGTCATCTGGTTCTCGCAGAAGTCCGGTAATTCCGTGATCGCGGAACGGCTGAAAGCGGAAGGGCGGGCGCTCTTCGTTCGCGACGGCTCCATGGTCTTGGTTCAAGACGGTCAAGAGGTCGCACAGATTCCGCTGACGGACGTTCCTCTGACCCACGGCGGCCGAGTCGCCTTCCAGGTTGAGAACGTGTTGGCCGCGGCGGGAGGAGCCTGGGCTCTGGGGCTGTCTTCCACGGAGATTCACGAGGGGTTGGCATCGTTTGCCGGAGATCCCGAGCAGATGCCGGCCCGGTTCAACGTGTGGCAGTCTCAAGGAGCGACGGTCGTCGTCGACTTTCCTCACAACGCGATGGCGCTTGAGGCCCTGATCGAGACCGCCGAGAAGTTTCCCCACCAAAGGCGCATCATCGTTTTCGCGGGCTGCAACCGCCGTGATGCGGATGTGGTTCGCCAGGGTGAGCTTCTCGGGGACGGCTTCGACAAGATTCTGCTCTATAAGGACCAGGGGAATCAGGATCGTCAGGATGGCGAGTTGAACGCCTTGATGCGTGTCGGCCTTGAAGGGCGTTCCCGCGTCAAGGAGATCAGCGAGGTTGAGGGGGAACTGGTTGCCATCGAGAAGGCTCTGCGTGAGCTGGAATCGGGGGATCTCCTCATCCTGGGAGTGGAGCGCCTCGAAGAATCCCTCGCGTTCGTGGCCCGCCATTTCGCGTCAAACCAACCCTGATCAAAGTGAGACTACTCCATGTCGCTCGTACTGCTGGCAAGCCTCATTCTTGGTCAAACGGCGATTCCTCAGGGGGATTCCAAGGTTGAGGTTGAGTTTGGATCGATAAAGCTCGACGTGTTCACCTATAAGCCCGCCAATTATGCGGGTGGGCCGCTCTTGTTGGTCTTTCACGGGATGAACCGGAACGCTGCGGAGTATCGCGACCATGCCCGGGCCATGGGAGATCGGTTCCGCATGGTCGTCGCTGCTCCCTGCTTTGATTCCAAGCAATTCGGCAAGGGGAAGTATCAGCAGGGGGGCTTGATGCAGAACGGTAAGCCGGCACCGCGCTCAGAATGGACCTGGAGTCTGGTGCCTCAGCTTGCCGACAAGCTTCGCGTCATGGAGCGGCGGCCGGATATGCCCTACTACTTGATCGGGCATTCCGGAGGGGGGCAGTTCCTGGTGCGTTTGGCTGCGTTCGTACCCACCGAGGCTCGCCGAATTGTAGCTGCGAACCCTGGCTCCGACCTTTTTCCGACCGTGGATCTTCCCTATCCTTACGGCTTCGGCGGGCTTCCCGCCGAGCTCGCCGGTGAGTCTGCTCTCCGCGACTACCTCGCTCGTCCGCTCACGATCTATCTGGGATCGAAGGACGTGGTGCGCGATGAAGACCTGGATACCAGCTCCGAAGCCGATCTCCAGGGACGATCGCGCCGAGAACGTGGGGAGCACGCTTTTGAACGCGCGAAGCGGCTGGCGTCGGAACGAGGATGGGACTTTCGGTGGACCCTGGTAGAGGCGGAAGGCATTGGACACGACCACGTTTTGATGTTCAATGCTCCTGCCTGCGAAGAGGCTCTTTTTGGATCGAAGTGACGCGACTGGCGAGGGCCAGAGCCGACATTATTCCCCCTGCCACCCGAGGCCCGACGCCGATGGGAGCTTCGCTAATTCAGGGCATGCTCCTTGCTAAGCCAGCACGGCGCATCCGTGTCGTTCTGGGACTCCTCCTGCTAACAACGGGTGGTATCGCCGCCGGGGAAGGAGTTCCTTCCCCTTCGGAGGTTCTCGGTTATCGGCCAGGCGCTGATTTTCGGCTCGCGGATTGGTCCGCGGTGGTCGGCTATTTCCAGCGGGTCGCCGCGGCCTCGCCGCGAGTCTCGCTTCGTGAGATAGGAAGAACGACCGAAGATCGCCCCTACATCGTCGCCGCTATTTCTCACCCCTCGACGATCGCGGACCTTGGCAAATATCAACGGCTGCAGCACCAACTCACCGACCCGCGAAACAGCGCGGAGTCTGAGTGGCCGAACGCGCCGATCGAAGAGAGCAAGGCCGTTGTGATCGTGACCTGCTCGATCCATTCGAACGAGACGGCGTCGACCTTAATGGCGATGCAATTGCTCTACGAACTCGCGGCCCAGGACGATCCCACAACCCGGGACATTCTCGACAAGACCATTGTCTTGCTCGTCCCTTCCGCGAACCCCGACGGCGTGGACAAGATCGCTCACTGGTATGCGGACTCCAAGGGGAATCCGTGGGAAGGGACCGGGCTTCCCGAGCTCTATCATAAATACGCGGGACATGACACGAACCGTGACTGGTTCATGCTCAACCTGCGAGAAACCCAGTTGCTTACGCGACTGCTCTATCATGAGTGGTTCCCGACCATTCTTTACGACCTCCACCAGATGGGGGGACGCGGAGCTCGGATTTTTGTCCCCCCATTTCGCGACCCCGTAAATCCCAACGTCGACGCTCGCATTCATCAGTCCATCGCGATGATTGGGTCTCACATGGCGGCTGATCTCGCGACGGCGGGAAAGCGCGGAATTCTCTCGAACGCGATTTACGACAACTGGTGGAATGGTGGCAATCGGACGACGCCTCAGCGTCACAACATCGTGTCCGTGCTCACCGAGGCGGCCAGTGTGCGACTGGCCACGCCGACCTTCGTTCCCAAGGAAGATCTCCGCGGCTCGGGACGGGGTTTTGAGGATCATGCTCCCACCGCCAACTTCGTCGATCCCTGGCCGGGAGGCTGGTGGCGGCTTCAAGACATCGTCGACTACGAGCTGATCTGCGCTCGTTCTTTATTGACCCTTGCGGCCCGTTACAAAGCGTTCTTCCAGCGCAACCTGAGAGACATGGGGCGCTCGGCGATCGATAAGGGGTTGTCGACTCCCCCCTACGGTTGGATCATCCCCCCGGAACAGCGGGATCCCGGCACCACGACCGAGATGGTGCGAATCCTCCATGAATCCGGCGTCGAGGTCAGTCGAGCACGCCAGCCCTTCACCTATGGCGGAATCCGCTATCCCGCGGAAAGCCGGCTTCTGTTGGCCTCGCAACCCTATCGGTCCCATCTGAAAGATATGATGGAGCCACAAATCTATCCTGCGCAGTTCAATGCGAAGGGGGAAGCGGAGGCTCCCTACGACGTGGCCGGTTGGACCTTGCCGCTCCAGATGGGAGTGCAGGCGACCCCGATGGCCAATCGGTTCCATGTCGAGACGGAACGCGTGGCCGTGATCGAACCGACGCGCGGCGGAATCGAGGGGAATGCGGAGACGACCCCGTTTCTGACAATGGCCAATCGGGCCAACGATGACTTCGTGGTGCTGAAGGCCCTTTGCGATGCTGGTGTTGAGGTTGAGGTGGCCGCCGGTGTCGCTACGGAAAGCCTCGCCTCCTCCTCCCTGGGAAACCCGATGAAGGTTCCCGCCGTGGGGATGTTGCGATTCCGCTCGGACAAGAAGTCCCGAGAGGTTCTGGCTCGGGTTCTGCCGACTGTGTCGACACGCGTCGTCGCTGAGGCTGCGGACTGGCCCCCTCACGTGAAGACTTCGCAAGTTCGCCCTGCACGCCTGGGAGTTTTCCAGCCCTGGGTCCCCTGCATGGACGAAGGTTGGACCCGCTTCGTTCTCGAAAAATTCCGCATTCGCTACACCACGTTGCACAACGCAGACATCCGCGCGGGGAAGTTGCTTGGGCGCATCGAGACCCTCGTCATTCCGTCGATCGACGCCAAGACGCTGCGTGAAGGCTTTGCGGCCAGTCAGACCGCGCCTCTCTATCTCGGTGGGCTCGAACGAGAGGGGGCGTACGCGATCAGGACCTTCGTCGAAGAAGGGGGAACGCTGATCTGCCTGGAGAACTCCTCGGAATATGCCATCGAGGAGCTGAGGCTCCCCGTAGCCAACGTCCTGAAAGGAAAGAAACGATCGAGCTTTTTCGCCCCAGGCTCGATTGTTCGTGTCGAACAACTCGATCACACCTGGCTAAACTGGGGCGCGCCGAACACCGTCTCGGCGTACTTCGACAACTCGCTTGCCTTCGAGGTGCATTCGATTCAGCCTCCGGTCCAGGAGATTCTCACGTCGTTGCGCTACGCGAATGATCATTTCCTGGAGAGCGGCTGGGTACTTGGTCCTGAGCAGGCCCAAGGCAGAGGGGCTTTGGTGTCGATGCGATACGGCAAGGGGAAGATCATCCTCTTCGCCTTCCCCCCGCAGCATCGCGGCCAACCGCACGGCACCTTCCGCTTCTTCTTCAACGCCCTTCTCAAGATCGACTGATCAGGGCGCTGAAGGGTTGAGGTCGACGTGGGGCTCAATGGCGGCTTCGGCCCAAGAACCACCCCACGATGGCGAGGATCGCACCGCCGGCCATGCTGACACCGTGGTTCAGACCGGGGATGTTCAGCGCTGGGGCTGCAAAGGCGATAACAGCCGCGGGAAGAGAGAACAGGCTCATCCGCACGCCCTGAAAAAAGGAAGAGATGATCAGGATCAATCCCGCCACGCCAGGGTTGTACGAGTTGAAGAACTGCTTTGCGATTGCCGGCGGCAAAAATGGAAGCTTGAGAGGCTGCTTATCACTGGTATCGACGTTGAGATCCGCCGTTTTCACGTCCTTGACGGCGCTCAGGTCTCGCTTCTCAACCGCCTTGGCGGCCAGATCTTTACCCTTGGCGGCGAGGTCTTGAACGGTGCTGCTCGCGGCCTGAACGTTCTCTTTGGTGAGGAGATGATTCTCGTTCATCCAGAAGAGACATGAGGCCAGGAGCGCCGCGCCGAGTAAGAAGCGAGGCTTGGGCCCCAAGATCAAACCGAGCGGGCCGTCCGAGCGGGGGCCGTAGAGACCCTGCTCATGGTCGACGAGGACCTCCTCGGGCTTTTCCGCGGCTCGGCGAAGAGCTTGCCCAATCGATGGTTTCTCGACCTTCAGGGCCGCGGGCTGGCGGGAGATCTCCTTGATCTCGGCGGCCATGGCCACCATGGCCTCGGCAGCCCGGTGAGCGCGGCGACGGGCGGTCATGAGATTCACGCCCTGAGCCTCGAGACCTTTTTCCTCGATCTTCTGAAGCAATTTCTTCTCGCGCTCGGCGCGACGGGCCTGCTGCTTGGCATTGATCCACTGGATGATCGGGTCGCGCCAGGCTCCCCACTTCTTGCGGAGCCGCCCGCGCTCTCCGCGTCCCCAGAGGTCGCGAGCCGTGATCTTCGCCTCATAGCCGAAGAGTGTCTCGTAGAATTCTTCCCATTGTTCGCCGCTATATTTGCAGACGAATTGGCGCAGGGTTTGTTCCTCAAGTCCGTGCAGACGCATGCTGCGCAGCATCTCTTCGGTCTGCGCGATCGTCTCGTTGCGCTCGGCTTCCAGTTTCCGGTCCAGGGCGAAATGGATGCCGATCGCGATCAAGATCGCCACGATTCCAAAGGCGACCCACGCCCAGACCAATTTGAGGCCGACCAGAAGCGTGACGATGATGATCGCTCCCGCGACGAGCATCAGCCAATCGGTAAACGAGTTTCCGAAAATCAGTTCGCGTGTCTTGAGAAAGAGATATGTTTTCTGAGTGAAACCTGCGATCAAGAAGTAAGCGAGGCAGGTCATCAGTCCCAAGCCGAGGAAGCCTCCGGCCAGGATGGGCTGCCGGGCGAGCAGGCTCAAGATCACGACGGCCGCGCAGGCGATGCCGGCCCCCGCCAGGGCCTTGGATCGGATCTTGGCGGTCGGCGAGCTGTTGAAGGTCTCAACATTGTTCGTGAGCAGGTTGGCATGTTCCTCGCGCGGAGAGAACGTTCCCGTGCTCGAAATACCGAGAAAGTCTTCGAGAGTTTTGATCACCTCGTTGAGGTTGGCAAAGCGGTCTTCGGGGCGTTTGGCCACCATCTTCAAGATGATTTCCGAGAGCGCCTTGGGGACGCGCTTGACGATTAGCTCAGGGGGCGTGATGGGCTCGGACTGATGCTTGGTGATCAGTTCATGAGCCGACTTGCCGTCGAAGGGGGGACGCCCGGTGATCAGGTCGTAGAGGGTGCAGCCGAGCGAGTAGATGTCGGCTCGCGCATCAACGGCGGCGGCGTCTTTGCCTTGCTCGGGAGCCATGTAAGCGGGGGTTCCCATCGCGACGTTGGCAATGGTGATCTGCCCCGCACTCGCCGAAAGTGCAATCGTCCCCGGAGCCACCACCCCCGAGGTGTCGAGCTCGCGAGCGATCTCCGCTTCAGCGAAGGCGGGGGTCTTGACCAACCCCAGGTCCGCGACTTTCACCACCCCCTGGTCGTTGAGCAGGAGGTTGTCCGGCTTCACGTCGCGATGGATCATGCTCTGCGCATGGGCGTACTGGAGTCCGCGCGCTGCTTGCAGTATGTAGCCAACGGCGACTTCTGGATCGAGCTTCTTCTGGACCTTGAGGAGGTGCCCCAAGGTTTGTCCCGGAACGAACTCCATGCTGAAGTAATTGGTACCGCGGTCCTGTCCAAAATCATAGATTTGTACAATATTATGATGGACGAGCTGAGCCGCGGCATAGGCTTCGCGCGTGAACCGAGAGACGAAGGTCGGGCTGCTGGCCCACTCCGGTTTCATCACCTTGAGTGCGACGTTGCGGTCGAGCGAGAGCTGCTTGGCGAGGTAAACGGCCCCCATCCCACCATGTCCGAGCTCCTTGATGACCTGGTAGCCCCCCAGTAGGTTGGGCCTCGCGCCCATGGGGCCGTCAGACATGCTCGCGGAAGAGGCGACCTGGCTGGTGACCGTGAACCCTTGATCCGTCGGGGCCTGACTTCCTTGGGCCATCGTTTCGCTTGGGCCGACGGTCTCGGACATTCCCCCTTGCGTCGGCATGACGGTGGGACCTGGCAGAGTGGGACCAACCGTCTGGGGCGCCTGAACGGACGAGGATGGCTGAGTCTGGCCAGGAAGGGTTGCCGCGACTGTCGGTGCGCTCGCGCGAGGCGGGCCCGAGGACGTGACCTCGGCAATCGTCTCGGCCGCGCGCGACGCGGCTTCCAGCTCAGAGCGAATCGGTGAAGCCACAGGCTCTTGGTTAGGATCCTCGAAGACGGTCAGTACGAATTTTTTTGCACATTTTGGGCACTTGGTGGAAAAGCGTCCCGGTTTCGCCCCTTTTACGCCGAGGGGGTTTTGGCAATAAGGGCAAAGAATGGGCATTTGGATGCTTCCCGAGCGAATCGAAAGAGGATCGTTGCGACATCGTGGCCAGGGCTATGGCACGCTTCGAGATCCGTGATAAAGCTTCGAACGAACCCAATGGTTAATGCGCCGTTCCGCGGCGAAAATTGTCAGGCAATCGCCGGAGGTTTTCCATCGTTCTTTTTCAGAAGAGGTGCGCAGGCCATTGCCGATTTCCCAGAGAGGCCAATCTGGACGGAAAAACACTGCCCGCTTGCCGCCCGCGAATGTAGGCCGTCACGATGCCGTAGGGAAACAGCGTTTCGAGACGAGCCGGAAAGATTGTGAGCGTTGTGCCTTTCGGACCGATAGTAAGCATTGAAGAGGAAGCAGGGGTATCCGGACCGAGGTCGGACGGTGCCTGCTCGCCGCTACTACAGGGATGGACCCGGGGGCACTCACCGATGGGTTGGTTGCGACAGGGAGAGGCCCCTACGACACACGTTCCCAGCCGAGCTCACTTTGTTGGTATTGCGGAACGCGGGATGTCGTCCTTAGCCCAGATGCTGGCCGTCAGCGGTGTGCAAGTCACCGGCACTGATACGACCAACTGTCCGACAGTCAAGGGTTTAAGGCGTCTCGGCATTCACATTCATTCGGGGCACACCCCCGCGCCTTTCGTTCGCGAATCGGAATTCGTATTTGTGGGGTCGGGTGCCGCTCGCATTCACCCTGACCGGCTTCGTGCGAGGCGGGTTGGCGTTCGTGAAGACTCCCCGGCCCGCTGGCTGCGGCGTTACATGCAGGAGCATGTTGGGCTGGCCATTGCCGGCCAGCGCGACGCCAGCGTGGCCTCGGCAATGGTCGGTTGGATCCTCACGAACGCGGGGCTCGATCCCACAGTTCTGGTGGGGATGGCGGTGCCGCAACTTGGTGGTTGGGCCCGTGTTGGGGCGGGATCGCACCTGGTGATGGATGCTCTGGAGGCGGATGGAGATCTAGGCCCGTTTGGACCTCGAGTCGCCGTCCTCTTGAACACGGTCGTTGCGCGAGGCATCGATCCCGCGGTTCGGACGAACGCCTTGCACCGTTTCGCGGCCTCAGTCCCTTCGGACGGCCTGATTTTGGTGGAGGAGCCCAACCAAGTGATTGGGGCCGCCGTACAAGCGGTGGAGTCGACCGTGGAGTCGGTCTCGTTGGCCCGAGGCAGTTCCTGGTGGGGGACTGACCTGCGGCACGAACGGGGTCGATATCGCTTCCGCGTGTTCCATCAGGGACACTTTACGCTGGAAGTGGGGTTGCAAGTTCCTGGCCGACGGAATGTACTCTCGGCCGTCGTTGCGGTTGCTGCTTGTGTTCGGCTTGGGGTTTCGACGTCCGTAATCCGCGAGGGCCTCGAAGAGTTTACGGGGGTCTCGCGCGATTTCGAGTCCCGTGGAAGCTACCGAGGTGTTACGCTGGTGGATGACGACAGCCGAGACCCCGTCACCATCGCCGAGTCATTGGCGACCGGCCGGCAAGTGTTCGGTTCTCGTCGTCTTCGTGTCGTTTTCTGGACGAACAGCACGGAATGGTCACCCGAGGATGTGGGGCGGTACACTTACGCTCTGTCTTCCGCCGACCATGTCGTGATCATGGACGTGAGCGACACCGAGACGAGCCGAAGCGGAACAGAGACCCTGTTGGCCGAATTGGCGGTCACCGGGGTGCAAACGTGTCGAGTAGAGAGCTTTGAAGGAGCGCTCCGGAACTTGGACCAGCACCTTGAACCAGGTGATGTGCTGGTGACCCTCGGAGCCGGAGATGTGGGAACGATAGCCGATGCATTCATTCGACGACTTTCGCGAAATCGTCAAGGCTAACGAGCCCTTGGCTCCGCAAGTCTGGTTTCGGCTCGGGGGACCAGCCGCGTTTTTGGCTCGACCGGGAAATCTCGATCAGTTGCTCGGTCTCTTACGTCGTTGCCGCGCTGAGGACATTCCGTACAAGATCCTGAGCGGTGGCTCCAACGTCTTGATCCGGGATGAAGGGGTCAAGGCCCTGGTCATTCATCTTGAGAGCCCGGCCTTCTCGGACGTCGCCGTGCGAGGCAACATCGTGGAAGCCGGAGCTGCCGTCCCCTTGACCGCCTTGATTTCTCAGACCGCCCGCGCGGGTTTGGCCGGACTCGAGTTCTTGACCGGCATCCCCGGGACCGTTGGCGGCGCGCTGCGCGGCAACGCCGGAGACCGGCAGGGGGCGATCGGGCAACTCGTGCGCCGAGCGACGGTTATCGACGCGTCCGACGAGGTTCAGGTCCGGGAGCGAGACGACCTCAGCTTCGCGGAGCGGGAATCGAATCTCGATGACCCGGTGATCCTTTCCGCGGAATTCGAACTCGAAAATGCGGATCCGGAGGCCGTCGTGCGTAGAATGCGACGGATCTGGATCGTGAAGAAGGAAAATCAACCGTACGGCCACCAGTCGTCGGGCTGCATCTTCAAGAACCCCTCGCCCGATCTGTCGGCAGGTACCTTGATCGAGCAGGCCGGCCTGAAGGGTACGCGTGTGGGCGGGGCAGAGGTCTCGGATCGGCACGCGAATTTCATTGTGGCTCACCCGGGCGCCACGTCGAACGACGTGCTTCAGCTCATCGACCAGATCCGCCAGCGCGTCTGGCAGCAGTTTGGTTACGAGCTTGAGCTTCAGATTCAGATTTGGTGATCGTGTCGATCCATCGCTCTTTTCCAGAATCCGATCCGGCTTGGCTGTAGACGGAACGCGCAGGAGTCCAGGTCATGGAGCACCGCGAACCCCCTCGGATCTCTATGTCCGAGGGTCTGCCCCGCGATGCGACCGACTCGGCGAACGCGCGTAGATTCTCTCGGTTCGTGACGCCGACGCACGTTCGCAAGCTCGCGCCGTCGCGGATCGGGTTAGCCGTGGTCGCCGGGGTCAGCGTTTTGATCCTGGTGATCATCGTGGGCTTGCGCCTCGCGCAGTCTTCGGTAGCCTGGTTGCACCGGCAAGCTCCCTACCAGATCAACGCGGAATCCATCGACTTCGACCCCCCGATCCCCACGTGGTATCGGGGCGGAAAGACCGCGTTTTTGGAACATGCGAAGATTGGGCTCGACCAGGGGAGGGGGCACTCCGCTCTCGATGTCGACCTTCCACGACTGAGCAAGGATCTGAGCCTCAACTACTGGGTCAAGGGAGTGATCGCGCTAGGAATCAAGCATCCCAACCGATTGCACATTCACCTCCAGATCCGAACGCCTGTTGCGATCGCCAAACTGCCCGATGGGACGAGCCTGGTCATTGATGAAGAGGGGGTGCTCCTCCCTCGCGAGGAGATCGACTTCGAACAGGCGGGACCGCTGGTGCAGCTTCTCCAGTTTGGAGACGCTCCCAAGGATCGCCAACCCGGTTTGCGCTGGAAGCGCGAAGCCGGGGAAAATGAATTGGCGAAAGCCGACGACCGGATTGTCGCAGCCGCCAAACTTGCCGCATTCATCAAGCGGGCACAGAGCGGCGCCAACGAACGGAGCCGCAAGCCCCGATTCGAGCTCGTCGCGCCCAAGACAAAAGTCCACGGCCTCGTTGCGGGGACCTCTGATAGTCTTTGGGTGTCCTGGGGAGATGCTCCCGGTGATGAAGCCTCCGGGCAACCCTCGGCCGAGACCAAATGGGGCTGGGTCCTCGACTGGATCAAGCAGCATGGCCCGGCGGATATCCGGCCCAAGGAATACCTCAAGTTTTCCAAGTCAGGCGCAAGTTATCCGTAAACAAAATCGCCAGGCATAACCCGACTTTCGGGAGAAATCACTCTTCCCCTGTCCAGTTATTGGGGCGGTCTCTGCATGGATGCCCCCTTTTGCCGCCTAAGCGCACCTGGGCTGTGACCCGTCCGAGCGATGATATGTCCGCATGATGTTCCGCGGGGAGGAGAAGGACTAATGGCCAGCCGACTCGGCCCGAAGTGGATGAACAGAGTGCAAGGTCTTGCGGGGCCGACACACGCGGGGCGGTTGAGTCGATTCGCCGTTCTCGCCGCCGAAGTGAACGCATTGGAGCCTATGCTCGAGAAAGAGACCGACGAGCAGCTCCGGGCTCGCAGCCGAACGTTGCAACTCAAGGCACGCCAGGGAGATTCCCTCAACGGCCTGCTCGTCGAAGCGTTTGCCCTCGTTCGCGAGGCGGCCAAGCGAACTATCAAGCAGCGGCACTACGACGTGCAGCTCGTGGGAGGCGCGGCGATCCATTATCGCTGCATCGCGGAGATGGAGACCGGTGAGGGCAAGACCCTCGTCGCCACGCTTCCGGTCTATCTCAATGCGCTCCAGGGCAAGGGGGTTCACGTCATCACCGTGAACGACTACCTCGCCCATCGCGACGCCGACTGGATGTCGAACGTCTACCGAGCCCTCGGGATGACGGTCGGCTGTATCCAAAGCGGTCAGCAGGATCACGAGCGCCGCGCGGCCTATGCCTGCGATATCACCTACGGAACCAGCAAGGAGTTCGGCTTCGACTTCCTTCGCGATGAGCTGAAGCGGCTCCAATTGGGTGATACGCATCGCAAGTCGTTTGAGCAGGCCTTCCTGGGACGCAATACCCACGCCGAGGCGGAGTCCCCCGTCCAACGGACCCACCATTTTGCCGTCGTGGACGAGGCCGACAGCATCCTGATCGACGAGGCGAGAACGCCGTTGATCATCGGTGCCAATAACCAACCCACGCAGGAAGAGGCCGCCGCCTACTACGGCGCTGACCAACTGGCGGCTACCCTCGTCCGCACCAAGGACTTCCGCTACGACCCCGCCGAGCGCAAGGCCGAGCTCAATGCGTCGGGCCGCCGCAAGGTTCAGGCCGTCGCCGGTCATTCCTCCTTCGTGACACTGACCGTTGACGGGCTCTACGAGTATGTGGAACGAGCCTTGCGAGCCCAGATCGCTTACCTCAAGGATCGTGACTACGTCGTTGTGAACAGTGAGATCGTCATCGTTGACGAGTTCACGGGACGTATGATGCCCGGCCGGCAGTGGCAAGACGGTTTGCACCAGGCCATTCAAGCCAAGGAGCGGCTCGAGGTAACCCTCGAAACGATCACGGCAGCCCGTGTGACGGTGCAAGACTTCTTCTTACGTTACAAGAAGCTCGCCGGCATGACGGGTACGGCGTCAACAGACGCCCGCGAACTTCGGCGCATCTACAAGGTCAACGTCTTCAAGGTGCCCACCAATCGCAAAGGCCGCCGTGTGTGGGTTCCCGACCGTGTCTTCTCGAACGAGAGTGAGAAGTTCCAGGCGGTTGCCGACCAGATTGTCGAGTGGAACAAGAAGCAGGTCCCCGTGTTGGTGGGAACACGTTCCATCGAGAAGTCGGAAAAGCTCAGTGCTCTGCTGACCGCCGCCAATATCGAGCACCAAGTGCTCAACGCCAAGAATCACGAGATCGAAGCCCAGATCGTGGCCCAAGCGGGTCAGCCCGGCCGTGTGACGGTCGCCACGAATATGGCCGGTCGTGGTACGGATATTAAGCTGGGCGAGAAGGTCAACGAGACCGGCGGGCTCCATGTCGTGGGGACGGAACGGCACGAGTCGCGTCGGATCGATCGCCAGCTTGCCGGTCGTAGTGCCCGGCAAGGGGATGCCGGCTTCTGTCAGTTCTTTGTCTCCCTCGAAGATGAAATCATCGAGGCTTATGGCGAAAAGCCCGCGGCTCGCATCCGCCGCCGCTACAAAAATCGCGGCGAGCTTACCAGTGGTGCGATGCGGCGGCTCGTCATGTCGGCCCAGGCGAAAAAGGAACGCCAGCACTTCCGCGATCGTAAACTGCTCATGAACTATGAGAAGCAACGCGCGGAAATGCGCAAGAACATGGGGCTCAACCCCGTGCTTGGTTGAGGCCCTCGTCTTCAGCATCGCGCGGCCGTGGCTTCGTCCTTCCCGACCAAGCGACCAGCCAATGTCCGGGCGTGTTGGCCGCGCGATGTGATGGAAGCGGCCTGTTCGCGAGCCAAAGTTTCGTCAAGTGCCCCGAACCTGCTTCGGGGTCTCAACGCAGCTTGATTGCGTAACGCCGCAGGCTGGCGTCCAGTCGTGCCAGATCGCCAAGATGCGCCCTGGCGTCTTCGATCCTCCCCTTGGGATCGCGCCGCTTACGAATGGCGGAGAGGTACGCGCGGAATTTGGGAACGTTCGTGGCACTCATCAGATAGTGCATCAGCAGCCAACTCTGGGAGTAGGCGGCATCCGCGCTATCCTCGTCGGCCTCGAAGAGCTCGTCATGAGTCAAGAGCTTTTCGATGGGCAAGAGCTCCTTCAAGACGCTGAGGCGAGGCGTGTTGACGCGGCCGAACGCGGCCCGCTTCGCTGACGATTGCCAGAGCTCTCCGTAAGTCGCCAACCCCTCGCTGATGCAGGTGGGCACATCGGCCGCGAGCTCGAGTAAGCCTGTGTTGAATGACAGTTGATGCAGAGATTCGTGCACGAGTGTGAACGTGTTGATTCTCTGTGATGACGCGGCCCGCTTCTTCTGGTCGGGCCTGAAGTCGAAGACGACGAGCGCATTGGTGTCAAGGTCGTAGTGCCCACCGACCTCTCCACCGGGGGCATTTTCTGAAAAGGCCTCGTAGGAGCTCCGATCCTTGAGCGTGACGAGGATGAGCTTGCTTTTGGGGGCTTCGACCGGGAAACCTTTGCCTTGAAAATGCTTCAAATAGACGCCCGCTAGATCATGGCAAATGTGCATGGCGTCGGTGCGGAAAGCGTCGGGGGCGTTGCCGACACCCAAATAGAACTCGAATTCGCTTGAACGGATGTCTTGGAGCCCGGCCTTTTTGGCCTGCTCTTGAATGCGTGTGAGAGCCTTTTCGGAAGAATCCGCTCGGGCCGAGGCCGCGCTCAGCATGCACCCAGCCGTGGCGATCATCCAGCGCCGTCGCGTCATTTCTCGTTGCACTGGTGATGCTCCAGGGTCGCTTTAGAAGAGTCGATCCCGGCCGTCGCGATGTCGAGCGACCGGTAGGAAGTCCATGGATTCTTTGGTCTTTGCGAATGTCTCAGAGGTTCTCACCCCTGACGATCCACGGCCATGTCCGCGCGAAGGACGAAGCGGCACCGAGTTTCGAGGGCCCGTCCTCGCCTGACGTGGGCGAAGCTGCATGAGAACGGCTGAATTCGCGCGCCTGCTGGAAAAACCAGAGACGTTTCCCCGCTCTTAATTATAGAGATCTCCGAAGTGATTCGCATCTCCTCAAAATGAGCGCGTCGTTGCCGGAGCGCGAGAGTTCTGGTACCGTCGCGCCGAGGGCTCGATGCCACCTTCGCGAGGCAGCGTTCGACGAGGATATCGTTTCATGACATCCCCCCCTTCCGATCCCGCGCCGGCGCCGGACTGGCGGAAGATCCATGCCTTTGGGTTGCCCGAGGGAAGCATTCGCGCGCTCATGGCCCTCGTCATTTTCGCGACTCTCTGGGGGCATCTCTTGCTGCGCCCGGATCGTGAGGTTCCCGAGTCGCTTCGCGATTTGCTCTTCATCATCCTCGGGCATTACTTTGCGTCGCGGAATCGAGCTGACGCGAGAGAAGCGCCCGGTCCTCCGCCGCTTTATCTTCCGCGTGGGGCCGTTCGACTTCTGCTGATGGCGGGATTTGTGGCGGTCGCGGTCGTTCTGACCCGCCAGGGGCGGCTCACGGCGGTCAGCAAGAACCCAGGGGTGGTCACGCTCCTTCTTGTGTTCGGTTTCATGCTCGGCGTCATTCTTCAGAGGATTGCCGGGTGGTGGAACGGCAAGGGGAGGGTGCTTCCTCGGTGGATGGAAGACACACGGGCTTTCGTCTCGCTCCTGGCCGCGGCGCTCCTGGCGATACTGGTCTGGGATCAACTCCGCCCCTTTTTGCCCGAACCCGTGGAGCAGTTTCAGCAGCACTTTCAGCTTGGACTGGGACGGTTTGGGCCGGAGCACGTGTTGGCAGCGATTGTCGGTTTCTATTTTGGTTCCCGCTCCTGACGCGGGGGAAAACGGCTTCGAGAAACTTCTGGTCGCTTAAGGAGTGGATTGTCGCCTTGGGAAACGGTCTTGCGATGAGATAGAGGGCTGACTATCGTGGGCCGTAACAAGGATTGCACCCGGCCCCAACTCTGCTTGCTCTTGGGGCCCTTTGAGTCATAGGAGGACGACCGTGCTCCGAGCCTACACCGACAACGTCCCTTCTCGCGCTCGCCTGCTACTCAAGTACCTGCTATTCCCCGGGACGAATTGGGTCAGCCGCGACAAGTCGCGCGTGATCAAGCTGTTGCGTACGGGTACTCCAGAGAAGCCGGTTCGGACCCTGGACTGCGGCTGCGGAAACGCCTACTTCACGCATCAGGCCGCCCTTCGCCATGCGAAGTGCCTGGGCATCACAATTCATGAGTGGGAAAAAGAAAACTGCGAGGAGATGCGCGACTATCTGGGCTTCTCCGATGACCAGATGGAGTTCCGCGTCGACCGTCTCGATCATCTCGCGGCCGATCCCACCGAGCACAAGAAGTTCGATCAGGTCCTGCTCTTCGACGTGATCGAACACATCATGGATGCCGACGCCACGTTCCGGCAGATTCACGACCTGCTGGATGAAGATGGTTTTGTTTATATCACCACGCCCGATCGTGATTGGCAGCGCAACGCGAACCGGATTCGCGTGACCCCGGTGGAAGACGGTTGGCACGTCCGGAACGGCTACACGTTCGAGCAGCTCGAAGCGGTTCTGGAAGCGAACGGGTTCGAGCCGATCGACCGCCTGCGGTTTGGAACCGTGGGATCGTCGCTGGTGATCTGGATCCAGCACACCCTCTTCCGCTCCAAGATCGATCCTCTGACCGTTCTGTTCTTCCCGGTCCTGAAGCTTCTCTCGATGGTTCTCTCCCCCTGGCGTGACACGCACACGATTTTCGTGCTGGCGCGCAAGAAGCGAGTGCCGGCGGCTTTGTCTCCGCGGCAGGCCCAGGTTCGACACCAGCTCGCTTCGATCCCGGATTGACCCCGGCATTGTCGGGGAGCTAACTTATTGGCGTTTCGAATGTTCCCGTGGTTCGGGGCCCGAAGCGCCGAGGACTCGCATGACCGCAGAAGCTCCCCAATCTCCCTACTTCCTCGGGATTGACCTTGGGGGAACCAACATCAAGAGTGGGGTTGTCGACGATCGGGGGAGAGTTCTCTCCAAGGTCAGTCTGGAAACCCTGGCAGGTCGAGGTCCCGAGGAAGGGCTAAGGAATCTCGCCGAGGCTGGCCGCCGCGCCGTTGTTGCCAGTGGACTCTCCTGGGAGAACATCGCCGCGGTGGGGCTGGGATCTCCTGGCACGATGGACCTCGAGAACGGCACCCTCATCGACCCGTACAATCTGCCCGGTTGGACCAACCTGCCGATTCGCAAACGGCTCGAAGAACTTCTGGACCGCCCCACGGTCCTCCAGAACGATGCGAATGCCGCGGCCTACGGCGAGTTCTGGGCAGGGGCGGGGCGCGAGGTGCAAAGCCTTGTCCTGTTCACGCTCGGCACGGGCATCGGGTGTGGCATTGTCGACCAGGGGCGAATCATTGAGGGTCGGCATGGCCACGGGGCAGAATGTGGCCATATGATCGTGCAGATGGAGAACGGGCGAATTTGCTCCTGCGGTTCGCAAGGACACCTCGAAGCCTATGCCTCGGCGACCGCGCTCGTGAAGCGAGCGGTGGAAGCCCTCGAAGGAGCCGAACCCTCGGTGCTTCGCGAGGTGCATAGCGAGGGCAAGCTTTCCAGCCGCGCCATTTCCGATGCCGCCCACGCGGGGGACGCCCTCGCCCGCAAGCTCATGAGAGATACCGCCCGCTACCTTGCGGTGGGGGCTGTTATTCTCATGCACACCATTGACCCCGACATCGTCCTCTTCAGCGGAGGGATGATCGCGGCGGGCGAATCTTTCCTCGACGACATTCGCACCGATGTCCGCGCTTTGGCATTTCCCACGCTCGCCGAGCGCACTCGGATCGCCTTTGCCGAGCTCGGCACCGACGCCGGGTTTATTGGAGCGGCGGGCTGCGCCCGTCGAGCGTTGAGCCTTCGCACAGGCTAATCGCCGCTTTGGGTTGAGAGCGGGTGCCGCGGATCCTGTGGAACTTGAGGCGTCGTTGACCCGGCGTTTCGCAGGATCTAAAATTGGGTCAGTGCGAGTGCGGCCACATTCATGTTCGTGGTCCTGGTCGCCGGGGAGGTTTGATGCCAGGCCCGGAACCGGTGATACTCTCGGCGTGCCGGACGCCGATTGGACGTTTTCTTGGCGGTTTGGTGACGCGTTCGGCTGTGGATCTCGGGGCGATCGCCGCTCGCGAGGCTATCGGCCGAGCTGGGGTCGACCCTCAACATATCGATGAAGCCATCGTCGGCAACGTGCTCTCGGCGGGTCTAGGGCAGGCTCCCGCCCGTCAGGTGGCCTTGCGCGCGGGGATGCCAGGTTCGACGAGCGCCCTCACGATCAACATGGTCTGTGGCTCAGGCCTTCGTGCGGCGATGCTCGCGTCCGCTGCCATTCGCGCGGGGGATGCCGAGATTCTGCTCGCGGGAGGGATGGAGAGCATGAGCAATGCGCCTCATCTTCTCCAGGGTGGGCGATCCGGCTGGAAGGTGGGCGATAAGAGTCTGGTTGACTCGATGCTCCATGACGGTCTCACCTGCGCCATCGAAGGCTGGCCGATGGGAGATGCCGCGGAGCACACCGCCGAGACCTGCGGGCTGACTCGCGATGATCTCGACGCGTTCGCTCTCCAGAGTCAGCAGCGAGCTGTGGCCGCTCAACAGGCGGGGGCCTTTCGGGCTGAGATCGTGGCGGTTCCCATCGAAGGGAAGAAAGGGGTGGTGAATTCGATCGAGGCTGATGAAGGGCCTCGGGCCGACACCACGAAGGAAGGGTTGGCTCGGCTGGCCTCGGCTTTTCGTGCGGGGGGCGTGGTAACCGCCGGGAACTCGTCAGCCCTCAGCGATGGCGCAGCCATGGTTGTGATGGCTTCCGTAGCCAGGGCCAAAGCGCTGGGGGCCAAGCCAATCGCGAGAGTGGTAGCCACGGCGATTTCCGGTTTGGAACCTCGGGACCTTTTTTTGGCACCCGTCGGAGCCATTCGCAGCGTAATACAGAAGGCGGGGCTGACGACCGACGCGATTGACCTTTACGAGATCAATGAGGCGTTTGCGTCTCAGCTCGTCGGCTGCGTGCGGAAGCTGGAAATCGACCCTGGCAAGGTGAACGTCCACGGTGGCGCCATTGCCCTGGGACATCCGATCGGTGCCAGTGGCGCCCGCGTGCTCGTTACGCTGCTGCACGCACTCGAACGACATGACAAGCGGCTTGGCCTTGCTTCGCTTTGCCTGGGGGGTGGGAACGCCGTGGCCATGATCGTCGAGCGTTGCTGATGTGACGTCGCGATTCACTTCTCAAGCCATTCGAGGTGAAAACTCGCCGATGACAACCGCCGAGACCCGCCTCGATTCGCGCCGCAATTCCGAACCCGACCTGCGTGAAAGCACTCGCCGACTTTTGGCCGAAGAGGAAGTTCTTCGCCAAGGCGGGGGGCGAGACGCCATCGACCGTCAACATGCCAAGGGGCGCAAGACCGCCCGCGAGCGGATCAGCGCGCTGACCGACCCGAACTCCGAGTTCCTCGAACTTGGACTGTGGGCCGGCTACCAGATGTACGACGAGTGGGGAGGTGCTCCTGGGGCCGGCGTGGTGACAGCCATCGGCACCGTCTCCGGCCGCTGTGTCATGATCGTGGCCAACGACGCGACGGTCAAAGCCGGCTCGTTCTTTCCGATGACCATCAAGAAGGTGCTCCGGGCCCAGGCGATCGCCGGACAGAATCGCTTGCCTTTGATCTACCTCGTTGACTCGGCGGGAGTCTTTCTGCCGCTTCAGGATGAGGTCTTCCCCGATGATGATGACTTCGGACGGATCTTTCGCAACAACGCGGTCCTATCGGCTCAGGGAATTCCTCAACTGGCCGCGATCATGGGGAACTGCGTCGCCGGAGGGGCCTATTTACCGGTCCTCTGCGACACGGTGCTCATGACCGAAGGTTCCGGCCTCTATCTGGCCGGCCCCGCGCTGGTCAAAGCGGCGATCGGTCAGGACATCTCTCACGAAGAGCTGGGTGGAGCGGGAGTCCATTCAGCGATCAGCGGGACCGTCGATTTTCACGAACCCAACGAAGATTCCTGTCTTCAGCGTCTCCGACGGCTCGTCAGCCTTCTGCCTCCCGACCCCGTTTCCCGCCGAGAAACAGCCACCGTCGAAGAACCCGTGCGCAGTTCGGACGAACTCTTCTCGATCGTGCGCACTGACCCTTCGTTTCAGTACGATGTTCGGGATCTGATCGCGGCCATTGCCGACGGCGGTAAGCTCGACGAGTACCGCGCGGAGTATGGCAAGACTTTGGTATGTGGCTTCGCACGCCTGGGAGGAATGCCGCTGGGGATTGTCGCCAATCAACGGCTCCGCTTTCGCCCCGAGGGGCGCGCGCCCTACCAGTTCGGCGGCGTCGTTTACGCCGATAGCGCCGACAAGGCCGCCCGGTTCGTGCTGGACTGCAACCAGAGCCGTGTGCCACTCCTCTTTATTCAGGACGTGAACGGTTTCGACGTGGGGCGCGACGCCGAGTATTCCGGCATCATTCGCCGGGGAGCCAAGCTGGTCAGTGCGGTGAGCAACAGCGTGGTGCCCAAGCTCACGCTTATCGTGGGGCATTCCTTTGGAGCCGGGCATTACGCTCTATGTGGCAAGGCCTTTGATCCCCGGTTTCTCTTCGCGTGGCCAGGCGCGCGGTACGCCGTGATGGGAGCCCAGCAGGCCGCCCGGACGATGCTCGATGTGCAAGTGGCCACTCTCAAACGACAGGGAAAGACTGTCGACGACAATGTGCAGCAGGCCCTGGCCGCCGAGCTGCGTTCGCGTTATGACCACGAGACCGACATTCGTTATGCCGCCGCGCGAGGGTGGCTCGACGCCATCATTGATCCCGCGAAGACGCGCGACGTTCTGATCCTGGCCTTGGAGGTCGCCATGCGGCAGCCGGTGACGTCCGGGTTTCCGCTTGGAGTCTTTCAGGTCTAGGCCGAGTGAGGAACGAAGATGAGCCAACGTTCTCTTCGGATCGGCAACGGTGCGGGGTTCTGGGGTGACAACCTGGATGCGCCCTTTCTGCTGGCGCGGGACGGCGGGCTCGATGTGCTTACGCTTGAGTATCTCGCCGAATTGACACTCGCGATTCTAAGCCATATCCGATCCAAGAATCCCCAAGCGGGATACGTGAACGATTTTCCCGAGCTGCTGGAACGTCTGGGGCCGATCTTACGTGAGCAACCCGGGCTTCGGGTCGTGACGAACGCCGGTGGATTGAATCCTCGGGCCTGCGCGGCTCGCTGCGCGTCGATTTTGGAGGAAACCGGCGAGGCGGGAACACCGCTCGGCGTCGTGATGGGGGATGACGTTCTGGGAGCGGTGCCCGGCTGGATGGCCGAGGGGGTTGAGTTCTCCCACATGGAGACGGGAGCGCCGATTCAGGAGGTCGCATCCAGGCTCGTGAGCGCCAACGTCTATCTAGGGGCCAGGGAGATTACCCAGACGCTCCGATCGGGAGCACGCATTGTTTTGACCGGTCGAGTTGCCGATGCTTCGCTGACCTTGGGGCCGGCCGGGGCCCGGTTTGGATGGAACTGGAACGATTGGGATCGCCTGGCAGGTGCTTCCGCGGCGGGGCATATCATCGAGTGTGGCGCCCAGGCCACAGGGGGACTCTGGCATCGTTGGGAAGAGTTGGATGATCTCGCCGGGGTTGGTTACCCGATCGCCGAAATCCGTGAGGACGGCTCATCGCTCATCACGAAGAGCGAGGGTTCGGGAGGCCTCGTTTCGGAAGGGACCGTGGCCGAGCAACTCGTCTACGAAATCGATGACCCAACACGCTACCGAACCCCGGATGTTGATGTGAACCTCACGAGTCTGCACTTGAAGCAGGACGGCCCCAATCGCGTCGAAGTGCGCGGGACCACGGGGTCCGCCCCAAGTGACACGCTCAAGATGGCGGCGGTCTATCGCGACGGTTGGTCCGCGAGCGGGCTGCTTGCGGTAGTCGGAAAGGGGGCTGAGGCCAAGGCAAGGGGGGCTGGGCGGATCGTCCTTGAACGTGTCAAACGCGCGGGCTTCGAGCTGGAGTCGTCGTTGATCGAATGTCTGGGGGCAGGGGACGTCGTGCCGGGAGTTCTGCCAAGGTCAGGTTCTCTCTACGAGGTCGTCTTGCGCATTTCGGTCCGGGATCCCAGGCGGGCCGCGGTCGAGCGGTTTTGCCGCGAGTTGGCTCCACTGGTAACGGCGGGGCCTCCTGGCATCGCCGGCTATGCCACCGGTCGGCCGACCGCGCGGCCGGCTTTTGGTTACTGGCCGGCGCTCGTGCCTCGGAGCCTGGTTTCACCGTTGTTCGAGGTCCGCTCCGCCCAGGATTGGACTCGGAGGTCTTGACGATGTCTGAGCTTTCTTCAACGGGCACCCTGGTCCGCCTCGGTGACTATGCCCACGCGCGGAGTGGCGACAAAGGGAATCGATCCAACATCGGCGTTGTGGCGACGGACCCCGCACACTACGCTTGGCTGGTCGAACAACTCACGACAGATCGTGTGGCTGACTATCTCCGGCCGCTGCAGGTCGGTTCGGTTCGACGGTACGAACTTCCCAATATTCATGCGTTGAATTTCGTGATCGACGCGGCCTTGGCGGGAGGGGCAAGCCGATCGCTTCGGCTTGATTCTCAGGGCAAGGCGCTAGGCGTCTCGCTTCTGGAACTGCTTCTGCCGCCTCCCAACGCGGCCTAGGAGGCATGATGAACGGTCGATGGGTGAAACGGGAAGATCACGGACCCGTCGTGGTTCTGACTTTGAACCGTCCCGAACGACGCAATGCCCTTTCGCGCGATCTGATCGCCGACGTAAGCGACGCGCTCGATCGTGTCGCCTCCGAGAGTGCCGTCCGCTCGGTGGTCATCACCGGGGCCGGCCCCGTCTTTTGTGCGGGGATGGACCTCAAGGAGGCCGTTGCCATCGATGGCACGTCCGAGTCCGAGAGGCGGGCCATCGGTGACGTTCAAGCGATTGCGGACATGATCAACCAGGTGCATCATTTGTCCAAGCCAACGATCGCGGCGCTCAACGGCGATGCCTTTGCCGGAGGCGCTGGGCTGGCCATGGCCTGTGACTTTGTCGTCGCGACCGAGGGGACCCGAATCGGGTATCCGGAGGTTCTTCGGGGCCTTGTGGCGGCGGTTGTCATGCATGACCTGGTTCGTCAGGTTGGTGACCGTCGCGCCCGCTCTCTCTTGCTCACCGGGCAACCGATTGGAGTGGCCGAAGCGCAGGCTTGGGGATTGGTCAATCGCGTTGTACCCGCCTCAGAATTGCTGGCTTCCGCCATTGCGCTGGGGCGTTCGATGATTGCCTGCGCCCCGATCGCTGTCGAAACGACCAAGCGCCTTCTCGATGAGGCGACCGGTCGTCCTCATAACTTGCGAGGTTCCGCCGCGGTGACGGCCGCGGTCCGAGTCTCGAGTGAAGCGGAGGAAGGAATGCATGCCTTCCTGGAAAAACGTCCCCCACGCTGGAACACTCTTAATAAAGACACGAACGGAATCAGGTCGAGCGACAGTTGATCGAGGTGCGCCTTCCATGTGATGAGAAAGGGAGAAGGCAAAGTCCTTGTAAGGAAGCCGATCGGGCTGGCCTTGATGGGCCTCACCAATGCTGTCCCAGAGACGTCTTTGAATGCGTCCAGCCAAGGGCATATCCAGCAGGCGTCATTGAGTTAGGGTTTCTTAAGAGCGACTCTCACGAAGCGCGGTCATCAACGGGGCTGGCACTCTGAACGAGGTTGCGTAAATCGTGGGATTGGACTCGCTCGCTTTCTTCCAGGGACCATTGCCAGCCAGGAGATCACGATGTCTGGATCTCTGGATCTCGATACCCCATGGGTGATCGATCAGACGGTTGGAAGCATCCTTTGCAAGACCGCGCGCGAATGGCCGGAGCATGATGCCCTGGTTTTCCCGTCACTCGGTCTGCGCTGGTCCTGGAGCGAACTCGATCGGCGCGTGGATCAGGTGGCCCGCTCCCTGATCGCTCGTGGGGTTGCGGTGGGTGAGAATGTCGGTATTTGGTCCATGAACGCCCCCGAGTGGGTCGTCACTCAATTCGCCGTTGCCCGAATTGGGGCGGTCCTGGTGAATATTAATCCGGCCTATCGTCTTCACGAGCTGGAGCAGGCGTTGGCGGCCGCCGATGTGGTTACCTTGATCGTGGGAGCGCCTTTCAAAGGGTCTGACTACGTTCACATGGTCGAATCGCTGTGCCCGGAGGTCAAAGCGGCAGCGTCGCTCACCTGGTCCACGGCAAAACTACCGCGGCTTCTCCGTTTGATCAGCGTGGGGCATCGTCCAGGCCCGGGCTGGATGGTCTGGCGTGATCTCGAAGCGCAGAGCGATGCAGGCAGTGCGGATCTGGAGGATCGCCAAAAGCAGATAAAATCTGAGCATGTCTATAATATTCAGTTCACTTCGGGAACGACGGGGCTCCCCAAAGGGGCCATGCTGACGCATCGTAATGTTCTGATGAACGCCTATTATGTGGGGCGTCGGCTGCGGTATACACCCGAAGATCGCGTCTGCGTTCCCGTTCCGTTCTACCATTGTTTTGGCTGCGTGCTAGGCACCATGGTGTGCGCCGTCTACGGGGCGGCCGTGGTGGTTCCTTCGGCTGGATTCGACCCGGGAGCGACGCTCGCGGCCATCGAGGCCGAGCGTTGCACTTCGATCTACGGCGTTCCCACCATGTTCGTCGCCGAGCTCGAACATCCTGATCGTAAGTCGCGCGATCTTACGAGCCTGCGCACCGGCATCATGGCGGGAAGCCCCTGTCCCCTTCCTCTGATGGAGGCCGTGATCTCGGAGCTCGGGGCCCGTCAGATTACGATTGGATACGGCCAGACCGAGGCCTCTCCCATCATTACCCAAACCAATGTCGATGATCCGATTGAGGTTCGCGTCGGCACAGTAGGGAAACCCTTGCCCGGTCTCGAGGTCCGACTTGTGCACCCTGTCACTCGCGACGAGGTCCCAGCGGGGGAGGCCGGCGAACTCTGCGTCAAAGGGCACGACGTGATGCGCGGATATTACAACGCACCCGAGGCGACTGCTCGCTCGCTCAGTCCCGAGGGCTGGTTGGCCACGGGCGATCTGGCGCGTTGTCGCGATGATGGAAACTACCGGATTGTCGGTCGGTGCAAGGAACTGATCATTCGTGGGGGAGAGAATATTTATCCTCCCGAGGTGGAGGAATTCCTCCACCATCATCCCGATGTGTCTGAGGTCGCCGTCGTCGGCTTGCCCGACGGTAAGTTCGGTGAGGTGGTCTCAGCCTGGGTTGTTCCGCGATCCGGGTCGGAACTCACTGAGCGAAAGCTCAGGGAATTCTGCCGTGGGCAAATTGCCCATTTCAAGATCCCTCAGTACATCCATCTCGTGGATCAGCTCCCCAAGACGGTGACCGGAAAAGTGCGGAAGCACGTACTGCGAGAGCAGGGGATCGAGCGCCACAATCTGGGGGCCTCCGACGCCATCCCCACGGCATGACCCCTCGCCCTTCGAAAGAAGAAAGACCCAGCTTCTTGGTTGAAGCCGGGTCTCGGGGGTTTTGGAAGCGAGTCAGCAGAAGCCCCGTTCCACCGGAGAGGGGCGGGGCGAGGCTTCTTTAGGGTCGATCAAAGGCCGCTCAGGTCGGCAGCCGTGATGCGCACCCCTTCTTTCAGGTTCAGCATCTTCACCGTCTCGGCCGTGGCAGGCAGCGACCACGACTTGTGGGGCGGGATGCAAAGCCCGGCAAACTCCTTCGGCGTGTCCTTCTCAGAACCTTCCGGTCCCACCAGCGCGAGGCCGTTGAGGACCAGCGGAGAAGAGTTCGCAATGCGGAGCTTGTAGGTCAGCTTGCCGTTAACCTTGGGGCCCTTGGTCAGTTCGACCTTGAGGAGGTTGGTGAGCAGACCCGAGGCGACAGAGTCGACCAGGTCTTTCGCTTCGGCGGCAGCCGTTTCGGTCCGCTTGATCGGGAACGAAGCCGTCTCCACCCAAGCCTTGCCCGCTTCGTCAGTCGTCGAGACGTTCACTTGCACCTTGCGGCCCGAGAATTCGACGCGGCAAGCAATCGCGGGGCCTTCCGGCTTGTCGGGAATCCCTTGCTTGAGGGCCAGCCCGAGCATCGCGTTCTTCTCGAACAACTTGCGGACTTCAGCGGCGACAGCCTCGTCCGCCTTGTCTTTGGTGGCGAGATCCCAGTAGAGAACGCCGGAGTCGGCGAACGCTTTGGTCGAATCGGTCTCATCGACCAGCTTGACCAACTGGCGAGCAAGGGCCAGCTCATGACCATTCGCCCAGTTTTTGGACAGGCGAGCAACCTCGTCCCAATCAAGTCCCGAGGCGACGTTCCAAAGAACGAGCTGGGAGATGGTCTGAGGGGCCTTGTCGAAGGCAAGACGACGGAGGGCCGCCTGGACGCGGGCATCGTTCGTGAGCTGGCTCACGTCGCGGATGCGGAGTTTTTCCCCCTTGGCCGGCACGGCAACCTGATCGTCCGGGGTGGGGCCATTGAGGCTGGCCACGTTGGTGGGGAGGTGACGGGTCTGTTTGGCCTTAAGCGTGGTCATCGGCAGGCTGGTGGGAGAAACGGAGCGGAAGCCGCCGCCCATACCACCCATGCCCATGCCGCCCATGCCACCCATGCCGCCGCCCATACCGCCCATACCACCCATGCCGCCACCCATGCCCATCATACCCTGCATGAGGGAGGTCTGATCCCAGCTATCGCGGTCACCCACGAGGTTCATGATCAGGCGGCCGAGCATCATCATGCCCATTGAGGCTGGCATGGTTCCGCCACCCATCATGCCGCCGCCCATACCACCACCCATACCGCCGCCCATGCCACCCATACCACCCATGCCGCCGCCCATACCACCCATGCCACCGCCCATACCGCCCATACCACCCATGCCGCCGCCCATACCACCCATGCCACCCATACCGCCCATGCCACCCATGCCGCCGAACTGGCCGGTGACACCGGAAGCAACGAGGCCCGGGGGAAGAACGACGCGAAGTCTGCGGCTGGTGCGATTGGTGACCGACAGGGTGATGCGGCCATCGCCGGTCCCTTCGGCTTCCACGGCCAGTTGCTTGGTTCGAAGACCGTCAATCACGCTGATGGTCTGGATCTCGGCGGGTTCCCCTTTGGCGGTCGCCGGGGAAGCATCCTTGTTGGTGACCTTCACAGCGGCAACGCTCGAGGTGGTCTTCGGGGCGCTCGAGTTGGCGGGAGCCTCGGCCTTGACCTGGTTTCCCGCAAGATAGGTGCACAATATGGTCGCGACGCAAGTCGACGAGGTCAGGACACGTACGAACAGAGACATAACAAAACCCCCTTTGAGAGACGCTACTTGACTAGGCTCTCCGCGCTGATCCCGGATGACGCATCTTTAAAAAGGAAGCTCGGGCCGATTGTGCGACCCGCCTCTATAGAGATTGGCGACAACTCAAGCGAACTCGGGGGGAGTTGGTCACCTGGTTGCGCCAGATTCTCAGACTCCCTGCCACCGAACGCTTTCGGTTCACTTCAACCGGAGTCTCAATCTCTTGCTCTCACATTAAACGACGATCTACAGCACCGCCTCATTCGATAATTCTTTGCCTGCGGACACGAAATTTCTCGCCAAATTCTATCCCGGAGGTAAACAGCCAATGAGCTCGTTGAACTAAACATAAGTACGTCAAGAGTTTCCATTCTGAGGTCGGAGCTCACGCCGATGCGGCCCCGGCTCTTTCAAGGCCCATCGGAGCCGAATTGTGTTTGCCGGAGGGATCTTAGGCTGGGGCACAACTCAGGTAATTCAGCCTGCGCCGACCGGGGTGGGTGTACCAGTTCCGTGTGCGAATGTCAGAAGCCCCTGGGATTATATCATGCCGAGAAGTCGGTACCGGAGTCCGCGGAAACGAACCGGCGAAATCACGCGAGGTCCTTCGCTCTTTCTGGCGTCGCTTCTGGTGCTCGGACTCGTCCCGGGCAAGGGGATCCAAGCGCAAGAGAACAAGGGAATCTCGACAGGTCCCCACCTGCTCGGAGTTTTTCCTCCGGGCGTGGTCATTGGTGAAGACACCGAAGTTGTGGTCCGAGGCCCGAAAGTCTTTGCCACCGAGCAGTTCGATCTATCCGGAACAGGAATCACAGTCCGAGCGAGCCGACCCGGTGCGGATGACTCCCGCATTCTCACTCTTCGGACTAACCCCGGAACGGTTCCTGGGTATCGAGAACTGCGTGCGAAAGGATCCACTGGACTCTCGAATCCTCTGATTCTCCGCGTCGACTCCTTGCCCCAAGCTCGTGAGGCGGAGCCGAACGATACCTTCGCTCAGGCAACGCCGGTCAAGGTTGACTCAGCGGTGGCGGGCACACTTGTGAGCGGTGACCTCGATTATTACCTGTTCGAGGGGCGGGCGGGGCAAAAACTCACGGTCGAAGTCGAGGCGCGAAGGCTGGGTGTTCCGATCGTTCCACTCGTGACGCTATTCAAGGATCAGGGCGAGTTGATCGATCAGGATAAGGAGACGCGTGGATTTGGAGAGGACTATCGCAAGGCCTTCACGCTGCCCAGGGATGGTCGTTATTTTCTTGAGGTCCGCGATCTGACTTATGGCGGGGGAACCTGGGCTCACTACCGGCTGCGCTTGGGCTCATTGCCTTTCGCGACGGCGGTTTTTCCCTTGGGGGGGCGACGTGGAGAAAGTCTCTCGGTGGTGCTCTCCGGGGGAACTCTGACCCGGCCCATTCGTGCTACAGTTCTGCTGCCCGACCGGCTGGGCATTCTCGACCATCTGCAACCTATCGACGTCGACGGGCGTTACATATTCACACCCCAGCGATTGGCACTTGCGGAGACATCAGAGATCTTCGAGGAGGGGGCGGCCCCTCATGAGTCGTCCCGCACCAGGCTTTCGCCGGGGGACACCGCCAACGGGCGCATCGATCGCCCGGGAGAATGCGACCGCTATCTCGTCGCCGCCAAAAAAGGGGAGCGAGTGAGGGTTCAGGTCGTGGCCTCGGGTCTCGGGTCGTGGCTCGACTCTGTCATCAAGGTCAAAGACGGCCGTGGAAACGTTCTCGGCGAGAACGATGATCCTGCGGTTGGTGCGTTTGTTTCCGCCCAGGCGCCGGGTGCCTCTCTCAATGACAGTATTCTCGATATTGAACCACGGGAGGATGGCGACCTCCTCGTCGAGGTGCGAGATCGCTATGGCGAGGGGGGACCGGAGTATGCCTATCGTTTGACCGCGGCTCCTCCCGCAGGAGATTTTTCGCTCGCGCTCCAATTTTCCCAGAGCGAAGGATCAAACGCTGGAGCTATGATGAAGAGCGGTCAATCGACCCCGCCTTTGCCGTCGGTCGGGGCGATCAACGTTCGGCCTTCCATGGCGTTTCCCCTCAACGTTGTGATCCATTCGGAAGGACGGCTGGGACCGGTTCAGATTCATGCCGCGGGGCTTCCGCCCGGAGTTTCGGTCGACCCGGTCACTGTCCGGGCGAATCGGGCAGTGGGAAGAGGAAGCGCGAGGGCCGCGGTTGTGGCGACCTCTTATGTTCGGCTTTGGATGAGAATTGACGCCGACGCGAAGCCTGGGTTAGGAGTCTTGCGATTGGAGGGGGCCAGTTCGCTGGGAGAGGGGAGAGTCATCACCCGTCGCGCCTTGCTGACCGTGCCCCTGGGGATTGGAGACGTTCGTCCTCCGCTTCGCACCGTGACTCGGGTTCTGGAGGAAGTGCCTGTGTGTGTTCTCAAGAAGGCGGAATGAGCGAAGGTGTTTCTCCGGTCGATGGGGAGTGGGAGTGCCGATGGTTAGATTTAGGGAGTGTCCTGTTTGGCTGTGAAGAGAATCGCCGGATAACGATTCTGTAGATCGTCTCGGTCCTTACGTCGATGTTTTCGACGAATTGGCAATTCCGCCGATGGAGAAATGGCGGGTTGCCGAAGAATAGAGGGAGACCCGTGCGAATAAGCGGGGGATCCCGGGCGTCTGTCGTCTATGGGAGTCCAACACCCGAGGCGGGTCAAAGACTGAGATCCGAAGGAAAATCGGGCCAAGGAGGGGGCAATAGTGCCAAACCTCCGGTTGCGGCCCCGTCCAGAAAGGTCCAACGCGATGCTGTGGCGACACCTTTGGCTGGCTCGGGCTTGGTCGGCCGCGGGCCTGTTGAGCTGCTCGATTCTCGCGGCCCAAGCCGTGGCCGAACCAGAGAGTTCCGCCCCGTCGGCCGACATGGTCACCGAGACGGTTGGGATCCTCGAAGCGAGCAAAGCTGGGGACCTTACCTTGGAAGCCCGAGGCAACGGACAGGACCGCGTCCGTCTTGCCTTGCAGAATAAGTCGACGAAGCGACTGAAGGTTGTGATTCCGCCAGGACTTGTGGCTTCAAGCTCGGTGGGCCAGCCTGGAGGTGGAGGAGGACGCGGCGGTTTCCAGAGCATGGGACTCGGCACGCCGACGAACCAGCCTGGTGCCTTTGGCGAGTTCCGTGGAACGTCGGACGCCGCCGGTTTCCAATCGGTTGCCGTGTCCGCCGAGAACTCGGACGCCAATGCCATCACGGTTCCGGCCGGCCAGCGAGTTGAGCTGACGGTCCCGGGCGTGTGCCTCAACTTTGGTGTTGCGACGCCGACGGCCCGAGACAAGTTCCAGTTGGTGGATGTCGATCAGTACACCAATGATCCCCGCGCTCGCAAGGCGCTCCGTTCACTCGCCACGCTGGGTACGAGCCAGGGGGTCGCTCAGGCGGCCGCTTGGAGCGTCTTCAACAATGTTCCGTTCGCCATGATGACGGCTCAGGCCAGCCCCAAGGTGTTGAACGTTCACGAAGTCGCCCTCGCGGCTCGGTTCGTCGAAGCCCTTGATGCCTCGGGCGAGTCTGAGGTCGTCGACCCCGCCTATCTCAAAGAGTCGCGCCTGCTCGTTCAGGTCGTGGGAGAAGGCAACCTGAAGGAAGACGCCAAGCGCCTGGCCGAAAGCCTGAATGGGTTGCACATCCTGGGCCTGCCGGTTCGGGTTGTCGATGACGCCGAGTTCCCGCAGCAGATTCAGACGCCGGCTCTCGGCATTCGGATCATGCTGGCGGAAAGCCGTCCGGGTGAAACCAAAGGACGGGTTGTCGTCAGCCGCACGACTTCGGAAGGTTGGGCCCCGCTGGGTCGCACGAACTTCTCCGAGGGTTCGGCAGTCACCGTTCTCGATGGAGCCGGGTTGGCTCGGTCCGTCGATCACGCCATTGCCTCGGCCTTCGTGAGCGTCAAGGTGGCCAAGCGCGGTACGAACAGCACGACCCTGCGGATTGAGAATCGCCTCCCCTTCACGATCGCCAACGTGATGATCAAGGCGGGAAGCTCGCTGGGCACTCCGGCGATTCCTTTCCGTGGCCTTGGGATCGGCCCGGCGCGTACGACCATGGCTCCGATCCAGGCGGCCGGTGGCGTGGTCGATCGCATCGAGTTGAACGGTCTGTAAGAGTCGGTGCGTGCGACAAGCGATTGACGAAGAAAGGGGGCGATCTCCGCGGTGAGATCGCCCCCTTCTCTTTATGGCATCAACACGAAAGTTTCCTCGTTCCTCTCATCCGCCAGGGTTGCCTTTCTTGCTTCTCAGCCGTTAAGATCTTTAGGGTGTACTCTGTGTTGGCTGACGGCTGGTACTGAAGCGGGTCCACCCCCTCCTTGGGTCTTGTCGAGTCGTTTGTCATGTCCAAGGAGCGTCGACGAGTTCATTACTCCGGACGAGTTCAGGGGGTTGGCTTTCGGTTCACCAGTCAACGCTTGGCGCAGGGCTTCGAGATTTCCGGATTCGTCCGGAACCTTGACGATGGTCAGGTTGAGCTCGTGGTCGAGGGGGAACCTTCCGAGGTTGCTTCGTTCCTCGACTCCATTCGCGTCGCGTTGGGCGACAAGATTCATCATGCCTCGGTAGAAGAGGAGCCTGTGGGCGACCCTCCGCTCGCTGGTTTCTCGATCCGATATTGATCGCTGTCTTCATTCGCTTCGTTCGATCTTGAACCGTCTCCAGCGCCTCGTAACCTCCTGTCCCTTATTCCGAGTGATCGACATCATGAAAGCGTTGACAATTGCCTTTGCGACTGCCAAGGAGGCGATCCGCCAGCCCGCCTTCTTCGTCCTGGCATTCATTGCGGGTTCTTCGCTCGTTTGCTCGATTTTCGTGTCCTACTTCACCTTCGGTGAAGACATTAAGATGTACAAGGACACCGGGCTGACCACGATTTCCTTCGCCGGCTTGCTGTTGGCCCTTTTGACGGCCAGCTCAACGGTTGCCGAAGAAATCGAAGGAAAAACGGCGATCACTCTCCTCTCCAAACCGATCAACCGGCGCCAGTTCATCGTGGGCAAGTTCATCGGGATCGAACTTGGCGTGCTGGTGCTCTTTCTTTTGCTGGGGACGTTGTTCGAGTTGGGCGTTTGGTACAAATACGCCTACGACCTCCGCGAGTCGGCGGGGGGCATTGCGGACAGTCTCAAGCAATTCGACCAGGTCAAGCAGGTGCTTCCCGGCCTGGCTCTCGGCTTCCTTGAGGTGACGGTTTTGGCGAGCATCAGCGTGGCGATTTCCACGCGGCTGCCGATGCTCGTGAACTTGGTGGTTTGCATCGCTATCTTCTTCCTGGGCCACCTGAGCCCGGTGCTGGTCAATGAGACGAGCAAGGGGGATGTGAACGAGTTGGTCAGCTTCATGGCCAAGTTGTTTGCTTGGGTGCTTCCGTCGCTTGAGTTCTTCAATGCTGGTCCGGCCATCTCGACCGGTGCAATGATTCCTTGGGTTGGTTACGTTCTTCCGGCGCTGGGCTATTGCGTGTTGTACAGTGGAGCAGCGCTGCTTTTCGCGTTCCTCTTATTCGAGGATCGTGACCTGGCTTGACCCGTCATCCCACCTCGCGGTGACCGTCGGGTCCTCGGTCCGGTAACGGTTCGCGTCCGATCAACCGCTTCGTTGGGATTTGAAATATGCATGCGGACGCGTATCTTCGCGCTCGTAAGCTTCTGAGTGCGGAACGCCACGGGGTTGTCACTGCGTACATCCTGGGCGCTCTGCACTCGTTGTTGATTTTGGCCCTCCTGGTCGTGGTGGGATTATTGCTTTCCCTCCTCGCCTCTCAAGGAGTGGCCCGCGTGCCGACCCGCGATCTTGCGGCCTACCCAAGCTGGGTGAAAGGGCGCGAAACCGGGGTCATCCAGGATGTGGCCGTCTTTGACGATACCGGGCTCTTTCCCCTCGTCGCGGGGAACCGGAACAGCCCCAATCCCCTTCACCGAATGGGGGCGCGGCTGCTCACGCCAGTTCTGCGTTCGGTTCCCACGCTGACCAATAACGTGGGAGCCTTGACCAGTCTTCTGGCCTTCGCCGCCGCTCTGCTCCTGGCGATCTGCCTCGTCGCCCAGTACCGGCGATCGATCCTTGCTGAAGCCTCATCCGAAGTGGCGACGTCGCTCAGGCGGCAGATCCACCGCCAGATGTACCGGCTCGGCCAGTCTTCGCTTCCGACCGAAGGAACGGGCCCGGTCGTGAACCTGTTGACTCGTGAGGTCAACGACGTTCGCGATGCGCTCTTCGTCGAGCTCGATCATTATGTTCACGAGCCGGTGCTGGCCGTCGGACTCGTGGCGATTGCGCTCTTCCTCGACCCCGTCCTGACCGTTTTTCTCTCGTCGCTTGGTGCTCTGATTTGGCTGGCGGCTCGCGTGATGAATCGCGACGCGCGGCTCGTGTCCGACGCGGCGGTTCGAGACTCGGCCGTACAGCTCTGCTTGCTCCATGAAGACATCAGCCTTCTGCGGTTGGTGCGCGTCTTCGGCATGGAGAACATCGACAAGCAGCGCTTCGACGAGCACCTGGAGCGGTTCCGGGAAGCGGATGCCCGGCGGATCAAGACTGAGGGATGGTTCAACCCGACCACGGGGCTTCTCTACGGGGTCTCCGCCATTCTGGCGCTCAGCCTTCTTGGGTACGGCGTCGCGGTTTCGCATCGCCTCGCTCCCGCGTCGGCCTTGGTTCTCGTCGGGTCGCTCGCCGGTCTTGCTTATCCGGCTCTTGAGTGGGTTCGGATGCGAAAGGCGTTGCGGCAAGCGAACCGTTCGGCTGCCGGGATCTTCGAGTTCCTGGAGCGAAAGCCCGAGTTGCACCAGCACGGTGGAGCCCAGTTCTTACCGCCGCTTCGGGATCGGATTTCGCTCGAGAACGTGACGCTGGAGAGCCGCTCGGGACGGGTCTTGCTTGAGGGCGTATCGGCCGAGTTCCCCGTCGGTTCCAAAACGGCGATCATGAGCCTCGACGAAGACGCCAAGCATGCCCTGGTCTGCTTGATCCCCCGCCTCATTGATCCCAAGGTCGGGCGCGTTCGTATCGACGGCCTTGACCTTCGCGACGTGACTTTGGAGTCGATCCGGGCCCAGGTGGCCATCGTTCTTCAGTCCGACCTCGTCTGCACCGACTCGGTGGCGATGAACATCGGCCTGGGGGACACGAGCTATCCGCTGGCCAAGATCATCCAGGCCGCCAAGGTGGCTCACGCTCATAACTTCATTCAAGATCTGCCGCACGGCTACGACACGATCATCGGTCCGCTGGGGCATTACCTCGAGCCGGACGAACTCTACCGAATCGCGCTGGCGAGAGCCCACCTGCATGACCCCTCGATCGTGATCATCGAAGAGCCAACATCCCATCTTGATGAGGATACGAAGCACCTGATCGACGATTCCATCGCTCGCCTTGCCGAGGGACGCACGCTGGTGATCTTGCCGCACCGGCTTTCCACGATTCGGTCGTGCGACCAGATCATCGTGCTGCACAATGGGCGCATCGAGTCGAGCGGCCAGCCGCGGCAGCTCCAGAATGACAGCAAGCTGTATCGTCACATCCAGTACGTCGAGTTCAACCAGTTCGCCACCGGTGAAATCGAGGCTGGTCAGATGAACGGCTGAACGCGTAAAGGGTTTCTCAGCCCTTCATTCGTCAGGTTCAATACGAAAAGAGCCGTTCTCAGCTAGGCGATCATCGCTGGCTGGGACGGCTCTTTTTTGCGTTCAAGGTTCCAGGCGTTTCCCCAATTTCTCGCGGCCGTTGTTGCCGATCGGCGTGGGGAACGTCACGCGAAGTCATCAACCGTTGGCTTGATGATCAACTCGGGGATGTGAGCTCGGGGGTTGAGTTCAACGAGGAAGCGAACGGCGGCGGCGACATCCGCGGGCTGGAGGATCGCCTCGCGACGCTCGGTGCCGACCGGAACAGGGCGGGCGTCAAGGATCGGGGTGTTGACCTCGCCAGGGTAAATCACGGTGGAACGAATGCCCAGGGCCCCCACTTCGCGTCCGAGCGTCAGGCCCAGGGCGGCCTGTCCGAACTTCGATGCGGAGTATCCCGCACCCCCGAGAACGCTCGCTCGCTTGCCCGAGACCGAGCAAATTTGCACGATGAGACCATCCTGCTTGGCGCGCATCGACGGCAAGACGGCGTGGACCAGGTTGTAGGCTCCGGTCAGGTTCGTCGCAATCATCAGGTCCCAATCCGCTGGAGTCAGGACCTCGAGACTACGATTACGTACGTTCGTGCCGGCGTTGCAGACCAGGATATCGAGCGTGCCGAATTCCTTGAGGATCTTCTCGACGCTCTGCTGAACCTGAGCGCGATCAGCCACGTCACAGGGAACTACAAGTGCGGCACCTTCGGCCTGTTTGAGGAGACCTCGCGTCTGCTCGAGTTTCTCCGCGTCCCGGCCGGCCAGGGCGAGCCGGACTCCGATCTGATCCAGGGCGATCGCGATCCCCCTGCCGATCCCACTTCCCGCCCCTGTCACCAGCGCGGTCCGTACAGTCGTTGCCACGCCACCCTCCCCAACGTAAGAAGACCCCGACGCCTCCCTGAATTCAGGGAAGCGGCGGGGCCGAAGATCGTCGAAGTCCCGCGACATGCGAGGGCTTCACACTCTTGAGATCTTAACCGCGACGGAGCTTGGACACAAACGCTGCGAGCCTGTGATGTACCGACGTGGTGGTCGTCGGCTTCTCGCTGTGTTTGGCGTGACCGAGCGGTCGTAGCGTACCCACGGTATGACTCGTCCCCAGGGAAGCGGCCGAGTCGCTCGTGTTCCAGAGGTGAAGCGTACCCCCCGTCGACGTCCAGGCGTTCGACTGGCTGACGCCTGAACTCGTGGAGGAACCGGCGACTTCATTGAACGCCTGATCCCACAGGGAGGCTAGTTGACTAGCCGACGTGCTGCTCACCTGCGTTCCGTTGAGGAATACCGTCGTTCCCGTGGTTGTCCCGCTGCTGCCGGTCGTCGTCCCACCAGTGCTCCCCGTACCGGGGGTTGTCGTGGGAGTCGTCGGTGTTGTTGGCGTCGTGGGCGTGGTCGGAGTCGACGGAGTCGTTGGTGTTGTGGGCGTGGTTGGAGTCGTGGGCGTGGTTGGCGTCGTGGGCGTGGTCGGAGTCGACGGAGTCGTTGGTGTTGTGGGTGTCGTGGGCGTGGTTGGAGTCGTTGGTGTTGTCGGTGTTGTGGGAGTCGTCGGGGTAGACGGTGTTGTTGGTGTTGTCGGTGTTGTCGGCGTTGTGGGAGTAGACGGCGTGGTTGGAGTCGTGGGGGTGGATGGAGTCGTTGGTGTTGTGGGCGTCGTTGGAGTAGACGGCGTGGTTGGAGTCGTTGGAGTCGTCGTTGGTGTGCTGGGCGTCGAAGGAGTTGTGGTCGGTGTGGACGGAGTCGTTGGTGTTGTCGGCGTTGTAGTGGTTTGTCCACCCGAGGAACTGGAGGTGGAGCCGCCCGGGATCAGGCTAGCGGCCTTGGCGATGTCGAGCCGGCCGAAGATCTGAGACGTTGCCGAGTCGTAGATGGGTGTGGAGCCTTGCTGGAGCCAACCATCAAGCTGGTCGACGGTGGGGAGGCTATGGAAGCGTTGCTCGTAGATCTGTTGGAGCAGGACGACCGCACCCGTCACCTGGGGAGCGGCGAAGCTGGTGCCGTCGCCGGAGGCGAAGCTGTTACCACTGGAGGGAGCGACGATTCCCTGGCCGGGAGCGGCGATATCGGTGGCCGAAGCTCCGCCGACGGCCGAACTGAGCCGCTGGGCGTCGGACGCGAGCTGGGTTCCCGCGGAGTTGGTCGCCGTCACGCTGATCGTCTGGGGAATGATCGAGACGAAGCCTTCCCCTTGCTGGCCGCTGTAGCTATTTCCGGTGGCGGCGATGACGGGAATGTTGAGGGCGTCAAGCTTGGAGACGAGGTCGGTGATTTGCTGGCCCGTGCCGCCATCCTGGGCGAACCAGTTCTGAGCATAGTTGTTGCCGTCGGACAGTGAGATGTTGACCGCCGTGATGTTGTACTTGTCGTGGTTGTCGATCACCCACTGGAGGGCATTGGCGATCTTATCGAAGTTTCCTTGGTTGTTATTATCGATGACGCGGAGCGCCGCGATGTCGGCACCAGGGGCGATGCCGGGATGGTTCGGATCGCTGGAGGCGATGATCCCCGCGACGGCCGTGCCGTGCTGTGACGTGGTGGCCATGGGGTCGGAGCTGCTGTCGGCGAAGTCGTAGCCGACAGACACCTTGTGGCCGGGGCCGAAGCCGCCGCCGAGAGCTTCATTGTTGTAGTTGACGCCCGTGTCGATGACGGCGACGGTCATGCCGGTTCCGTCAACGCCGTAGGTCGATCGCACCTGGGCTGCGTTGTCGAGGCTTGTCGGGTTGCTGCTCGACGACGTGGATTGCGAGGTGTCGGCCGGATGAGCGACGCTCAGATGCAGTTTTGGCTGAGTGGTGCTCGTCTGAGTGTGAGAATGCGTCTGAGAGTGGCCGTGGTGGTTGGCGAGAAAGTTGTGGACCTTCTCGATATGGGCTTGGTGAGCCGTTTGAATGTGTTCAAGCTCGGCTTGATGAGCCTGGAGGAACTGAGGACTCGCCGACAAGAGATTGCGCGTCTCGAGACTTTCGATGCTAGGCCCACGCTGAGTGCGAGTTGCGCGGCGGGTCTGTCGGTTCCACCCCATAGTTTCAACCTCCCGGGACGACCGCCAAGCCATTGGACATGGTCGCCTCAGCGATTCGATAGTGAACGCCCCCCTTCCTTGGCGCAGATCGTCTCCAGGCCATCTCAGCCCAGGGGCGAAATGCGGCCGTCAAGGTCGCTATCAGCGACCTTGATACGGACAGAGCGCAAGCATTAGTTGATGGCTGTGAACTTGTGGAACGCGACGCGACGTGAAGCCGCCAAGGTTCCCGAGCCCGCTGACGGGGGGGAGCAACCGAGCACTTCGATTCCTGCCGCCCTGCCTGTGATTCGGCGTTGATCCTGGAGCAAGTGCACACAGGTCGTGGCCGAGCAGATCCTTCCGGAGAGCTTCCTGCGAGGCCAGACGACTCGGTCCGACTTAGTTCAAGCGTCCTCCCTCCGGAAGAACGCTAGTCGTGTGATTTAAGCCACAGCGACTCTTATGGGGGAATCCTTTCAGAAGGCCGGCTGCCGCTGCCGAGTCCCGTTGCCCAGCCGTCCCGTTGCGTCCGCAACAGGGTCGGCTATAGTGGACTTCCTTGTCGGGGGTTCGGTTGGAGGCGACCTTCGCTCAGTGCCCCTTGTATCGGACGAACTCGAGGGGGAGTTTTCCTCGAAACATGGAAATCATCGCGGTGATTCCGGCTCGCTTCGCTTCAACCCGACTGCCCGGAAAACCTCTCCTAGCCGAAACGGGCCGACCCTTAATTCAGCATGTCGTTGAGGCTGCGCAGAAGGCCACCCGCATCAGCCGCACGATCGTTGCGACCGACGATCTCCGCATTGCTGAAGCCGTCCAAGAATTTGGCGGTGAATATGCGATGACGCGTACCGATCATCCCAGCGGTACCGATCGGGTCGCGGAAGTCGCCGCCGGTTTGCCGGATGCCTCCATCATCGTGAATCTTCAAGGGGATGAGCCTGAGATCACGGGGGAAGCCCTCGACCTTGTGGCGACCGTGCTCGACGCCGATCCGACCGCCTCCATGGCCACGTTGGCCACCCCCATTCGCTCTGAGGCGGTCTATCGAGACCCCGCGTGTGTCAAGGTTGTCTGCTCTCGCTCGGGGCACGCCCTCTATTTCTCGCGCAGCCCGATCCCGTTCCATCGCGACGGCCTGCCGCAGGGGGACGTTCCCATTGCCTATCTTCATCTGGGCCTCTACGCCTATCGCCGCGACTTCCTGCTCCAATTCTCGTCGCTTCCCCCCTCCGCGCTGGAAACCACGGAAAAGCTCGAACAGCTCCGCGTTCTAGAAGCTGGACATCGCATCGCCGTGGGGATCATCGAAGAACCGAGCATCGGGATCGATACGCCCGAGGATTATCAGAGATTTGTTCGACGCTGGAACTCGCAGAAGCACTGATCTCTCACGTGGGCTTGCGTTTGCCCAGGATAATTCACGCTCGAGTTTGTAGGCCAGCACGAGACACGGGCTCTTGAATGAGCCTGCGTTCTCCGCCGCCTAATGAAGGAGACGAAAGGATTCCCCCGAACTCTCCTCGCAGGTGTTCGGGGAATTCCCTTCGATTTCCGTTCGAGTAGCTTTTCGATGAATATAGAAGTGTAGGTATTTTAGCTTGATGATAAAGGGCGTCGATCGTGCCGATGGCGAGGCGCCGGCGTGCGGAGTCTCCCTCCGTAATGTGCGGAGGGAGGCCGTTCATTTCGGGGCGGGTGCGGCCTTCAGTGACTGGAGGTAGGCGATCAGGTCGGCGAATTCCACGACGGACAGTGTGTCGACGAGTCCGGCCGGCATCAGCGAGACGTCGGTCACACGTCGTTCTTCGATTTCGCTCTTCGGGATTTTGGTCAGCTTGGCCTCGGCGTCGATCAACTCGAGATGGGTCTCTGTTTCGGAACGAACGAGGCCGGTCAAGACTTTGCCGTCGGGCGTGGCGACCAGCAGAGGCTGATAGCCGGTTGCGATCCGGTTCGAAGGCTCGAGAACGGAACGGATGAGCTCGGCTTTATCATATTTGAGAGCGAGGCCGGTGAGATCTGGACCGACATTGGCGGTTCCTCGTCCTCCCGCCGCGTGACACTTCCCGCAACTAATCCCTTTGGGATCAAAGAAGAGCGCCTCGCCGTTGCGAGGATCACCGTCATGCGACATGGCGAAAGCTCTCAGCCTTGCCGCCGGGGCTGTGTTTTCGGATTTCAGGGCGAGCGCGGCGGCTGTCGGCTCGGAGATCTGCACACCGAACGACCAGACGCCGATCCCCTGGCGGGTGACCACGAGGAGCCGGTTCTTTCCCTTCTTGAGTGTCGCTTGCACCAGGTCAGAGCCGGGGGAGTAAGGACGCCCGGCGAAATTGCCGTACGAGTGAATGACGGTCTCGTTGAGCGTGAGTGTGACCGATCCGCTTGACCCTACGAGAAACAGCACGGGGCGTTCCGTTTCGGAGTCGATCTCGGTGTAGCCGAACGAGCAGAGGTCGGGCGACCCATTGGTATCGTAGCCGAAGCCTCCACGGTCCCCTGAGCCTCCCTTGAAGTCATCCAGAACAATACGCCCGGTGCCGGGGTCGGCCGGTCGAGGGGCCCACTTGATCAATCGCCCCTCCACACCGTTGTAAGCCCGCTGAAAGTCGATCGAGGCTTCGCCCACGAAGACCCGTGGGGTCGTTCTTGCGAACGGACCGACCACGCGCCAGTCGGTCAGCGGCACGAATCGGGTAAGGATCCGTTCCAGCGCGAGCTCAGCGGGACCCGTAAGCTTGTTCTCACGAGCGAGCTTCTCCAGGTCCGGCCTCACCAGGTCTCGAACTATCAGCAGAGCTTGTTCTCCTTGACGGCGCAGTTCAGGGTTCCGGTCCTGGATCGCCGAAAGATAAATGGGCAGGGCTTGGGGATCGGCGAGAGCGCAGAGAGCCAAGGTGGCTTCGGTGCGGAATGACTCTTCGTTGGCGATGGCGATGAGCCGGGGCACCGCACTCCGGATCTTGAGCTGAGCGGCCATTTCGATGGCAGCCTTGCGGACATCGACAGCCTGATCGTTGAGACGGTCGGCGACGTCCATTTTGACTTCGTCGGGGATCTGCCGTTTGGTGTCCAAGCTCAGAAGTGCCGCCGCCCGAATCGAGGCTTCGGGCTTCCGGAAAAAGTCCGCCAGATCGTTTGGAGGCAAGGCTCCCGCATGTCCCAGCGAAGGCAGGGCACGCGCAATGAGCTTGGCAGGAGCCTTCGAGTCGTAGATCAGGCTCAAGCGGGCGCGGAGAGCTTGTGGGCCGGCTAGACCAGAGAGAGCGTCAACGGCCGCAAGACGGATCGAGTCGGGCTTTCCCGCGTCTTGAGCTAGCGCGGCGAGAGCCGGCGTGGAGGGCACATCACTCAAAGCTCCGAGGGCCTGAACGACGACCGTCAAAACGGCCGGATCTTTCTCCTGAGCCAACCGTTTTCGCAAGGCGGGAGCGGCTGCGGCTCCCGCGAGTCGAAGGCCCTTGATGGCCGCCAACCGTACGCCGGCCGCCCTGTCCGCGGAGGCCAGTTCCAGGCCTCCCAGGATTGTGGACATGGCCGTCGGATCCCAGTCTCGCGTCTTCTGCGGCATTTGGCCGGCCAGGGGATTGGTGCCGAACCAGGCTCCCGTCCATGCGGGATATTGCCGGTACAACCCTGCGAGAATGGTCGTCACGCGGCTTCGGGTGTCCGGAGAATCCAGCGTCGCCAGGGATTTGCAGAGAGCCTTGACGACGGGCAGGGCCCAAGCCTCGTCCATCAGTCGAAAGGCGGCCTCGCGCCGGGGAGAATCTCCGAGGGCGGAAACGAGTGCGTTTTCATCCCAGGCTTTGAGGGAGCGGATCGCATGGCGGATCGACCAGGCCGCGAAGACGTCGCTGTCTCCGAGCGCTGCCATCAAACTTGGACCTGCGGAAGGACTCCCCAGTTTGCCCAGGGCGATGGCCGCGTCGCGACGAACGGCGCTGTTTTCATCCTTCAACAGGGCGATCAAAGAGGCTTCCGCCTGTTTGTCGCCGCGAAGCCCCGCACTTCGGGCAGCCTGAATTCTCACCTCCACCTGGTCGTCTGTGAGAGATTCGCGAATCGCTTGGCGCGCCTCGGGGGTGTTGATCGCATCAAGTGCCCAGAGGGCGTGAAGGCGTCCCCGCAAAGGTGCCTGAGTTTTCAGCCGGCCGATCAAACCGGCGACCGCGGGCTTACCTTCACGAGCAAGGAGCCGCTGGAACTGATTCCTCACGGAAAGTGCGGGATGATCGAGCGCCGCAAAGCGGCTGGCCACGTCATCCGCTTGTAGTGGAGTGGGAGTGGGGGAGGGGCGATCCTGCCCCTCATAGGTCAGCCGATAGAGCCGGCCGGTCTTGGGGCCATTGGCCAGCCAGCCGTTGAAGGCCCAGTCCACGAGCCAGAAGCCGTTACCATTGTGAGCGACCGCCATCGAGAATGGGCGGAAGTCGCTGAGCTCCCCCTTGGTCACGAAGGGGGACTTTCGCTTGACCTTGAACGTACCCCCCGCACTCTCGATTTCGTACCGAAAGACGGTCGAGAGGCCCCAGTCGCAGAAGAAGAGATTGCCGTTGTAGGAAGGGGGCAGCCCCCCTTCGCTGTAGCAAACCCCCTGCGTGCCTGATCCCCCGAGCTGTCCGGCCACGATGGGCAGGGTTCGCCAGGGGGCGGTAAGAAACTCATAGGGATAGCCGTAGTGGCCTCCCACGATGTGGTGCGTCAGGCTGTTCGGCCATTTCTTGCTATCGTCGTCGTTACCGTAGGTGAAGACGTCGTCCTGCGCGGTCAAGGCGACCGAGAGAGGGTTGCGCTCCCCTGTGGAGACCACTTCCAGGCCGGTTCCGTCGGTCCGAATGCGAATCACGCCGCCACCGAAGAGCTGAATCGTGGCCCCGTCCTTACCTACGCCGCGAGGGATCCCCTTGTCGCCTACCGCAATGTAGAGGTATCCGTCCATGCCGAGCCTGAGGCCGGAAGGAACGTGGTCGTTGATGCCGCTAAAGCCTGGTAGCTTCGGGCCCAGGCCGGTCATGAGATCGACTCGGCTATCCGCCTTGCCGTCGCCGTTTGTGTCGCGAAACGCGGACAAAAATGGGGCGTGAACCACGTAGAGCACGTCGTCGGCCCATTCGAGGCCCATCACTGCCCAGAGCTTCTCGGCGAAGACGGTGGATTTACCATTCTTCCAGGCCAGAACCGAGTCAATCGGCTGGGTTGGAGGCCCGGGCATGTCCATCGGGTCTTGACCGATATACAGAGTGCCGTCCGGGGCCGAAACGATTGCGGACGGAAAAAGAATGTCCGGCGCTTCCGCGGCCAGTTCGATTTTCCAGCCTTCGGCGGCTTTCGGAAGCTTGCCCGCCTCCGCCGCAACCGTAAGGGGAGACAGGACAATCAGCGCGAGGATCGCAAGCGTGGGGAGCCGTCTCATCGTCGAAGAACCCTCAACCGGCAATGGTGCGGGAGACTCGACCCTGAGGATGGTCTGGAGTCTGGCGGGCATTTTCGGCAGAATTGTAGCGGAAGCGACTTGTCCTCTTCAATGTTCGGAGTTTCGCCGTGTCGAACTCGCAGTCCGTCGCCATTGGGGTAGCTACACAACCCGTCAGCCCTCTGAAGAATCCTTCCTACCCCCAGCGGATTCACCTGCTCGAGCGCCCTCATTGGGAAGGAGTGCTCCGGACCTGCGAGCAGCGAATTGCCACCGCCCGGCACAAGCTCGACGTCCTCGGCCCCGGTCCCAACCGCGTGGTCTTCGAACGCCTCTACTCCCAAATGCTCGGAGCCCGGGACCAGGTCGCCGATGCGGTCCGCCGGCTCCCCATGGAAACCGGTGAACTCTACGAAGAAGACAAGCACAAGCTCGAAGAAGCTGTCAAATCGCTAGACCGCGTCTTCGCGCGTTGGGAATCGCAGCGGATCTAAATTCCCGACGGAATTCGAGAGCGCCGACCAGCGTCGGCGCTCCCCTTCCTTCTCCTGAACTCACCGCCCCGCGGGCCAGTTCAGGTGCTTGGCAAGGAACGGGAACGTTCCCTTGCCGTCAATTTGATGCCCGCCATTGAAAATGGCGAGATCGACGCGGTCGGCAAGCCCGAGCGTGTCGAAGAGCCGTTTCACTTTCAGATACTCGTAGCCGATCCACTCATCATATCCCACCGGATCGGAGTGCCCTCGCTCCACCTGGAACGGTCGAGGCGCGATGAGAGCCGCCATCTCGGCGTAATTGAACCGCTCGGCGAGCCCGAACTCATACATATCATACTCGATTGTGAACATGTAGCTCGTCGGACGCAGCAGGTTCGTGTTTTTGACGACCCACTCGTTGAAGTCTGCGGAGCAGATCGAGAGGCAATAGCCCTTGAGGATGGCAGGGACGCGCATTGCCGTCTTGCCACCATACGAGAGCCCGTAAAACGCGATGCGGGTGGGGTCGACGTTGGGCAGACTGCCTAGCCACTCGAGTGTGCGCTCATGCTGGCGCACGATGACCGAGAAAAGAGAGGCCTTCAGCGGGTTGAGCTTGCGCTGAAGTAGACGGAAATGGTCATTGCCGATGTAAGGGTTCTGAGGGGCATAGACGATGTATCCACGGTCGGCCAATTGGGCGGCGAATGCGTTGTAGGGGGAGCGGATCTTGGGATCGGCCACATCTTCGGGGCGGCCTTCCAGTCCGTGCTGGCAGACGACCACGGGGCGCTTCTCTCCGGCCGCGAGGTCTTTGGGGAGGAGGAGAATTCCGGACGCCGGCACGTCGGGCCAGACTGGAAGTTCCACGCCGTACCCCACGAACTTCGGTTCATCGAATATCTTCACCGTCCGGACGGTCAGTGGCTCGGTTGCGGCGGGTAGTTTACCGATCAGCTCGTTGTGGAAGGCGTCGCGATAGGCTTCGGTGGTTGCGCTCCAACTCTCCGGCGTCTTGGGATCAGCCTTTGCCCAGTAGGCGTAGCGACGAAGCTCCGAGGAACGAACCAAGCCCTGTGTATAGGCGCTGAGCTGTTCGACCTGTCGCTGCATCCGCCGCCTAGGGTCGAAACCGGCGCGAGCGTCGACCGGCTTGTCGGCATTCGGCGACTCCTCGAGAGCCTGAATCCCGAGGGCCTGAACGAACTGCTTTCGCCCTTCATCTCTGTGGTTGAGCGCGGACGGTGTTCCTTGGTGTTCCAGAAGGTTTGCCGCGGCGCGAAATTCGGGAGGCAAGCCACCCGTTAGCCGTTCAAACTCGGATTTGACTTCGGCCAGCGCCGGTGTTGTGAGTTTGCCGGAAGCCGCGTCAGATCTTCCCCCCTTGGCCGGTGGCGGCCCCGCGACTTCGGGGGCTAGCGACGCTTCGATCAGCACCTGGCGAGGGAGAACGAGTCGGGCGATCTCGGCATTGCCGAACTCTCTCAAGATCCCCCAGACATTGCGATAGATCGGCTCTTGCCAGGTGCGTTCGCGGGGGCCGAAGAAACCAGCCACCCAGACGGCGTCGACTCTGGGATCGACCGCCGCGGCGTACAGGGCAACAAGGCCCCCTTCGCCGTGCCCCATCACGCCTTGAGGGAGCTTGGGCTCGCCGGGACGGGCAAACCAATCAAGAGCGGCTCGAACTTTATCCACTTCGTAGCCGATGATATGCCGGCCCGTTTCATACGATTGCCGGTAAATCCATTCGCGATGCGTCAGATTCGTCATGCGAACGCTGGGGGTGCCAGAAAATTCGTCGCCGCGGTCGAGCAACGCGGGGACGAGCACGCGGCAGCCTGCCTTGGCCAGAAGCCGAGGGACCAATGAGAGGCCGTCGATTCCGGGCGCCAGACCAACGAACTGTTCCGGCGTCTTGTCGCAATCAGCCAGAGCCACCACGTTGGCCACGGGCTTTCGCTTCGGTTCGACGAGAAGACCGTCGGCCTCGACGCCCGGATAAACCGACCAGCGCACGGCGAAGACCGCGTAGTCTTCCGTCTCGGCGGCCTTGGCGGGGGAGTTGGGGGCCGAAACGTAAGATAATTCCACGGGGGAAACGCGCGGCCCTGTCGCGCCGATGATCTCGATGAGGCGCTTGCGATTTGGTTCGACTGAGATCTCGTACGCTTCTCGCGAGCTGTAGTTTGGGTTCCAGAACTCCCGGCGCTTTTCCACACTCGCGGCGATTTCCCGATCGGCGAACTTGTGAATTCCGTCGACCATTGTTTTCGCGGGGTCGCCTCGGTCATCCCAGGGCTTTGTTCCTGGCAGAGACTCGGCCCGAACTGAGAAAGGACTGATAGAGAGGATCAGCACGAGAGCGAGCCGGGAGTGGGCGTGCGGCATGGCGGGGTTTTCCAGCAAGGAGGGTTGGGGGCGAAATGCATCGCGACGGCCCCCAAGTTCCTAAGCAAGATGCCCCGACGGAAACCGCTTCGCAAGCCTCAACCCGCTGAGTTCGTCGACCCCGCCGCGGGGCGCCAGAGATCGATCGGGCGGGTTGCCGGACTCACGAAGGGCAAGTCGACCTTACGTCCCAGGCCGGCGGAAGCGTAGAGAGCATGGATCGTTTCGACGACAGCCCGGCCGTCATGTCCATTCTCGCGGGGTGTCTTGCTCTCACGGACGCACTCGACGAAGTGCTCCATTTCTTGGGGAAAGCCGTAATTCCAGATTTCCTCGTAGATGGGGAACGACCAGCCTCGCGTCGATCCCGCCTTTTCAACCGCGTAGCCGTAACCGTCCTTGGAATAGGCCCGGAGCGCATTGCCATAGAGAACGTCGGCGTAGGCCTGTCCTGCGCTACCGAAGACCTCGGCCCGATCGTCCATGCCGCCAGGTTTCGTCCAGCTTTCTTCGGCCAGCCCGATGGCTCCCCCCTCGAAGTTGAGGATCAGGAGAGCCTCGTCGTCTCCGACGGTCTTATCAGCGTGAACGTAAGTCCCGAGTTGGGCGTAGACGCTTTTGATGGGCTTGTCTTTACCGAGGATCCAGCGGAAGAACTCAATCGCGTGGCAGCCCATGTCGAAGGTGACACCACCACCGCTACGTGCCGTGTTATAGAACCAAGGAGTGTGGGGACCATCGTGCTTTTCAGACTGCTTTACCAGGTGGATCGCCCCGAGAGCACCCTCATCGACCAGTTGCTTGAGTCGAACGTACTTGGGGGTGAAGCAAAGTTCCTCGGCATAGCCAAGGATGACCCCGGCCTTGTCGCAAGCGGCGATCATGCGATCGCACTCCGCGACGTTCAGGGCCATCGGTTTTTCCACGACGACGTGTTTGCCGGCCTCCGCAGCCTGAATCACGGTTTGGCAATGAAGGTCGTTGGGTAGCCCGAGGACGACGAGATCGATTTCCTTGAGGTCAAGCAGTGCGCGAACATCGGTGAACGCGTGGGGAATTCCTCGTTCTTTCGCAAACCGCTCGGCGTTACCCGGGGTCGGTGAGGCCACTCCGATCACTTCCGCACCAAGCACACGCCGGAAGGCCTCGTAATGAATGGCCGTGATGAATCCCGAGCCAATCAGGCCAACTCTCACCGTCTCCATGAGCGTCCATCCCCTGTCATCGGCGGGTCAAGGGCCCGGATGGTTCCGGGCCCGTGGAATCGAGAGCGTGCCGGGTCTGGTTCTCAGGCCGGCTTGAGGATCTGGAGGGTCGTCTTTACGACCAGATCCTTGACCGCGGGGCGATACGCTTCCATGTGGGGAGCGACGAGGTGAGCCTTAAGATGCGAAACGCTCTCCCATTTTTCGACAACGATAACCACGTCCTCGCGCAAGGGTTCTTGGGCACCAATGTCGGTCGCTTCATCTACGGCCGATCCGTACTCAAGGCAGCCGTCCTCCGCACGGACGAGCGGAATAAGCTTGTGGAATTCCGTCAGGAAGGCTTCGCGCTTGCCGGGGTTCAGTTGGATCGTTGCGATGACGTGAATCATGGACGTTTGTTCTGGCTCTCAGGTAAGGATCATCGAAAGTTCAGGGCCTCATGATAGTCGACAGCCCTTCTCCTTTGAACGGGCAGCCTTCCACCACCAAGCCCTCAAACGCGACCGGTGATCCTTACCCTGGAAACATGACCGACCCGGGCCTGAGGGAAACGCCATCCTCTCAGAAGTATCCGAGGGTGTACGCATATTCGATGGCGAGATAGATCCACGTGGCCGCCAAAAAGAGCAGGGCCATCGCGATCAGATAAAAGGCCGTCGACCGGATCGCTCCAAAGCGCGCGGAACAAACTTGCACGATTCGCCATCCCATCCATCCGAGCACGGCGTATCCCACGAACCCGAATACGGCCAACCCCGCCAACAAAGGAGATCCGGGCCTTTGGTCCAGGATCTGGTGCATCATCACCGCGACGTAGAGAACCAACAGGCCAAGGTGCCAAATCTTCAACTCAGGCCACTGCGCGATCCGTTGACGAGCCGTGGGCTCGGCTTGGGCACTGATCATGGCTTGCTCTCCGAAATGGGTTTCGCTGAGCGACCGATGACGCCATTGAGACGTGAGAAGAGGACGCCCCCCGAGAAATGTGTGCGAGGCGGGGCGGAGCCTTCTGTGACAATTGTCGTGAGGAAGCGTCGCTTTTCAAGAGCCCTTAGATAAATTCGTGGTCATCAACGCCAATTCCGTGTCGTGAAATCGACGATTTCCTCGCTATTGCTCATAGAGGGGGGCTTTCTCGGAATCCGCTCCCTTTTTGCAGGACAAAGACACGCGAAGATCGCCTCAGAATACAGAACCTCGAATGACGACGGCGGGAAGAGTCGGTGAGGAGTTGAACGAGGTTGCGCTGGCTCTGGGATCGAGACAGCCTGGTCTTTGGTGAATTCAGGCAACGTCGCCCGTCTCGAGAGTTGGAGAGCGGACTACCTAAAGGGGAAGTTGCCGGGTAACGTTACACAAAGAGTTCCTAATAGACTCATAGTGAGAACTGCGCAAATCGCACCGCAGTCGGCCACGGCACTAGCCCGTTGAGGAGATGAGACCCATCGCCTTCGTGGGGCGGTTATGGGCACGTGGCATCGGGGGGATATATGGCAACTTCGGGCATCTGGGTCGGTAAGGGAAGTTTCGCGGTCTCTTGAGGGTCGAGGAATTCGCGTCGATTGGTCATGAGACCAAACGCTTCCGTGCGAGCTGCTCTTACTTTTGGGATTCTCCGAGCAACCAAGTCAAGCGCGTGCGACGATTAGCGAAACACCTGGAGATTTGCGATGAAGGTTTTTCTGGACGCGGTCTACGAATCATTGGTTGACAAGTCACCGCAACACATCGTCATGGCGCTTTTCCTCGCGTTGGCAGGGGGCCTCATCGTCGCGCAGCTCTACCACTTCCTGAGCCGAAAGGCCGCTGATCCGCAGGTTGTCCTTACAGGGCTGGTCATTTTCTTTCTGGCACTCGCCGCTGTTCTCGGGATCGGTTTCGAGCGATACACCCGCGACCTGACCTTTTCTAAAAACGCAGTCGTCCCGTTGGCGAACGCGCGAAGACATCCCCACTCAAATATCGACTTTCAGATCGTTCGGCGCATTCTCGAGATCGCCGATACCGACAAGGACGGTCGTCTCTCTCCTGAAGAAGCTTCCGAAGCTGCCGGCTTGCAGGTTCGCGAAGCCGTCCGCCCCAATTCGGAATCGGTGGATTTTCGCACGCTCATGCACCTCGTTCATTACTCGTTGATGCCGAATCCCCGCGCTCCGGGGACAGAGGCTCCTCCCATCACCGGGCAGCGTGACGTCGAGGCCGGCGATCAGGCACGGAACTGAGAGAGAGCCGGCTCAAGACGGGACTGGCCCCGTTCCTTCGGCGGACTGGGCCGCGGGGCTTTGCTTGAGCAGGTCTCGTATCTCGGTAAGCAACTGCTGGTCCTTCGTCAGCGGAGCGGCTTTCTGCTCATGGGAGAAAGCCGTGAGCCAGCCCACGAGCCTCACGACGAAGAGATAGAGAACCATGGCGATGATCAAGAAATTGATCACGTCGCCAAGAAACTTTCCAAATGGGATGGGCTTGCCTCGCACGACGGCAACCCAACCTTCATAGCCATGTTTGCCGGGAAGAATCACGCCAACGATCGGCATCAGGATGTTGTCAACCAGTGACGTGACGATCTTCCCGAACGCGCTCCCGACAATCACGCCGACGGCGAGGTCGATCACGTTCCCTTTGAACGCGAACGCCTTGAACCCGTCGAGCAACGACAAGGCTTCTTTGGTCGGATTCAGGGATTTAAGATCCACGGCCAAGGTCCTCTTCACGAGTAGGGGCGGGATGGAACCGCGGCAATCCTGTCGACACCTTTCCCATTAGCCTTTCAAGAGGCTGACCGCAAGATTCTCAAGCGGGTTATCCTCGGGATTTCCTCCCCGTGCCTTTCTTGTACCGCACGTTGTGTATGCGCGAGAGAGAGTACGCGGCCGTCTGCGCGAAGACCTCTTTCGCTACGTTTCGCCCGTACTGGATGTGCTAAGAATCGCTGGATTTTTGATATATTTAAATCGAATCATTAAGAAGAATAGGCGTGATGCCTTGGCGGCGTGTACTGCGCGTTGATGAGGCTTGGTTAGCGGGAGTGCAGATCGCGACGAATGGGGGATTGATTGGCTACGAGGTGCTTGCCGCTTCGTTGGTTCGCCCATTCCGTCCAAGCTCAGAGAATGAGGCATGAGGACGGAACGGACCTATTTCGGTCCTTCGGGCCCGAATGTTTTGACGAAGGATGCGACGACTTCGGGGTCGAGGTGGGTGCCGGAGATTGCGTGAATGTGTTCGATGACGCGCTCCGGAGGCCAGGCGGACCGGTACGGGCGATCGGACCTGAGCGCGTCCCAGATGTCGACGATCGCGAAAATGCGGGCGGAGAGAGGGATTTCTTTTCCTTTGAGGCCTCGAGGATAGCCAGTTCCATCCCACTTCTCGTGGTGGCAGTAGGGAATTTCGAGCGCGGGGCGAAGGAAGGTGACAGGAGAGAGCCATTCATGAGCATAGCAGGGGTGACGTTGCATCACTTCCCGCTCTTCCGCGGTAAGAGGCCCCGCCTTGAAGAGGATCGCGTCAGGAATGCCGAGCTTTCCGATGTCGTGGAGCAAGGCTCCGCGGCGAACTTGCACGAGTTCCGCCTCATCGAGTCCCATGGTGCGGGCGAGCTCGATGGTCATGTTCGTGACCCGTCGCGAGTGCCCCTCCGTCTCGTTGTCTCGAAGGTCCAGGGCGTGAGCCCAGCCTTCGATGGTCGCGTCATAGGCCGCCACCAACTGGGCGTTTGATCGCTGGAGGTCTCGGAAAAGCGTGGCGTTATCGATAGCGATCGCGGTTTGGCCAGCCAGGATCTCGAAGAACTCGGTCCAGTCTCGGTCGGGCTGGATCTTGCTTCGGTTGTAGACCTCGAGAACGCCGCGCACCTGCCCCTTGGCCATTAACGGTACGCCGAAGTACGAGACGAAGCGTTCTTCTTGGAGGAATTCCGGTTGCTGCGAATACCCTTCATGTTGGCTCAACTCGGAAATGGCCATCAGGGCCTGTTCCCTGGCAACTCGTCCCGCATATTCCGCCCCGGGGCGGAGATACGTGGGGAAGGTGCTTCGGTTGCCGAAGCCCTTGCTGGCCACGTAGCTCAGCGTATGGTCCTGGGGATTGATCAGTAAGACCGAGGCGGCGTCGACCCGGAGCTGGGTCACAACCTGGTCCAGCACAACGCCAAGGGTCAGATGAAGGTCGAGACTCGACGAGATCGTCACGTCGATCTGGCGGAGAGCGTAGAGCTTCCGGAGCCGCTGCTCCAATTGCACGTTCAGGTTACGAATCTTCTTTTGAGCACGTGCTCGCTCAGTGATATCTGTCGCCACGCAAACCACGCTCGAAACGGTTCCCCAGTCGTGATATTGGGGGGTGTAGCGACACTCGAACGCACGATTGCCGAAAATTGCCACGGACTCGAACGCGTCTCCTGCGAGCGCACGATTGAGGTTGTTCCTCATCTTGCGGCTCCCTTGAAACACTTCGAATGCTGAGCGGCCGATGACGGCCTCGGCTTCAAGGTTCAGGGCGGAAAGACCTCGCCCCTTCGCCAGGGTGACGGTTCCTTCGCTATCAATGGCGAACAGGATGATGGGAGCCGCGTTGATCACGTCACGCAACCGCTGCCGGCTCTCTCGGAGTTCTTCCTCCGCGAGCCGTTGGCGTTCCTGTTCGGCCAATTTCCACGCGGTGATGTCTCGTTGGATCGCGACCCAATGGGTGTGTTGGCCGCTGGGATCAGTCACCGGCCAGGTATTGAGCTCCACCCAATAAACGCTGCCATCCGTGCGATGATTGACGAGTTCTGCGCGGGTGGGCTGCCGCTCGCGGAAATATTGATAAACCCCCTCAAGCGAGGCGCCATCGCTTCCCGGCCTCTCCAGGATCTCGGTCGTCTCCCCGAGGATTTTCTCGGGTTCGTATCCCGTGGCGCGGCTGAAGGCCGGATTGACGTAGACCACGCGGGGCCCTGGTGATTCAAGAGGATCGGCCTCCGTGATCAGGATCGCATCCTTGGCGTGCTCCACCGCCGCCTGAAACAATCGCAAGTTTTGTTCGGTACGTTTCCGCTCGGTGATGTCACCGATCGATCCAACCATGCGGATCGCCATTCCGTTCTCATCCCAGATCGCCTGGCCACGAGAGTGGAACCAACGGTAGTCGTTGTCGATGACCCTAAGCCGGAACTCGGCGTCGTAAGGTATTCGGCGGTGGAAGTGCTCATAGATCGAGGCTTGCACGTGGTCATGATCGTCAGGGTGGACGAGATCCATGAACGAGTCGATCGTATGCTCGATTTCACGCTCTTCTTCGCCGAGGAATTCCGCGAACCGGGGGGAGAAGTAAATTCTGTTCGCGACGATGTCCCAATCCCAGATCCCCTCATTGGTTCCACGAACAGCAAGGGCGAATCGCTCTTCGCTTGCGCGCAGCGTATCAGCCGCCAGTTTTCTCTCGGTCACATCGCTTTCGATCGCCATGAAGTGGACAAGGTTGCCGGCTTCGTCGTGAATTGGCTGCGCTTCAATGGAGATCCAGTACTTGCGGCCGTCCTTCGCGTAGTTGATGAGCTCGACGTGAAAACCTTGTCCTTTCCGAACGCAGTCGCGCATCACGGCAACTTCTTTGAGATCGGTCTCGGGGCCTTGAAGAAGCGAGCCCGGCGTACGACCGAGAACCTCATTGATCATGTATCCCGTGATACGGGTGAAACCGTCATTAATCCATTCAATGTTCCCATGGGCATCCGTAAGGATCACCGCGTTGTGGGTACGGCTCGCCACCAAGGCCAGCTTTCTGGCCTCGGTTTCGCTACGGCGAAGCTCCTGTTCCACCAGGATGCGCTCGTCCATTTCTTGGCGCAAGCGCTGGTTGAGCCGAGCTATGGCGGGAAGCTTGAGTGCGTCGGGCAGGATCCTGATGGTTGCGAACACCGTCAGCCACGAGACCACCGCTGTGATTGCCTTGACGACGCCCGCGAGCCGATAGACGGGATGCCAGAAGATCAAGGCCTCAATTGCATGACCAATGCCGCATGACAGAATGAAAGCACTAAAAAGTAAGATGAGCTTTGGGAACGGGAGGTCGCGTCGTCGGGCGAGAAAAAAGAGCAGAGCCAGAGGGATCGAGAGATAAGCTCCGAAAATGGCCAGGTCCGAGATGATGTGCAGCCAGCCGAGAGAGGCCGTCCAACTCCCGCAATGCCATCGCTGGGGAAAGCCAGAGGTGTCCAGAAGCGACTCGAAAACCTGCCCTAGCCCAGCCTGCCGCGATCCGAGGATGTTGGCCGCCTGACCGCTGAGCGCTGGCGTGTGGCAAATTGCGGATTGTGTTGCGCTCATGCCAATTCCAAGTGATCTTTTCCCAGCCAATGACTCTTGATGTAGCGTCGCCCGGCATTGGACCTCCGGTATGCTCCCAACGCGGGGGCGCGACGCGGCCTCGCGAAATCGCGGGAGTTTCGGAATGCCGGGAGTAACAAAGAGCGTGGTGGGAAGGAGCGGGCTGCGGAGCTAAGAACGTTACGGTCGATTTCGCTGTCAAAATCAAATGACTTAACAAGGGTAGTCCAATCTACCCATTTAGTCAACTCTTCCTATTTTTTTGATTCCTCCTAGATTCTCATCTCGCGTGAAATTGCGTAAAGACGCTGGTTTTGGCAGTTACATACGGAAAAGGTGAGATTTTCGATAAAATAGGTAGATTCGGAGTTATTGGAAAAGCCATACAACGAAAGCCCTCGCCAGAAGGGAGGAAAGCGAGGCTGCTATAACAGTTCTTAGAACATAAATAGGGGAGCGGCTGTCCCCATTACGGCAAGCATAGGTCACAAGTTTTGACTGTGTCTTCGGTGAGGCGTTTAATCCTCACGAGCTAAAAAGAACGAACGGCAGTCGTTGCTGTGAAAAAATATTCGTATGCCTAAACGATTTGGTCATGTGGTGCTTTAGATGGCGAAGGAAAGAGAGATGGCTTGCCCATCGCTTTTATCTCCGCGCCCGCCGGGGGGGAATTCGGCAGGGCCTGCGGAAATGAAAAGACGTAACGAATTGCCGTCATTCGCTTCTGCTTGACCGCGGGTTGCCGGTCACGAGCTTGATCATAAGCCGATAGCTTATCGCCGCGTGGTGGGACGCTCCGCGAGAGCAGGGGCCTCGATCCCGTCGGCATCGGAGGGAGAGGTGACGACGCGAGGGGAAGGAAGGATGGCGAGGTGATCGACGACTTTCTTGACGCCTCGCGTGTCCCGGGCCAGCTCCATGGCTTTCTCTTTGACCGACTTGTCCGCCACGATTCCCTTGAGCGTGACAACGCCCTCGGCCTCAACGCTGACCTGGATCTGGTCGGCTTCGATTGACTTGTCCCCTTCGAACCGGGACGTGATCTGCTGTTCAAGCCCCATGTTGCGGGCAGAGGACCTGGCCTCGGTGTATCGATCCCAGAGTGCTGACGAGACATCCGCCGTGTGACGGGCGACAGACCGGATCGGCCCGTGAAGTGACTCGCCCGCCCACATTGACAGCGCAACCCCGAGGACGGTCCCGATGAGCAGCCATCGCAGTCTCGTCTTGATCCCTCGCCCCTTCGCTGAGGGGGCATGATCCGGCTTTGCCGGTCCTACTTCCTGCGTCCCTGCTTTCTTCATTCCTCATCCCTCCATGGAATCATCGGGCTCTCTTCTCGAGATGGCTTCGCGCGACGTCTGACGTCTACTCGATATGACGGGACAGGCCCGTATCAGGCATTTTCGGTCCCAACGGACAGACATCTTGAGAATTCAGCATCTATGGCATTTCCTCTGCCAGATTCGAGGTGCGCGGCAGGACCGAGGTGAAAGAGAGCCGGTTTCAACGACATGGGAATTCTTGGGTCGATCGTGGGCAACTTTTTACAAGTTCACCCCTTGTTCGGTCAAGGCGGAGACGAGGGCCGCCAAAATGCGCGACGAAAAAAGACAACATCAAACGTCGAAGCGGCGGTTGTACAAATGTCTCAAACAAGGGTCGGTTTAGTGGACTTGAGAAGAAACTGAGGGAGGACCGAGAGGGCTCGTTGGGTCTTGCGGACCCCCCGTTTGTGACGTTCGCGAGAACCGTCGATCTCTGCAAGGCTTGCGCCTTGAGACGATTCCGAGCGACCTGCTTGGCTCGAGATCAACGTGGCTTGAGATTCGGCACAGCGGGTGCGTTGGGGGGAGACGTCAGCAACAAAGACATCCGCATGGCGGATTGCCGGACGCTTCTCCCACAACACTCTGGAGCAACAACGATGCTCTATACGGTCGCGTGTGTGGAATGGTTCCCCGGTTCTTCCTTGTCTCCGGCCATGACTCGTGGCCGTCTGTTTCGGACTCGCGCCGAGGTTCGAAAGCTTGGCACCGAACGTCCCATTCTGGCCGTTTTTGCGCGTTACGACGCGGTTCGCGGGGAGGTTGTCGCCGAGAACTCTCATCGGATACGAGCCGGCTGCGGAGCCTGGGCTGCGTCCGCGATCACGGATGACGCAGGCAACGTCACTGTGCTCGCGGAGATCCCCGCCGCTCTTGTTCAGGTCGTGGGGCCGCCCGATTTCCGGCTTCATGACGGAAACCTCAGGCTTTACCCCCAACCGCATCGACTTCCGCCGACTTCAAGATATCCATGGATGCGGTTTCGAGTTCGGCGACGCGCGATTCATCGACCGAAGCACAGCTCCATTCCGGGCGCAGTTCGTCAGCCCATGAAATTACGCGCGGGGCAGAACGCCGGAGTGACGAAGCCGTGGTTCTCCTGGATCCGAAAATCATGGGAGGCTGCTGCACGTGTAGGGACTCACCGAGTTCCAGGATTTCCTCTTACCCAAGGGGAGGCTGTCGAAGTGTTAACTTCGGAGGCAGGTGTCTGCGGCTGCGAGCCGAGAGGTCGTCCCCCGCCGCAGACACCCTGGTAGGGACTTCCGCATGTTCACCGAAGCGGACGTCCTTCGAGCGGAACTCCGTTGGTGTCGAGAATCTGGAAGTGATGGATTGAGGGCATTCTGGCATTGCGATACGTCCACACAATGCGCTTTTCCGGTGTGACTTCCGTCAGTTTCACTTCCTTGGGGCCAGCGTGATGGCTGGTGATCACCGTATTACCGCCAGGCAGTCGTTGAACTCCACAGGCGTCATTGATGGGGCGCCCGGGAAGGTCGTCATTCGAGACCTGCCAGACGATTTTTCCCACGGCGTCGACCTCGATGACGAGATTGCCGAGCGTGCATCCGATCAGGGTATGCCCATCCGGTAAGCGAATCGCGGTGAAGGGCATGTTGGGAGTCGAAGCTTCCCAGACGACCTCCCCTTTCGAGGTGTATTCTCGCACGACCTTGTCTAGCAACTGCGGGACAAGATAGTGGCCATTGCCAAGCTTGCGCGCCATGCGAGTTTGGAGGTGGTGATCACGGGTCTGGGCCTTCAACGGGAATTCGACCAGGATCTTGCCGGACCGATCGACCTCAAGGAGTCGGGGACGAGCGCCTGCTTCCGTCAACAGGATGCGCCCGCCCCCGACGTCTTGAACGGTGTTGACCTCGGACTGGGTTCCCTTGAACTCAAAGAGGAGCTTCCCGTCACGGGAGACTTCCACCGCTGCGCCGCCAGGGTATTTGTCGCTCTTGTTGAGGGCGAGAAGCACGTTACCGTTCGGGAGCACCCAACCGTCACGGGAGGCGTGGGGGTAACTCCACGTGATGTTGTCCTTGGCATCGCAGATGTACGTGGCCCCTCCGGTTGCCAGAAAGCCGTGTCGTACCGGCGCTGCTGGCTCATCGCCCCTGGCATTGAGCGTAAGCAGGGGTAGCAGGAAGGGAACGACTCTGAGAGAAACGAGCATCAGCGAGCTCTCCACTTTGATGGGGGTGGGGGAATTCCCAGTGTTATCGCGTATGTGGGGCGGAGAGCCCAGTGAGAATGCGACATGATCCGCGGCATTTTCTCGGACATAAAAGGCAGATCAACGTCGATGATCGGCGTCGGCGCCTAACCTCGCGCAATTCGAGGCATGACATCTTCCATCAGCCGGCGCATGCTGTCGCACACCTGCTCGTGCGAGAGTCCCGCCCACCGCACTTCGACGTTGGCCACGTCGAAGGGAACGTCTTCATGTAATGCGAGAAGTTGGCTCGCGACCGACTCCGGACCGCCGATCACAAAATTAATCGGATGAGCACATAACCCCTCGATGCCAGAAGGCTCGGGGGTCTCGGCAGGAATTTTGCCTTCGTCGCGAAATCGTCTCCAAAGCATTCGAAGCGCGGGCTCGGCCTGGACGAATGCCGTATTGTCATCGCGACCAACGAACACCGGGCGATTCGCGGCGACTAGCCCTGTTCCCCCCGCTTCACGATAGGCCGCGCAATACTGGCGGTATTGCTCCGGTGTGCGCAAGTGGGAGAAGAGCATGTTGAAACGCAAGCGGCCGGCGATCTGCGCAGAGCCGACGCTGTTCACCGCGACCCAACAACGATCGGCAAGGTCATCCCGAGGGATCGGCAGTGAACGGTGCGGAGGCACGCCGAACGATTGCGGATGGGTCGTCGTCCAGTTCCCGCTCCAAGTCGAGCGGATCACCTGAAGCGCTTCGGCAAAGCGCGCTTGCCGGGCCTGGTCGCTTAGCACCTCGGACCCGAACAACGCCGACTCCTCAGGTGTGCTACCACTTCCGAAGCCGACTGCCATTCGCCCCTTGGTCAGCACGTCCGCCACGGCAACCTGTTCCGCAACGTCAAGCGGATGGTGCAGGTTCAGGCAGATGATCGCCGTTCCCAAATGAATGCGTTGGGTCTGCCCCGCCAGGTGCAATGCCAGAAGGAGCGGTGTGGGGAGGTGCCCCTGGTGCGCATGTCTGTGATGTTCGGCGAACCAGGCAAACTGTGCACCCAGGCGATCCGCCAATCGTACCAGCTCGGACACCTCGTCGAAGATCATCGCGGAAGGCCGGTCCTGTCCCCCTTCGAGATGGTCGGTGAGGCCGATGGTGAACATTCCGAGATCTCTCCTCGCGATACCTAAGACGTTTCTCTGGCGAGGGCTCTCCGAGCCCGGAACGCATCCCATTACCTAGGATTTTCAAGCCGGTGCCGTCGAGTTTGCGTCCTCGCTGGGAGGATGCAGGAACACCGCCAGAAGCAACGCGGCGAATAACGAAATGCCGAAGGGCACCAGAAAGAGGTGGTGGAAGTCGATCACCCGTGTGATTTTCCCGTCGACTGTGGCCGTCGACGAAAAAACATCTCCGAGCCATCCCCACAGGAAACCCGAGGCGAATTGCGAGATCCCCAGGATCATCAGGTTGAACAGGCTTTGGGCGCTCGAGCGGATATCCTTCGGAAAGTGCTCATCCACATAAATGTAGACGGTTGCAAAGAAGCAAGCGTATGCGAATCCGTGAACCACGTTGACGGCGATCACGGGCCACAAAAGAGTCTGGTCGCCGAGCGCGTAGACGCCGAAACGGATCGATTGGCTCAGGATTCCAAAGAGCAACGTCTTCCGCCATCCCAGCTTCTTGATCAAAAACCCGAGCATGGCCATGGCGACCACCTCCATCGTCTGGCCGATGCTCATGGCCGGGGCAATCCAATTCACGGGCAAGCCAATGGACTGAAGAAAACGGCTCGTCCAAAAGTAGTACCCATAGTGGACCAACGAATCAAAGAAGGTCACGATGAAGAGAACAAGCAAGCTGGGACGGGCGAGTAGCTTGATCGCCTCGAAAGGAGCGAAGGGCTCACCGCGGTTGGTTGCCGGTGGAGTGTGCGGCAGGAACAAGCTGAACAGGGCCAGGGCGAAGGACGCGCATGCGGAGACGACGAATGTTCCTGTTAGGGCGGACTCCAGGGCCGGCCCCGACTTGAGTGTTGAGAGCGCCGTGCCTAACCAGCTCAGAAAGCCGCCGGCCTGGACCATCGTAGGCACCTTGGCCCAGTCGATAGGAATGAAGATCAACGGCCAGGCCGCGGTGACCCAGCCTACGCTTCCCCAGAGCCGCACGATTCCAAAGTCTTTGCGAGCGTCAGCGACGTGAGCAAAGGCGATGGCATTCGCGACCGACAACGTGGGGACGTAGAAAAAGCAGTGCAAGAGCATCAACCCAAAGAAGGGCCAGAACGACTTCACGTAAGCCAGCCCCAGGATGCCCAGGCCACCGATCAAATGACTGAACGCCAGGAACCGTTCCTGAGACACATGACGGTCCGCGAGCTGTCCCCCAAAGAACATCCCGGTAACCGAGGCGATTGCGAACGCGTTGAAAACCCAGGCCTGCTGGAAGCCGCTGAAATTCAGATACCGGTTTCCCATGTAGAGTCCCAAGAGAGGTAGCCAGGCTCCCTTGATGAAATACTCGAGGAAGAACATCACGCAGAGCTTCGGGCGGGCAGTCGCGATCATCGGCCGTATGCTTTCTCTGGAGCGCTTGCTTTCGGTGATTGTCAGGGAGAGGAGCCTCATTTTCCGGCTCCGAGGGGCCGGCGATCTTCGGCTCGTGTCAACGGAGACGGGTCGATTGGAGGCTCTTTAATCCTGGGCTGTTTCCGGCCAGCCAGATGAATCTACCAGCAGACGAGCGCCACCAACCTCAGACGGGCAGACGAACCGGTGTCGATACGGTGGGGAGGGGGGCTGAGGGCAGAGCGCGGGGAAAGCAAACTCCAGCCTCAATCCACTTCGGGACCGACGGTCGGTCCCTCATGATAACCACTGTCTTCACCAAGAGCGAGTTGGTGGGCCGGACTTATCCCTTTCTGGAAAGCATCGGCCAAGGGCACGAGGCCAGATCCCCCGAACGGAATGAGAAGAGCGGAAAATATCACTACCGCACGCATCCATCGGGCACCCTGAAGAGGGTGGGGCTTTCTCCAGACCAACGAGCGCGATGCCCGTGAAAACCGATGGCCGTTGCATGGGGAATCGCGAGGAAGTCCCTTCTCTTATCGCATGCCTGGAAGGTAATGGCAGCCAAGAGCGCACAGAAAACCAAAAGCCATACCAAGGAGTGAATAATCGATCATATTAGATGAGTAAACATCGGGAATAAGCCCAAGGTAATCACGCAACACGAAGACAAGCCAGGCCCATCCGAAGACGGTATATCCCATCCAGAGCCGTCGCCAGCGAGGTTTCGTGGAGAACGACGCAACGGAAGCCATGACGAGACTGATGAGAAACACGCCGAATACGATTTTTGCGTTATTGTAATTGGCACCCCAGAGCGATCGCTGGACAGTCAGCCCCACGGAAACCGCGAGCACCAGCAGCACGAGATGAGCGATTTTCCACAGCATGAGCAACTCTTATGGGAAGCAGAATTCAGGATGGGAATGGTTGCATATCCAGCACGCAATTATCCGTTTCTTTATAATTAATTTTAATAGTCTTGAGTAGACTCGGGATCGCACCTTTGTGCGAAGTGCCCACGCGAGTGAACCTCCCGTGGGGTCAACCAAGCAGAAGATTCACAGTGACCCATTCGCTACGGGATTCGAGGACGGCATTTTCGACCACGGGAGCCGGCCCTGTGTTGTCTGCCGGGACGAGTTCGGCGTCCGCGATCGATCGGCAGTGCGTTCCTCGACCTGATAGATGGCAAGGTGACAGCCGGTCCCGATGACCATTTCCTCACATCGGGACCGCTGTGGGAGCTGAACCGAACCTACCACGCGAAGGCGTTTGCCGTGGGAATTGGAAATGCTCTACGGACCATCCGATTATGCTGCGGGAACGAACCAGACGTGGCACAAGGCGTGTTACCACCCTTTTTGAGATTGACCATGCCACGTCCGCTTCATCGATTTCATCAGTGGCCGAGCCGAGGCGTAGAAGTACTGATCACAGAAGTCTGAACGCGCGATGTCGGCGCAAGACGAAGCGAGTACCGGATGTGCCTTGGCCGTGCCACCGCGTTAGCTCAGAAAGCCCTTCGACTTCATCAGCTCGAAGACCCGGTTGACGCTCTCGTCCACGCTGATCTGGTCGGTTTGCAGCACGAGGTCGGGCGAGGTTGGTTCCTCGAACGCCGCGGTCACACCCGGCATCTGCGCGATCTTGCCTTCGTCGGCGAGCCGGTACGCTCCGCTTTGATCGCGTGCCCGCAGCACGTCCATCGGCGCGGTGCAATACACTTCCAGGACGCGATCCCTGCCAATCAATTGCTTCGCTTTTTCGCGCACGGCCTCATGCGGCGCCACGAACGCCGCGATGGTGATCACCCCCGCGTCGTTCATCAATTTCGCCACCTCGGCTGAGCGACGCAGATTCTCTGAGCGGTCGTCAGCAGTGAACCCCAGGTCGCGGTTCAGCCCCTGTCGCATGTTCTGGCCGTAGAGGACGGTGACCAGCCGGCCCTCGTCCCACAGTCGGCGTTCCAGCCCGTACGCGATCCGGCTTTTGCCACTGCCCGTCAGGCCGACCACCAACACGGTCACTGGCACCTGGCCGTAGCGCTGCCCGCGCTCGGCCGGCTCAACGAGGCTCGAACGAAGCTTGAGGCACGTCGCCGGCTCCGTCGCCCATACTTCTCCCTGCGCACGACCGCTACCGGTCTCGAGAATCATCCCCGCACCGACCGTGTTGTTTGTCAGCCGGTCGATCAGGATGAACGCCCCGGTCGCGGCGTTGGTGCGATAAGGGTCGCAGGCGAGCGCCTGCGTGAGGCTGAGCTGCACATGGCCGACTTCGTTCAACCCTAGCCGTGCGATGGGCCGGTGCTCCAAGGTGTTGACGTCGACGCCGTAGCGGAACGACGCGACCTCCGCGGCCACCTGCCGCGTGGTGTGCTTCAGCGTGTATGGCCGGCCAGGGACGAACGGCTGCTCGGCCATCCATACGACCATGGCCTCGATCTGGCTGCTGACGTGCGGAGGGCTGTCGGGCCGGACGAGCATGTCGCCGCGGCTGACGTCCACCTCGTCGGCCAGCGTGACCGTCACGGCCTGAGGCGCGAACGCTTCTTCGATCTCGCCGTCGTAGGTCACGATCGACTTGACCCGGCTGCGCTTGCCCGAGGGCAGCGCCAGCACCTCGTCCCCCTTGCGCAGGATGCCGGACGCCACCGTGCCGGCGAACCCGCGGAAGTCGAGGTTGGGACGGAGGACGTACTGCACCGGGAAACGCAGGTCGGTCAGGTTGCGGTCGCTGGCGATATGAACCGTCTCCAGGTGATCCAATAGTGCCGGGCCGGCGTACCACGGCATCGTATCGCCCTTGGACGCGACGTTGTCCCCCTTTAGCGCCGACATGGGTATGAACGTAATGTCACGCAGGTCGAGTTTGGCGACGAAGCCCGTGTAGTCGTCCTTGATCCGCTCGAAGGCGTCTCGCGAGTAGCCGACGAGGTCCATCTTATTAATGGCGACGACGACGTGCCGAATGCCCAGGAGCGACACGATGAAGGAATGCCGGCGGGTCTGCGTCATGACGCCGTGGCGGGCGTCGATGAGGATGACGGCCAGTTGGCACGTCGAGGCGCCGGTGGCCATGTTGCGCGTGTACTGCTCGTGGCCGGGCGTGTCGGCGATGATGAACTTGCGACGGTCGGTCGAGAAATAGCGGTACGCGACGTCGATGGTGATGCCCTGCTCGCGCTCCGCCTTCAGGCCGTCGGTCAGCAGGGCGAGATCGACCTCCCCCGCGCCGGTGGTGCCAACCTTCTCGCTATCGCGCTTCACTGCGGCGAGCTGGTCCTCGTAGATCATCTTGGTGTCGTGGAGCAGCCGGCCGATGAGCGTACTCTTGCCGTCGTCCACGCTGCCACAGGTGAGGAAGCGTAGCAGTTCCTTCTTCTGGTGGCGCGCGAGGTAAGCGTGGATGTCTTCCTGACTCAGGTCAACGGCTTGCATCTCAGAAGTACCCCTCGCGCTTCTTCTGCTCCATCGACCCCGTCTCATCGTGGTCGATCACTCGGCCCTGCCGCTCGGAGTTTTTCGCGAGCAGCATCTCCTCGATGATCTCCGGCAGCGTCGTCGCGCTGCTTTCAATCGCCCCCGTGAGGGGGTAGCAGCCTAGCGTGCGGAACCGGACCCGCTTCATCATGGGCTCTTCGCCCGGCAGCAACCGCATCCGCTCGTCGTCTACCATGATGAGCGTGCCGTCCCGCTCGACAACCGGGCGTACATCGGCGAAGTAGAGCGGCACGATGGGAATGTCTTCCAGGTGAATGTACTGCCAGACGTCCAGCTCGGTCCAGTTGCTCAGCGGGAAGGCGCGAATGCTCTCCCCCTTGTTCACCTTGCTGTTGTACAGGTTCCAGAGCTCCGGCCGCTGATTCTTCGGGTCCCACTGGTGAAGGCGGTCGCGGAAGCTATAAACGCGTTCTTTGGCACGGCTCTTCTCCTCATCGCGTCGAGCGCCGCCGAACGCCGCGTCGAACTGGTAGTGGTTCAACGCCTGCTTGAGCGCCGCCGTCTTCATGACGTCGGTGTGCTTCTTCGAGCCGTGGTCGAAGGGGTTGATGTTCTGGGCCTGCCCCTCCCGATTGATCCAGACCTTCAAGTCGAGTCCCTGTTCGCGACAGAACTGATCGCGGAACTCGATCATCGCCCGGAACTTCCAGGTCGTATCGACGTGCAGCAGCGGAAAGGGGAGCCGGCCAGGATAGAACGCCTTCTGCGCCAACCGCAGCATGACGGCGGAGTCCTTGCCGATCGAGTAGAGCATCACCGGCCGCTCAAACTCGGCGGCGACCTCGCGGATGATGTGGATGCTCTCCGCCTCGAGTACTTTCAAATGGGTCAGGTTATAACTGCTACTGCTGATCATCCGTCCTCCTGTTCGGCCTCTTCCGATCGATTATATGAGATCCCCTTCTCTCTCGGGTAGGGGAGATGTCATTGGCTGGCCCGTAAGTAATCCTACCTTTGCCGGCGATACCAGCGCGGCTACCCCAAGGATGGTACGCAGCTCGAAGTCGTCCTCCCTCCTTGGTTTCCGGTCCGGTCGTCGCGTCTTTGGTCGCGCTGGCGGGAGCTTTTGATCCATGGACGATGTCGGGACGGCTTCTGCCATTTTCCTTTTCCCGTGATCCCGATCATGCCCCCTCATGCTTTCCGAAATCCGTGGAATCCGAATGGCGGTTTTGTGTGCATTCGTGTGTGCTTGGAGCTTTGGGGCGATCCACTCTTTTCGCAACCCAGGTGTTTGACCCGATTTCCAACAGAGTGGCAAGTGGACAGGCCATGTCGCTCGCTCCTGGGATTCTCGCACGGAATTGCCATGAATCTCAAAATGCTATAACGCCCGATTTTTATCAAAATAGTCAGAAGTGTAAATTTGTGGTGACGAATTCAAGTCGGAGATTCAGCGGTGGAACCCCTCAGCAGCCGGTCCTCCTGGCTGCGCGACAAGACAGGGGCCTCAAAAGGAATGGCGCGACCTGGTCGTGCGATTGTGTACGAAGGTGGCCTATCGATGGACCCTCGTGCCAACGAATTGGGTGGTCTGCGAATCGGGAGAACCGCTGGCATAAGGCGGGTGTCGGATGCGAGGATGTCTCAGGGCCGGCTCAACACAGGGTGGTAGGGCGGTGTTTGGTAGCCGCTACCGTCTTCGGTCGGGGTGGCCCTGTCGACTCGACGCCTGTTAGGCGGCTCGCGAGCGTCTCCCTTGAAGCCACCGAAGTCACGACTCCTGAAGTGGATGGTCGAAGCCGTCATCGTCGTCGGGTGCGTCGTCGTGGTCCTCTCGTTATTGATGGCCCCGCTCTTCTCGACGCGCCCGTCCCGATCCGCTGTCCTCCACTGGGAGGCGCGCTATTCCGACGTCCTACCGCATGGCTACTCAGACTTCCGAGGGCACTGGCAGAGCCAGGATGTCGGCGTTCACATCTTCAGCTTCCGGTACGCGGAGGGGCTGGATTGCGAAGAGGTTCTGGATCGGGTGAAGGACCGTCTCGGCGCCTATCGAATCCACCAGCGGGTTCCTGGCGAGATCGCGTTGCGGCGGAGCGTGACCTATTCTGATCCAAACGGCTTTGATGAATTCCGATTCGTCTGCGTGTCCGCGGATCGTCGAATGTATGCCATGTTCGCCAACCTGGATTCCGAGAAGGAAGTCCATCCTGGGTTGGTAGAGCGGCTCCACAACATCGCAAGCGGAAAATCGGATTGAACGCGCCGAGCACTTCAATGAGGACTTACCCCTCGCGGCAGTGGTCACGGACGCGTCGAGCCGATGTGAATGAAGTTTCGGAAGGTAGGGTTTGCTGAATCGTTGATAGTTTAAAATGAGCACTCTCTTGAAGAAAGTGCGCCTATCAACGTGTGATTTTCCGTGCGCGAAGAACGGAATCACGCCGTCCGGCAGATGGACCGCTCTGCGACCGAACATTGCGGCAAAAGCACGAAGCCACGCTTTGATTTGTGCAGACTCACAACCGTGGAATGGATATGCTGCTTGTTAGCGTTTTTGTCTGCGTCACCGAGGAGATGAACATGCGATCGCTGGCAAGACGAAGCGGCTGCCCAGGGATACGAGTTCGAGTACCCGTTGTCGAAGGATTAGAAGGGCGTACTCTCCTCTCGCGGCCGACGATTTCAGCCGCTACGGAAACGAATCCGCCTCCCACGAATATCCAGTTCGGGGTACCTGCCTTTTTTGCGGTTGAGCATCACGCGTTGCAAGTCAGGCTCGGATCAGTAAACAACCCCGACCCCTGGACCCCAACCGCGCTTAACACGCCTCCGGTCACTTTTGTAACGACGATCCGTTGGGGGGACGGCAAGACGTCAACTCAGAGCGTCACTACCGACGGCCCATCGATCGCCATCACCGAAACTCACACTTACGCCCGTCCCGGGAAATTCACCGTCCGGGTCTCAGTCACCCTGAATGGGGCGCCTTTTGCGTCCGAGATATCGACCGCCATGGTCGAGCAAGAGAGCTCCCACGACTTTGACGGCGTGGGGCACAGCCAGGCCGCCGTGTTCCGTCCGAGCACGGACCAGTGGTTCATCGGCGGCCACGCGCAGCCAATCACTTATGGTGGACCGGGAGACATCGCCGTTCCGGGGGACTACAACGGCTCGGGCACGACGCAGCTTGCCGTGTTCCGTCCCAGTACCGACCAGTGGTTCATCGCGGGGCAGGCTAATCCGATCACGTTCGGCGGGCCGGGCGACATCCCGGTTCCTGGCGACTATGACGGGGTCGGGCACACGGAGCTCGCCGTGTTCCGCCCGAGCACGGACCAGTGGTTCATTGCCGGCCACGCCGCCCCGATTACCTACGGCGGCCAGGGAGATATCCCTGTTCCCGCGGACTATGACGGAGTCATGCACACGGAGCTCGCCGTGTTCCGCCCGAGCACGGACCAGTGGTTCATTGCCGGCCACGCTAACTCGATCACCTACGGCGGCAAGGGGGATATCCCTGTTCCTGGTGATTATACTGGGCTTGGCCAGGACGAATTCGCCGTCTTCCACCCCTCCACGGCGCAATGGTTCGTGGCCGGTTTCGCGGACCCTCTCTTTACGTACGGCGCTACGAATCTAATTGACGTACCCGTCGAGTCGACGATGGGAAGCCTCGTGGTGATGGGACTCTTGAAGAAGACGAGTTCGTAACACCGCTGTTGCGCGTCGTGATTGATCATGCCGGCACTTCTCGCAGGGACGTGTAGGATGTTGCCGGCTGGGGAATCCTACCGTTGGGATTCCTGCTTGCCATGCGGCCTTGCGGGTCGCAGGGCCGCACGGACTGCAGATGACTTATGGGGTTTCATGCCTCGGCTCTTCACCAAACCGAAAGCTTGGCGTGAGAATTGATGTTGAGTTCACTTTGACAAATAACCATCAAATAAGGATTTTTAAGCGAAGGTTTTGCTGTGTATTTGCTGGGAACAGGAAACGAAATGGCAAGCAAACTGTGGGGCGCCGACGGTCCATCATCGTCGGGATGACGATCCGCCCGAAAGTTGCATCTCCAACTCGCGAACTTCATTCGGAGCCGTGAAATGCACGCGTAAGGGCAGGGGGGATTGTTCTCTGATGCAAGTGCCGGCGGCGAGATTCGAACTCGCACGGAGGTTACCCTCCGAAGGATTTTAAGTCCTCTGCGTCTGCCATTCCGCCACGCCGGCAAGTCGGGCTTCTATCGGTATCTGTACGGTTGTCACGGCCCGCGACGGCCCTCGAACGACTTCGGATTCCTACTGTACAGAGTCACTCGTTGGTCTGGCAACATCGTGAGTGGATCCTCTCCAAAATGGGGAGAATCATCGTGGCTTTTGAGAATAGAGGGTCGCTTTTGTACGTTGCCAGTTCATGAGGGCGGATCGTCGCAGAAATGAGGCCAGTCCCGACACCTCGCTGTGGACTTTGGAAGAGACGAAGGAGAACAAGTCTCCTTCATGAAGGGTTGCGGTCTCGATGAATGAGACTCCATAGCAGACAGCGGTGCGTAGGCGAGGGTTCAGAAAGGCGGGGATGGTTTTCTCGCGGCGGGGGTAGAAAAGAGAATCGCCGCACCAGGGTCGGATCTTTGGATCGCGACCCCAAGGCGCGGCGGAGAAGCAAAACGCTCGCGGTGGAAGCGTTTGATTTCAGACGAGGTCCTTCAGGGCCTTCAGCGGCAGCGCCTTGACGACGTTGCGAGCGGGCTTGGCCTTGATGGTCATCGGCTCTTTGGTGAATGGGTTGACGCCCTGCTTGGCTTTGGTGGCGGGCTTGCGTACGACCTTGAGCTTCAAGAGGCCGGGGACAACGAACAGGCCCGGACCTTTTTTGCCAAGCTCTTTGCCGATCACTTCGCTCAGGGCGGTGAAGACGCTCGAGATCTCGCTCTTGCTCAGCCCGGTCTTCTCGCTCAGGTTGGAGAAGATCTCCCCCTTGGTGGCGGGCTTGGCCTGGGCGGGTGCGGGAGCGGCCTTCTCGACGGGGGCCGGCTTGGTTTCGGCGGCCTTCGGTGCGGCTTTCTTGGCCATGGAACGATCGTCCTCCTGATTAAGGGTGCGGATAATCTGGGAGTGAATCCTGCGGCCCTCGTCGCTCGCCGGCGGTCGAGACCGAGGCTCCTGCGGAACGTTTTCGACGATTATGCGGAAAACATACACAAAAAATCGGCATTTCGCGTGATCTCGGCGAGTTTTCCGCGGGATTTCCAGCCTTCGGGTCTCTTAACCGTCGAAAAACCGGCTGCGAACCCCCAGATTTTCCGTCACACGGCCGCCTTCTGCCCTCGAGGATCGAAGGCCATGAGAAAGCGCCCCGTCGCCGAAATCATGGAGACGGAAAATCCTGCGCCAGCATAGGCCTCCGCACTTCGGACGGCCTGTGCGTAGTCATGAAACGAGCGGTGCATATGAGACGCACCGTCGCTGATACGAAGAACTATGGTCGGACTTATCGATCTTGGCCTCTCGGACATTGACGTCGACTCCCGAATGATGGCACTTCGACTAATCGAGTGCCCCGGGTGAAGCCTCTTGGCCCCATCCTCCGGCCTCGCTCCCCTCTTCCTGCCCTCGGTTCACTGTCCCCGAGGTTGAATACGAGGCCCCCTCGGATCCCTTACGTAAAGATCGAGAAAATGAGCCATGTTCGGTCGCAGTTTTTTTGAAGAGGGGAGAAAAATCCTCGAATTGGCGCGTGTTCTTCCGCTTGCCTTCCTGGAGACCCTCGCATCCTTGGCGCAGGCGCATCGGATGCAGGGTTCGCGCCGAAGAACCGAACCGATCGGCAGGCACGGGAATTTGGTGAGGAAGGCGTGTCATTTGAGGAAATAAGAACCGAACGAAGACCGGCGCGGTTCGCCGCGCCAGTCTCCGTTTTGACGATCGTTCATTAATCGCCGGCCGCTGTCGCCGTCTCTCGACGCCGGTCAGCGACGCCCACGCGTTCACCTGTTACGGGGTTGATGACAAGGGTGTGGGCATCACCTTGGATTGCCACCTTGCGAGTACGATGACCCAGCGCTGCGAGCTCCTTGGGAAGCGACTCTGGCCACTTCGAACCCTCTAGAGCCAGCACGTCGGGAAACCAGGCGTGATGAGTTCGGGGAGCATCGACGGCCTCACGGGGCTCCAGCTCAAACTCCAGGAGATTGAGCACAACCCACAAGACCGTGTTGGGAATAGTACGACCGCCGGGAGACCCTGTGACGAGCCTGACCTTGCCATCTTTGAGCACCACGGTAGGTGTTTGAGAGCTCAGCATTCGTTTACCTGGAGCGATCAAGTTCGGTGCGGTTCCGATGCGTCCTGAGACGTCCGTTCGGCCAGGAATCAGGTTGAAATCGCCCATCTCGTTGTTGAGCAAAAATCCGGCGCCGACGACCACAGCCTTCGCCCCGTAGCCCTCCTCAAGCGTGTAGGTCAGAGCCACGGCGTTGCCGGTTTCGTCGACCGTCGAGAGGTGAGTGGTATGGTTCCCCTCCGCTGCCAGGATGGGGAAGGGGGCCAGTTGGGCACTTGGTGTAGCGCGGTCGGTAATGGTGCGAGCCAGTTCCGCCGCGTACTCCTTGGAGATCAGCTTTTCCACCGGAACGTTGACAAACTTGGGATCGGCAATTTCCGTCGCACGCGTAAAAAATCCGCGGCGCATGGCTTCGGTAATGCGATGGACCGTGCGGGCCGATTGAGGACCGTCATGTTTAAGGTCGAAGTGTTCGAGTATGTTCAGCATCTGTGCTAATACGATGCCACCTGAAGCGGGCGGCCCAACCCCGTAGATGTCGTAGCCGCGAAACGTGGAATGGATCGGTGGCATGATCTCGGCCTGGTAAGAGGCGAGATCTTCTCGGGTAATCAGGCCTCCATGTTCTCGCGCGTAGGCCGCGAGGAGTTCGGCGGTCCGCCCCGTATAGAACTCATCAGGTCCCTCGGCGGCGATTCGATCCAGGGTCCTGGCGAGATCCGGTTGAATAAGACGATCGCCGGTCTTCCAGGGAGTGCGGTCCGGCTTGGCGTAGGCCGCCACTGACTCGGGGAAGTCGGCGAGCCGGTCGGGATCAGCGCCCAGATCGTCTTTGCCTCCCGCCTCCAGTTGCCCCTTGGTGAAGAGTTGGTCGTTGAGCGACCGGGCGAGCGTGGCGGACACAGGAAAGCCCTGACGCGCGAGTTCCGCCGCCGGCGTGACGAGCTGTTTCCACGGAGTCTTGCCGTATTTCGCATGGGCTAACCCCAGGCCGCGTACAGTTCCGGGAACTCCCGCTGCTCGGGCGCCTGCGCGGTGGTGCGCGAGAAGTTTCCCGTTCTTGTCGAGGTACATCCGTGGGGTCGCCGCGCCGGGCGCTCGCTCGCGAAAGTTGACGGTGATGATTTCTCGGCGATCGGCGAGGTACGCGGTGATAAATCCGCCCCCTCCAAGGTTGCCCGCCGCGGGGTGGGTGACCGCAAGGGCGAACGCCGTGGCGATCGCAGCGTCGATCGCGTTCCCCCCTTGCCTCATAATGTCACGGCCCACCTCGGAAGCATGCCCCTCTTGTGAGGCCACCGCATGCCTTTTGAAGGTCTGGGCCTGGGCCGCTCGAGGTTGGGCCGCTAACAATATCACCAAGAACCCGCAGAAGACCGCACCCGCTCCTTGCTTCGACACGTCTGGCCTCAGGAAAAGAAGGAATTGATCGAGAGGCTGACCTCGTTGGTGAGAGGGGAGTCCCCGAGGTTAGCTCTTCCACGGCCAGGGTCGAAACGTCACGTTCAACCCTGTGCATCCCATGGCACTGATCTTAGCAGGAAATCGTTTCCAGAAGGTTCGCTTGCGGTGAGAAGCGAGAAACGGATTTCCGACGTTTGACACTTGAGTGGGTGTGTTTTGATGAACATCGGTCCGGGTTTGTACCGTTACTAACGGTTTGCCCGGTCGAAAGGAATCACCGCCGGGCCGCTGAGGATGGAAGCTGGATGAGGAACTCGATCGATCGAAACGAATTGACGTTGACCGATTTCGCCCGAGTGGTAGAGTCTCGGCCGAAATATCCCGGAACTTGAACGATTTTTTCCGGTTTTTCCCCTGGCTTAAGGAGATGCCTCGCGATGGTCGCAAGGAAGCGCAGTCGACGCTCTCACTTGATGGTACTCGCCCTTGCCGCTTTCGGTTTTCTGGAAGGCGGCGAGGCCTCGGCCCAAAAAATCTTCCGCCGTCCCAGTGCGGCAGCAAAAACCAGCCAGGACCAATCGGCGAGCAAGGACCAAGCGGCCCCCGAGCCGTATAAGCAGTCAGACGCTCCGGAAACGGGCGCTGTCAAGCTGGAAATGAAAATCCTGCCGGTTAATCCAAACGACCCGATCGCCACCGTGAACGGTGAAGTGATCACCCGCGCTGAGCTGGCCAACGAGTGCGTGGCCCGCAAGGGAACGGAAATCCTCGAGACCCTGATCGCTCGCAAGATGATCGACCAGGCTCTCCGGGCCAAGAAGCTCGAGGTCACGGCCGCTGAAATCGATGCGGAAATCGATAACGTGGCTCAGAATGTCGGTCACATCAGCCGCGAAGGCTGGCTGCGTACGTTGGAAAAAGAGCGAGGCATCAGCCCGATCCAGTATGCTCGCGACATCATCTACCCGGCCTTGGCTCTCCGGAAACTCGCCTCGAATCGTGTTCAGGTGACCTCGAAGGACATGCAAGAGTCCTTTGAAGCCGCCTATGGCGAGAAGCTCCGCTGCCGCGTGATCATGCTGGACAAGCTGGCCACGGCCCAGGCTGTCTGGGAAGAACTGCGGAAAAACCCGGGCGGTTTCGAGAAGCTGGCCCAGGAGCGATCGCTCGACACCGGTAGCCGTTCACTCGGCGGTCTTCTCGCCGAGCCGATCTCTCGTCACGCCTATCCCCGCACCATCTCAGAGTCGGCCTTCCGCCAGCTCGTTGACGGTGACCCCGGCGACAAAGACGTCAGCCACAAGCCGAAAGATGGTGATTTCACCGGCCCGATCCAGGTTGCCGAGTCCACGTGGATCATCCTGAAGCGCGAAGGGCTGATCGCCAAGCAGAATGTTGATCCCAAGAATGAAGCCGTCCGCAAGAACACGTATGAAATGATCTACGAGGTCAAGCTCAAGGAAGCCATGAACACGTTCATGGTGGACTTGATGAGGGGCGCCGCGATTGACAATAAGTTGACCGGCCACACGAAACTCGCTCACGAGGAAGAGGCCCACGCGGCGCTCGGGGATGAGGAAGTGAAGCTCAGCAGCAACCCCGCCGAAGCCATGCCGGAGTCGAAGGGCAAGGCTCCGTCGACCAGCGTGCCCAAGCTGCCGACCCCCGCGGGTGCCTCTCCGGACGTCGTCAAGCAAGTTGAGTCTCTGAAGAGCGGCTCAACCTCCAAGTAAGCGAAACCAGACAAAGGAAATTGCGGGAAGTGAGTCCTTTGTGGCCTGCGCACCTCGCGCCTTCCCGCTTAAGTCTGTTTCAGACGATTCGTTGAAAACGCTGGTCTCGTGGGCATGCCGTCCTTCGCGGGGCATGCCCACGAGACGTCTCTTCCGCAGGAAACGCAGCCTCATCGAAGCTTAATCCCATCTCTCTGCGAATTGATCGTTATCTCTCAAAATTTGTTGTCAAATTAGGTTGCCATTACCGTGGAAACCGAGCGATCTCGACACGGTCATGCGATGAGGAGCGGCCATATGGCGACCCAGCGGCGACGGCCATGGCCCCTGACGGGTTCCGCGCTTGCCATAGGATTGGCCTCGGTCGTTGGGTGTGGCACAGTCAAGACGACCGGGACCGCTCGCTCGGGTACCGAACAACTCTTGTTAACCCATGCATGGGACGCGGCGCTTCAGAAAGTCGACTTCCGTCCTCTAACGGGAGTTCCCGTCTATCTTGATACCACTAACGTAACCTCCATTGACCAAGGCTGGGTGGTTTCGAGCATTCGCCAGGCCATGCTCTCTCAGGGCGTACTCCTGCGCGCGAAACCCGAGCAGGCTCAGTGGGTCGTTGAGGCCCGAGTCGGTGCCTACGGCACGAACGACAAGAGCTGGCTTTTGGGGATCTCCCAGACCACGATTCCGCCGACGGTTACGGGGATCCCGAGTGGTACGATCCCCGAAATTCCCTTGATCAAGCGAAGCGATCAGCAGGCCGTCGCCAAGCTGGCCCTGTTCGCCTACGACCGGGGAAGCGGCCAGTACGTCTGGAGCTCGGGCAGTATGCTGGCGACCGCCAGCGCCAAGGATGTGTTCATCGGAGGCCTGGGGCCGATTCACCAAGACTCGATCCACGGAGGAGCTGAGTTTGTCGGGGTGCGGGTTCCCATCCCTGGCGAGAGCTCGAACAATGATCCCGAGTCCGCGGGGTCCTCGCGGCGCAATCCCCCTTCCGATCCTACCGCAATCCGGCAGTCGCGCTCGAATGACGCCGATTCTTTTATGCCTTGACGTGAGCGTTCGCTTGGGAACGTGAAACCGTTAGAAAGACGGCCACGCGCTAAGCCTCTCCCCCCTCAGGCTTGATGCCCTCGAGTCAGCCCGGCATCCGCTGGGCGTGGCTCGCATGGGCATAAGTCAACCACGATCGAGACGGCCGCAAGGGACGGTCTGTTTCCCTCGTTTCGGCGGGGTCATTATGATGATGTCTTTACTATCCCCGTGAAGGAACCCTCCATGAGCGATTCGTCAATCGTTGACCCTCGGCAATGGATTCGTGATGTTCCCGACTTTCCCAAGCCGGGGATTCTTTTCAAAGACATCACGCCGCTTCTGGGACACCCTCCCGCGTTTCGTGCCGTGATTGACGGTCTGGCCAAAGCCTTTCAAAATCGCGGTGTCGACGCGGTGGCCGCCGCGGAAGCTCGCGGCTTTATCTTCGGCGCTCCGTTAGCACTCGCCCTGGGAGCCGGCTTCGTTCCGATCCGCAAACCGGGCAAACTTCCGTATCAGACAGTGTCCCTCGAGTACCAGCTCGAGTACGGGACCGATCGCCTGGAAATGCACAACGACGCGATCAAGCCTGGAAGCCGGATCCTCTTGCTGGACGACGTTCTGGCCACGGGAGGAACCATGAAGGCCTGCGTCGAGCTGGTCTCCTCAGCGGGGGCTGAAGTGGTGGCTTGTGCCTTCGTCGTTGAACTGGCCTTTCTCGAAGGTCGATCCAAGCTCGGTTCCACCGAAGTCTTCAGTTTGATCACGTTCTGACATCGGGTACCCGCGTTTTGTCCGAGCTCGCACGCGACCTCGGCGAGACGCTCAGAACAGAAGGTCGCCCAAGGCAAGAGGAATGCTCGCACTTTGCGACGCATCTCCTCTTTTGCCTTTTTGTGTTTGGCGAGCTGTTGCAAGGAGAGGGGTGAGGCGGAGGGAGGCGAGATCACTTCGGCGAAGAGCCGAGGCAGGTTCGAGGCCTTCAGCGCGTCAGGAATCTTGGTTCGATAGCCAGACAGATCAGGAGGCCTCGCTGTCTTCGAGCAGGGCGATCAATAGAAGGCACCCACGGTGAAGTTGAAGTAATTCACCTTGTCGCCAGGGGCCTTGCAAATGGGGAAAGCGAGGTCGAAGGAGAGAGGCATGGGACCGAACTGGGGCACCTGGACGCGAAGGCCGGTACCGACTGACGCTCGGAAGTTATTGAAGTTGTAGCTGTTTTCCACCGTGCCGAAGTCACAGAAGACGGTTTGGCGGAACATGTCGTTGGCCGAGAGCGGGAACATGTACTCAACTGAGCCGACGGCCATCATGATACCGCCGATGTTCACGCCGTCGACATGCGGGCCGACGCCACGGTACTGGAAGCCTCGGAGGCTGCCGTAGTAACCGGCAAAGAACCGTTCGTAGACCGGAGTGTCGTGACCGGTGAAACCAAGGTGCCCGCGGAGGGACAAGATTCGAGGTCCGGAGCCGTCGGGACGGCTTCCCGTGGTGAAGTAGGTTCGGCCTTCGAGCTCGACCTTGGGATAGGTGAAGGTTCCCCACCCCTGTTCGAACGACAATTCGAGATACCGTCCCTTGTTGGGAATGAACGGGTTGTTTCGATTGTCGAACCGCAACGTCGGACGCAACGACGCGAGGACGGTGTGTCCCGACGCGGCCAGGTAATCAGCCGGGGCCGGTGTTCGGAAGCCATAGAAGTTCACGTCTTCGATACGGAAAGCCACGTCAGCGTACGTCGAGGTCCCGAGCTGGCGGCCCAGCGAAAACCGGCCGCCGCCGCGAGTCTCAGTCCAGTCCGGATAGGAACGTTGAAAGACGTAACCCGAGGAACTCCCGCCGATCGGCAGGTCAAACAGGTAAGGGTTGCTCAAGGTGACGGTGGCCCGGTTGATCAAGGTACCGACCATCAAGTTGAGCTGAAAGTTTTGGCCAGCACCTCGGAAAGCCTTGCCGTTGGCAATGTCCTCGAATGAGCGAGGGACGTTGAAGAGGTCGAAGTTCCTCTCCGAGATCGTCATCGTTCCGTTAAGCCCTTGCCAACCGCTCGCACCAATACCGAGCATGAACCGTCCGGTAGGGGCTTCACTCACTGACGTCACCACGTCAGCGAATGATCGGTTGGGAAAGGGGTCTTGCCTGTCCGGACCGACGTCCGTCATGTTGAGCCCAGGGAGGCTTGGCTCCATTCCCGGCGGCTCGCCGGCTCCCACCGGCGTCGATGGCGGAGGACCGCCTACTCCTTGAGGCAGCGTCGGTGGAATCGGGGGCGGAGGCGTCGGTACTTCGATGGGGCCCACGTCCGTGGGAGGGTCGAACTCGCCCCCCGCGCCGAACGGCGTGAGGTTCGTGGGGGGAGCCGTCCTCGGCATCGGAACGTTGCTCGGTGGCGGGATAGTCACCGACGGGGGAAGCCCCGTCGTATCATCTTCCGGCCCCTGCATGCGGGTGACCGAGCCGTCTTCTCCGAGGGGGACGACCCCTTCGCCGAACGGCTTGTCACCCGTGCGGCGGTTGATGATCTTGACGTCGATCGGCGTACCCATTTCGGGGGACGTCACGAAGAACTGGGTGTTCGACAACCGGTTCTTGAAGATTTCGACACGATTGAGATTAAGAACCTGGCCGGGCAGCAAGGCCGCCATATCGGCTTCGCGGCGAACTACCTTGTCCTTGGTCCGCTCGTTGCCGCGTACGATCAACTCGCCGAGCAGGTACGGTTCCCCTTCTTCGATCTTGTAGACCAGGTCGATGACCCCTGGCTGATCGGTGAACCGGGTCTCGGGAAGGATCTGGGTGTCGATGCAGCCAATCTCATTGTACTTGGAGATCAGGTTCTTACGGTCCGCCTCACGCTGATTCTCCAGGACCGGCTGATTCGACTTCAAGAACATATTATCTTTCAGCTTCGCGGCCGAGAGTTTCTTGTTTCCCTCGAAGAGAATGTTCCGAAGCTTGTATCGGATGCCCTCGGAGATCACGTAGCTGATCTGAACGTCGCCGATGCTGTCGCCGGTGTGAGTCACCGGGGTCACCTTCACCTCAAAGAAGCCTTGCCCCTGGTAGTACTCGACGAGCTTCCGAACATCTTCATCGAGGTTGTCTCGGTGAAAGCGTCCACCGAAGGTCAGAATGGGGGTCTTCGAGGTGATCTTGGTGCGAAGGGTTCCGCTTGTGGCGAAGACGTTGCCGCGGAACTCGATGTGCTTGACCTGATACTTCGGCCCTTCGAAGATCCGGATCACCACCCGGGTGTCGCCAGGGTTGCCCCCTTCTTGGAGGTAGACCTCGGCCGACTCATATCCCTTTTCGACATAGAGACGCTGAATCTGCCCGACGGCGAGTCGTGTTCGGGTCGGGTCGGCGCGGCCACCTTTCTTGAGCCCGGTGGTCTCTTGCACCTCCTTGACCCGAATATGCTTCAAGCCGATAAACTCGACATGAGTCAGGACGGGCATTTCCTTGACTTGAAATATTAAGACATAAAGTCCTTTGCCTTTGGGAGATTTTTGGACGTATGCGTCGACTTCGGAAAACCATTTGGTGGCATGCAAACTTTTGATATCAGCGTCGATTTGCTTCCGATCGAGAGGGTGATTCACCTTGCTGAGGAGCTTGGCGCGAACCTGCTCCTGGGTGATCGTGATATTTCCCTCGACCTTGATCTCAACAATCGTGCCTTCCGGCAAGATCTCATCACCGGCTCCCCAGGCAGTTCGAGCCGGCACGAACACCGATCCGAGCAGCGCGAGCACGATGGCCACCGCCGAGAGGGGCGTTCGATGGATTGTTCGAACCCCCGGGGCCATCCTTGGCACCGGCGGAACTGAGAGTGCGCCGCGTGTCATGAGCGAGAGGTCCCCGAACCAAAAGAGGATCGCCGCGACGGCCCTTGAGAGGCGGGGAAGTCGAGACGGCGTTACTGATTGGCGGTTTTCCCGGGAAATCTCGCAGGAGTCCGGTCGAACCGGCACTGTACGAAACGAGATGAGCGAGAGTTCCCAAGGGTAGAGCCGTTCCCATCCATGGGCTGGCCCAAGTCCGACCGCGACAGGTGCGGGCCTTGTACCCGAGTTAACGGGAATCCGCAAGGTCGGAAGTTCCCGACGCTGAGCTCAATTTTTTTCGTATTTCCTGGTAAGGAGCTTTTCGACGTCGTCGAAATCCTTGGCCTTCGCAGCCAAAATCCCCTGGAATTTGGCTGCCGGCAAGGATCGTGGAACACTCGGGAGGTTGATCAAAATGCCTCGTATCCGGATCTCGACCCGGAGCAATATGATCAGCGTGGCGATCGTCGCCTGTTTTCTGGCCCTATTCCGGATCGAAGTCTGGCTAGGGGCCTCCTTCGCGGTGCTCACCCTTCTGGCCGTGGTTTGGACGATGGCGCTCGTTCACGGGCCCGGATTGCTGCAACACAGGGAGTACTGCCTCAAACGTGTTGTCAAACACCAATGGGCAGAGGACCAATGCCGTAGCGGAATTCTGCACGAGGACCGCACAACAGACGCCGACGTTCGCCTCCTGCGCCTGACCTATCACGCGGCCATGCGAAAAAAGTGGCTTCGCGCCGCTCATCGCCCCTGGGAAGACGTGCCTCCAGATCCTCCCATCCCTGGGTTGCTTCGCTAGCCCATCGAAAGCACGACGAATTGTAGGAAATCGATCTTGCATAAGCCTAGCCGCATCCTTCATCCCTTCTCCATGCAAGATCGCTTGTTTTTCTCGCGAACCTACAACTCGCTGGAGGAGAGTTCGTGGGGGGGGACACGAACTCTCTGTTCGGGATCTGCTTCCCCCGAACAGAACCATGTAGCGGAATGGAGCACGTCAATTACCGTTGTGACGTGGTCGCTCCTCACTCCTCGTCAGGCCGGCGTCAGTATGTGGCTTGCATTGCCGAATTGCTTGTAGTAGGCCGTGTTCGTCGTGGAGTTCGACCAAACGTTGAAATAGAAGGTGGCCGTGCTTGGATCAAACACCTCCGCCTCCAGGCCGTACGCGGTGAAGATCAGGAATATAGGAACATTGCTTGATGACGAAGTATCAAGCGACTGCGAATACCCATTGTCCGTCGTTGCATTGACCCACTCGTTGGCATAGAACGTCGATGTGGTCTGGTCGAAAATTTCGACGTCGAGCCCATACGTGGTGATCGTGACGGAAAGTGGGACAATGACATCGCTGGCATTGCCATATTGTTGCGAATAGCCGTTGTTCGTGGTCGCGCTCACCCATTGGTTCGCGTAGAACGTCGAAGTGTTCACGTCGTAGATGAACGTGTCAATTCCGTACGACGTCAGTGTTGCCCCTAACGGCACGATGGTATGACTTGCGTTGCCGTACTGTTGCGAATAGCCGTTGTCCGTCGTTGCGTTCACCCATTGGTTGGCATAGAACGTCGAGCTTGTTGGGTCAAATATGACGACGTCAATGCCATAAGATGTGAGCGTGGCCGAGATGGGAGCGATCGTATGGCTTGCGTTGCCATACTGTTGCGAATAGCCATTGTTCGTGGTTGCGTTCACCCACTGATTCGCATAGAAGGTCGCCGTGGTCTGATCAAAGACGATCACATCCAGGCCATACGATGTGAGCTCCGCCGAAATGGGCCTGATGGTATGGCTGGCATTGCCGTATTGCTGCGAATAGCCGTTGTCGGTCGTCGCATTGACCCATTGATTGACGTAGAACGTTGATGTGGTCTGGTCGTAAATCCCGACATCCAGGCCGTACTGCGTGATCGTCGCGGACAGTGGAACGATCGTATCGCTGGCGTTACCGTATTGCTGAGAGGCTGTCACCTGTGTGCCAGTTGACGTGACGTAGGACACATAGAACGTTGCGTTGGTGTGATCATAAACCCCGACCGCGCCGGAAACCCCGCTCACGTTACTTGAGATTTCGAAGGTTTGTGGCGGATACGTGGGAAGGGTTGATAACAAGACAAAGTCTTCCAGTCTTTCCACCATGGGACGGTGATCGACGGGGCGTCGGCTCGGCTTGAGCCGAGCGTTATGCCGCTGCCTCCGTGTGGTGTCGCGGTGTTGCTCCCGCTCCAGCGAACCACGAAATAATCGAGAAGTGAGCATGGAAAGGACCATCGCGGGATTCTCCTGGGATGTGGGCCGCTTCGATGTCATCTCTTTGGGGATTACGACGCGTCTGGTGTGAGCGTGCGTTTGCGCGCTCGTGTGCAGCACGGCATCAACCCCTGCGAATCCGCAGAGACTTGCGCGGGCAAGCTAGCACGGAGGGAAGTGAATGGCAAGAGTATGCTTAGAATTAACAGAAATTAAAAGTCGTGAACTGAACGCTTGCCATGAGTTATCGCAGAGTTGTGATTTCGGCCAATGACCGTATGCGATTCTGAGAGAATTGAGTAGAGAAGATCAGATGAATAATCATGCCGTGATCAAGATAGACAATGGGAGTGATGTCTCGGCGTGACCGGCTTTCGCGAGGGGGAAACATCTCTATCTCAAGACTCTACCTTTGTGGCGGTAGGTGTTGTGATCGCTGGTGAGCTATCGCTTCTGTGGGCGTGCTGAAGGGGGGAGACGAAGAGGAAGTCATTCTCAACCAACGACGGGCATTGATCGGCTCGTCTTGAGAGAATTCCGGAGGCCGACAGGCGAACAGAACTGTGATGACGTTGTGATCAAGAGATGGATTCAAGCGGCCTTTGCGAATACTCGAGTTGAAGGCCAACTCCTTGGCAAGTCTCCCTTTCCTTGTGGATTTGAGGCGAGGCCTGGAGAACTCGTGAGGAAATCCATCGGACTTTTCACGCAAGTCTCTCGTCCCTGAAGCTTCCGGTGAAACCATGGGAAGCCAGAAGGCGGTACGGCCTCTCCGATCCTCCAGGGAATCCGAGACTGGCTGTACCGCCTTCTTGATCGCAGAGAATTTAAGGATCGGTATTCTGATGATCGCAGGATTTCTCGGACCACGTTGTGGTGTTTGAATCGATCTTGCATCGTCAGCATCACCAATGCACGGCTACCTTTTTTGGGGCGCGATCTCTCAGGTCGAATTGGCGGAAACTCGCGCGCTGTCCAAGCACCCAAACCCCCGCGCGAATCAGGGTCACGCCGATGAGCCAATTGAGGTGGCCCCGAATACCGGGTTCCCGGCCGGCCCGTACGATCAAACGGCGGTTTTGTGCCTGGCTGGCAGAGTGCACAACGTGTCCGCAATCGACTCCGGAATTGCCGAGGGACCGCTGGATCTTCAGAAAGGAATCCGCGTATTCGCGAAAGCCTTCGATGTTCGCGTAGAGGGTCCGAATCCGGTCCGTTTCGGGCGAGTCTGGTCCGAACCTCCCGATAGCATCGGAAAGGTCGGCCACGGCAATTCGAGGGAGTTTTTTCCGCATGTGTAGACCTTTTTCTGTCTCTCGGAGCCTGTTCTTGTTGGCTGTTGATATCACGGTCAGCCACCAATTTCCTCAAATGGACTTAACAACATGATTTCCGTGCCCTCCGTGCAGGGCGCTCAGGTGGCCGTAGCCTTGCAAAAGCTTGCCGCGAGCAGGTTGGCTGTGAGCCTGGGCTGACCAAATAAGGCCACCGGGAAGAAGGGGCTCTCAAGAGACGAGATCCCTTCATTCTTCTCGTTGAGGCTCTGAAACCAACCGCTTGGGTCGCTTCATCGCGACAGCCTGGTGTCTTAGCAGTAGAGTCGAGTATTTTTTATACGAAAGGCACCAGGCCTGTGACTCTTGTTGTTAAAATTAATTGTATGCGTAAGCTATTGTGGAAAAACTTGTTACTGAATTCTTTGTTTTCGCTTTCTCTATATCCGGGGAACAATAGCTCACTCCATGACACCTGCCACGTGTGGACAATGGGTGAGAGCGAAAGACGATTCACGACCCTAGCCAGAACGAACTTGGACGACCTTGTGTCGTAGGCATCTCGGGAAAGTTGGCGGCAGACCCGCGAATTCCACAGCTCTGGACCAGAGGAGCTTCGAGATCCGGGAAGCGAATCACCCGCCTATTGGGGCTCCACCGAGGCCGCCCATTGAGGACGAAGATGACCGCTGCTGACAGTTCCTTTGGCAGCGCCGTTTCCCCCTTTGCCTGCTTCCTGCACAATCTCGCCAGGTCCGATCGAGCCGACCCACGTTGCCTCATCAATGTTTTTGAGCAAAAGGCATGCCCTTCACGTTCGTGTTCGGATCGTTTCCCGGAAGGGAACGGGGGCGACGTGATTGGGAACAGGAATTCGTGATCCGAGAGTCATCCGCGAAGAAGGATGACTCTGACGTTGAAGAAGGATGACTCTGACGTTTGTGGGTATTGCCAAAGGAGTGGACCCTGATAGGGAAACTCCCGACGCAGGGGAACGCCTTAGTCTTGTTCTCCAGGCATTCATTGCACGGCTTTTGCTCGCGAGAGTGTCGCCTCGTCGAGGGCCTCCCGGCCTAAGCGTGGCGCCTAAAGGCTTTGGCTCCAATGTGTTATCGAAAGCCGGTGTCGTCCGGCGGCGCGGGTTTGGAGCCGAAAGAGAGATGTCGAGGGTGGACTGAGAGGACGACTCTTTGATCCGTGCCAATTGACGCAAGACTCGGGTCAAGGCATTCGAGACCTCCTCATGAAAGGAATGCACCTCGCACTAAGGAAATGAGAATCGATGATCGTTGTCACTCAAATGCCAAGCTTTTCTCCGGACACAGAGGTTTCGGAAGTCGATGAGAATTCCCGCGGAATCTGACGGGAAGCACGTGTTCCAATCACTAGAAGGAGGTCGCCCGCCTGTGGCCAACGCTCGCTCTTGTCTGATTTTGTGGCAGGTCTTGCCTCATTTTGATAGCCGACGGTCGTTTTCACGCGGCTCTCCCCATGTGTTTGATAAGGGCTGGAATTGGCGCGATCCCAGATGCGGGGTGTGTTCGCGGCTTCCGGCTTGATATCAACCGACGCTCATCGGGTGGGGCAGGAACCGTTCGGGGTGCTGCATTTCAAGAGAGGGTCTTCGCCGAGCCATGTGGCCCGCGGAGATGGGGAGGCCGACACTGAGGTGGTCTTGGAAACTCAAGCCGGGCGAACGCCGGGGCGGAACCTCCACGTTGCTTGGCGTGAATGGCCATCGCCTCGCCAAACGCGTCCCCCACGCGGTTGGCACGTCCGGCCATTCCTTACGGTATGTCGGGGAACACTGCTCGCATCGACCTGTGGTGCGGCATGCGCGGAGAACTTGTGAGGAGTCTTCCCGGGAGTTGCCGGTCTTGAGTCCCCCTTCGCCAAATAGCTGCGAGCAGGGGGAATGGCCTGGCAGGAGGGGGCAGGGGGTACTCTGTGTTCGGCGCGAGATCAGGCGGTCCGCCCCAGATGTCTCAGGCGGGTCAGCGGCCGCAGAAAGGCGGCCAGACGGTGGAAACGACGAGCCAGGCGGAGTGCTCGCGGGTGGAGACTCTCGAACTGAGCGAGGCGGTCGCGGCATTGCGCGAGCTCGGACTGAGTGGTTTCCAGTTGCTTGCGGAGGGTCTCGTCTTCGAAGGGATCGTCGGGAGCGAGGCCTTGAAAACGGGGGTTGGCCGCGACGCTGTTCACGAACCCGCCAAGAAGGTTGTGCATCTGTTCGTCGCCGTAAATCACGGACTCTGCGAACTCGAAGTGATCTTCCCAGAACATCCAGGACGTTTGTTCTTCAACGGTCAGGTCACGATAGAGCCGCGGAGGGAGCGTGAATGATCGATTGGAATGGATGAGATGTAACTTCATCGTGAAGTCGAGGCGGTTGGGACTGTAGTCGATGAGCCAGTGGTGATGGCTGAGCCCCGCGATTCGATCATTCATCCAGCCGCGGCAAGACTCCGCCAGCCTCGAGGGTGTCTCGATGTACCCGCGCTTCGAGACTCGGATCAGCTCGGAGCAGACGAAGAGAGGGTCACGAATGTCCTCCAGCGTGTGCGAGCAGATCGAGAAGTCGAACCACTTGTCAGGGAACGGCCAGGGCTCGCGGTCGCACAGGTCGCGCGTCACCCACGTGTCGCGCGTGAAGTATTCACGCTCGCCCCCCTGGGAGGCCGGTAGCCCCACGGTTCCGTAGAATCCTCGGGTTTCGTAGGGTTGAAGGTCGATCACCCAGTCCGCTCGATTGAACGGCGACGCCCACCCACCGACGTCAAGCACACGATCGCCGGGCTTGATCCGAGCCAGGATCTCATCTGCGTGGATCATAGCGTCCCAACTTCCTGTCGAGGTGTATCCGCGGGGTCAACCCGCAATTCTGTGACCAGACTATAACGGATCCCCGGTGAATTCTCCTTTGAGCAACCAAAATCGTGCCGTAACTTTTGGTGAACCAACAGAATCGGTCAAAAAAACGGCAAGCCGGGCAACGGCCATTCTCCGCGACGGAACCGGGATTTGGCTTGGTATCAGGACTTTGAACGGGCCCATGAGCGCCGCCGCCTTCGCCGCGCGGTGAGTGCGACGTTGGTGAGCCAAGCGGGGCGGCTGATCCGTCAATTTCTTTCAAGAGGTGGGCTGAGGGGCGCTCGGAACAGTCCCGGCCTCCCCACTTCTGGGGAGTGAGAGCCGTTCAAGACGGGACTGCCACAGGCATCCCTCAAGATGCGTGGATTTGGAGAGGCCTGTTTGGCCCGCACTGGTAGCCACGCCGGTCGCAACGGGCTAGCCTCCCTGTCGGGCCGCCCGTGCATCCAAAATCCACTTCTTAAGGTTGCCTCAACATTTCGCTTCCTCGTTGCGTCGTGTGGGCGGTCCGCTCAATGACCGTTCGAGCGTTCTCGTCGCAGACGCATCTATACTTGCGATTCTGTCGTGGCCGTGCGCCGAACGTTATTTTCGATGTCCAAAGTGAAGTCAGAAACATCCAGGTTTATCGAGTGACGCCAACATTGAGGTCGCCAAGACTGCCGTCAAGGGATTCAAGGGCTGGGGGACGCCTGTTGATCCCGATCGCATAATGGACCCGCGCCGGAGGGGTCGGCATTCCTCTGTCTTGAGCGCAAAAAGAACCAGATCCTGGCCGCTATCAGCGGGGATGGTCGGCGGTGGAAGCCCCTCTATTTGATCAATATATCACGGGATGATTGACTTCTTCGGCTGGGTGTCGTAGCCCTCAACGCCAGTTCCGAACCACACTCGGCTAGGTTCAGCGGCTATTCGCTGCGATCGAAATGAGAGGAGGGCGGCGTGGCGAACATCATCGCCCGCCGCTTATATTTTTCAGCCAGGCTGCGGAGCCACTCGCGACTCGACTTCACACATGAAGTGAAACAAGAGAGCAAGACTCCGTGAAAGGAAATCCCGCGCATGACGCTGGTGCTGTCCATCGCAGCCCTCGAAGAAGCTTTCCCTGGTGCGAGTATTCTGAGGGCAACGCTGTCGTCAATTGCCTGGGAGGTGGAATGGAGCGAGAGCCGTGTGTGCGCTCGCGTGAGCATGGTTTTTGGAGGACACGCCGACTCGGTATTGACGCTCCGCAGGCGACTCCAGCCTTGCGCATTGGATATTTTGTGGTCTTGGCCGTGATGTCCATCCAGGGCGCGGTCTGGTAAGATAGGTAATGAGGTTGGGTAGAGCGACGAATTTTACGGTTCCCCATGACACTGTCTATCAGTTCAAACGACTTTAATTCCGGGGTCTGAGAATTTATGTCCTCAAGTTCACAAAAGCCGTTTCATCGGGAAGACGTCGAAGGGGTTTGCACGATCGTGGCGAATGGCCCTCAACTTGGGGCTGATACCTCGTCCCAACTCTACGAAATGGCAGAGAATGCCATTGCTTCAGGTCTGAAGCAAGTGGTGTTCAACCTTGACAACATTGGATCGATCCAAAGCGTGGCGATCGGCATCTTGCTACAGCTTCAGAAGCGCGTGCGGGAGGCAGGAGGCGCCTTGAAAGTCTGCCGCATTCATTCCGACGTGATGCGCCTGCTCACTCTGACCCACTCCGCCGAACTGTTCGACATCCATCCCCGGCAGCGCGACGCCGTCGAGGCGTTTCTTCAGACCAGGAATTGAGCGGAGTCTGAGCCAGGAGAGAACAAACGGAGCCCCCTTCTGAATCCCCTTGGGAGATTCAGAAGAGGGCTCCTTGCGCACCTTCATTACCGAGCACGGGAACGTGGCACCAGCGGTTCCTATCCAACATATCTGCGAAACTTGCCGCGATCTCTTGGATCGCACCCTGTGATTTTGGGGTATCGTAATGCCATAAGTATTACGATTTATAGGATTCGAAGCCAAGTGAGCGTGGCGGCCGCTCTCTTCGATCCTGCCGACGCCATTGGCTACTCATCACACAGCTTCCAATGGCTCAACCACATCGGGATCTGCTCGGTAGTAAACCTAGAACCGGCTTTGCACGTGCCAGCATCATCGCCATTTCGTCGCGGTAACAGCTTAGACGGTACTCTCCTCGTACCAAACGGAAATAAACCAAAGTGTCTCTCCCATGCCGCTGCTGCTAGATTGTTTGATATCAGCAATTTTGATTTGCGGATTTTCAGTCAGCCACGCATTGATTTGGACCTCCAAGGCTCGAGCACTTTTGTCGCCGATGCCCAACGCCACCGGATTCATCGTCCAGAAGAGTTTGACTTTCATTTGGAGTCCTTTTGCTCTTCGCCTGCTTCTATGGCGTCTTGTGCCTGTACCTGGGGATGATATGGCTGGCCGTTAGGTGCTACCCAACCGCGAACTCCGGGTTCCCGAACTCGATGTCGTCTTCGGAACTGATTTCAAACACCCGGACCGGTTGTATGTGCTGGGTCAGCCATCCCGGTTCCGGAAGCGGGGTGATCTGATCGTCGGTTGGGCTCACGCTGCAATCCGGAAGGTTAACGGAGATCTGAGTGCCGTCGTCCCCAATTCCTACCAGGGTGTCTCCGGCGGGGTTGGATGCTTCATGAATGAGAAAATAGCGGACTTTGCTTCCGGGCGCCGTCAACCATCCGACGGCGTGGTCGACCCCCTGAGTCATGTTTGGATCGTTAAGCCAACAGATTAAATTCGTAAAAGTATAAGGTGAAACTTGCGGATCAAACGTCAATGCCCAGCGATTGTCGTCGAGCTGAAAGATTGACACTTTGTGTGGCACGGGTCGATCGTACCCGAACAGACTGGTGTATTCACAAACGGACTGCTGGATGATCTCCAAGCCACTTCCATGGACGAGAATCCAGCTTGGATTTTCGGGCCGCATCTCTCCAAAGCTAGATGGGGAAAGTGATGACATAACTGAGTTCTCCAAAAGTCCCTCGGCTCGCGAAACAGAGGGCGTGCCGTATGTTCGACTTCCGTGCTGCCCCGCCGTGATTGGCTCGCCGATCCAACCGCCAATCCCGGTCCACCATCCTGGTGATGGAATACCCCATTAAGAGGATGAATGAATTTCGCGACATAGTCAATTTGTAGATATGGTATCGTGCAAAAACTGTGGTAATGCCCTGGCTCTTGAAGCCAGCACCCGGTCTCCCAATTCCACGATTGGCCGGTGAATCCAACCCTTAAGCAGCCGAGATAGGCCACACCATAGCAAGGAGACTGAGAGCAACGCTAAACTCTCAGAGGTTGTCTGCGAAAGCGACTTCCGTTGGCTGCTAGGGCGAGCGGCGGCGGGCCGGAACAGATGCCTTGGCTAGTTCCTCGGTGCGCCGTTGTGATTCTCCCCAACGCTCGCAAGAAACATAGGACGATGCACTTGGCCCTGACGACTGTGTATGCTTGGTATGTCGCCGCGCGGCAATCAGATCGGCATTGATCGAGGTCGATGACCAGGCAAGAGTCGTCATAATGCCCTTCCCCAACGACCCGCTCATTCTTGACGTCGGCTGTGACGTGGTCATCCGATTCAAAGGCCACAAAAGCTATGGTGGACAACAAAACGCTCTCAAGGCGATGGCCAGGCGCGCCGCAGCTCCTCAGGAAGAATGCCGCCAGGTTTTCGAAGCACTTTGCAGGGTCTACGATCAGGCGGTTGACGCGATCGTAAGGCACCGGCGCACAACGAACCCCCTCAAGCGGGGAATTCGGTATGCATCGCTAGACGACATTGACTTTGATGCCTGCATGAGAGAGCTCGACGGGATCGAGCCAGGGGAGGCGATGCATCAGAAAGGGCAGATACTGAACTGGGTGATCTACTGGCACTACCTAAAATAAGTAGGCGAAAATCACGAAGTCGCTTGCCGATTGTGGATAGCCGCCTCTCCTCGTTTGAGGGCAATCAATAATGGCTCAGGTGCGCGTGGGCTGGACGCGCTATGGTAGAGTAAGTGAATACAAAATCGATAGTAAATATTTATTGAATATAATATTAATTATTTATGTGCATGCGAAAATCGGCGCTATGGGAGTCTGGGTTGGCATTTAAAAAACCTAAAATGTCCCTCCTCGGCTTCTCGAGTTGGAATGTGAATGTAAGCGGAATCCAATGGGAGCCAACGTCGTGGCAATGACTGCCTTGGCAGGCTGGTGCTCAGCAGTGGTCTTCTAGCCCTGCCACTGGCATTCGGACATTGAAGCTGACACATCTTCTCGATGCGCACGGGTCCGGAGGAGGCATGATTCACGGAAACGTGTGGGCCGGTCGTAGAATCCCCGATCAAAGTCTCGCTTTGAAATGGATTAGCAAAGACCTACAAACATGTCAGCTTCAACTCGCTCCGTGAAGTGGAATACCGCGCGAGGTATTGTTGGGAGCTTGGTAACCCTCAAAGACTAAGCGTAACCTGTGTCTGTTCGCAAACGTTAATCGACCGGCGTGTGGAATCGCGAGGAATCGCGGTATTCCGTAAGCCAATCCGATAGCCGGAGAGCAGACGGCCTGTCGGCGCTCCGCTTTCAGGAATGGTTGAACCGGTCGTAAAGAGATGCCTCGGCTGGCGATCTGCCGGTGCTGTTTGGGAGCGCCGCGGCGATGCTCCCAATCAAATTTTACGCGGTCTGCAATCGCCCTAAGCCCGCGCGGCTCGATTGGGCGTGCGGCGGCTTGACGCCGCTTTCAGTCCGTGAGAGCGTTCGAAGGCGAGAGCAAGCTCCCGCACTTTAAAGCGTAGGGCGCAACACGACTGTGATCCGCTCGCGAGCGGCGTGGGCGTCGGATGGGATGAGAAGGGGGATAGCAGCGACCCATGAAGAGCCTTCTTGATCTCGAATTCCTGCAACTCTTGGCGACGGTGTTCCTGGGTGCCATCGGGATCACTTTCACCATCCTCCAGGCCCGTACCGCCAAGCGGCAGAATACGCTGGACCTCTACGAGAGGTGGGATACCGACGAATTGTCCCAATACAGGAACGTGGCGTGGGATGTCTGGAAGGACCTCGTGGACCGCAACGACGAGGCCGTCATTCGATGGCTCGGCGGCGATTATTTCGGGAAAACGGTTCCCCAGATCAATGAAATGATTCCCGAAGAGCGGACCCATGCCATCCGGTCGCTCCTCAACTATTTCGCTCGCGTGTACGAGTATCAGAAGCTGGGGTTGACCGACAGGAAGCTCACCGCCGAACTGTTCCGGGAACCATGGCTCTGGTGGGGACACTTCTTCAAGCTCTTAAAGGAGAGAGTCGAGGACCATCTGAGGATCAAGGGCCTGCCCGAGGAGGAGTGGGCGGCGCATTCCTTCATCACGAGCCTGAATCGCGTCGCGGCCTTGGATCACGTCATCCGGTAATAAACCATCGGCCTGACGCGGCTACCATGATTGTGCGTGCGGCTGAGATCGACGGTCGGCTGCGTCCCTCACGCTAACCTTTCAAATCGGCCCTTCATGATGAATGTTTCCCTGCGGCCGGACCTAATTACTCGGCATTCGCATCAGCAAAGACTTGCGGTCGCCCACCGATTGGCGGATGTCATCCTCGCCCGGCATGGCGACTCGGTCGTTGCAACCGTCGTCTTTCGGATCCACGGCCGTCGATTCTGACGGGCCGTTCTCGGACCTCGATGTGACCGCCGTGACCCGAGAGGATCTTGGGAATCATTCGAAATGCTACCCCTGTAAGGGGCTCCAGATCAACCTCGACTATCAGACGGTGGAGGAGTCCTTCGCCGAGGCACGCGAGCCCCACAGCGGCGGTTGCTGGCTGAGGTGCATCCCTGTCTACGATCCGTTGGGCTTGGCTCGGGATCTGGCCTCGGCCTACTAGGCTATCGACCCTGAGACCTGCCGCGCGGCCTTCGTCCGGGTCCTCCGCGATGATCTGTCCTCCGCGCTTGGCAAGGCCCGCAATGCGGCGCTGGCGTCGGATCGAGCCTCGTTCGTCGCCGCCCTCTGCGCATTCAGTCAGGCCGCATGCCGAGCCTTGTGCATGCTCAATGGGAATCGGGCGGTGACCGGGAATGCCAGGTTGATCGCCGAGGCGAAATCATTGCCGATCGTGCCGCCACGCTTCAGCGAGTTGATCGACCTCATCAGCGGGGTCGTCCCCGCCTCCGATCAGGTCATGTATGATTCGGCCGAACAGTTGTGGTCGGGCCTCGTCCGGATCACCGAGGAGTTGGGTCTCCCGTGGGATGAGTCCGATCTGCTGCCGTAAGGCCAGCGAAGCCCTTCGTCCTAATGAAAGGATCCGCAAATGGTGCCGACGTCTCGGCCGCAACCCACCTTGGGCGACCCGCATTCACTCGCTGCTGCGGAAGATCTCGGTCAAGACAGCATGGCTCCCGGCCAAGGGCAGAATGCGAATCTCGGAGGTAGACTGATTCACAGTGGTGTACCGCCGCGCCTTGTCGGCACGTTTGGTGTTGGTGAGACTTCACCAATGGGTACGCCGTTCTTTTCATTTCCTCCATCCACGAAATTCGACAACAGCTCTGGGAGGGTGGTCAGTGGGGTGTGGGTGACGTTCGTGACTTCAGCTTCGCGCCGGTTCTTTTCCGCGCGAAACCACTCCTAGGCCACATCCTTGTCGTGTTCGCCGATCATCCTTGTCGCGAATACGAGTCGCCGTTTTCCGTCGGGACCCCTTTCGCCAGCCTTCGATTGCCACTCCCGTCTGTCGGGGTTCCATTTCGGGCGTGCACTGCGTGGCATCGCGAGGATTCTTCGTGGTGGTCATGTGCTAGGTGTGCCTCGCAGCCTCCGCAATGCCTATCCGCTTTTTCGAAACCGTAGAGCGACAACCCCCTCCCAAGCCCTTCGGGTTGCCAACCTCAGCGCAACAAAAAACCCTTGGTTTCCCAAGGGTTTGCGTTTCAGTACACCCGAAGGGATTCGAACCCCTAACCGTCGGTTCCGAAGACCGGGGAGACGGCAGCCGAAGTACAATGCAGAGAAACGATTTACGGCAAGGCAACGACTGCGGTTGCAGTCCGGGTTGCAGGGACAAAAGCTCTTCATTGACGCCGGATGACACGGATGGAGTCCAGATCGACCTCGACAGACTCGCCTGGATGTGGCCAATGCTGCCGTCTCATGTGCGGCAAGCGATCCTTACTCTCGCGGCGGCCTTCTTGCCCTGCCCGTGACCGTTCACGAATCGAAGGTGACGATACTCCGGCTGTATTGATCGGTCGCCGACAGGAATGGCACTTAGTTTTTGCTAGCTCGTTTGAGCATCTGGAGTTTGATCTCGTTCCGCGGCCTCTTCAGGCTCTCGTACCCCCTTGGCCCCTTCTTGGTCATGCGGGGCTCGAACCGGTCGGGCCGGTCGGCAACGCGGTGGACCGCGATGGCCCCGAGCAGTTGCTCCTAGAGTTCCTCCTGGTCGTCCGCGCCGCAGTGCGCCCGGTAGGCGATCAGCAGCCGGAACGCTTCGAGAATCTGGAGCGTCGCTCTGAAGCTGATCGACCGCGGTTCCACCCCTGCGATGGTCGCCGCCTGTGCCATCACCGTGCGGATCAGGTTGTAGGCCAGCACGTGGGTCCAGATCTCCTTGCGCACCAGTTCCGGCGTCTTGCACCGCAACATATCCATCTGCAAAGTGACCTTGATCGAACGCAGATCCAGCTCGTTGTTCCACCGGGCCCGGTAGAGCGAAGCTAGTTCCTCCGCGCTCGCCTGCCCGGGGTCCAGGATGGTCGTCACGACGACGACCGACCGGGTCCGGAACCCCGGCTGCTCCACCCGGAAGCGGATCTCCCGGATGGTGATCGCGTCCGGCAGCGCGTTGTACGTCGCCTGGTCCACCGAGCGGATCGACGTCGGCTTCTTCCACACGACCAGGTGATCGTCCTTGCCCAAAGGGATTCCCTTGCGGAAGTCGGCTGTGCGGAGCGGCCCCAGGCGGCTGACGGTGTCGACCCCGCGTTGCTTCAGCAGGTACATCCCGACCCAGCCCGACATCAGACGGTCGCCCAGCAGCACGTCGCCGGGGCGGAGCACGTCCCACAGCTGGCGCAGCAGGCTGACCTCCCCCTGGCCCTTGCCGGCGTAGCGGCAGATGCCGAGATCGAGGATCGCGCCGCAGGGCAGTGAGATGATCGCGCCGATGCGTGCCGGGGCGAAGCTCGTCCCGGGGACCTGGTTGTAGGTCAGCGGGTACTCACGGCGGTTCTCCTCCGTGTCGGGCATCGAGACGGTCGATCCGTCGAAGAGGTAGACGCGGCGGCCCTTCCACAGCCACCGCCGGTCGACCTGCGCGTCCAGGTTCCGCCCGACCACCGCGGCGAAGAACCGCTCGGGGAGCTGACAGTCGGCGCTCGTCTCGGAGCTGCACGGCGGCAGCCCCTCGGCGATGCGATGAGCGATCAATCGGGCGACCGCGGCGCGGCAGGACTGGTCGGCGTTGAGCACCTGACCGAGGAACACCCAGAGCGTGACCAAGGGGGTGAAGATCCGGTCCTTCCAGGTGACCTCGATCTCCTGGACGGCGTCCACGAGGTGCTCCTCCGAGAGGACCTCAGTGAAGGGGAGGCGGCCTTGCTGAAGGAACTGCTGCCGGAGGAAGCCGATTTGCCGACGGAGACGTCCTTGCGGGTGGTTGAACATCACTCTGGCTCCGAGCCGGTGAGGGGAGTCCACCGTCATCAGAGCCAGAACGCCCGTGGTTTCCTATCCCGCAGGCATGGAACCCTTTGTGAAAATCTAAGTGCCATTCGTCGCCGACAGCGAAGCAGGTTTGTACTCTGCTGACCAGGACCTCGTCGGTCCGCCCGGCAGATCGCGCCATGCGAGCCGAAGCGGGGCCAGTAGAGGATTGACTCGAAGGACATCCGATCGGGCAGGGGCGGTTTGTGGCCGTGAGGGGACTTACAGGCTTGAACCATGGCGCCGAGGACGGCCCCAGTCGCGTCGGTGATGGGGTGGCGCACGGGTGCGGCGGGTTCGGTGGGACGATCCCGGGGTCGTGTGTCGCTCCGCTGAACCCTCGGAATCCTTTATCCATTTTGCGTATTCGCCTCAGGATTCCTGTTGGAAAATCGAACAAAATCGAGAGGTTGCGTTTGATTTTCAGACGGACGGTCCGTAGGATATAAGCAGAAGGGAGGGATTTGATGGCCCCTGAACCGATTGTCGCAGAACCAACTGCCGCGCCGGTTTTCCCTGAGGTAGAGGTTCGCCGCCGTCTACGTGTTGAACTCGACAAGATAGCCGCAGTCGGCTCTGTACTCCGTCCTGAGTGGGAGCCGCTGCTCGACTCAAAGCGGGTTGTCGGAACTGTGTTCGTTCTGGAGGATCTGTTCCCGTTCAAAATCCCACCCGACAAGGTTGTGAGGAAGGGTGGCTATAACAGTGTGGATGAAGCTATCGAGGACATGATTGGTCGGATCAAGAGGGTCTGGGCCGAACGTAGCAAGCCAAAGGCACGAAAATGAACAAAGAGCGAGACAATGAGCCAGACGTAAAGGACGACGATAGGAAGGCTCTGGGCGAACGACTGCGAGAGGCACGCGAGTATCTCGGGTTCTCCCAAGATCAGGTAGCTACATTCTTGAGCGTTCCGAGATCCGCCCTTTCGCTCATGGAGACGGGGCAACGCAAAGTCGATGCGCTGGAACTAAAGAAGCTCGCCGGGCTCTATAAGCGGCCCCTCGGCTTCTTTACCGGCGAAGCGTCCGAGGAAGTTTCGTTCGGGGCGGATGTCAGACACCTGGCCCGGAAGGTCTCCGAGCTTTCACCGGACGACCGCGAGGAGCTTGTGCGGTTCGCAGACTTCTTGCGAGGCCGCAAGCAGAAGAAGGGAGGATGAGTCGTGACGATACGCGACGACATCCTGAACGCCGCCTACGAGGCGACGCGCCTGCACAAACAGTTCGACACCGAGGGCCGCGCCAACAAAGGCGAGGGCCGGATCGACGTGTTCGGCATTCTGATAGATTGGGATATCCCGGTATTGTTCCGGCCGCTCCGAAACCTGCTCGGGGCGTATATCGACAATCCGGACCAGGGTGTCATGGTGACGACCCAGCGTCCTCTGCCTGTTCAGAGGTTCACAGCTGCGCATGAACTGGGCCATGCTGCACTCGGCCATGAAGCCAGTCTGGATGAAGAGGAGGTGCTCACCCGGGCATTATTCTCCACGACCGATACATTCGACCCTCGCGAGATCCAGGCGAATGCCTTCGCCACCGAACTACTTACCCCGGCGTGGCTAATCGCCATGCACATGACCCGACAGGGCTGGAAGCGCAGCGACCTAAGTGACCCGAAGGTTGTTTACCAGCTCGCGCTGCGAATGGGGTCAAGCTACGCCGCGACCTGCTACGCGCTGAACGATGCCGCCAGCCTCGGCCGAGCGGCCTGCGATCGCCTCCTCGCGGTAAAGCCGAAGGAGATCAAGAAATCGCTGGTCAAATCCTACGAGCCGCCTAACTGGCGCGGCGACGTTTGGCTCGTGACGGAGCGCGACAATGGCATGGTGTTGGAAGGCAGCCGGGCCGACCTGGTCGTCATCCAGATGCAGGAACATGCCAGCTCCGGCTACCTCTGGCAGTTCGGCGATCTCGTTGATGCCGGCATGGAGATTCGGGATGATGGTCGAATTGCCTCCGGTACCGAACATATTGGCGGCGTTGTGTTTCGGACCGTGATCGCGGAGGCCAAAACCCGTGATGAGGGGGCGAACGGTCACGTCAATCTCAAGGAAGTAAGGCCGTGGCAACCCAACGGGATGCCACTTAACTCGATGGAGCTGGACGTCGACTTCTCCGGCCCGGTCGCCGCTGGGCTTCTCCCGGAACAGCGTGAGGCGCTACTGGCGGTCGCATGAGTTCTATTACCTTACGCCACGACCTCAGCGGCCGGTTCGGTCCGGCTCGTGAGCAGGGAGGTCGACAAACGTGCCTGGCATTCGCGTTGAGCGACGCCCATGCTGCTGCAATCGGCACGCCGTGGTCGCCGCTAAGCTGCGAATACCTTTTTTATCATTCCAAGCAGCGGGATAAGACACCTGCCCATATGGGCACGACGCCCGCTGCAGCAATGGCAGCGCTGGAACATGACGGACAGCCGGTAGAGGCCGATTGGCCGTATCTGGACAACTTGCCAACCGATCTGGCGACCTGGAAACCCCCGGCTAAGCCCGGAATGCTGTTCCGGCGCAAGTCGTCGATAAGTGGGGTGGCGTTCGATGAAGTCTGGAACGCCGTCGAGGCCGACACTCCGACGGTGGTAGGCATGTCCCTGTCTCTTGCCTTTAGCCTCCCAGACTCAGACGGCATGGTCGACTCCGACGAGCCTGTCGATCCTGTCGCTAAGCACGCGGTTCTTGCCGTTGCCACTGGGGTGTTGGGCAAGAAGAAACTTGTGCTCGTCCGGAACACCTGGGGCGATACCTGGGGGCTATCGGGCTATGCCTGGCTGAGCGAGCGTTACCTCGATCCCCGCGTCCTCATCGTGATGACCCTTAACTAGGAGATCGCATGTATAGAGGCGTGCTGCCCCAAAAAGGCTGTGCCGCAGCATGGGTTGCTGCCTGCCAAGCGATCATGAGCAACCACGACGAGGGCTACAACGTCGTGATCGATGTGGAGGATGCGGCTACCCACAGCGAGAAAGACCACGAAGTCATCTCCTTGGTGGACAAATTTCTCAAGGCCCACGAGAAGACGTATCCGATCATCACCGTCGCGAACACGATTTTTCCGCAGTCGCTCTTGGCCGCGCATGGCCCAACGGAATTCTACGATGTCTATCATCGTGACTTCGCGTTATTCTCGGACACCAAGCAGTGGGGACGGTATTTCGAGCGCATGACGCGACACGTCGACCACAAGGGCAATCGCACCAATCCCCTTCAAGCCCTTATCGACAAGATGAAGGGAAACGAAGCCAAGGGCTCTTGCGTGCGGTCCATCTATGAGATCGCCATCGATCCGGCGGATGCGCAGGAGCAAGTTTCCGAGGAAGACGCCCCGTGCGACGTGAACGACATCACGATTTATCAGCCATCGCGCGATCGGAATCGGCGACTCGGCGGCCCTTGCCTGAGCTACCTGAGCTTTAAGCGGCACCCAGAACGGGGTCTATTGCTCACCGTCATGTACCGGAACCATTACTACATCACACGATTGCTGGGAAACCTGATCGGATTGGGACGGTTGCAGGCGTTCGTAGCCTCCCAAACCGGCGTGCCATTGGGGTCGCTGACGGTCATCTCGACTCATGCCGAGCTGGATAAAGGCGAGTGGGGAATCGTCGAGGCGAGGGATCTGGTCAATCAAGCCGCCAGCATCCTGAGCTCTAGAAGCCCAGACGCCGGAGATGTGAAGTTGCGGACGTCTGGAGGTCAGGGTGGGTAGGCCGAGAAAGACAGCGGGAGCGCTTGGGCTATCGGGGATTGGGTCCGCAGATCGACTCAAGCCGTCCGCGGTGTATGACTCGTATTGGAGGTTTGCGGCTGAGCGACAGGCTACGTTCTTCCGGCGGCTCGAAGGCGAGCCTCAGCCGTGGACGAAAGACCCGGTGATCCGGGCGCACAAATTCACGAATGCCTATCGAGCGTCGGATCGGGTCAGCCAGTATTTGATCCGGAGCGTGATCTATCGCCGTGATCTTCCGGACGACCATGACGAAGTCGTCTTCCGTACTCTCCTATTCAAGCTGTTCAACAAGATCGAGACGTGGGAGCTGCTGGAAAATGACCTCGGCCCGCTGACCTTCAACGAATATTCGTTCAAGCGCTACGACCGTGTGTTGAACGCGGCCATGATCCGGGGCGAGTCGATCTATTCGGCCGCCTACATCATGCCGTCCGGCGGATCTCTAGGGCACAGTAAGAAGCATCGCAATCACCTGACGCTGATAGAGCGGATGATGGCCGACTCGTTGCCTGCGCGTCTGGCCGATGCCGGTTCTATGCAAAAAGCCTTCGAATTGATCCGCGGCTATCCGACGATCGGCGACTTCCTGGCCTACCAGTACGTCACCGACATCAACTACAGCACGGTCACGAACTATTCGGAGATGGAATTCGTCGTGCCGGGGCCGGGGGCGATCGACGGCATCCGGAAGTGCTTTACTGATGCGGGAGGTTTGTCCGATCCGGACGTGATCCGGGTCATGGCGGAGCGGCAAGAGACCGAGTTCGAGAGGCTGGGATTGAAGTTTCGCGACCTATGGGGACGGCCGCTCCAGTTGATCGACTGCCAGAACCTGTTCTGCGAAACAGACAAATACGCCCGCGTCGTTCACCCTGATATCAGCGGCAAGACGGGACGTACTCGGATCAAGCAAAAGTTCAAGGCGACGCAAGATCCTATCAAATATTGGTATCCCCCTAAGTGGGGTATCAACGACGCGATCCCGCGTCAGCCGGTCCGTGAGTGTCAGTCATTTACCCTGTTCGGGACTTCCCGGGAGGACACGATGGACCTTAGCACGTATCAGGAGCTGGCCAAGAAGACGGACCGCAACCCTGGGACTGATGAGCAGTCGCGAATGATCCCGCTAGCCGGACTGGCCAGCGAGACCGGCGAGCTGTTGGGCGAATACAAGAAATATCTCCGCGACGGCGAATCCCACAAGTTGTTCCGGGAGCGATTATCCGAGGAGGTCGGCGACCTGCTCTGGTATGTGGCGAACGTGGCCACGAAGTTCGACCTGGATCTGGCGCAGGTTGCCGAGCAGAACCTGGCCAAATGCGAGAAGCGGTGGGGCGACCTGCAACCGCGGGAGCCATTCGACGCGGGGTATCCGGAGAACGAGCGATTCCCCCGCCAATTCTCGATCGACATCCTGACCTATCACGACGAGAACAACTCGCCGAGAGTTCGGGTCATGCACAAGGGGAAGCAGTTCGGCGACGATTTGACCGACAACGCGCATACCAAAGATGGATATGGATATCACGATGTCATTCATTTGGCATTCGTGGCGATCCTAGGCTGGTCCCCGCTCGTCCGGAAGATGCTCGGTGTCAAACGGAAGAGCAATGAGAAGATTGACCAGGTCGAAGATGGTGGACGGGCCATCGCGACGGAAGAAGGCGTGTCCACGATGATCTTCGCGTATGTTCGCGACTACAATTTCATGGAAGGGAAATCGTCGGTCAGCACGGGGCTGCTGAGGATGATAAAGAACATGGTGCGACACCTGGAGGTTTCGGATTGCTCCGCCGGAGAATGGGAATACGCCATCGGCGAAGGGTTCAAAGCGTGGCGTGAGATCAAGAGGAGACGTGGCGGCACGGTGGACCTCGATCTCGATAGACGCTCCATCAAGGTCAGGGAGTCATGAGGACGCCATGCGAATCATTGGGCACGGCATCGACATCGTGAGCATCGAGTGGATTAAATCGGAACTCGAGTCTACCACGAAGAACTGGGCGAAACGCTTTTGTTCGGCCGATGAGCGCGACCAGGCGGATGCTCCCCCGGTCCAAACTCGGTATTTCGCAAGCCGATTTGCGGGGAAAGAAGCTGTGGCGAAAGCCCTCGGGACGGGATTCGCGGGAGATATCACCTGGCGGGGAATAGAGATTCTACGGCTTGATAGCGGAGCTCCATACGTCAGACTCAGCAATGAAGTGAAGGCATACGCAGATTCACTTGGGATTACCGACTGCTTCATCAGCATAAGCTATTCGGGCGGCATTGCCATGGCCAGCGTGATCGCTGCCGGTAGCTGATCTGCATTTCGGGATTCCACCCGAATTGTGTTCGCTTGAACGGTTAATGCCGAAGATCCCACGGAAATCGGCGCTTTCATAAAGTGTTTGGTAGAAATAGATTACGGAAATTTTGATATTCCTCAAGAATTTGATGAACAAATCCCGAGCAGCGAGCGTCTAATGGGATGGGACTAACGCCCGTGGGTGGGTTACTCTGTCCCGAATCCTAGCTCTGTTCTTTTGAACAGGAGGCTCGGTGAAAGCAGAACATTACCTTTCGGAGATTTTACAATGCTTTTCGTCAGCGAAGAAATTGGTCAGTTGGTCGAGTCGGTGTTGAGTGGTAAGCAGATGTCGATTTCATTTCCCCATCATCACCTTGGTTCCCGTTTGGCTTACCTTGAATTGGAAGACTTCGTCAAGTGTGCGGGACTTAATTGGGGCATTCAGGACGACCTGATTGTGGTCTCAATCCCGACGCTGCCCTTCAGTTTGAACTGATCGACAATCCGTTAACCTCAGGCGTCCGTTCCTCGTTCGGCGAGGACGGCGCCCTTTTTATTTCGCGAGCAACGCGAGCGGGAAAAATGGGGCGCCCAAGGCCTTCCGCTGTGGCGTCTCGGACCTGGACATCCTGGAGGGCACCGGCATCGTCGCGCTAACCCGTTCAGCGGGTGACGATCACCATCTCACCCAACTACTCGAGAAGATCCGACGGGAAATCCAATCTCCGCTCGCCGCTCCCGTCGTCTCATCGCTTTCGCAACAGTACTTCTGCATCGACACTGAGCTCAGCCTCCTCTTCGTTCCGCTCACGGAGGGCACCCGTGTCTTTGGTAGACTCAAATCTATGCAGCAAAATAAGTTGTGACAGAAAAATAGAGGGGGCGGGAATTGCACACTTGGCTTGCCTGTCCTAATTTCTTACTCTTTCAAGACTTATGTCGAGTGTCGTCCTGGCACCAGTTGGCACACTTCCAGCAGCTCCTCCTGCTCCTTCGTGCAGAAGCACTCCCTTCCAGCGGATCCGTTGGGCATTTCCAATGGAAGAGCTTCCAATTCGGTCGGAACATGCCGCGCAGCGGCCTAATCATCCGCACCAAGCCTTTGAAATTGGGAGAGACTCAGGATGTCCCGCCGAGAGACACGACCCCGTCCAAGGGTTGAACCACTTCTCGTGAATGCCTCCGAAGTGGCGAGCATGCTGAGCATCTCGAAGACGACGCTCTGGCGGCTTCGCGCTTCGGGCCGACTGCCTAAGCCCGTCCGGATCGGCGGGAGCATCCGCTGGAGGACGACCGAAATCCGTTTCCGGATCGGAGAAGGCGGTTCGAACCCTGGTGGGATCATCCGCCATTCTTCCTGGCCGAACTTGGAGACCACCACTTCCTGAACCCCAGCCTCACCCATCGAGGTCTACTATGGCCGTTCTCTTCAAGCTCTGGATCACTCGTTACGTCGATGCGAGTGGGCGGCGTGTCGACAAGAGCACGCCCGGCTCACACGCCGTCCGCGAGCGAAGTCGGAAGTGGTATGGCGAGTACCAGGATGCCGACGGCATTGCGCGCCGCGTGCCACTGGCGACCGACAAGGCGGCGGCGCAGGCGAAACTCAGCGAGATCATCAAGCGAGTGGAGCGGAAGCAGGCCGGACTCCACGATTCCTACGAGGAGCACGAGAGGCGCCCGCTGATCGAACATCTGGAGGACTATCGCGTCTACCTCCGCTCCAAGGGCAACACGAACAAACATGCCGCTCAAACGATCAGCCGGATCAAGGGGCTACTGGAGGGTTGCGCATTCCACCGACTGCGGGATCTGGATGCGCTCAAAGTCGCTACGTGGCTCGCCGCGCAGCGGCAGACCTCGAAACGGTTCTCGGCTCAGACCAGCAACTTTTATGGCGATGTGGCGAGGGCGTTCTGTGCCTGGCTCGTGACGAACGATCGGATCGCTCGCAACCCGCTGGCGTTGCTTCGGCGTGTGAACATCGCGGTCGATCGCCGTCATGATCGGCGAGCGTTGAGCGAGGATGAATTCCGAAAGCTGATCGAGTCGGCGGCGAGCGGCCCGATGCTGGAGGGTCTGAGCGGCCGGGACAGGGCGATGCTATACGTGCTTGCCACGTGGACGGGGCTCCGGCGTGGCGAGCTGGCTGCGCTCACCCGACGCTGTCTGGAACTCGACACGCAGCCGCCGACCATTCGGCTACCCGCTCGGCTACCCGCGAAGGCGAGCAAGCGGCGCAAGGCCGAGCAACTGCCACTCCACCCCGCCGTTGTCGAAGAACTGCGAGCCTGGCCGCCCAGGCAAGCGGAAGCCAGGCCCGATACGCCTCTGTTCATCCTGACGACATCGAAGGGACAGTTCCGCAAGACATCGAAGATGATGAAGCTCGACTTGGAACGTGCGGGCATGTCGTATCGCGACGAGGATGGGCTCTTCGCCGATTTCCACGCGAACCGCCACACATTCATCAGCAATCTCAGCTGGGCGGGAGTGCCGCTGGTGACTGCGCAGAAGCTGACGCGGCACAGTGCCCCGAAGCTGACGGCGACCCGATACACACACCTCGGACTGGACGTCGAGGCCGGAGCGATCGGTAGCTTGCCAGCCGTGCCATCGGTCAACCCTCCTGAGTCTGTTGACCGAAGCAGGGCACCTCTGGTTGCAGTAACTCCTGTCGCTGAGCGTCTCACCCCGTCGTCGGATGGCACCGATGCAGTTGTAGGAGTGACCGATGGCCCAAAACACAAACCTCTGCCGGAGCAAGGGTTTGGAGAGATTTGTCAGCCGGAGATACCGACTGACTCAATACACCCGAAGGGATTCGAACCCCTAACCGTCGGTTCCGAAGACCGATGCTCTATCCAATTGAGCTACGGGTGCATGGCGGCAATTTGTGATTGGGACGCAGTGAGGCATCCCGACCGTTGCGTCCGAGAGGCCTAGTATAATCTCGCCGCGGCTTCGGATACAAGGTTGGCGCGGCTGGGAACCACAAGAATGAACGGGCTCGTTGCGTGCTGGCTGGTCGAGGGCTGTTGATGACGGGGCAGGGATTGTCTCGCCGTGGGGAAGTTTCACACGGAAGTCACAAGGGCTCTGAGGCAATTTGCGCAAGGTTTGGGTAAACTGGGTGCATGCGTGTGATGGCTGGCGCGGAGATATGGGAAAGGCGGGGAACCCTGGTGACGAACGTGGGTGTTCGGCTTGTCGTCGTGGGGTTCGGACGATAACTTGGTTATCTCTTGTCGGCCAAGGCGTTACGATTTCGCGCTCCGGGAATGAATGAGTACGGGATGGAACGGATCGGCGTCGGAATTTTGGGGCTGGGGACGGTTGGCTCCGGAGTGGCGCGGCTTCTCACCGAGCAGGGAGATCGCATCGCACATCGCGTGGGGCGCGGAATCGACCTGAAGTGGGGGGTCGTTCGTGACCGCTCGAAGGCGCGAGGTGTGGCCCTTCCTGAAGCTCGTGTGATTACCGATCCGCGACGAGTGGTCGAGGATCCGGAAATTCAGGTTGTCGTGGAGACCCTCGGCGGCATTGAACCGGCGAGGAGTCTTGTGCTTGCTGCGCTGGCGGCGGGCAAAGACGTCGTCACGGCCAACAAGGCTCTGCTGGCCGAGCACGGCCCTGAAATTTTTTCGCAGGCCCGCCATTATGGTCGGGCCGTTGCTTTCGAGGGGAGCGTCGGCGGGGGGATCCCCATCGTGCAGGCCCTCGGAGTGGCGCTCGTGGCCAACCAGGTGCAGAGCCTGGCCGCCATCGTTAATGGAACGTGCAACTTCATCCTTTCGTCCATGACGAGTGAAGGGCTGCCCTATGCGACGGCCTTGAAGCAGGCTCAAGAACTCGGCTATGCCGAGGCTGACCCGACGCTCGACGTCGACGGAACAGATACCGCGCACAAGTTGGCGATCCTCACCCAATTGGCCTTTGGGGTAAGTGTCTCCACGAGCCAGATTCCTCGCGCGGGGATCGATCGATTGCAGCTCGCGGATCTGAAGTATGCCGCAGAGCTGGGTTATTCGATCAAGCTTCTTGCGCTCGCGAAGCTCTCTGATGCTGGGCTCGAGCTGCGAGTGGCCCCCACGCTTGTGAAACGTGGAACACAACTGGCCGAAGTTCGCGGACCATACAACGCGATCCGCGTGGTCGGCGATGCGGTCGGTGATACGCTCTTCTATGGACGAGGAGCCGGGATGATGCCCACGGCCTCGGCCGTGGTTGGCGATCTCGTCGACGTGATCGTGGGGCGTGCGGCGTTGACCTCTCGCGCACTCAACCTGTGGTCTGAGTCGGGCTCAACGATCCAACTTTCTCCAGCGAACCAGGTCAAGAGTCGGTATTATCTCCGGTTCACGATTGCCGATCGCCCCGGAGTGCTGGCATCACTCGCCCAGGTGCTGGGAACGCACTCGATCAGCATTGCCAGCGTGATTCAGCATGACCCGGGAGACGAGGAGCCTGAAAACAGCCCAGTCCCCCTCGTGATCATGACGCACCTCGCCGTGGAGGCTGATGTTCTGGCCGCCCTAGCGTCGGTCGATCGGCTTGAGGTCGTTCATGCCCCGAGCGTATGCCTCGGAGTCGAAGAGATGAGCTAAGGACTCGACCGCTTTGTGTGGTGGCGTCGGTTGCTCTCCGATGTGCCGCCGCGGAACGGGAAGGTTGATATTTTTCGTCGAGCGGGAGTTGCCTACCAAAGATCGAGGCATCCTCCTGTCGAGGGTGGCTGAAGCCACGCGAGAGCGTTTTTTTGAAGTGCAGCGGTTGCAAGTATGAGAATTCGTGGGTTGCGTGCGGTTCAAGGCGGTTAGGAATGCGAAAGGGTTGGCGGTAAGCCATTTGTACGAACACCTCGATCTCGGCACGTCGGAGCGATCTATCGTGTCGATGAGATGAAAGCGCCGAGAGATGTGGCCATGGCGATGAAATATGCGATTGTGATCCCCGATGGAGCTGCGGACGAGCCTCAAGAGGCTTTGGGAGGCAAGACGCCGCTTCAGGCTGCGCGAACGCCCGAGATGGATCGCATTGCTCGGGAAGGGGTTTTGGGGCGTTCCCGGAACGTCCCCGATCGATTCTTGCCGGCCAGCGACGTGGCGACGCTCAGCCTCTTTGGCTACGACCCGGTTTTGTACTACACCGGGCGCGCACCGCTGGAAGCCGTGGCGATGGGGCACATCCTGGGGCCCGACGATTGGGCCATCCGCTGCAACCTGATGACGATCCGCGACGGGTTGCTTGCCGACTTCACCGCTGGTCATATCACGAGCGAAGAGGGAACTCCCCTCATGGAAACGCTTCAGGAGAAGGTGGGGCGGTCGAACGTTTCCTTCTTTCCTGGAGTGAGTTACCGAAATCTCATGATTTATCGGGGGCAGCCGGGGGAAGTGCCTTTTGATGAAACGACGCTGACGACTCCCCCTCACGACCAGCCCGACAAGCCGGCGGCGGACTTTCTGCCCAAGGGGCGCGGTTCGGAACTGCTTCGTGAGCTGATGGTCGAAGGAACGGCGGTCGTTCGCGATCACGCGGTCAATCAGAAACGGGTGGCCGCGGGTAAATCGCCGGCGAACGCGACCTGGCTTTGGGGGCAAGGGAAGGCTCCTTCTTTGCCCAAGTTCGTTGACGTTCACGGCCTGAAGGGAGGGATCATCTCCGCCGTCGACCTGGTGCGCGGCGTGGGGATCCTTGCGGGATGGAATCGGATCGATGTGCCGGGGGCGACGGGCTACCTCGATACCGACTATGCCGCCAAGGGGCGGTATGGGGTCGAGGCGCTTCGCGATCACGACATCGTTTGCGTTCATGTGGAAGCACCCGACGAGGCAAGCCACGAGGGGCGAGCCGACGCCAAGGTGGAAGCCCTCGAGCGCATGGATGCCGAGATCGTCGGCCCCCTTCGGCGTGCGCTGGAAGGATATGGCGACTGGCGGATCCTGATCTCGCCGGATCATGCTACGTTATTGCGGACACGCGCTCACGACCGGGGCTGGGTGGCCTGGGCGATGGCCGGAACCGGACTGGCTCCTTCGGGGCGTCCTTACGATGAAGAATCGGCCCGGCTGGCGGGGGGACCGACCCTCGAGCAGGGGTTTGAACTGATGAAGTTGTTTTTGAATTCGTGACGGCGCTGGCGAAGATCGCGGTCCGTTTGGCGTGACGCCGGCGCCCGAATTCGGCGGAATATTGAATGCCCTGACGCAGGGCGGAGCCAAGACACGTGTCTCTCCTGGTCCAGAAGTTCGGCGGCACCAGCGTCGCCACTGCGGAAAAGATTCTCGCCGCGGCTCGCCGCGCCATTCAGGCGCATCAGCGCGGGCAGCAGGCCGAGCAGGAGGCGGCGCAGGCGCGAGTGAGCGCCTTGTCGGGTGAGGTGGCGCGGCAGGAGGAAGTCCTGGTCGTGGTCTCTGCGCGAGGCCACACCACCGACGAACTGATTGAGATGGCCAAGGAGATCTCGGCGTACCCCCCTGCGCGTGAGATGGACATGCTGCTCTCCACTGGTGAGCAGATCAGCGTCGCTCTCATGGCCATGGCCATCCAGGCCCTGGGGGTGCCCGCCATCAGCTTCACCGGAGCACAGATCGGCCTGGTGACTGACAGTTTCCACACCAAGGCCCGCATCCGGAACATCTCGACGGAGCGGATGTTCCAGGCCCTGGGTGAAGGCAAGATCGTGATCGTCGCCGGTTTCCAGGGGATCGACGAGAATTACAACATCACGACGCTCGGCCGGGGAGGTTCCGACACCACGGCGGTTGCTCTGGCTGCGGTGCTCGGGGCTGACGCCTGCGAGATCTATACCGACGTCGACGGTGTGTACACGACCGATCCTCGCGTCGTCCCCGAGGCTCGCAAGATCGATCGGATCAGCTACGACGAAATGTTGGAACTGGCGAGCCTGGGCGCAGGGGTGATGCACTCGCGTTCGATCGAGTTCGCCAAAAAGTATGATGTTCCGATCCACGTCCGTAGTTCCTTTTCGGATGCTCCAGGCACCTGGATTGTGGCGGAAGCCGATGCCAAGCGCCTTGGCGTGACGGTGACGGGGGCCGCGCTCGCGAAGGACGAGGCTCGTATCACGATCCTTGGCGCTCCGGATCGCCCGGGGGTGGTGCACTCCCTCTTCCACACCATCGCCGCGTCGAACATCGTTGTGGACATGATCGTCCAGAACGTTGCGACCGAGGGAACCACGGAGGTGAGCTTCACCGTGGCGACCGGCGATCTCGCCGAGACGATCCTGGCCGCGGAAAGCGCCGCCAAGGCCATTGGAGCCCAGGCGGTCACGCACAAGGCCGAAGTTGCGAAGGTCTCGGTGGTCGGCCTGGGGATGAGGACCCATACCGGGGTCGCCACGATGATGTTCGAGGCCCTGGCCAAGGCCGGCATCAACATCGAAATGATCACGACCAGCGAGATCAAAATCAGCGTTCTGGTCGATCGTCCGTTGGCCGTGGAGGCGCTCCGGGCGGTGCATCGCGCTTTCGGGCTCGAAACCTGGGACAACAGCCTGGAGGCTCCGTTCTCCGTCGAGCGCAGTATCGCCAAGCCAAAGCGGGATGGCGTGGACGCGGTGAACGGCTCGGGGCCGGCCCCGTCAACGGCTCCGGGCATGGAAGACCTGGTCATCTCGGGGGTGGAGCTCGATGAGCGGCAGGCCCGGGTCACCTTGTTCGACGTGCCCGACCAGCCAGGCTACGCCGGCAGGGTTTTCCGCAGGATTGCCGAGGCCGGAGTGTTCGTGGACATGATCGTTCAGAACATCAGCACGTCTGGCAAGACCCACCTTTCCTTCACCGTGCCGTCCGAGTCGGCTGAGACCGCCGCGAAGGCCGCCAAGCAAGAGGGCCCCGGCGAGGTCTCCGTGGAACCGAGGATCGCCAAGCTCTCAGTTCTGGGTGTGGGGATGAGAACGCACACCGGGGTCGCCACACGGATGTTCGGAGCGCTGGCGGCGCGTGGGATCAATATCACCCTCATCAACACGAGCGAGGTGAGGATCAACGTGGCCACCGACATCGATCGGGGGCAGGAAGCGCTCCAGTGTCTTCGCGAGACGTTCGCGGTGCCCAACGATTGAGTGGGGAGAAGGGATCGACGCGTGGAAACCCTGGCGTTTTGCAGGGGGACTCTCGGCCCGAAAGTTCGACAAAATCGGTGTCATGGAATGAGCTAAGAGCTGACAAATGTTGACTTTTAGCTCGAGAGTCCTTGGCCACTTGACCGGGCTCGGAAGGTCTGCTTAAAAGGAAGTCGAACTCGGTTCGCAAATCGAAAAGCGAAGCTTATCGGTGAAGAACCTTGAAGTGAGAGTTCCCGGACTTTTTTGGTTCGAGCAAGGAGGTTCCCTCGGTTGGGTTCATTGCGACTCGAGGGTTGGAAGTGAGCAGATCTTCGGGTTTCCGCGCATCTTCGTCTGGTGACATTCCCCCCTCGTTTCATGACCGGAAGGGTGGACCGCTTGAATCAAGGTGTCGGAGGCGTTGTGGCCGAGGGTCCTGAGCACGAGGCGCTGGTTGATGCGCGTCGGCGCGTCGCGCAGCATCGCCAAACGGTCGGAGAGCGCCATCCCGACTATGCGACGTCGTTAAACCAACTCGCTTTGCTTCTCATCATGCATGGTGACCCGCAGCAGGCGGAATCACTGCTACGGGAGTCGCTGACCATTCGTCAGGAAACCCTGGGTGAGCATCACCCGGACTACGCGACGAACCTGAGCAGTCTGGGCGGGTTGCTCTGGGCGCGAGGCGACCTTGATAGTGCGGAGCCTATGCTTCGGCGCGCGCTCCATGTCCGGGGTGAGGTACTAGGGCCCGCGCACCCCAAGACCATTGCGAGTCGAGACAGCCTCGAGCAGTTGGTCCGGGCCAGGTCGGAGCGTGACGAGCAGACCCAACCGGCTCCGGTTTCCCAAAACCAGGGGCTTCCTACCGCCGACCCAGCGCCGACGATTCAGCCGCTCGTGGTTCCTAATCATGTGGGAAGCGTGCGGGCCGAAGTGCCCCCGCCTGTGACCGTTGCGCCTCCGCCTGCCACTGCCGCGCCAGCACCCGTTGCTGCCCGAGCGCCGGTCGCCGTCGCGCCTGTCGTTTCCGCTCCCGCGGCGAGCTCGAAACCAAAGGCGCCGGTGAGCGTGCCTGAACCGAAGGCTCTTAGCTCGGCCCACGATCGGGCGGCACTGGTGCTTCGGATCAAGACGCTTTCGAGCGATTTCTCTCGTGTGAGCGACCGGCTGGCGAACGAGGTGGAACGTTGGAAGGCAGGGGGGGTGCCTCCTTCCGAAGCCCTCATTCTCGACCTAACGACCTGTGGCCGGGAGTTTGCCTCGTTGCGAGACGAGTCGATCCGGCTCGCGGAGACGGCCGGTCTTCCCTCGCAAGGGAGATCGCTTGCGAGCCTGCGGGAGATCGAGTCGCTCTTCCGCGAGATCAGCGAGGTCGAAAGCCGTCGCGAGCAGGTCGAGGCGGTTCGTTCTCGAGCCATCGAAATTCTGAACCGGGTTTGCTCCCTGGAGAATCCCGATCAGCGAGAGTTCGCGCCGCTGGTTCAGTGCAAGTCACAGGCGGAGAACTTACGCCGGCAAATCCTTTCTGCGAATGCCCTGGAGTTACCGGAAGCGGCGACCCAACTCGCGGAAGGGGATCATCCCTTTTATCGACTCCTCGCGCTCGTGGATGGAACCGAGAGCTTGAGCGACGATCTCTGGGCCAATTCGCTCGATGTGGTGGAACACGAGTTCGGCAAACCGCTGGCCGTTGCGATCGCTCGTGCCAAGGTGGTTTTGCCCGCGTAACCAAGTGCGGCGGGAGTGAATCAATGACCGAGAGCAAATGCAGCGAACTCACCCAAGAGCTCGCCGCGATGTCGGACGAGTTCTCTGAACTAGGTGAGCGATTGCTCAACGCCGCCCGACAGTTGCATTCCCCCGGGGCCCCCCCTCTCGACAGCCTGATCGAGGCTCTCTCTTCATCCCGGCGCGGGTTTCTCGACCTCAGGAACCGGGTTCGCGACCATGCGGGAGTGCTCGGGGTTCAAATACCTCCCGAGGAGTCGCTCGAGACCCTTCAGGGTATTTCCTCGCTGATCGATGAAGCGACCGAGGTGGAAGCGGGGCGTGCTCGTGGTGAGGAGACGCGACGGCGTGCCCTCGCGATCCTGGGCCGGGTTGCGCACCTGTCTCATACGTCGTCGTCGGATTTCGCTCCGCTGCTCGAGTGCGTCGACAAGGCGCGGCAATTGCATCAGAGAGTTACCGAGTCGGATTGGTCTCAACTTCCGGACGAGGCCGAGACGTTGGCCGATGGTGATCACCCTTACGGCCATCTTCTGGCCCTGGTGGAGAACCGCGACCTACACGACGACCAATGGGCGGCCTTTCACGAGTCTGTGGGGACTTCATTTGGTAGAGCTTTGGCTGCGGCGGCCGCACGCGCCAAGCTCCAGGTTTCCGGGGATGCTCCCACGTTACCCGAGGACCTTCTCCACGGGACGCCCGGTGAGCGTGCCGGGAGCCGGCGGAACCTGGGCTCCGCCACGCCCAGCAATGCCTAATTCATGTTTTGGCTCCTGAGATTCCCCCTTCGACATTCCGGGATTTGCCTGCACGCCTGATGGGCCTCCACTTGGTCCTGCTCTTGTGTGGGCCCCTGGTTTGGCGAGGGGAGCTTGGCTTCGTGGCGTGCTGTGCCATGGCCCACCGAGAGTCGCCTCCACTTGAGCTCAGGCGGGCGATCGGGTGGGCCTACAGCCGCGACGTTGCCGATGCCGGGCTCCGCGGGACCCTTGAAGTTTGACGGGAGCCGGCGAGGTCGTCTGGGAATGGCGTGCGGTTAGGGAGAGGCGCCATACAATCATGAGGAGAGGGATTTCGATCCGGGAGAGGCTGCAAATTTTGGGGAGGTGAGCGATGCGGGGTTGGCGTCTCGTCGATCCGTGGTTAGTCGTTCTCGCTTTCTTTGTGTCTCCGACTTGGTCGCAAGAGCCTAAGCCCGAAGAGGAATCCCCGAAGCCTCCGAACATCGCGGATGTCGCCGCGGTTCTCAAGGCTCACAACCGAGAGCGCGAGAAGATGAATCTTCCGCCGCTCACCATTGACCCCAAGCTTGAAGCCGCTGCCTTGGTTCAAGCGCGGGACATGGCCGAACATGAGAAAATGACCCACGACGGAAGCGACGGGTCCACGGCAGCCCAGCGCATCGAGCGCCAGAAATATCACTTCCGGGCTGCGGGGGAGAATGTGGCCGCGGGGCAGCCGACCGTTGCCTCGGTGATGAAGAGTTGGCTGGATAGTCCTCCCCACAAGAAGAACATTCTGGCCGACTTCACGGAGCTGGGAGTGGCCTGTGTCAAAGGGGAGGACGGACGTCCTTATTGGTGCGTGGACTTTGGCAAGTCGTGGCCTGTCTTCGAGCCCGGCGACGCCGAATCGTCACTTCTGGAAGCCATCAATCGCGCACGGACGAAGAAAGAAAAGAGTGCTTTGAAGTCCGATCGCAAACTGAAGGATGCGGCCAGCCGCCACGTGCGGTCCATGGCGGCCGATGGTCCAGACGGAGCCTATCGAGCGGCCGACAAGGACGGCAAGACCCCCTTCCAGCGCCTCGACAAAGCTGGCTACAAGTATTCGCGACTGGGGGAGCTTTTGGCCGTGGGGCAGGCGACTCCCGAGGAAGCTGTGGACACGTGGTTAAAAGACTCTGGCAATCGTGAGACCGTGCTGGGGGACTTCAAGGAAGTCGGCATTGGCTATGCCGCGAGCGAAAATGGAATTCCCTACTGGTGTATCCTCATCGCGAAGCCTTTGCGATGAGGATGCACCTGAGAAAGCTTTCCACGTTGCGCAGCAGCTCGGCTCTCGGACGACTCAAGTTCCAGGGGCGGGAATTGGGGACAAGTCGGTAGGGACCTTCTCCGCATCCAGAGCGGGGACGTCACCCGACGGAAGGAGGTCCGAAGGGGCGTTGTTTCCTTGCTTGAGGGCTCGCGAAAGCCTTTGCCAGCGAGCCAGTGCCGACTCCACCTTGCGCAGACGTTCCCGCAGTTCCTGGGCTTCACTATTGAGTTGGCGGATGGCTTCATCAGCCTCGCGTCGACTGCGCTCCACGAAGTTATCGACAACCTGAATGGGATCGTTCACCGCCGGTGGTGGAGAGGCGATCGGAGCTGTGGGCGGTGGCGTTGTTTCCGCAGCGGGGTAAGGAGTCGGTTGAAGTCCATCTCCCGGTGGGGATGGTGCGAGCGAAGGGGGGGCACCGGCCGGTGAGGATGTGGGGAGAGTGGGAGGAATTTCGCTTGCCGCTGGTGCTGGCTCGGCTTCCGATACCCGAGGAGGGGACATCGGTGGCGCAACGGGCGCAGTCGAGGCGGTTGCCGAGGAAGCTGGAGGCGGGTAGTTCAGTGGAGTGGGATCTTGCCATGCGCGAGTCATGCGACCGGTCAGCAAGATCGTCAGAGTCACCAGGCCCACGATTGCCGCAAGGATCCGGATTCTCATGATTCCTCCTTATCCGTCGAGTGGCCACTCCCGTGTCCTGCAGGAGTCCGACAAAAGTCTACCGAAGATGATCGAATCAAGCATCTGTTTTTCAGTGCAAGGCCCGTAGAATCTCGCCGTATTCGGACACGGAGGAGAAGAGCCATTCCGGAATGCTCGATGACTTCGTGAGAAACGAATCGAAGTCGGGGTGGACGCTTGGTTTTGACACGTCTCGGCAAGGCGATCACGACGTTGAAGTATGGTCCGGTTCTGCGATAGGCATCGCAGTTGCCTCTCGTTAAACTAGTGGGATTGGTCCCTGAACCTGGGGCAGGCGCGTCCTGTCTCCTTGACTGCATGCGAGGCACCCGTCATTAGCGATAACGTGCGGCGGGTAGGGGACCACGGTGCTTTTCCTGCTACCTGGACGAGTTTGTGATGCCCGAGACCAACGAATCGACCCCATCCTTGCCCCCTTCGAATATTGCCGCCGATCCGGAAAAACGTCGCGGGCGCCACGAGCACGAAGTTCAGGACGAAGTTCCGTTCAACGCCGTGGCGCGAAGCCGTCCCGACCGAGTCGCGGCTGCGCTCGAACATGCCCGGATCTGTGCTCGCATCGCCGACGATAACCGTGCGAAGGACATTCTCCTTCTCGACCTTCGTCAGGCGACCCCCCTGGTCGACTTCTTCGTGATCGCAACGGCCAGCTCAAGGCGTCAGAGCCATGCGATTGCCAGTGAGATCGATCAGGAGATGAAGAAGCTCCACGAGTTCAAGCTCGGGATGGAGGGGTCGGAAGAAGGACGCTGGATCCTGATCGATTACGGCGATTTCGTGGTTCACATCTTTTCGGGCGAGTCGCGTACATACTATTCTCTCGAGGAGATCTGGGGAGACGCCCTGCGCCTCGATTGGCAGGACCCTGAGCGCGTGCGGCCCGCTCCTCGCGGTGAAACGACGGCCGAGAACGAGGCCGACTCGGAACCTGAAGACAACGCCTGAGCCGGAAAATCCATGAACGTCCTTGAACGACTTCGCCAGTCCTTCGCCGCCGCCACGCCCGAAGGAGGAGATCCTTCCACGTTTGCAGCGGCCGTGCGTCCCGTGACCGACGCCAAGTTCGGCGACTATCAAGCCAACGGCTGCATGGCGCTGGCCAAGGCCATGAAGCAGAATCCGCGCGAAGTGGCCGCGGCGGTGGCCGAGAAGGTCGATCTTGCGCCCTTGGCGGAGCGCCCCGAAGTCGCCGGCCCCGGTTTTCTGAACGTGCGCCTCAACGATGCGTGGGTCGTTCAGTCACTCGGAGACCTTCTGAACGACGAGAACCTGGGCATCATCGCTCCCGCTCAGCCCAAGACGGTGGTCGTCGACTTTTCCTCTCCGAACGTCGCCAAGCCGATGCATGTGGGGCACCTTCGCTCGACGGTCATCGGCGATAGTCTCGCTCGGATCCTCGCCGGAATTGGCCATAAAGTGGTTCGCGACAACCATCTTGGGGATTGGGGATCACAGTTCGGGATGATCCTCTGGGGATGGAAGAACCACCGGGACGACGCAACCTACGCCTCCGATCCTGTCGGAGAACTCGCGCGGCTCTATCGCCTGGTGCAGGCCAAGATCAAGAATAACGAGGCGGGCGTCGAAGACGCGGCCCGCGCCGAGACCGCGAAACTCCACTCCGGGGATGCGGAGAACCTGGCCCTCTGGGAACGGTTCATGCCCCAGTGCCTTTCCGCGCTGGAGCAGGTGTACGAGCGGCTCGGCGTGCATTTCGACGTTCAGCTTGGCGAGAGCTTCTACAACCCCATGCTCGCGGACGTGGTGGGGGACCTTGAGACCAAGGGGATTGCCGAAGAGAGCAAGGGAGCCACGGTCGTCTTTGTCGAGGAGGAAAAGGCTCCGTTCATCGTTCGCAAGAGCGATGGCGCGTTTAATTACGCGACCACGGACCTTGCGACCATCAAGTACCGGGAGGAGACCTGGAAGCCGGATCAGGTACTCTACGTGGTCGACCATCGCCAAGGTGATCACTTCAAGCAACTCTTTGTGGTGGCGAAACGTTGGGGCTATGGTCACACCGATCTCGAGCACGTGGCGTTTGGGACGATCCTCGGCGCTGATCGCAGACCTTTCAAAACCCGCGATGGTGATACCGTCGGCCTGGAATCACTGCTCGACGAAGGAATTGCCGAGGCCCTGAAAGTCGTTCAGGAGAACTCCCCCGACCTTGATGCGGCGGAGCAGCGGCAAGTTGCGGAGGTGGTCGGCCTGGGGTCGATCAAGTACGCCGATCTCTGCCAGAACCGGCTCAGCGACTACGTGTTCGACTGGAAAAAAATGCTGGCCATGAACGGCAACACCGCCGCTTACCTCCAGTACGCGTATGCGCGCATTCAGAGCATCTTCCGCAGGGGAGAGGTGACTCCCGAGAGCATCCGGCAGCAACGTCCGACGATTTATCTGAGTAACCCGGCGGAACGGGCTTTGGCCGTCCGGTTGCTTCGCCTGCCGGAGACGCTTGACCTTGCCTCTCAGGAGCTCAAGCCTAATATCTTGACGGACTATTTGTTCGACCTTGCCAATAGCTTCAGCACGTTCTTTGAGGAATGTCCGGTCCTCAAAGCGGAGTCGGCGGAACGTCGAGATAGTCGCCTGGCGCTTCTTGACCTGACGGCTCGAACCTTGAAATTCGGCCTCGGTTTGCTTGGAATCAAGGTTGTCGAACGGATGTAAGGCGTGATCAAGGGCGTTGCGGAGCGACGCCCTTTCGCTGCAAAACAACGCGATCCCCGCCCGAGTTGATCCTCCCTTGCCTGGAGCGTTCGGTATGACGGTTCGACCCCGCATTCGACTCGCGATCATACTGGCCGGTGGAATCATAGTCTCGGCAACGCTGGCGGCTTGGGGTGTTCCCGAATCGCGCGACGCCGAGCCCAATCGCTCGCCGATCGCCTTGGCCGTTTCCGCGGACGGAGCGCGTCTGCTCACGGCCAACCAGACTTCGGGATCGGTGTCGCTCGTCGATCCCAAGGCGGGAAGGGTGATCCAGGAAGTGGTGACCGGCGACAAGCCCGCGGGAGTCGCAATCTCCCGCGATGGTTGTCGCGGAGTCGTTTCTCACTGGTACGGCTACGACGTCGCCCTGCTCGAGATCAAGCCGGAGGCTATTCGCGTCGTGGGGCGGGTCGCGGTCGGCCCCGAGCCCCGTGGGGTGGTCATCGCTCCCGATGGAGTGACAGCCTATGTTGCTGTGGGAGCCAGCAATGAGGTTGTCCGTGTCGATCTCGACTCCATGAAGGTCACCGGGCGCCTTGCCGTCGGCCGTGAGCCCAGAGGACTTGCCCTGACTCTTGATGGTAGCCATCTCCTGGTCGGCAACGCTCGCTCGCAAAGTCTTTCTGTAATCGCAACCAGTTCCTGGCAGGTCGAACGCAGCTTGCCCATGGAGGGGGACAACCTACGCCAGGTGGCGGTCTCCGCCGACGGCCAGATGGGCTATGTGGCCAACATGAAGAATCGAGGGTTTGCCACGACCCAGAACAACATCGACCTCGGTTGGGTGCTCGGTCAGCGATTGACGCAAGTTCGCCTGGACGGCTCCGACTCTTACGAGACGCTTTCCCTCGACCCCAAAGGGAAGGCGGCGTCTGATGCCCACGGTGTGGCGATCAGCCCTGACGGCCGGATTCTCGCCGTGAGCTGTGGCGGTTCTCATGAAGTGATGCTGTTCCGAACCGATCGCCGCCGCCTGCCCTGGCGAAGCAGTGGCTCGCGCGACCTTATTGCCGCGGACCTTCTCAATGACGAATCCCGATTCCGCCGCGTGACGGTCGGGGGCCGCCCCACGGAACTCGCCTTTGATCCCGATGGCAAGACGCTCTACGTGGCGAATTACCTCGAAAACGCGGTTCAGGTCGTCGACGCTGAGTCAGGCAAGCTGACGCGAACGATTGCGCTGGGGGGCCCCAAAGACCTCTCCATCGAGCGCCGAGGAGAGATCGTCTTCCACGCGGCCGAACGCTCGTTCAACCAGTGGTACAGTTGCAACACCTGCCACAGCGACGGCCATACGAACGGCCTTGATTTCGACACCATGAACGACGGCGGTCACGACTACAGTACCGCGCACTTGCGGAGCCGGAAGAAAGTTCCGACGCTCCGAGGGGTCACCCGAACCGGTCCCTGGACCTGGCACGGCTGGCAGAAGAACCTTGATGATGCCATGGTCGAGTCCTTCACGAAGAGCATGCAGGGGCCTCGTCCGAAGCCGGCTGACGTCAAGGCGCTCGTCGCCTATCTTGGAACGCTCACCTTTCCCAAGAACCCTTATCGCAACAACGACGGCGACCTATCGGCGTCCGCCAAGCGGGGTGAAGTGGTCTTTCAGTCTGCCAGGACGGCCTGCAATACCTGTCACAAGGGGCCGGAGTTTACCGATGGCAAGGTTCACATCGCCGGCCTCGAAGAGCACGACGACGCTTATCGCGGTTATAATCCTCCCTCACTTCAGGGTGTTTACGACAAAGACCCGTATCTCCACGACGGTCGGGCAAAAACACTACGTGACGCCCTGGCCGGTCCCCATAGCCCTGAAGCTGTGAGCGGACTCGGGACACTTGAAGACGGTGAACTCGACGACTTGATTGCTTATTTGAAGAGCCTTTGAGCAGGTTCGGCCCAGGGCCTAGAAATACGGACCCCGGAAGTTCCTTCCAGGACTTGCGGGGCCTTCCGTAAGTTCTTGAACGCCGGGACCCTCACATAAGCAAGGTCCACAAGGCGATCTTCCCATGATCTCCCCCCGCGGCGATCATCGGCCTGGAGGGTCGTAAATGCAGCCATACAGAGCTGACGATTTTTCTAATGATAGGAGCCCTTTGGACGAGGTTTCTAATTCCCAGAGGTCATACCCTCCGTGGCTGCCGGCGACAAGGACTCGTCCGCCACGACCGAATGACAAAACGCCTACGGGTTTGGGCGCCGTATTTTGAAGAACTCTCCTTTCTTATTCGCAACGCGTTCGCTTGCTTCGCCTGAGGCTACCGAGCGCTCGCGACAACTGGTCCGCTCGCGATTCTGGTTGCGCTCGGATGACGAATGCAACAGAAAGATCGACCAGAATGCAATTCGTGTTCGCTTGCTTATGCTGAAAGAACGTCAGGGTTCAAGAATGATCAAGGGAGTATAACCTTAGTCGTCGGAAAGTCGCCCTCTGTCAGGGTTTCTCTCCAATGACTCAGAGCAGGTTAACGGGAACCTGCTCCAGATTTGTGAAGAGGAGCCGGACATTCATGGCTGACGACGTTGAGAAACGCGAAGATGAAAAGATAGCGGATGTCAAGTGTATATTTGGGCGCGAGACAGGGTAGCTGGATTTCCCATCGTCTGTTCTTTTTAATGAATGCTGGCTAATGTCTATCTTACTGAGTGGGCTTACACCGTTAGGCCAAGGAATTTTGAGTTTTGAATTGTTTCAGCCATGTCTCCGTTGCAGTTGGCTTGTTAGCGTCATCGACTGCTATTGTAGAATATCCGACATGGATATCATGAATGATAGTTAATGAAGGCCGAGCCTTTAGCCGCTGCGCATCGTTCCATTGCTTCATGGTCTCGCCAATAATCCCAGGACACCTGGGATTCAGGGTGTCGGCAACCATGACGAGGCAATTGTAATGCGATAATTCAAGGCCCGCGCCGTAGAATCCAGAAGGCATTTCTTTGACAGTTTGGAGGCCATTCCATATAGAGGAGGCAATTCTATGAGTTTCGATGAGTTCCAAATCGTTGAGAATCCCGCTCCCCTTGTGAGGGCTCCCAGAGCAGGCATTGCATTTGGGCGCCGTAGAACTGATTAGGGATCTTGGGGTTCGAACGGCTAGTAGGGGATGAAGTATCCTTGCCCAATCACTTGGACTCGCAGGAGGGGCTTGTTGGAGTTGGTATAAAGACAAGCAGTCTTGGAAATAGCCATTAATGCTCGATAATAATTTTTCCTCGGAAACATCGATCTCTTGTTTGATCATTTCCGAAATACAGAGGAGATCAAGTGCCGTTCCTCCGTAGGACGTGATCAGCTCGACGACAGACTGTGGTAAGGTTGCACACAAGGATATGCCAAGTTGCCTCGCTAAGTCTCCGTGAAACCTTCCTATGGCTTCCTGGCATTTAATAATCGAAAGAAAGACTATATGAAGATCCGGTGAGTAATCGATTGAGTAATTGCAGTAATCGTTGGAGCCTACCAGGGGCCGACCGTTCTTCCAATTCTTGAGCCAACCCTTGGCTTGTCCAAGGTTCTTTTCTATCAGGTGCTCTCTTTTTTTAATATTCTTCTCGCTGGATGAAGTGTCACTAGCTTTCATGTGCATGATAATCACTGTGTTGTTGCAAGCCCAAACAAGATCTGCAGGCTCTCTTGGAGATCCATTGCCTTTGTAGAAGCAATCTGGAGCGAACACGAACGGAGCCGCCATCGAAAATTCGCAAACGGCCTGTAAGATCGCTTCCTGCTGGCTCTGAAACTTTTTACTCATCGTAACGATCTCTCAAGTTTCGAAAGCATCAAAAGTACCGTGATCAAACGGACAAATAGGCTGAAATTATCGGAAATATCGAAGTCGGGCTCAAGATCTGGGGTTGGTAGGCCTCGGATGCGTGAGGAGGGCGTGAGCACCGTACCAGAAATGACCGGAGAATCCTCCTTGGTCCCTGCGCATGTGGCGAATGGCTCGCCGATACGCATCAAGAATGGCTTTGTGGTCTTCGATGGGGATCTGGGCCCGGTAAGAGAGTGCGGCCAGGTCGCGGTTCGTGGCGGCGAACACACGGCGCCGATCTTCGGACGAAGCCTGGGCTTGGGTCACAAGCAGCGTCACCAGCTCGAAGAGGAATCGGAACGTGGCGTCGAGCGAATCGGGACGAATGCCCTTGAGAGCTTCCGTCGCCGCATTGAGATTTCCCTCGAGAATGTTTTCAAGAGCCAACCAGAGAGTGTGGTTAGGGGTCGAGTTGTCGGCAGGGAGGTCTAGCGCGTGCTTGCTGACCGTACGAGCCACATCGACCTGGCCCCGGGCTCGAAGGGCAAGCACGAGGTTTCCCAGCATCCAGGGTTGGACACCCTCACGTTCCGACCAGTCGCTCATCCATTGGATCGCTCGTTTATACCGGCAGACATTGGTGAGAGCGAACCCAACCGTGCCCCAAACCGCGGCGCTTTCGCGGAGGCGCTTACCGTAGCGGCGCATGCACTGACGAAGCTTCCATCGCGACTTGGCGTAGCCAATGCTAGAGATGTAAGCGCAGAGCACGTTTCGGCCCAGATCACCTCGTTCCAGCAGCGTGTCGAAGAGTTTGGGAGTTCGCCACGGTTTTCGAGCCGACCAGCATTCCACCCAGAGCGTTCCGACCAAGGGGTGAACGTCGGATTGGGTGAGGATGTGAGCGTAAGATGATTCCAGGAGTCGAAGCCAGCCCGCCTTGCGCAAAGCCCGGTCGGCCGAGCGAAGGGGCCATTCACCTTGCTCCAGGGAGGTGACACACAGCCGCTTTAAGGCCTCCAAGGCGGTCTTGGAGTCGTGACGAGCGCACGCCCACTGAACTTCGCGAGCGTCGACATATTCACCTCCAGCATGCTCTTTCAAAACTTCAAGAGTTTTGCCGGCCGAATCCCAGTCTTTGTCGGCCAATTCGAGGTCGAAGAGATTCATTCCCGCAAATGCGTAGCCAGGATTGAGCTTGTATGCGTGGCAGAAGTCCAACTTTGCTTTGGCCTGTTCGCTGGCTTTGAGATAGGCTTCGCCGCGGTATCCCCATGACATGGAGTCATTGGGCTCGAGGCGAACGAGGTGGTCGCAGGCATGGAGATAGTCTTCGTTGGTTCCGTGGTCACAAGTCCAATCCGCAAATTTGAGCCAACCCCAGTAGTAGTCGGTCTCCTTACTCAAGATTTCCCGCATGGACTCAATCGCCGCCTCGAAATTCCCCTGGCACGATTCGACCCAGGCCGCCCGGCCTCGCAAAATCAAGGGAGGTTCATGTTCCCAGGCAGAAGGGTGGCATGCGGCTTGGGCCTCTTCGTATCGGTGAGCCTGGGCGAGGAGGAGGGCGCGTAAGTCATGGGCCTCCGCATGGCGAGGCTCCAATGCGATGACGCGCTCGAGGGCCGCCAGGCGTTCCTCGAGATAGGCATCCCCTCGAAGAGTCTGTGCCAGGCGCAGCCAGGAACGGCCTTCTCCTCCTCGGTTGCGCGTGACCTCGCGAGCGATGTCCACGGGCAGTTCCGGCCTCCCCAGCTCCTCGCTCCAGCTTTTCAGTGTTTCCCAGGCCCAGTCATAGTCCGGCGCCAAACGCGTGGCCTGGCTGATTCGTTCGATCGCGGTTTCTCGCTCTTCGAGATGCCAAAGCGTGTCCGCGAGAAACGCCTGATTGTAGGCATCAAGGGGCGCGTGATTCGCGGCGCGCTCGAGGACGAGTCGCGAGGCCTGGTAGTCCTTTCCTCGCTCGAGAGCCTGGGCCATCTGGCGAGCTGCCGCACTCCAACCTGGGTTGATCTGCAGGCAACGATTGAGGGCCTCCATTTCCTGCTCGCGATCCTCTCGCGCTTCGTGGACGCGGGCCAGGTCGAACCAGGTGATGGGGAGCAACGGAAAGCGAGCCACGGCGAGGTTGGCTAGCTCCAAAGCCTCCTCGAGCTCCTTCCGCTCGATTCGGTGTCGGATCAACGCGGCCCAGGCATGCCAAAGATCGGGGCGAGCCTTCCAGGCCTTTTCGAGAGCCGTGAGGAGCTCATCGGATTCGAGCGTTCTCTTGGCATGCCGAGCAAATGCGATCAGCCCGTCGCCGAAGATGACTTGCCGCGCCAGCTCGCTCTCAATGAACCTGAGAGCGTCGCGCCGATCGTTGGGAGAATCGCAGGCGGCGATGAGACGACTGATGGCGAAGTCATTGTCGACCGAGCGACGAATGGCTTCACGGAAAGCCTCGTTTGCCTCGGCCTGTCGTCCTGCATTTTCAAGGACCTGCGCGCGTACCGACGCCTCGCTTGAATGCAGGGGCTCGAACTGCCGTGCAACCTCGATCTGGGCGAGTGCTTCCGCGTGGCGCTGCTGATCGCTGAGAACCAGGGCGAGCTCACGATGGGCCCATGCGTCGGTCGGGTGTATCGCCAAGAGCCTCCGAATCGCCATCTCGGACTGTGCTGGCCCTTCATCACGCAGCCAGTAAATCCAGGCCTGAAGAAGTGCAAAGTTGTGAGGAAATCGGTCGCAAGCCTGGGAAAGGTGGGCCAACGCCGCGGCGCGGCTTTCAGTCTCGGCCAGGAGCTGCGTGACCGTTCGGTTGGCGTCAAGGGCGGCCGGTTCGGCCTCGAGGATCTCGCGCCAAAGACGCAACGCGTCAGCCAGGTTGCCCTGGGCAGATTCCTGGTTGGCCGCGGCGCGCAGCCAGGCTGTGCGGCGGCTGTGCCCCTTCGCTCGTTCGAGATTCTTTTTGGCGAGATCGAATTGGCCGAGACGGCATTGCGACTCAGCCAGGTAAAGCTGTAACTCGCCGTCGTCAGGTCGACGTTCAATCGCCTTTTCAAGAATCTGGAAACCTTCCGTTTCCCGATCAAGCTGCGACAGGGCCCAATACAGCGTGCGCGCAGGTTGTCCCGAGCGGTTGCCAAATCGCTGGAACCTTTGCCTCAACATCTCCAGCACTTCGTTTTCACGGCGAAGGTAGCGAGCTGCGTTGAAATAGTAGCGAGCCTGCTCCACATCCTTATCGTCAAGAGTGGCCGCGAAGTGGTAGAGCTCCAGGGCTTCATCGAGCCTTTGCCGGCCCCAGGCGATTTCCGCCAGAATCGAGAGGCTGGTTGACTCCGTGGGGCGCGCTCGCATCGCGGTGCGAACCAGGCGGACCACCGTCGCATGTTGCCGCGCGTCGGGAAGCAGCTCCTGCGCGTACCTGCGCCGGAAGAGGGGATCGGACTTGGAATCCGCGCACAGCTTGCTGAGCGTCTCGAGCCGTTCGTCACTTCGTGCCAGCTCATTGAGACAGGAAAGTTGGCCGAGCCGAAGATTGACGTCATCCGGATAGAGCGCAAGAAGCTTTTCGATCGTGCTGAGCAATGCCGTGGTGTCGGCATCGTACATCGCGAGGAACCGGCTCCCCTGGAGCGTCAGGCGATGCTCCGGAGCTTCGTCCTGGAGGCGCTGATAGCTCTGGGCCGCGCGTTCCCGGTCATGGTTTCTGAGCGCTGTCTGCAATTCATAAAGTGAATCATAGAGCGAGGCGTCGGGAAGTTCGACGTTCTCGAGCAGCTCGGCCCGTGCCCGGGGCAAGAGAGCCATGCCGCGGGGCCCCACTGAGCGATAGCGTTCCAGAAAGGCGTCAGCAAAGGCTTCGCCGGAATAAGGTTCGGTTGGATCGCGAATGAGAAGCGTACGGCGTCGCTCATCGTAGCCGATCACGGCCTGAAGATGCGCGTTCAAGGGTTCAACCGTGGTGAGCGTAAAGGGTATTCCTCTGTCGATGAGCGTTGTCACCGCGTCCCATGTTACGGTGAATTCTCGCGTGAGAAAGCCGTTTTCTTCCGCCCAGTTTCGCTCCTGGTGGTCGGGGGTGCCGTCATAGCAGATGGCCTCGGCGACCTCGTGTTGGTCGGCCGGGATGCCCCAAAACCGGCTGATCGCGGCCAGTGTGGCAGGCGCACAGGTCTGGTGGTGCTGGCGAACGAAGCCGACGTTCAACACAATGCGTTTGGCATTGTCCTGGCGGCTTTCCAGGCGATCGGCCAGGCTGATGAAGAAGGGCTCACCCGACTCCCGGGCATAGGCAATCGCTGACGGAATATCGCCGCAGCCATAGGCGCAGTCTGAGCGTCGTCCCGCGAGCCATTTGCGGATCGGCTCCTCCATCAAAGGGGAGAGATCCCCGTATCGGTCGTAGTTGCTTCTCGCCTCGACATAAGCTCGCGACTCAAATTGCAGCAGTGCAAGTTGCGCGGTAATGGGGCCGCTCTCAAGCCGGTGTGATGCCTGCTCCAGGCGTTCAAGGGCCTCGTGATCACGGTCGAGCAATTGAAGCAAGTGAGCGATCGATTGAACTGCGGGGCGATACCACGGATGAATCGTGAGCGCAAACTCAGAGGCCTCGAGGGCCTCTTCGTAACGATCCTCCATCGTCAAGAGTTGAGCCCGCTCGACGTGGATCCAGGCCACGTTGGATTTCACATCCCTGGCCCGTTCCATCCATTTCCAGGCGCCGTCAAAATCTCGAAAAATGCCTAGCACAATCGCGTGGATCGAGAACCATTCGGCGCGGATGGTCTCATCGGCGTCTTCCATCGTGCCGATGCGTTTGAGGAAGTTCCAGGCGGCGAGCGGCCCTTTCTTGCCCAAAATCGCCCGCGCACGGTAGTAACACGCCTCGGGGTCGGTGCGATCACCTCGCCAGGCCTGGACGTGAAGCCGGCTTGCGAGACCGGGGGCGCCAAGGTTGAGAGCGAGTCGGCCAGCCAGGAGCTTCGCGGCCGTGCCTTCCCAGGTCTCCAGTGGACCCCAGGTCATCGCCTTTTGATAGGCCTGAAGATAGTATCCGTCCTCGTACGTCTCTCGAATTCGATCGAGTTCTTCAGGGTCGATCGTGAGTGATGGGCGCCGGTCGGTGATGAGCATGGGTCTCGAGTCTCCTGCCCCCGCCTCGCCATTAGTCGCGCTCGACCCGTCAATAATGAGGGGGCCGGATCAAGCAACGATATGACGATTTGACACCTAATCTTATCATCGGGTTCACGAAACGTGGCAACCGTTGAGTTCGATGCGCAGAAAGAGATAAGGGCTACGCGACTGAGAGAGGGTTTTTCCCTGAGTGCGGAGCCGGGCGCTTCAACGGCAAAGCGTGCTGGCGATCGTGATCAGAATTCCATGTTCTGAAAAGCCTTGATACCAATCCGTAGTGGAACGATGGTACCCACGGCGCCCACAACCAGGCTGATGATGATCGAGATCGTCATCCAGAAGCGAAAGCGTTCTTCGGAGAGTACGACGCTTCGAAAGACGGTCGTGTCCTGGCCCGCGAAGTAGAGATGGCAGGGGAGAGCAAGCGCTGTCACGATCGAAAAAATGAACACGAGACTCACAAGCAGGTTGAGCGTTCCTCCAAAGCCGGCGGCGATCTTGGAAGGGTCACTCTCCTTGAGGTTTGGCAGCCTGGCCCCGAGTCCCACGCTGATGCCCGAGAGTCCCAGGCAGAGAACGGCAACCATGCCCATGTGAAGCGCGATCATCGCCGTGCCCATCCGCAGCATGAGGTCGCTCAGGACCACGAGGATCTCGGAGGCCACGAGTGAGATACCGCACGAGAAGGCGAACTTACCCCAGAGGATGGCCTCACGCTTCAGCGGGAGTAGCCCGAGGATCCAGAAGTTTCGCCCTTCGAGAGAGAGCAGGGGGAAAATGAACCGGCTCGTGAACGTGGAAAGAATGAGGGCGGTTACAGCCAGGTTCAGGAAGCTCACCAGATTCCGCCAATAGGGACTCTGCACGTCATAGCTCAGGCGGCGGATGTTGAGAAAATAGAAGCCGAGCAGGCCGAAGAAGATCAGGAACTGCGACCACTGCGCGGGGTCGCGGCGGAAGGTACGCAGGTCTTTGAGGATCAAGAGGCGAATGGGGCTGGGAATGAAAAAGAAAACGCGATGGAAGAGAGCGTCGATTCCATACCACCCGTTCCGACGCCGGCTGGACCGTCCTCCCTGGACGCGGCTGTATCCCTGGCGGTAGAGGTCGCGTGCGAGTACCGCAGCGACCAGGTAGGCCAGTGCGGAATGCCCGGAAATGACCATCAAGTAAAAGAGGGCGTCGGACCAGTTTCCGCGCGCGGAGGCCAGGATTCCCGCCGACATCCATCGGCTGGGCAGCAAGGGGTGCTGGCTGAAGGCCAGTCGACCGATCAATCCCCCCAGCCAGTCGACCGAAAGGGTCTCGCCGGGCGTTTTCACCACTTTGAATGCGAAGACGATCGCGGCGATGAGAATCGCTATCAGCGACACGATCAGGATGGTCTTCTGCCGCCGGGGAAAGAAGTTGGCGACGAGAATCGCCGCGCAGGCCCCCAGGCTTCCTGGAATCAGGACAAACGCCAGGAGATAGAGTACGAAAATCCCGTAGAAGGTTGTGGAAGCTGGCACGGTGATGCCATAGGCAACCATCATCGGGCTTACCAGCAAGAGAAATCCCCAGCTTGAAAACCCGATGGCCTCCACAAATTTATAAGCGAAAATGCGATCGGCGCCGGCCGGAAGCGTCAGAAGAAAGCCGGCCTCACGCGATTGGAAGAGCCCCGTGTAAACGATGATGCCGGTGGAGAAGAAGAGCATTACCAGGAGCGATAGGAAGAAGATGCTGAAGAGATATTCGATGATCGTGTTCGTGGGGTCGATATATTTGCCGACGAATTGAAAGCCTTCGAAGAAGAGCCCAAAAAGAACGACCCAGAAAACCGCGCTACAAACGAGAATCATCGAAAGTCGGAGCCGGGACCCCGACATGAGTGATCGAAAGGTATTACGGAAAAGCCTCCAGCGATGTTTGTGAAAGGCGCGGGCTGCCTCGCCAGCGGTGGTCAACTTGAGCGCCGGCTCCCCCGACTCATTCATGGTCTTGGCATCCCGTGAGGGATCATGATCCGGCCGTTAGCCAGCGGTCGTGTTCCCCCTGTGAGCTGAAGGAAGAGGTCTTCGAGAGGGCCGTGCAACTGAAGCTGTTCACGGAGCTCGGCAAGAGTGCCTAGCGCCAACATCCGCCCGTGATCGACGATGCCGATCGTGTCGGCAAGTTCCTCGGCGATCGAGAGGAGGTGAGTGGACATCAGGACGGCGACCCCCGATCTCGCCTGCGAGACGAATAGGTCTTTGACGATCCGCGCGCTACGAGGATCGAGCCCGACCAAGGGTTCATCAACGATCAGGACCTTGGGGTTGTGGATCAGGGCCGAGGCGAACACGATGCGCTGTTTCATCCCCTGCGAGTAACTCTCGCAGAGGTCGTCAACGTAGTCGGACATCTCGAACGTTTCGATCAGCTCTTCCAGCCGGCGCGCGGAGGCTTTGTGATTGCTGCCGTACATCTCGACCACGAAGCGGAGGAACTCGCGCCCGGTGAGCTTTTCATAGAGGTACGGTTGATCGGGAACGTAGGCGAGGAGTTGTCTCGCCTCGGGACTTCCCGCGGCGTAGCCCCCCACCCGAACGACGCCCGCGGTGGGTGAGAGTAAGCCGCAGACCATTTTGATGGTGGTCGTTTTGCCCGCGCCGTTGGGTCCGAGGAAGGCGAAGAGCTCACCCGCCTTGATCTTCAGGTCCAGGTGGTCGACAGCCTTCTTGGATCCGAAGGTCTTGGTCACTCCGCGCAGCTCGATCATCGTCCTGGCACCTCGGCGTTCGGGGTGGTCGCGCGGTCGGGGAGACGTTCCAGGACCAGCTTCACCAGGGGAAACGGAACCTCCTGGCGGAGGACGAACCCATCAGGGCGTACCCACGTACGGGCGGAGATGGGCGTCATGTGATGAACGACCTCGAGTGTAGGTACGGGATTATTGTTCCATTGAATGACTGTCCGACGTGTGACCTCCACGCGAACAGTCTCAACTTGCCCCGTCAGCGGGCTAAGGACCCGTGTCTCCCAACGTTGGCCTATCTGGAGGTTCGGCAAGCGATCAAACGGTCCCAGTGCATTTTGGATCAAGCTGCGAGGTTGGTAGTCGATGGTCCGTCTCAGATTGAAGATCCGTAGCCGGCCCTGGGATACGATCTCCATCTTATTCTTCTTGAGAGTTCCCTCGACTTTGAGGAGATCTTCGGGGTCCGACTCGGCGCGGACGGTCGCGAGAAACGATCGGAGATTGCCCGAAGGATCAACGCGGTAAGTGCTTTGAATCAGGAGCCTCGCATCGGACTCGGTTTGCAAGGGGGTTTCCTTCAAGAGTCCCCCCGCGTCGAAGTCCAATCGGCTCTTCATCGTAACCCAGCCGTTCGGGTCGCGATCCGACTCTGTTGACGCAACGCCGACCCCTCGACGCAACTCGGGTGACAAGGGATTGTCGATGACCTCGACGGACCATCGCGAGGGCTCCGAATGATCCTCCGCCCGCGCGATCGTCCGCAGGTCGGGTGGGCGAACAAACCCCATCTCGGGAAGGACGTCTCGCCGAATGAGGCTGGAGACGGCCACGACCCAGAAGAGAAGGATCCCAAGACTTACCAGCCGAGGAGGCATGATGTGACGCTCCTTCAGTCCGACTCCCATCCAATATAGGAGCGAAGAGTCGTGTTGAACATAGGGCGATCCGGTGGCGAAGTCTCGCTTAGATAAGTGGACTTTGGCGGGTGCCCTCGTTTCTTGGGGCTTTGCGGAATCCAACGAAACATGCGCCGCTCCGCGAAAGTGTTCGGGTTGACGCCCCCGAAACCCAGACGTATGCTACGAAAGTAGCTAGCAGCTCACCCGCTTGAGAATAATGAGACTCTCATCACTCGCTCCGCATACAATTCCTTAGTGCCTTGGCTCTCGACCCCTTCCCTCCCTACTATCGCAGGAAGTAGGTCGCTCAATGCGCAAAAAGGGCAAGCGAGTTCTTATTCTCGTTTCCATCCTCGCGCTAATCCTGGTTGTTGCCGGCGGCTTCTGGATTTCTTTGACGCATAAGCCAGAATTTTATCGCGAGGTTGTCAAAGTTTCGCACGAACAACGGGCGCGAAAGGCCAAACGTTTTGTTGCGCAAAGTCTTCAGTTACGTAACGACATTTGCAATGAGCCTACCTGGGAAGCGGTCTTTTCCGACCAAGAGGTGAACGCCTGGCTGGCACAAGACCTGGTCACGGAGTTCGCCGATGAACTGCCGCCCGAGGTGAAAGAGCCTCGCGTTCTTTTCGAGCTGGATCGTGTTACGTTGGCCTTCGAGCTCGACCGCGGACCGGTGAACTCGATCATCTGGGTCGTTGCCAGGCCGCGAGTTCCCGACCCCAACGTCCTGGAACTCACGATCGAGAAGATCCGTGCGGGGGTTCTCCCTGTTCCCGCGGACAACACCATCGATCGCATCGTCGCTCACGTTCGCGCCCAGGGACTCGACGCTTCCTGGAAGCGGGTTGATGGATTGCCCGTGGTCCAGGTGCGTTACACCCCTCATTTCGAGCGGGAGGACGTTCGCCTCGAGCAGGTCCAGGTTCGTGATGGCGAGATTCGGCTTGCGGGGCGGTCGAACCGGTCGCGAGGGCTCGTAGAGCCGCCGACTCTACCGACTCGCAAGGTCCTTCAATCCAAGTTCCCTAGAAGGAAGTTCCAGGGACCCGGAGAGCGGCTTTCTCCCACGTCGAGCCTCCGGAGCTCGGCGGTTCCCACGAGTTGAGTACCCCTCAGCTCGACACGTACGAGGTCAGGCTGCCAGACGAGAGGAATGTACGTTCCTCGATCCACGCGGCGGACGGTTCCGCGATTTCCCGAAACTTCCCCCTCATATTCGAGATAGACGCGCCGGTGAGGGGCTAACTCACGCGCGGGAAGCGGCTGACCGGCCGTGACGGGGGCGTCGATCGCCCAGGTGCGAAGGATGTCTTCGACCTCGAACATTAGGTCCCAGTGGACGCCATTCCAACGATGTTCGAGGAGCACGAACTGATTCACGATCTCTGTGACCTCCATCACGGTCTGCCCCTGTTGAGTGCTCGTTCTCGATTCGAAATGGAGTTGGATGGGCTCTTATTCGTCCCCGAACATCATGGTTGCGCTCACCGAGGGCTGGTCCAAAACAAGGGTATCCGTTAAGTTGGTTTGAGTTTCAAAATGAGTGTTCGCAGCACGCTCGGAGAACGTCGGAGTTGTCGGAACACCTTCCCCACAGTTTGACCGAAGCCGGCAACGTGGCGCGACGAAGTTGGGTCCCAGCAGGGGTTTGAGGAACGTAGCCAGCGAGTCCTCGACCACGATGATGGGCGGGAAAGGAACGAATCGCGGTGACACCGAAAGAGGTCTTGGCGCAGATCCGACAGCGAGAGGTAACGACGGTGGACCTCCGCTTCATGGATTTTCCCGGCGTCTGGCAGCATTTCTCGATCCCCGCCGATGCTTTGTCGGAAGAGACCTTCGAAGAGGGAATCGGGTTCGACGGCTCAAGTGTCGTCGGTTGGCGGGCTATTAACGAGGCCGACCTTCTGGTCGTCCCTCAGCCGGAGACGGTTCTCATCGACCCGTTTACCGCGCAGCCAACCTTGACGATGGTTTGCAATATCCACGACCCGATCACTCAGCAGGATTATACGCGAGACCCGAGGAATATCGCTCGCAAGGCTGTCAGTCATATGCGCAGTACGGGCGTGGCCGACACCTGCCGGCTCGCGCCCGAGCTTGAGTTCTTCGTTTTCGATGATGTTCGCTTCGACCAACGAGGGAACGAAGCGTTCTATCATGTCGACTCTGTTGAAGGCACATGGAACCGAGGACGGATCGAGAAACCAAACCTCGGCTACAAGCCGGGGTCAGGGCTCGGCTATTTCCCGTGCCCTCCCACCGACAGCCTGGCTGACCTCCGAACCGAGATGGCCCAGCGCATGGCGGAGTGTGGCATCGCCACCTCGGCCCATTATCATGAGGTGGCCACGGGGGGACAGTGTGAGATTGACCTGATGCCGCAGTCGCTGGTCGAGAGTGCCGACCAGGTCATGCTGGCCAAGTACATCATCCGCAACGTCGCGCGCCGGAATGTCAAAACAGCGACGTTCATGCCGAAACCGCTGTTCGGCGACAACGGTTCCGGTATGCATACGCATTTCACGCTCTGGAAGGGGGAAACCCCACTCCTCGCGGGGAACGGCTATGCGGGTTTGAGCGACATCGGTATGTATGCCATCGGCGGTCTCTTGAAACACGCTGCGGCCCTGTGTGCCTTTGCCAACCCCACGACGAACAGCTACAAGCGGTTAGTCGAAGGGTTCGAGGCCCCCACCAAGATCTCATACAGCCGCCGCAATCGGGCCGCGGTCATCCGCATTCCGATTCACAGTCCCAGCGCCAAGAGCCGTCGCATCGAGTACCGAGGCCCGGACAGTGCCGCCAACCCGTACCTGCTCTTCTCGGCGATGCTGATGGCGGCCCTCGACGGTATCCAGACCAAGACGCGGCCGGGGGATCCTCTGGATAAAGATATCTACGACCTTCAGCCTGAAGAACTCGCCGACGTTCCGACGGTTCCTCGTTCGCTCGAAGAGTCACTCAAAGCGCTCCGCGAGGATCACGAGTTTCTTCTTCGAGGAGATGTCTTCACGCCGGACGTGATCGATACCTGGATCTGGTACAAGCAGCAGCACGAGATCGAGGCCATTCGCGTTCGCCCGCATCCCTACGAGTTCTCTCTTTACTACGACGTCTGAAACGCTCGCCGAGAGACGTCCTCGTTCCGCGGCGAAATGCCCCCGCTGCCACTCAGAGCGATCTGCGAAAGCTTTGATTGGCTCCGGGTGGCCGGGGAGAGCGGAACGACCAACGGGAGAGGAACCCGGAGTTATTCCGGCGGGGCGCCACTGCGCTCCTCGTCCGCACCGCAGGGATCGGTGCTTCGCCCTTTTCCTTTCCAAGACACGCTCTTGGCAGTGGAGGGGCGTTTCTTGATTTGTCGAATGTGACGGTGTTAAGGAGGCTCCGCGTGGGCCTGGGCGGCTTCGCGCCCCCTTGGAGATTGAAATTGGTGTTGCAAGCCTTCCCTCTTGTTTGATTGAATACATTCCTCGCCCGCGGACGAGGCTGAATCTCCCTCAGTCTCACGCAAAGTCCGGCCTTCTCTCTCCAAAGGCTCAACGGGAAAGCCCCCCACGGTCTTTGACCGTCAATCCTACTGGGCTCTTCGACACCACCGAGGAGCCTGTCGGGATCAGGTGCCAGCCTGTCCCGGACTTTCACTGCTGCAAGGAGAGAAACGTGAGTTCTCGACGACGTGGGTTCACCCTGATCGAACTGCTCGTGGTGATCGCGATCATCGCTGTCTTGATCGCACTCCTCTTGCCGGCCGTTCAGGCTGCGCGCGAAGCAGCGCGGCGGATTCAGTGCACCAACAACATGAAGCAACTCGGCCTGGCCATGCAGAACTACCACGACGTTCTCGGCACGTTCCCGCCGGGGGCGCGGTACACCTCGTGGGGCACGTGGTATCACTACTCCCTCCCTTTCCTCGAGCAAGGGGGCGTCTACAACGCCTTCAACTTCCAGGGATCGACGAACACGAGTCCAAGCCTCGCTTACAGTGGTGCCCAGAACGCAACGGCTGCCCAGGTACGAATCAACGCCTTCCAGTGCCCCAGCGATCAGGCTGAGGCTCAGATCAGCGGGATCACCTCCGGCAACTACGCGGCGAACTATGGCAACACCGGCACCGGCCTCTTTCAGATCAATGCCTCGAGCCCGTACTGCTGCACGTCATACAACGGCGTGATTTTCGCCGGAGCGCCCTTCTCGTGGATCGCGATCGGTTCGGCCCCGGTCCAGCCGTTCGGCCGTACCTACGGCCTCTCATCGATCACCGACGGCTCCAGCAATACGCTGCTGCTTGGCGAGGTCATCCAGGGGCAGGACAACGGGAGTCTTTTCGACCTGCGTGGCTTCATCCAGTATGGGTCGTCGAGCGGATTTGCCACCTTCCTCGCTCCCAATTCCACACAGCCTGACCTGTTGAACTCGGCGTCGTATTGTGCCTACCCGTTCAGCAACAACCCTCCGTGCAAATTCCGAACGGCCGCTCCGCCGGCCTACCCCGGTGACACCACGCCCGCGATCAACGGCGATACCTATGCCTCGCGCAGCCGGCACCCCGGTGGTGTGAACACGGTCTTCTGCGATGGCAGCGTTCACTTCATCAAGAACTCGATCAGCCTGCCGGTCTGGCGAGCGCTTAGCACCACGCAAGGGGCCGAGGTGATCAGCTCCGATTCGTGGTGAGGCCAGCAGCGAAAGCGGCTCTCGCTTGCGTTGCGCCCGCGAGGCTTGGAAAACCTCTGGGCTTGTGAACCATCCATCGGCGGGCACAGACAAGCGTACTCGCTTGTCTGTGGCTCGTGCACAGGCGCACGGACGAGCGAGTACACCTGACCCTGCCACCCTCATTGCGGGGAGAACTCAACCCATGGCGCTTTGTGCGCTCGCCGGTTGAAGACCGCTCCAGGATCGAAAATTTGCAGGTTCCGCATGCAGGGCCCGCTAATCATCTCTCGAATGAAGGAATCGACCTGATGCGTACATCCTTAATCGCGGCTGTTCTCGCTTCGCTGACCTGGGGAATTCTCGGCTGCGGCGATGGCGGCAGCCAGACACTGCCGCCGGCCGCGAGCGCTGACCGCGAAGCCCAATTGCCCGGTGTCCCCACCGATGGCCCGGAATCCAAGGCCAAGAAGAAGTAAGGTCCGATATCCTCAAACGTGATGCAAATGGCAGGGGCCTCGATTACGAGGCCCCTGCCATTTCGAAAGCGATTTATTGGGGAAAATGACGACCGCCCTATCGCTCGACCTCGGCCTTGGGGCCGGGGTAGGGCACTCCGTCGATCGTCCAATCGATGGGGGTCTTCTTGCGTACGAGTCCCTGTAATTCGGCGATCTGGCCGAGCTCATCACGGCTGTTGCGGCCGTGTCGGGCCATGTCGGCCGCGGCCACGCCGGCCGCTGTGCCGCTTGACCACTCGATGGGGTGGAGGCGGGTAGCCGCGTTAGCGAGGAAGCTCTGAGACATCGTCTTGCCCGCCACCAGCAGGTTGCCGAAGCGCTCGTTGGTCAGTGCACGGAACGGGATGAAGAAGGGCAGTGTGTCATGGGCGCTGACGACGTAGTCCGGCATCTTGCGCAAGGCCAGGGGGTGAACGTCCGCGGGATAGGCCCCGAGCGCCACGCGGTCAAAGAAGCGTTTTCCTGTCTTCCTGGCGGCTGGGCCGGTCAGGTCATGCGCGGTCAGTAGGAAGCCGTCGAGCCCCACCGAGCGACGTGTGTCTCGGATGTAGGGCATCTTGGCGAGGCCATGGGCCGTTCCCAGGATGCTACGCTCCAGGCTGACCTGGCCGGGGGCGATTCCCTCCGGTGGGTGTGCCTTGAACCAGTAGTGCCACCCTAGCGCTCGTTGTTCCGCCCCGGCCATCACGGCCAGGTCGACTCCTCCTTGCCAGTTGCCGCGCTCGGCCTCGGTGTCCACGCGCGACTTGAAGAGATAGCCGAAGGGGTAGTCGTTTCCCCCCTGACGAAGTTTGGCGGAATAGCCCCAGTTTTGCAGGCAGAGGTCTCCGATGGCCGGAGGGCCTCCGTTCTTGACACTTTTGATTCGCCGATAGGTCCAGATCTGGTCCCAGGCGTCGCGACGGCCTGTGTAATCGTCGAAGCCAAAGCCATCGACGTCCTTCGGACCAGGAGGTTCATCCACGGGCGCGGAGTTGAGCCGTTCGACAAAGTCGAACACCGTTGACTGTCCTGAGCGATCATCCCCCTCGCGGCCGCCGTCGACCGTCTCGACCCCTTGCAGGTAGGGTGCGCCGGCGAGAACGAGAAGTTCACCCCATTCAGTGGCATCGATGAAGACGACGTTACGCCCTTCCTTGGATCCAAAGCGAAGCACTTGCTTATCGAACCGGGGCGACGGTTCCGGGCGATACCAGTCTTCGAGGTCCTCGGAGAGAAATCGGTCGTATCCTCCCCAGGCAACTCCCGGCTTGGGCGTTCTCTGGATGGCGGTGATCGCGGTGACACGTTCTCGACCCGCGTCGGTCTCGACCTGCTTGATCACGGTGTCGCGGAAGACCGTGAGTGTGCCTTTGGCAGTCAACGACCGCTCGAGTGGGAGAAGGTGCTTCTCGAGAAAATCCTTGGGTTCAAAGCAGTAGTTGCTGACCCAACCCCGCCCCGGATTGCCCGTCGCGTCGAGCATCGCGCGGAAGTTCGGGGTCATGTTCTCGCGTGAGCGGGCAATCGCCGCGACGTTGAGGAGCACGGCCTTGGTCTTGGGATCGGTGATCTTGTGCCAGGCCTCATCGACGGCGGGAACCGCACTCGCCGTGAGCTGTCCGCCAACCCAGTCGGTCGGCTCGATGAGGCAGGTCTTCGCTCCGCTCTCCGCGGCAGCCACCGCGGCGGCAAAGGCGGCCGTCGTGCCTCCGGCGATCACGACATCGAAGTCGTCGAACTTCTTCTCCACCGCGGCGCCGGCATGCCTTCCGTTCACAATCGCCCAACTGGCGAGGCCTGCTCCACAGGCCCCGAGAAACTGCCGTCGTCGCATTCGCATCTCCTAACCCGCGTCAGCTTCTCCCCGTCGATTTCTCTGCGCGGACAAACGACCGTAACCGCGCAAGGCCCCTGAGGTCGAGAGAGATTTTAATTCCCTCGTTCAGAGGCCTTGTCCGTATAGGGGCGATCACGGGTGATTAGGAGCGAATCTGAGAAGAGATCAATCTTCAACTCGATGCCGATGGAATCGAGCTTTCGAGCTTCTCCGGAGCGTGTTCCGCGGGAACACCCTCCGGTGGTTCCGTGCGGAACGCGAGGATCATCAGGGCAACGGCGCCGGCAACCAGCATGTTGTCAGCGAAGTTGAAAATGGCCCAGTCGAACCCGATGGGATCGACATGGAAGTGGACGAAGTCGCGAACGTGCCCGAGCATGAGGCGGTCGTAGCAATTGCCAACGGCCCCGGCCATGATCAGGCCGAGTGAAGCCGTAAGCCGAGCGTCCTTGGCAGCCCCTCGCACGAACAGCCAGTAGCAAATCGCCAATGCCGCGATGACCGAGAGCATGGCGAAGATCAGGGGGCTATGGGGGACATTGCGGGCCATTCCCCAGAGGGCCCCGCGATTATAGCTGGTTTGGAGATCGAGGATGTTCTTGATGATGGGGAACGGCGGGGAAGGGGGGGGCCCAATGCGTTCGAAGACGATTGACTTCGTAACGAGATCGAAGGCCGCGCCTCCAAGGGCGATCGTCCAGAACAAGACCCAGCGCTTCCGTTCGACCTGTTCCCTCATCCGCGGCTCTCCAGCTCTCGGGCACACTGAATGCAATGCGCCGTGTAAGGTAAGGCCTGAAGCCTGGGCTTGGCGATTGCCTCGCCACACTCCTGGCAGCGGCCGAAGGTTCCCGAGTCAATTCGCCCCAACGCTTCGTAAACTTGTTCGAGTGTTCCTTGTTCGTTCTCGATCAAGCCGAGCGTGAATTCCTGATCGTAATTTTCCGTGCCGACATCGGCCATGTGGAGAGGGACGTTGGACAGGTTTCCCGAAGAATCGGGCTGATGACGCCTCAATGCCTCGTCGGTCATTTGATCGAGATCGCCGCGAAGCCGAGCCTTGAGGGTCTGCAGAACCTGACGGAACGATTCGAGTTCCTCGTTCTTCAACACACTGGCCATGCGACTCCCACCCCGTTCTAGCGTCATCGTGTAGGCGTGGAAGGGATCGGGCATGCTAGACCCACGTCCCTTTCCTGTCAATCCAAACACCGGCGGGGCGATTTCGCCAAGGGCCGGTCAATCTGGTCCGAAGTAATCCAGCCTACACCGGCCGATACTGAGAAAGCCACCCCGAACCGTCGCGGGATGCCGGTTCCTTTTATAGTTCCTCCATGCGACGACCCTCTAGGCACTTGAGTGCGGCAGAGGTTAGTGTTGGGGCGGTCGCTTGGGCGTCAAGGAAGGCCCGGCACGATCGATCATCAAGCGAACCCGTAGATACTCATGACGACCATCACACCCAAGACAATTTTCGTGACAGGGGCCACGGGGCTGGTGGGCAGCCATGTGGTCGAAGAAAGCCTGCGCCGGGGGCATCGTGTCCGGGCGCTGGTGCGGGGCTCGAGCGACACGCGCTGGCTCGACGAATGGGGCGTCGAGAAGGTCGTCGGCGATCTTGCCGACCCTGAGGCGTTGCGCCGTGGCGTCGACGGAGCCGACTGGGTCTTTAATTGCGCGGCCAAGGTCGGCGATTGGGGCACACTCGAGGAATTCCGCCAGCTTAATGTCGAGGCCTTCCGACATCTGCTCGACGCCGCCGCCGAGGCTAGAGTGCAGCGTTTCGTGCACGTGAGCTCCCTGGGGGTCTACGAGGCTCGCGACCATTTTGGAACCGATGAGACCATTCCTCCGGCCGCCGAGTCGCTCGACGCCTATACGCGATCCAAGGTCGAGGCCGAGGAACTCGCTCTCAAATACGTCTCCAAGAAGGGGCTGCCACTCAGTATCGTCCGGCCCGGGTTCATCTATGGGCCTCGAGATCGCACGGTTCTGCCCAAGCTGCTCAAGGCTCTCAAGGCCGGCCGCTTCGCCTACTTCGGTTCAGGGAATCAGGTATTGAACTGTATCTACGTTAAGAACCTGGTTCAGGCTATTTTCCTGGCGGCCGAGGTTACGGAAGCGATCGGTGAAGTCTTCAATATCACCGACGGCGGACGAGTCACGAAGCGTGAGTTCATCGGAAGAGTCGCCCAGCTCGCCGGACTGCGTCCTCCTCAACGAGCCATTCCGCTTTGGCTGGCGTGGACCCTGGCCGTCTTGATGGAGCGGCGGGCCCGACGCCTGAAGTCGACCGAGCCCCCTCTCGTCAACAAGGCTCGCTACAAGTTTCTTGGGCTGAACCTCGATTATTCGATCGCCAAGGCCAAGCGCATTCTTGGCTATCAGCCGCAGTACACGACGGAACAAGGGCTTGTTGAGTCGATCCGGGAGCTGGTGCCCGACTCTCCGGCGTTGGAGCCGGCAGCGACCTCCTGAGTCACCACGTTGGCGGCATACCAGCGGACAAGGACCGGCTCTGCATTTGCACGCGACTGCGCTCAACCCAGCCTGATCGCCTTGAGACCTGGCGCGAGTGCGCATCTTATCGACCTTGGAAGGATATCTGCCGATGGATCACCTTAAGAACAAGCGAGTCGCCGTCCTCGTCGAGAAGATCTACGAGGATCTTGAACTGTGGTATCCCGTTCTGCGACTTCGTGAGGCCGGCTGTGATGTGAAGCTGGTCGGTCCGAAAGCCGGCGAAACGTACGCTTCCAAGCATGGATACCCAGCCAAGTCCGACGTCGCCGCGAGTGAGGTTCGCGCAGCCGACTTTGACGCCGTCATCATCCCCGGAGGATACGCGCCCGATCATATGCGCCGGCATAAGGCCATGATCGATCTCGTGACTCAGGCTGCCCAGCTAGGCAAAGTTGTGGCGTCGATTTGCCATGGTCCCTGGATGCTCTGCTCGGCGAAATGCTTGAAAGGACGCAAGGTCACCGGCTTTTACGCGATCCGAGACGACGTCGAGAACGCCGGCGGAATCTGGGAAGACGCCGCGGTTGTCCGTGATGGGAACTTGATCACGAGCCGCACGCCCGACGACCTTCCCCAGTTTCTCCAGGGGATTTTGCAGGCTCTCGGCGAGGCCAAGTGATTCAGGCTGAGGACACCGAGGCTTCTCGAACGGGAGGCTGCGCTCCCTAAGAAGATCGGCAAGCCGCGCCAGCAACGAACCCGGCACCGAAATACCCACGGCCCTCCTGACCGGCTTTGTCATCAAGCCGATCAAGAGGGCTTCATGTTGCGCACCTTGGTTTCCCTTGGGCCTGGATTGGTTGAGGGCTCTCTGACGCTGTTCGCGGCGACTTTGCCGGGAGCGTAGGAAATGCCGCCTGGCCGGGACCTTTCGGACAGAGGGGTAATCTGGGGGTTCTTCGTAATTCCTTGACGTTCCGGGGCGTTGCAGGACGATAGGAAAGTGCTCTCCAACATGGATCGTTCATCCAGAAGCGTCGGCGTGGACGGTTCATGTTCTCTCAACGCATGAATTCCTTCCCTTGGGTTCGTACCTCTCGCACACAGGGATGTATTTGGTACGGCAACGCCCGGGCGGAGGTTGTCCCCCTATTGAGGAGAATCGGAGATGACTCTGAGTGGTCTGTTCCTGCTAGGATGGCTAGGATTAGCCCAACAGCCTGTTGCCGACGTTCCGCCTCCCCCAGACACTCCGCCGGCGCCCGCTACGGCCGCCCCCGCGGCAGAGGCTCCGCCGGCCCCACCGGCGCCCCCGACAACGGAACCTGCCCCGGCTCCGCCCGCGACCGCTGTACCCACGCCTCCGGCTGACGCGGCTCCGGCTCCGAAAACACCGGCTCCCACAACGCCCGCGCCCGCGGTCCCGACGTTTGCGCCCGCTCAGCCCGTCCCCGCTCCCGACGCTTCGGCGCAGACCGGCCCCGCTCCCAAGTTCGAGTTCACGCTCGGTGGTAAGAACGAGGCCATTGCCCCCTACACCCATGGGGAAGCGAAGGCGGCCGACGGCAAGTTCGAGATTACTCCGGAAGATAACACCCTCAAGACCGTGATTACGGGGGCTGCCGGAGCTAATGTTTTCCTGGGAATTAACTCCTCCGCGATTGAGTCGGTTCAGGTCACGCAGGAATTCGACATCACCTGCACCGACCCTTCCATCACTCACGTGGTTCTTACCCTCGAGAGCAACCTCCTGGGTATCATCCGCAGCAAGCACAAGGCCTCGGCTACCCTCCGCGTGGCGAGCGCAACGATCTCTCCGGTCGGTGCGACCACGGCCCCGCTGTACGTTTCCTACCCGGCTTACATGGTGACCGGTGCTCAAGGTTACAAGTATTCCGAACCTCAACCTCCGATGACCAGCAACCCCTTGCCTCTGGGCCGCTACGTCCTCCAGGCCAACTTCGTGATTGAAGCGACGGCAGGTGGGATTCTCGACGGTCACTCGACCGCGATCTTCGTTCCGGAGAGCGAAGACCTCGACGGCTGGGAGCGTGAGCACGACCCGTTCGCTGGGGATTCCCACGACGACTACGGTTTCACGCTGACCCTCAAGGCGGATTCGCCTCCGGGCAGCCGCCCCGTCGCGAAGAAGCGACGTGCCAACAGGACCCTGGCCTCGGTGCCTGCGGTCAATCCGACTCGCTGATCGATTCTTGGGAGAACGGCGCTCCACCGGCCTCACCATCGCGCCGTTCTCCTTCGGCTGATTGATGCCCTTTCCTGAGCTTCTCTCCTTTCCGCCTGATTCCTCCACGCCACATTCCCCGTCCATGGCCTCGAGAGACGCTATGATTCCACGATAAGGTCTGGATCTCGCATGTCGGTTCGTGCATGATCGATCTCCGGAGAACGACGCGCCGGAGCCGCTCCGATGGAGACCAGACTGATTGCGTGTGGTTGCCCTGGTTGTCGGAAGTCTGCAACCTACAAGCTTGCCGCCCGCTGGAGTGACGGACGTTTCAGTGAACTGAAAACGTACGCCCTCTCGTGCCTTGATCATTTCGGATTGCTGTATCGCGAGGCTCTTTTGCATCGAGCCGCTTATCCCCCGGCGCCGGGCGAACTGCTGGGAGAAGTTGGCATCTACCGCTGTGGCAAGGGAACGAGTTCAGAACCCGTCACGCAGCTTCGCGTGTTGGAAGAGCGCTTTAAACTCCTGGATCGCTCCAAGCCCTCGCGGAGCCGCGTTCGTTGCGGCTGACGATGGGACCGATCTTCCCCCCTTTTTGACCCCTTGGCGGGACATTGTGTAACGGCTCGCGATTCCTCCGGCCCCGTTCGAGCCGGGTTGTCTCACGAGCTCCGAGGCCTCGCTTCTGCCTGCCACGACCCTCCGAGGTCCGGTAGGCTTTTTTATTGCGCGGCGGCCAAACCGAGTGGCGTCTCGCGGGGGCGGGGCCAGTCTCTTCCGGTGCCGCCTGTTCTCAAGTCCATGGGAGGCAATGAGATCAGCGGCGGCGAGCAGCTCGGTTGGAAGATTCTTCGGCCAGGCTTTGCAAGTTTTTGGCTTGGGCGGTAACTATCTTCTCGGTTTCGGGAGGATTCAGGGACACAGTCCTAGAGGAAGGGGACTGCCCCAATTGGGATTGCTGGCCGTAGCCACCCAGCTAGACGTACCGAGGATGGTGCTGTGGGTTTGCCGATTGACTGGGCGAGCGCCCTGGCTGAGCACGACCGCTGGCTTCGCATCACTGTGGGGGCTCGCCTGGGCGAGCGCCAGGCGGTGGACGAGGTCATGCAGGAGGTCGCCCTGGCGGCCGTGGAGCAGCGAGCTCCGTTGTCGGACTCTGGCAAGGTCGGCTCCTGGCTGCATAGGCTCGCCGTGCGTAAAGCTCTGCTTTATCGTCGTCGGCGAGGGCGCCAAAGCCGTCTCGTGGATCGCTTCGCGCTTCGTGAGCCCTCTCGGGACGATACCTCGCAGCGCGATCCGCTCGATTGGCTTCTCCTCGGCGAACGACTCCAGCACGTCCGCGACGCCCTGAGACAATTGGCACCGCGGGATGCGGAAATTCTTTTGCTTAAATATTCTGATGATTGGACGTATCGGCAGTTGGCCGACCACCTTGGCACGACCATCGCGACAGTTGAGACCCGTTTGCATCGGGCACGAGGCCGGCTTCGGAGTGTGCTGGCGGCGATCGACGATCGGGAGATATCAAAATGAACGCAGCAAATCACGAAAACTCTGGCTGGGACGACCGCTGGATCGATCGACTCGTCGATGGCGAACTCACCCCGAGCGAGCGCACCGCCTTGCTTCAGAAGCTCGATAACATTCCTGGCGGCTGGCGCCGCTGTGCTCTGGCGTTCCTCGAAGCGCAAGCCTGGCGCGAGGCGATGACTTCATCGAAATCGCAAGTTGCGAACGCTCCGGACAGTCTTCCTCAGAACGTCGCTTCAACCAGGTCTGTTGCCGTCTTCTCGTTGCCGCCGAATCGTGCGACCTGGCAGGGATGGCTCTCCATCGCGGCGACCCTCTTGGTGGCACTCGGAGTGGGCTGGCTCGGCATCAAGAACCTGCGGGGGCTTCCCACACAATCCCCCGACGTGGCACATGCTTCGGACGTCACCTCAAAAAGAGCGCGGCCTTCGCCGGTGGAAGTCGTCCCGAACGCCACGCTGGTTTCTCAAAGTAGCCCGGTCGTGGGTCAACCCCTGGATTCACGGTGGTTGGCGACTGTTCCCAAGCCTCTTCCCGAGAGCGTTGTCCGGCAGTTGCGGCGAAACGGCTATGAGGTTGAGGAGTCGGAGGCCGTCATCTCGATGGATCTGGACGATGGCCGAAAAGTCGCCGTTACTGTTGACGAAGTGAAGTTTCAGTATGTGGGTGATCATAGCCTCTAGTAAGAAATAAGAAATCTTAAATTCGACGTGTTCGCCGATGGGTTTTGTCGGGTCATTGTGAGCTTCGCAATAACCTGTGACGGATGTCAGATTCGGATTCGATGGTTTCAAGGGTGTTCTTGAGACCGGTGACAAGGGGGCGGCGGGTTTGCTATTCAAGCCCTCCTCCACGAGGTTCCACAGTCAAGGAGTCGCACGATGAGCAGGATTCGCTTTTCCGTACCGTTGGCCGTGCTATCGTTTTTGGGGCAGTCTTCGACGGCTGGAGCGACGGAACCCGCCAAGGAGACTCCTCTGAGAATTAGTGTGAGGGCGGCCGAGGAGAAGCCCCCGGCCTCAGAGATCGAAAAGGCGGTCTTGGAGCTCAAGGATCAGGAAACCAAGCTTTTGCTTGGGAAAGTGAATTTCCTCAACCAGAACCCCTCTCCCGCCCAGGTCCATTATTTGGATTCTCAAGGCAAAGTTCTGGAAATCGTGGGCGCTGGAGATTCGAACGGCTCAGGACTCTCTCTGGAGACGGTTGACGGAGCCCTCGTGAGCCAGCTTGGGCTGCCTTCGGGACAGGGGCTGGTTGTGACCTCCGTTGCTCCCGATAGCTCGGCCGCCCGCGTTGGGCTGAGCCGAAATGACTTGCTCCTCACCCTGGACGACAAGCCGCTCTCCAAGCCTGAAGACCTTGCCGACCACCTGAAAGCCGCCGGCGAGAAACAGGTGACGATTCGTTTGCTTCGTGCCGGAAAAACCATCGTCCTTCCCGCGAAGCCCGTTCATCGCGTCATCTTGGGGGTCGTTCCCAAGGAACGCCGCGATTACTACGTTGGTGTGGTCGCCGAACCGGTTGACGACGTATTACGTTCTCAACTGGGCCTGACGGCTGAGAAGGGACTCGTGGTACGAAGTGTTGAGAATGAGAGCCCTGCCGCCAAAGGGGGATTGAAAGCCTTCGATATCCTGCTTTCGATTGATGATCATAGCATGGATAATCGAGAAGCCTTGGTCGGTCGGATTCAGGCTTCGCAAGGGAAGACCGTCAAGGTGAAGGTCCTCCGCGTCGGAAAGCCGGTCGATCTGGAGGTGACGCCGATTGCTCGCCACGAGTCGGCCCTGAAGCTTGTGACGAGTGCATTGGCGGTGAACCCCCATCCTGTGACATCGAACCCCGTGATCTTCCGGATGGTTCGACCCAATCCTGAAGTGACGACGGCGTTCTCGGTCTCGTCGCCCACGGGAACCGGTCAGGTTGAGAAGCGACTTGATGATGCTATCAAAGAATTGAAAGCCCTCCACAAGCTTGTGGATGAGCTTCAGCGGCTCATCAAGGAGAAGGAAGGATCGGGCTCAACCGAGAAATGAAGCAGGGCTGACGCGGCCGAAGTGGCCGTGAGTCTCCCGCGGGTTTCCCAAAAAAGATCCCGGACGTCGACCGCTCCTGTGAGGGGTCGACGGGCCGGGATCTTGCGTTGGCACGGCGTTCGGCAACGATCGAAGACTGGCTTTACTTCGCTCGCCCTTTGCGCCAGCCTTTGCTGCCGCCGGCCGCGGGTTGCGGATTGTTGTCCATGTTGAGCGTGCGCTGGTAGTCCTCTTGCTCATAGACCCAGATCGGCCCACGGCCCACCACGATGTAGTGAGTCTCCTTCTTGTCGCTGGTCTTGGCGCTTGCCTTCTTGGTCACGAGGTTGACGACGAATTTCTTGACGGTCTCGTCGGAAGGATCTTCTCGCAGGATCTCGTAGCTCTCGAGCTTTTCGCCCGATTGCCATTGAGTGTCGACGGGAAGGATCGATGGCTCCCGTCCTTCGAGTGAACTCGCAGGTTTACCCTCTTGCCACGTCTTCAGGCTGGTCTCAAGGGCCTGGTGAGCGACATTGTCGGAGGGAGTGTAGTCGCCTCGCGACGTGCCGCACCCGGTCAGGCTGGCCAGAAGCAAGCCGCAGAGGCTGAAAGAGAGAACCCGGCTTAGGTTGCTGAATGATTTCATGATGAATCCTCGTAAATCAATAGGCGTCGGCGGATACGACTTCCCCGCCAGCGCGGGTCGCCAGGGCCTGCCAGGTAATAAGGTTGACGCTATCCTTGACGAAGCGGACCGTGCCGTCTCCGAAGAGTACGTTCACGCCACCAGGATGCAGGCTCGAAGGGGGAACCTGCATCGACATATTCGCCATGTTGCCGGGGAAACCGACCCCTGCGCAGGATTTGCCGTTCGGCGCGGCGACGTGGTTATAGGTGGTGCAGCACATCTCGCCCATGACCCAGCTCATCCCTTGGCGGCTGGTGAGCGGCGTGGCAGTCAGCGGGTTGATGGACTGGCAATTCTGGTAAGTCGCAGCCAGTGATGTTTGGTGCGTGGTCTGGAACGAGTCGGAACGGGGGTTCGGAGCCCCTTGTCCTTTGATCTTCTCGCTGTAGAACGCCGTATTGCTCGTTCCGTCGGTGATGGCCGAAATTTTCACCGAGCTTGCGAAGTAGAAGATTCCCTGAACGACTTCGGAGGGAGACACCGTGCTCGGCGTACTCTCGCTGAGGTCGCACGCCCAGGACTGCTGATTTCCCAGATAATTCGTGGCTCCCGGCCATCCATCGATCGGCGGGCCGTCGGAAGGGCAGAGAAACGTGGCGACCTGCGTTCGCGACGCTGTGGCGTTTTCTCGGTTCGGATTCTGGTAAGCCGGCATGAAGTTGACGACGCCCCCCATGCCGGGAGTTTCAGGCGGGAGGGAGAAGTTGATGCTGTTAAAGAGGTTTCCCTGTTCGAGGAACATCAAGAGCTGGCTGTTGCACGACCAGCGCGCATAAGCAGGCGTCCCCGGCAGGGACGTCGCGTAGCTCCCTCCTTTGCCGAACGGAAGGCATTGCACGCTGGACAGATAGTTGTGAATCGAGAGGCCGAGCTGCTTCAGGTTATTAGTGCACTGGGATCGGCGGGCCGCCTCGCGAGCGGCCTGAACGGCGGGAAGAAGAAGTGCGATCAGCACGGCGATGATTGCGATGACAACGAGTAACTCGATCAGTGTGAACGCGGATCGTCGGGTTCGCATGAGTATCCCTTCCGAAGAAAAATCAAAAGAACGTATGACTCAACGACGCACTCGCCATCGTGCGTCCCATTCGGCCAGGCGCAACTTGTGAATGGAAGAGGAAATACGACGAGAGAACTGCTGATTTTCCGGAACTCGCGACACGCTTGCCCATCGACTTCAATGTCGGCTCGAGACCCTGCGGAGACAAGAGGGACGGAAACGACGCGAACAGCATCGCGCGTCGTATCCGCGTGCTGGAGAGCACGACAGCCGGCGCTCTCCCCGTCTACGTGGGGTCCGTCAGACACCGATAGAGATCAAGCGAGGCGGTCGGTCGATGGGGGACCCCACGTGGTGGGGTGTGAGGCAAGGCTCGAGACCGAAGCTAAAGTTCGTTCCCGAATGATCGAGGAGAGGGAGGATCGTCAAACATCCCCATTGTTCCTGAGAAACCGAACCTGTTTCCGCAGGCACCATGGGGAGATCGGGAGCTTCAGAGCAAGAGGGGCCCGCGCAGGGAAGCGGTCGCGGGTTCGATGAGGACGAATCCGGCACAAAACCCCAAGCCTGAAAGAGTTCGAGATGCGAAGTCTCGTTGAGCTCGCTTTGAATCGTCGGAATCCGGTGGGCACAACCCGCCTTGGCGGTTGACGGAGCAATTCCCCAGCTCGCGATCAGCCCAAGGCCGAGGATCACGATAGGAGAGCACCGTACTCGAGGCACAGGCAGCCTCATCCCACGCAGAACCTTTCCCGGAGATTTTTGAGGTCGAGGCATTGAGCGAGAGGATCCACACTGATCCAATCTAATCGTTACGTACCTTTTACGCAAGAATCTGTGGCCGCGGGAACACGCGACGAGAGCCGCCCTCCTTGGCGGGGACGGATTGGGAACCGTTCAGGGAAGCTGCTATGATTCCTTGAGGGTTGTTTTGCGTCAGACCAGGTTCACGAGCAAGAAAAAGAAGTTTCCGCCAAGGGTCGACTTCAACGTGCCGCGCCATCCGTTCATCCCGCGCCTTTTCCATACGATCGGCTTGACGGCAATCACGCTTCTCGCGGGTTGCCAGGAACGTCCCGTAGACCCGAACCGGTTCATTCCCAAGGCCGACGAAGCCCGGCGGGCCGTCTCCGAAGCACTCACGGCTCGGCGCGAGAACTTGACGCCCGAACAAATTAGTAAGAGTGGTAGCAAGGCGAGGCTCATCGACAACCAGCATAAGGCAGGGCAATCTCTCAAGGCGTTCGCGATCCTTGGCGAGGTCGCCGCGGACAAGGCCAGGGGATTCGCGGTCCGATTGACCCTTGAGAACCCTGAGGAAGAACAGCAGGCTCGCTACCTGGTCTACGGCGTCGACCCGATTTGGGTGTTTCGGCAGGAAGACTTTGACCTGATCACGCACTGGGAGCACGCGATGGGCGACAACGAGACCGTTGCCCCGTCCGCCACCGCCGAAGCGAAGGCTCCCACGGATCCACCCACGAACAAGGCCCAGGATTCGCCTCGCCCCGAGGACCATCATGGCACTCCCCGAAACGAGCCCACTCCCAAGCCCTGACTTGCGGAATGGCCACGAGCCCGAATTGACGCCTCGACCAGGGAGAAGCCCTTGGCTCGTCCTGAAGATGATCCAGGTCCGCCTTCGTTTGATCGGCGTGCTGGTGGTCGCATTCCTCGTCGTGGGGCAGTGGGATGTGCTGAGAAATCGTTGGGATGGTCTCGTGCGCTGGGTGAGCGGCCGGTCGCAGAATTCGCAGGCGGTTTCCAGCGACGTCGAATTCTTCTGTCCCATGGACCCAGGGGTGCTTTCCGATTGGCCCGGCAAGTGTTCCATCTGCAATATGGCACTGGTTCGCCGCAGACGCGGGGAGATGGTTTCGCTCCCCGACGGTGTGGTTGCCCGAATGCAGTTCTCCCCTTACCGGCTTCAGTTAGCGGGGATTCAAACTTCTCCTGTGGCTTACGAGCCGCTGGAACTCAAGGTGGATGCGCCGGGCCTGGTCACCGCGTCGCCCAAAGCCGGCGAGAATTCTCCCTTTGCGGTCGTTGAGGCCGAACTCTTCGACCGCGACCTGCCCGCCACATCGACCGGCGATGGAGTCGAGGTCCGAAGCGAGAGTGGTGGCCGAGGGGAACCTCTTCAAGGGAAGGTTCGCGAGATTCACCGCCAGAGTGGACCGCGTGGAAACCGCGTCGTGATCGACGTGAACGACCCGAACCGAGACCTTGCCGAAGGGAGTTCCGTGCTGGCACGGTTCAAGAGGCCGATCGAACGACTCGAGCCATTTCGGTCTCAGCCGGCCAACGTGCCGCCACTTCGTAAGGGAGAGCCCCGAGTTCTTTATGTGTGTCCCGAGCATCAGGATATGCTCAAGGAGAAGTCGGGACGATGCCCGCGCGATCAGCTTGGTCTCGAACCTCTGCCACTTGCCGCCAATCAACGAGTTGACTGGTGGTGTCCCATGCACCCAAAGGTCGTGGCGGATCACGCCGGCCCGGAATGCGCGGAGTGCGGTGGCATGAAGCTGGTCCCCAGGATCACCACGTTCCGGCCGCCGGGGCAGGTTCTCTCGGTGCCGGATTCGGCCGTGGTGGACACCGGTTTGCGCAGGGTCGTTTACGTCGAGCGGATGCCAGGAATGTTTGACGGGGTGGAGGTCGTCCTGGGGACGCGCTGCGGCGATCATTACCCGGTGATCCGGGGTCTGGAACCGGGCCAGCGTGTGGCGACATCGGGGGCCTTCCTGATCGACGCCGAGACGCGGCTGAACCCTAGCCTGGCGGCTTCCTACTTCGGCTCCGGCTCGCGTCCGAATTCCTCGAAGCCATCAACAGGCGCCGGGGCCAGTCGTGGCAAAGAGACGGCATCGGACAAGGATCTCGCGGCCAAGCAGAAGATTTGCCCCGTCACAGGCAAGGCTCTTGGATCGATGGGGCCTCCGGTCAGGCTGGTTGTCGAAAATAAAGACGTCATGATTTGCTGTGACGGCTGCGCTGAAGCCCTGCAAAGTAACCCCAAGAAGTATCTCTCGAAGCTGCCCTGATGCTGGTCCGCTCTCGCCCGCTCGTTTTTTGCGAGAACCTCTGGGAGCTGCGACCGATTATCCTTCAGGGTGAACGTCTTCTTCCCACATCGCGCCCATGATTGAACGTATTATTGAGTTTTCCATCCGGAACCGGGCGGTCGTGATTGTCCTGTCGCTTCTGGTTGGAGCGATCGGAGTATACGCGGCGTCCACGACTCCGATCGACGCGATTCCCGACCTGTCCGAGAACCAGGTCATCGTGTTCACAGAATGGATGGGGCACAGTCCTCGCGAAATCGAGGATCAGGTGACCTATCCTCTCTCGGTCAATCTTCAGGGGATTCGAGGCGTTCGCGTTGTACGGTCGTCGAGCGACTTCAATTTCTCGATGATCAACGTGATTTTCGACGACGGGGTCGAATTTCATGAAGCTCGAAGGCGAGTTGCGGAAAGACTGTCGAGAGCCTCGGGGTTGGTCCCGCAAGACGTTCGCCCGGCGATGGCGCCGGACGCGATCGCGACGGGGCAGATCTTCTGGTACACGATCGAGGGGCCGGGCTACGACCTGGGAAGGCTCCGCGCGATTCAGGACTGGTATGTGCGGCACCAGTTGAATTCCGTACCCGGAATTGCTGAAGTCGCCAGTGTGGGAGGATACCCCATCGAATATCAAGTCAATGTCGATCCTATGCGTTTGCGTCAGCGCAAGGTGACATTGAACGACGTGGTGCGCGCGGTCTCGCGCTCGAATGCGACTGTCGGCGGCCACGTTATCGAAAAGGGGAACGCCGAGTACATCGTTCGGGGCATTGGCTGGCTCGGCACCCGACCAGGGAAGAACGAAGATCGTTTCGACCCCAAGCAGGCGATTCGTGACCTCGAGAAAGTCCCGATCGTGGCGTCCGACGGCACCCGGTATGCGCTCACGGATGTGGCTTCGGTCGCTCTGGGAAGTCAGCCCCGGCGCGGAGTTCTCGAGAAGGACGGCAGTGAGGTGACCGGCGGAGTCGTCTTAATGGCCTATGGCGAGAACCCTCTCGAGGTTACCCGCCGCATCAAGGCCAAGCTCAAGGAACTTCAGGTGGGGCTTCCGCGCGGGGTCAAGATCGTGCCGTTCTACGACCGCACCCCGCTCATTCGGGGAGCCGTGTCGACGGTCGCCGGGACGGTCGCCGAAGCGATTGTGAGTGCCTCCGTGGGGGTCCTCATTGTCCTGCTGCACGTGCGCGCCACCTTTGTCATTGCGGTAACGCTCCCTCTGGCCGTTCTATCGTCCTTCGCGTTGATGGGTCTCTTACGAAGTCTCGGCCTCTCGGATATTCAAACCAACATCATGTCCCTTGCCGGAATCGCGGTGTCGGTCGGCGTACTCGTCGATTCGGCGATCGTCATGACGGAAAACGCGATGCATGCTCTCCGGGAGCGATTTGGCGACCGGCCGGTTCACGGTGACATTCGCGACGTCGTGCTGCCCGCCTGCCGCACGGTCGGACGCCCCATCTTTTTCTCCGTCGTGATCATGCTCTTGTCGTTCTTGCCGGTGTTTGCACTCGGCGGGATCGAAGGGAAGATGTTTCGGCCCCTGGCGTTCACCAAGTCGTTCGCTCTGCTGGCCGTGGCGATTCTCGCTGTCACACTCGTCCCCGCGCTCTGCACGATCTTTCTCAAAGGGCGAATCCGAGGGGAACGTGAGAGCTGGCTCGTTCGGAGTATGATCGACGTCTATCAGCCTGTTCTTTCGTCACTCCTCGATCGTCCCGCGCCCTTGGTCTGGATCCTTGGTGTCACGTTCGTGGTGGGGCTTGCCCCTCTCGGCAGCCGTACCGTCTTCATGGCGACGCTGCTCGCCGCGCTTGTCGCTTCAGGATTGGCGACGAGAGGCAGGGCGATGAGATGGGTGGCCGTGGTCAGCCTCATCCTGATCGCGCTCATCGCTGACCAAAACATCGAACCCCTGGGGCGTGAGTTCATCACTCCTCTGGATGAAGGCATGATCATGGACATGCCGATCACCGTTCCTCGGGCGTCGGTGACGCAATCCGGTGATGATCTGAAAGCTCGCGACATGATCCTCTGCCGATTTCCCGAAGTGGATATGGTGGTCGGCAAGGCGGGACGCGCGGAGACGGCGACCGACCCCGCTCCTCTCGACATGATCGAGACCATGGTCAATTTTCGCCCGAGGGAATTCTGGCCGAAACGCAAGCTCCTTCGCTCCGACGCCCTGCGCCAGGCTTTCGTGGTGCAGCAGGCCCTGGAGGATCGCGGCGTCATCGAGTCCCCTGCGGATCCTTCCACGAGAACGCGGCTTCGCGACGAATCGGTGGAGGCCGCGATGCCGCTCTTCGACGCCGCAATGCGCGAATATGCTTATCAACGCAATCGGGAATTTGATCGCGAGCTCGGCGGGACGGCCACGGACACTGACGATGCCAGGTTCGCCACGCAACAGCGGCAATGGCGTCAGTATGTGACGCAGTTGAATGATGAACTGCTGGAACGCGGGGCCGAGACCTTCACGCGGATTATCCTCGAGGAATTGGCCCTTCGAGGCACTCCCAAGGATCCTCAGGTGAAGCTTGCCCTGGAGACCATCAAGCGGCTTCGCGCCGAGCCTCGAACGACTGCCGTAAGGAAGGCGGCCCACCATCATGGAAGCCGGCCGGTGGCTCCGCCCCCCGTGGAACCCACCCCGGCTTTGGATGCTCTTCAATCTGAGTTGAGCCCGAGGTTTGCCTCGCGGTTGCTGCTGTGGAAAAAAGACCGGGAAGAGTTGGCCGGATTCGGCGGTGAGCTCGACTTGTCTGTGCAGATGCCGGGGTGGACGAATGTTTGGACGATGCCGATTCAGAACCGGGTCGACATGCTGGCGACGGGGGTGAATACCGCCGTCGGCGTCCGCGTTTTGGGGCGCTCCCTGGATGACGTTGTTGAGGCCTCGGAGAAAGTCGCCGCGGCCCTCAAGCCTCTAACCGGTGCCGCAGACGTCGTCGCCGACCCGATTCGCGGCAAGGGCTATCTCGAAATTCGCATCGACCGCGATAAGGCCATGCGCCGGGGTGTTAGCGTTGCGGATATCAGCGAGGTTATCGAGACGGCCCTTGGAGGGCGGATCGTTGCGACCACGATCGAGGGAAGAGAGCGCCACCCCGTGCGCGTTCGCTATGCCCGAGACTGGCGCGATCATGACGAAGCCGTTCGCGACTTGCTGGTTCCTTTGCCGGGGAGCTCGACCTTCGTGCCTCTTTCCGAGGTCGCGGACATCCAGGTCGTGGAAGGCCCCGCCACGATCAAGAGTGAGAATGGCCTTCTACGCAACTATGTTCGTCTCAACGTGCGCGGCCGGAGCGTCGGCGATTTGGTGGACGAGGCCCGACGAGTCGTGGCGACCCAGGTCCGGCTTCCGGAGGGGGTTTATCTCGAATGGACGGGGCAGTTCGAGCACGAGGCGCGGGCTCGAAGAACGCTCTCTCTCGTGATGCCGGTCGTGATCCTCTTGATCTTCGCGATCCTCTATTGGACCTATCGCGACGTTGTCGACGCGCTCCTGATGCTTCTGGCCGTGCCAGGCGCGATGGCGGGGGGTGTCTTCTTCCAATGGCTCTTTGGCTACAAGTTTTCGGTGACGGTCTGGATCGGCTACATCGCCTGCTTTGGCATGGCCACGGCTACCGGGATCATCATGCTGGTCTACCTCCGCGAGGCGGTCGCGAAGGCGGGGGGGCTCGAGGCCATGGATCTTCCGCAACTTCGTCGGGCCGTGCTGGAAGGTGCGGTGCACCGGCTTCGCCCCAAGATTCTGACTGAGGGAACGATCATCGTTGGGTTAGCCCCCATGCTCTGGGCTTCCGGGGTCGGCTCCGAGGTGATTAAACCCATGGCGGCTCCCGTCTTGGGGGGGATTTTGATCGCCGACGAGGTCATCGACCTTCTCTTGCCGGTCGCCTTCTACTGGGTTCGCCGCGGACGTTGGATGCGGCATCACCCTGGGGCCTTGGAGGTCGACCGCGCACTCTCTCCTGAGTGGGAACTCACGTCGCCGACCTGAATGGCAAACGGGCCGACGGCGAGCGAGATTGCCGAAAAGGGGCCAACCTGTTAGATTTCCGAGTCGGAGACTCCAGGGAGAGGATACGACCGGGGGCTAGCCCCGCGCTGGGAGTTCGCAGGGAGGAACCCGCATGAATGCCCACGAACAGTCGATTTTGTTCGTGGGCGACCTGGATGATCCCTGGGTGGCCGCCATCGCGGACGCCTTGCCGCAAGAGGCGATTCGCATTTCGTGCGTGGATGATTGGCATGAGGTCTTGTCGACCGTTCCCACGGCGCCGTCGACTCTCGTGTTGCATCGTCCCACCTTGACCCCCCGCGACGCCGAAAGGCTGGAAAAAGTTCGCAAGGGGTCGATGAATTCCCCACGCTTGATCCTTTGCGTGGGACCCTACGCGCGTTATGTCGACCTTGAGCGCTGCAGCCTCTTCGTGGATGTGGTGCTTCCGGAGGCCACGGCTCGGGAGACGGTCCTTCGCCATGTGATGACCGGCGAGGGCAGGGGGGAGCGCCGGGCGTCCGGAACGCATCCTCCCGTGCACGTCGTGAGCGACAACTTCGAGTTTCGCCAGACGTTTGCCGCCGCGTGCACGCTCGCGGGTTATCGAGCCAAAGCGGCGTCCGACTGGTCAGAGACGGTCTCCGGTGGCATCGTCATTTGGGATGTGCCCGTCCTCGAGAGTGATTGGACAACGACCCTCGCTCGCCAGGCACAATTGGCTTCCATCGTCACGATTCTTGGGTTCGCCGATCGGGCCCTGGTTCGTGAAGCGCGGTTGGAAGGAGCTTCGGCGTGTCTCGAAGCCCCGTGTGAGCTCGGGGACCTCCTGTTCGTGTTGGATCGACTTTCGGCCATCCGTTCCGAGGCCGGTCACGGTGTTCCTCCTCCCCCCGTGACGAGCCGCCGTCCGATGCGTCCTATGGCCGATAAGGCGCGGGACACTTACAATTAGTCGTTTGGGCTCGCCTTTACTCTCTGAGTGCGCGTGGCCCGTCACTCGATCCCAAGCTCCGGTCGATTCGAGGCTTCCTCATCGCCCGGCACGAAGATTCCTATTCCCATGGCCAAGGCATCAACGGAGTCGCCGTCCCAGGTTCGGGAACTGCGGGACCTGACGCGGCTCATTCAGCGTTCCACCGGCTTTCCCGAACTCCTCGCCGCTCTCAAGAACGGGCGAAGCGGGACGATCGACGGTACCTGGGGGTCGGCGGCCCCCCTGGTGGCGTCTGCGCTCGGGCTCCACGCACCGCAGACCCTCTTGATTGTTTTGGCCCACGTGGGGGACGTCGACGATTTTCGTGACGACGTCGCCACGTTTTCGGGAGTAACCCCCGAGATCCTCCCTGCCTGGGATCGACTGCCGCGCGAGGCCAATGCCGGCGATGAGGTCTTCGGGCGTCGCCTCCGAGTCGCCAAGCGTTTGACGAGTGCGCTCCCGCCTCGTTTCGTCATCGCTCCCTTTCAGTCTCTTTTGCAGCCGGTTCCGACCCGCGAAGCCCTGGAACGAAGCTCGCGAACCATTCGCGTTGGCGACGTCCTTCCGGTCGAGGAACTTTGCCGTTGGTTGCTGGATCGCACCCTGACCCGGGCGGAGGTGGTCGAGGTCCCCGGGGAATTTAGCCTGCGTGGCGGGATCCTTGACGTTTTCCCGGCCGACTCCACCGAGCCGGTCCGAATCGAGTTCTTCGGAGATGATGTCGAGTCGATTCGCCCTTTTGATCCCGAGACCCAACGCTCCCTGGGGCGCTGGGATTCGGTTTCTCTCACCGCATCCCCTGTTTATGACGGCGACGATCTCGCCAACCTCGGGCATGTGGCGGACTTCTTCCCAGAGGGGACCTGGGTCGCTCTTCTCGAGCCGAACGACCTGAAGGAAGAGGGGCGTCACTATCTCGGCCGTTCTGACGATCCACGCGGTCTCTATACGGTTGAGAGCACTCTGAGCCGGCTCTTCCGTCGCCCGTCGATCACTCTCTCCACGCTGTCGGCCGACTCATTGGAATCTACCTGCCACCTCCGGATCGAAAGCGTCGAGCGGTTCTCCGGTGAGCTCGCCAAGGTGAAGGCCGAGCTCGATAGTGCCTCGGGGGGGGACCGGGTTCTCATCGCGTGCCACAACGAAGCCGAGGTCGAACGTCTTGGCGAAGTCTTCGCCGACACGGCGATTGCCCAGTCGGGCCGGCTCCAACTGACGGTTGGCCGCGTCCGCTCCGGCTTTCACATGACCGATGCCCGGACCCTCGTGATCGGCGATCACGAGCTCTTTGCGCGGACCGATATCCGCAGGCCCACGACTCGCCGGCGCTATGAAAGCCGTGCTATCGACAGTTTTCTCGACCTGAACGAGGGAGACCTGGTTGTTCACGTCAACCATGGGATTGCGCGATATCGCGGACTCCAACTCGTCGATCGAACAAACGATCACAGCGAAGAGACCTTGCTGCTGGAGTTCGCGGAGGGGACGAAGATGTTCGTGCCCATCGCGAAGATCGACCTCGTTCAGAAATACGTCGGCGGCGGCAAAGGGGATCCTCCGCTCTCGAAGATCGGTTCGTCGAGCTGGGAAAAGCGCAAGAAGAAAGTGGCCGATGCCGTCGTCGACCTGGCAGCCGAGCTCATCGACATCCAGGCTGCGCGAGCCAGCCAGGAAGGGATCACCTATCCCGCGGAAGACAGTCACTGGATGGCCGAGTTCGAGGCCGCGTTCCCCTACCAGGAAACCCCCGACCAGCTCTCAGCGATTGAATCGATCAAGGGGGATATGGCCAAGGCAAAACCGATGGACCGCCTGATCTGCGGTGACGTCGGCTATGGCAAGACCGAGGTGGCGATCCGTGGAGCATTCAAGGCGGTCGATGCCGGCAAGCAGGTTGCGGTGCTCGTCCCCACCACGATCCTTGCTGAGCAGCATCATCGCAGCTTTTCGGCCCGTATGGCGGAATTCCCATTTACCATCGAAGTGGTCAACCGCTTCCGCCCCAAGTCCGAGATTCGTGATGTCTTAAAGCGAACCGCCGCCGGAACGGTCGACGTTCTGATCGGTACGCACCGCATTGTCCAAAAGGATGTGAGCTTCAAGGATCTCGGCCTGGTCATCATCGATGAAGAGCAGCGTTTCGGCGTTGAGGATAAGGAATGGCTCAAGTCGTTACGTTCCACCGTGGATGTTTTGACCCTCTCCGCGACGCCGATCCCGCGCACCCTTCACATGAGCCTTCTCGGGATCCGAGACATCTCGAACCTTGAGACGCCTCCCCCCGATCGCAAGGCCATTGAGACTCGAATCCTGCGCTTTGATGCCGAGACGGTGAAGCGAGCGATTCATCGCGAGCTCAATCGCGATGGGCAGGTCTATTTTGTTCATAACCGAGTTTACGACATCCAAACGATCGTCGATCGGATTCAATCGATCGTTCCCGAAGCGCGAATCGCCTTCGCGCATGGCCAGATGGGGGGCGAAGCGCTCGAGCGAACGATGCTCGCCTTCATTCGGCGTGACTTTGACATCCTCGTAGCAACGACCATTATCGAGTCCGGCCTCGATATTCCGAACGTCAACACGATCTTCATCAACGAGGCTGACAAATACGGCCTGGCCGACCTCCATCAGCTTCGAGGTCGCGTCGGCCGCTACAAACATCGGGCCTACGCCTACTTGCTGCTCGAATCCGACAAGCCGGTCACTCCCAACGCGGTCAAGCGGCTCAAAGCGATCGAGGAGTTCACGGAGCTCGGCGCCGGCTTCAAGATCGCACTCCGCGACCTCGAGATCCGAGGCGCCGGTAACATCCTGGGAGCCGAGCAGTCCGGGCACATTGAGAGCGTGGGCTACGAACTCTACTGTTCGCTGCTGGAATCCGCCGTTCGCGCGCTGACGAAGCAGCCGACCCGCCCCATGTTCGATTGTTCCATCGAGCTCTCCTGGCGTGCCTATTTGCCCAAGGACTACGTTCCGGGGCCTCGCATGAAGGTCGAACTCTATCGCCGCTTGGGAAGACTGCGCAGCCTCGAGCAATTGGCGGATTTCCGCCAGGAACTGATCGACCGGTTTGGTGCGCTCCCCAATCCCGCGGAAAACTTGATGAGCGAAGCCGAGCTGCGGATCCTTGCCGAACGCTGGCAGCTTGAGCGCATTCACGTGGAAGATGAGTACGCCGTTCTCACGTACCGAAACCCCAAGCGAATCGCCCGGCTCGCTCAGCTCTGTCCCAAGCAGGTTCGGATCGTCGACGAGAAGACCGCCTATGTCCCCTTAGACGTCGAAGAAAAGCGACCTCACGGCACTGTGGTCGCCCCCATCATCAAGCCTCTGCTCGAAACGCGTCCTTAGATGTCATGGGCGCATGATCAGTGTTTTGGGATCGCGTTGGCATCTCTGCAGTGAGTGAAGTCGCGAGCCGCAGTCCCCTCAGATTCGCCTGCGTGCCACCCGTTTGGAAGTCGTTCGGATGGGTGTCGAAGAGGCTCGAGCCGCTCGAGATTTGGAGTGATCTTCAATTGCGTGGCTCATGCCGATGTTGTGAGCACACCTCGCGTCAAAGCGATCGAATCGCCGCAAATTCCAGCACATTGCGGCTCGGGGAGTCCCTCCCAAAGAAACCCGCGAAAATGTTTCAAGATTGCCGAATTATCTCCCGATAATGTCTGGAATTCTGTCGAAATAGCCACAGCCTATCGTGTGCGAATTCGCAGGGCAGGCGGAGGTTTGGATGGGAAATCCGGCCTTGCGTCGGCTTGCCCTCGGGAGTAATTTATTCGGATACTCATCCCATCTTGGCTGAACCGAACAACCGACGCCGACCGACACCTCCAGAATGGCGTGAGTTGGTTCGAACCGAAGACTCAGGCGATAGGCTAGGAAGGCTGAACGCACTGCGTCGCGACAAAACCTTGATCTCCAAGGACGGAGAATGCCCATGAACCGCCATGTCGTCGCCGGACTCATCGGCTTGGCCCTGGCGGGCTGTGCCCAGAGTCGGTCGGCCGTAACCAACCCTGCCCCCCCTGGTCCGGGACTAGGGCCGGTCGGTCTTTCGACGGTACCGTCGATCCACGAGACGATCGTCCGAGAGAACCCTAACGTTGACCCCGCCACGCTCCCGTCGAACGTCATCACGCGGATGAATCGGCCGGACGCAAACACGCCTCCTATCCCCGTGCCCAAGCCCACGATGGCCGCTCAAGCCGCGCCATTCCCGGCCGAGGAGGAAGACGCCGAGGCTTCCGAAGAGGAGACAGCCGAGGCAGCTCCTGGTGCTGAAGTGATCGCCGCTCCGGTCAACACCCAGCCTGCGGCATCTTCTCAGCCTGTAGCCGAGGTTGCCGCAGCCCCGGCTGACGTGCTTCCCGCGGCCCCGGCTGCCTCGCCGCAACCCGCGGCTGGGGCGATGCCTGAACCCGCACCGGCGGCGGCGGAACTGGCGCCGCAAGCCGGCGCTCAGGGGGCCGCCGCACCCATGCCCGCGGCTACGGAGCCAATGCCAGTGGCGACGCCGGCTCCGGCCGGAGCCGCCGCGGCTCCTGCGGAAGCTCCCCAAGAGCCGGTTGCCGCTCCGGTGGCGTCTCCCGAGGCCATGCCTCCGGCCGATCAGCCGGAAGCCAAGCCAGCCGCTCCGCTCGGGGCGGAAGCGCCGTCCGCGCCTGCCACGGAGAGCTCGGCTCCTCCGGCCTCTTCTCCTCCCGCCTCGGCACCGCCGGCTGAGAGCGCTCCGGTCATGCCGGATCCCATGCCCGCTCCGACCCCTTCGCCTGCACCTGCGGCGGAGGCAAAGAGTGAGGCACCTCCGGCTTCGGCTCCCGCACTTCCAGAAACGGCTCCCGAAGCGAAGAACTCGGGCGAACCTTCGGCCATCGAGCTTCCTCCGCTCGGATCGACTCCTGAAGGTGCGCCGGCACCGGGCGATGGTGCGACGCTGCCCGCAGCTGCGGAACCCCCCTCGACACCTGCTCCGGCCCCTTCTGCTGAGGGAAGTGCGGCGCCCGCTCCAGGCTCGGGAGACGGCCTGCCGGAATTGCCGGCGCTGCCTGCTCCCTCCTCCGAGGGAGATGCGGCATCGCCGCCGCCGGTCGTTGTCCCTCCGAGTGCGGATGCCCCGAAGGGTGAACTGCTTCCGCTCCCGACACCGAAAGAAACCGCACCGGCCGCCCCTAAGGCCGATGCCGGTTCCAACCCGCCTCCGCCTCCGGCCAAGCCTGACTCGACCGGAAGCAAGACCGACTCAGCCAAAGCGGGGACCCCATCCGGGGCCCCGCAGGCTTCTCGCGCCTCCTTCGACCCTGACGTGCAGCCCACGTCCACCGATTCCACGATGGTTCGCTCGGAGCTCGCCTCAACAAAGCTCGTTCAAGCAGGGCAAGTCGCCGCGAGAGTCGCGGATGAAGTCATCACGTTGCATGAACTCACGGTGGGCGTGAAGCAAAAGCTTAGAAAGTTCCCCGGTCAGCGTCCCACCAAAGACCAGCTCAACATGGTGGCCTCCGCCGTCCTCGCTGAAATGATCGAAGAGAGCATGCTTTATCAAGAAGCGAAACGAGAACTAAAAAATCCAAAGCAATTAGATATGCTGTTAGGTTATGCAGAAAAGTACTGGCGTGATGAAGAGCTTGAGCCCATGATGAAAAAGATGTCTTCTTCCAACGAATATGAACTCAAACGAAAACTTACCGAACGTGGTGAATCTCTTGATCACCTCCATGAAAACTTCCGCCGAAGCTTTGTCGCAAAATCGTACATTCAGACAAGAGTGACTTCAAAAATAAATGTTTCTCTTCCTGAAATGCGTGAATACTATAACAAACACCTGAAAGACTTCGATCGTCCCGCTCTTCTGACCTGGCGTGAAATTGTCATCGAATACAGTAAGTCAAAGAGTCCGGAAGCGGCCCGCAAGAAGGCGGAACTCATTCTGGCCCGCCTGAGGCAAGGGGAAAACTTCGCGAAGATTGCTCAGGCCGAGAGCCAGGGGCCGAACCGCAAGAGCGGCGGGCTCTGGGAGACTTCCCCCGGCAGCTATGCGATGGCGTCCGTCAACGCGACTCTGGATCAGCTTCCGATCGGCGAGATTAGCAAGATCATCCAGGAGCCGACGAGCCTTCATATCGTGCGCGTCGAAGCACGTCGGGCGGCCGGCCCCGCCTCATTTGCCGAGGATGAGGTTCAGGAGAAGATTCGCGACGCCGTCCATCGCGACAAGTATCGCCGAGAGACGACGGCCTTCCTCGACAAGATTCGCGATCGAACCCCTCTCAAGACCATGTTCGATGGTACGGAGAGCGACCCTCGCCTGATCCTCCAGCACCTCGCCTCCAAGCGAGACAATAACTAAGTCGGCTGGCCGTCGATATCTCCAAATACCGTCGCGTGCTTCGGACGTCGATCAACTTCGCTTCCGCTTGACCTTCGGGCGAAGATCGCTTTTGGCGGGAGCACGATCCCGTCTGCGTTGGTTCGACGCGGCGATCCACTGGGCGATGAACAACGCAAAGAGTCCGCCGAACGAGCTCAACCATACCCACGGGGCATCCATCCACCCCGCTCCCCGCCAAATCATGTAGCCCGGAGCCCCCGCGTAAACGGCCACCGCCAGGAATCCCCAAAGGAAGGGATTCAGATCCTGCATCATGGCCAACCTGGCAAAGATCAAGGCTGCCGAGCAGGCGATAACCGCCACGCATTCCATGGTCTTTCATCTCCCCTCGTCGTGATTCGCCTCTTCCCTTTGGAGACTACACGCGCCTAGCTCAAACGCGAAGTTCCTGACAGATGTCTTACCCGCTTGGGGAGAGTTCTGGCAATTCGGTTTTGTAAGCCCTGTTGGACCGAGAAGAGCGTGGCGACCCGCGATGAGGATGGGCACCCGACGGCAGGGAGCCGAGAGAAGCCCAATCGTTTTAATAATAGACGCTTGAGAATAAGATAAAACCAGGCTGGGGATCTTCGACTTCAAAAGGCGGATAGCAAACGGTGGATGAGGGTTGCGTGTTTTTCTTGGGCGTGGGTGCATGTTCGGGCGGTTGCGAAATCAGGCTTGCTCGGGTAGCATGCTTTCATCGGCGCTGGCTCTGAATAGCCAAGGCGGCGTGGACCCGAATCTCCCTTCGTGGGGCAGCGACCGCCGATGGCCTCGGTATCGTTGAAACGCTTGCAAGAACCGCTCGACACCAGCGTTCGTCTGGTGACTCCAGAGCGAATCGCGTTTGACTACCCGCTCGCCGGGCCTTTCCGTCGCTATTTTGCCTACCTGATCGACTTCGCGATTGTCCTGACGACGATCCTGATTGTCACGCTGATCCTGATGGTGGTGTCCCTCGGCTCCGTTTCGGGGTTCGGACCCATCTTTGTGGCTTACTTTGTCATTATGTGGGGTTACCGGGGTGTTTGCGAGCTGGCCATGAACGGTCAGACGTTCGGCAAACGATTCGTGGGGCTCCGTGTTGTCTCGGATCGAGGGTTGCCGATCACGCCCGCGCAGGCGATCCTCCGCAACCTTGTCGGGTCGCTGGATGGAACCGTTCCGTACGTCCTTCGGCCCGACCTTACCGCGATGCTTCTCCTCTTCGGCTTGACCAGCATGTTGCTGACGCGGAAATTCCAAAGGTTGGGAGACCTCGCGGCGGGCACCATGGTTGTGGTGGAAGAGCGGCAGTGGCGATCGGGTATGCTCCGCGTCGATGAGAACGCCGTGGGTGCACTTCTTCCCTGGCTGCCACTTCGCATGGAAGCCGGTTCTGAGATGGCTCGGGCGGTCTCTGACTATGTCAGGCGTCGAGGGCGGTTCGGCAAGGCGCGGCGCGAGGAGATGGCCGAGCATTTGGCACGTCCGCTCCGGCAACGCTATAGCCTGCCCGCCGATGCATCGGCCGACGCCATCGTCTGCGCGGTCTATCACCGCGTGTTCCTCGGAGAGTGACGATGAGGGTCGCCGATCGACTGGCTCAGCGCGAAGAATCGTGGCGAGAGCTCGACGTATTGCTGGATCGAATCAATGATCGGAGGACTCCTCCGCAAACGCGTGCCACTCAGGTGATCCGCCTGGGCGAACTCTACCGCGCGGCGTGCACCGACCTGATGCTTGCCGAGGCTCACGACTTGCCTCGTGACACTGTCACCTACCTTCATACGCTGGTCGGCCGCGCCCATAACGCGGTCTATCGCGCGCAGGGATTTCGTTTTCAGGACTGGGGGGCCGTCCTCTTCGAGAAGGCGCCTCGCCAACTCCGTCGCGATCCCGCCGTGCGAATCTCGGCGATGGTTTTTGTCGGCGGCTTTCTGCTCTGTGCCTTGCTCGCGGCGGGGCGCCCCGGATTCGCTCAACGGGTGATCCCGGAAGCCTACATCGAGCAAATGGAAGCGATGTATGCAGAGCCCTTGCACAAGGAGGGGGGCGATCGCGCAGGCCGGAACGATACCATGATGACCGGCTTCTACATCAACCATAACACGACGATCGGCTTGCAGTGTTTTGCCTGGGGACTTCTTTTCGGTATCGGCAGCCTCTACGAAGTGGCCTCAAATGCCATCATCCTGGGGACGATCTTCGGATATATGGCCACGTCCTCATCGGCGGATAACTTCTATACGTTCGTGACGGCTCACGCCCCCTTCGAACTCACGGCGATCGTTCTCGCCGGCGCGGCGGGATTGCGGCTGGGGTACGGGCTCATCGACACTCAAGGTGAAACTCGCGTGGCCTCTCTACGGCGAGAAGCGCGTAAGGCCCTCCCCATCGTGGGGGTGTCCGTTGTCCTGTTCGTCTTCGCGGCGTTCATTGAAGGATACGTCTCGGCCTCCTCGCTTCCGTACTCCCAAAAGGCGTTTGTTGCGATTGCGAGCGCTTCGCTCTTGATCGCTTATATTACGCTGGGAGGGCGTGGATACGCTGAACCCTTGGAGGTTCAGAAGCGTCTCGGTACGGTCACGGGTTCCTGAAACGGTCTTGAGATTGCGGAGTCTTTGGTTTGGCTGTTTACCAGACGTGGGTACAGATTCGCGAGCGATCGTTCCTCGACCTTCTTGATTTGGCCCTGACGGTCGTTCGAGAGCGCCCCCTCCTTTTGGGCACGACCGCGTTCCTGGGGGTTCTGCCGTTCGCTCTCTTCAACGCCTGGCTGCTAAGTCTTCCCAATTTTCCCCCGGCGGCCGTCATCTACCTTCTTATGCTCCAGGCTCCCTGGGCCACCGCTCCTCTCACCGTGATGTTGGGGGGGCTGATGTTCGGCGAACGTCCCACGGCCTGGCGCATCGTCAAGACTCTGGCCCGCTCAATCATTCCGATGTTTTTCTTTCATGGGTTCATACGTGGACTTCTCTTGCTTTGCGTCTTCTTCTACCCGTTAGTGCCAACCCGCCTTGCTTTTGTGAATGAGGTGATTTTGCTGGAACGAGGCCGTTGGCGCTCCGTCTATCGCCGGACGGCGAACCTGACGGAGCAACGCGCGGGGGACCTGTTTGGGCAATGGCTCGCACAGCTCTTTTTTGGGGGCCTCTTCGTCGTAGCCTTCTGGTTAGGGACCGGCGCAATCTTGCAGACGCTGTTCTCGAGCGAAGTGACGTGGGAACCGCGCTGGAGTGACACATTCGATCTTCGCACACAGCTTGCGATCTGGGTGGCTGTCACGTTCTTCGGCGTGGTGCGGTTCCTTGTCTACCTGGACCAGCGGATACGCCTTGAGGGATGGGAAATCGAGCTTCGACTGCGAACGGTAGGGCGTGCCCTGGAGGCCGACCGCAAATGGTGAGCTTCGTCGCCGCACTCTCCATCGCGGTTTTCGCCACCGCGGACGTTGCGACCGGCGCTGACGGCGCTCGAAATGAAGGGGTGCGCTCGGCGCTCTCAGAAGGCAAATACCCTTGGTACGATGCCAAGGCCGATGCACCCAAGCCAATCTGGCCCGTTGATCTCGACCTGGCGCAATGGCTCAAGAAGTACTTCTCGTGGCTCGACCGAGTTCGCTTGCCGGAGATCGGCAGTGTATCCATTGGCAACCTCGTGGTTTTGGGAATCGTTCTCTTAGCCGCGGCAGTTTTTGCCGTGCTTCTTCTGGAAGCCTGGCGCCGCTATCGGCCAATGGAACAAGGACCCACTAAGGATCACGCAGTTTCTTCAGGTTCGACCATCGTCGAGGGATTGCCGGCCGGAATTCCCAACGATGTTCGTGATCCCTGGGCTGAAGCCGTTCGCCTTCGCGCGGCGGGAGACTACGCGGGGGCTATCGTTTATCTCTTCGCACATCAGCTCATGACTCTGGACCGGTTGAAATTCGTTCGCCTGATCCCGGGCAAGACCGGCCGCCAACTCGTTCGAACCATCAGCGACCGGCAATTTCACGCCTGGGTTGAGCCCACCCTGCGACTCTTTGAGGTCGCGTACTATGGGCATCGCGAACCAAGCCGAGACGAATTCGAGGCGGTCTGGAAACTCGCGGATGCCTTCCAGCGCGGCGTTGCGGAAAGGGCTGTCTCATGAGCATGAAACGGCCGGTTTGCCTCGCGCGTATGCTCATGGCTGTGGTTCCATTTCTACTCTCCGCATGCGGCCGAGATACGCTGGACGGAAGCTATGGGCGGATGCGCGGTAAGAGTGTGAACGGAACCGGAACGTTCGCGGCCCTGATGAAAGGGGAGGGGCATACCGTCCGCACCGCGATCCGGCTGACCCCTGAGCTCGAAGAATGGGCCGACGTCATTGTTCGCTTCGCCCCCTATCCGGGGCCGCCGGAGAAAGACGAGGCGCAGTGGTATATCTCCTGGATGAACGCAGACGCCGGGCGCAGGATGATCTACGTGCCGGCGGACTTTGACGCTCGCTCGGACTACTGGCGTGAAGTGCTCGATCGCCTGCCCCCGGGGACCGATCCCAAGAAGAAGACACTCGCCGACCGAGAGCGCGATCAGGCCTCGAAATGGTACGAGAAGCTGGCGCCACGCCCCAAAGAGGTGGGAGACGCGGCCGATTGGTTCGCCGTGGAGATCCCCAAGGGGGCTCCGGAAATTTGCAAGAAGCTCGAGGGGCCCTGGGCGGAGAACATCAAGGCGGAGGATGTTTCGCTGACCCGCCATGAGACTCTTAAGGTTGAGTCGGAAACTGTTCTCCTCAAGGGAGACGGGCTGCCTCTGGCCATCGAGTGGTCACGCTACAACGGGAGCCAGGTGCTGGTCCTAGCGAGCGGAGCCTTTGTGCTCAACGGTTCGCTCCTCAGGGCTGCCAGAGATCCGCTCGTTCTTCGCGCGGCAAACTGGATTGGGGAAGAGCCGGCGAACGTGGCTTTCGTCGAGGGGCGATCCGTCGCGAGCGAGGAGACCGGGGCTCCTTCTGTTTTCGGTCTGCTCAAGGTTCCCCCCTTTGGGTGGGTTGTTGCCCAGTTGATGATCATGGGACTGGTTGCTTGCCTGGCCCGTGCTCCCCGCCTTGGCCGTGCGCGGCAGGCTCCGGCTTCGGATGAAGATCGTCCGTCGGCCCACCCCGAGGCTCTCGGTTCGCTTCTGGCACGAACGCGGCAGGCTGATGATGCCCGCTCGCTCCTCGAAACTTATCGCCGTTGGCGCTTCGCGGTGAATCCGCTGCGAGCTGGTCATGGTCCGTCGCTCGACGAGCGACTTGAGCCGGTCCCCCATTCCGAGTTGCCTGAGCATGAATGACTTTGATTCCTCGTCTTCGCCCGAGCCGGTACTCCCCGCCGAACCTGAGGTTCCGGTCGCGGCTTTCGACGGCGAGCCCGCGAGCGTCGTGGATGAGCCCAAGACCGGGCCCGTGGGAGAGTGGGCGGCTCGCGTGACGGCCGAGCTCAACAAGGTTTTTATCGGCCAAAGAGACCTGGTTCGAGGGGTGCTCGCCGCGCTCCTCGCGGAAGGACACGTTTTGATCGAGAGCGTCCCCGGCCTAGGAAAAACCCTCCTCGTTCGGGCTCTCGGTCAGATCCTGGGATGTGACTTCAATCGGATCCAGTTTACGCCGGACCTGATGCCGTCCGATGTCACCGGGTCTCCCGTCTACGATGAGAAAATCCACGACTTTCGCTTTCGGCCCGGCCCGGTGTTTACGCAGCTTTTGCTGGCCGATGAAATCAATCGTGCCCCTGCCAAAACGCACTCGGCGCTCTTGGAAATCATGCAAGAGACGTGCGTGACTGTTGATGGTGTTAACCACGCGATCGAGCGCCCGTTCCTGGTCATGGCGACGCAAAACCCTATTGAGTCCGAGGGAACCTACAACCTCCCCGAAGCGCAGCTCGATCGGTTTCTCTTCAAGCTTCTCGCGGAATATCCGAACCTGGATGAAGAAACGAACATTCTTCGACTCCATACTCGCGATAAAGCTCTCGATGCAACGCTCGCCAGCGAGCTTCAACGGGTCACGGGCCCCGAGGAAGTGATCGCCATGCAGCGGCATTGTTCTCAGGTACTGGTCGATGACCACTTGCTGGGGTATATCGCCAGCTTGGTCCGGAAGACGCGGCAATGGCCGGCGTTCTCACTGGGAGCGTCTCCTCGTGCGGGAGTCGCCGTTTTGCGTGGTGCTCGAGCGATCGCGGCGCTTGAAGGGAGGACGTTCGTGCTCCCCGACGATGTGCAAGAGGTGATCCTTCCCGCGTTGAGGCATCGTGTGATGCTCACGCCGGAAGCTGAGGTGGAAGGTCGGAGCCCCGATGAATTGCTCGCCGAGCTGCTTCGGTCGGTGGAGGTTCCCCTCCGATGATCTGGCCAGGCCGCGCGCTGGCCAACATGTTGCTGATCCCCGCGCTTTTGTCGCTGGCTCTCTTTGTCACCAGCGCGGTGGCCCCGGCTGTCATTGCGCTCAATCTCGCGATTGTCGTTGTCGGCTTGCTTGATCTCGCGACGCTCCTTGGCGTGAGGAACTTCCGCGCTGAGCGCCGTTGCTCAACGGTGGCATCGCTCGGGGAGCCGCAGACCGTTGAGCTGGTTCTGGAGAACAAGGGGAGAGCGAGTCGGTTCTTACGCGTTCGCGATGACCTGCCCGACACATTCGCGGCGGAACAGCAAGAGTTCCTGCTTCGGATCCCCGCGGGGGGGCATGCGACCGTGAGTTACAAGGCGCTCCCCAAACGGCGAGGCACGTACGAATTCCACTCGGTGGACGCGCTGGTCTGGAGCCGGCTTGGCTTCTGGCAGCGCTCAGCCTCTTTCGAGGCGAAAACCCTTGTCCGCGTCTATCCCGACATCCGCCAGATCGCCCAGTACACGGTTCTGGCCCGGCGTGACAAGCTGAGCACGCTGGGAGTGAAGCGCTCGCGAAGGCTAGGCACCGACAATGAGTTCGAGCGGCTTCGAGACTACACCGAAGGGGACGAACCGCGGAATATGGACTGGAGAGCGACCGCTCGCCGTCGCAAGCTCACGGTCCGCGCTCACCAGGTCAATCAGAGCCAGCGCATTATCTTCATGATCGACTGCGGTCGAATGATGGCGGGGGACACCGGAGAAGGGCTCTCACCTTTGGATCATGCCTTCAATGCCATGCTCTTGCTGGCACATGTGGCTTTGATTCGAGGAGATCAGGTCGGCCTGTTGGCGTTTTCCGACCGGCTTCTGACCTACGTTCCTCCGTCAGGAGGACCCAAGCGGGTGCGGCGTTTGGTCCATAGCGTCCACAACATTTTTCCGGAACTGGTCGAGCCTCGTTATGACCGCGCCTTTGTCGAGCTCGAGAAGCGTTGCCGCAAGCGTTCATTGGTTGTGCTGATGACGAACATCTTTGACGACGTCAACGCCCAGATTGTTTCCGACCACCTGGTCAATGTCGTGGGGCGCCATTTGCCCTTGGGAGTCTTCCTTCGCGATCACGACATCTTTGCGCTGGCGGATCAAGCTCCGGATCAAGGGCCGGGACTCTACCGAGGCGCGGCAGCCGCCGCTCTTCTGAACTGGCGCGAGCGAGCCATCTCAAGCCTCAGGCTGCGAGGCGCTCTCACGCTGGACGCATTTCCGGACGATCTCACCGCGACGTTGATTAATCAGTATTTGCAAATCAAAGCGAGACACTTGCTTTGATACGTGGGTTGAGGTCGGCTCTCGGAAGAGTTTGCCCGTCGCGTATTTGGGTCGTATGAACCGAGGTTGAGATGTTCCCGTCCCCCAGAGATCCGCAATTCGGAGCGAACCCCTACCTACCTCCAGAAGCACCGGCTGGGTTGGGATTTCCCGCGTCCGCCAACCGCGAGTTGGACGAGATGCGGAGGAAGTTTTTGGGGCAAGAGTCGATTATCCGCGGGATTGCGTACGTCCACTACGCACTCGCAATTTTTGGTGCGGTGATCCTTGGGGATCTGGGATTCTGGCAGCCCTTTCAACTGAACGGAATGCGCGGCTGGTTTACCTCGGCGGACTTTCTGGTGATCGCTTCCTTCGGCGGAGCGCTTGGCATCAACTTGGCGCTGGCCAACGGACTCCGGACCTTGCAGCCCTGGGCACGCTGGGCGGAGATCATTCTTCTCGAAATCGCAGCAGTGGTCTCCCTGGCATTGATCGGTGTTTTCGCCTTCCGTGGAAATCGGCAGGCGCCCGTGGTTTTGGGACTGATCTTCGTGATCGAAATCTTTGTGCTAAGCCTCTTGTTGAGGACGCGGGGCGCCGTGGTCTTTTCCAAGGGATACCTTGAGCTCAGGCAACGCACACCCCATATCAAGAGCGGCACGGGACTGTTGATGAAGTTCTGGGTGATTCTTTTGTCGGTGCTCCTAATCGGTCTGGTGATCGGATACATCACCATTCGCTCCGAACTTTGATGGGTTCGCCTTTGTCTCGCGCCAGGGGGACACCCATGAGGTTCTCGCCCCGGTCTGTCCCCAATTGCCCAATCATCATGCAGGTTCTCTCACCGATCTCGCCGCCCTGAGATCATGTGGCCTTGGCACATGAAACATGAGCGAGCGGAATTTATTTTTATGACACTTCGTTAATGTGATGTCATCCTCTCGAACAGGACCTGCGGACCAACAGGATGCTCCCCTCGGTTACAGGACTATCCAGGGACCGTCTTCGCGGGTGCTGTGTGAGTCTTCTTCCTACTGGCAACGAGATGATTGCACCGTAGAGGGGGAAGGGAGGTGAGCATGCGGGCTCAGGCAGACATGATCGACTTTATCGCCGTGGCGACCCGCTGGTTGCGCAAGGCGATGGGATTTGCTAGGATACGGTCCTTGTGCCGGATCGGTCGATAGCGAGCAAACGCCGCTGATAAATTGAAAGGGATGACGATGTCGTACGGATTTCCTCCCGCGCCCGACGACGTACCGCTGAATCCTTATGAGCCACCCAAGGTAGAAATCGGCTACGAGGGGATATCCCTTGGGGAAGACGTAAACACGGCCGAGACCGTGCGCAGGGCTCACATCAAGCATGAGGCATCCGTTAAAGGGCTGGGCGCACTCGTTATCTTTGGAGCGTTTTGCTTCATCGTGGCCGGCGTCGCATTCCTTGCCATGGGGAGCGTGGGGATTTTTGGAAATCAAAACTCCGACAATCCCTTTCAAGGCACCGCCGGCCTTATCGGTGGTTTCGTCGCGGCCATGATGGGAGTGTTCTTCTTTTTTGTCGGCCGAGGCCTGCGTCGTCTCCAACCCTGGGCGCGATGGTCTGAGACGGTGGTTTGCGTGCTGAGCTTGATCAGCTATGGCCTTCAATTCAATCCGATCGGCCTCCTTTTTTCCCTCTACTTTCTTTACCTCTTGCTGTCCGCTAAAGGCTCCATGGTATTCTCCCAAGAGTACAAGGAGGTGATCGCAAAAACTCCTTATATTCGTTATCAAACAAGTTTGATTGTTAAGATTTTCCTGGGTATCTTCATTGCCCTCATCGTGATTGGCGTGGTTTCGGCTTTCATTCTTGGAGCGAGGGGACCCAACTAACGGGGTCGCCCGATCAATGATGGAAAAGTATTGAGTATGTTCTCGCAAGCGTAATCCTCGTAACGTCATGCGAGGTACGTCCAGGTTATTCTCTGCGGATCGGAAGGACGCTACATGCTTCGCCTTGGGATCGTCGACTTCGATACCAGCCATGCCGTGGAATTCACCAAGCGTCTCAATCATGTGGACATCGCGGAGGACCAGTGGGTTGAAGGAGCCCGGGTCGTCGCCGGGGTTCCTGGGACCTCGCAGATTTCCCCCAATGTGATCGGGCCGAACACGGAGAAGCTCAAGCAGTATGGCATTGAGATCCTCGATGATCCTGCGGCACTCTTCGGCAAGATCGATGCCGTGTTGATCGAAGCGGTGGACGGCAGTGTCCATCTTGAGCGGGCGAAGCCCTTTCTCGAAAAAGGGATCCCCACCTACGTCGACAAGCCGTTTGCGTGCAGCCTGGCTGACGCCAGGGCGATGGTCGACATCGCCGAGCAAAAGCATGTCCCCATCATGTCGAGCTCGAGCTTGCGATACGCCCCCGAAGTCGTTGCGGCCGCGGGAGGGAAGAGTCCGCTGGGGAAGGTGATCGGCGTTTCAACTTATGGGCCGGCTCCGACGCATCCCAGAAACCCGGGCCTCTTCCACTACGGAATCCATCCCGTCGAGATACTCTATACACTGATGGGCCCTGGCTGCCGAAAGCTGACCGCCTTGAGCGACCCGGGCGGAGAGGTGGTCACGGGAGTCTGGGCTGACGGTCGGCTCGCCACGGTTCGCGGCATTCGTACGGGATCCGCGGAGTACGGATTCACGATCTTCGGTAGCGAGAAGGTGGCGACTCGAGAAGTGAGCACGAAGTATATCTACCGCGAGTTGTTGAAGCAGATCGTGAGCCTTTTCACGACACGACAACAACCGATCGATCCGCGCGAGACCCTCGAGATCGTCGCGTTCATCGAGGCCGCGAAGCGCAGCGGCGACGCGGGAGGAGCCCCCGTCGAGATCAAGATTTAGTTGAGGGCGCCGGAGCGTTGCTCGTCTCGGCCTGAGCCGCCGGTTTCTTGGCGAGCTTCTCAAGAAGGTCGACAACCTCCGGCGTGTCCCATTGGGCGGATCCCACCTCGCTGGTTACGATTCGCCCAGCAGGGTCGATGATGAACGTCGCGGGAATTCCCTCCGTCTGGAAGGGGGTCGGCAGGCTGGTCGCGTGCAGAATGGTCATCCCCCACTTCTTTTCTTGCACGTATTCTCGAACCCGCGCGACAGAGTCATCCACCGACACGCAAACGAAGGCCACGTCCTTGAGCCGGCCATTGCCGGCCAGGGTGGCGATGGATGGCATCTCGGCGACGCAAGGGGGGCACCAGGTAGCCCAGATGTTGAGGAAGACGGTGCGGCCGCGAAACTTGGCGAACGACACCGACTGCTCGTTCATGTCTTGAAGGTTCCACTGAAAGTCGGCCTGCTGGACGGTTAAGCTCGTCGTCAAGTCAGGCGCGCTCCCTCGTCGGGGAGGGAGCGGGGCGAACACGGCCAAATAGACCAACCACCCCAGGACCGAGACCAAGGCCATCAACAGCCAGGGACGCGTTGAAGGACTTGCCATACCGCACCTCTTTCCGAGAGTGGTGGTGATGTGAAGGCAGACTTCTCGTCTCGACACGAGCCGGAGAGGACGTTCATCCTCATCTATTGAAGAGGAATGGCCTGGGAATTTGGGTGAGGGGAACCTCATCCAAGCTCTCCAGGCCATCATACCGTGTTCACAAAGCCATGGAGTGTGTTTTGGTCCACAACTCCAGGATCTCGATCAGTCGTCACCTCGTGTTGCCGCGACCGGTGCGAGGAGGTTTTCGACCGGAGCGTAGTCGTCGGTGAGGATAATTCCGCGCGACCGGAGGTCGACGGCCTTACGATCTTTGGGACCGTAGGGCCTCGGCTCAAAGAGGCGATCGTGCTCGAAGAACTTCGGGTCATCGTCGCGGCTGCCGAGATCTTTCAAGATCTCATCGAGCGGCTGCTTTGAGGCCACGACGACGAACGTTTCGCGGAGTCCGGAACCCGGCGTGTCGTCGGTTCCGAAGATATAGACGTAGGGGAAGGTCTTCTCGGCAGTCTTGACCCAGGCGCCGAGGAAGCCCCCATAGCCTCGAGCTTTCGCCAAGGCCTGGCGCTCGATGGCTTTCTTGCGGCCGTCGCTGGTTGCTCCTTCTTTCTTGATCTGCTTCTCTGCGGCGAGCGTGGCCGTGTCGTCCGACTCATAAGCATCGATGATGTTGATCATGTAGACGCCGTTAGGCGTCATCATCTTCGAGAGCTTCTGGTTGAACTGTTCCGTGGTCAGGTGCCAGGGGACCGAGAAGTCATTGAAGGCGTCGCCGAAGATCAGGTCGTATTGCTTCCGATTCTGGTTGCGCTCCACGAACTGGCGAGCGTCTCCCCAGGTGGTCTTGATGGTCGTATCCTTGGGCAGACCCGTCGCCATGAAGTTGGCACGCGTGACCGCCGGATCGATTTCGGCAACGTCGACGGCCGTTCCGGGGAAGGTGTGCTGCATATAGCGCTGGAAGGTATAGGCTCCCCCTCCCAGGAACAGGGTGTTCAGCGGTGAGAACTCCTTGCCCGCTCCCTTTGCAGCCGTTTGCGCCTTCTCGCCGCTCTCCTTGGCCTTGGCGACGCGATGCGCGACCAGAGCGTAGATGTGCTCATAGTCGTAATCGAGCCGTTCCGGGTGCCCCAGGATGAAGTAGCCGTGGATCAAGTTGTCGAGCACGAGAGTACGCTTCTGTCCTTCGGCGTCGGGCTCGTTTTCAACCTTGATGTAGTAGTAGTTGCTCTCGTCGATCCAGGCCAGGCCGTCGGTGGTGATGCTTGGCGTGCCTTTTTCTTCCCGGATGCCCCACTTGAGTGCCAACTTCTCGAAGGAGCCGACAGGGAGGAATGCCAGCAAGCAAAGCCCCAGCGGAATTCCCGCCCAGGCCGCATGGAAAATCGAGCCCAGGCTCGTGCCGGCGAGCGCCAGAACCGTGCCCAGTACCAGGAGCAGCCCCTTCGTGCCGAAGAAGTCGATGAGGACGAAACCGGACAGGAAGGTGCCCAGGATGCTTCCCACCATCCCCCACGCATACACCTGGCCAATGGCCGTCCCCGTTCGCTTGCTACGGCGGAGCCGTTCGACCGCCAGCTTGGCCACGACGGGACTCACGGTTCCCATCGAAAGGGCGGGAATGAAGAAGACGGCGGTGACGACCAGCAGGACTCGGGCAGCCCACTCCAGGTGGAAGGCCGGCAGACCCGGAAGCTTCAGTTCACTCAACGTGATGGCGCGGCTGAGCACCGACTTTTTGCTTCCATCAAGGAACCCATCGCTAATAAATTGCGGAGGGGTCTCCATGAGTAGCACCGACAGCGTGAGAACCGACGCGGCCAGAAACAGCCAGCTCGCGTCTTTCTCGTTTCGCACGAAGTCGGCGATTTTGCCGCCGAGCAGGTTGCCGAGGCTCAGACCGCCCAGCAAGACACCGATAACGCTGGTCCATCCGTAGATGCTCGATCCCAGGTGCCGCTGAACCAACCGGCCGGCGATCATCTCAAGTGCCATGAAAGTGAGGCTGGCCACAAACGAGAGGATCGCAAGGTCGGTGAGACTGGTGCGCGACATCTCGGTGGAGTCGTCGACGATGGGAAGCTCTTCGCCCACCGAGTCGGCTGCTCGCTTGGCAGCTACGAGGCTGAAGATTCCGGTGATCGCCAGCGCGATCGTTAGCAGATGGCCGATCAGAGCGACCGGATTCACGGTGATGGAGGCTAACGTCACACCGGGCAGCGGCACGGCTCGCACGACGGGAGGGATCGAACCGAGACCCAGGAACAACGTGGCCAGGAGACCGGCGATCTTGCCAAACCGGCCCCCCAGCATTGCGGCCGCCAGAAGGGCGAGAGCTGCCGCGACCAGCGTGACGATCGTCGAGATGGGAGCGGCGTACATCAAGATGAAGCCGGCGAGGAAGGTACCGGCGATGGAGCCAACCGCTCCGCAGAAATAGACGTCGCCGATGGCACTCCCCGCTCGTCTGGCTTGTTCGACAGCCATCTTCGCCACAACTGGGCCGATCATACCGAGCACGGTCGCAGGGATGAGGAAGTCGAGCGTGACGACAACCATGGTCCTGAGGTTCCACGGCATCGACTCCAGCCCCGGCGTTAGTCCCGCCACGGCGTTCATCCACAAGCAACTCAGGCTCAAGAAGGCGCCCAAGGCGTACAACGGGCCAATCGCCTTCGCAGGTTCGATCCGGTCGGCCAGTCGGCCCCCCAGGACGTTACCCAGGCAGATTCCGCCGAGCATGATACCAATCACGCTCGTCCAGACGCTCAGCGAGGCTCCCACATGATTGGCTACGAGCCGGCTGGCCACGAGCTCGAGGATCATGATGCAGAGGCTACTGAAAAAGGAGAGAAGGTAAGGCAGAAGGCGGACAGCAAAACCCTTCATACGGGGGCGACTCCAGGAAGCACGGTCGAGCGCAAGGCGATTCCCTAGATCCCGTTACCATATCCGACCTTACGAGACGCCACAACGGGCTGCTTATCTCGATCGGAGAGAGTCTCGGCTTAGGGATTAGGCGATATTTCGTCGCGAAGAAGCCCAGTCTGTTGCAGTCGGGTTTGACCCCTCCTGCGAGCTCGGCTAGCATCCCCCCGTCGCGCCAGGGGTTCCATCCTAAACTTTTGAGAGATGTGACGTGCTGCCCGAGTATGCTCGCCAGTACCGGGAACTCTGGAATCGCCACTGGTGGTGGCGCTCCCGAGAGCGGTTCGTCCTCGGTTGGGTGGAACAACTGCATCGTTGTTCTCCGCTTGGGAGAATACTTGATGTGGGCTGCGGAGATGGCTTGATCTTCGATTCCCTCAGCCGGTTCGGCGACGTGGAAGGGCTGGAACCTGATGCCTCGCTGCTTTCCGACTCCAGGTGGCGCGACCGGATCGCCGTGGCGCCGCTCGACTCCTCCTTCGGGGTGAAGAACCGGTATGACCTGATCCTGATGCTTGACGTTCTCGAGCATATCGCCGATGACCAGGAGTCGTTGGCGGCCGCGTGGAAGGCTCTTCGCCCCGGCGGGCACCTGCTCCTGACTGTTCCCGCACTCTCGTGGCTCTGGAGCCGACATGATGAAGCCAACGCTCACCATCGCAGATACGGGAGAGGTGAACTTCGGAATGAGCTCTCGAAGGTAGGTTTCGTGGTGGAAGAAGTTCGTTACTTTTTCTTCTGGACGGTCCTACCGCTCCTGGCGCGACGTTGGCTGTGCCCCGCGGGGGAAGGAGCGACCGACTACGACGTACCGATCCCTGCCGCCACGGTAAATCGGATCCTGACGACTCTGAGCCTGTGCGACCATGCGCTGGCTCGAACCATTCCCTGGCCAGTTGGCAGCTCATTGTTGGCCGTGGCCCGACGTCCCTTGCGGACGGAAACGCATTCTCCTGTTTTCAATCCGAATTTCGACGGACGAGTGGTTGCTCTCCGTCGCGATCCTCGGAGAATAGGATAGCCGTCTCCGCGCTAAGGTATCTGTGGACTACCATTCGCCCTCTACTTATCGGTCTCTCCATGATCCTCTGTGTGACTCTTAATCCCTGCCTCGACAAAACGTTGTCGGTTCCCCCCTGGCGCCCTGGCGACTCGATCCGGGGTCGCTCCATCCGCGAAGTCGTTGGCGGGAAGGGGAACAACGTCGCTCGCGCGTTGACGCGACTTGGTCGCAAAGCGCGGCCGGTCACCTTCCTTGGAGGGGCGGTCGGCGAACGATGCGCGACGCTCCTCAAAGAGGACGATGGGCTCGATCCTCTGGTCACCCCCACGAAGTCTTCGACACGCGTTATTCTGACTGTGCGTACGGAGGAGAGCTCCGAGCAGACCGCGTTCTTCGACCCCGACCCGGTCATCACCGCTGCGGAAGCGGAAGCGCTCTTTCATCGGGTTGAAGGAGCCCTGGCCGAAGGGGGCGTGCAAGCCCTGACGCTGTCTCTTATACACATCTAGATGTGTATAAGAGACAGGCTCCGAGCAGACCGCGTTCTTCGACCCCGACCCGGTCATCACCGCTGCGGAAGCGGAAGCGCTCTTTCATCGGGTTGAAGGAGCCCTGGCCGAAGGGGGCGTGCAAGCCCTGACGTTGTCCGGCTCGAGTCCGGCCCCCGCGACCCACGGTCTGTTCAGCGATCTTATCGCCCTCGGGCGATCGCGGAGAATCCCGGTCTTCCTCGACACCTATGGCCCGGCGCTGGACGCGATCTGGGGCTTCTGGCCCGACCTGATCCAACTCAACCGCCGCGAAGCCGCGACTCTTCTCAGGGTTCCCACGGCGACTGATGCCGACGTCGCGGCCTTGCTTGAAGACTGGGCGAGCCACGGTGTGGTATGTGGCGTCGTCACCGATGGAGCAGGGCCTGTCCTCGCTCAGTACCGCGGCCGTCGTTTTCGCGCAATCCCTCCGCAGGTAACCGCCGTCAACCCGATCGGCTCGGGAGACTGCCTGCTCGCCGGCCAGGTCGACGCCTGGCTCTCAGGTCGTGACCCCATCGCGATGCTCCAGCATGCGATCGGCTGCGCAGTGGCCAACACCCTGGTCTGGGACGCCGGCGCCGTCGACCCCCAGGAAGTTCAACGCCAGGAAGAAGCGGTGGTCATCGAGAGCCTCACGCGCTAACTCGCCGACCGCTCAAGAAATCGAGGCTTCGGTGATGTCGTAGGGAGCCGGCAGCCCCCCTCCCTACGATATCACCGACAGTTCATAAGGGATGAGCCTCCGGCCATCCCCGGGGACATCGCGCGCCCTTTGCAATTCGCATCGCGACGTGGCGGCCCTAAATTCATTTTTTCGAAGGCTGGACCTCCGAAGACGTTGCCTACGAGCACTCGGTTCTACTCCACAAGGGCCGATGGCAACCTCGTCGCTCTTGTGCCAAGGGCGACAAATTTTGGTCGACGCCGATTCGGGAGGATCGGCTATAAGGCGTTACCAAAGAGTGCGTCGCGGCTCTTCGTGCGCATTTTGATCGAGGATTTAACATGATATTAGAAATAATATTCATGGAGGTTTATGGAGGGTTCGGTGTTTGTCTTGATACGGCCGCGGACCTCACTGTTGTAAGACGCACAGGTCTGCTGGCAACGATGGAGTGTTGCCGAGACCCCAGGGTGATCATCGGCAATACAACGCGAGGGGTGTGGTGTATCGGCTCCAGGACATGGCTGCCAGGTCCCAGGGAGTCGGGAGCGCTGTATTGGTTGAAGCAAAGCGATATTTGACCACGGTAGGAAGGCTTCCTTAGTACCACTCGTTCAAGTACCTGATCCCGGCAAAGTACGGCTCTCCGGGCGGTTCGGGGGTCGTCATGGAGCTTCCCCCTTCGAGTGACAGCCATCTCCAGATCGACCTCAAGTAATGTTGCGAGAGTGCCTTAACCCTCGAGCGGCGGGCACTCTCCAACCATTCCTTTGCGGCATTACATTTTTGATGGAAGTGGCTCATCTTATGAAGGGCAACCCACGTCACGATGGAACTGTGACGATGTGTGGCCTCATTCCGAATTCCGCATCCGGCTGATCCTATTTGGAAGCTTGGCCGGCATTCGGAGCTTGGTCGGCTTTCGGAGCCTGGCCGGCCGCAAATTGGCGAATCTGAAGGATCAGCTTGAATTTTTGCGACAACTCTTCCATCTCCTTGAGAGAGAGCTCGCCGCGAGAGGCCAGGTCGGCGAGTTCCAAAATGGGAGTCATGGGCGCCGACTCCTCGCTGTTCTCGCTCGTGATCTCCAGTATCCCATCGTGGACATCGTAAGTTAGCCCGAGCTGTTTGAGGACGAGTCTGAGGACGTCTTTAATCGACACTCCTTTGATGTCAATCGTCACCGGAGACGTCATTGTTTTTTCGGCTTCCTGCAATCCGACTGGATTTACGTAGATGGGAAAGCCGTTGGGAAACTCGGGACCTTTTGCCGAGGATTTGATGTGTTGAAGAACCTTTTCAAGAGGTGTTTCGTTGGGAAATTCAGCGTCGATGAATTCTTCAAGGGCTTTAAGAATCGATTGTGAGCGAACATCCCGTTGATTGGGGGGGATGTAGTCCGGGCGCCTCTTGAGGAGGATCTCGTTGGGATTTTGTTTTGCCGAGGCCAGCAGTTTCTCGGCCTCAAGCCAATGGAACTGGGCTTTCAGAGCGTCGGCTGAGGTTGCCTGGCCGAGCTTCACCAGCTTTTGAACGTCCTGGAAGAGATGCTCCATCCTGGCCACATGCTGTTCGATAGCGACCGTCCTCTCGGAAATCAATCCTGTGGAGGTCTCGCTCATCAGTTTCGACCACTCCGCGATCGCGGTGAGGTCGTGCGACTCCCCCCCTTTGAACCGTTGAAGTTCTCCCTTGTAGATCTTCGTTGCGAGGTCGTGCTGCTTCTCTTCAAACGCCGCCAATGTGATGCCGGTTGAGCGTGTTTGCTGTCCCCCTGGCACCTTTTCGTTCGCCCTCGCTGAGTCGGTGGAACCCGTTTGGGGCTGGTTCGCCTGTCCGGACTCCTTTGAGGGCTTCGTTCCGGAGTCTTGCGCCCGAAGTGCCAAGCTGTCTCCCGGCTGTCCCGGCTTCTCTTTGGCGTATTGAGCGACCGCGGCGCCGGCGAGTCCGGCCACGATGAGCGAACCGACGGCCGCAGCGAGCTTGATTCGTGTGAGGAACATCGTCGTGTAGACTCCTGGAAGTAAGAGAGCCACGGCAGCTGGGAGGGCCTCGAGGGTGAGTGTCCCGGTCGCGAGCCGCATTCCGGTATCGACGGTGGAATTCAACAAGAGGTCGGGGACGTGGGCTGAGGCGTCTTGCGAGAGCGTGGCCAGCGCAGCGCCCGCGGTCGGAGCGATACCTCGCCGGACGAGCCGGGCTTTCAGGAGGGCACGCGCTCGAGCAAGCCTCCCCTTGACGGTTCCCAAGGGGCACTGCAATCGGCGGGCGGCCTCCTCATGGGTCATCCCCTGCAGATAGCAAAGGACGAGCAGGGCCCGGTAATCATGGGGGAGGCGACAAAGTTCCTCTTCAAGGACCCATCCCAGATCGGGCGAGGCCGTGGAACCTTTATCTGCCTGGTCGAAGAGGTTGAGGTTGGGTTGCTTGAGCCGGCGTTTGGCGGCGACCGTCCGCGCACGCAGGGCGACCCGATGAGCGACGCCGTAGAGCCAGTGGCCGATCAGGTCATGTTCCCCCAGTGAACCCGCCTTTTTGACGAGAACGAGGAAGGTGGCCTGGAAGGCGTCGTCGACGTCGTCGTTGTTGCCGAGGATACGCCGGCAAACCCCCAGGACCATTGGTCCGTGACGCGCGACCAGCGCCGCGAAGGCGGCTTCGTCGCGTTGGGTGTGATAGCGCTCGAGGAGCTGCCACTCGGACAGCCCGGCGACGGATCCTTGCCCAAGAAGCCGATCGAGCTGGCGCAGCACCGCACCTGTCGGACCGCCTGCCATGAGGAAAACCTCCGAAACCTTTGTCCCGAACGGATCGCCATCTTAGATGCAGCGAAGGCGGCGTTCGGATACAAATTTTTCGGAGAGAGGGCTCAGAGCTGAGCTTCCGCGATCTCGATGGCCTTGAGGAGTACGCGCGCCTTGTTCACGGTCTCGTCGTATTCGTCGCTGGGAACGCTGTCGTAAACAACGCCCCCTCCCGCTTGGACATAGGCGGTTTTGCCGTGAAGCACGAGGGTGCGCAGGGCGATGCAGGTGTCCATGTTCCCCGTGAAGTCGATGTACCCGACGGCTCCGGCGTAGGGGCCGCGTTTCTGGGGCTCGACTTCGTCAATGATCTCCATCGCGCGAACCTTGGGGGCACCTGAGACCGTGCCGGCCGGCAGCCCCGCGCGGAGCGCGTCGAAGGCCGTTTTCCCCTCGCTGAGTGTTCCCGTCACGTTTGAAGTAATGTGCATGACGTGCGAATAACGCTCAACCTTCATGACCTCGTTCAACTGCACGGACGCGTAGTCGGCGACGCGGCCGACGTCGTTCCGTCCCAGGTCGACGAGCATGATGTGCTCGGCCCGTTCTTTCGGATCGGCCAGAAGTTCTTCGGCGAGCGCGCGATCCTCCGCTTCGTCCTTGCCGCGACGCCGGGTGCCGGCCAGGGGGCGAATCGTCACCGTCCCGTCTTCGACCCGGACCAGGATCTCCGGAGAGCTGCCGATCAGGTTGAAGTTGCCGAAGGTGAGATAGAAGAGGAACGGACTCGGGTTCACGACCCGCAGCACGCGGTAAATGTTGAACGGGGCCGCCGTCGTCTCGAACTGGAAGCGCTGGCTGGGAACCACCTGAAAGATGTCCCCCGCCTTGATGTATTCCTGGCAGTGCCGGACGACCGCCTCATATTGTTCGCGCGTGAAGTTCGACTTGGGGACGATTTGGACAGGGCCTTCGGTGTCGATATCGCAAAGCGAGAGATCCGGGCCCGGCTCCGCCAGGCGTTGGACCAACTCATCGGCCCGCGCGCAGGCCTTGTCGTAGGCTCGCCGGAGATCGGTGCCGGAGCCCACGTGGGCGTGAGCGACGACGAGCACCGTCTTGCGGATGTGGTCGAAGATCACCATCCGGTCGTAAAAGGCGAATGAGAGGTCGGGCAGACCGCGATCGTCCAGAGGCTGGTTGGGCAATCGCTCTGTGTAGCGCACGGCGTCGTAGCCCGCGTAGCCGACGGCACCCCCGGAGAACCGAGGGAGCCCGGGGACCGGGACAGCCCGATACCGCTCAACCAAATTCTGAAGGTCATCAAAGGGGTTTTGGGCGACGAAACGGAGAGGATCGCCCGATGTGCCGGGCTCCGTGATCGTCACCGTGTTGCCTCGGGCTTCAAAGTGGACGAACGGCTCCGTACCCAGGAAGCTGAAGCGTCCGACTTTTTCACCGCCGATCACGCTCTCGAAGAGAAACGAGGGCGCCGATCGCTCGATGCGCCGGAAGGCCGAAACCGGGGTGAGGCCGTCGCCGGTCAATTGGCGAAAGACCGGAACGCAGGGGGCCTGAGCGGCCAGCCGTGTGAATTCCTCGAACGAAGGGCGATAAAGGGGCATGGGACCTCGGCATTAACCCGGGAAACTTTCGGTACCCAACCGGTGAACCGCGTCGTGATGGTGAGGAACGGCGTGGACGATCGCTCAAACTCTCGCCCGGAACGGCGATGCCTCTCTTGAGATTTATCCTAGCAGCGGACGGGCTCATCAGCAACCCGCCGCGGTGGCGACTCCCCCTGGGGTGAGTTCGCGCCAGTAATCCGAAAAGCCTTTCGATGTCGAGATTTAGCACATTGTTTCCGCGCCGAGACCCTTGGGGCATTGGGGGTCGACCTTGCTTGACAGCGGGGAGTGCCGAATTACAATGGTCTTAATCAGCGTGCTTGGATCTACCGAGTGAATCCCAAGTCATGATCGCCCTGGTATTGTCTGTCGAACCAGGGAGTGCCGATGACCGTCCGGGCCGGCGGAGACGTGCGATGAAGTGTCAAAAATGTGCCAAGCCGGCCACTTTTCATATTACGGACATCGAGCGTGGCAAGCCACGAGAGTATCACTTCTGCGACGAGCATGCTCGTCAGCATCTCACTCCGGCGGAAGATAGCCAAGAATCTGCCTCGATGAGCGAGTTGGCCAAGAAGTTGATCGTTAGCTCCGGCGCGTCGCGAGAACCATCCCCGTCCGATCGTCAGTCCTGTCCGAACTGCCAGATTACCTTTCTCGAGTTTCGCAATTCGGGACGTCTCGGATGTCCGTATGATTACGAAGTGTTCCGAGATGAATTGATGCCTCTTCTCGAGAACATTCACGAAGAGACGCGACACTCGGGGAAGGTTCCCAAGCGGGCTCCGCGAAATAGCCAGCAGCAGACGACCCTGATCCAGTTGCGGAATGACCTGAAGCGGGCAGTGGCGGCCGAAGATTATGAGACGGCCGCGAGAGTGCGTGACAAAATCAAGTCGATCGAACACGAGCAGGGACGTTAACATCGCCCCGTCGGATGGATGGTCGGCTCATGACATGCCAGCACTGCCAGGAGGAAGCGACGGTCCATTTAACCGAGACCGTGGACGGGCGGCGGCGCGACCTTCACCTGTGTGTCGCTTGTGCCAAGGAGGCGGGCGTGGTACTCCCCGAATCACCGCCGACCTTGGCTCTCGACTCCGTGATTCAAACACTGATTGTTTCTAACGTAGGAGAGCTCGTGGGCGAGCTCGCAGGTTTGATCTGCCCCGATTGCGGTGTCAAATTCATGGAATTCCGCGCCCGGGGTCGATTGGGTTGCCCTCACGACTATCATGTATTCTCGGATGGCCTGCTTCCGTTGCTCCTAAGAACGCATGGAGCGACACGACACGTTGGCAAGGTGGGCCGATTTCGACCTGCCGCCAGCCGCCGGCTTCGACTCCGCACACAACTGCGCGAAGCGATCGCACGCGAAGATTACGAGTTGGCCGTACAGCTCCGCGACCAACTCCGCCACAAGGACGCCGACGCATGAACCTGGACGACTTGACGAGAACTTCCGGCGAGTGGCTTCGCGGTACCGGCCCGGAAAGCGACATCGTGATGTGTTCGCGGATCCGGCTGGCTCGCAACCTGGCCGATTTCCCGTTCTCCAACCGCGCCAGCCGTGGTGAGAAACTGGAGATCGAGACGAACTTCAAGTCTTGCCTGGGATCCGTCGGCCTCGACCTGTCGTATTTCGACGTCAACAATATGGCGACCCTCGATCGCCAGTTCCTGGTCGAGCGCCAGTTAATTTCCCGCGAGCTCGCGGCCAGTGAAGGCCCACGGGGTGTGGCCATCGGCCCCCAGGAGAACATCTCCGTCATGATCAATGAGGAGGACCACCTCCGCATTCAGGTCATGCTCTCGGGCCTCTCCCTGCACGAAGTTTGGGACCGCATCAACCGGCTCGACGACCAGCTTGAAGAATACCTCTCCTACGCTTTCAGTCCCCAGCTCGGTTATTTGACCGCGTGTCCAACGAATGTCGGCACCGGAATTCGCGTCGGGGTCATGCTGCACCTGCCCGCACTGGTGCAGACGAAGCAGATCGACAAGGTCTTCCGAGCGCTTCAGAAAATCAACCTGGCCGTCCGCGGACTCTACGGTGAAGGAACTCAAGCCTTCGGCGATTTCTACCAGATCTCGAATCAGCAGACTCTCGGCAAGAGCGAGCTCGAGCTCATCCGCATCCTCACCGATGTTGTCCCCCAGGTGATTCAGTACGAGAGAACCGCCCGCCAAGTGTTGATGAACGAGCGTCGCCAGCATCTGCATGACCAGGTGAGTCGAGCCTACGGCGTTCTTAAAACAGCCCACACCATCTCGAGCGAAGAGACGATGCTCCTCCTCTCGAGCGTGCGCATGGGAATCAACCTGGGCCTGATTGACGATCTCGAGATTGCCACGGTCAACGAGCTGTTCATCCAGACGCAGCCTGCCTATCTCCAGAAGATCCAGGGCAACGAACTCGGCGTTGAGGAACGCAACGTCGCCCGGGCCTCTTATCTCCGCAGCCGCCTTGGCAACGGGCGCCACTTCGAGGCGGAGTAAGCGGATCGCCGGCAATCAGGCACTCCGCGATTGTCGTAAGAACTGTCCCGTGGCGCTCGCCGAAATATCGGCGACCTCCTCGGGTGTTCCCATCGCGACAACCTGACCTCCCGCGTTTCCGCCGTCTGGTCCGAGGTCGATCATCCAGTCAGCCGTCCTGATCACCTCGAGGTTGTGCTCGATGATGACCAGGGTATTTCCCATCTCAGCCAGACGATTCAGGACCCCGAGCAAACGGTCGACGTCAGCGAAGTGGAGCCCCGTGGTGGGCTCATCGAGAATGTAGAGGGTCTTTCCCGTCGTGATGCGGGCGAGCTGACCGGCCAACTTGATCCGTTGCGCCTCTCCGCCGGAGAGGGTGGTGCTTGATTGGCCGAGGGTGAGGTAACCAAGTCCGGCTTCGTGAAGAGCCTTGAGGCCGCGGAATACCTTCATCTGCGCGTCGAAGAACCCCATCGCCTCGTCGACCCGCAACGCGAGGACTTCGCCGATCGATTTGCCTTTGAAACGCACGTCGAGGGTCGGGCGATTGTAGCGCAGGCCTCCGCAGGAATCGCAGGGGATGAACAGGTCGGGAAGGAAATTCATGGCGATTTTGAGCATTCCCTGCCCTTCACACTGCTCGCATCGCCCCTCCTTGGCGTTGAAGCTAAATCTTCGTGCGGAATAGCCGCGAAGCTTCGCCTCACGCGTTCTTGCAAAGACTTTCCGGATCTCGTCGAAGACCCCCGTGTAGGTCGCGGGGGTCGAACGAGGGCCGCGTCCAATCGGAGTCTGATCGATTTCCACAAGCTGATCAAAAGCTTCGAGCCCTTCGATGCGATCGTGGGCGCCCGGCCTGGGGCCCGCGTCATAGAGCTTCCGCCGCGCGGCACGGGCGAGAATGTCGAGCACCAGTGTGCTCTTTCCGGAGCCGCTTACCCCCGAGACCGCCGTGAGACAGCCGAGGGGGAATTTCACGTCGATTCCCTTCAGGTTCCGATCCGAAGCACCGTGGATCGACACCCACCCGAGGGTCTTCTGTAATCGGCCTGATTTCGTCGGGGAATTCGTGGAGCTTTGTTGGAGGTAGCGAGCCGTCAAAGACTCTCCCGCGTCCTCGAGGGCGTTGGGAGGACCGAGAGCCGTGATCCTTCCACCGTCGGGGCCGGCCCCCGGCCCCAGGTCGACGACCCAGTCCGCGGCGCGGATCGTGGCCTCATCGTGCTCGACGACCACAACACTGTTCCCCTGGTCGCGAAGGGCTCGCAAACTGTCCAGCAACCGCTCGGTATCGCGCGGATGCAGCCCCGCAGTGGGCTCATCCAGGATGTAACAAACGCCGACGAGGCCAGAGCCGATCTGAGACGCCAGGCGAACCCGCTGAAGTTCACCTCCGGAAAGCGTGTCCGAGCCGCGCGCGAGCGTGAGGTATCCCAGCCCAACGCGGTCGAGGAACTCGAGGCGCTGACGAATCTCGACGGCGAGAGGACCGCCGATCTGGTCCGTGGGAGGCGTGAAGCGGAGCGTTTCCAGGAAGCGAAGCGAGTCGGTGATCGGCAGTGAGGAGAGGTCGTGGATTGTCATTCCTCCGACCGTGACCGAGCGAGCCTGCTGGTTGAGCCGGGCTCCCTGGCAGTCAGGGCAGGGGGTCTCGTCTCGGAAGGGATGCAAAAGCGCGCGTTGCGCGTCGGTCTTCAGCGCCCCCCAGACCGATTCGAGGTCCGCGAGGATCCCGGGAAACTGATGAGTTGGCTCCCCTTCCAGCAGCAACTTGAGCGTCTTGGCCGGCCAGGCGCTCAAGGGGGACTCTCGCGTTGAGCGATGCCGTTTCAGGAAGGGACCAAGCGCCGCCCCGAGATCGTCGGCTTGCCGGACGCGAGGAGAAAGGACGCTCCAGGGAGCGATGGCCCCCTGGGCGATGGACTTGGTGCGGTCGGGGATCACCAGGTCGCGATCAAACGAAGAGACTGTCCCCAGGCCGTCGCACGTGGGGCAGGCTCCTTGCGGGCTGTTGAAGCTGAATGTGCGAGGCTCAAGCTCGTGGTAGCTGGCCCCGCAGGCTGGGCACGCATAGTGAATGCTCAGCGTTTGGTCAGTCCATCCGGAGTCGGATTGCGCCGAGATGATGACGGTGCCTTGTGACAGCTTGAGAGCCAGATCGATACTCTCGGCCAGACGAGGGCGAATCCCCTCGCGGACGACCAGGCGATCGACCACTGCTTCGATGTCGTGTACTTTCGTTTTGGCCAGCTTGGGAGGGGGATCTCCCAATTCGCTGATTTCTCCGTCCACACGTACTCGCAAGAGCCCCGCGCGGCGGATGGCTTCAAAGACGTCGAGATGCGCCCCTTTTCTTGCCCGAACCAAGGGGGAAAGGATCAACACCTTGCGCCCTTCGGTAAGTGCGAGGACGCCGTTGACAATCTGTTCCGGGGTCTGACGACGAAAGGGGGTGCCGCATTCCGGACAATGTGCCTCGCCAACCCGAGCATACATGACGCGTAGGTAGTCATGGATCTCGGTGATTGTCGCGACGGTGCTACGAGGATTGGTCATCCCTGCGCGTTGATCAATCGCCACCGTCGGCGGCAGCCCTTCCATCAAATCCAGGTCAGGGCGTTCGAGCTGGTCAAGGAATTGCCTCGCGTAGCTCGAAAGGCTTTCGATATACCGTCGCTGGCCTTCGGCATAGAGCGTGTCGAACGCGAGCGAACTCTTGCCGGAGCCGCTAACTCCGGTGAGGACGACAAGCTGGTTATGGGGGAGGTCGACGTCGACGTCGCGAAGGTTGTGGACCCGGGCGCCTCGAACTCGTATTGCCGGAACGCTTGCCGCGAGCCGAAACTCCCCAGGTGACCGAGCCGCCATCCGCCAACCTCCAAGAGCACGGGGAAGCGCCTCCCCAAGCAAAGAAGACAGACTACTGTGAGGCCCGAAACAGTGGCAACCCGACGCCGGCCACTTCCGAACCTAGATCGTTCGGGTTACACTCAAGCACGTCTCTGCCGTCCAGCTCAACGAGCGAGTTCGGGATCCACCATCGTCGGGTCTCGCGAGTGACGGGGCACCCATCGTGAAACTGGTTTTTCCACAGTCGAATCGTCGATTACGGACCCTGCTGGTCTTCGTCCTGTTCTGGGGCGCGCCAGCTCTGGGCCAAGATCCTCTTTCGGATGAACGGCTCAAGATTTTGACCGATCCCGAGAGTGTGAAAAAAAAGGTCGAAAAGGATAAGTCGAAACCGCCGATCGAGTTTTTTCGATCACAGGTCGCCCCGTTCGACATCTTGCCATACATGAAGGCCAACCATTGGAGCACCCTCTCGCTTGAAATGCGGGCGAATTACGACGAATACGTCGGGTTCTTGCAAAGCTCCCCCGTTCGCATGCTGGGCATGCCTCGCGAAGGTCTCGCGGCGCTCGAGGCTCCCCAGGAAGTGACGTATCGTCGCGACGCCCGGCTCATCAGGGAGCAACGCGCTCGCTTGAGCATGCAAATCATGCTCCCGCGAATTCCCAAGGAATTGAACGTCGAGCTCGCACGCGCCGACGCGATTCGCCCCGATGAGTTATGGCCGGCGACGTTACGTGTTCTTGAAGCTCATCAGATGCTGATTCTGCTGCTGACGAAAGAGCCAAACGATGTGTATGCGCGCTGGAATCAGCTTCAGGCCTTGATCCCGAATTCCGCCGATCGAGGGGATGCGCAGGTTCTCGAACGGCAGCGTTATTATCGGCTCGTTCTGCCGCTTGATCCCGAGCATCTCCCCTTGTCTTCGCATCCCCTCACCTGGACCACCTTGAGCCACGTGGTCTGGGATGGCATGCCGCCGGAAATGCTTCAGCCTCAGCAACAGCAAGTCATGCTCGACTGGCTTCACTGGGGAGGGCAGTTGATCCTGGTCGGCGGTGCGAAACCCTCGTTCGCCGCTCTTAAAGAGAGTTTTCTCGGGCCCTATCTGCCCGCGGATCCGTCGGGTGACAATGCTCTGTTGACCGAGAACGACCTGACGCCGCTGTCCAAGACCTATCCTCCTCCCGTTTCGTGGCAAGAACGGGAGGATCCTCGGCCGGATCCCACGCTGGGGGATCGGAAAGAGGTGCTCCAGAGCCTCTTGTACAAAGCGCCGGAGCCGATTCGTCCGGGAGCCAAGCGCCCCTTGTTTCTCGCGGGGCTCAAGCCTCGTGAAGGTGCTTCGGTCATTCCTTTGGGAGAGTCAAGCACTCATGTGCTGGGTGTCGAACATCGGGTAGGGCGGGGGCGGATCTTGATGCTCACCCTCAATCCGACCGATCCCTCGCTCGCCGCCTGGCCGGGTCTCGACACGCTGGTGCGCCGGGTTCTTCTGAGGCGTCCTGAAGATCCTCTGTTCTCGCCCGGAGGGTGGAACGGACGAGAACATCGCCCACCGGGCTTTAACATGTTGGCGGGACCCGATCTTTCTTGGTTCCGCTACCTTACGCGCGACCTGGGGGCATCATTGCCCCGAACGAATCCCGAAGCGTTCCAGAGTGCTCAGACGTCTGAAGGGTCCGAGTCGCAGTCGCAAGGGAAGGCGGGTTTGCCCCCTCCGGTGTTTGCCCAGCATTCCGCGGTTGGGGAATGGGTGGATTCCTCAGCGCTCCCCAGGCTAAGCCGCGACCTTCTCGACGTGGCCTCTGGCATTACCATTCCAAGTTCGAAATTTGTTCTCAAGGTGATTCTTGCCTACGTGCTCGCGCTCGTCCCCCTAAACTGGCTGATCTGCCGCTACGCGCTCGGGCGACGAGAACTGGCCTGGATCGTGGTGCCGACACTGGCGCTCGGTTTTGCGATCGGTGTCGAACGAGCGGCGGCTTTTGACGTGGGGTACGACTCGGCGTGTGACGAAGTGGATGTGCTCGAGATCCATGGCGGCTATCCCCGGGCCCACCTCAGCCGGTTTGCTTCGCTCTACTCCACCGGTCGTGTTCAGTTCAACATTTCGTATCCCAATGACCCCTCTGCACTCGCGTTGCCGCAGGATAATGGACGATCGCTACGCGGCGAAGACATCGTGAGCTCCGAATGGCACTCGCAGCCGGTTCCCACGCTTCAAGGGCTTCAGGTTCAGCCCCGTAGCCTGTCACTATTCCGTGCCGAACAGATGGTCAACCTTTCCGGCGCGATTCATCTGGATACGAGCCAGACTCCGCACAAGATCGTCAATACGAGCGACCTGGAACTGCGCGACGCCGTTTTGGTAGACGTGGGACCTCCAGACGCTCGCAAAGAGACGTATCTCGGGACGATCGGACCGGGTTCCACCGTGACCGTCGCGGCCTCCGAACCTCCCAAGGAAGACGCTTTGGCCGCGTTGACGCCAAGCCCCCGCTCGTTGTTGCAAGAGTTTCGTAATTATTTCGAGGATCGTCCCGAAAACTCGGGAGAAGTACGGCTTGTGGCCTGGTGCAAGTCGGTGTGGGGAGGTCAGAAGATCGAGCCGGCCGTGGATCGCCATCGCGGTGTGACGACCGTGGTGATTCACTTGCGCAATGGCGCTCCCCCCGCCCCCGATGGTCCCAGGTACAACTACTTGGCGGCAGATCAAGTTCGTGCCGAAATCTCCCCCGCCGAGAAGAATGCGGCCGCAGCGATGACGGGCTCTGAAATGGGACGGTTTCTGAGCTCACCTAGGAAAAAAGGTGTCATTGTGCAGCGCTCGTCGCCGGCTGGTGCCGGACCGATTCCCCCTGCCCCCCGCCGTCAGCCACGCTAGGAGACCGATCGGCGATGATCGAGGTCATGAACTTCACCAAGCGGTACGGCGATTTCGTCGCGGTCGATGACTTGAGCTTCACCATCGGGAAAGGGGAGGTCTTCGGCTTCATCGGTCCCAACGGCGCAGGGAAGAGCACGACGATCCGCTTCCTCGCCACCTTGCTCAGACCCACTTCAGGAGAAGGACGGGTCGCCGGGCATTCCGTGGTGGAAAACCCCATGGCTGTCCGCCGCGTCATCGGGTTCATGCCGGACGACTTCGGTGTCTATGACGGCATGAAGGTTTGGGAGTTCCTTGATTTCTTCGCGGTCGCCTATGAGATCCCTTTTGTCTATCGCAAGAAAATCATTGGTGAAGTCCTCGAGCTTCTTGACCTTACCCACAAGCGGGACGACTACGTTAATGGCCTTTCCAAGGGGATGAAGCAGCGGCTCTGCCTTGCCAAGACCTTGGTCCATGACCCTCCCGTCCTGATCCTCGATGAGCCTGCGTCTGGACTCGACCCGCGCGCTCGCCTTGAAATGAAGGCGCTTTTGAATGAGCTGCGTGGAATGGGTAAGACGATTCTGGTTTCGAGCCATATCCTGTCGGAACTCGCGGATTTCTGCACGTCCATTGGGATCATCGAGCGCGGCAAGCTGCTGGCGGCGGGAAGCATTCAGGACATCCAGAGGCAGCTTCGTGCCCATCGCGTTCTGCGGGTTCATGTGCTTGACGAAACGGTCAAGCGCGCCGCGGACATCCTTCGTGACGACAAAGGGGTACGGTCCGTCGAGTCTTTCGACCATACCCTCACAGCCGAGTTCGAGGGGCAAGATGAAGACATGGCCCGTCTGCTGGGCCGGCTCATCAGCGAAGGGGTGGGGGTGCAGTCGTTCGCCGAGGAGCCGTTGAGTCTTGAAGAAGTCTTTATGATGATCACTAAGGGGATCGTCAACTGAAGACCGCCTGATCTCAGTCTCTCGCTTTCATCACGCGTCGCCAGGGATACCAGGGAAATCACCGCAAATGCTCTTGCGCGACAATCCTGTCTTGACCCGCGAATTGCTGGTCAACCTGCGTTCTTCCCGCTCGTTTCTGCTCCAGCTCTTCTATGTGATTTTGCTGGGAGCGGTGGTCTATTTCGATTGGCCATCGGAGGTTGAGGGAACTCGGCAGGTCGGTTCAGGCGTGGCGCGGCGGTTGTTCGAGCTCTTCTTCCTGGGACAATTCTTTCTCGTGGCCCTCGTTGCCCCCACGTTTGCCGCGGGCAGCATTACCGGCGAAAAAGAACGGAAGACGTATGAAATGCTTCTCGCCAGCCCGTTGCGGCCGGCGACGATTCTCATCGGCAAGCTCCTTAGCTCGCTAACCTATCTTGTGATTTTGATTCTCTCAAGCCTCCCGCTCATGATTCTGAGCTTCTTGTTGGGAGGTATTTTGCTCTCGGAGATTGCGAGGGCTTATCTCGTTTTGATTCTCGCCGCGGGCACGTTCGGTCTGTTGAGCGTGGCCTGCTCGAGTTTCTTTCGCCGCACCAGCTCGGCGCTGATGGTGAGCTACCTCGTTATCCTGCCGCTGGCCGTCTTGTGCGTTGCGCTGACGCGGACTGATCCAACCGACCCTCGGGCGCGCGACTTCGTCACGTTCATGACGATCTCGGTGCTACCGCCCTGGTGCCTGGCGATCTGGTCCGTCGTCGCGATTGTGATCGTTCGCCGCCTGCTTCGTCCCCCGGATGTGGGAAGCGAAGGGAAGGACGTCGTCGACGAAGAGGAGGAGATGAAGTATGCGATCGGTGTCGTGATCGATCGCGACCTCTATCCTGATAAGCTCTTCGCCCCCGCGAAGCGGACGGACTTGATGCCGGATGGGACCAACCCGGTTCTTGACAAGGAGCTACGGAGCGAGATCTTCAGTCAAGGGACGCTCATGCTCCGGGTCGTGATCCAGGTGAGCATGCTGCTGTCGATCCCGCTCATGGCCATTCTCCTCTTCCTCCGTTCCGACCGAGCCGGCTACTACGTGGCCTACGTGCTCACGTTTAATCTGCTGGTCGGTCCTGTTTTCTCCGCCGGCAGCGTCACTCAAGAACGTGAGCGGCAGACCTTGAGCCTGCTTTTGACCACGCTATTGCGCCCCGGGCAGATCCTTTTTGCCAAGCTTCTCGCGGCGCTTCGTGTGTCGACGGTCCTCACCTTCCTCTTGGTCGAACAACTCCTGCTCGCCTACTTATTGATCGAGGACCTCCGAGAACGCTACTGGACGTTGGTCGTCTTCCTCCTGATCATTGCCACCACGTGTCTTGCCACGTCGACGATCGGCCTGCTGTGTTCCGCTCTCTCCCGGCGCACCACGGTGGCCATCGTGCTCACGTACATGACGCTTCTGATCCTTTTCGTTTTGCCCGTGGGAATGCGCTATTACCTGGAAGGCTTCGGCTCGATCTCTGAAGAGCGGCTCGCGGCTTTCACCGTAACCAGCCCGTTCTCCGCGGCATTCAGCATCCCGATGCTGCCATCGGGAAACAACACGTTCTCCACCGAGCACGGTACGCCTCCTCCCCCTGTGCTCGTGCACTTCACTCCGAATATCGCGCTTCCCGTCTGGGCGGTCTTCTTGATGATCTATCCGCCGCTCTGTTTAGGACTCTACGGATTGACCTACCTGGTCTTCCGCTGGCGTTGGTGGCGCGCGGGGGGATTGGGGTAGGGGCGTCGAACCCCTAGGAAACCCTCTTTGAGAAAGCGACAAGGGCCACGGTGATATCATCGTGGCCCTTGTCTTTTCAGAGCCTTCGCGCGGCCTGATTGAAGACCGTCCAGGCGCCCGCCGAGAACGGTCGTTGTTTGACCAACAAGAACTTCGCTCACGCGGGCTTCGTGAGAGTTCTTGCGAGCAACGCGCCGTTCAAGAGCATGCTTGGCTTCAAAGCTAATAGACACGCGTATCGCTGTTGCCGCAGAAGCCATGGCCTTTCATTTCTGGATGGAAATCGTATCTGCACAATTAGAAATATTGCGCTTTCTTGGCCGAAGTACCCCTCCCTTTCGAGTTCCCACCTGGCGGAAAATGGCCTTCTGTCTGACGTGGCTCGACCGGCTGCCTCATAGGCAGTGGGGAAAGCGAGAGGAACGGTTCCATCGAGAAGTCCTGAGGTAATGAGCAGACATTCATGCGCCGATTAGTGGCTCTAACCCCTCAAGAAGTGAGGGGCCATAGCGCGTTCGTTGGCGATGGGTCTGACTGTGCGGAACTCAAATTGCACCAAGGGGTTAAGGCTAAAAACAAGGGAAGGAAATTGGCCAGGTGCAAGGAGGGAAGTTTCTTCAAAGCAACGTCTTTCCAAAAACACAAGCAAAAAGACGAGAGTTTTGTCACACTTTTAATGCTGTGCGTACTGCTCTAATATCTCTTCGCCAGTGCTACTGCCGTCTGTGTCCTCGTCATCAGGTCTGTGGCCGTTTGAGTTGGCTTGCGAGAAGAAGATCGGAGCCGAAGATTTTGGAAATTTCTTCGACAAACGCCGCGCCGGATCCACGTACGAGTGCTAAGTAATAGTAAGCGGAGTTGCCGATGCGAATGGATTGTGTTGTCAGAGAGCAGCAGGCCCACAGCCGTTGAGGAAGGGAGCAGGTGGGATGAGCCAAGCCCGGGTGCTGGTGGTCAGTCGGGACAACGCTTTCGTGAGTCGATTACGCGCGGAATTGGCCTCGCTCGGGGGGCCGGAACTGCATATCTGCGAAGGGATTGAGCGAGCCTTTGCCGCGGTCCTTCACGGCGATTATCAGGTGGTTGTCGCTCATCTGAACGCGGGCATCGATCGTGCACAACTCGGAAGGATGATCCGAGAAGTGGCGTCACAAAAAGTGATCCAGGTTCTTGCGTTGAGCGACACCTATCGAACCGAGGAAGCCCTTAGTTTCTTCCAGCTCGGGGTTGTGGATTACCTGAGCCTGGTTGACCACCACGATCAGATCGCGCCTCTCGTGAAGAGCCTTGCCGAGGCAGCCGCTCTCCCTCCTAGCGCCGACGAAGACGAGGAATCTACCTCAAACCCGCGCCCTAATAGCCGCCGATCCCGTCTCTCGACCTCGGCCTTTTGAAGAAACACCTCGCCGACTCCGGACGAAGTCCGTCGGGTTGCGTTGAGGACTTTCGGGGCAAGTCCCTTCGTCAGCGTTGTTCTCCCGAGCCCGACGTCGTGCCCGTGGAAGCGGCGGGTTGCGCAGTGGGCTGGAGCGGGGATGAAGGGGCCGGATCGATGCCGAGCGGGGCATGGCCGGCGCGAACCTCTTCCAGGCGTTTGCGATAACGCTCGTAGAGTCGAGTGTGCCGGCTCTTGGGCTCAACCGGCTTGCCGTTGATGAAGACGGCTTTCACTTCGGTGGTTGGCTGCAAGATGTGCCCCGCCGTAATAACAAGGTTGGCACGCTTGCCCACTTCGAGTGAGCCCACCTGGTCGGCGATTCCCAAGATCTGCGCCGGATTCAGGGTGATCGCCTTCAGAGCCTCGGCTTCGGGAAGCCCGAAGGCCACGGCCGTCGCCGCTTCGTAGGGCAGGTTTCGTGAGGCCGTCGCCTGTTCGGGGCCCCGAGGATTCGATCGAATCGCAAACGGAATTCCTGCTTCGTGAAGCCGCGCGGGGACGGAGTAAGGAGCGTCATATGGATCGTAAGGTTCTGAAGGAAGCTGAAGCGTTCCTCCCAGCAAGACAGGGACTTTGGCGGCCTTCAAGGCGTCGACGACCTTCCACGCCTCTGAAGCCCCCGAGATGATGGCCTTCAGCTTGAGATCCGACGAGATTTTCAGCGCATCGAGAATCTCGGTTCGATGTTCCGCTCGGAAGATCACCGGCTTCAGACCCTTGGCGTAGGGAATCAATTCGGCGAGTCTTGGATCGGGAGCCGGAGAAGCCACTCCTTGGGCTGCCGCTTCGGTCATGACCTTGTCATAACGCAGGGCGCGACGGAACTCTTCCTTGATGGACTCGAGCTGATCCTTCCTCTTCTGGCGGGGATCCGAACCTTCACCCCGCGATCCCGACGGTTCCGTCGGCGGTGGAATATAAGTGGGTATCGAAACGTGCATGGCCACGGAGTCGGCGAAAGTCATCTCCCGAGGTACCCACCCATCGAGGTTGATGACGCACCCTTGACCTGAGATCAGGCCGCCACCGGGCTGAACGTAGGCGGTGAGAATGCCGTTGGCTCGGGTTACGGGGATCAACTCGCTATCGGGATGAAGAGCGGAACTGGCCTTGAGTTCCGGCTCGAACTGGGCGGAATCCGCGTCATCCTGGGTCTCGGGAAGGCTGCCGATCTCGAAGAGGGCGAGACGAGTTCCCGAGTCGATCAGACCTGGCCAGATATCAAAACCCTGCATGTCGATCGTCTGCGCACCCATCGGGACAACCGTTTGCGAGCCGCCGATCGCCGTGATCTTGCCGTTCTGAATGACTAGCGTTCCATCCTCAATGTCGGCGGCGCCGACGGGATGAAGCTTGGCGCCGGTCAAGGCGTAGAGACCTTTGGGGTTGGGCAGGATCTCAATGCTTCGCCCCTTGAGCGCCTGGGTCGGGCCAGGCATGGACGAATGGTCCCCAGCCCGGGAAGCCGGCTTGCCATTAAGGTCTTTCTTCTGGAAAGCGACTTCCCCCTCGATCAGCGCGAGCTCGCAACGAGAGAAGGCGTCGAACGGATGCGCATTGAAGAGAGCGATGTCCCCGTCCTTGCCAACTTCGATCGAGCCGAGCCGCCCTTGAAGTCCGAGTTCACGAGCGGGGTTGAGAGTGATCATGGCCAGCGCCTGCGACTCGCTGACGCCACCGTATTTGACCATCTTGGCGGCTTCAAGATTCAAGTGGCGGATCAACTCATCGCTGTCACTCTTGATGCAAACAGAGGCCCCGGCGTCGGTCAGAAGAGCCGCGTTGTAGGGGATGGCGTCGTAGGCCTCAATCTTGTAGGCCCACCAATCGGAGAACGTCGAGGCACTCGCGCCATGGGCCGCGATCTCGGCCGCGACCTTATATCCCTCAAGGGCATGCTGCACCGACTGAACTCGCACACCATGCCTGCTCGCTACGCGCAGGAGCATCAGAATCTCATCGCTGCGGTAGCAGTGGCAATGAATCTTGATGGAGCCGTCCAGAACCCGAGCGAGGGCCTCAAGGCGAAGGTCGCGGCGAAACGGAGCTGTGGCTTGGTTTTTCGAGACCGCTTCTGCGTGGCTCTTCGCCTGTGCCTGATAAATCCGGGCCTCCTGAAAGGCTCGCTCGATGGTGGACTCAACCCCCATGCGGGTGTTTGGGAAACGGCCGGGACTTCGCGTGACGTTCTCACCCAGGGCGAATTTGACCCCTTGTGGTGCGTCCTTGATGATCAGGTCTCGGCCGGGAAGGCCGTATTTCAGCTTGATGACTGCGTCCTGTCCGCCAACCGTGTCGGCCGACCCATGCAAGATTCGCGCGGTCGTCGTTCCACCAGCCAGAGCCCGGTAAATCGAGACGTCGCCGCCGGTGATGACGTCCTTGATCCGAACCTCAGGAACGATGGAAAGACTCCACTCGTTGACACTTCCTTGAACGGCGATGTGTGAGTGGGTGTCGATGATTCCCGGCATCGCGACCAGGCCGGTCGCGTCAATCACGGTGACTCCCTTAGGGGGCTCGAGGTTGGCTCCCACGGCTGCGATCTTACCGTCTTTGATCAGAATCGACCCCTTGGGGATCGTTCCTTCCTCGGCCACCGTCAAGATCGTCGCATCTTTGATGAAGACACTTCCGCCTGTCTTGATCCGAGGCTTCCTGTTTGCATCGAACTCCGTCGCCACGTCCACAAAAGGAGTCGGCGCTGCTGCTGTCTCTTCGGCGCGATGAGAGGCCGGTGCGCTGGGTTCCGGAGCCTTTGGTTTCGACGCCGGGGCCGGTTCCTGTTTGGGTGCGGAATCGGAGGTTTTGGACTCAGCAGCCTTGGGCTTGGCCGGAGTCGATGTGCTGGGAGGCTCACTCGAAGCGGCCTTGGATTTGGCCGGCGTTGATGAACTAGACTCGCTGGCCGCGGCTTTCGGCTTACTCTCCTCGGCTTTTGGCTTGGAAGAGGGGGCTGCGGACTCTGTTTTGGGTGCTTCCTTCTTACTCCCGTCCTCAGCCTTTGCCTTGGGGGAAGAGGAAGGGGCCTCAGCCTTGGCGGGTTCCTTGGGCTTGGCCTCATCGCCCGAGCTTCGAGTCGCCTCGGACTTGGTTTCCGCGTCTTTGGCTTTGGGGCTCGCATCGTTCTTCTTGGACGGGTCGGGCTTGTTCAGCTCGAACTTCAAGCCGTCGACCAATACAAAGCGGACCTTGGCGTTCTCATCCCCCAAGGGGGCGGAGAGAGCCACGAGGTGGCCGAGTTTGCCAGGCTCGATCGTTCCCATCGAGCGGGAAAGCCCGACGATATCCGCGGCGCCCCGAGTCAATGCGTCGAGGGCCGCTTCGCGACTGAGACCGGCCCCGATCACTTTCCTGAGATAGGAAGAGAAGAGCTCGGTCTTGTTGAGGCCGTCACTCGAAAGTGCGAACCGAACACCGGCTTTCGACAACAATTGACCGGTAGCAACGTATTCTTTCCAGCGTGTCCCTTTTTCTACCAGAAGTTGATAAGGCTCTGTGCGGTCGGCTGCTTCACGTTTGCGATACTCGGCTTCCGTCGGGACTTTGGGTTCTTCCGCGTAGTCGATACGGAGCACAACTGGAACGTCGAGCGCCTTGAGCCGATCGGCCACTTTGCCGGCTTCGCGTCCTCCGACGATGACAGCAGAGGTGCCAAACTCTTCCGCCAGATCGAGGGCCCGATGGATCTCATCACGCGTGTTGGCTTCCCACCAGGTTGGAAGGGTCTTTTGCCGGGCCGCGAGCAGCGTTCGAAGGGTGGGGTCGTAGCCAACCTTCTCCGAGGCCTTTTCCGACTTCGCGGCCTCCTTGGCGAGACGATCGACATAATCGGCGTCGAGCATTGCCTGGCGAAGGTGGGCGATGACCCCGAGCAGAACCGCGGGATATCGGGTCGAGTTTCGGTTGCGGATTCGAGCCGCCGCGTGGTCATCATCCCCCTTAGGGGGGGCCGGCTCGAACGGGGGTCTGAGGTTGACATGCAAGGCCACCGGCGACTGTACAATCACCTCGCGGCGAGGGAGCCCGCTCAGGCTTACGAGTGCGCTCTGCCCGGTGACGATGGCTCCCGCCGGGGCGGAGAGCAGGTCGGTAAACCCAAGCTTCCGATGTTCCTCAACCTGAGACTCGCTCAACTCCAAAACCGAGGCGACCTCGAACTCCGGCGTAAGGCCGTTGTGGTCGTCCAGCGGTGTGCGGGCCAGCGCACTATCATTGAAGTCGACCGGGCGTCCGGAACCGGTTCGCGAGCGTACCGAACCCGGCGTTTGACCGATCGTTGTGTAAAGATCGATGAATCCGGCGTAAACGATCAATCCCTGCCCATCGATCGTTTCCGCATCGAAGGGAATGGCCACTTTATCGGCGGCACCGACGGATTCGATCTTGCCGTTGCGAACGACGACGGTGCCGACGTCGATCGACTCGTCCGGGGAGACAACAATCCTCGCGCCTTGAATGGCATAGACGGCCGGCTGATAGCCGGTCCGAATATCGGCGGAGAGCAGTGGAACGCAAAGGACCGTCGAGGCGGTCAGGAAAGCCATTCCAACGGATCGGAAGCGGAGCCAGGCAACGCTCAACATAGCTTTAAGCTCCCAGGCATTTGGGCCTTGGGTACGGTTGCCTTGGGTTCGCGTCCCAGGGTGGGAGAGGCGCAACAGGCTGGAGCGGAACGGGGGACTCGACTGACTCTTTTGATCCCTTCCCGCCCCTACATTTCATATCATCTGCATCCCCCGACCGGCAAGGGTCGATTCCGCTTAAAGCACGATTGGGCTCGCGCTTTGCAGACCCGAGTCCGAAATGGCCCGGAGCTCACCCCATGGACATCCGGTATTTTTACCCCATCCCACCCAGGCCTCCTATCGGATAGAATTCCTAGAAGCTCTCCGCAGAACTCTGCCAATGGACGCCTTCCCTGCTCATCCCCCTCCTCAGTGGATCGGTCGTTGTTCAATTTTTTCATCACGCTCACCCTCCACGGCGTGAAGTCCCCATGGCACGTACTTGTCGTAACTCTCTAGAGCCCAACGGTACTTATGACGAGAAAGAAGATCCAATAAGAGAGGGTGGCCTTTTTCTATATTATCTATCCCCTTTATTTTGACTGAGTCAGTTCTATGGCTAAAATTGACTACTCCTATGCAAACCGCCCAAAATGGTGCGCCCTCATGACTTTGCTTCCTCGAGTTTTGGTTTTCTCGCCGCAGGGTAGCCAGGAACCTGGAATCGTGGTGGGTGCAGCGCGAGCGGGTGCGCTGGGCGTGCTCGATTTCTCCCTGGCTTCGACGATTGGTCCGTTTCGCCGAGCCATTGCAGCCGCCAGTCGTTTGATGGGCGAGCACAGCTTTGGCCTTAGGCTGCGCGCGGATCAACTTGGCGAGGAGCTACTCGCCGGGCTTCCGGCTGCGGTCCGTACCCTGATCGTGACGGAACCCCTGGACCGCAAGGCGGATTGGCGGAGCGTGGCCGAATCGCGATGGTTCTCAGACTACCTGATGGTGGCTGAGGTGACCTCGCGTGAGTCGGCCGTGGAGGCAACGACAGCCGGCTTCGGCGCGCTAGTGGTTTCTGGGCATGAAGCGGGAGGACGAGGAGCCGATGACTCTTCCTTGATCTTGCTTCAGGCCGTGCTCGGCAAGACCGACGTCCCGGTTTGGGTTCGCGGAGGCATTGGACCGCGTTCGGCCTCGGCCTGCGTGGCCGGGGGAGCGGCTGGGGTTGTGCTCGATGGCGCGGTTCTGCTCGCCAAGGAGTCTCCTCTGGCTGTCGCGGTGCAGGAGAGAATCGCCCGCTGGGATGGCGGAGAGACCACCGTTCTTGGAAGGGAGAACGGCCGGGGAATTCGTGTTCACGCCGCGCCGGGTTCCTCTTCGCTCGCTCGACTCAAGGCGTCCGTCGAAGCCGATCTCGACGCATGGAAGACGGCTCTCGAGCGTGAGGTTGGGTGGGACGCGCGGCAAGTCTGGCCCGTCGGCCAGGATGCGGCCCTGGCTGCGAACCTTGCTCGCCGGCATGTAACGGTCGGCGGGATCGTTCAGCACGTGGAACGCTCGATCGATGAAGGCTTGAAAGCGGCCTGGGAAGCGATGCCCCTGGCTGAAGGGTCGAGTCTCGCCGAGTCTCATGGAACCCGCTATCCGATCGTCCAGGGACCGATGACGCGCGTCAGCGATACCGTGGCTTTTGCCTCGGCGGTCGCCGACGGGGGTGGGCTTCCCTTTCTGGCGCTCGCCCTCATGCGAGGGCCCGAGGTCGGCCGGCTGTTGACGGAAGCGTCCGAACTCCTGGCGGGACGTGCCTGGGGGGTTGGGCTTCTCGGTTTCGTCGACCCCGAGCTCAGGATCGAGCAAATTGAGCAAGTGCGACGAGCGCAGCCTCCATTCGCCTTGATTGCCGGCGGGCGGCCTGACCAGGCTCGCGAGCTTGAAGAAGACGGTATTACGACGTATTTGCATGTTCCTTCGCCGGGGCTGCTCCGCCAATTCTGGGAAGATGGAGCACGCCGATTCGTTCTTGAAGGGCGGGAATGCGGCGGGCACGTCGGACCTCGTTCGAGCCTCGTTTTGTGGGAGCAAGTGGTCGAGACGATTCTCGAACTGCTCGACAAGGGAGGGGATCCTGAAGCCGTCCACGTCCTTTTCGCTGGCGGTATCCATGACGCCCGTTCCGGGGCCGTGGTCTCGGCGATCGCGGGGCCGCTTGCGGCCCGAGGCGTACGTGTTGGCGTCTTGATCGGCACCGCCTACCTCTTCACCACCGAAGCCGTGCAAACCGGCGCCATCGTCGCGCAGTTCCAGTCGGAAGCCGTTCAATGCGAGCGAACGGTCCTCTTGGAAACGGGCCCCGGTCACGAGGTTCGCGTTAGTCCCACGCCGTTCGCCCGCGTGTTCGAGGACGAGAGGCGCAAGCTCCTTGCGGCGGGGGCTTCGGCCGAGGAGATTCGGAACGCTCTCGAAGCACTCAACGCAGGGCGTTTGCGCGTTGCGGCGAAGGGGGTCGATCGATCCCAGGGAGCCGGAAGCCCGCTCCGCGATGTCGACGAACCCGAACAGTTCGAACGCGGTTTGTACATGCTGGGGCAGGCCGCGACTCTGCGGAATCGCATCACGACGATCGCCGAGCTCCATGAGGAAATCTGCGGCGGGAGTGTTGAGATTCTCGATGCCGTTGCGGGCCGCCTACAGCCGGAATCAGAAGAGGCCCAACAGCCTTCCGATATCGCCATTGTGGGCATGTCGGCGATCGTGCCGGGCGCCGCGGATGTTCGATCGTTCTGGGCCAACACGTTGGCCGAGGTTGATGCGATCACGGAAGTCCCTGCCGATCATTGGGACTGGCGGCTCTACTACGACTCTGATCCCAAGGCCCCAGACAAGGTCACCTCGAAGTGGGGCGGGTTTGTCCCCGACATTCCGTTCGATCCTCTTCGCTACGGCATGCCTCCCACCAGCCTCCCCTCGATCGAGCCGATGCAGCTTCTCATGCTGGAAGCCGCACGCGCGGCGCTCGATGACGCGGGGTATCGCGACCGTCCCTACCCGAAGGAACGAACCGCGGTAGTGCTCGGAGCGGGGGGCGGTGCCGCACAGCTTTCGATGGGATATGCGTTCCGATCCTACCTCCCGTTGCTGGACACCGTGATCCCTGGCGGCGGCCAAAAGGCTCTCGAAGAATGTAGTGCTCGCCTGCCGGACTGGACCGAAGACTCGTTCCCAGGAATTCTCCTCAACGTGGCAGCGGGGCGGGTCGCGAATCGGTTTGACCTTGGGGGGGCCAACTACACGGTTGACGCCGCTTGCGGTTCGTCGCTGGCCGCCGCCGCTCTGGCGGTTCGCGAACTTGAGACGGGTGCGGCCGATATGGTGCTTCTCGGAGGCGCCGATACCGTCCAAAACCCGTTCACATACATGGCGTTTAGCAAGACCCATGCGTTCTCCCCACGCGGTCGGTGCCGGCCGTTCGATGCCTCGGCCGATGGCATCGTAATCAGTGAAGGGGTGGCGGTGGTCGTGCTGAAGCGGCTCGCTGACGCAGTGCGCGACGGCGACCGGATTTACTCCGTCATCAAGGGACTGGGAGCCTCGAGCGACGGTCGCGCCAAGGGTTTGACGGCTCCTCGGCCCGAGGGGCAAGTTCGGGCGTTGCGTCGTGCTTATGCCAAGGCCAACATCTCGCCCGACACCATCGGTTATGTCGAAGCGCACGGCACGGGGACGGCCGCTGGCGACCTCTCCGAGGTGAGTTCGTTGAGTTCGATGCTCACCGATTCGGGGTGTGCCCCCGCGAGTTGCGCCGTGGGATCGGTCAAATCCTTGATTGGCCATACGAAGTGTGCGGCGGGACTCGCCGGCCTGATCAACGCATCGCTGGCGCTTTATCACGGGGTTTTGCCGCCAACGATCGGCGTCGAGCGGCTCAACGCTCGGTTGGACTCGCCCGACAGCCCGCTCTATGTCAGCACGAAGACCCGTCCCTGGTTGCACGCCGGCAAGGACCGACCCCGACGCGCGGGGGTGAGCGCGTTTGGCTTCGGCGGTACGAATTTCCATGCGGTTCTTGAGGCCTACGACCAATCAACGCAGCCCGCAGACGGGACCCTGAGGGACTGGCCGGCGGAACTGTTGGTCTGGCGAGATGATCGCTCCAGGATCGTCACCGCGATTGATCGGCTGAGCCGCGCTCTCGACGAGGGAGCCAAGCCGGCGCTTCGCGACCTGAGCTACACTCTGGCGGAAGCGGCCGGAGAAACTGGGGCCTCGCTCGCGATCGTGGCGACTTCGCTGGAGGATCTTCAGGCGAAGCTGAAATCAGTCCGTGAAGCGATTGCCTCCGGTAAGCCGGAGTTCCGCGACCCCCGAGGGATTGAATTCGCGGAGAAGCCGCAGTTTCCCGAGGGGAAAGTCGCTTTCCTCTTCCCGGGGCAGGGTGCCCAGCAACTCGAGATGTTGAGCGAGTTGGCGGTGACCTTCCCCGAAGTTCGGAGCGGCTACGAAGACGTTGACGCCGCCCTGAGCCGGCTCGGCAGACCGACCGTGGGGGATCTGGTTTTCCCGCCGCCGACCCTTTCTCAGGCGGAGCGAGACCGCCAGAAGACGGCTCTCACGGCGACCGAGGTTGTCCAGCCCGCGCTCGCGGGGGCCAGCGTGGGCATGCTGCGTCTGCTCGAGACTCTCTCCATCACCCCGGACATGGCAGCCGGACACAGCTTTGGTGAGCTCGTCGCTCTCCACGCGGCCGACTCACTGAGCCTTGATGGACTCGCGGAACTCTCCGAGGGGCGAGGCCGTTTCCTTCGCGACGCCGCCGTCAATAATCCGGGCGCCATGGCCGCGGTGGCTGTCGGCCCGGACCAGATCCATACCGTCCTTGATGGGATCGACGGAGTCGTCGCCGTCAACTGGAACGGCCCGCGCCAGACCGTGGTCTCGGGGTCGCGCGAAGCGGTGGGGAGCGTGATCAATCGAGCCAAGGGCCTCGCCATTCGGGCCCAGTTGCTCCCGGTCGCCTGTGCGTTCCATTCGCCGGCCGTCGCGGAAGCTCAAAAACCCCTGGCGGAGCTGGCGGCTCGGCTGCTCGAGAGAACGCCTGGCCGGCCGGTCTATTCCAACGTCGATGCACGCCCCTACAGAGAACGCCTGGCCGGCCGGTCTATTCCAACGTCGATGCACGCCCCTACAACGTGCCAACAGGGGAAATTGCCAAACAGCTTGGTGAACATGTCGTTCGCCCCGTTCAATTCGCATCGATGATCGCATCGATGTACGCCGATGGAGCGAGGATCTTCCTGGAGGTTGGCCCCGGAGGAACGCTCACGTCTCTCGCGGGTGGAATCCTCGGCCAGCAACCGCACCTTGCCGTCGCACTCGACCCGCCGGGGCGATCTGGAATTCATGGGTTGCTGCTGGCTCTCGGACGCCTCTTCGCGGCCGGCCTCAGCCCGCAATGGAATCGACTGACTCGCGGTCGCGATGTGAAGCGGCTCGACACCACACGCTTCATTCGCCCTGGTGAGCCTACCGCTCTCTCCCACACGACCTGGTTGGTGAACGGAGCAAGGTCACGCCCCGCGTTTGGACCGGAGCCGGCTCGGCTTGGTCCTGGCCCCGCTCTCCCCCCTCCCAGCCACGCCAACGAGACACCCATGAACGCGCACGAAAACCTCGATGGTCACGCCCATCGGAATGGACGAAGCGATTCCCCTTCGAGGAATGGTTCGTCTCACCCAGTGGCGAACACGTTCGCCGCGCATTTGGATGATGATATGGCTGAGCCTGGATCAGACGTGACGCGCGTGCTCGAAGCCTTCCAGAAGACGATGCAAACCTTCCTGGAAGTTCAGCGCGATACGATGCTCGGGTTCCTGGGTGCGGCGAAGCCGGAATCACATGGTTTCACCCCGTCACCGACCAACGGCCGGCTCTCCGCCTACGACTTCGAACATCACGAACGCCCCGCGCGAAGGCCGGAAATCCACCCCGAGGTGGTCGCCACCGAACCCACTCCCGCTCCGGTTCCTACTCCAGCCCCCGCGCCTGTTCCGCCCTCCAAGGTCGAGGCCCCCGCTCCGGCCGCCTCGCAGAACGGGAAGCACACGGAGGCTCCGAAGACCGAAGACGTTGCCGATCGCTTGCTATCGATCGTGCGGGATCGCACCGGCTATCCCGCCGAGATGCTACGCCTTGACCTCGACCTCGAGGCGGACCTGGGTATCGACTCGATCAAGCGCGTCGAGATTCTTGGCAGCCTTCGGGACGCTCTGCCCAACTTCCCGCGCGGCTCCAACACCGAGATGATGGACCAGCTTTCCCGGGCGAAGACCTTGGGAGCGATCGTCGAACGGGTCACAAAAGCCATGAACTCCGGCTCTGGGGAAGTGGCGCAGCCTTCTCCTCGGGCTGAGAGCGTCAGCAAACCCAAGGCGGCCAGGCCTCCGGTCTCCCGGCCCACCCAGGGGGATGACGTTCAGCGGCTGGTGATCGAAGCCGTCGAGTCTCCGCTTCAACCCGCGATCTCGGAACTGAGGCTCGCTCCCGGAGGAGTCGTTCTCATCACCGATGACGGGCGGGGTATTGCCCAGGCCCTGGCTTCCGAGCTTCACCGTGAAGGCCACCCCACCCTGATTGTGGCGGCAGGTCGTTCATCCAACGAGTTGGCTTCTGGCCGAGACGCCGTGGACTTCAACTCGCAGGATTCCGTGGACGCCTTGCTCAGCCGGATCCGTGAGCGTGGCTCCCTGGCGGGGATCATCCATGTTCTCCCGCTTCGGTCGGCGCCAGCCGCGAATCTTGACCTTCAGGAATGGAAGGCTCGCCTCGACACGGAAGTGAAGGGGCTCTTCCTGCTGGCCCGAGGTGCCGCGGAGGATTTGGCTCGTTCGGCGGGGCAGGGGGGCGCCTGCTTGATCGCCGGCACGGGAATGGGGGGAAGCTTCGCAAGCTCCGAGTCTCCCCAGGAGTTTTTCCCGGGACAGGGTGCCATCGCGGGAATGGTGAAGACGCTCGCACGCGAATGGCCCAAGGAGGTCCGGGTCCGGGTTGTCGACCTTGACCCTCAAGAGGCCTCCGAGATGCTTGCTTCGCATCTTTACCGAGAGATCGCCGCGGAAGACGCGTTTTCGGAGGTCGGATACCGTCGCGAAGAACGCATTGTCCTCAAGGCGGTGCCCGCGAAGCTCTCTCGCCAGAAGGCTACGGGAATTCAGTTGTCCAAGGGGGCTCCCATCCTGGTGACGGGCGGGGCCCGAGGAATCACCGCCACGGTCGTCAACGACCTGGCGCGCCGGTGGCAGCCGAAATTGCTGATCGTGGGGTCGAGCCCCTTGCCGGTAGGAAGCGAAGACGCGTCGACGTCCGGCCTCGATGGAACCGCTGAACTGAAGTCGGCGCTGCATCGCCGTCTTACGGCGAATGGGAAATCTATCGGCCCCGCCGAGCTTGAACGCGTCTATCGCGACCTTCGCCGCGAGCGGGAGATTCGCGCGAACCTCAGCCTGTTCCAGGCCTCGGGCGCGACAGTCGAATATGCCCAGATCGACGTTCGCGACCGCGAGGCGTTGCGAAAGACCCTGGCGGGCTGGCGTGAGTCCTTTGGACCGATCGCCGGTCTGATTCATGGCGCCGGAGTGATCGAAGACAAGATGCTGCGCGACAAGACGCTGGCATCCTTCGACCGCGTTCTTGGAACCAAGCTTGAGGGGGCCCTGAATCTGGCTGGCCTTCTCGACGCGGAACCCCCTCAGTTCGCGGCCTTCTTCTCGTCTGTGGCGGGCCGGTTTGGGAACAAGGGGCAGGCCGATTATGCGGCGGCCAACGAGGCGCTGAACAAGCTCGCCCTTTGGTTGGATAGCCGTTGGGCGGGCCGTGTGGTCTCCATCATCTGGGGACCCTGGTCCGGCGTCGGAATGGTCTCCGACCTTGAAGGGCATCTGGGACGTCAGGGATTGGGCATGATCCCCCCCCACGAAGGAGCGACGCGATTGGGAGATGAGCTTCAGTTTGGCCGGAAGGGAGATGTCGAAGTCGTCGTTGCGGGGGACGTCCGTCCTCTCATGACGAACATGGACCTGGGATCCGACAAGGCACGCCAGCCTGTCGGGGCTGGTTCGCGGTAAGCGTGAGGGATCGGTAAGACGCAGAAGACCCGCAAAAAGGTCCGACAGACCGATTTGTTGTTAGAGTCCTAACAACAGTCACGATCGCCTCACGGACTCTGGGCCCGCTGCTTTTCCATTGGGCATAGTTAACAACAGGAAGAAATCGGGGGCTGGTTTCTTGACGGCCGGCCCTTCTTCCGTTCAAGCCAGGGTGATGAGACTGCGATGAGAGCTGGTCGGCCGCTGGACATAGCGATTGTGGGGATCGGCTGCCGTTTCCCCGGCGCGGCCGACCTCGCCACGTATTGGGAAAACGTGCTGTTTGGACGAGACTGCACGAGCGACGTTCCCAAGGATCGCTGGGATCCGGCGATCTTCCACGATCCCGACTCCACCGCGAGTGATCGCGTGGCGTCCAGGCGCGGCGGCTTTCTCGATTCCCCCATCGAATTCGACCCTTCCCGCCACGGCATTATGCCCTTAACGGTTGAGGGGGGAGAGCCCGAACAGTTTCTGGTCCTCGACGCCGCCAAGGCGGCTCTCGACGACGCGGGCCTGACTGATGGAATCGAGGATGGTCGACGTGTTGAAGTGGTGATCGGTCGTGGCAATTACTTCAACCGCGGAAATCTGACGCGCCTCCAGCACGGGCGAATCCTGGCTCAGACCCTCACACTTCTTCGCGATCTCCATCCCGAGTGGTCCGACGCCGACTTTGAGGCGATCCGGGCGGATCTCAAGGCCAAGCTCCCTCCGTTCGAGCCGGCCACGATCCCCGGCCAGGTCACCAATGCGACGGCCGGGCGCGTTGCGAATCGCTTTGATATCTCCGGGGCCAGTTATGTGATCGACGCCGCGAGTGCGTCGTCCATGGTGGCTCTCGACCTTGGCGCGCGAGCCCTCATTGAGCGGCGGGCCGATCTCGCCCTGGTGGGTGCCGTTTACATCGGCTGCGACGTCGACTTTCCCATGGTGTTCTCACAGCTCGGCGCGCTTTCCAAGACAGGCAAAGCGCGGCCGTTCGCGGCCGACGCCGACGGCACCTTACCGGGTGAAGGGGTCGGCGTACTCGTCCTCAAACGGCTCCAGGATGCCGAGCGGTCGATGGATCGGATCTACGCCGTGATCAAGGGAGTAGGACTCGCGAGCGACGGCAAGGGGCAATCGCTCGCGGCCCCCAGTGCTCGCGGTCATGCTCGAGCCATTCGTCGTGCCTATCGACGATCGCAAGTGGATCCGGCAACCGTCGGTTTTGTGGAAGGGCACGGACTAGGGGTTCCCGCGTCTGACCGCGCCGAGCTTCAAGCCCTTGCCCGAGTGTTCCCTCCCTTGCGTTGGGGCCAGAGGGCTCTCGGAGCGGTTTCAGCCCAGATCGGCCATGCCATGCCCGCGGCTGGGATGGCTGGACTGATCAAGGCCGCTCTATCTCTTCACCATCGCGTCATCCCGCCGGCAGCTTCCAGTGAAGCTATTCACCCCCTGCTTACGCGAAATGACAGCCCCTTCACTTTGAATCCCTCGGCCCGGCCCTGGATTCAAGGCGACCGATCCCATCCTCGTCGTGCGGGGGTGAACGCTTTTGGATTCGCGGGGATCAGCGGTCATGCGATTCTCGAAGAGCATAGTCCGTCCGCTGACGGCCCCGCTCCGGGCTCGCAACCGAAGTGGGAAAGTGAAGCCATTTTGATCGCGGCTCGCGACCGGGCCGCATGGCTCGATCGTGCCCGTCAACTGCTGGATTGGCTTTCCCGAGGCGACAACCGATCGGTCGCTTTGAAGGATCTTGCCTTTACGCTGAATGCCTCGGCGGAGAACTCCGGACCGTTCCGTGTCGGGCTTGTTGTTGCCACCACGGAGGTACTTCGAGAACGGTTGCAGACGCTGGTCGCGAAGCTGGCCGACCCTGCCTGCCGCTCGATTCGCGACGCTCGCGGGGTCTACTTCTGGGAAGACGCGTTGGGAGGTCCCGGCAGCCTGGCCTTTCTCTTCCCGGGAGAAGGGTCTCAATATCCCGGCATGCTCGCGGATCTTTGCCCACACTTCCCCGAGGTGAGAAAGCTCTTTGACACATCGGACCGCATTGCGATCGAGCAGGGGAGAGAGCGACTTCCCAGCGACATCTTGTTCGGTCCCACCGCACAGGAGGATACGGAACTCTGGGAGATCGGCGCGGCGGTCAACGTTGTGCTCTCAGCCCAATGGGGCATCCACCACCTGCTTCGCGGTTTGGGACTCCAGCCCGATGCGGTTGTTGGTCATAGCAGCGGCGAGTTCCTTGCGCTGGCCTCCGCCGGAATGCTCGACGTTGATACGGAGCTGGAAAACCGGCTCGGATCTCTCGGGGCGATCTTCGAGAAGCTAGATAGCTCGGGGCAGGTGCCGAGTGCTGTGCTGGCGGCAATCGCGTCGGATCGCGAGCGGGTGGAGGAAGCCTGCCGGCAGTCAGGCGCCGTCGTCACCGTGGCCATGGACAACTGCCCTCACCAGGTTGTTATCGCCGGCGACTCCCCTGACGTTGACAAGGTGTTGAGCCTTCTCAAGGAGCAAGGGGTGATGTGTGAGAAACTCCCCTTCGCCCGCGCCTATCACACCGCGGCCTTTACTCAAGCTCTTGAACCTATCGACAAGTTTTTTCAAGAACTGCCGCTTCGCGCTCCCACGACTCATTTTTACTCCTGTGCAGTGGGGCGTCGTGTTATGGGAGACGTCGAGGAGGTTCGCCGCCTTGCTGTGCAGCAGTGGGCAAGTCCAGTTGCCTTCCGCTCGACGATCGAAGCGATGTACGCCGATGGTGTTCGACTGTTCGTCGACGTCGGCGCTCGCGGTAATCTCGCCGGGTTTGTTGAAGATACTTTGCGGGGTCGCCCTCATTTCGCGATCGGTAGCCAACTCCCGAGGCGATCGGGACTGACGCAACTCAATCACCTGGTGGCCTCGCTGTTCGCTCATGGGATTTCTCTGACTCCCGAGCATCTCTACCGGCGGCGGCAACCCAAGCGGATCGATCTCGATCGGGACTTGCCCGCTGTAAGAAGCGGGCCTGCTCTGGCGGTTGGCTTCCCGGAGATGCGGCTCTCGTCGGATCTGGCCTCCGCCCTTCGCGAACGCGTTGCCGCGCCTTCGGCAAGAACACCCGAGGAGCCGCCACCCCAGGCTCCGATCACGGAATCGCGGCCCGTTGAACCGGCTCCGAGCAAACACGCACCCGAGCCTCGCCCGCGAGATCCGAAGCCTGTCGCGGCTGAGCACCAAGCGGCCAAGAAAGTCGGCGCGAATGGTCATGCGCCGGCGGGTTTGCCTCCGGCTCGCCCGCCACAACGGATCTCGGCCCGCGCCGCGGCGATGACTAATCACCTGAAGACAATGGATGCGTTTCTGGAAACCCAGCGCCAGGTGATGGGGGCCTTTCAGACACGGCAACGGCCAGTTCCACCGCCCCCCACCTCGCCCGCGCCGGCTCCCAAGCCGAAGACTGTTACACCTCCGGAACCGATCAAGACCAGCGGGCCTCCCGTGAAGGTTGGACCCTGGGTTGGAACATTGGTGTCCTTCCTGCCCGGGCATTCTCTCGTCGCCGAGCGGATGCTTGACGTGCAGGGAGACCCCGTGGGAGAGAGCCATACGCTGGGAGGGAGACGCGTCTCTGCGATCGACCCCACGCGCAAGGGACTCCCCGTTGTGCCCTTCACGGTCATGGCGGAGATCCTCGCGCAAGCGGCCTCGCCTCTCTTGCCCGATCTCAAAGTCGTGGCTTTGCGCGACGTTCAGGCCAACCGCTGGATCCGGTATGAGTTGGAGCCGATCAAGCTTGAGGTTCGCGCGAACCGCGATCCGGCACGCCCTGATGAGGTTCGGGTTCAGCTCTTCAATCGGGCCGCTAGCTGGGGTTCGCGGATTGGCGGCGAAACGCCCGTGTTCGAGGGGCGCGTCATCTTCGCCCCTCGCCGGTCCGCAGGCCCGCCCGCTTCAGATTTCCATCTGGAAGAGGCTCGGCTTTGCCGGTTCAGCGGCCCTGATATTTACGAGGAGCAGTGGCTCTTCCACGGTCCGGCCCTCCAGGCGGTCACCCAAATTGGCAGCGCGTCGCCGCATGGGATTGAAGGAACGCTCCGTGTTTTGCCCCGCCGCGGCCTGCTTCGTCCCACCGAAACGCTCGCGTTCCATACAGACCCGATCGTTCTCGATGCCTACACGCACTTGCTCGGGTGCTGGGGCCTCGATCAGGTACCCTGGGGGCAGGGGGATGTGATTTTCCCACTTCGCGTGGCGGAGCTCGCGATCTATGAAAACGACCCCGGCGAGGGGGGGGATGTCCCCTGCCGGATCAAGATCCGCGAGGCGTCGCAACATCGCGTTGTAGTCGATGCGGAACTCGTGGGAACTGACGGCCGCATTTGGGTGAACATCGTTGGCTGGGAAGACTGGCGGTTCTACTGGCCCAGTCAGTTCCGCGACCAGTTCCGACAACCCAGCCGCGTGTTCGTGGGGGATCCCCTCCCGCTGCCGGAGGCTTCATCCTCGATTGCGGAAACCGCGCAGGGGGTCTGGCTGCAACCCCCCGTCGACATGAGCAAACCGGTCTGGCGCGACGTATTTGAATGGGTTCAACTCGGTCCTGACGAGCGCCAGGCACTCCGGGCCGAGCGGCTTCCCGACTCGCAGTTTACGCTTCGGCTTTGGGAGAGCATCGCCGCCAAGGAGGCGGTCCGTCGGCTTTGGGCCGCGAAGAACGATCGGTACGTGTATCCCGGTGACCTCTCCATTCATCGAGACATCCAGGGGCGCTCCGTCTTTCAATCGTTGCTCGATCCGGACGCGCCTCAAGTTCCCGCGATTGCGGTGGCTCATGCAGACGGAGTCGCAATCGCCTGTGCATCGCTTAATCCTCAGGCACAGATCGGGTTGGCGATCGAGATGCTCGCGTCTTCCCGCGAGGACGACGCCCGGCCCGATCAAAGCGTTCCCAACCCGCACGAACTTTCGCTGCTACAAAGGAGCGAGGCAGACTACGAAGAATGGGCTTCGCGCATTCATTGTGCCAAGCAGGCGGCCCTTCGTGCTCTGTGCCCGGAACATGAGGGAGAAGTGGGCCGGGTTGTGGTGACGGCACTCGATGTCGCGACGGGGATGGTCGATCTTACGATTCACTCAGAGTCTTCCGCTCACAGCAACATGCCGCTCAGAATCGCGACGGCGCGGCGGGGCAACTATGTTTGGTCCTGGACCATCGTGGCGTGATTTTCTGAGAATTCCTGGCCAACGCCTTGGGACGTACACTCATGCCGACTCATACGCAAGCGTCGATTTTGTCTGACTTGAATCAAATTCTCGGCAATTTTCACGGCCGCGAGTATGCCGATTCCATCGGACCCGAGACCAAGTTCTTCGCGGATCTGGGACTGGCCTCGATCGATGCCGTCGTGCTGGGCGAAACGCTCGAGCGCCATTACGGCCAGCGGATTCCGTTCGGTGAGATGATGGCCGAGCTGGGCCGAAGAACGGATCGAGATATCAGTATCGGAGAGCTCGCCGGGTTTCTCGAGCGCAACCTCTCCTGACGTTGTGATCAAAGACTTCGTTTCGTGAGCGTCGATGAACGATCCCTGATTTGGGGACGGTTTCACTTGGCAAGACCTGACGGCCGCTGACTGGCTTCGAGCCGTTGGCGAGACTCTTCTACACCGGGGCGGTTCCATGCCGATCATTGCAGCCAACGGCTTGAATCTTCACTATCAGCAAGCCGGATCAGGTCCGGATATCGTTCTCATTCACGGTGTCACCGGCGACCTCTCCATCTGGTTTCTCTGCCGCGCCATGCAGACACTGGGCGAGACGCACCGCGTCACGGCGTTCGACCTGCGGGGACACGGTTATTCCGACGCTCCACCGACCAACTACACCTCGGCCGATCACTCCGGCGACCTTTTCGCCTTGATGGATCAGCTTGGCATTGAGCGTGCATCCCTCGTCGGTCATAGCTTCGGCGGTGTGATCGCGTTGCACGCGGCGGCGCTGGAGCCGTCCAGGGTCGAGACCCTCGTTCTCTCCGATCCCTATTTCCCCGTGTTGCGACATCTGGAAGATGTGAGCAAATGGGGACATTGGCAGAACTTTCGCTCCGAGGCGGAACGGGCGGGCGTTGAGCTCTCGGATGAGCACTGGTATGACCTTGGCAGGTTCTTCGACCAGGTTGTGAATTTGGACGGCGAGCGCCTGCTCAAGTTCCGCCGCGAGGTGGGGCTGCCGGCCCTCAACCGGCTCTTGCGGCTGGGCAACACGACCTGCGGCGCCGACTCGAAAGTCGCGGCGGGTTTGACGACCGAGCTGATTCACGGAGTCACGATCCCAACGTTCGCGCTCTACGGCGAGTTCTCCCCGTTCCTGACAACCGCCAGTTACCTGGTGGACAATCTGCCGAACTGCCGTTCCGCCGTGGTGCCGAACGCCAAGCATCGCGCACCGGAAGAAAACCCCGAGGGCTTCCTGCGTCTCCTTCACGAATTCTTCGAGACGCGTGTCGCCACGGCGTGAGTCGCGACGTTCCACGTTTCACGAGACGACGATGAATACTTCCGCATCCACATTGCCACCGGTCTTGATGCTAACCGGCGCGGCCAACGGCATCGGGCGGGCGACGGCTTTGGCCCTCGCGGGCCGGCGCTTTCGTCTCGGCCTGGTCGATCGCGCCCAGGAACCTCTTGAGGCGGTGGCCTCTCAGCTCCGATCGTTGGGTTGCTCGGTGGCTCCCGTCGTTGCCGACGTCAAGGATAGCGCTGCGCTTCAGAACGCGGTCTCCGTCATCGAGCGCGAGCTTGGTCCCATCGAAGTTCTGGTGGCCTGCGCGGGTGTTGGCGGACTCTCGAGCGCGCTGAACCTTGATATTGCGGGGTTTCAGCAAATGCTCGAGATCAACGTTCTCGGCGTCGCTCGTTCGATCGAGGCCGTGCTGCCGGGGATGTTTGCCCGAGGCTCCGGGCATCTGGTGGGAATTTCCAGTGTGGCCGGCTATCGCGGGCTGCCCTGGATGCCCGGATATTCGGCGTCGAAAGCCGCTCTCACGACGTACCTGGAAGGGCTTCGGCCGGCATTGAAGCGGCGAGGGGTGACGATCACCACCGTTTACCCCGGCTTCGTTCGCACGGCCATCACGGAGGGAACGCCGTTCCGCAAGCCGGTGAAAATGCTCGAGCCTGAGCAAGCTGCGGCGCAGTTGGTCCGCGCGATTGAACGTCGGCCTCGTGACTTTGTGTTCCCGCTCACGGCCAAGCTGGGGATGGGATTTTTGAAGGGGCTTCCCAATCGTGTTTACGATTGGATGATGGATCGCGCGGGGCCTCAAGCACTGACCTCTGAGTTTTGAGCGGGAGTACCCCATCGTGGCGGCCACCATTGACATCCAAGCCGATCTCGCCGCTAGGGCTGCTGAGATCGCGACATGCCTCGCTTGTAAACGCCCTCTCGAGGGGCGTGCCGCATGCGAAGGATGTGGTCGCGACTACCCCGAGCGAGACGGGATTCTGCACGCCATCGGGCCGCTCGAGGGGACGAACCGAATCGCCGCCGCCTTTTACGACGGACCGAACTGGGTTCGGTTCCGTCCCTGGGAGGAATTGTTTCTCTGGTTTCAAGGTCCCGGCATCGCGCGGGCACGGCGGCAATTTCTCCGGCACCTTCCCCAATCTCCAAAGGCGAAGGTCCTCGAGGTTGGGATCGGGGACGGAGCCAATGTGCCTCTTCTGCCCGCTTCGTGGGACGTTTACGGCGTTGACATTGCGCGAACTCGTTTGAAAACCTGCCTTGGGAAGTTCCCCAAGCTCGCGGGGCGATTGGTCTGGGCTGAGGGAGAAGCCCTTCCGTTCGGCGACCATGAGTTCGACGCGGTCTTCACCGTGGGAGGATTCAATTACTTCCGCGATCACGCCGCCGCGATGCGCGAGATGCGCCGCGTCACTCGGCCTGGTGGGACCGTGATCGTCACTGATGAGCTTGCCAATCTGTATCGCCTGGGGCTCGGGCACGTTTTAGGCATCGAAGCACTTGATCGTTGGGGATTGCAGTGTATGGGGCTCGAGCCTGAATTCGTCTCGATGGTTCTGGACCACCGCGTGGATATGGACGCCTTGGCCCGCAGCGAGTGGCCTCGACATCGTCGCTACCCAATCTGGAATCGGCTCGGATATTGTCTTGTGGATCTCAATCTCTGATGAGGACCTCTCCCATGTCTCTAACCCAACCCAAGACTCCTCAGGCCTCGTGGACCCTGGACGCCGATCCCCTCCGCTGCGTTGCGTGTGCCGGTGATCTGAGCCCGGGTGGCGATGGTCTCGTCTGCCAGAGATGTGCGCGTGTTTATCCGATCCGGGACCAGGTGTTGGTGGTCAAGGAAGAGCCTTCCGCCGACAACGCGATCGCTCGTGACTTTTACAACAGCCCGCTCTGGCCGAAGTTCCGATTCTGGGAGTGGTTCTTCTTCCTTTGCAACGGCGGCGAGAGGCGTTGTCGCAACGAGATCCTGCGCCACTTACCCCAGCAGCCGGGCGCGCGATTGCTCGACGTGGCCATCGGTGATGGCGTGTATGTCAACTGGCTACCCAGTGACTGGAGCATCGTTGGCATCGACGTCTCCACGTTCCAGCTCACCGGATGCCATCGTCGGAACAGTGGGCGAGACCTGAGGCTTGTGCTGGGCGAGGCCGAGTCTCTCCCATTCCGCGATCACGGGTTCGATGCCATTTTGAGCATCGGAGGCTTCAACCACTTCCACGATCCCGAAGCGTCTCTGCGAGAAATGGTGCGCGTCGCGCGGCCCGGCGCGACGATCGTGATTTCGGATGAGGTGCCGAACATCACCGATCGCCTAATGTTCCACAAAATCGGTCTGGCAAAACTCGACCGCTGGCTCGTGGCTCGCTCGATTGGTAAGGATTTCGCGGACCTTGTTGAGCGGAACAGCCGTCTGGATATCGCCGCGATCGGCCGGCGTGTCCTCAAAGACAGCCACTACGAATTGATCTGGCACGGGGGCGGCTATGTTATGGTCGGGAAGGCCCCTTGAGGTTACCCCGTCTGACGGACTATCGTAGTGATGTCGGCTGGCGAACTTCCGCCGCCCTGTCTCCTTGATGATCGCTTTGCATGCACTTCACCACCTTGATTCTGAGAAATCTGCTCCGGCGCGGAGTCAGAACCGTTTTAACCACTGTGGGCCTCGCCATCGGCATCTCCGCCGTCGTGGCCATGCTTGGCCTCGCCTGGGGGTTTGAAGGTTCCTTTCTCGCGATCAATGAGTCGAAAGGTATCGATCTCATGATCGTTCGGGCGGGGGTGAGCGACAAGCTCACGAGCAACCTCGACTCGGAGATTGGCAAGGAGCTTCTCAATGTACCTGGCGTGAAGGGGGTGGGCGGGTCGTTAATGGACACCGTCTCCTTTGAGGACGCCAACCTCGTCAGCGTTTTGATCAACGGGTGGCAACCGCACAGTCTTCTTTTCAAAGGGATCCGCGTCATCGACGGGCGGACTCTCGAGAACAAAGACACCCGGGTTGCGATGCTTGGCAGCGTCCTGGCCAGGAATCTTGGTAAGAAGGTGGGGGATGACGTCAAGGTCGCGGGCGAGACCTTCCATGTGATCGGCATTTTCGAGACCGAGAGCCTCTTCGAGAACGGCGGTTTGATCATCCCGCAGATCCAGCTTCAAAAGATGATGGGGCGAGAAGGGGATGTGACGGGCTTTGTCTTGAGTGCTGACCGTGGTGACCGCCCCTTCATTGAGGATCTGAGGAAGCGGATCGAGAAAGCCGTTCCCGGGGTCGCCGCCGTTCCCGCTCGTGATTATGTTCAAGGGGACATACGAATTCGGCTTGTCAAGTCGATGGCCTGGGCCACGTCGGCGATCGCCCTCATTTTGGGGTCGGTCGGCGTCCTGAACACGATGATGATGACCGTGTTCGAGCGGACGACCGAGATCGGCTTGCTCCGCGCATTGGGGTGGCGGCGGCCGCGTGTGCTCGCGCTCATCCTGGGGGAGGCTCTCGCCCTGGGAATCGTAGGCGCCTTCTTCGGAGTCGTGCTGGGCTATCTGGGGGTCAATGTGCTATCTCGTCTGCCGACGACGAGCGGATTCGTTTCGTCGCACTTACCTGGCGGTGTGGTCGCGGTGGGTATCCTGCTAGGAATGGGTCTGAGCCTGTTCGGTGGACTCTATCCCGCCATCCGAGGCGCTTCGCTGCAACCCACCGAGGCTCTTCGCCATGAGTGAGTCAAACGGATCGCCGATGCTCGAGGGAAAGAACCTGGCACGCGTCTATCCGGATGGCGAAGTCCAGGCCCTTCGAGGCGTTTCCTTCCAGATCAAAGCGGGAGAGTCTGTCGCGATCACGGGTCCGAGTGGTTGCGGCAAGAGCACGCTCTTGAGCCTTCTCGGAGGGCTCGATCGGCCGACCTCTGGCGAAGTCTTGTTCGAAGGAACAATGCTCAACAAGGTCGATCTTGATGCGTATCGTTCCGCGAAGATCGGCTTTGTCTTTCAATCGTTCTACTTGTTGCCCACCCTCACGGCTCTGGAAAATGTTCAGGTGCCGATGTTCGAGGCGCCCTGGCCACGTTCCGAACGCGCTCCGCGCGCCAAGGCACTTCTCGAGGATGTGGGACTCTCGCACCGGCTCAAGCACTATCCCAACCGGCTCTCGGTAGGGGAACGGCAACGTGTGGCCATAGCGCGGTCGTTGGCCAATGAACCCACGCTTCTGCTCGCCGACGAACCGACTGGTAACCTCGACAGTGTTTCGCAGGCCGAGGTGCTGGAGTTACTGGCTCGACTTCGCAGGGAGCGTCATCTAACGCTTGTGGTCGTTACGCACAGCCCGGATGTCGCGGCTTGGGCTGATCGTGTGATCAAGCTCCGGGACGGCAAGATTGTCGAGGGGGCCTGAGTCCCCTTTTGGTTCCGGCATTTCGCGCAGGTATTCACCGATATTTCCGTCCCTCGCGGCTTGGAAATGATCGGGCGTTACCGTTTGCGCCGACAAGGTGGTTGCCGAGTTCCCCGGGGATTGGCAGACTGATGCCGTCGCGAATCTCGAGTTTTCTTCGCCCAGGACATGTGGAGCCATCCCATGAAGCGCATCTGTTTGGGACTAGCCGCGTGGGGGATCTTGATCGTTCCCGCGGCTCGTGCCCAGTCGACCGACGATCTGGCACGGACCGGAGCGCTCGTCGCGAGCTATCAAAACTCGGATGGTGGGTTCGGCCCCAAACCTTCGGCTCCTTCATCGCTTGGCGCGACCTCGTCGGCGATCCGTATTTTGAAGAGCACGCGTGGCACCATTCCCGATGTGGCCGCTTGCATCAAATACGTGAAGTCATGCTACGACCCCTCGACCGGCGGGTTTGCTCCCACGCCGGACGGAACCCCCACCGTCCCTCTGACGGCCAGCGGCCTGATGGCAATCGCCGAACTCAAGCTCCCGGTTGATGATTACGCGAAGGGAGCCATTGGCTATTTCTCCAAGAATGCCAAGGAATTTGAAGAGATCCGCATCGCCGCCGCGGGGCTCGAGGCCGTCGAGAAGACCTCGCCCGACTTCGAGGCCTGGACGAAGACGATCGAGGGCATGCGAAACCCGGACGGGACCTTTGGGAAGGGATCGAACCAGGCTCGCGACACCGGCGGAGGGACCGCACTTCTCTTGAGGATGGGAGTGAAGGTCGACCGGAAAGAGGCGATTCTCGCCGCGCTCCGGTCCGCGCAAAACTCAGACGGGGGATGGTCCAAAGGGGATGGCCCCTCGGAGCTCGAGTCCACGTACCGAATCATGCGTACGTTCTACATGCTCAAGGAAACGCCCGACCTGGAGAAGCTCAAGGGCTTCGTTGCGCGTTGCCGGCATTCCGATGGCTCATACTCCGTTCGGCCGGGTGTTGATCCTGACCTTGGTGGAACTTACTTCGCCACAACCGTCATCCGCTGGATCCGCCTTCTTTCCGGAGAGCCGGCTTTTGTGGAAACGGCCGGATTCGTGCCTCTCTTCAACGGCAAGGACCTCACCGGCTGGGAAGGTGACACGAAGCTCTGGTCCGCTCAAGACGGCATGCTCGTTGGGAAGTCTCCCGGGCTCAAGCACAACGACTTCCTCGCGACCGAGAAGAGTTACGGCGACTTCGTGCTTAAGCTGACGTTCCGCATGATCGGCGAAGAGGACTCAAACAGCGGCGTCCAGTTCCGGAGCGAGCGTATCCCCGGCCACGAGATGAAAGGCTATCAGGCCGACATTGGTGAGGCCTACTGGGGGAGCCTCTACGACGAATCTCGCCGAAATAAAACCCTGGTGAAGGCGTCGGAGAAAGCTCTGAACGCACTCCACAAGACAGGCTGGAATGAATATGTCATTCGCGCGATCGGAGATAAGATCGTTCTGTCTCTGAATGGCGTGACTTCGGTTGAATACCGCGAAGATGACCCGGCCATCCCCCGCGAAGGAAGAATCGCCGTTCAGATCCATCTGGGAGGGCCGATGGAGATTCAATTCAAAGATATTTTGATTCAACAGCTTCCTCGCCCCTCAGCCGAAAATCTCGACGCCCCCGGTTTCCACCTGCGAAGCGTGTCGACTCAGGGGTCCGACCACAAGTATTCCGTTTTCTTGCCGAACGGCTATGACGGTAAGAAGTCGTTTCCGGTGATCCTCTTCCTTCACGGCTCCGGTGAGCGTGGAACGGACGGCATTTTGCCGGCCCAGGCGGGAATCGGTCCGGCGATTCTGTCCCGGCCGGAAGCGTTCCCCTTCGTCGTGGTCTTTCCGCAGGCTCGTGAGACATGGAAGGCTGAGTCGGAAGACTCGAAGGCCGCTCTCGCGATCCTTGACGACGTCTTGACTCACTACAAGGCTGACCGCGATCGCGTGGTGCTGACCGGGATCTCCATGGGAGGGGCCGGCACCTGGTCCTACGCGGCCTCGCAACCCGAACGGTTCCGTGCGCTGGTGCCCGTGTGCGGAAAAGGGCGTCCTGAGACCGCGGCGTCATTTCGATCATTGCCGATCTGGGCGATCGTGGGGGACCAGGACAAGCTCGAGACGCTCGAGAACACACGTTTGATGACGGAAACTCTGCATACGGTTGGTTCGTTCCCGCGTGAGACCGAATATCGGGGCGTGGGACACAACTGTTGGGACCGCGCTTACAACGATCCCACGGTGATCGACTGGATGTTGGCTCAGTCTCGCCGTTGATCGCTTGGCTTTCTGCGACGCGATCATGGACCTCTCCCACAAAAATGAAAGTGTCCGAAAATAGGAGTATGTTCGTGACAAGTCGACACCGAGGGATTCGTCGCGTATTTTCCGCCGTCGTTTGGGGATTGGCTGTATTCTCATCCCTCTCGCTCTGCGCGAGAGGTGATGATCAAGCCCCCGCGACGGCCTCGAAGCTGGCCGAAATTGAAGACGAAGCCAAGCTCTTCACGCCGAAGGTCGTTGAGGACCTTCTCCCCCGCCTTGAGAAAGCCAGCCGGGAGTCGGCGATTCCCGCGAAGATCGAGACCATCGGCTCCCTTGACGGAAAGACGATCGAGGAGGCATCGCTCAACAAGGTGATGCGCGATGGAAGAGAAGGCGTTTACATCCTTCTCGCCAAGTCGGAGAGGAAGATCGAGGTCCGCGTGTCCAGGCGATTCAAAGGCGCGTTTCACGAGGGCGCTCAGCGCTCGATTCGCGATGCTTTCGTATCGGGCCTTCACAAGGGGGATCCGGACCTGGGGCTTCGCCAGGGAATCGACGCTATCGTGGGCGTTCTCGACACGGTGCCGAAGGCGGCTCACGAGCCGGTGAAGCTCAATGGAGCGGCTCCTTCGGAGGCCGCCAAAGCCGCAACGTCTTCTCTGATCGTTCGTGACCAGGTCCGACTTACGTTGGCCGGCGCTCGGCGCATCATCGAAGGAGCGGAGAAGAAAGCCGCGGAGCTGGGGCTGAAAGTCAATATCGCGGTGGTCGACGATGGGGGGCACCTGCTGAGCTTTGAGCGCATGGACGGAGCTCGCCCTGCGAGTGGATACACGGCGAACACCAAGGCCGTGACCGCCGCCACGTTCCGGCAGGAGACAGGTCCGTTGCCGAAGGGGGCGCCCGCGCCCGACTTGCTGCTCAACGTGAGCCTTCAGAATGCGGCGACGGCCAGCGGAGGCAAGCTCACCACGCTTTACGGCGGAATTCCCGTCGTTGTGGATAAGCAAGTGATCGGTGGGGTGGGAGTCGGTGGTGGAACCGGCGAACAGGATGCCGCTGTTGCCAAGGCGGGGGTCGAGTCCTTCCTTCAAGAGCTCAAGCCCAAGGAAGAACTCAAGCCCAAGGAAAGCGACGTCAAGCCGGAGAAGCTCAGCGAAAAGTAAGGCTGTGAAGTCGCAAGAGTTCTTGGATCGCTGAGGAGTAAGATGGCAATGATTGGGCAGCGTGATTGTCGGTGGGTCTTGATTCTGTTGCTTTTGGTTGCGACGCGGCCAATGAGCTGGACGCGTGCTGAGGACGCGAAAGCCGTTCCTCATGGGCAGAGTAAGCCCCCCGGCGATCCGCTTTCCCCTACCGAAGCCCTTCGGAAGATGAGCGTTCCAGAGGGCTTCAAAGTTGAGCTCGTGGCCAGCGAGCCCGATATCGTCAACCCCGTGGCCATGACCTTCGACGAACGCGGCCGCGTCTGGATCACCGAGAGCCTGGAGTATCCCAGGCACTCCGCCGGTCCCGGGCGTGACCGCGTCAAGCTTCTTGAGGATACCGATAACGACGGCAAGGTCGACAAGTTCACAGTCTTTGCCGAGGGCCTGAATATCCCCTCGGGAATCGCCGTCGGATATGGGGGGGTTTGGGTGGCCAACGCTCCTGACATCCTCTTTCTTCAAGACACCGACGGCGACGGCAAGGCCGATCGTCGGGAGGTGGTCGTCACCGGCTTCGGGCGATCCGATACTCATGAGCTCCCCAACTCGCTGACCTGGGGGCCCGACGGGTGGCTCTACGGTTGGAACGGCGTCTTTAATCCGAGCCGGATCTCATATCGTGGCAAAAAACACGAGTTCACCTGTGCGATCTTTCGGATCCACCCTCGAACTCGCGATTTCGAGGTCTTTTGCGAAGGGACCAGCAACCCCTGGGGAATCGCCTGGGACAACGAAGGGAGCGCCTTTGCCAGCGCGTGTGTGATCGACCATCTCTGGCACTTAGTCGAGACGGGGTATTACCATCGCCAAGGGGGACCTTACCCGCCCTTCACCTGGAAAATTGAGTCGATCGTCGATCACAACCATCAGAAGGCTGCCTACTGCGGTATTCACTACTTTGACAGCCCTGCCTATCCCGCGGCCTATCGCGATAAGCTCTACATGGGCAACATTCATGGTAATTGTATCAATGTGGATTCCCTATCACGTCGCGGAGCAACGTACCGTGGCGAGACGATCGCCGACTTTCTGACCGCGAACGACGCCTGGTTCATGCCCGTGTCGCAAAAGACCGGCCCCGACGGCTGCCTCTACGTCCTTGACTGGTACGACCGATATCACTGCTACCAGGACGCCAATCGAGATCCCGCCGGCATCGATCGGCTCAAGGGACGTCTTTACCGGGTTCGCTACCAGGACACGCCGCGCAGACCTCCTTTTAATTTGAGTGCGGATGCCGACCACACTCTGGTCGGTTTGCTCTCAAGCCCGAATGTCTACGATCGTGATATTGCCCAGCGTCTCCTCGCCGAGCGCAACACCGCCAAGATTCGAGAAAAGCTCGAGCTCGTGGTCCTGAATCCCTCGGTTTCTCGGAAGGGCCGGCTTCACGCCCTCTGGGCCAGGATCGCTTGCGGCACACTCGAGGATGCTTTTCAGGCGAAGCTCCTTGCACACGACGACGCCACCTTCCGCGCCTGGGGAGTTCGCGCGGTTGGAAACGCCGGAGTTGCCAGTGAGCCCATCCGAACCCGGCTCGCAACGCTGGCTCAAGACTCCTCGGCCGATGTTCGGCTTCAAGTGGCGATCGCGGCTCGCAAAGTGGCCGGGCTTGATCCTTTGCCATTGTTGATCGACGTTTTGTCGGTAAGTGGTGATGATCCTTTGATTCCTCGCGTTGTTTGGCGAAACCTCGAACCCCTGCTTGAACACCAGGGGGGCGAGTTCGCCGAGCGCGTGGTGGAATTGAAGCCGGAACGAGCCGCGGGGCTTTCGCTCATCTTGCCCCGGGCAATTGAACGCATGTTGGCTCAAAAGAATCTTGACCCAACGCCGATCGTCCGGCTCGTGAATTATCTTGGACAAGACGGGAACACTTCGCGGGCCAGCGTGGCTCAAAACGCTCTGGAGGACTTGGCCGCTCGCGTTCAAACGGGGGAGATTGCTGGTAAGGGAGTCGAGGCTCTACGGAGTGGCCTCGAGCCTCTCGTGAAGAAAATCCTGGACGGACCGTCCGAGAATCCGCTGTTCGGTCCCGCGGCGTTCGTGGCGGCGTCCTGGAAAGACCCGCAAGGACTGGCCGCGACCAGGACCCTTCTGCTCTCCGCAAAGATCAAAACCGAGGCCCGGCTACGAGCGTTGAATTCGCTGATCGCCGCAGGAGATCGCGAGGTGATCGATACCGCGGGGCGCCTGCTGGCGGATCGCGCGTCTGGCGGCATGGATTTCCGAGGCCAGGTTCTCAGCGCCCTGGGACGCCTGGACGATCCGCGCGTTCCGGCCATGGTTTTGGCGGAATATTCCAAGCTCGAGGCGGAACTTCAGCCCAGAGCCGTGGAATTGCTGACACAACGACCCGCCTGGGCCCGCGAGCTTCTTAAAGCGATCGCCGAGAAGAAGGTCTCCAAGGATGCGCTGAACGTCAACCAGGTGCGACGACTGCTTGGTGGCAAGGATCCCGAGTTGGCCAAGCTGGTGAGGGCGCAGTTTGGATCAGTCCGGGAAGGACGCGATCCCTCACGGGAAGAAGTGATTACGCGAATACGCAAGCTCCTTCGCGTTTACACCGGCGATCCCCATAAGGGCAAGGCGGTCTTCAAGAATCTCTGCGCCCAATGCCACAAAATCTACGGCGAAGGGCAGGATGTCGGCCCCGAGATCACGCTCAATGGGCGCGGATCGTATGAGCAGCTTCTCTCAAACGTCTTCGATCCCAGCCTTGTTATCGGCGCGGCGTACCAGGCGACCAATGTCGCCACAACGGACGGACGCATTCTGACGGGGCTGCTCGCGGAAGATAGCCCCTCGCGCGTGGTTCTCAAGACGCAAGGGGGTAAGGTGGAGACCATCCCTCGCGAACAGGTTGAGGAAATGAAGATCAGCGCGCTCTCGCTGATGCCCGAAAACCTGGAAGCTCAGCTCAAGCCTGAGGAGATCGTCGACCTCTTCGCTTTCCTGTCGATCGACCGTCCTCCCGGCGATCCATCCGCCAAGCCGATTCCCGGCACCGGGGAACTGCCCCCGGTCGAAGCCTCTAATCCCGCCATGTTCGTCAAGGTCCTCGACCTTTTTGCCCCTGGCTTTTCCACGAACCAGGTTGGGGAAGGGGGGCTCGCCATTCTCAAGGAGCATCAAGGGCGTGGCACGGTGCTTCGAACGCACCCCGTCAACGAGAACACTCCTTGTACCTTGCGAGCTCGGATCGATGTGCCGGCGGGAAAGAAGACGCGCCTGATCATCGACGCGTCCCACCACGCACGCGGCGATTGGGAACTCGTCGTCAAAGGAGACGGCAAGATCCTCCACCAGTCGGTTGTGGGCCCCGACACGGCTCACAAAGGGTGGACTCAAGTTGTGGTCGACCTCAGTCCGTTCGCCGGAAAGTCGTTGAACCTGGAACTTCTCAACCGCGCTAACGGCTGGAGTTGGGAGTTCGCTTATTGGGGGCGCATCAGTCTGATCACTGAGTGAGCGTTCCCTGATTCTCTCGAGGTGAGCAGGACACTTACGTCTCGACGCCCACCGTCATTCGAAGGAGTGCTTCGTGCACCTGATCGATGGTGGCGTCGAGTGTGGAGGTACCTGCGGTGAGCCCTACGGTTTCATAGCCGACAAACCATTCAGGGTCGAGGTTCTCGGCCGATTGGACGTGAAGGGCGGGGATGCCTCGCTCCCGGCACAGAGCTACCAGTTCCTTGGTGTTGTTCGAGTTCTGCCCACCGACGACCACGACGGCCTCGACCTGCTCGAGCAATCGCTCGGCCGCACGCTGGTGGTCCTTGGTCGGCAGGCAGACCGTGTCGACGAAACGGATCTCGGCCGTCGGATTACGTTCGGCGATCCGTTCGCGAATCCGAGCGACCGTGCGCGATGCGGCGGTGGTCTGGCAGACGATGCCAAGTCGCGGGGCGGAATAGGTCGTCACTTCATCCTCGGACTGAATGACGTGGTATTCATTCAGATCCTCGACGATTCCCTGAACTTCGACATGCCCGCGCCGGCCGATCACGAGAACGTGGTAGCCCTGGTTCTGCAGGTTGAGAGCAGCCTGATGCACGCGCGTGACCAGCGGGCACGTCGTGTCGATCAACCGTTTGCCTTCCGACTCGAGCCTTTGACGCTCGCGGTCGCTGATGCCGTGGGCGGTGATGAGAACGAGGGGGGTCTCCGGTAAGGCGGAGCGCTCGCGCTCGTCCGACATCGCGAAGCCCTTCGACTCCAGCCGAGCCAGCACGGCCTCATTGTGCACGAGCTGTCCGTGGATGGTGACGGTTTGCGGCTCTTCGACGCGATTGATGATCTTCAGGGCATCTCTTACCCCGAAGCACATCCCCATCACTTCCGCACGGACGACTTTCATGAGTATTCCTCGCGATATCTCTATACTTTGTATTGCAAAGTGACGAGCCAGAAGCTCAAACCCAGGGAGAAAGTTCGGAGTGACGAACTAGGCGGGAGACCATCCTTCTGAGAGGGTCGCGGGTGCAGGGGCCGACTTGGCGGCGTTCATGGCATCGGCGACGACGTTCTCGAGAACGGTGATGTATTCCAGAAAACGGAGACGCCCCTGCTCGGTAAGTCGGCAAAGGGTTTGGGGTCGTTTCCGCTGGAATCCTTTCCAAACCTCAACGAAGCCGGCCTCGTGCAAAACCTGGAGATGCCGGCTGAGGTTTCCATCGGTCAGGGCGCAGAGCTCTTTCAAGTCAGCAAAAACCAGGCCCTTGGGATGAGTGACGAGCGAGGTCATGATTCCGAGCCGGGCTTTCTCGTGGAAAACCCGCTCGAGACCTTCGTAGGCGAAGCGTCCCGACGATTCATCGACCTTTGCCACGAGTTTACTCATCGCTGCACTCCAACGTGCGATAAAGCACGGCCGCCGCGAGGAGCTGACCAAGTCCGAAGGGAAGCCCCATCGTCCATGGTGATAAGGCGAGTTCTCCCCGTGACATCGCCAACGTGCCGAGTCCCGAAGCCAGATAGAACACGGCCACCACGAACGTGGCCCGAGGCAACAAGCGGCACGAAGCGAAGACTCCCAAGCTGAATAGAACCTGCCACAGGCCGGGGAGCATCCAAAGTTCTTCAGGGGCGGAACGAACCAGGACGACGGTCAACAGGCCCCCCGCAATCAGGCAGGGAACAAACTGCTCAACCGCCAACCAGGTGATCTCGCGCGTCCACGGCGACGCTGAGTTCTTCGCGCGAACCGCCATCTCAACGCCCGCGGCAATCGCGCTCAACAGCGCGGCGCCTATCCAGAGCGTCAAGTAGGCGAAGATCTCTTGGGTCGGATCGGGGATCCAAACCGTCTGAAATCCAGCCGCCGCAAAGGCCAGCAGTCCCGAAAACGCGACCGGCATTGCTCGATACCCGCGGAAGACCTCGGTTCGAGCTAGCTGGAGACGTATCTCAGAGATCTGTGTTAACGCATCCCGAAGTTCCATGCCTTACGGCTTCTCCGGCTAAGGTCGAAACGCCGTGGCGTTGAGTGTCGAAACACGAACACCCACTTTACATCGTAAAGTAGCGAGTCCACCGCGTCAAGAGTCAGCGGAATATTTTACCAGGCCCTCTCAATTTTCAAGCGGGAAGGGGGGTAAGAGTGGGAATTTCAACCTTAGAGACCCCCAAACCGGGGTATCTCCCCGCCTCGGCGCGTGTCTCCTGGGCTCCAGAACACTCTTCGGCCGCTCCTACGGTTTATCGACCACGTTCTTGCTCACGCAGGAACGCGGTCCGAGCGTGAGCCGCGCAATTTCGGATGATTGATCTTTGCTGAAGTTATTGATTTACCTAAAGTTCGGAAACGGCGAGCATCAGACGACGATGATCGGCCCGCGCAAACGCTCCGCGCGAAGGAATCAGTCATTACGACGGACGGGATTATTCCTTGGGGATTTGGGGAACTATTCCCGGCGGTCGAATTCCAACGTGCGTGCTCCGAGCGCGATCGGTTAGAATTGTGCGTGCCTCAGAGACCTGCTTGACAGTGCTCGAAGACAGGCCATTCCTGGTCCTCTCCCTTCCGGATAATGCCCTCGATGGAACTCCTTGAGTTCTTGATCATCGCTGGGTTGGTATTCGTCAACGGATTCTTCGTCGCGGCTGAATTCGCGCTGGTGAAGGTGCGTAGCAGCCAGATCGACCAACTCGCCGAAGAGGGGCGCTGGGCGGCGAAACTGACGAGCCGAGCCCTTGATCACCTTGATGCCTATCTCTCGGCCTCGCAGTTGGGAATCACCGTGGCCAGCCTGGCGCTCGGGCAGGCCATAACCTCCTGGGTCGAGCCGTCGATCAAGGCGGGACTTCATTCCCTAGGGCTCCCGTTTCCCGAGAAGGCTTCCGGGCCTCTGGCCTTGGTTGCTCCGCTGCTCGCCCTTTCCTTCGTCACGTTCATACATATGGCACTTGGTGAGCAGGCCCCCAAGAGTCTGGCCATTCGCTCGGCCAAGACGGTGGCTCTCATCACCGCGCCTGTATTGATGGCGTTCTATTACTTGTTTTTTCCGTTTATCTGGCTGCTAAACGGAGCGAGTAATTTTACGCTCTGGCTCTTGGGGTTGGGCAAGACCGACCATGACGAGGTCGCTCACACGGAAGAAGAGCTGCGGCACATCGTTGCCGAGAGCGTCGCCGGGGGGCATCTTTCCCGCAACGAGCGCGTGCTGATCGAGAACGTCCTCAACCTGGAAGAAAAGACGGCACGCCGGATCATGGTTCCTCGTCCGGACATCGTTTACCTCAGCCTTTCGCGTCCCATCGAAGACAACTTGAGGATTGCGCGGCAGGCGGGACATACGCGCTATCCTCTCTGCGTCGAAGATTTGACGACCGTGCTTGGCATGATTCACGTCAAGGATCTCTTCCGAGCCGGGGCCTCAACCAACGGACGCCCTGACCTGCGCAAATGGGTGAGGCAGGTTCCCTTCCTTCCCGAGACGATGCGTCTCGATCTTCTGCTCGTCGAGTTTCAGCGCAATCGAGTTCACCTCGCGATGCTCCTGGACGAATACGGCAGCACGGTAGGGATGGTCAGCCTTGAGAATGTTCTCGAAGAGCTGGTGGGACCGATCCAGGACGAGTTCGATCGGGAAACGCCGCAAGTGTCTCCGCTGGGAGACGGCTCTTTTGAAGTGGATGCCGCCTGCCCGATTGACGTGCTTGCCGAAGCCTGCGGCATCGAAGTTCCCGAGACCGACGCCGAAACGGCCGGTGGACTGATCCTCGACTTGCTGGGTCGTCTCGCCAAGCAGGGGGACAGCGTGATCGCGGGAAAGCATCGCCTCTCGGTGATCAACGCCGACCCCACCCGAATTCGTCGGATCCGTATCGACCCCCTCCGTCCGGAGGCGCAAGAAGGTTCGGGGCTCATCGACGGCGCGGCGATTTAAGGTCACAAGGGTGATGATCGCGAAGCGCCGCTGATCTAAAGTATTGCTAACGTCGATTTTGGCCGGGCGTCATTGTGTCTGTGTGAGGCAGGCGCCATGCTCTCGCCGAGTCTTGCCGTTCGGCCTCAATAACCCCGTGTGATCCGACCGTGCGTGAATCACTCCGTCATGCGAGCTTTGGAGACTCGGTCCGCCGATGCCTCCGAAGCCGAGTTCTCGCAATCCATAGCCGATCCTGGCCGCACTCGTCCCGGCCTTGTGTCGATCAGGGCGAGAGATTGACGGCTGGCTCCTGATGTTCGGCCGATTCGAACTGCTCCACCAGATTAGCGCGGGGGACGACGGCGTTAGGTTCCGGGCGAGAGACCCGGAGTCGGGCGAGTTGGTCGAAGTCTTCGCATTGAACGCCGCGGAGGCCGGCTCTTCACGGGGCGCCTATCGCGCCAAGCGGCTTCGTGAGGCTTTGCTGCTAAACCACTCCAGCGCACGACGAATTCGGCAGATCGCGCTGGACGCCTCGCCGGCCTACGTCGTTCTGGACGAGCTTCAGGGGCGGCTCCTCGCGGACCCGGCGGCCGGTTCGCAGACTCCTCGATCCTGGGCCGAGGTCGCGCCGGCGGCCCTATTCTTGCTCGAGGGGGTTAGCGAGGCGCACCGCCTTGGCCTCGTGCACGGCTCGCTGGGACCGACCACCATTCGGACCGGCGGCTCTCTCGACTTCAAAATCGATTGGTCTGGGCTAATGGGAGAGCCGGTACCCTTTCCCGCGCCCTCGACGCGTGAACGTCTGGAAGCCGCCACGGACGTGAAGGCTCTTGGCAAGCTCTTCGCATGGTGGCTTACGGCGGCGTCATGGGGGGACTGGCGAGGCGGTGAGAGCCTTCCCGACTGCCCCGCGGATGTTTCCCGCCTGATCACCGAAATGCTTGCGCCGGACCCGGTCGATCGACCCACTGCGCGAGCCCTGCTCGATCGCTTCGAAACGCAGAGCGTCACTCTGCAACAGGCATGCGTCTCACAAAACCTGACCGGCGGATTTGAACTGACCTCCGACCTGGCTTTGCCCGCCGAGGATGGTGGGCTGCCTCTGGGAGGTGACGCGCCGACCTTCAACAGGACCCAACTAGGACGCTTCCTCCTTCGCGAGAAGCTTGGCGAAGGGGGAATGGGGGCGGTCTTTCGCGCTGAAGACGCCGCGGACGGCAGTGTTGTTGCCATCAAGATACTTCGTGGCAACTGGGCGCGTCGTCCCGAGGCATTGCGGCGTTTCCTCAAGGAAGCCCGCTTACTTGCCGAAGTCAACAACCCCTATGTGGCGAACCTCATCGAGTTAAATGAAGACGAAGGTATTTATTATCTGGCGATTGAATATGTCGCGGGAATCACGCTGGGGCAATTCCTGACCAAACGGGGTCGCTTGAGCGAGCGCACGTCCCTTTCCATCATGGCCGACGTGGCTCGCGGCCTTGCCACGGCGCACGAGCGAGGGATCATTCACCGCGATATCAAGCCTGAGAATATCCTGGTGGTTGAGGAAGGGGACGATGGCTCCACGTCGCACGACGTCATTCCTCGCGTCAAACTGTCCGACTTCGGTTTGGCCAGGCACGTTGTCGAGTCCGACTCCCTCAACATGACGCAGGCGGGTGCGATCCTGGGAACGCCCCTGTACATGGCTCCGGAGCAATGTGCCGCTGGTGACGCGATTGGCCCGGCTTCAGACGTTTACGCCATGGGGGCCACCCTTTTTCACCTGCTCACGGGGCGTCCGCCGTTTGTGGGCCCGTCTCCCTTGAGCATCATCTCGATGCATCAAAACGAGCGCCCACCGGAAGTGCGCGAGTTCAACGATGCCGTCAGCGACGGCGCCGGCCAGATCATCGCGAAGGCCCTTGCGAAACAGCCCGAATGGCGGTACGCCGATGCGGCCGCGATGCTCGAGGATCTCGACAGGCTGCTTCGCGGCGAGCCGACCGGGATCGTCGCTCACCCGCGAATTCCTGAAGCGGACCCGCGTAAGTTGAGCCGGTTTGAAGTTCGGCTTGAGCTAGACGCCCCCGCCTGGCAGCTCTGGCCCTACGTCTCCAACACCGAGCGATTCAACCGGGCGATCGGTCTGCCGGCGGTCCCATTCACGCTTGAGTATGATAGCAACGGTGATGTCAGGCGCTATGGCCACTTGCGGAAGTCGGGGGTCTCCTCCTCGTGGCGTGAATATCCCTTCGAGTGGATCGAAGGGAAGCGGATGGGGGTCTTCCGCGAGTTCAGCGAGGGGCCCTTCCAGTGGTTCACGAGCATCGTCGAATTGACGCCGAAGCGAGGAGGGGGGACCACGCTTGTGCAGAGTCTCCAGATCGCTTCGCACAGCCAACTAGGACGAGCGGTCGCGGCCGTTGAGATCGGGATCCGGGGGCGTCGCTCGATGGAGCAGGTCTATCGCCGGATCGACGCGGCGCTCACCGGAAAACTCGGACGCGACTCGATCATCGATCCCTTTGAGTCGGCCCCTGAGCTCTCGAAGGCTCGTCGGGGCCTGATCGAACGATCCGTGGAAACGTTGCTGACGAAAGGCGTTGATCCCCTCACGGCCGAGCAGCTTGGTGATTTCCTGGAGCGAGGATCTCCTCAAGAGGTTGTGCGCATACGTCCGCTGGCGCTGGCGAGACGTTGGGGAGTGGAGCCGGAGCACGTCATTGGTGCCTGCCTCCACGGCGCTCGCGAGGGGGCTCTCGTTCTGCTCTGGGATATTCTCTGCCCGGTTTGCCGGATTCCCTCGCAAGTCATCGAGACCTTGCGCGACCTACGCGAGCATGGTCATTGCGACGTCTGCCGCGTTGATTTTGATCTCGACTTCGCCAACTCCGTTGAGCTGATCTTTCGTGCGCACCCCGAGATTCGTGATGTCGAGCTCGGCACTTTTTGCATCGGTGGGCCGGCACACTCTCCGCACGTGGTGGCTCAGGCTCGACTCGCCTCAGGCGAACGGCTTTCGCTCGACCTCGCATTGGCGGAAGGCTCATACAGGATTCGCGGACCGCAACTGGCGTTCGTTCACAACTTCCGCGTCACTCCGGAGGTGTCCGAAACGCGACTCGAATTCAGCCTGACCAAGGGCCCGGACGAACAGGCGTTGAAGGCGCTGAGAAGCGGAAGCCAGGTGATCATCGTCACGAATGAGAGCGACCGGGAACTCATCGTGCGCGTCGAACGAACGGCCGCTCGCGACGACGCACTCACTGCGGCGCGAGCCTCCGCCCACCCCTTGTTTCGTGCCCTCTTTCCCGCGGAAGTCCTCTCTCCCGGGCAACTCATCAACCTTGCGACCGTGACCCTGGTGTTCACCGAGCTTGAGAACTGCTGGCAGGTCTACGAAGAACTCGGAGATAGTGGCGCTTTCGCGCTTTTGCATGAACATTTTCAAATTCTGGGAGATTGCGTTCGGCGATTCGGCGGCGCGGTGATCAAGACGATTAACGAGGGAATCGTTGCGGTCTTTTCCGACTCGGTTTCGGCTGTCGAGTCCGCGCTTGCCATGGGGCCTGCTCTTGCGGGGGTCAAAGGGATGGAGCGGCTTGGCTTGAAGGTCGGCGTCCATCGAGGACCCGCGCTCGTGGCCACGCTCAACGATCATCTTGATTACTTTGGAACCACGGTCGGTGTGGCTTCTCGGCTGCCAGGACTGGCGGCGAAGGGGGGAATTGCAGTCAGCTCGGCCGTCGCCGCGGAGCCTCGAGTCTCAGAAATTCTGAAGGCACGCGGGATCGCCGCGCCCGTGGTTTCGGCGAGACTACCGGGGCTCGAGGAGAGCTTCATTCATCTCCTCGAGGTGCCTCCGCTGGTGCGGTTACCGGCGGGACTGTGAAGCGAAGACGGACCCGTGCGAATGCGCTGGGGATTTGAGCTTCAGTCGGTGGTCCGTCCGATGCCGATCTCATCAAGGAATGCGCCAATATAAGATTCAATGGCACGTGCCGTGCGAAGATAGGTTTCCCGGTCGGAACCGACGGGATCGGCCACGTCATCGCCATGTGGGTGCAGCAGGCGTGCGTGCGGGGCGCACTCGGGAACCAGGTCAAGCAGCGCCTCGAGATGGTCGCTGGTCATGGCGAGCAGGTAGTCGGCATGACGGACCATTTCCGTGGTCAATTGGCGGCTCGCATGATTTCGGAGGCTGCCTCCCCGCGTGTTGACCACATCCACGGCATGCGACGCTGCCGGCATACCGTTGGATGTCGCGATTCCCGCAGAAACGACGACATATCCGCGATCCTCGACTTCCTCCGGGGCGCAGCCGAGCCGCTGAGAGAGGAGCACCCGACACAGAGCTTCCGCCATGGGGCTCCGGCATGTGTTGCCAGTGCAGATGAACATGAAGACCATTCCGGCCATCCGCTTGATGCGAGGCGCATCGATTACGCCTGGGCGTTCAATCGACCATTCGTTACCGTTGACTCGAACCCGTGTTGCCAGCCCGCCCATTCGAGTGGGGCCGTCGTCAACGATCATGTTGACCACGGGAACCTCGTCGAAGACCGCGGAGGTCGACGCCTCGATATGGGGGTTCGTCGCCACGTGGGTCATCACGAGCGGGCCAGGGAGCAGGCGGAGAACCTCACGAAGGAACGGATTCGACGGCGACCTGAGGGCGACCGACCCATCGGGCACGATCCATTGTCGAACCTCGTCGGTAAGCCGGACGGTCAAGCCGCTGCTTCCCTCGACGGGGAAGAGCAGCACGACCGGCCCAGGCCAAACTCGCCGGGCCAAGCGCCAACCGAGTTCGGAGAGGTTGGGAACCCAGTCGGCCACCTCTCCCATCCCCTTAACCAGAAGGGTAAAGGCTCGGGGATCATCCGGGCCTGCCACGCTCCGGAGTCGCTTGACCGACTCTACGTGAAGCGCGCTGGCCGCAAGACCATAAATGGTCTCGGTGGCCAGACCCACGATCCCTCCCTGCGCTAGACAAGCCACCGCGCGATGAACGACGTCGCGGCGGTCGTCGGCCCCGGCAAGGTCGATCCGTTCCGGCTGCAAAGGAGAGTCGCTCATCGGTTTAGGTCAGCAGGCGAGAGGGGTTCAAACATTGAGGACTTCACCGTAACCACGACCAAGGATCCGGCCCATAAGTCACTGTAAGCCTTAGCGTCCCGTTGGGTCAACCCGGTCTCTCGAGAGCGGGACGTTCGCCAAGTCCTTGGCTCGCGCGAATTGGGCGGGCCATTGATCTTGGATTTCGACACCCACCGAATCCGAGGACTTCCCGGACTCCCCTCGGTTCGCCAGCTTCCGCAGCTCCGATGAGTGAGCATGCTCTTGAGAGCAAGATTTGCGATGGCCCTAGCATACCGAAGAAAACCCTTGAGAGCCGAAACGCGTTCCATGGGAGAGGGGCGGCCATTGATTTGGCGAGGGCTGGTTTGTCGAGGTAAAGCCGGTAGGGACGACTCTTTCGACGCGTTCGAGCCGCGCAAAACGCACTTCATTGCCACTATCGCGCCTTGATCTAGCGCCCGTAACGGCAATGCGGGAGCGATGGGGCGAATCGTTGCCTTGTCTCGAAAAGAGGCGCCGTCCGAGCGGTCAGAACAGCAGCGTCAGCCCCGCGATTTCTCGGAGGCTCTCGTAGATCCCTCGAACCTGCTCGGCCGACTGCACGGTGATATCCAGCGTCAGGGCGACATGGCGGCCCCCTGGCGTGGCACGAACCGAGTAGTCGAACTCCGAGGCGCTCACGAGCTGAGCCGTCACGACCTCAACGACGCGACGCTCGAAGTCGTTGTCCGCGACTCCGATGACCTTGATCTGGTAGTTCCCAGGAAACAAATGCGTTGATTCAAGCAACTCTTCGGAAGGGCGATGATCGCTCGTGGGGGAAGGGCTCGCCTCGAAGGGTTCCTCAGAAGGGCGATGATCCATGACCGGCTCCAGCACCCCGCTCGGGGGTTGATTGGCGTTCTCTACCCTCAATCATACGCCGATCACACTCTGAGGCCAATCGCGCTTCCGGAGTTCGAACCGGGCGTGCCCAAAGAGGAGGGGAAACCCATTCCGCGGAGACGCAAAAAAACCTCGAAGGGCTTGGGCCCTCCGAGGTTAAGTACGTCGGCAATCCTTGATATTTCACGATCGTGCGTGCGACCACGATGTTCCGAAAAGAGCGAACCCAAGCGGGCTCATTTCTTACGGTGTCGGATCCGGCTCCGCATACGACGCTTCTTCCGGCCGACCTTGCGGCGACCCTTACCTCGACGACGACTGGCCATGCGTTCTCCTCAACGAACTTCGCCGGAAGGCGGAACCCGACCACGACCCGGGTGAGTCACGAAAGTCTCACATGTTAACGAGCAAACGACCGTCGCTCAAGCCCTTCCCAGCTCAGTCCGAGCGCTTTCCGAGGAAATCGGGCCGCTCTCTTGACGTTCGGAGGCAGCCTCCCGGAGCGTGGAGACCAGCTCATGCACATTCAAGGGTTTGGGAAAGACCCAGTCAATACCCCACTCACTGAGTTCCCCGGGTTCATCAGCGAGATCCCAACCGGTGATGAGCGCGATTCGAGGAGCCTGCTTGAGCTGTGAGGCAAAGCGAGCGATCTCCCGGCCGTCCAGGTCTGGGAGTCGGAGGTCGGTCAAAAGGAAGTCGGGGGCGGGAGAAGTTCGCAGGTGTTTCAGGGCTGAAGAGCCGTCCAGCACGACCGTCACGTCATAGCCCAAAACGCGAAGGATCTTGGCCAGGCCTTTGCTCGCGGCGTCGTTGTCCTCAACGAGCAAGACACGCGAACAAGCGGGTGCCTTGGGGCGGCTTGTTTCGGAGAATCCTCCGGAACGCCACTCCTGAACGGCGCTATTGACCAGGCTAATTGGCGTCATAGGGATTTCGCCTTCCAATCCACGTTTGAAAGTCGCGCCAGGGCAACCATCAACGCGTGCGTACCTTTGCGTCCCAACCCCTGGGCTTCGACAGCTCGGTAAAGCTGTTCCGCCAAGGCCAGGCCCGGCAAAGAGAGGTTCATCCGTCGAGATTCCGCCAGAGCAATTCCCATGTCCTTCAGGAAGTGCTCCACAAAAAAGCCGGGTTCAAAATTGCCTGCGATGATCCGGGGACCCAGGTTGTTCAGGCTCCAGGAGCCCGCCGCGCCGCTGCCGACGCTTTGAAGAACCTTTTCCGGATCCAACCCAGCCTTGGCGCCGTACAGCAGAGCTTCGCAAACACCAATCATGTTGGTGGCGATCAGAATCTGATTCACCATCTTGGTGTGCTGCCCCGCTCCGGCCGGCCCCTGGTGAACGATGGTCTTCCCCATCAACGCGAAGAGAGGAAGTAGCGCACTGACGACCTGGCCGTCTCCACCAACCATGATCGAAAGGCGGGCCTCACGCGCACCCACATCCCCCCCCGACACCGGGGCGTCAACCGAGTGCACTCCCCGCGCACGAGCGGCCGTTTCAATTTCACGAGCGAGCGCGGGTTCGCTGGTGGTCATGTCAACAAGAATGCTGTCCCGTTTGGCTCCCGAAAGTGTTCCTTCCGACCCCAAGGTGACTTCACGTACATCATGAGGGAATCCCACGATGGTGAAGATCACGTCGCTGGCTTCCGCGACTTCCCGAGGGGAACCGGCCTCGACCGCACCACGGTCAAGAAGGGGGCGCAAACGAGCTCGCGTCCGGTTGTAGACAGTTGCGTGATAGCCTGCAGCCATTAAATGGCCGCACATCGAGACCCCCATGACTCCGGTCCCGATCCAGCCAATACGCGTCTTTTCCGGAGCGATCTGCTCAACCATCTGTTCTCGTACCTCTTGTGACCCTACAAGAATGGCGAGCCTCTTCTCGGCAGCCAACCCTAACAGATTAATGAAGTCTATAAAAGCAAATCTCAAACAGCCTGCAAGTTGTATGCCTGCGAAAGAATTCCGCGCGAGAAGGGGGGCAAGTTCCGCAACGAAATCAACCTGATCTCTTGTCACAGAGTCATGGTTGCATGATGTGGCGGCTTAGCTTTTGTGATCGTGGCGGCATCGCCATCGGTTCTAGCCCAACGTACGGAGCGACCGCCGGTCCGTGACGCGCAAAACCTGAACCCGCGGAACGTTTTTTTCTGGCGGCATTCGTCCTTCAAGTCTAGGATGACTCGACCAGAAGAAAAAGGGTCGATCTGGGATTTACGCGAATCTCGCCGATATACTGGTCGCAACATCCTGGAGCGAAGCCTTGGCGATACGTTTCCAAGGGGAATTTGACGATGCGTGGATTGAAGCCGACTCTCGTGCTGGCCGCCATGGCGGTTGTCGGAATGGCCGTCTGGGCGAGTGCCTTCGTCGATCAGTCGGGTAGTCATATGGCGAATGCGGCGAATCGGCTGCTCGTTGCTCTCGACGAGAAGCAGTCGCAGCAGGCCGTCTTCCCGTTTGACTCCAGTGAGCGCCTCAATTGGCACTTCATTCCCCGACCCCGCAAAGGTCTTTCGATTAAAGAAATGAACCCGGCTCAACAGTCGCTCGTCTTCGGGCTGTTGCACACCGGGCTGGGAGCTACGGGCTATCTCAAGGCCACCACGATCATGAGCCTTGAGCAGGTTCTCCGAGACATCGAGAAGGGGAGCGGCCCTGTTCGCGATCCCGAACTCTACTTCGTATCGATCTTCGGCACCCCTTCAGAGACCGAGCGATGGGGTTGGCGGTTCGAGGGGCACCACCTCTCGCTGAACTTCACCATCGACGGCGGCAAGATCGTCTCCGCCACCCCCGTGTTCTTCGGCGCAAATCCCGCCGAGATTCGCGAGGGATCTCGCAAGGGACTGCGGACCCTAGCCGAGGTCGAAGACCGTGCGCTGCGTCTCTTGCAGTCACTCGACGACTCGCAGAAGAAGATCGCCGTTACGGCTCCTGAAGCCCCACATGACATTCGCGGAGCCAACACCCCGCAGCCTCCGACGGCTCCCGCCGAGGGCATCACCTATGCCCAGTTGAACGAAGAGCAACGCGCAATGCTCAAGGCTCTGGTGGTGTCTTACGCGGGGGATATGCCCCACGAGGTCGCCACGGTCTGGTTTGATGAGATCAAGCAGGCTGGATCGGACTCCGTTCGATTCTCGTGGACCGGTCCCGCGGATCGCAGCCAGCCCCACGCCTACAAGGTGCAAGGCCCCACGTTCTTGATCGAGTTCAACAACACCCAGAACAACGCCAACCACATCCATTCGCTCTGGCGAAACACGCTCGGTGACTTCGGAATTCCCGTGGCCGCGAAATGAGCTGAGATTGGGATCGGCCATGCAATCCGAAGGACCGCAGATCGAGCATCTTGCGGCAAAAGAACTGGCTCGCCGGCTTCACGCCGGCGATCCTCTTTTGCTTTTGGATGTTCGCGAAGACATTGAGCGCCGGATCTGTGTGATCAGCGCCCCTGACGAGGTCTGTCTCCACGTGCCGATCGGAGAGGTCACTCTCCGTTTCGAGGAGATCCGTAGCGCCTCGGCGGGGCGTCCGATCGTCGTCTATTGCCATCATGGCGTTCGATCCTGGGCCGTGGCCTCCTGGCTTGGACACCAAGGGCTCTCGCCGATCGCCAACCTCGAGGGGGGCATCGACCAGTGGTCCAAGGATGTCGACCCGACTGTTGCTCGCTACTAAACCTCGCTCACGTGTTCCAGCAAGTTCGCCGCGACAAAATGCGGGGAAAGTCGAATGCGGGCGTGTTTTAGATGCCGATATGCAATAATGCGATTTTTCGCTTCGGTCGATGAATCCCGAGTAAGCATGCAAAGAGGCTTGTCACTCGGCTGAGGATTGGTCGAGTGTTCACGATGGGCATTGGCCCCGCTTTACCGTAAGTCCTACCCACCTGCGAGTCCGTCTGTTTCTTCCTTCGGTCTGCTTAATGTTCTCCTGCGGTGAGCGCTCGTTTAGGCATGTGCGCACCGCGGGAGAAAACCTGTCCTAATTCTTTAGGGAATTGAGGGATGGAGTGTCGGGGGGCGGGTGATTGGGATTCTCCCGATGGGTTGACGCTTTTTGAGGGAGACCGTTCCCCAGACCGCTCTCTGCTTGAGATTCTCCGCCGGGTCTGTTACGAACGCAGAGATTGGCGCGCCATGACCTGGTTCGCCAGCCTTCCCCTGCTTCCTTCCTCCACACTGGCACCCTCCACGCTCAGGAGTGCATTGCATGACCAATATTAACCGACGCGATTTTCTCGCCGCGTCTGCGCTGGCGACGACCGCTTTGGGACGTACGTCCGGGCGTGCCGAAGAACCCGAGAGCAAGAGCACGTCGAAGCCGGTTTCGGCGAACGAGAAGGTTGTGCTCGGGTTCATCGGCGTCGGTGGGATGGGGACGGGGCTGCTCAACAAATTCAAGACCTTGCCTGACGTCCAGATCGCTGCGCTCTGCGACGTGTATGAGCCGCACCTGCTTCGGGCGAAGTCAGAGGTGGGAGGGGATCCCGCAACCTTCAAGGATTTCCGCGAGATCATCGATCGCAAAGACATTGATGCCGTGGTCGTCGCCACCCCCGACCACTGGCACGCGATTCCGACGCTGCTCGCTTGCCAGGCAGGGAAGGATGTCTACTGCGAGAAGCCCCTCTCGTTCCGCATCGCTGAAGGCCGGGCGATGGTGGATGCCGCTAGCAAATACAAACGCATCACTCAGATGGGGAATCTGATCCACGCCGAGGACAATTATCACCGGGTCGTCGATATTGTTCGCTCGGGGGTACTGGGAACAATCACCAAGACCCGCGTCTGGATGGCGGGAGACCGCCCCGGCCTGGGGACCCCCGCGGACACCGCGCCTCCCGCTGGCTGCGATTACGACTTCTGGCTTGGGCCAGCCCCCTTGCGTCCCTTCAACCCCAACCGCTTCACCTTCAACTGGCGTTACTTTTGGGACTACGGCGGAGGATACCTCACCGACTTCTGCTGCCACATCGTGGACCTCGTCCACTGGGCGATGGAAGTCGAGGCGCCGACGACGATTTCCGCAACTGGCGGGCGCTACGCGCTCAAGGACAACGCCGAAACCCCAGACACCCTTGAAGTGACCTATCACTACGACAAGGGTGAACATGGTTTTGACATGATCTGGAGCCAGACCGACTCCAACTCTCACGGATTTGAGGGGAAGGGACTCGGGATCATGTTCCAGGGAACCAACGGGACACTCGTGGCGGATTACAGCACCTACCGCATCATCTCGGAGAAGGGGAAGACGATTGAAGAACCCCCTGTGTCTCCGCCGTGGATGACGGGACCGAACCGGCATCACCGGGAGTTCATCGCTGGGATCAAGAGCCGCAAGGAGTGTTCTTGCCGCTTCGATTACGGCCATCGCCTCAGCTCGGTGGGACAACTGGGAAACATCGCCCTCTGGACGGGGGAGAAGTTGAAGTGGGATGCGAAGGCCGAGAAGGTCACCAATCACCCCGAGGCTAACCGCTACCTGGAACGGGAAGAGTATCGGGCTCCTTGGACGTTGCCCAAGGTGTAAAAGTAGGTAGGAACGAATACGACAATGATCGAGCTGCTTGCGTTGCCGGGTTGGCAGGCGCCCCCGGTAACGCTCGAGGACTGGTCCTCACGCTTACGTGAGTCTGGAAGTGATGTCATCGTCACGCGCGAGTCGACGGGTGTTTCCTGGTTGGAGTGCACTCGGCATCGCTTTCGCGGCTATGCCGTGATGGCGGGTCGAGACGTTGAGGCGATCAACTTCGAATTGAATGCCCTCGACCCGGAGCCCGCGGCCCGCGTCATCGAGGCGGTTGCTCTTGCCCTTGGATGGGAAGTGCACGCCGAAGATCCCGATGAAGAGTCGGACAGCGACGAAGACGATGATGATTGATCAACAACTCGCATGATTCTGGAAAACCATCGAGGGAGTGCGAAGCATGAAAGATTGGCGCTCGATTACGGCTCTGTCGCTTTTGATTTGCTTGCCCGGGCTCGCCCGTGCCGGTGAGCCGAAATGGAAGCAACACGCCATCAATTCCAAGAGCGAATTCGAAGCGGCCGGCGTTTTGGATGTCGACGGCGATGGGAAGCTGGACATCCTCTCGGGGAACACCTGGTACCAGGCCCCGTCGTGGACGCCGGTGAAGGTTCGCAATATCGAGAAGATCGGCACCTACTACAACGAGTTCGCCACGCTTCCGTTTGACGTCAACGGAGATGGCCGGCCTGATTTCATCACGGCCGCGTATTTCGGCAAGAACGTGGGTTGGGTTGAGAACCCCGGCGAGAAGGGGAAGGAGTGGGCGTATCACGAAATCGACCTTCCCGGAACAAGCGAAGCCGCCGCTCTTGTCGACCTCTCCGGTGATGGGCAACCGGACGTCTTACCGAACTCGACCAACGTTGTGGTTTGGTATGATCTCGGCTCCCTGACCTCGGGCACCACGCCCCCGAACCGAGTTTGGAAGAAGCACGACCTCGGGAAAGAGGCCGTGGGACACGGCGTTGGCTCCGGCGACGTCAATGGGGATGGCCGCACCGACCTCATCACCCCCAAGGGATGGTTCGAGTCTCCGGCCGATCCCAAGACCGATACCTGGACATGGCATCCCGAGTGGCAGCTCGGGGCGACGGGCATCCAGATCCTGGCCCGCGACGTCGACGGTGACGGGCTCTCGGACCTTGTCTACGGCATGGGGCACGACTATGGCCTTTTCTGGAACAAGCAAGGCAAAGGGGCCAACGGCGAGCGTACCTGGACCAAGAAGCTGATCGACAAGACCATTGCCTCGGTGCACACGCTCCTCTGGGCTGATATCGACGGCGACGGCAAAGCCGAAGAATTGATCACAGGCAAACGTGTTTACGCTCACGAGATCGAGCCGGGCGCGACCGATGCCTCGGTCGTCGCGTGGTACGGCTTTGATAAGGCGAAGGGCGAGTGGACGAGGCACGTCATCTTCGAGGGAGAACCCGCGAAGAATGCCCCGGCCGAGGGACCCAAGCGCAACGCTCAGAAAGACTTTCCCCCTGGCACGGCAGGCACCGGACTTCAGGTTACGGCGATCGACATCGACAAAGATGGTGATATCGACTTGGTCTGCCCCGGCAAGACCGGTCTTTATCTCTTCGAGAACCTGGGATCGGCTCACTGAGCGTTGTGGATGGTCAGGAGCGTTTCCTTTCGACTGCCCCCGCGAGACAGCCTCGCGGGGGTTTTTCTTTTCACTTAAGGCCCGCGAGATACTCGACGAGGTCGCGAATCTCCGACTTGGAGAGGTGCTTCACGACGTCTTCCGGCATGGCGGATGCCCCTCGCTTTTGCTCTTCGATCTCCGACTTGGAGACAGAAACGCTCTTACCGTTGACGTCGAGCAGGCGCAGGTTCTTGCCGTCGTCTTCCTTGAGGACTCCTGAAACAACCTGGCCGTCGTTCTTGGCGATCACGAGGGTTTCGAATCCCTTGGCGATCGCGGCGTTGGGGGTCACGATTGAGGCCAGGAGATATTCGCGGTCTTGCCGAGAACCAATTCCTGTCAACTCGGGGCCGACCTCTCCCCCCTTACCGTGAACCTTGTGACAACGGAGGCAAGACACTTCAGCCTTCTCCATCAGGATCTTCGCCCCACGCTGGGCGTTGCCTCCGGCGAGAGCTTCGCGGAAGGGGGCAAGCGCGTCGCGCGGAGAACGGGCCTCGTCGAGTTTCTGAAGTCGGTCGCGGATCTCGTTGCCCGCTCTGAGACGCGAGGCTTCAAGCAGGTCGAGAGTGACCTCACCGGGAACCTGCTTCGCGCTTAGCTTGTCGAGCCACTTCGCCAGAACGCGGTCGGCAGCGGATCCCGGCATATGACCGAGCGTGGCGAAGGCTCCTTGCCGTTCCGTGGTATTTCCATGCTCGAGCACGTCTTCCAGCACGGTAAGGGCCTGCTCCGGCTCGAGCTTGGCGAGCAGGCGCTGGCCGGCAACTCGCACGTCCGAGGATCGGTCGTTAACGGCGGACTTGACGGCCGCGGTGAGTTGTCTGTCTCCCAGGCGGTCGAGGGCTTGAATGGCTTCGACTCTGAGCTCGCTCTTGAGCTTGAGGTTCGTGACCATGTCGACCAACTGTCCTCCCACGGTCTTGATGGGCAAGTCCCCGAGGGCTCGAAGCGCGGCGAGACGCGCGGAGTCAGGAGCGGCCCTCAGCAATTCCGGAAGGGGCCTGGCGAGTGCGTTCGCCGCCACTTCCGCCGATCGCGGCGGCAAAGGCCGCCAGAGCCCTGTGATGGCATCTCGGCCGAGCGGCTTCACCCAGGCGCCGAGCGCCGTCAGGGCCTCAACGCGGATCGATTCCGGTAAATCGATCCTGGCCGATAGTGCGGCCAGCCGTGCGGCACCCACCTCGGATCCGAGACGTGCATTGGCGTTGATGACGCGGCGAAGCAATGGTTCGGGAAGTGACGCCCGGTCCGCGAGGGAAGCAAGTTTGCCCAGCGCGGGTTCGATCGGAACGTCGTAAATGGCGCGGGCCGCTTCGAGCACGATGGCCGGCGACGTGTCATCCAGGAATCGCTCGATCTCGGGAAGCTTGAGCCGTCTCATCGCCAGCAACACGCCCAGGCGCACCCCAGGAGAAGAATCCTTCGCGGCTTCGCGCAGAAGAGAGGGGGAGTCGATTCCGACGAGACCCATAACGGCTGCGTGTCGGAGATAAGGATCCTCTTCACCCGACGATCTAAGAAGGTTCACGAGAGCGGGCAACGCTTCAGCCTTCGCCACTTTTCCCACGGCGATCGCCGCGAAGAAGCGGACGCGGGGATGAGAATCGGCGATGGCCGCAATCAAGGCCTGTCCGGCCGTTTTTACCTTTGCGTCGCCGAGGACCTTCGCGGTTTGGGCTCGCACCTCGGGCTCACGGTCGGAGAGCAGGGGAATCAGCGCGTCCAGCGTTTCCGGAGCCTTGCGGCCGATCTGTCCCAGTCCCCAGATCGCGTGCAGCTTCGCCGTGAGCTTGCTGGCCGACCTCGCGGTCTGGATCAAGCTTGCGCGGGCCGCCTCCCCCTGTTGGGCCAAGGCGAACTGGGCCTCTTGCCGAACGCGGAAATCCTCATGGCTCAGCAGCGAGATCAGCGAGTCGCGAGAGCGTTTCGCGAGGTCTTCACCCAGCAGTGATTTGGTCTCGAGAACCTTGGCGCTAGGAGCGCCTTCTCCCACGACACGGTAGATGCGTCCCTTGCCCGTCGTGTTCCAACCTTCCACCCAGTCCGAGACGTAAAGGGCACCGTCCGGTCCGAAGTCGACGTCGGTGGCCTCTGCACCCCAGAGGAAGCGCCGCGAGTCAATCACCTCGAAGGAAGCCCCCCGGGGTTTCAAGGCGAAGGAGCGAACGCCGCTTTGGCCCGCAGCTCCTCGGAAGTCGGCCAGGAAGAAGTGGTCGCGGTACGCCTCGGGAAGCTGGCTCACACCGGGATCATAGGTGAAACCCGACGGCCCATCCGCCAGATTGGCGAGTGGCGGTACGAGATAGGCCGCTTGTCCCTTCCATTGAGGATGCCAGAGCTTTTCGTCATTCCAAGGACCCCGGCTGACGGGAGATTCGAGGTACTGGTAACCAATCCTCCAGCCGCTGTCTCCCCCTTCGACGAGATAAACGCAACGGGCCTTGTCGCCGCTGTCGGAATTGTTATCACAGGTGAACAAATTGCCGAATTGATCAAATGCAAGTTCTTGTGGATTACGAAGTCCCGTCGCGAACAGTTCGAGCTCGCTGCCATCCGGGTTGCAACGCAGAACCGCCCCTGAGTCGGGAGAAGAGACGGTCCGCCCCTCGGTGACCACGTGGAGTCCGCGGTCGCCGATGCTGAAATAGAGCTTGCCGTCGGGTCCGAAACGAAGCCCATGAAGGTCGTGCCCCAGAAACGCGACGTGGATGCCGTAGCCGTGATGTAATGATTTCTTGATATCAGCCTTACCGTCGCCGTTCGTGTCTTTGAGCAGCCAGAGGTCGGGAATGCACGTAAACCAGACGTTCCCCTTGCGCGCCAGGACACCAGAGGCGAGCCCGTCTTCCGCGTTGTTGAAGCCGTCGGCGAAGATCGTCGCCTGGTCGGCCTTGCCGTCGCCGTCACGGTCGACGATGAGCCGGATGCGGTCGTGTTCCTTGGCGTAGGAGGCAAACTCGGCCCCTAGATATTTGCGATACATCGCGATCCGGTCTTCCACCGTCTTGGAAGCGATGTCCGCATCGAGCCAGTTCATATGACCACGATTGTCGGTAACTCCATGGTGCAGCCGGAACGTTTCCACGGCGTAAACCCGTCCCTGCTCGTCCAGGCAGAAGGCCACCGGATTGGCGACCATCGGTTCTGCGGCGAAGAGCCCAACGCGTACGCCGGTGGGAACCCGAAACGACGCGATGGCTCGTTCCCCCTCTCCTGAGGCCTCGGCCACGGCGGGGCGGTAATTTTTGTCTTCAGAGGCTTGCCCGGCTGTGGGAGGGACCGCCAGGCTGGCCGTCGTTCCACTGAGCCACCAGCTTGCCATCAGGAGGGGAAAGATCAAGCGTTGGTGCATCGGGTTGTCTGCCTGGTCGGGACTTTGGTGAATGACATCGAAAGATACTGGAGGGACGAATCATCCTAACGCATGGCAAAACCCGCAAACAACGCCAAGGACCGAGAACGAAAGGCTCTCGGAAACCTTGGCGAACGGACACGCGCCAGGCTTCTCCCGTGATTTGAACTCGTAAATTCGGGGGGGTTGTCTCTCTGGCTAAGTCTCTTTAGAGTATCGTTTTGCCGCAACTCAGGGGGTTGGCGAACTTTCTCCACCATTTCGTGAGACAACGCGATGTCCGAATTCTTTCCTGAAATTCCCAAGATCGTCTATGGGGGACCTCGTTCGCGCAACCCGCTAGAATTTAAGCATTACAATCCGGACGAGGTGGTCGGAGACAAGACCCTTAAAGAGCATCTGCGTTTCTCCGTCGTCTACTGGCATACGTTCAGTAATCCTCTGTCGGATCCGTTCGGCCCGGGCACGGCCTACCGCCCCTGGGACGACGGCACTAATTCGGTCGCGAACGCGCAGCGGAAGGCCAAGGTGGCTTTCGAGTTCTTCGAGAAGCTCGGCGCCCCCTTCTACGCCTGTCTCTTATACACCTCTAGATGTGTATAAGAGACAGCTTCTACGCCTTCCACGATCGCGACGTGGCGCCTGAGGGAAAGACGCTTAAAGAAAGCCACGCGAATCTTGATGAGATCGTGAAGGTCTTCAAGGATGAGCAGGCCCGCACGGGGGTCAAGCTGCTTTGGGGTACGGCGAATGGTACGGCGAATCTTTTCTCGAACCCGCGCTACATGCACGGGGCCGCGACGAGCCCCAACCTCGATGCGTTTGCCTATGCCGGAGCGCAGGTCAAGAAGGCGATGGAGGTCACGCACGAGCTGGGCGGGACCGGCTACACCTTCTGGGGGGGACGCGAAGGCTATTCCACCCTTCTCAACACCGACATGAAGCGCGAGCTCGACCACCTGGCCCGGTTCTTCCACCTGGCGGTCGACTACAAGAAGCAGATCGGGTTCTCGGGTACGTTCTACATCGAGCCGAAGCCCAAGGAGCCGACCAAGCACCAGTACGACTCCGACGCGGCCGCGTGCCTCAACTTCTTGCGTACCTACGAGCTGTTGCCGCACTTCAAGCTGAACCTAGAGACAAACCACGCCACGCTCGCTGGTCACGAGATGATGCACGAGCTTGAGGTCGCTATCGGCGCGGGGGCGTTGGGCTCGATCGACGCCAACACGGGAGATCCGCTCCTCGGCTGGGATACCGACCAGTTCCCAACCAGCATTTACCTCACCACCCAGTGCATGCTCTGCATCCTGGGAATGGGAGGGTTCACGACCGGAGGCGTCAACTTCGACGCCAAGGTGCGACGCGAGAGCTTTGAGCCGGTTGATCTCTTCCATGCCCACATCGGCGGCATGGATGCCTTCGCTCGGGGACTCAAGATTGCTCACGCGATCATCACCGACGGCCGGCTTTCGGCGTTCGTGAAAGAGCGCTATCGAAGCTGGGATAGCGAACTTGGCCGGCGCATCGAGTCGGGACAGGCGAGCTTCGCGGATCTTGAGGCCTATATCATGCCCAAGGGAGAGGCCACCAAGAACGCGAGCGGGCGCCAGGAGATGCTCGAGAACCTCATCAACGAGTTCATCTGAGCGAATTCGAAGGACAGGGCGTCCGAAAGCACGAGCATGGTGAAAAAGAACGAGGCGGGGCCGATCAGTGTGTCGGCCCCGCCTCGTTTGTGTTTCCGGATCGAGCCGTGCAGAGGGTAACACGATCTCCGGTGAGCAAGTATAGCTTGGGATCCGTTGCCAGGGAGGCGAGCCGCTTACCGGCTCGCCTCGGAGACGAAGGGTTGCTCAGAAGAGGATGATCGCATCGAAGGCAAGGGTCAACTGACTCTTCTTGGTGCCGTCGAAGTAGGGGTGGGTGAACTGGGCCCAGTCATAGCGGGCTTCGGGGCGAATCCAGAGCCAGGGCTTGGGCTTATAGATCAAACCGATGGTTTGTTCGTAGAAGTTGTCGCGGAAGCCCGTTCGCTGTCCGCCGTCATCGCGGAACACTTCCGATCGCCATACGCCGGTCAACTTGTCGCCGAAGGCGTACAGGAACCAGTTACCGAACCCTTGCCAGCTATCGTTGCGGTCGGTTCCACCCACGAAGGTGCCGTTGGACTGAGCAATGCCGCCGCTTCCAGGGATGTTATTCTCGTACGAAAGGTCAACTTCCATCACCTGCGTCAACTTATCGGTCCACTTGTAGGAGAAGACCATGGTTCCCGAGGCACGGCTGTTGGAGCCGTAGCTTTGGTTCCGGCGGCCGTCTTCGTGTGGTGGGATGGTGTTACCGAGCAGGTAGATATTCTGCGGCGAGCCGTTCAAGAAGTAGGGATACTGGTTGGGGCCGAAGATATAGGAGACCGCGAAGTTCGCCTTACCGTCTTTGGAGGTCCAGGTTACGCCGCCAATGTAGTTCCACTTATAGTTGGCGTCGAACCAACGGTCGTAGCCGTTAACGAGGCCGTTATACACGTTCACCCGGTCGGTGAGGTGCAACGTGGACAACATGCCCAAGTGGGTGAACGGTTGACCGTAGTTGAACATGTAAGGAACAGAGAGCAACGGTCGTCCGGTTGCGGGCACCACTTCGTACCCGAGGATCGTATAGAAACGACCGCCTTTGATATCAATACCCCCCTTGGTCAGGAAGGGGAGGTGAACTTCGGCATACATCTGAGCGGGGTCATAGCCGAGGAAGTGGTTGAGCCGGAACGAGTGCTCGTTCAGGCCGCGCATGTGGTTGAAGACCCAGTCGTTGCCGAACAAGTTATCAACGCGGAAACCGAAGTTGATCCGATCGTTTTGTTCGAGCGGGTTCTCGATGATCAGGTAATACTGGTTGCCCATCCAGCGATTCGCCTGGTAGTTCGGATTCACACCGAAGTTGGCGTCGTTTTTGGGCGTTCCGAGCGTGTTACCGGTGAAGCTGTTTTGGAGCCAGCCGTAAACCTTGACCGGGGCGTCAGCCCGGTCGAAGAAGTTCATAAGGAGCTTGGATTCATCACGCTCCGGTTCCTCTTCGACCTTGGCTTCCTCGGCAGCCAGCGCCGCGGCTTCAGCCTCGGTCGGTTCGCCGCCTCCACCGGCTCGCTCAGAGCGGGGCAGTGCGACATCGGTTTCGTTCGCGGTTCCGGCAGAGCCGCTTGGTGAAGCGGGCTCACTCCCCGAGAACGAGGTCGAAGGCATGGGCACAGTCGACGTGCCCGTCGGAAGGGGGATCGAAGGCGAGGGGGTCGGAGGCGCGGCTGTCGAATCCTGTAAGTAGGATGCTTGAACCGTTCGGTTCCTACCGCCGGGGGGATATGCGTAGTAGGCGCGCGATGCCTGGGTCGTTTGCGTGGCAGAGGGTTGGAAGTAGCTTCCCGCACTGACCTGTGCGAGGCTCTCACCTCCTCCCATTCCCAACAACAGACCCAAGACACCGACCCCTTGAACGATCGGCCTTCTCATGGTCATCCTCCTGAATGACGTCATTTTCCACGAATCCTTCGTGGAGGAATTTCAGATCAAGCATCCCCGAAGAATGCCCGAAAGCGTCTCTCTCACCTCAAAAGTACGGAATCGCTCGCGTGAAGCGGCGGCAGTCGCCACGCTTCAGAACCAGGCAGATCGGGCGAAGATCCTCGGGACCTTTGGACCTCCGGGAGAGCCGATCAATCAGGAGTTCTACCGACGCGAACTCGGAGTGTTCGCTTGGCTTGGCGACCCTTGTCTCTCCATCGGATTAACGATCACATAAGAAACGGAAGGTCATTGCTGACGATGGCGAGCGGGACACGAGCCAGGGACCACCGGCGCCGGGGAGCCTTTTCAGGGACTCTCTTTCCCGGCGAACTGGGTTGATTCCCAGCAAACCTTCTCCGACTCGCGATTAAGATCGGACGAAGATGGCAAGGAAATTAGCGATTTTGCCGGTAGACGGATATGTTGTGGAAAGACATGGTATGAGGGGAAAGCGGGCTATAAGGGGGGGGAGCTGTAGAAAAAACAAAGCCGGCCAGATAGCATCAGGCCTGGTCCACCACCTCTCCCATGGCGACCTGGATGACACTGTCTGGCCGGCTGGACGGTACCGACACCCTTTCGGGGTATCGATTGTGTGAGGAGAGGGCGAGCGGGGGGTCGTGCGAGGCATCCCGCTCGCCCTGTTGGCGGTAAGTCGTTGAGCGGGGTACCGCGACGACCGTCGCCGAAGGGGTGTTTCGTTACTCACGATCAAGCGTGAGACTATTCGTTCAGAGGCTGCTTCAGAACTCTCTTTGAGTCTTGCTTCAACCATCTCGCGAACGTCACTCTTAAAATGCAAAGAGAATGCCAGAACCTCCTGAGAGCCTCAAAATGAGGGATCAGGCCCGATGTGCTTTCTCATGATTTTGCTAACCCCTTGTTCTTAAAGGTTTTGTGGAATCGCTGGGTCCCGTTGTATTTTTCGCGGAGACTTGCCTCCTCGCCCTCTCTTGCCAGAACCGGCGACCTATCCTTAGGCTTTGCTGCCCGTTTCTCGCGCACTCTCCTCGGAGAGGGTTTGAGGCTCGAGCTCAAACTTGGAATTAGGGAGCAGTCGCGAGAGGAGAATCGCGATAGACTTCTGAGCCGGGATCGACGCAGCTTCTAAGAAGACAAGGGACATGATGGTGGAAGGGAAGAGTTCGGCGGTGAAGCTTCAGGGAGAATTCGAATCCGCAATCGCGGCGTTGCAGGACACTGGGAATCCAGGGTCACTCCGCCGCTGGTTTGATCGCTCGCTCGATGCGGATGGGTTGCCTGACCGCCTTGCGGTCTCAACCTGGCGCGATTTTTTGAAGCGGCTCGCGGATCTGCGTCAGGCTCGAAACGGCGACTGGCCTGAAGAGCTCGATGCCCGGATCGAAGGCTGGTTCCGGCAGGCGCTCCGCTTCTCACGCCCCGACGGCTCTCCCGTCTTCGGTGTCGCTGGGCCACAGGTCGAGACGAAGAGCCTGTTCCGCTACTGGGCGGAGAACCTGGCTGACCCGGGGCTCGATACGGTGGTGCGATGGTGGTTCCCCACGCGAGAGCGGCCGAGCTCTCCGCCGCCGCTCCCGGCCGCCGCTCGTCTCGACGTGCCGTTCGCGATGCTGCGATCCCACTGGCAGCCGTCGGGAGACTTCGTGGCTATCGACCACCGGCAATCGGGGCCTACGAGTTCCTTAGAGGTGTTTGCCGCTGGGCAGTCGTGGCTCGGCCCGGACTGGACCTCTAACGGCCAGTCCGCGGCGGCAACGCCGGCAGCCATGAGCACGTGGGTCTCGAACTCAACCGCGGATTTGGCCGAGTGGACATTCCGCGTGGGAGACTCGCGGGTCCGGCGCCAGGCCCTGGTCATGCGAGGACGGCGCCTTGCTCTCCTGGCCGATGATGTTGAGGGATCAAACTCGGAAATGGTCTCGCGCTTCGCCTTGAGGGAAGGGGTGGCGGCGAAACCCCTGCAGGGGAGCCGAGCGATCGCCCTCGAGAGCAAGGAAGGGCGGCCTGCCGTTCGGCTTCTTCCTCTCGGACTTTCCGACGTGGTTACCGTCGATAAGGACGGAAGCTTCGCCAGCGATGGAAAGAGCCTAGTCTTGAAGCAGACCCAGGAGGGGAAGAAAGGATGGCTTCCCTTGCTCATCTCCTGGGATCCCTTGCGCAATCGCAAGAACATTCGGTGGCGGCGCCTGACGGTGACCGAGCGAGGAGAGGTCTGCTCTCCGTCAACCGCGGCGGCCGTTCGGGTCACCTGGGGTCGGGACGAGACTCTGGTGATCTATCGAAGTCTCGCCCGTCCTTCGAATCGGGCGTTCCTGGGGCATCAAACCCGAGCCCGTCTTCTGGTGGGACTCTTCGACCGTGAGGGAAACCTCACCCCGATCTTCACGGTCGAAGAATAGACCCCACTCCTCTCATGGCTTCTGCCGCCGAGGCATCGAGGCGATCGCGAGCTGCGACAGGAGCACATAGGTCAAGGAAACAGCGACCGTGAGATAGCCGGTGTGCTGGTGTGGCGTGACCAACTTCGGGTTATGGCTGGAAGCGAGCAGCAGGCCCATCGTGAGCTGTGCAATCAGAAGGGCGGCTGTGAGAAATCCGAGGATGATCAAGAACGGTTTCATCGCGGTCGGTGGCCTCTGGGGGTTGATGGAGACGCGGTGGGGTCCGAACCTCGGACGTCGTCATTCCTCAGAGAGCATAGACAATTCCCATGCAACCGTCATCGCGGCGATCCATGATTCCCTTGTCGAGACGGTCTGAAGAAACGACACTCGTTCCATGCTTTCCGAACGTATACGCGAGAATCTCCAGGCCATCACCGCACGCATCGAGTCGGCCGAGACCCGGTCAGGGCGAGCCCGTGGTTCTGTCCGGCTTGTTGCGGTGACCAAGCGGAATGAAGCCGCCCGGATCCGACCCTTGCTCGAGCTCGGCGTTTATGATCTGGGTGAAAACTATCCCCAGGAGCTTTGGAAGAAGGTCGAAGAACTGGGGGACTTTCCCGTACGATGGCACCTGATCGGCCATCTCCAAGGGAACAAGGTGAAGAAGACCTTTCCCCTTGTGAAGATGATTCATGCGGTCGATTCCTTGAAACTCTTGCGCGATCTCGACCTCATGGCGGCGGACCTTCCGAAGGATGCCCGCCCTGAAGTGTGCCTGCAAGTGAACACCTCGGACGAGGAGGCGAAACATGGCTGGTCCCCCAGCGCCGTGCTTGCCGACGCCGATGCGATCGCCTCTTGCCGGCAGATCCCGATCGTGGGCCTGATGACCATGGCCGCCTGGGGAACCACGGCGGAATCGGCTCGGCCCTCTTTCCAGCAGTTGCGACTCTTGAGAGATGACCTTCAGGTTCGGACCGGCTTGCCGCTGGTTCATCTTTCCATGGGGATGTCCAACGACTTCGAGACCGCCATTGAGGAAGGGGCGACCCTGGTTCGTGTGGGCTCCGCTCTTTTCGAGGGGATCGAGGGATGATCGCCATCTCCGAGCATGCTGAGGGGTGCGTCCTTCCTATCCGCGCTCAGCCGGGTGCGAAGAAGAACGCCGTCCTCGGAGAGCGTGCCGGCGCACTCCGTATCGCGGTGTCTGCCGCGCCGGAGCGTGGAAAAGCAAACGAGGCGATCCGGACCGTGCTCTGTGAGAGCCTATCGTGCAAAGCTTCGCAGATTTCGATCCTCTCCGGGGAAACATCGCGTGATAAGCGCTTCTTGATCACAGGGATGACCTCGGACGAACTGGCCAGACGAGTTGCCGGCCTCCTGGCGGTTTCTCCGCCGTCCGAGTGACGCGACTCAACACGCCGACCTGACGACTTATTTACTTTTGGAAACTGGTATGTCCTCGAAACTGGAAGAGATCACGCTCGAGCCTTGGGTTGGCACGGTTCCCCCCTCTAGCGTTCGTGTTCCCGGCTCCAAGAGCATCACAAACCGCGCGCTGATCGTAGCCGCACTGGCACAGGGAGAAAGCCTCTTGACCGGGGCTCTCGACAGCGACGATACCCGGGTGATGGTCGACTCGCTCCAGCGGCTGGGAATCAGTGTCGAGCATGACACGACTGAGGCAAAGATCAAGATCCATGGATGTGGAGGGCGTATCCCCAAGAAGGAAGCGGAGCTCTTCGTTGCCAACTCCGGCACCAGCCTGCGGTTTCTGACCGCGATGGTGGCGACAGGGCAGGGGACGTACCGCCTCGATGGAACCCCTCGGATGAGGCAGCGTCCTGTCTCTGATCTCCTCGGGGCTCTCAACGGCCTTGGCGCTGATGCCAGGAGCGATCTTGGTACGGGATGCCCCCCGGTGACTGTCGTCGCTTCTTGCCTCGATGGCGGAAACGCCTTCGTGAAGGGGGATGTCTCCAGCCAGTTTCTCAGCGGTCTCCTGATGGCGGTCCCGTACTCGCGGGATACGACGACCATCGAGGTTCAAGGCACCCTCGTCTCTCAGCCTTACGTCACGATGACGCTCGACGTGATGGAAGCTTTCGGTGTTCGGATCGGAAACCGTAAGTATCGCCGCTTCGATATCCACCCCGCCCATTACTCGGGGCGCGAGTACGCGATCGAACCGGATGCCTCGGCCGCCAGCTATTTCTTCGCCCTGGCGGCTGTCACGGGAGGAACCGTCACTGTCGAAGGACTGGGCACGAAGAGCGTTCAGGGGGACATGGGCTTTGTCGACGTCCTCGAGCATATGGGATGCAAGGTGCAGCGGGAGCCGTACCAGACGACCGTCACGGGGGCGCCGCTCACGGGAGTCGCGATCGACATGAACGCGATCAGCGACACGGTGATGACCCTGGCGGTCGTCAGCCTCTTTGCCGACGGGATCACGCGGATCCGCAACGTCGGCCACATCCGCCACAAGGAGACCGACCGCATCGCGGCGCTCGCGACGGAACTCCGAAAGCTCGGGGCGACCGTTGACGAACTGCCCGATGGCCTTGTTATTTTCCCCCCGGCCAAGCTCCAACCGGCGAAGATCGCGACGTACGACGATCACCGCATGGCAATGTCGTTTGCCCTGGCCGGTGTGAAGTCTCCCGGCGTCACAATCCTGGACCCTGGTTGCGTGTCCAAGACCTACCCCGGCTTTTGGGACGATCTGGGCAAGCTCGCCCCCGGCGCGGCGCCTGCCTGACTGCGAGTCCACCGCAGAGCGATCTCGGTGGCCAGTTGGGCCATGGCGGAGAATGCGGCGCGATCGACGGCTGGATCCTTGTGGTTGCCATGGAGCCCAACACGGTGGGAGTCTCCTTGGCGCCAGCTCATCCGCTTCAGGCGATGAGGAATCCAGAGGTCAAGCGCGGCCTTGCGAGCGAGCTCTCGCACGGGCCGCTCCGTGTCCAGGAAGATTGTCGGACCCCGGCCGGCCCAACGGAATTCGATCACGAGCAACGGCTTGGCCGGGGATTCCAGGTCCAACATCTCGATCTCGCGCCGCGAATACGATCGCCACGACGGCTTCTCCACGGTTGCAACGAGCAAGACCCTGGCACGAGCTAGCAGTGTTCTGGGCATCGTTTGGAGGAGCCGGTCGAGGATCGCCGTGTCCGAAGCCGGTCCGTCGACCTGGCCCGCCCGTCGACTAAAAACTGCGCTCCCCAGAAGTGGAAGCCGCCTCTCGATCCAGGACCCATGACGGCGGGCTCCTTGGTCAGACGCGAAGAAAATCACCGAGCAGGGCCGATCGCATGGGTTGGGGAGAGAGGCAACGAGGGAATCGCCCTGATGAGAGGAGGCCGCGTCCCTTTTCCGAACCTGCCAGCCAGCCTGCTCGCACGCTCTCGCCAGGATGAGCAGTGGAGCATCAGTGAGCGGTGATGGCGTGCCGCTCGGGCGGGCATGCTGGCTTCTCGAGAAAAAAGAGAAGTTCATACGCGGTTCCTGGCACTTACGGCGGGGAAGACCTCCCCGAGGGGCGATACTCCTGGCGGCTCCACACCAGGGCTCACGAACCCGGGAGTGGAGACAAGTGTCAATGATTCACGAATCCTTGACGCTCTCGTATCGCACGGGGTAAGTTGAACCCGCAAGTGGCGGCAATGAAACCTATCTCCTTTTTCTCAATGCGGCTAAGAACGCGACGATCATGCTGAAACGGACAAAGACTTGCGGTGAACTGACGGTCGAGCACGTAGGGCAGGTCGTCACACTGAACGGTTGGGTCGATGCTTGGCGCGACTTCGGCGGCCTGGTGTTCATCGATCTTCGGGATCGCTACGGCTTGACCCAATGCGTCTTTGAGCCGGAAGTCGGCGAAGCGCTTCAGGCAGCCGCGCGTGAACTTCGCAATGAATACGTGGTCGCAATTCAGGGAGAGGTCGCTCCGCGCCTTCCTGGAAAGCAGAACCCCAAGCTCAAGACAGGGCAAATCGAAGTTCGGGCCAAGAAGCTCGAGGTCTTGAACGCGACTCCCACCCCACCCTTCGAAATCCAGGGGGCGGAGGCGAACGAAGAACTCCGGCTCAAGTACCGCTACCTCGACCTGCGCCGTCCCGCGATGCAGGAGATCTTCATTCTCCGCCACCGCATGGCTCAGCTCATGCGCAAGGCCCTCTCGGATCAAGACTTCCTTGAGGTTGAGACCCCGATCTTGGGCCGGAGCACGCCCGAAGGGGCCCGCGACTTCCTGGTGCCCAGCCGCGTTCATGCCGGCCACTTCTATGCCTTGCCGCAGTCGCCGCAGCTCTATAAGCAAGTGCTCATGGTAGCCGGCTTCGATCGCTACTTCCAGATCGCCCGCTGCTTCCGCGACGAAGACCTCCGCGCGAACCGCCAGCCGGAGTTCACCCAGCTCGACGTCGAGATGTCCTTCGTCGAGGACGAGGACGTCATGTCGGCCATGGAACCCTTGGTGGCGACACTGGCCAAGGAATTCACCGGCGAAACCCTTTCCCTGCCGTTGCCTCGGTTCGACTATCACGACGTGATGGAGCGCTATGGCAACGATCGCCCGGACCTTCGCTATGGAATGGAGCTGAAGGACCTAGCCGAGCTTGCCACGGAAACCGAGTTCAAGGTCTTCCAGCAGGCGAAAGAGTTCGGCAACCGGATCCGAGGCATCTGTGCTCCGGGGGGCGGTCAGAAGTACAGCCGGAAAGACCTCGATGGTCTGACCGAATTCGCCGGGACCTTCGGCGCGAAGGGACTGGTCTGGCTCAAGGTCGAAGCCGAGGGCTTCACCGGCCCCACGGCCAAATTCTTCCCGGCTCCCGTTCAGCAGAAGCTGCGCGAGCGGTTCGACGCCAAGGCGGGGGATTTGATCCTGATCGTCGCCGATACTCAAACGGTGTCGAGCCAGGCACTCACGAACCTTCGCTCGCGCCTGGCGCTCGAGCTGAACCAGTACGATCCCAAGAGCTATCACTATTCGTGGGTCGTCCGGTTCCCGCTCCTGGCCTGGGATGCGGAGGAAGGGCGCTACGCCGCCGAACACCATCCGTTCACGATGCCGCTCGAAGAGGATCTCCCCCTACTGGACACCGACCCGGCCAAGGTTCGGGCTCAAGCCTATGACCTCGTCGTCAATGGCGAGGAGTGTGGCGGCGGGACGATTCGTTGTCACGTTCCCGAGACGCAGGCCAAGATCTTCAGCCTGCTTGGTCTCTCGCCCGAGCAGGCCGAAGAGAAGTTTGGCTTCTTGCTCGGCGCGCTCAAGAACGGTGCTCCGCCCCACGGAGGCATTGCGCTGGGGTTCGACCGGCTTGTCATGCTCTACGCCGGACTGACCAACATTCGCGATTGCATCGCCTTCCCCAAGACCGCCCGAGGCGCCGACCTCATGACCGGTGCCCCTGGAGAGGTCGACACGCGGCAGCTTCGCGAGCTGCACATTCGCAAGTCGGAATAACTCGAGCTTCTCACGCTCGTTTGAGCTGAGAGTGTTGCACAGGGCCCTTCTGTCTCCGAAGTCTCTCCCGAACCATCGGCTTCGCCGTGCTTCGGGAGGGATGAACGGAACCAGAATGAGGTAAGGTTGTGAAGATCCCTCAACTGGGGTGTTCAGGGGCCGAACATTTCCCAGAGAGTCAGTCCGAGCTCGCAAAGCAGGATGACGACGATCAGGATCTCGAGCACAGCTTCCCAGGAGAAGTTCTTGAATTCCAGAAGCTTCTCGGATACCGACTCATAGGTGTCTTCGATCGCCTCGGCTCGTTCGTCGATAAGTTCGCACCATTCCTCGAGGCGCAGCTTTTCGGCGAGGGCGAGGTAAGTCTGGGCGGCGAGTTCCGTGGAGCAGTAAGGAAAGGGATCTGTCAGAGGGCCTTCAAAGTGGGGCAAATCGAGAACGAGCGCTCGGACGGCCTTGGCGTTCGCGATGAGCCGGTTGCGTTGCTTCAATGTCGAAAGTCGCGGCAGCGTGGCATGATCGAGGTCGCCGAACGCTTCCTCGGTGAGCCTGTCGATTTCCGCCTCGACTGTCAGGAAGCGCCAGTATTGCCCAACCGCCAGTAACACCGGCTCTGAGAGAGCTTTCCAGACGGCATCTGATGTTGTGATGCGAACGCCGTCGGATGAGATCTTGAGCACAAGATCGCCATCGCCAACCTGGGGAGGCTTGAGCCTGACGGTCTGTTCGGGGCGTTGCGGCCCGCTCGAGGTTCCCGTTCGTGGCACGGCCGGGGAGGCGGGCGTTCCGAACGGTTCAAAGCGAATGGTGAACGGATGAGGCTCATCGGATGCCGGCCCGACAGCCTCAGTGAGCCAGAAGCCCATGGGTAACGCGAAGCCGGGTTCGGGAAGCTTGTGGTCCGGCGATGGTCTGGGACCGCGCCCCGGTTTCCAGAGAGCTCGGTGTTCCGGAGAACGTGTGAGGTCGACTCCCCGGATTCGTTTGAGCGAGGGGAGATCCATGGTTCGAAGCGGGTTCGTAAGCTGAGTGTCCGAGATCATCGAACCTCCTGTTGTCTCCGGCAGACGGATTCCACCGTCTCTTGCCCGAGCGATCCACGCGAACCGACCGAAGGAAGATCATCGCGAAAGGCGATCGTGAGCCAGTTTGACGTGGTCACGATCGCCTTGTCCAGTCTTTGTTGGAGCAACGTCGCTCGCTCTCGGTGAGACATCCCACGTTCACCGCCGAGAGCACGGCGACCGGGAAAACCCGAGAGCACGCGCGAGCCGGCTGCGCCGGATGGCCTCTCGGCGAGCCGAAGTTCGGTTCGGGGAGCCGGATCTCCTGCGATTGCTCACAGGACGAGAACCGCTTCTTCCTCTTCCTGCTCGCTTGCCATGCTCTTGGCGATCCAGGACTCGACCGTGGCGTCGTCGAGAATCGCACCCGGAGCGGTCAGCGCGGTACGAAGGTCCTTGGTCAATGAGAACATGCCGACGTGCGTGATACCATCATACGAGCGGAGCTCGCTGGTCAGGCGATCCGCGATGCGCTGGTCCACCTCGGCCGGTGTGAGTCTCGAGGCGTCGACGGTTGGCGAGGCCGTAATGAAGCCCCACGGAAAGCCGAAGCTGGGAACGAACGTCAGGTGGGAACGCACGATCGGGAAGGCTTCACCGATGGTACGGACGAGCATGGCATGCTCTTCGTCGTCGGAGATCGCCGTTTCGAGGGCCTGGACGATGAGAACGCCGTCGGGACTGAGCCGCGAGGCGATCAACTCGTAAAACTCACGGGTGTAGAGCCGCATGGCCGGCCCGTGGTCGAGGAAGTCGGTGATATCGCAGATGACGATATCGAACGTCCTCTCGGTCGTTTCCAGGTAGGCTCGGCCGTCGCCGATGACGACCTCGGTTCTTGGATCGTCGAAGCTCCCCTGGTGCCACTCAGGGAGATGGGTCTTACAGGCTTCGACCAGCTCTCCGTCGATGTCGACCATCGTGACGCGTTCGATGGAATGATAGCGAAGGATCTCGCGTAGGGTTGCCCCCTCTCCGCCGCCGATAATCAGCGCGGTTTTGGGGTTGGGATGGGCGATCATCCCCGGGTGCACAAGTGCTTCGTGATAGACGTGTTCATCGTCTTCCGAAGACTGCACGAGCCCGTCGAGAACCAGCATTTTGCCGTACGCCGGGGTCTCGACGATTTGGACGTCCTGAATGGCCGTCTTGATCATCGTGATGGTCCGGCTCACGGCGAAGAGATAGACCTCATCGCCATCGGATTGCTCCGCAATCCAACGCTTTCCTTTCGTCTGCTCCATCGGTAGGCGCTCCATCAAGCCGACTGGGGAAGACTAGCGATCATCGGTGCGACAAACCCAACCTTCGGTGAATTCAAGCGCTGTTCATGCCCCCCGAGTTTTGAGGGGACGCCCCGATCGAGCGTTGTCGTATGAACTTGCTTGGCTTTTAGCCGATTTGCGAGATACACACATGCCTGGTCGGGAAGCGTGTGGCGCCCGCACGTGTAAATGTCGATCGCGGCGTAACCATGCTCTGGCCACGTATGGATCGAGATATGAGATTCGGCGAGAAGAACGAAACCGCTCACTCCACCGTTCTTGAAGTCGAAAATCTCGTCGGAAAGAGCGGTCGCTCCCGCCGTTCGAGCGGCCTCCAAGAGTAGCCGCCGCATCACCTTGGAATTGCTCAAGAGGGCCGCGTCGCAGCCGTCGAGCTCCGCGATGACATGTCGCCCCAGCGTGTCCATACTGGAAGTGGCCTCCGTGGCCGAGCGATTAACGCGAGGGATTCAATATTAAGGCGAGGAGGGGGGAGGCCTTGCCACAATCCCATCGCGAGTTGTGATCAGCCTTCAAGAGATGGCGACGCACGATTGTCGCGTCTTGTCCGGCTCGTCCATGACTCGAAGACGAGCGTACCGTAACAATCATCGCGTAAAGTCGCAAGGTCCCTTAACAGAATCTCGTGGGAATGGCAGCCAGTTTATAGGGTTTTTCGAGAAGAACCCATCCGGTTCTCGGATAGAATAAAACGCTTGGATATGGACGTGACTCACAGCCCTGCAAGGGATTGCGCCGAGCCGGCAGGGCTAATTCTTGGGCGCAGAAATGTGGTCGTCTCGACAGTCTCGCTCACAAAGAGTAGAGTGATGCGACCCCTTCTGTGTGGAAATAACTCCCCCCCATTGATCGAACAGACATTCGTCTTCCTCGGTTAGTGAGGAATGCCCATAGGTCGACTGTCCCGAGCATGGATTCGCTCGTGAAGTTGAAAGAGCGGTCGTCGATCGGATTGTTGATTTGCCTTTGCAGCGGCTGTGCTCTGCCAGGGCCAACCCCTGCACGTACTCAGGTTGATCAAGGATATGTCGAAGCAACAACCAACGCGGATTCCGGCGCAACTCCTTTCGTCGGGCCGGTTGCGAGTTCCGAGACAACGTCCGTTGCCGGTGTGAAACCCGGGGGTGTCCGTCGATATTTTCCGCCACTTGACCGCTCAATCGCCCGAACTTCGAATCGCTATGTGCCGCCTTCACCGACAGGCGCCGTCGGTGGAAATGCACCGGTGCGGACCGCGCCGATGGCCGGCTTCGATGACGAATTTCGATTGTCGACTCCCTCTGCCGACGCTCCCGGCGGAAACGACACCGAGCCGGTAAACTCTGCAAAGGAAGGGGCCTCGGCGACAAAATCCCCGCGAGTCGCGCGCCAAGGTCAATCCGCGCGCGAAGAGTCGGAACTCGATCGTCTGGTGCAAAACGACGATGAGGAATCAGAACTCGATCGCTTGATCCGAGGCGATGATCCGCCATTGCCGCGCCGTTCACGGAGTGGTCGAGCAGGGGGGCTACCCGCCGAAGAAGATCAAGAAGATACCAATCTCGATCGCCCCAATGCTGAGCGACGAGGCGGCGGTGGCGGGCCCACCAAAACCAAAGAGGAAGAAGACGAGGGAGACGAGGACGAAGAAGAATTTAAATCCGACTTGTTGATCAAGGCTCTGGGGATGGAAGAATCTCCCATCTCCATTTTTGGGTGGACGCAGGTGAGTTTCACCGGCAATCCCGCGAGCCCCAAAGATGGGATGAACTTTGGCGTTATTCCCAACGACCAGGCCAACAGGCTCTTGCTCCAGCAGCTCTACATCGTCGTCGAGCGTCTGTTTCAGAACGACGACGACCAATTCGATTATGGCTTCCGGATCGACAATCTCTTTGGAACCGATTGGCAGCAGTTCCATGCGGTTGGGTTCTTCGATGGTGCTTTCAAAGCCAACCACATTGGGTATGAGCCGCTCCAAATGTATGGAGAGCTTCACTTTCCTGTTCTGACGCCCGGTGGGCTCGACGTGAAGGTGGGGCGATTTTTCCCCCTGGCGGGCTATGAGACTGAGCGGGCGCCGGCCCGGCCCTTGAACTCCACGAGTAACCTTTTCGCCTTCTCTTTGCCCTACACGAACATTGGCGTGATGACGACCCTGCACGTTAACGACCAGCTCAACATATACAATGGCGCCGTCAACGGCTTTGACAACTGGCTCAGTGCGAGCAACCGGTGGGGGTACTCCGGGGGAGTGAGCTGGGACTCGAAGGACTCCCGAACCAACTTTACGGTCACGTTCAACTGGGGCCCGAACCAATTCCCCGGTTTCTTCCCGGCCAATTTTCAACTAGCGCCGTCAGGTGTCACTCAACCTCCCTTTCTGGCGGGGAGGCGGAATCGGGCCTTCCCCACGGGAAATGAAACGCTCTTCACCGAGGTCTTGATTCACAAGTTCACGGAAGACTTTTCGCTCATCATGGAGTCGGACCAGGGATACGAAACCAACGTACCAGGTCTGGGACCGAGCGGGACGACTCAAAACGGCGGCTGGTATGGCATCCTGGCTTATCTGCTCTACGACTTTTCCGACAAGGTGACCGGGGTCTATCGCTTTGATGCCTTCCGCGATCAGAACGGTGTTCGGAGCGGCTTCAATGACACCTACTATGAAACGACCCTCGGGCTGATCTACAAACCCAGAAGTTGGTTCTGGGTGCGCCCGGAAATTCGTTTTGACTGGGCGAACGGACGCCCCCCCTACAACGGGGACACGTCCAATCACCAGTTCACTTTAGGAGCCGACGCGATTTTCCTGTTCTGAAGCCGGAGCGAAGAGCGTTCTCTGGGCTCAGGTAGCGCAGATACCCGCGAGATCTCGAATAGCGGCCTGGGCGACGGGGCTTGGGCAAGACCAGACGAGGAAGAAGAGTGCCTGGCGAGCCCATTGTTGGGCCGCGTCTTCCCGGAGGAAGCCTGTCCCTTTACGCGCCGTGAGATAGGCTTGGGTGATTCTGAGGACCAGGGCGTTGGCCTGGGCTCGGACTTGCCCTGAGGGAAGGGCGTGGGGGTGCCCGAGCGCGGTCGCCTCAAGCGCCTTCCAGAGCTTGATCCAGGCCTCCGACATGGCCTCGACCGGTTCCACCAGGTCTTCACGCCTCGGAGCCTCGGCTTCAAGCGCATTCAGCGCGGCTCGAGCCTGGCCGAGGGCAAGTGCTGATGTCTCGAGTCCTCCAGTTCCCGCGGCTCCGGGAGTCGCCATGACATCTTCAGACGGACCCGCCAGAATATCCGCGGAGGACGCCGGCACCTCCTGGCAAAGAACTTCCGAAGTGCTCGAAGCCTGAAGTGCGGCGAGCCTGAAGGGCTCATGCACCGAAAAGCCGGGCCGATTGGTGGGAACGGCAAGGAGGAGCTGGCGTCCGTCGTCGAGCGCTGCCCCGGTGACGATCACATTGGCGTGGGCCGCTCCAGTCACCCAGGGCATCGAGCCGGTGAGCTGGTATTCGCCGGGAGCGACCTCCGTGGCTGCCATGGCTCGAGGCCCCAGACGCCGGGATGTGGTGAGCTGCGAAATACCCACCGTGGTAAACGCACGCCCCTCGCTGATCTCACGGAGCCAGTAGGCCGCACCGGGACGGTCTGATGCTGCGAGCAACCGCCGTACGCCCGCGTCATGCTGCGAGAGGACGAAGGCTGCCGTCAGGCTGCCCACCGCCACGCGTGTGTAACGTTCCAGGAGTTCCCATCGCTGACAACCAGCGCCTCCCCATTCCTGCGGAAGGACCCAACGTGTCGCGCCCCCCTCGACCAGAATGGACCAGAGTTCGTCGGACCAGGCCCCGGCCTGGTCGACGGGTCCGTCGACTTCGGAAAGCCGCGAGACCATGGTGGCCAGGCCCGCGTCGTGTTGTGTGGTTGCCCAGGAGAAATGCGTCGAAGGTTCTTGGCTCATCATGGTAGTCTGCCGCAGTGGGATCAGTTCGCCAAAAGAAATTCGCACGGATGCTAGCGAGAGTTCACAATGGCTCCCCCTTATTGCTACGACTATCCGCGCCCGGCAGTCACAGTCGACCTGGTGGTCATCGCGCTGGAGGAGGATGGACTCCACGTGCTCTTGATACGTCGCGATCGACCTCCTTTTGCAGGACACTGGGCATTGCCGGGGGGATTCCTCGAGATCGATGAGCCTGTCGAGGTAGGGGCGCGCCGTGAACTGAAAGAGGAGACCGGCCTCGACGTTCCCGGTCCCATCTCATTTCTGGGAGCCTTCGGCGCTCCCGGGCGAGACCCGCGGGGACGGACCATCAGCTTGGTCTACATCACCACGGTCCGCACCCCGGTTCCCGGTGTTCGAGGAGGTGACGACGCCTCGGACGCTCAATGGATCAAGCTAAGCGATGCGGTCTCCTTGGCCTTCGATCACGACGATATCATTGCCCAGGCCCGCCACTGGCTTCTGACCGCCGCCGAGACAGGGGAATGGGGGCTCTCGCTGCTCCCCCCGCGCTTTGCGATCGACGATGTCAAACGGCTCCTGAGTGCCGCCGGTGTATCGACGAGGAGGGCGTCAGGGTGGATCCAGCAGCGATTGAAGGCTGGCCAGATCCGCGCGGTGCCTCGCAAGGAAGGTTACTTTCAAAGCGCCAGGGGTGAATCCAAGAGACGCTGAAGCGGCGCGTTCCCACACTTCACACACCGCCTAGACGGCGTCACGGGCGAGGGCGAAACCTCTCACGCCAGCTTGGCCGTCGCGCGGCATCAAGTGCACTGACAAGTGGCCAAGCTTGTCAGTGCGATCTCGCGCTGGGATGTCTGGCTATGTTGAGGCGGTTGTCCGCCTCTGTCCCAAGGAGAACCGCTCACTGGGCTGAGAGATCGGCCTCGCAGAGAATCTCAAACCCCATGGCCCGCAGCGCGGTTCCCGCCTGTTCGATGCTGTCGACGTGCATGGCGACAGCGCAGCGCCCATGTGGATGGACGATCAGCGGATAGGCATAGTGGATATTGATCTCAGCGCGGAGGAGAGCCGTGCAAAGATCGGAAAGGGATTGAGGACCCGCCGGGAGCTCCGCTGCGAGCAGCTCGTTCTCGGCGAATGCCAGCTTATGAAGCGCGAGGATCTCTCGCCCTTGTTCCGGGTGGCTCAAGACGAGCCGCAGAATCGAGCAATCCGCCGAGTCGGAGATTGTCAGGCCGACGATTCGGACTTTCGAACCGTGAAAAGCCCGAACCACTTCCAGTAATTGACCGACCCGATTCTCTAGGAAAACCGAGAACTGAGTGATCGAGGGCCAGCTGCGCCCTTGCAAGGTTTCGAATTCAACCTCACTGCCTCCACCCTCGCCAAAGCTCATAACGACCCTCGCTCGGTCCTCGGTGCGGGCCGGGGAAATTCGGTTCTTCTGAGCACACCGAAGTTTAATATTTAGGACGTGGCCGGTCAATGGTACGGCCACGAGGCAAGACAGGGGGCGCGATACGGAAGGCTATTCGCTATCGACACTAAAAATCATATCGAGCCGAGAGTCCGTAAACTCTCGGCTCGATGTGTTGTTTGCCGGAATGAATTAGGAAGAGGCTAACGATCAGGAGCCTTTCGCGGCGGTCGTGACGGCCGTCTTGGCGGCGTCGCTGGCCTTCTTCTCGAGCGCCAGAGCGTCGATCTCGGTCCTGAGCGCCCCCACCTTGGCGATGGCCGCATCCATCGCCGGCTTGTTTGCGGCAAGAGCCTGGTCCGCGGCGGCCTTGGCGGCGGTCGCCTGGTCAACCACGGTCTTCTGAGCCGTTGCTGCGGCGGTGGCCGTCTGCAAGACGGCACGCAGGTCAGCCACGACTTTCGAGGCGGCCTCGCGTTCGGCAACCGCCTTTTGCACAAGTGCCTGGGCCGCCTTGACCCCTTCGGTGGCTGCGTTGATCGCGACGGCGGCGACTTCCACCGCCTTGGTTCCGGCGTTCTTCTCTTCGGTTAGCTTGTTGCGCTGGGCTTCGGTGGCGACGTGGCGAGCCACCACGACGTCGAGAGCGACCTTGAGGTCGACGTAGCGCTTGGTTTGCGTGTCAAACTCGGCGACCGCCTGGCCGATGGCGGCTTCCGTCGTGGCAGCCTTGAGGGCGGCCAAAGCGGTTTCCACTCCCTTGACCTGGCCGGCCTTGTCCCCTTGGGCCTTCATAATCTCGGCCTTGATGCTGACCAGGGCGTCCGAAGCCGCTTTCTCGGCGGCTGCTTTCTCGGCGACGGTCTTCTCCGCGGCCGTCTTCACGGCGGCGGCCTGGACCAGCTTGGCTTGGGCGGCGGCCAGTCCGTCATTCATGGCCTTTTCCACGGCCGCCTTCTGCTGCACCCCTTGGTCGGCCTGGTTTACCTCGTTGGTCTTCTGTGCGACAACCTGCTGAGCGGCGGCGAAGACCTTCTGAGTTTCAGCGACGACCGCAGCCTTGTCAGCGACCGCCTTGACGAGGGGCTCGAACTGCTTGGTGGCGGCCTCAGCGGCGACCAACGCCTGCTTCGCCTGCTCGAGCCGAGTGGCAATGGGAGCAGGATTCGCAGTCAGGTTCGCGAGACGCTTGCCGTCTTTCAGCTCGAAGACGCGAATCTCACCCGTCCAGTCGCTGGCGATGACTTCGCCGGCATCATGCGTGAAGATTGCCTCGAGGGTCAGGTCGCCGAACGGCTCGAGGTCGCGGATCTTGCCTCCATTGGCGTCCCAGAGGCGGGCGACACGATCGCGTCCGGTCGTTACGATGCGCCCGTCCTTCGCCATCCGAACCGAGGCCACGCCGCCGCCGTGGGCTCCCCAGCTCTTGATCTGGGTGCCGTTCTCCATTTCCCAGAGCTTCACCGTGCCGTCTTCACTCGAAGAGGCGAGGACGTTGGAGTCGAGCCGCCAACTGACGTCGGTGATTGCCAGGTTATGGCCGCGCAGGTCGAAGAACTCGCGTCCCGTAGCGGCCTCCCAGACGACCAGCCCGTTGTTCCGGTCTCCCGAGGCCAGCAAGACGCCGTCAGGGCTGAACTCGATTGCGGTGACCCACTCGGTGTGTTTCTTGGACTCGTAGACGAGTTGGCCGTCCGCTGTGTTGTAAACCCGAAGGATTTTGCTCGGGCCGCCGATGGCCACCATGCCGTGGTCGGGGCTGATATCGGCCGCGAGAACCGCGTCATATTCCTTGCCGATTTCGAAGACCCGCTTTCCGGTCTTGACGTCCCAGACCACCGCCAGGCCCGACTGACCTCCCCGGCCTCCTCCCGCAAGCAGCAGGCCGCCGTTGCGGCTGAATTTCAAAACATGAATCGAGCCTTCAGGGAAGGGAAGGACGCCGGCGAGGTGATTATTCGACGTGTTATAGAGGAGAACCTGTTTATGTCCGCCAATGGCGATGAGCGGAGCCCAGGGGCTGTTGGCCATCGCGGTGACGGCGTTGGTCCGCGGGGCCACCACCACCGGCTCGGTCAGCAGGTTCTCGGGCATGGCCGGAGGACCCACGGGCTTTCCAGCCGCGGACGGATCGAGTTTGAACTCGAACTTGGGCTTGGCTTTGACCGTCGCCATGCTCCCGCTCGTCTCGAGTGCTCCCCCTTCGATCCACTGCCGGATCACTTCGATCTCGGCGTCGGGGATCTTGGGAGAGTTGGGGGGCATCTTGGGCTCCTCTTTATGCGTGATAAGCGCAAGGAGTGTGCTACCCTCGGGATCACCCGGCTCAACGACCTTTCCTGAGCCTCCACCCTGCATCGTGCCGCCGAAGGTCTCGAGGTTGAGACCCCCCTTCTGCTTGTCACCGTTGTGGCACGAGTTGCAGCGGTTCTTGAAGACGGCGGTGACCTGATCCTGGAAGGTCACCTTGGCCTTGGCGTCCGCCGCTTCGGACAGCGCCGCGAACGCAGGCGAAACCGTGATCCCGAAGAACAGGGCGAGGAGGCGTTTCCCACGCATATTCAAAAGCCTCACAAACCACCGGAGCTGGGCTCGGCCCGCTCCGGCCGGCAAGGAATTCGTTGAGGTCGAGAACTCAGGTCAAATCTATGGAGCTTAGAGGCTGTCTAGAAACCTCATGCCTGCGGATAGTCTATCGGGCGGGTCGGCTGAGCCGGGGCATTGCGTTTGCTCCTCCCCGGCCACACCCAGGCGGTTTGTACCACCGACGTCAATCTGCAGCGAGCCCCTCATCAATAGGGGATCGTCGGCGTCAATGGTTGAAGAGGAACTCGCGACTGTTGAGCAAAGCCCAGAAGATGTCATCAAGGGCCTGCTGCGGGTTGCTTCCTTCACCCATCGAGGGAAGGAGCTTGTCGATCTCCTCCTTGCTGGGTGTTCGAGACAGCGTTCTAATATACAAGTCGATAATCCGCTCTTCGGGGAATTTCTTGGTTGTGAGGACCTTGGGGATCAGGCCCCCTTGCTGGATCTTCGCGTTCACCGTGTCGCCGTTGAGCAAGTGCAGAGCCTGCGAGAGAGTCGGCTCCATCTTCACTTCGCACGAGCAAACCGTCTCGCGGGTGGCGCGACCGAAGGTCGTGAGGAAGTAAGTCGAGCTGGCACCATCGGCGATTTGAACGGCCCGAGCGCCGAGGGGCAGTCCCTGGAACTTGTCCTTCGTATCGGTCGCGACGGAGATGGCGTCGAGCAGGTTCTCCGCCTTGATCCGGCGAAGGTTGGCGTGGGCGAAGTTGCGCTCGTCCGTCGCGTTGCTCTCGTTCCGCTGCGTTGATCGTTGATATGTCCGCGAGTTGCAGATGTCGCGAACGAGACTCTTGAGGTCGTACTTCGACGCGGTGAAACGCTTGCCCAGTTCCTCGAGCAATTCTGGGTTCGAGGCGGGGTTGCTCACGCGGAAGTCGTCAACCGGCTCCACAATGCCCGCACCGAAGAAGTGAGCCCAAACGCGGTTCGCGAATGAGGCGGCGAACCAGGGGTTCTGCGGTGACGCCAGCCATTTCGCCAGGACGACTCGCCGGTCCTTGCCGGCCACATCGGGAACCTCTCCTCCCAGGAACTTGGGCTTCATCACCGCGCCGCCGACAGGGTGATTGACCTCACCGCCGCCGGAGTTGAAGAAGATAATCTCTCGGTAGTCTTCACCCCCCTTGCGGCCGATCTGGGAGAAGAAGGCGGCAAAGCCGTAGTAATCGTTCTGGGTCCACCGATCGAACGGGTGGTTGTGGCACTGGGCACACTGGATTCGCATGCCCATGAAGACCTGGGCGACGTTCTCCGTCAGGGCCAGGGTTTCGGGGGCGGCGAGGTAGAAGTTGGTGGCCGGGTTTTTGAACACGCCGCCGTTGGCTCCCAGGAGCTCCTGGACCATCTCATCCATCGGAGTGTTCTTGGAGAGCTTTTCCACCAGCCAGTTGTAGTAGAGGAACGTCGACTTCTGGCTGACGTTGCGGACCTGGTCGGTGCGGATCTGGAGCATTTCAGCCCACTTGCCCACCCAGATCTCGGTGAACTCTTTTCGCTTGAGAAGCTCGTCGATCAGCTTGGCACGCTTGTCAGCGTCCGTGGAGGCCATGAACTGGTTGAATTCTTCGATGGTGGGGGGCAGACCGACGATGTCGAAGTAGACCCGGCGCAAGAAGGTCTGGTCGTCGCAAAGCCCCGAGGGAGCGATCCGAAGCTTGCGGAGTTTCTCAGCCACCAGCTTATCGACATAGTTGGCATCCGGCTCCGAGGGGTACTCAAACTTCAGCCCCTTGGGCAAGACGATCATTTGCGAGCCGACCGTGAAGGTCTCGAATCGGGCCATCACGAAGGCTTCGCCACGATCCCCCGCGGTGACGAGCCCCGCTCCATCAACGGCGGCGGAGACATCGTTGTTCGAGAGGAAGACGCAGAGGCGGGTGACGTCACGGTCGGTCCCGTCTGAGTAACGGGCACGCACGGTCATCTGTTGCGTGGCCCCTTTACCGTCGAGAACTCCCTGCTTGGGGTACAGGTCAACGCCGACGACCTTGGGCAGCTTTGAGGCATCGTCATTCAATGCACCCGCTTCGATCCAGTGCAGGATCGTCTGGTACATCTCGCTGCCGATCTCGAATCGCTTGCCACCGGTGTGCTGAACGGCACCGACTGACTTCTCGAGGAGGGTGCTGTCCGCAGGAACCGAGAGGTTGATGCGTCGTCCCACCATTTCGCGGGTGAGACGGAAGTGGTCGCCATCCGGGTCGAACCCGAAGAGGGAGATGCGAAAGCCGTCTTTACCGCGTGCCGCGCCGTGGCAGCTTCCCGTGTTGCAGCCCGCCTTCATGAACACGGGCATCACGTCGAGCCGGAAGCTGACCGGGGCATGAACGGTGGCTTGAGCCACCTTCACGGGGAGGGACAGCGTTTGGCCGCCGAAGGCAATCGCCATCGTGGTCGCGCCATCCGCAACCGGGAAGAAGGTCGCACCGTCTCGACGCACGAGGGCCGGATTGGCCAACGTGAGGGTCGACTCCTTGGTCACGTCGCGTGTGATGCCGTCCGCGTAGGTCGCCTGAACGACCACGGCCTGACGATCGTCGCCGGTCGTCAGGTTGATGTCGGGAGGGAATACCTCAAGCTTCGTAAGAGCAGCCTGCTGGGCCTGCGCTCCCGAAGGTATAAGGCCGAGCAGCGCGGCTAGGGCGACGCATCCGCGGGCGAGCTTGGTGACTGTCATCGTATCCTTTCCTCTTCACTTCTGGTCGGTTCGCGTGCGATTACCACACCGTCTGCAACAACGAGAGGCTAGGGGTATTTACTTCCCGGCCTTGGCGCGTTCTTGAGCCTCGAGGCGAAGCTTTTCAAGCCGGCTCAAAGGCTTCGCGGGAGCGGCGGCTGGCGCTGCGGCGACCGGCATCGGGGCGGCGGCCGCGGGAGCGTTGGGTTTCGGGGGAATCGGAACGTCGATTCGCAATTGGCCGGTGCCGATGTTGTGCACGATCGGCTCGCCGTTCATGGTAATGATCACCTGACAGAAAAGGCTCGCGTGGTTGCCCGCGGGAGAGATCTTGTCGGTCTTGATATGGAAGAGCAGATCTTTGCTGTCTTTGGTGATCTTCTTGGCGTCGGTGGTTACCTTGTTGGGCAGGCCGTAGAGAACGACCGAGGCTTCGCCGGGGAAGTCAACGGCCTTCGCCACATTGACCACCATGTCTACCTCTTTGCCTTGCTCAACGCTGGCGGCCTGGTAGGTCAGCCCAACGAACGGAACGGCGATCGATAGTTTGGCGAGTTGGGACGAGACCATCACCGGGCCGGTGGGACCGGAACCCGTTCCATTGACGACAATCTTCCAGGTCTTGATCTCCGCGCCACCATCGGCGTTGATAGGAATCAGGGCCTCGTTCTGCTTCTCGGGGATGACGACGCCTCCGGCGGATCCGACGCCTGGCGGGTTCCAGGGAAGCGACACGGCGATCGGGGCCGTAAACCCGGGCTTGCGGGTCGCGACGACCTTGAGGTTCATCGACCCTCCCCTGACCAGAGGCACCTTGGGCTCGACCACCTCGATAGAGAAGGGGGCCTCTTCCGTAACGACAACCGCAAGTCTGTCGACGGTTCGGGTCCAGTAAGGCAGGTTCGCGTTGATCAAGCTCAGGACCAACTCGATGGTCTGGCTGAAGTCGGACGGAATATTGATCTTGGGATCAACATGCTTTCCGATGAACGTCGCCAGGGCACCGGCGAGCGGTGCGTCTCCCTTTGCGTGGAAGAGAACGGGGAAGGTGCCGATGGTCGCCGACATGGTGTCGGCCTCGAGCGTCACTCCCGGGGGCAGGTCGTTGGCGGAAATCAGCAAGTCGCCCCCGAAGTCCGCGCGGCTCGCGTTGATGAGGATGGCCTGACGATTATTTCGAGGTACCGCCACGGCGATCGCGCCGGTTCCTCGCGGAAGGGCCTCGCTGGGGACGCTCAGGGCGAGCCGTGCTTCAACAGGGGTGACCTCGATCCGATAAACGTAGTCGGGTCCACCGTTCTGAAGCTGATCCACGAGGGTGATGACGTATTCGCCATCGGCCGGGATTTGGAAGCGGATGTAGCTGTCCGGCCCCTGGCTATCGTCGTTCCCGGCGGCGGCCCCGGCGTTACGAGCACCGATGTAAAGCACCGGGTCGAGAGGGGACCGCAGGGAGCGGGCGAAGACGCGGATATCGTAGACCTGTCCCTTGCCTGCCTTGAACACATAATGATCGGCGTCCCCCTTCTTGCCGATGGTCCCGTTGAGAGCCATCGGAGGAGTGAACGCCGTCGCGGTCGGATGATTGTCGTTAGGCTCGGCCTCGATGACGTTGCCGAACGTTGAGAGGCGGAACAGGTTGGGGTAGGGGGCGGTTCCATTGGCGTCCTGGGCCACGACCCCGAAGTCGCGTCGGGACGCGGCGGGGAGAGCCACCTTCGTCGTGGTCTCTCCGCTGACGTCGCCTAGCCACTTGACGTCGACCGTCTCGTTCAGCTTGCCCCCCGCTGGCAGCGTACCGGTCGGCCGAGGGAAGTTTCCGACGTGGAGCCGGTACAGGCAGGCTCCATTGCCGGCATAAGCACTCTCTCGCACGAGGATCAGATACTTGCCGTCTGCCGGGGCCACGGCCGAAGCCGCACCGTCTTGCCAGACGAGGGCCGAGTCGTCGCTCGAGGCGAGCTCGAAACGCTTGGAATCAAGGATGGCGACGTAGGGGTCGAAGTGGGTGATCCCCAGGCGGGCTCCCTCCACCTCCGCGCTGATGCGTTCCCCCTTCTTGGCCTCGACGACGAAGTAGTCTGCGTCTTCGTTGTCAGCCACACCGTTGACCGTGGAGTTCATCGTGATCGGCTGAGGGGTCGTGAACTCATTGTTCGGCTCGACTTCGACGAGTTCCTTCAGGCCTCCCACGCTAAAGCTGCGGAGTTCGCTGATGCCGGTCGCGGTACGGAGCCGGACGTCGTGAAGGCCCAGGGGGCAATCGGGGGCGATCTTCAGGGTGGCTTTGACAGCGCCATCGTTCACCACCTCGAGCTTCGTGGTGATGATCCCTGGTTGATAGAAAAGCAATTCCTTGGCGTCGGCGAGTCGAGCACCGCCGAGCGTGACCACGACCTCGGTCCCGCGTTGCCCTCCCTGCGGACGGAGAGACGCCATGCTGGGAGAGGCTGCGACCGCCTGCGAAGCGAGAAACAAAGAGGCGACCACACCGAGGATGGGGCGGAAGGTTGGCATGGTGGGAAGGTCCGGGCAGGAAGGTAGGGGGCGTCGGCGCCGGTGCGTGTTGTCAGTTCGCGAGCAGGCCGTCTCAACTCAACGCAGCTCGACGACAGCAGGCCGTGACGCCGTATGAGACGTCACGGCCCTGTTTCAGGACGACAGAATTAGACGAGCAGTTCGGTGCGAACCTTGCCGCCGTCGACGATTTCGATGGGGCGGTTGCCCGGCGCCATCAGTTCCTTGTCAGCGACAATGCCGAGCTGGTGGTACACGGTGGTCGCGAGATCTTCGGGACCAATCGGGTCGCGATCGGGTTCCGTGGCCGTGGCGTTCGAGGCGCCATGGACATAGCCCTTCTTGACGCCGCCACCCGCCAGAACCACGCTGAACACCTTGGGCCAGTGGTCGCGGCCGGCGTCCTTGTTGATCTTGGGGGTACGGCCGAACTCCGAGGAGACCATGACCAAGGTCCGGTCGAGCAGGCCGGTGCGGCTCAGGTCGTTGATCAGGGCCGAGAAGGCCTGGTCGAAGGCGGGCATGGACTGCCGCATACCGGCGGCGATTCCCGCGTGCATGTCCCATCCGCCGTATTGGAGGCAGACGAGCCGGACACCGGCGGCCACCAAGCGGCGGGCCATCAGCATGCGCTGACCGGCGGGGTTACGACCGTATTCATCGCGGATCTGCGCCGGCTCGGCGTTGATGTTGAAGGCTTCGCGGGCCTTCTGCGAGCTGATCAGGCTGTAGGCTCGCTGATAGAACGTGTCCATCGCGGCGAGGCCGTCCCCCTTCTCCTTTCGGGCGAAGTGGTCGTTGACGGCGTCGAGCACATTGCGGCGCGTGGCGAACCGAGATTCGTTGATGCCGTTGGGCAGGTTCAAGTCCTGGACGCGGAAGTTGCCGTCGGCCGGGTCGCTTCCCAGGCTGAACGGGGAGAACGAGGAACTGAGGTACCCGGTTCCCGCGTAGACGTTCGGCTGGCTGGGAACGCAGACATAAGGCGGAAGGTTGTTCTTCGGACCGTACTCGTGCGAGACCACGCTACCGAAGCTGGGATACTGAAGAGCCGGGCTGGGGCGATAGCCCGTGAACATGTTGTGCGTACCGCGCTCGTGAGCCGCTTCACCGTGCGTCATCGAGCGGATAATGGTCAGCTTGTCAGCAACCTGCGAGGTCTTGACCAGGGTCTCGGAGAACGACTCCCCTTCGATCTTGGTGGCGACGTGTCCCAGCTCACCCCGATATTCGATCGGAGCGAACGGCTTGGGGTCGAACGTCTCCTGGTGAGCGATACCACCAGGCAAGAAGATATGGATAACCGAGTCCGCCTTGGCCGTAATCGGAGCGTAGTTCTTGAGCTCGGCCCGGGCCTGAAGTCGGAACATGTCTCCGAGGCTGAGACCGAAGCCCATTGTGCCGACGGTCAAGAATCCTCGGCGACTGATGGAGCGCCTGGAGCTGCCTTCTGCCATCGATCGTCTCCTTCGGAGATTAAGGGAGGTCGTTTGCAATGAGCCTGGGTCGCACTATGTCAAACCATGCAAAAATCGCCGCGTAGCGAACAAAAGGCAGGTTTCTCAACGACGATCGCCGGAATTTCGCGACACCCACAAGGCAGGCGGGCATTCGAGCCGTCGAGATTTTCGGAGAGTTTTAAGGCAAGCTCTTATCCGGTGGGGGGCAGACCCATCGCCGCATACGCCGCGGCCTTCCTTAACGATTAACCGAACCGCTCAAGTTGTGATGCCAATGTTCAACAATGACCCTATTGTTACCCACAACTACGGATTGGATGCAAGCGGTGTTGGCGCTTTTTTTTGAGACCTCACATTTGTCCCGCCTCCTGTTGCTTAAAATCTTTCTCGGAAAAGTTTTACGTTACCTCAACACCCGCCTCTTTCCGCGCTCTTTTTTCGCGAATTTGATGCGTCGTCGCGACAGAGGACGACGGCCCTCGGAAGCGAGAGATTCCGCGGCGGGTTCCCTACCTGGTTGAAGCCGACCAGGTGAATCCGTGGAACTGGGTCGTGAGCGCCCCCTGGATTTGGGGTGCGGTCTGTCGGACGCCCTGGCAGCGGGGTAAATTCAAGGAATGATCCGGGGGAGCAGCCGGATCGGGAGATCGGCGCCAGCTAGGGACATTTCCATCAGCGGATGGACTCTGATTGCAGCGAGTCCCCTCACTGACTTGGACGAGAAGCCCAAGGGATCGCAACGAATCATGAAGCATGTAAAGAGCCGGTTCCGGAGCGTGTTGACACTGGCGCTCATCGTCAGCGCAGCGACGGTCGAAGCAGAGGCAAGGGAGGCGGCCGTGAACGCGACGCACGACATTCACTCGTTTGGGAATCCGGAGCAGATACGTGTCAGACGTGTCGAACTCGATCTTGATGTGGACTTCGCACACAAGGAGTTGAAGGGATCCGCCACGCTCATGATCGAGCGTGCGCCCAACTGTCCTCCTGATGCTCCGCTCGATCTCGACACGCGTGACCTGACCGTGGAGTCGGTCGCTTCTGCGATCGCCGAAGGGGCATTCGAGCCCACCAAGTTTGAGCTGGGAGATTCCGAGCAAGGGGGGGCCAACGCCAAGAAGGGCTCGGACCCAGTCCTTGGGAAACGACTGAGGGTTTGGTTGCCGGAGAAAGCGACGCGTGTCCGCATCTCTTACCACACGTCTCCCAAGGCGACGGCGCTCCAGTGGCTCGAGCCTCCACTCACGGCCGGGAAGAAGCATCCGTTTCTCTTCTCGCAATCGGAAGCGATTCACGCGCGTTCCTGGATCCCGCTTCAGGATTCTCCCGGCGTACGGATCACGTACGCGGCGACTATTCGGGTCCCCAAGGGACTGCGCGCGGTGATGAGCGCCGACCATCGCCCCTCGGATGAGGCTGCGGGGGTGTACCGCTTCGAGATGCAGGAGGCGATTCCTCCCTATCTCGTGGCCATCGGAGTCGGCGACCTTGCCTTCCGCTCGCTTGGCCCGCGCACGGGAGTGTATGCCGAGCCATCCGTGGTGGAAGCCGCCGCATACGAGTTTGCGGACACCGAGGCGATGATTACCGCGATCGAGCGGCGTTACGGTCCTTATCACTGGGGGCGCTACGATCTGCTCGTCTTGCCGCCGAGCTTCCCCTTTGGCGGCATGGAAAACCCTCGTCTCACTTTCGTCACGCCCACAATCCTGGCGGGAGATCGTTCGCTCGTTTCACTGATCGCCCACGAGCTCGCTCACTCCTGGTCGGGAAACCTCGTCACCAACGCGACGTGGAGTGATTTTTGGCTCAATGAAGGTTTCACCACCTACATCGAACGACGTGTGACCGAAGACCTCTTCGGCGCATCTCGAGCTACGATCGAAATCGTGCTCGGTCTCCGTGAGCTTCACAAGGAGCTGAAGGAGTTCCCGCCCGGCGACCAGGTGCTTCACATCGACCTGGCTGGTCGCGACCCGGACGACGGCATGACGCGCGTTCCTTACGAAAAAGGGGCGCTCTTTCTGCGGACTCTGGAAGAGAGGTTTGGTCGGGAACGGTTCGACACCTTTCTGCGCGCTTATTTCGACCACTTCTCCTTCCAGAGCATCACAACGGCCCAATTTGAAGCCTACTTGCGCGAGCATTTGCTGTCGCTCGACGCAAACGCCGCTGCGAAGGTCGATGTGCCCGCTTGGCTGAACAACCCCGGGCTTCCTTCCGGATATCCGGAACCGAAGTCCGACCGCCTGGAAACGATCGCCAGGTCGGCTCACGAATGGTTGGACGGCCGGATCTCCGAAGCACAGCTAGGCGCCAAAGATTGGTCGACTCACGAGTGGCTCCACTTCTTCCACTCGTTGCCCGACGTGCTCCCTAGCGAGCGCATGGCTTCGCTCGATGCCGCGTTTCACCTCACGGCGTCTGGCAACTCGGAGATCTCCGAGCAATGGCTGCTCAAGTCGATCCTGAGCCATTACGCTCCCGCGGATGCGCGCTTGGAGTCGTTCCTGACCACGGTCGGCCGGCGCAAGTATCTCATGCCTCTGTATGGCGCTTTGCTCAAAGTGCCGGGAGGAAAGGAACGGGCTCGAGCCATCTTTGAGAAGGCCCGTACGTCTTACCATCCGATCGCCGTTGAGTCCGTCGGGCGGTTGCTTGGTAAGAGCTGAGACGTTCAACCATTATGGACGGGGGGGACAGCCTCCGAGGAGGAACGCTGTCCCCCTTTGGTTCTTTCCGAGTCGCTTGTCAGCACAAGTGGGCGAGCCTGCACGCAGGCTAAACTCCCTCAGCCATAAATCGAGTGAGGATCTCTCTCCGGATTCTCCCTGAAGGGCAGGAGTGCGACCATGAGGAGTCCATTGATCCCGGCGACCGTCATCGGCAGTTGGTCGTTTCCGGGCTGGTACGAAAAGTTCATCGTTGACGTGGCCGCTTACCCCGATCGCTTCGGCCCCTGGGATCGCGAGGAGGCCCTCCGTGACGCCGTGCGTCTCGCGATTGACGACCAGCTTCGCGCGGGGCTCGACCGGATCACCGACGGTGAAATGCAGCGCGTTGATTTCAACCTTGGTTTTTACGACCACCTTGAAGGGCTCGAGCGGCTTCCGAAGCTCCGCCAGTGGGGAGCGCCGGCCCACGACCAGCGCGACAAGTTCCGTTGCGTGGCTCCTCTCCAAGCCCCTCGAGGCCTGGGGCTGGTCGCCGAATACCGTCGCCTGCGCGAGCTGAGCGACGCTCCCATCAAGATGCCGGTTCCAGGAGCCTTCACGCTGGCGGGTTGCATCTCGGGGGGAGACGTCTACCAGGATCGTAAGGAGGTGACCGAAGCGCTCGTCCCCATCGTGAACGCGGAGCTCAAAGCGGCCGCGGCGGAGGGGATCGACTTCCTCCAACTTGACGAGCCGAGCTTCGCCTGCCATCCCAGCGAGCCAGAATACTTCCTCGAGATTATCGCCAGGACTGTCGAAAAGGTTGACGCGTATATCAGCATGCATATGTGTTTTGGGAATTACCGGGCGCGCGCCGTCGGCTGGCGATCGTACGCGCCTTTATTCCCGCATATTGGCCAGGTCAAGGTTCAGCAGCTCGCTCTTGAGTTCGCAAGCCGTGAAATGGCCGAATTGGAATTGCTGGCGCAGCTCCCTGAAACCCTGGATGTGGCCGTGGGGCTCGTGGACGTCAAGAACACCTGGGTCGAGCCCGCGGAACTGGTGGCCGAGCGACTTCACACGGTCTTGAAGCATGTGGACGCATTGCGGGTGTCCGTGACGCCGGACTGCGGATTCTCGCAAACGGCAAGGCATGTTGCCGTGGCCAAGTCGAAGGCGATGGTCGAAGGGGTGAAGCTGGTTCGCAAGTCCTTGAAACACGGTTGACGATTCAATAATTCTTCGAGAGATCTACGCGTATGATCGAACCCGTCCGTTCCGGCGCCGCGTTGCTTGACGAGGTTCGCGACACGGTGGCGGAGCCAGGGAGTTTGTCTGTTTGGTGGTTGGGGCAAAGTGGTTACCTCATCAAGTCTCGGTTTGGAACGCTGGTCGTCGACCCGTATCTGTCCGAGCATTTGACAAAGAAGTACGAAGGGACGAACAAGCCTCATATCCGGATGACTCGTGCTCCCGTGCGAGGGGGGGAGTTGGGTGGAGTCGATCTTGTCTTGTCGACGCACAAGCACTCCGACCATCTCGACCCGGGAACGATCGGAGACCTGCTCGATCTTAATGGGCAAGCTCCGCTCGTTTTGCCGGCTTCGCTGATTGAACATGCGGCGGGAATGGGGATCGCTGGCCATCGTCTGACGGGTCTTGTGAGTGGGCAGACGATCGAGAAATCCGGATTTTCGATCCGTGCTCTCCCTTCCGCGCATGAGGGGCTCGACAGGGATGCGGAGGGGCGTCATCTTTACTTGGGCTACGTCATCGAGACCGACGGCTTTCGGCTCTATCACAGCGGTGATACTGTGGTTTATGAGGGCCTGGAAGCCGAATTGGGATCCGCGTTGTTCGATGTGCTCTTTCTGCCGGTGAACGGTCGCGATCCCGCTCGAGGCGTGGCGGGGAACATGTCGGTGGCAGAGGCGGTCGACCTGGCGAGCGTCATGCGACCCCGGTTCGTCGTGCCGCATCACTATGACATGTTTACCTTTAATACGGTTCCGATCCACGAATTCGTATCCGAGTCTGCTCGACTTCCCGAAGGAGTCGCTCCTCGGGTCTTGCAGTGCGGCGAGCGTTGGGAGATCAAACGGTGAGCGTGACTTTGGGGATCGATATCGGGACGTCAGGGACCAAGACGCTGGCCATCGATGAAAGCGGGAAGGTACTTGCCTCCGCTTCGGCCGAATACCCGTGCGACCACCCCAAGCCGGGCTGGTCTGAGCAGGACCCGCAGCTCTGGTGGACCGCGACCAAGGCCACCGTGGCCGAGGTTCTCCAGAAGGGGAAGCTCAATCCGGAAGATGTGGTCGGTGTCGGTTTGAGCGGCCAGATGCACGGCTCGGTCTTTCTTGATGACGCGGGGAAGGTCATTCGACCGGCCTTGCTCTGGAACGATCAGCGCACGGCCGCCGAATGCGCGGAGATTGAAAGCCGGGCAGGGGGGCGAGAGGCGCTCATCCGGCTGGTGGCCAACCCCGCGCTCACCGGCTTTACGGCCCCCAAGCTCCTCTGGTTGAGGAAGCATGAGCCGAAGTCGTGGGATCGAGTACGCCAGGTTCTCCTGCCGAAAGACTACATCCGCTACCGCCTGACCGGGACCTTCGCCACCGAGGTGAGCGACGCTTCGGGCACGCTTCTGCTGGATGTCGCGAAGCGGAGCTGGAGCAAAGAGCTACTGAGCAAGCTCGAAATTGATCCGTCCCTGCTTCCTCCGTGCTATGAAAGCCCGGAAGTCTCGGGCAAGGTAAGCGCGGTGGGATCGGCCGCGAGCGGGTTGGCCGAGGGGACGCCGGTAGTCGGCGGCGGCGGCGATCAGGCGGCAGGCGCGGTGGGCAACGGCATCGTTCGCCCAGGAGCCGTCTCGGCGACGATGGGGACTTCCGGGGTCGTGTTCGCTCACACCCAGGAACTTGGCTTTGACCCGCTGGGGAGACTCCATCGCTTCTGCCATGCGGTGCCGGGGGCCTGGCATGTCATGGGGGTGGTGCTGGCTGCTGGCGGTAGCCTCCAATGGTATCGCAATGAGCTGGCCACGGCGGAGGTGGAGATGGCCAAGAAGCTCGGGGTTGATCCCTACTTCTTGATTACCGACGAAGCGTCACTTGCGGGGCCTGGCGCTGAGGGATTGTTCTTCCTTCCTTACCTGACGGGTGAGCGTACTCCGCACATGAACCCGGATGCCAAAGGCGCATGGGTTGGCTTGACGGTCCGCCACGGCCGGTCGCACCTCATTCGAAGCGTTCTCGAAGGCGCAACCTACGCCATGCGAGACAGCCTCGAGCTGATCAAGGAGATGGGGGCGTCGATCGAACAGATCCGGCTCTCCGGCGGTGGTGCGAGGAATCCTCTCTGGCGCCAAATTCAAGCTGATATTTACGGACAGGACGTTCATCTGCTGGAATCGACGGAAGGTCCTGCATTCGGGGTGGCGCTCCTGGCCCAGGTCGGAACGGGAGGCTTCAGTTCGGTCCCTGAGGCCTGCGACGCCACGATCCGCCTTACGGAGCATACGGCGGTGGACCCGAAGGCTCGCGCCTTCTACGACCGCGCGTATCCGATTTATCGTCGGCTCTATCAGGACCTCCGCGACTCGTTCTCAACGATCACCGCGCTTGTGGATTCGTATGGTGCCTGATAGAGCGGACGTCGACGGGAGGAATCATCTTTGGCTCGATCACGAAAACGTCCGCAGCCTTCATCCGAGCCGGAAAAGCCGGTTCCGGAGGCTGCGGCCGAAGCCCCAACGTTGGTGCTCACACGAACGCGAGTCATCCTGGCGGTCGTGTTCTTATTGACGCTACATGTCTCGCTCGCGGTCCGGAGCCTGGTCCTAGAGAACCCGACGATCGATGAGGTGATTCACCTCCCGGCGGGAATCAGCTACTGGCAGAGGGGAAACTTCGGTCCCTACCATCACAACCCTCCACTGGTCAAGCTCATCGCGGCCTTGCCGGTACTGATGAACCATGACGTTAGCATGCGTTATAGTTCGCAGTCCTGGGGAGAACCCCCCAACAAGGCGGCCTTCGGTCATGAGTTCGCGGTCGATAACGCTCGCAATTATTTTGAGATCTTCACGTCAGCGCGACTCGTGATGCCATTGTTTTCAGTGATCGGCGGACTTGTGGTGTTTTTCTGGTCCAGGGACCTCTATGGTACGGCGGGAGGTCTGTTGAGCCTGGCGCTGTGGGTGTTTTGCCCCAATGTCCTGGCTCACTGCCGGCTGGTGACGACCGACATGGGGGGGACGTCGCTAGGGGTTGTCGCGACGTATTTCTTCTGGCGCTACCTCAAGCGGCCCTCTTGGCTTCGCGCTTGCGTCGCTGGAGTCATTCTCGGCTTAGCCCAACTCTCGAAATTCAGCCTCATCCTTCTCTACGGCATCTGGCCCATGATGTGGCTCGTCCACCTCGTAGCTGATCGCGACCAAGGCAAGCTCCTCAGGCAGGTGCTGCGAGGAGTGGGGCATGGCCTGGTCGTGGTGGTGCTTAGCTTGCTGGTGATCGATGCAGGCTATTTCTTCGAGGGAGTTGGGATTCCGCTTGGGAAGTTCGAGTTTGTGAGCCGGTTCCTCACGGTTGACACAAAGCCGGGGATGTGGCGGCCGCGGAGCAGTGACGCTTTGATTGATGCGGCGTATCACTATCGGATCAACCGATTCCGAGGCACACCGCTCGGGGCGATCCCGGTTCCATTACCCAAGCATTACTTGCTAGGCTTCGACGACCAGAAGTTCGAGGCGGAAGGGGTTCCCGTCAAATTCACGGACCGGCGTTCCTCGAGCGAGGAGATTCGCGGCTATCCCGTCTACCTCGATGGCGAGCTTCGCCAGAAGAGTTGGTGGTATTATTATTACTTGACGCTTGTATACAAGGTCCCCGAGGGGACCTGGGCCTTGATCCTTGCTTCCTTCGCAGCGCTCGTGTTCGCGAGGAACCGGCCGACGCGGTGGGTCGACGAGTTGATCGTGCTGGCGATTCCCGCGGTCATTCTGCTGGTGATGAGTGAGTTCACCAACATCAATCTGGGGCTGCGGTACGTCCTGCCCGTCTTCCCGTATCTTTATATCGCCGTGGGTAAGTTGGTCCCCTGGTGTGCCTCGCTCGTCGACCGATCGAAACGGCGAGCGGCGACAATCTTCCTGGGGGGAAGCCTGGCGGCGACGGTTGCGGCCACGCTGTTCATCACGCCCCACTACCTCGCGTATTTCAATGGGGTGTCAGGGGGACCGGCGAACGGGTCGGCCCACTTGATCGATAGCAATCTCGACTGGGGGCAAGACCTGGTTGGGCTCCGCCGTTGGTTGAAGCAAAACGCACCCAATGAAAAGGTGGGACTGGCCTATTTCGGGCAGATCAACCCAGACATCTTTGGGGCTCGCGTGGAGGGAGCGTTCGACTGGTTCCTTCCACCGCCACGACCGGGAACGATGCTCTTCGAGGATTTCCCGGTTCAGTATGTTGGCCGTTACAAGAATTTGAGCTTCCCGCCAGGGCTTTACGCGGTGAGCGCGACGCTTATGCGCGGTATCCCCTGGCGGGTCTACAACCACGAGCCCAATCGCTGGGCGCCGCGGTCGGCTTGGGTCGATGCGTTCAGCTATTTCGCGGAGCTGGAACCAATCGATCGTATCGGCTATTCCATCTTCATCTATCGCGTGACTTCCGAGCAGGCGGAAAAGCTCTCAGCCATCTGGAAAGACGCGGAACGTTGAGATGACGGCCTGGCTAAAAAGGTTTCCCAGTTTGCCTGACTCCTCAGGCAAGACTCTCCGCGATATCCCCGTGTTGAAGCGGGATTGCTGTTGAATTTTTTCTTGCGTCCGGGCTGCCTTGGGTTTACAACGTTGAGTCCCGGCGCGAAGGGGTCAAGAAGCTGGTCCGGGTTCTTCGTTTGGTGGGAGAGTGGTACGGATGAGTGATCAACAACTCGCCGCGCGAACACGCGCAGCGCTCGACGCCGGTGAAGGTATTTTGCGGCTGGCCCCCACATGGGTGCCGCGCTCGTTCTTGATGCCGGGGCGTCGGCTCAAACTGGCCGCGCAGGACCTCTACGCGTTGGGAACCCATCGCGGGGGTATCGACGAACGTTGGTTCGCCTCAACGACTCCGGCCGCCAACGAAGGGGCGCCTCCGGATGAAGGACTCAGCTACGTGGTGCATGAGGGGGACAAGTTCACCCTCAAAGATGCCATCGGCCACCACGGCAGTGAGATGATTGGCGCCAAGATTTGGGATACCTATAAGAAGTGGCCGGTTTATAGCAAGTTCTTCGACAACCTCGGCCCGATCCCGCATCACATGCACCAGTCGGCCGAGCAGGCCGCGCTACTGGGTCGCGAAGGGAAGCCGGAAAGCTACTACTTCCCGCCTCAGCTCAACTGGACCGGCAACAATTTCCCGTACACCTTCATGGGCTTTGAGCCGGGTACGACGAAGGAAGAGATTCGCCGCTGCCTCGAGCGCTGGGATGAAGGGGACAACGGCATCCTTGACTACTCCAAGGCCTACCGCCTCAAGCCCGGCACCGGCTGGTTGATTCCTCCTTGCGTGCTGCACGCCCCCGGTTCGCTGGTGACCTACGAGCCGCAGTGGGGCTCCGACGTTTTCGGCATGTATCAGTCGATGGTGGAAGGGCGCCGGGTGCCTTGGGAACTGCTCGTCAAGGACGTTCCCGAAGACAAGCACCACGACCTCGACTATCTCATCGAACAATTGGATTGGGAACGAAACGTCGATCCCGACTTCAAGGACCACAACTACCTCGAGCCCATCGTCCACTCCGGCTCCGAGGCTGAAGGCTATGTCGACAAGTGGGTCGTCTACGGCAAGGTCGATGGCAAGGACCTCTTCAGCGCCCGCGAACTGACCGTTCTGCCGGGCCGGAGCGTCACCATCAAGGACCACGGCGCTTACGGCCTGGTGGTGACTCAGGGACGCGGCACGATCGGCAAGCTCGACGTCGATTCGCCGGTCTACATCCGCTACGGTGAAGTGACGAAGGACGAAGTCTTCGTCACCGAGAAGCGGGCGAAGGAAGGGGTCACCTTCACCAACACGGGAACCGAGGTTTTCGTGAGCCTGCGCTACTTCGGGCCCGACGTTCATCCGAACGCTCCCGCGGTTGGCGACTACCGCAAGCACCGTTGATCGATCTGCGTCCGGCCCCGTTGTCTCGTGGCGGCTTCCCGCTGTCCGGACAAGGGGCCGGAGTCGTTCTTGGATATTGATATATTGGCCCGACCGATTTTGCCGATTCGGGGATGAGCTGGCGAGGGTTCGCCCCGTGCGGAACGAGGGAGAGATCTCGATGAGCGACCAACATCCCAACAACTTCCCGAAGCTGCACAATGCCGCCTGGCCGGGGGTCGTCGGCAAGGGTGAAGGATCTGAGCCGGCGATCGACCTGGACACGATGCTCAAACTGACGGCCGCGGCCGAAGTGGATGGCATCAAGTTCGATGGCGTCGACCTCTTCTTGTTCGCGCCCCACGTCGACATCGACGCAAGCGATGATGATCTGAAGGCCCTCGCCGACAAGATCTCTTCCTACAGCCTGTCCGTGGGCTCGGTCGTCGCGCCAGTGTGGCCGCCGACGGGGGGCGGGGCCGCCATCGACGAAGGGGAAGGGCGGCGCAAGTTCCTCGAGCAGGTTCGTAAGGGCTGCCGGATCGCCAAGCGATTGCGCGAGCTCGGCGTTCGCCACTACGGTGTCGTTCGCTTTGACTCCTCCACGAGCCCGGCCGAGTGGGCGAGCGATCCCGAAGGCAATCAGGCCCGGATCGCCAAGACGTTCCACGAAGCCGGCAAGATCGCCAAGGACTTTGGTGAGAAACTGGCGGCGGAAGGGGAAATCTGCTGGGGAGGTATGCACTCCTGGCGCAAGATGGTCGACCTACTCGAGCGCGTCGGCGAACCCGAAACGGTGGGCTTCCAGGCCGACATGGCCCACACACTGCTGTACACGCTGGGTGAGAATGCTCCCGAAGACCGAATCTTGCCCGAGAAGTTCGACTGGAGCGACCGCGCCGTGCTGGACGCGGCTCTCAAGACATTGACCAAGGCGCTCCGCCCCTGGACGATTGACTTCCACGTCGCTCAGAACGACGCCACGGTGTTTGGCTCGGGCTCTCACGACCACACGGGGAGGCACTGCCTCGCCACCGACCCCAACGGCAAGCTGGATATTCCCCACCATGCCGGCTTCTGGCTCCGCGATGAGAACGGCCAACTCACCAAGAAGTTCCGCCACATCTGCTGGGACGGCTGCATGTTCCCCAATGCGGTCATGATGAAGCCCCAAACGTGGAACGACATCCTGGCCAAGATGATCGAAGTTCGGGATGCCCACGGTTGGAAAGAATAAGACCTTCGGCGTCAACCTTGTCCGGATCCCTTCCTCTTAGCGCATTATCAGGTGAACAATGGCGTCGAAGAAAACGTTGAACATCGGCCTCGTCGGCTATGGGTTCATGGGGCGGACGCACTCCAACGGCTACAAGCGGGTTGGTGACTTCTTTGATCTTGAGTACCGTCCCGTCCTCAAGGCTGTTTGCGGCCGAAGCGAAGAGAACGCGAAGGCTTTCGCGGAGAAGTGGGGCTACGAGTCGTACGAGACCGACTGGCGCAAGTTGATCGAGCGCAAGGATATCGACGCGATCGACATCTGCACTCCGAACAACACCCACGCGGAGATCGCCCTGGCGGCCGCCGCGGCCGGCAAGGCGATCCTTTGCGAAAAGCCCCTCTCGATGGATCTGGTCGAAGGCCAGAAGATGGTCGAGGCCGTTGAGAAGGCCGGCGTGATCAACACCGTTTGGTACAACTACCGGCGGGTTCCGGCGGTCACTCTGGCCAAGAAGTTGATTGATGAAGGCAAGCTCGGACGGATCTTCCACTACCGGGCCAACTTCTTGCAGGATTGGACCATCTCCGCCGACCTCCCCCAGGGGGGCGCGGCCCTCTGGCGGCTCGACGCCGCGGCGGCCGGGTCCGGCGTGACCGGTGACCTGCTTGCTCACTGCATTGACACGGCCCTCTGGCTCAACGGATCGATCACCAGCGTCTCCGCGATGACCGAGACGTTCGTGAAAGAGCGCAAGCATAATCTCACAGGCAAGGTCGAACCCGTCAAAATCGACGATGCTTGTGCGTTCCTCTGCAAATTCGAGAACGGTTCGCTCGGGCTCTTCGAGTCGACCCGCTATGCTCGAGGCCACAAGGCCCTCTACACCCTTGAGGTCAACGGTGAGAAGGCCTCGCTCAAGTGGGACCTCCACGACCTGCATCGGCTCCAGTACTTCTCCCACGGCGATGAGTCGGCCCTTCGCGGTTGGCGGTCGATCCACGTCACCGATCCCGAGCATCCGTACATGAAGCAGTGGTGGGTGCCGGGCCTCCAGATCGGTTACGAGCACACGTTCGTTCATCAGGTGGCCGACTTCCTCGAGGGACTCGCCTCCGGTAAGTCCACGAGCCCCACCTTCCGTGAGGCCCTCGCAACCCAGGCGGTCTGCGACGCCGTTCTCGACTCGGCCGAGCTCGGCCGATGGGAAACCGTTGTTCCGGTCTGACAACCCCCAACAGCAGGTAGCGTCCCTTCGTCCACGATTAACGGAGGGACGCACGCGGCTCTTGTGCATTTGTTGAGGATGCTCCCATGAAGACCGGTATGAATCTTTTGCTGTGGACTTCGGAAGTCACGAGCGAGCACCACGGTTTGCTCGAGCAGCTCAAGGAGATCGGGTTCGACTCGGTCGAAATTCCCGTCTTCGCCGTAGATGACGTCGCCCCTTACGAGCGCCTGGGCAAGCGGCTTAAGAGTCTTGGACTTGGCGCCACGGCCGTGACGGTGATGGGGGCGGATGCCAACCCCATCTCCCCGGATCCCGCGATTCGGGCCGCGGCCGTGACCCAGCTTGAGAAGGTTCTCAACTGCTGTGCGGCGTTCGGCTGCGAGATCCTCTGTGGGCCGACCCACTCGGCCATTGGAGTCTTCTCGGGGCAGGGGCCGACTGAGGACGAGTTCAAGGCTGGGGTCGAGACCCTCAGCAAGGTCGCCGAGCTCGCCAAGGCTCGCGACATCAAGATCGCTGTCGAGTATCTCAACCGCTTCGAGAACTACTTTCTCACCACGGCGGCCGATACCGTCAAGTTCGTGAAGGCGGTCAATCATCCTTCGTTGAAGATGATGTACGACAGCTTCCACGCCCACATCGAAGAGAAAGACCAGGCCAAGGCGATTGCCTCCTGCGCCTCCGAGACGATTCACATCCACGTCTCCGAGAACGACCGCGGAATTCCCGGCACCGGTCAGGTCCATTGGGACTCGTACTGGTCGGGCCTGAAGGCCAGCGGCTACAACGGCTACGTGACCATCGAAGCCTTCGGCCGCGCTCTTCCTGCCCTGGCCGCCGCGACTCGCGTCTGGCGTGACCTGTTCCCCGATCCCCTGGGCCTCTGCCGTGACGGCCTCGCTTTCATCAAGCAAAAGACGGGCAAGGCCTAACTCAGAGTATTCAGACTAAGAGCCATAAAGAAGCCTCCGTCTGCGTCTAACGTGTTGCTATACGGCACGTTAGACGCATACTCCGAAGCCCTCTATGAGTTTATGCGCTGCCCTGTCGATTGTTTTCGACTCTTTCCGGCGCCGCCCTCTTGAAATCGAAGCCGCTCATCATCCCCTCTCCCGTGATGCCGGACTTTTGCCGATCACGCAATTCGACCACACCATTCAACTCACTCAACAGTTCGCCGATGTTTTCGGTGACCGCCGGCAACTTACTTTTTGATATTGAGCCAATCGAGCCCTGGCTGAGTGCCGCCCACCGCCTCAGCGATGACTTCACGCGCAATGGAAAGGCCATTGGCGCTGTTGGCAAAGAATACGACGCCCAGCTTCGGTCGATCAAATGCCACGACGAAGGCTTTGAAATCGCCGTTGTCCCCCCAATGCCAAAAAGAATGACCATCTATTGTCGTCTGCAAGCCCCAGCCAAGTCCCCAGGAAACCTCAGGCACAAGTTTTGCCGCAGGGCGATCAATCGAAATATGACCACCTTCGCGGACCTGAACTTGGGCTGTTAACATCTGTTTGCGCGTTTCCGGCTTCAAGCCCGTGCCCTTGAGCATCGCGGCAACAAATCGTCCGTAGTCCTGCGCTGTCGTGTGCAGACTGGAAGCGGCATTGCTGGCGTTGGCGTCTCCCGCCGGCGGTTTGTTCTGGCCGACGGGCTTGCCGATCGCGTTGTGGCAAAAGGCCTTCAACTGGTCGTAATCTGGGCGCCAGATATAGCTGCTGCTAGTCATACCAAGTGGGTCAAAGACTGAGCGTTTCATGAAGTCGTTGAACTCTTCGCCGGTGACGTGTTCGATTACCTTGGCGAGATAGACGAACCCTTCGCCGGAGTAGCTGAACCGCTCACCTGGCGTGAAATGAATCTTTAGGCCGTCGTCGCTTCGCCAGTTCGGAAACCCGGTCATATGGCTCAGCACCTGGCGCGCTGTGATCTTGCCCAGGCGTGCGTCGTCGCCGACGTCGTAATTGCCGGGTAGGTACCGATTGAGCGGCGTGTCCAGGTCGAATTTGCCCTGGTCCACCAACCTCAGAACGGCGTAGGCGAAGACCGGTTTGCTTAGGGAAGCGGCTTCAAAGACTGTTGCGTCATCCACCAGTTCCTTCGTCTGGTTATTCTTCACCCCGAAGCCATGATGCCAGGCGACTTCGCCGTCGCGGATCAAAGCGATTGCCAGGCCCGGCACCTGGCTTTCCCTCATCAGTTGCGGCAGGCGGTCTTCGAGCCGAGCAACGACATCCGGCAGCTTCGCGTTTGTCTGCAAAGGTGTGCGCGGACGCGATGACGATCCCGCCGCTTTATGGTCGCCAGGACCGGAGTCCATATGATACGCTGAGCATGCGATAGCGAGGACAAACGACAGGTCGATCAACCATATCGGGATCACGGAAGACACTCCTTCTGGGGTCGCACCCTCAATAAAGATTACAGCGGTAAGATTCCCTTAATGGGTGACGCCATGTCCGTTACTTCTTGAGTCGGTGGGACTTCAAGGGGTTGCCATGGCACGACGGACTTCCCGCCCCGAACCTGACCGCATCTTTGAACTTCCCGCCCTCTCACGCGGGAGTGCCTCGCCTGCGGCGGGACGCTCTGGGCGGCGTACAAGACCCGACGCAACGTTGCCCTGCCATGTCACAGGGTAAGAGGACTGTCCAATAACTGAAATCCAGGATGTCATGGGGCGGCTGCGGGTGATACGGACTCTGATCGCAAACCGCCGCCCGGTCGGTCTCGGCTGGGCGATTTTCTTGATCCGTTGTGCAAGACCACTGCTTGAATCGTATTGTTTTGTGTGAATATAGATTTTTACGCATGAACATGTTATCACGTCGCGGAGGAGGTCTCGCAAGTCAAGTGGGGAACCTTTCTCCGGCGGACCACGCCCATTGCCTCGAGGATTCTAGAGGCTTGGAGCCGTCCTGGTCTTGCTCGGATGAAACAACCGTTGGGATCTGCTTAGCCCAGATGGTTCAGACGGAGAGTAGTAAAGAAGCCTACGGCAGCGTCTAACGTGTTGCTATACAGCACCTTAGACGCTGCGGGAGGCCATCCGTGAATTTACGATGGTCTCGCCCATTGCCCTCAATTTCTTTGCTCGCTGACCCCGCAGCTGGTGGTGATCAAAGTCGAAACAACGCTTGCCCAGGGGACCAATCGGCGGGCCGAATCGGAAACGGTTTTTCAACCGCCGCTGTCAGCGCGATCCTTTGGGTGAAAGGTTTGCGAGCACGTGGCGCACGCGACTGATCAAAAGGTTGCGGCCGAGATTCTGGTCTGCGCCCGGCGAGTGATGGCGGGTCTGTTCGGGGGTTGGTCTCACCTGGACCATTTTCTGCGAGTCAGCCAATCCGTGAAGTTACCGTTGCCACGGCCGTTCTCGAGATAGGTGAGACACGTCGAACTTTCCTACGTTTGCAAACATGTAGGCGAATCGCCTTGGGGCGGAGGTCGCTACGGGCTTGAATGCATTGTTATCGCCAAGCAGGCCTCGATACCGATCGCAACTCTCCACCTCAAGCGCTAGGAATAATCCCGGCTAGCCCCTTTTTGGTCGTACGGCGCTGCCTCCTTCAGTCAGAACGCAAACGGGCCGCCGCGAGGAACCTGGTTCCTCGCGGCGGCCCGTTTTGTGTGCCGTCGATATCTAAGGCGGCGACGAGTTTAGACGCCGACTTTCTTGCTGCCGCGATCGGCTCGCTTGCGCCCTTCCTCGGTCAGCTCCTTTTTGCGGAGGCGGATCTTGGAGGGGGTGATTTCCACGAGCTCGTCCGACTCGATGTACTCGAGGGCGATCTCGAGGGTCAGGATGCGCGGGGGCTTGAGCAAGACGTTCTTGTCCGAGCCCGAAGCTCGCATGTTGGTCAGCTTCTTTTCTTTGCACGGGTTGACGACCATGTCGTCGCTTCGTGCGTTCTCGGCGATGATCATCCCCTGGTAGACTTCGTCTCCCGGCTGGACGAACATGGTGCCGCGTTCCTGGAGGCTGTCGAGGGCGAAGGCGACGGCCTGACCGCGGACCATACTGACCATGACACCGTTCTGCCGGCGCGGGATTTCTCCGCGGAACGGCTGATAGCCATGGAAGTTATGGTGCATGATCGCTTCGCCCTGGGTCGCGCTGAGCAAGCGTGTTCTCAGGCCAAGCAATCCGCGGGCGGGGATCATAAACTCGAGGTGGGCGTAAGCCCCCTTCACGTCCATTTTCGAGAGCTCGCCGCGGCGGGAGCCGACCAGCTCCATGACCGGCCCCATCTGACCGTGAGGCACGTCGACGACCAGGTACTCGTACGGCTCGTGCTCGATCCCGTTCATCCGCTTCATGATGACTTCGGGCTTGCCGACGGCCAGCTCATAGCCCTCGCGCCTCATCGCCTCGATCAACACGGAGAGGTGCAAGAGACCTCGCCCGGAAACGATGAACGAGTCGCGTTGGTCGGTGGGCTCGACGCGGAGGGCGACGTTCGAGCGAAGCTCTTTGTCGAACCGCTCCTTAAGGTGGCGCGACGTCAGGTATTCCCCTTCGCCGGTCAGCGGAGAGTCGTTGATCGTGAAGAGCATGCTCAAGGTCGGCTCGCCGACCTCGATGCGAGGCAGAGCGATCGGGGTCTCGGCGTCGGCAATGGTATCGCCAATCTCAACCCCGCCGAAGCCGACGATGGCGACGATGTCCCCCGCGGCGGCTTCCTTGACTTCGCTACGGCCGAGCTTGTCGAAGACGAGCAGGTTATCGATCGAACCGCTGGTGAGAGCGTTCTCAGCCTTGATCAAGACGGCCTTTTGGGTCCGCTTGACGCGGCCGGTGCTGATCCGGCCGATGGCGATTCGTCCCACGTATTCGGAGAAGTCGAGAGTCGTGCAGAGCATGCTGAAGGGGGCGTCCATGTCGACCTCCGGCCCCGGCACTCTCTGGACGATCAAGTCCAGCAGCGGGCGGATGTCGCCTGAGGTCGCTTTCGGGTCATGCGAGGCGAACCCGGAGCGTCCCGACGCGAAGATGTAGGCAAAGTCAAGCTGCTGTTCGTCGGCGTCGAGCTCGACGAACGTGTCGAAAATCTCGTTGAGAACCTCGTCAGGGCGAGCGTCCGGCCGGTCGATCTTGTTGATCACCACAATGGGCCGGATCTTGTTCTCAAACGCCTTACGGAGCACGAACTTCGTCTGAGGCATGGGACCTTCGAAAGAGTCGACGAGCACGAGGGCTCCGTCGGCCATTTGAAGGGTCCGCTCTACCTCTCCGCCGAAGTCGGCGTGGCCAGGTGTATCAATGATGTTGATTTTGGTGTCGCCATAATTGATGGCGATATTCTTAGCCAAAATCGTGATACCGCGTTCACGCTCTTGATCGTTCGAGTCGAGAATGCACTCGCCGACGAGCTGGCTCGCGCGGAACTGGCCGGACTGGCGGAGCATCGCGTCCACCAGAGTCGTCTTACCGTGGTCAACGTGTGCGATGATCGCCACGTTTCGAATATCTTCACGTCGAGTCATGGGAATGGAGTCCGCCAAGGAAAGGGCGGGCCTATTGAAGGCATGGGCGTACGGCGAGCGCTTACCGAAAGTCATCAGCCAGGCTAATCCTAGCCAAATCCCCGGTCCCGGACAAGGCCGATTGCTCGTTTTCAAGCCAAAACTAAGGCTGGCGAATATGTTGGGTCAGAAAGATTATTGCAGAATTTTACGCGACACGACAGCAAATTCATCAAATCTTGCGCGCCCACGCACACGATCACGCGGCCGGAGGTCTCTTGTCTCCGTGGGGATGGGTAGAATTGGGGCCCTGGCGAATTTCGCCGAGCAGATAAGTCGTTTTGGACTGCGACTCGTAGTAAGTACGCATGACCATCTCGGCGAGTACTCCCATGAGGATGCTCTGGACCCCCATCAGGAAAAAGAAAACGGCGAGGAGCGGCAGCGGAGTTTCGATGAAGGTCTTGGGCTGGTAGCCGGTCAATAGCTCATGAAAGTACTTGTAATAGAGCATCATCGCGAACATCAGGAAACTGAGCGCGATTGACCAAATGCCGATGCGCCCGAAGAGGTGAATGGGGCGCTGGGCGTAAAGTTGAAAAAAGCGAATGAGGATGAGGTCGAGGACGACGTTGAAAGTACGGCCGAGGCCGTACTTGGTGCGCCCCGCCTTGCGAGCGCGATGGTTGACGACCAACTCGGTGACCCTGGCTCCTTGCCAGGTGGCGAAGATCGGGATGAACCGGTGCATTTCGCCGTAGAGCCGAACCCCCTCCAGCACACGGCGGCGGTAGGCCTTCATCGTGCAACCGAAATCGTGCAGTTGCACGCCGGAGATCCTGGCGACGAGGCGATTGGCTAGCCAGGAAGGTACTTTGCGGGTCAGGAACCGGTCTTTTCGGTCTCGCCGCCACCCTGACACGACGTCGAAACCCTCATTCAATCGCTCGAGAAGGCGGGGAATGTCGGCGGGGTCATTCTGAAGGTCCCCGTCCATGGGAATCAGGATGGAGCCGCGCGCAAGGTCAAGCGCCGCGGAGAGGGCGGCCGTCTGCCCGCAGTTACGGCGCAGAAAGGCGACCCGCACGTGCTCCGGATCTTTGTCTTGAATCTCCGCCAGGCGGGCCGCCGTCCCATCCGTCGATCCATCATCGACGAAAACCAGCTCATACCTCAGGGAAGAGTCGCGAAGCGTACGGTCGAGCTCGTCATGAAGCGGCCCCACGTTGGCCACTTCATTGAAGACCGGAATGAGCACGGAGAGATCGATCGGTGATGTCTCGTTCGAAGCGGACGACGAAATGATCGACATGGGCCTGATTTCAACCACCCATGAATTGAATGAGGTGACGCCGGCTGATCGCGAGGGACTCTCGGCGCTTTTCGAGAGATCCCTCGAAGGCGCGGTCCTCGACCTCGATGGCCACATGCCCGTCGTAGCCGGCGTCGGCCAGAGCGCCCAGGAATGCGCCCCAGCGTACGTCGCCGAGACCGGGCAGCTTGGGGGTATGCCAGAGCTTGGGATAGCTCAAAACTCCGTGCGAGTCGAGGGCAACTCGCTCGATCCTCGCATCCTTGGCGTGGATGTGCACGAGACGGTCGGCGAACTCCTTGAGCGGAGCCAGGTAATCCATCTGTTGCCAGATCATGTGCGAGGGGTCGAAATTCAACCCGAAATGCAGGCTGGGGATGTCCGCGAACATCCGGCGCCAGATAGCCGGGCTGGTCGCCATGTTCTTACCGCCAGGCCATTCGTCCCCGGTGAAAAGCATCGGGCAATTCTCGATCCCGATCCGAACGTTGCGCTCCTCCGCGTGCTTGACCAGGGGGCGCCAAACATCGAGAAAGCAGGGCCAGTTGGCGTCGACGGAAAGCGCCGGGTCGCGGCCGACGAATGAGTTAACCACCCCAATTCCCAGATCGGCGGAGGCGTCGATGAGCCGGTGCAGGTGGATGATCGCCGCTTCCGACTCGGCGCGGTCGCTGGTGAGGGGGTTCGGATAATACCCCAGTCCCGAGATCGAAACGCCGTAGCGGGCGACCAGGTCTTGAGCCTGTTTCACCGCATCGCCATTCCCCTCGGAAACATCGAGGTGGGTGATTCCGGCGTAGCGCCGCTCGACGCGTCCCGGTGGCCAGCACATCAACTCGATGCTGGAGAATCCGGTCTCCGCTGCGAACGACAGCAGTTGCTCGAGCGAGTATTCCGGCAAGATCGCCGAGACGAATCCGATCTTCATGGTTACCCCTCACCCTGCCTTGGTCAACGATGCAGCCATTGTGAGAGCTTGTGCCCCCAAGTGCAACATGCCCAGGAGAGGCCCGGAAGGATTACGGTCCTCGCAGGGGACTGGTGACGATTTTGTGATCTTCTCTGATGTTGTGTTCACCAGGCGGTGAATCCACGCCGCGCAGGCTCGATTGGGGCGAATCGCCATCACTCGGTGACGGTTACCCAACGTTCTTCGCGAGCACTTCGCGCGATGGCCTCGCATAGACGGACTTCCCGGTCGCCATCGCCGAAGGTTGGGTAGGCGGGGGCTTTTCGCTCCTTCGAGCCAATCGCTTCGTAGACCGCCAGGAAGAGCTGCTTGAAGGTGTCCGGGAACCCTTCGGCATGTCCGCCAGGGTAGTGGCAGAGAGATGAAGACGTGGGCGAGAGCAGGGAGGGATCTCGTTCGAGGCACTGGTTCGCCTTATCGCGGCGGCCGATCCAGAGTTGGTTCGGAGCCTCGCTTTCCCAGGCCAGCGAACCGTCGGTTCCGTTGATCTCAATACTGAGGCGGTTCTTCCTGCCCGCGGAAGTCTGCGAGACGTGGAAAGAGCCTCGGCTGCCTGAGCCGAAGCGGAGAAGCACCGCCGCATAATCCTCCGTGATGATGCGGACGGGGATCGTCGTGGGGGCCGCGGTCTCGGATGCGGTGCGGAACGTCTCGCTGGAGCCGGTCGGACGCCGCCGTTCTTCCCAGAACGTGGCGAGCTCGGCGAAGACCGATTGGATCGAGTCCCCCACGAGAAACTGGGCGAGGTCCATCCAGTGTGTGCCGATATCCGCCACCGCGCGGAGGTTGGTCCCTCCATCGGGCTCAACCCGCCAGTTGTAGTCGTCCTGACGGAGGAGCCAATCCTGGGTGTAGGAACCGGTGATACTCAGGACCCGCCCGATGTCTCCGCGCGCGATCCGATCTCGGATCTCGTGACAAAGAGGATAGAAGCGAATGTTGTAATTGACGGCGGCGACCTGGGCTGAGTGCTCTTCCGCAAGCTTCTTGAGCGCCGAGGTTTCCGTGGAAGTCGTGGCCAGGGGTTTCTCGCAGACCACGTGTCTTCCCGCCGCCAAGCAGCGCTTCGCCTGGGTGAAGTGATAGGCGTTGGGGGACGCGATGTGGACGACTTCCACGGATTCGTCGTTTAGAAGGTCGTCGAGGTCGCGATAAACCCGAGCGGCTCCCAGCTCTTCGGCCGTGCGTTTGGCGCGGTCGGGGGAGGATCCCAGGACTCCGGTAACCTCGACCCCGATTCTTCGCAGGGCTTCCGCGTGAACGGGCCCGATGAATCCGCCGCCGATCAAGGCCGCGCGATGCCGTCTCGGCAAAACGATCGGTGAAGCCATGCGTCCCTTTCCGAAATCAGAAACGTGCCAGGCCAAGGAGTGCGCCAATCACCAGCCCAACAACGTGCGCGGTGTTCGCGATGTGCCCCACATAGCCGGTCATGCAGAGAACCAGCCAGAAGAGCATCGACTGGACGTAGCTGGGATTCAGAATGATACCCTGCTCGGGCTGAACTTTGCCCTTGAGCCAGAGGTAGCCGAAGAGCGCGTAATCCACACCGGACATACCCCCGAAGGCGCTGGGGTGGGCTGTCAACATCTGGTAAACGAATTGTCCGGAGTTCGAGATAATGGCGGAGCCGAAAACCACCAATGCCAGCGTTCCGGTTCCGCGCCGCGTTTCGATGAGGGACCCGAGAACCCACAAGGCCATCATGTTGAAGATGAGGTGCACTTCGCTGAAGTGGAGAAAGATGGGGGTGATCAGTCTCCAGACCTGTCCTTGCCGCGTGATTTCCTCGAGGTTGAACGAAGGGTTGCCGGTGGCGTCGGCCGGGAAGGTCGAAAATAAGAACAACTCGAGAATGCGTTCCCCTTCGGCGGGGGATCGCATCAAGAAATAGACCGCCACGGATGCAATCACGAGCGCGGTGGTCAGGGGGCGTCGGCGAAGATTGGGCCGGTCCCACTGCTTTTTCAGGTCTCGAACGTTCCTGCGGTATTCCTCTTCTTTTCGCTGGTGCTCGCGTCGAGCGGCATCGGCGGCTGCGAGAGCGGCGGAGAACCTGGGATCGTTCGGGTTCTCGAGATACTTGGTGAATTCCTGGCGGGCCTCGGCAAGATGATTTTCGTCGAAGATCCAGATCACCCAACCGTCGGGGCGTTCATCGACGCGGGACGAAAACCCGAGCGCCATTAAATGGTTTGTGAGAGGGTTGGGATCGATTTGCCTGGGAAGAGTCCCGATTTGCCGCAAGGGTAGAATCCTCGGTCACCGAGATAAACCGCCACCAACGCGCCTGGGGCGGAAGAAACGCGGGGATCCTCTGGAGACGCCGGCGCGACCCGTTGCACAACTTCAACGTACCAAAGAGATCCGGGATCTCGTCAAGAACGGTGACAGCGAACCTCGCGCAGCGGTTCGCGTTTCAGGAGTCGCCGTGGGGCGCGGACTCTCCGGGCTGGCGCAGCGATTCCAGCCGCACATCCCACCGATCCGCCTCGATGTCGATCACAACGACGGATCCTTCCGGCGTTGCTCCCACATTGATAACCCGGCTTCCGTCCTTGAGGACACGCTCTTGAGGGACATGCAAATGCCCACAAAGATGCAACTTCGGCGCGATGGTCTTGAAGGCGTCGAGAAAGCATCGCTGCCCACCGCGCGTTCCTTTGGGAGTGAGATCGGCGAGGCCCACGGGGCATCCGTGCGTGAGAAGGATGTCCACCGGGCCATTGGCAGCGATCCGCCGGGCCGCTTCGGCCACGTCTTCATCAGTCACGTAATAAGGGAGCTTATGCGACTTGGCCCAGATACCTCCGATCGCCGCGATGCGAATGGCCTCGATCGTGCGAACTTCTCCTTGCTCCAGAAACACCGCGGAGCCGTCCTGGTTTGTGATCTCCCCAAGGATTGGCAGAGGGTCATGGTTGCCGAATGTGGAAAGCACGGGGAGCTGTGCTGGAAACCTGGCCAGGTCGTCTCGGCTGACTTGGTCAGCATCTCCCCAATCGCCGCAACAAAGTAAGACGTCGGGCCTGAAGTGAGAAATTGCCTGGTGTACGCACTCCAGGTCGCCGTGCAGGTCACTCACCGCCAGGAAGCGCATAGGTTCAGGAACTCGTGGAGACGCGCCGGACGAAGATGTCTTCCGGAGCGATAGGGGAAATGTTGAGCCAGGTCCATGATAACCGGGCCTCGAACGTCACGACGCAGATTCTCTGGCACACTCCAAAAATGGATCCTGACATCCCATAAATTTGATTGTTAAACCTTTGTTGGCGAGGTATGCTAAGTCGATCGAAGAATGCTCGACGGTCGTGTGTTTGAGATCGAGTGCGCTTCGCGGGTCGGATTGACGGGTTCGCCGGGTCCTGGGCTCTTTCGCACTCCGAGCCGGGGCGTATGATCGAAGCGTCCAGGAATCTCGCCGTCTCAATTTCCTTCCGTTTCCTTCCGCGGCATGCGGAGGCCACGATTCATGCGTGCGTCCATTCGGCTGCTCGGACTGCTCGTTGTCCTGTGCGACGGAGTTCTCGCCGCGGAGGAGCCCCAGGCGACGAGCGCCGCTCCCGCGAGCGCGACGAAATCCGCCGTGGATTTCGAGCGCGACGTCCGACCTCTCTTCGTTCAGCATTGCCAGCAATGCCACGGTCCCGCGAAACAGCGAAGCGGCTACCGTCTCGATCGTCGTGACGATGCGATTCGAGGGGGGGACTCCGGCGAAGCCGCCATTGTTCCCGGCAAAGCGAAGGAGAGCCGGTTAGTCTCGATGGTCTCCGGTGAAGAGGCCGAAGCGGTGATGCCCCCCAAGGGCCCACGGCTTGATGCCCGGCAGATCGAGACTTTGAGGGCCTGGGTAGATCAAGGGGCGGACTGGCCGGCGGGCACCGCGATGCCGGACAAGACCGACGTCCATTGGTCATTGCTTCCCCTCAGCCTTCCGGCCGTTCCTCAACCAAAAGATGCCGGCTGGGTGCGAAACCCGATCGACGCCTTCGTGCGAGCCAAACTCGACGAGAAGGGTTTACATCCGGCTCCGGAGGCCGAACGTCGCACCTGGATCCGCCGCGCGACGTTTGACCTGACGGGACTTCCTCCGACTCCCGAGGAGATCGCGGCGTTTCTCGACGACGCGAGTCCCCAAGCGTTCACGAAGGTTATCGATCGACTGCTCGAGAGCCCTCGCTACGGGGAGCGGTGGGCGCGGCACTGGATGGACGTCATCCATTTCGCCGAGACACATGGCAACGATCAGGATCGACCCCGCCCCAACGCCTGGCCCTATCGAGATTACTTGATCCGTTCGTTCAACGAAGACAAACCCTACGCGCGGTTTATCCAGGAGCAACTCGCCGGCGATCGTCTTTATCCTAACGATCCATGGGCCACCGTTGCTCTTGGTTTCATCGCCGCGGGTCCCTGGGATGAAAGCTCCCAGCGCGATATTCGTGATGACACCGTTGATAAGGCGATCGCCCAGTATCTCGATCGCGACGACATGGTGACGACCACGATGTCCGCGTTCACGAGCACCACCGTCCAATGCGCCCGTTGCCATAATCACAAGTTCGACCCGATCAGCCAGCAAGAGTACTACAGCCTTCAGGCCGTCTTCGCGGGGGTTGACCGAGCCGAGCGCCCGTACGTGCTTGACCCCAAAGCCGAGACACTTCGGCAAACGCTCATGGAAAGAAAGGTCGCGTTCGAATCTCGGTCCAAGGACAAGGTTGGCCGGTACCTTGATGCGACGGCTCGCCGCGAGCTCGAAACCGCGCAGGCAGCATGGGAATCGGCGGCGAAGGCGAATTCAACCGTTTGGCAGCCGCTTGACCCCACCACCTTCCGCTCGTCGGAAGGGGCGACCCCGACCAAGCTGGCGGATTTCTCGATCCGGTTCGATGGCAAGCGTCCTGATGTCGACACGTACACGCTTGTGGTGCAGACACAGCTCAAGGGGATCACGGCTTTTCGGCTCGAAGTGCTGGCCGATGACACATTCCCCGTGCGGGGACCGGGCCGGCAGGAGAACGGCAACTTTCACCTGACAGAGTTTCAGGTCCAAGCGTCGCCGGTTTTGCAACCAGCCTCCTGCCGCCCGGTTCCGCTCCAAAAGCCGGTCGCCGACTATAACCAGCCGGGTTGGACAGTGGCCATGGCCATTGACGGCGACCCCGCCTCGGCTTGGGGTATTTATCCCGAGGTCGGCAAGGGCCATGAAGCGGTCTTCGAGACGAAGGAACCCCTCGGCTTCGACGGGGGAACAACCCTTACCTTCGTGCTCGAGCAAAAACACGGACGAGGGCACACCATCGGTCGGCCTCGCCTCTCGGCCACGACCTCTCCGCGTCCCTCCATGACCGGAGCTCTCCCTCCTCGTGTGATCCAACTCCTCCAGATTCCCGCGGAGCGTCGGAGCCCTGCGGAGCGGGAAGAACTCACCGCGTACTATTACTCGATTTCGCCCGAGATCAGCACTCTCATCGAACAGGCCGCGAAGTCTCTGGCCGCATTGCCCCAGGTTTCGATGGTTTATGCGGGGACGGCTCAGTTCAAAACCGAGGGGAGTTTCCACCCAGCCAAGGACCCTCGGCCCGTTTTCGTGCTACGGCGTGGGGACATCCATAACCCAACGCAGCAGGCCACGCCCGGAGCCCTTTCCTGCATTCCAGGACTCGAACCTCGTTTGTCCTTAACGGACCTCGGTGACGAAGCCGGCCGCCGCGCAGCCCTCGCGTCCTGGATCGCCGATTCCAGGAATGTGTTGACCTGGCGATCCATCGTGAATCGGGTGTGGCACTATCACTTCGGCCGCGGACTGGCGGATTCTCCTAACGATCTGGGACGGATGGGTTCGCAACCCTCGCATCCCGAGCTGCTCGACTGGCTGGCGGTTACCTTCCGAGATGGCGGTGGTTCGTTAAAACAGCTTCACCGTTTGATCCTGAGCAGCGCGACATATCGACAGTCGTGTCGCCATGACGCGGACGCTGCACGAGTTGACTCTGAGAATCTCTACCTCTGGCGGATGAATCGGTCTCGCCTGGACGCGGAATCAATCCGTGACGCGGTCCTGCAAATCTCCGGCAAGCTCGATGTCACGATGGGAGGCCCGTCCGTCAAGCAGTTCGTACAGTCTCCCGGAGTGCACGTGACTCCCGTGGTCGACTACCTCAGCTTCAACGTGGATAGCCCTGAGAGCTATCGGCGGAGTATCTATCGCTTTCTGTTCCGAACGGTCCCTGATCCCTTCATGGACTCGATGGATTGCCCCGACGCGTCGCAGCTTAGCCCCAAGCGAAACGCCTCGGTCACAGCGCTCCAGGCCCTAGCCATGCTCAACGATCACTTCGTCGTTCGGCAGTCCGAGCACCTTGCGGCGAGACTGGCCAAGGCCGGCGCGGATCCTCGCGCCCAGATCGAGACCGCGTTTCTCCTCACACTCGGCCGGCCGTGCTCCCCGGAGGAGATTCAGGAAATGTCCGCTTACGCTCGTAAGCACGGAATGGCCAACGTTTGTCGCATCTTGCTGAATTGCAATGAATTCATTTTCCTGAATTAATGGAAGCCGTTGGCGAGAAACTCATGCGAGAGGTTCTCTCAAGGGTTTACTCCGGCTCTGCTCCTCGAAGGAAGGCCCGATGAGGCACACCAGCGACCAGTGTCCTTCCTTGATGGGTTCGACGCGCGAAGGCTCAGGTCATCTCGGCCGTCGTGAATTCCTCTGGCAGGTCGGTGGCGGCCTCGGCGGGATCGCGCTTACGCAAATGCTGGGGCAGGGGGGTGTGCTCGCGGACACACCGAAGGGGGCCGAAGACCTGAACGGTGGGCTGCATCACCGTGCCAAAGTGAAGAGAATCGTGCAACTCTTCATGAACGGTGGCGCTAGCCAGTGCGACACGTTCGACTACAAGCCCGAACTCATCAAACGGCACGGAACCAAGTTCGACCCGGGAGTGCATGTCGAGGCGGCCACGAGCGTTCCGGGAAACGTTCTGAAAAGTCCCTGGTCATGGAAGCAGTATGGGGAATGTGGCCGATGGGTCAGCAGCGTCTTTCCCCATGTCAGCGCAATTGTCGATGACCTGGCTTTCCTGATGTCGATGGCGTCCAAGACCAACGTTCATGGGCCTGCCAGCTATATGCAGAATACCGGGTTCGTACTCCCCGGTTTCCCTTGCCTTGGTTCGTGGATCTCATACGGTCTGGGGAGTGCCAACGAGAACCTGCCGACGTTCGTTGTGCTTCCCGACCCGCGGGGGCTTCCCTATAACAACACGGGCAACTTCAGCTCCGCGTTCTTGCCGGTGGCCCATCAGGGAACCATCATCAAGGCAACGGCACCCGTGCCCATTGCGGATCTCTTTCCTCCCAAGACGGCGAAGTACATCACGTCGGAAGGGGAAGCCGACGGACGAGCTTTGCTTGGCAAGATGAACCGCGAGCACCTCGAACAGGCAAGCGGCGACTCGCGTCTCGAAGCTCGGCTCGAATCCTATGAGATGGCCGCGCGGATGCAGCTCAGTGCGCCGGAAGTGCTCGACATCTCGGGGGAGTCGGCGGCGACCCGAAAACTCTACGGCCTGGACGAAAAAGAGACTCAAGATTTCGGCCGGAACTGTCTCAGTGCCCGTCGTATGCTCGAACGCGGCGTGCGTTTCGTGCAGGTCTGGAGCGGGACTGGGGGAGCGGCTGGGAACTGGGACAACCACAACGACGTGGACAAAGATCTGGCGACGATCGCTCGAAGCACCGACAAGCCGGTCGCCGGCCTGGTTCAAGACCTCAAGTCACGGGGTCTTCTCGAGGATACCCTGGTCATCTGGACGACCGAGTTCGGCCGCATGCCTTTCAGCCAAGGGAGCAACGGTCGGGATCACAACGGGGGCACGTTCGTAAGCTGGATGACCGGCGCGGGGATTCGTCAGGGAGTGGCCTTCGGCGAGAGCGATGAATGGTCGTGGAAGGCTCGCACCCCCATCTACTGCTACGACCTCCACGCGACGATCCTGCATCTCCTCGGCATCGACCACGAACGTCTGACGTTCCGACACAACGGAGCGAATCGGCGTTTGACCGACGTCCACGGGCGCGTCCTGACCGAAGTCCTGGTTTGACGTCGACTCGCGTTGGCGAGCTTCAGGAGAGAAGCTGGAGCACCTTGAAGCCTCCCGGAAGCATTTCCAGGGGCACGCGATTGCCAGTTCCGTAGCTCGGAAGTTTGACGTTTGCGAGGGGTGGCAGATCCAAGCTTCTCCATGAAAATGACCTGGGCTCAACCCCTCATTCATGGAGGATACGCAACCCCACAAACACCCTGAAACTCGCCCAAGTCTATCGCTTCACAAAGTTCTTCCAGCCCAGCCTCAAATGTCGCGACACCAAGAGTGTCTCGAGTTCGATAATTCGCAATGGTCAATGGCTCGCTATGGCCCCCTTTTCTCGCCCCGGCAACGGATAGCTCAGTTGGATTAATCTCAAATAGTCAACCTCAGATTTATCACGGCGGATCGACAATGCTCGGCATTTCAGCAACCGCTTTTGGGACCGCCCTTGTTTCGTGGTAGCTGGTTGGGATCGAAACCTGGTTTCAATTGAAGGTATTGCCTGTGACCGACGATCAACCCAAGCCTCTACGCATGGCCCCGCGCTTATGGCTCCTCGGCCTCAGGCCGGTTTCGATGGCGGCCGGTGCCCTCGCGCTAGTCATTATGGTCGCATTGGCCGCGTGGATCTTCAACGCGGTTCGCGATTCATTTCGCTGGCGAGCCACGAGTCAATATCTCGGACGGGTTGGGATGAGTCTTAGGGATTACAGTAAATTTCATGGACATCTTCCTTACCCTGTCGTCACGCAGAGAATAAACGAACAGTTGGCCGAGACCAAACTGCCTGGAGAAACTGATCGACCGCTTTACAGTTGGCGCGTCGAGATCATTGTCTATCTTGAGGCATGGCATGGTGTGTGGGATCGGTCGCAAACTTGGGATCACCCGGCGAACAGACAACTCGCGGAGCTATCCTCTTTCTACGCCTACAGCGCGACCCGAGCAAAAGGACACCCACAGTCGTTTCTCGATTCAAATATCCTTGCCATCACGGGACCTGGAACCGCGTTTGGTGACGGTAAAGAACAACCAATGGCCCTGAAGGACGTTCCTCCATCGACAATCATCGCTGTGGAGACGTGTTCGTCCGGTATCCCATGGCCCGCTCCCGGCGATTTCGATGTTCGCACCATGCCCAGAACGATCTGTGCGCGCGATGGAAGGGGCATTTCCAGCTGGAGCGCAGACAATAAGTTTCACGTGCTATTCGCGGACGGGGCTGTGTGGTCCCTCTCCGAGAAAGTTCCGTTTCAGACGCTGAGCATGTTTTTCACGGTTTCAAGCGCAAGCAGGCATAATAGGGAACAACTGATCGGGCCCTACACACTCCATCGAGGACTTTGACATCGCTTCTAAGTTGGAAACGTAATGGCGGAGCGGACCAGAGTCGATGGCGGAAGTTTGCGAGCGCGAGAGACTCAAAACTTCCTCCGTCGTCAGCATGCACAACCGTCTTACCCATCCCGCCGCCCCCGTCAATTCGCAATCCCCAACCTGTTCCGCGTTGCAACGAGGCGTGGACAACGCTGGCCGTTGAGCAACTGACCCGTGTGGATGGCTCGCTATGTCTCGAATGGCACTAAGCTCAGGCGTAACTGATTTTCTGCAGATGCTTTATAGAAATAAGTAGCCGCGTTGAAAAGAGCGGGCGAGTCGAACGATATGCGACTGCTGCCGTGATTCTCGCGGGGAGCAGCCGAAGTACCTGGTGGCCTGCTCGCGAAGGCCTCGTGCATAACCCAAATGCACGGAGAGATTTGCTGCTTGGCTTAACGCCCTTCCTCCCTTATATGCCTACCTGCAAGACCTCCCCGGGCGACCACGCCACTGACTGATAACGGTCAACTGGTATAAAGAGCTGCTCGCCAAGAATTCGTGTCGACTGAATCAAGCCTCTGGCCGGCACTCGCATCGTGCCGAGCATCTCCGCATAGAGTGCCCTCCGTATTCGAAACGGATAGCATCCATCGACTTTGAAGATGGGGACCGTCATTCTGTTTCAGTCCCTTTCTTTTTATCTGGACAAATGTATACTATCCATGTAAAAGGTTGTCCGCTTCCTGTACGGATGTCAAGAAGAATCTTGAGAGGTCAAAAAATGACCGACGAAGCACTAAAACGAGCACTGATTCGCTATTTCACGCCGTGGAATTGCGGAGGGCCCCATGGAAGAGAAAAGGACAGGCTCCAGAGCGAGATCCTCGATGCGCTCGAGGTTAGGGAGTGGCAGTTCGAGACGGCATACTGGGATTATTTCGTGGATAAGGCAGGCGAGATCCAATGCGCGTTACCCCTCGGGGCGGAATGACGATCGGCCTCTTGCGGGCCAAGCAGGTCAAAGCGGAAATCCGACATTCCGGTCTGGGTCTTCGATGAGGTTCGTTGGCACGCACGTGGAATACGATCGGCTCGAATTCTGAAGTGGGAGGTTCAGGCAATGGCCACGACGATTGGGGCACGGTACGAAGAGTTGTGCCGAGAGTTTCCGCTCAAGCCGATCCGCCCTGTCGAAGAGCTTGACCGGGCAATCAAGGACGCACGTGATTATCGACCTGCGAGAGAAGGCGCAGGAAGATCTCGACGATCTCGAAGTGCTCGGGCTGCTTACTAGCGAATACGAGGCGACGATCTAGCACGGGCCAACGGTAACCGGAGTTGAGTTGCTCAAGATGCTCCTTGAGGAGCAATCCGTGAGCCAGTACCAGCTCAGCCAGGAAACCGGTCTTCCTAAGTGGACGATGAGCGGCATTCTCACAGGCAAATGCGAGATCAGCCCCAGTTCGATAGGCGAAATGCGTGGGACATGATCAAGCGTTGTGCCAACGTCGTTGGCCTTACCGTCCGTCTTTGCAACCATTCCTTCCAAGGCACAGGCATGACAGTCTACCTTGAAAATGGCGGTGACATCGTCAAAGCCCAACAGATGGCTAACCACGCCGACATCAAGACAAACAGGCTTTATGACCGGCCAGGCGATCAGATGACGATCGATGAGGCTGATATTATATATATTTTTATGATTTTATTTGATAATACCAATCATATTTTGCTCACTCCGACAAGACCTCGCGGAGAATCCCGAGGAGTGGGCGAGGCTCTCTCGGCGGTTATAGATAGGGCACGGATTGGCTTAAGGTCTGAATTGCACCGCACGAACTTGGAGTCGATTCGCACGTTCTTGGGCGACGCCAGGCCGTCCTCCGAAATATGCTCAACCCGATTCTTAACCGCTTGGCCCTCAAAGGAGAGAGACGATGCGAGCCGACCCAATAGACACCACAGCCAGGGCATCACGTCGAGATTTCTTAACGCAGGGGACCGTCGCCGTCGGCGGGCTGTTTCTGTCTCCCTACGCTACGGTGACGGAACAAGCCAATGAGGGCCAACGCTATGACGTCGTGATAGTCGGCGGTGGACCGGCGGGCCTGAGTGCCGCACTCGTGCTGGGCCGGGCGTGTCGTCGAGTGCTCGTGGTGGATTCAGGAAGTGGTCGCAACGCCCCGGCTGCGGCCGTCCATGGGTTCTTGAGTCGCGACGGGACGCCGCCTGCCGAATTGCGACGAATCGGCCGAGAACAGCTCACGGCTTACGCCGTAACCTTCCGCGAGGGGACGGTGACCGCCGCGAAGCCGGAGACGAACGGATTTTCCGCGACCATCAACGGGTCGGAGACCGTCATCTGCCGCAAGCTGGTCCTCGCAACCGGAGTGCGCGACGAGCTGCCTGCCATCCCGGGCCTGCGGGAGCGGTGGGGCACAGGCGTTTTCGCCTGTCCCTATTGCCATGGTTGGGAAGTCCGGGGTAAGCCGTGGGCGTTCATCTGCCCGCCGCAAGATGCGATCGAGAAGGTGACGCTCCTGAGAGGTTGGACGCAGGACTTGACGTACTTGACCCATGGGCCCTCTCGTCTGACCGCTGAACAGTCGGCATGGCTCGACAGCCGCAAGGTGCGGGTTCGAGAGGGAGCAATCACGGGGTTGGAGGCAACGGGCGGTATTCTGTCGGGGGTTGTCTTCGAAGGCGGAGAGCGAATGGAGATGGCCGCCATCTTCGCCACGACGAAGTTTTCGCAGCGGTCCGACCTGGCCCGCCAGCTCGGCTGTAAGTTCGTGACGGAAGGATGGTTGGCCGGGACGGTGAAGACCGACCCTTCTGGGGCAACCGAAGTTCCAGGGCTCCATGTCGTCGGCGATGCCTCGTATGCAGGCTCGCCTTCCGTTGCTGGTGCAGTCGCTGATGGGTCGATGGCGGCCGGTACCATCAATCATGCCATGCTCAAGGAAGACGCCGGGTAGGACGACGGCCGGTATACTCGGCCGGAGAGACGCCAAAGCGTTTACGGAAATGCGCAGCGAGGTGTCCTTGCGACGCGAAGCCGACCTCGGCCGCAACGGCGGCCAATTTGCGACCGGTGGAGTCGAGCAGGACCCGAGCTTGCTCTAACCGCTTTTCGATGACGAACTGGTGTGGAGCCGAGCCGGTGGCCGCCTTGAACAGCCGCGAGAAGTGCCATGGACTTAGCTCGACCAAGGCCGCCAGTCGAGCAACGGTGAGGTCCCCTTCGAGGTGGGCGTGGACATATCGGCTGACTGCCTCCAAGTCAGCCGGGCCGAGTTGCCTGGTGTGCGAAATAGGAGGGCGTCCTTCGCTCCCCCTGAGCATCCGAATCACAAGCGTCGTGGCGATAGCTTTGATTAATCCGTCCCTGCCCGCGGCGGCTCCATCCTGCTCCTCGACAAGCGTGAGAGCCGCCCGCGCGAGGAAGTCGTCGCCACAGACGACCAACGGGCCGAAGGCCCCGTTGAATCCGCTGGCGGCAGCCACCCGATCCAAGAAGGCTGGAGCAAGGCGGACGGACACGCAGTCAAAGGTCCTGGCCCGGCGAAAGCCTAACACACAGCCGGCCGGCCACAACATCGCATCGCCCACGGTCGGCCGATGAACCAGGTCGCCGTCTCGCCATTCACACCGCCCAGGTGATGACAAGAGCACGTTGATGTGATGAATGCCGTGAGCATGCGGTCGAGCCTCGGCTGCGGGGACTACCAGCCGCTCGACAGTCACTTCGCTTGTGATTTCGGGCATGGGGAATACCGCAGGGCGTAGAGAGGCCTGGTGGCAATGTCGCCACCTCGAATCTTATGGCCTTTCGCAAGTGGCTGACTGACCAGTCAAACTCCAGACCAAGCCGAAGGAAAGCGGAACACTGGACGGGAGAGATTATGGGTCCACGAATTAAGAGCGTCTAGCTCCCTGGAAGACGAGGAACCCGATGAAGAATCATAGACTCACGCTGATCCTGGATCGGCCATCTTCGGAAGAGATGGCCGATGCCCTCTTTGAGGCCGGCTGCGACGACCCGACCCTCTCGATGTCGGGCGGGGTGACCAGCCTCGATTTCAACCGCGAGGCGGAGAGCCTCGAGGACGCCATCGCCTCCGCGATCGCCAACGTCGAGAGCACTGGGACGAAGGTGCTCCGCGTCGAGCCCGACGACCTGGTCACCGTCACCGAGGCGGGGTAGAGGTTGGGCCGGAGCCGCGAGTCGATCCGGCTCTACGTCACCGGCGACCGAGGCCCGGGAGGTCTCACCCGCCCCGGTCACCGGCTTGGGCCGACGATCGGTGCTTTACCGCTAGACCGAGATCGCGGCCTGGGCGGTGGAGGACCTGGCATCGAAGTTCGACGTGACCTCGGACGCCCACGTCGTCGCCTCGATCAACGCCGCGGTGGAGGACCTGGCATCGAAGTTCGACGTGACCTCGGACGCCCACATCGTCGCCTCGATCAACGCCGCGCTCGAGCTCCGGCGGTATGCGGCCCAGGACGCCGGGCGGATCCTCAGGCTGGTTCAGGAGGGGTGAGGAGGCAGCGAGGAATGGAGAGCAGCGAAGGCTCATCTTGCGGATTGGCAAGATGGGCCTTTGTTGCGCCCGCCGGCCACTTCACTTCTCGATGCCCGAGACCATCTCGCGATCCACCCAGGCGATCTCCCCCTTGTGAATCCCATCGAGAACCCGCAGCTTGCAACTCAGGAGGTGGTTTTCCAAAACCAGGGCTCTCGTCTCTCCCTGCACCCTGAAAACCTTCCTTGCTACCGCCGCGTCGGCCAATCCAAAGACATCGCCGGCCAGGATCGTCTTCCTAAGCTCCTCAAGGGCTTCAAAAGATGTGGCTACGTAGAGAGATTCTCGCCGAGTCTTGGGGTTCGGACCTTGGATGAACGCTTCGCCGCCGACTTCGATCGGGTTGTTTCCGGCTGGACCTACGGTCGGATCACGAAGGGGATCGGCCAGCCAGACGAGAAAGAGCACGATTGCCAGCACGGCGAAACCCATGATCGCGAGACGCTGGAATCGACTGATCAGCGAAATCGCTTTGTTCGCTTTCGGTTTTCGCGGCTCGCCGAGATCGATATCGAGATTCGCCATCGTTGTTGCCCTGGCCTGAGAATCGGCTCGAAGCCGAATATCAGAACAAAAGGACGACGACAGCGAAAGCGGTTCGAACCTTCTGCAAGGCATCAGGTGGTTACGGCTGTCTGGGCTCTTTGCGAATCGCCCTCTCGACTTCGTGCCATGATGTTAAGGGGCAGTACTATCCGGAGAGTTACAGGGAAGACTTCATGGCTAAGCTTCCTAGCGATACGCTCGGCACGGTGGGAACCCAGAGGCTGATTCTGTGAGTACCTGACGGTTGCGGGAACCTTGCGAAGTTTACGCTGAAGTCTTTCAGCGTCAGGTATTCGCGGAACGCATCGGGAGACGGAACGGGAATTGACATCACCATTACTCAGTAAAGGGCATACCCATGCAGCTCAAGAACCGCTACGTGGCGATTCCTTTGGTGGCACTCCTGGTAACCCTCGTCGGAACCTATTATGCGCAGCATCGGGGGAAGCCGAGGCGGAATACGTCCGGAGCTCGGGCACAATTCCAGGGCAGCACAACACCGGTGGCCACCAAAGATATTGAAAGGGTTGCCGGCGCGAATGCCTTGGTGGCAAACGATGTGACACTGCCTGCTCCCTGGGTGATCGTCAACTCCGACTCCCCGAATTCCAACGACCCGATCTACCAACAGGCCGCAACTCTAATCGCGGGCTATACGGCGATCCCGGCCGCACGGGTCGCGTACTTCGCCGCTTATAACAATCAAATTGGTGAGTTCGGCGGTTTTGTTACAACTGTTCAGAGTCAACCGGGCGGGGGCTCGCTCGTGACCGTGAACGTGCAGGCGATTCTGACGGATTCGAGCATGCCGGCTTCCAAGTATTTTGAGCAATACATGATTGGCGCCGACAACTCGGTCACATATTCTTCATCTCTCGATCCGGATGGCAAGGCAGGTACCCAACTTCCCACCATGATCAACTAGTTCTACAGCCGCAGGAAAATGACACCCTTGTGCTTCTTTCTCCATGTCTTGTCATGTGATGCTTTGGCCACTTTGTTCCGACAGATGTGAT